>Ga0157375_10000002_pt1 | contig 495826 bp, 367 predicted proteins | sample M35metaG_FD_115311 | JGI IMG/M metagenome (GOLD analysis project Ga0157375, IMG submission 115311) | Miscanthus rhizosphere microbial communities from Kellogg Biological Station, Michigan, USA - M3-5 metaG | ecosystem: Host-associated > Plants > Roots > Rhizosphere > Soil | place: USA...
CAGCGCCGGCTCGCACATCGGCGTCGGCGGCTTCTATCAGTCGCCGATCAGCACGACGTTCGGCAGCGTCTATCAGCCGCAGGAAGCGGGGGGCGGCGCGAACCATTGCTGCACCGCGGGCGGCGGCGTCATCACGGTCAACACGCCGAGCCTGACCAACGACGGGTCGATTCTGGCGAACGGCACCGGCAATGGCTCCGGCGGCTGCTGCGACGGCGCGGCAGGCGGCTCGGTCTGGATTCGCGCGTCGACTCTCGCCGGCGGCGGAACCGTGCAGGCGCAGGGCGGCAACTGGGACCGCACGGGCGGCGGCGGCGCGATCGCCATCGAGTACACGACCGCGGGCGGGACGATGCTGAACAACCTCTCCGCGTGGACCGGCGGCGGCGCCGGCGCGAGCGGCGGACAGTTCGGCGGCGCGGGCTCGATCTACCTCAAGGGTCCGAACAACACGTACGGCGCCCTCACGATCAACAACAACGGACATCCGGGCGGCAGTGTGCAGAACACGGAGTTGCCGTCACTCGGCAGCGGCATCGCGCAGAACGGCACGAGCGGCAACACGCTGGTGACCGATCGCACGACGAACATCCCTGCGTACTTCAACGCGCACTGGGTCGAGATCCGCGACGCGAGCGGCGCGTTCAAGGGCATCTGGCGCATCACCGCGATCAACGCGAAAACGGCCACGCTGACCAGCGATGCGACCGTGTCGGCGGGCGATCAGTGGCGCGGCGTCTATCGCTTCGACTCGGTGACCATCACCGGGACGGAGTCGATGGTCAGCATCGATCCGATCCTCATCGGCGCGAATCGCCTGCTCACGGTCTACGGCACGACGGCCGCGAATCAGTTCGTCACCTACACGCAGCCGGTGACCAACGAAGCCGTCTCCATCGTCGGCCACGTCGCCGCGCCGCAGGTGAAGGCCGCGACGCTCTCGCTGGAGAGCGGCGCTGTCCTGACATCGACGTCGCAGGCGCTCGCGCTCGACGTCACCTCCAGCATCAATGTGAAATCCGGCGCGTCGATCGACGTGTCGGGCCGCGGCTACACCGCCGGTGCGACCTATCCAGGCGCGACCGCGCCGGGCAACTACAGCTCCGGCTCGCACATCGGCGTCGGCGGCTTCTACCAGTCGCCGATCAGCACGACGTTCGGCAGCGTCTATCAGCCGCAGGAAGCGGGCGGCGGCGCGAACCATTGCTGCACGGCTGGCGGCGGCGTGATCACGGTCAACACGCCGAGCCTGACCAACGACGGGTCGATTCTGGCGAACGGCACCGGCAACGGCTCCGGCGGTTGCTGCGACGGCGCGGCAGGCGGCTCGGTCTGGATTCGCGCGGCGACGCTCGCCGGAGGCGGAACCGTGCAGGCGCAGGGCGGCAACTGGGACCGCACGGGCGGCGGCGGCGCGATCGCCATCGAGTACACCACCGCCGGCGGGACGATGCTGAACAACCTCTCCGCGTGGACCGGCGGTGGCGCCGGCGCGAGCGGCGGACAGTTCGGCGGCGCGGGCTCGATCTACCTCAAGGGTCCGAACGCGACGTACGGCAGCCTGACGATCAACAACAACGGACATCCGGGCGGCAGTGTGCAGAACACCGAACTGCCGTCACTCGGCAGCGGCATCGCGCAGAACGGGACGAGCGGCAACACGCTGGTGACCGATCGCACGACGAACATCCCGGCGTACTTCAACGCGCACTGGGTCGAGATCCGCGACGCGAGCGGCTCGTTCAAAGGCATCTGGCGCATCACCGCGATCAACGCGAAAACGGCCACGCTCACCAGCGACGCGACCGTGTCGGCAGGCGATCAGTGGCGCGGCGTCTATCGCTTCGACTCGGTGACCATCACCGGGACCGAGTCGATGGTCAGCATCGATCCGATCCTCATCGGCGCGGGCCGCCTGCTCACCGTCTACGGCACGACCGCGGCGAATCAGTTCGTCACCTACACGCAGCCGATCGTCAACGAAGACGTTTCGATCGTCGCGCACGTCGCTGCCCCGCAGATCAAGTCGACGACGCTCTCGCTCGAGAGCGGCGCTGTCCTGACTGCGACGTCGCAGACGATCGCGCTCGACGTCACCTCCAGCATCAACGTCAAATCCGGCGCGTCGATCGACGTGTCGGGCCACGGCTACGGCGGCGGTGCGACCTATCCGGGCGCGACCGTGCCCGGCAACTACAGCGGCGGCGCGCACATCGGCGTCGGCGGCTTCTACCAGGGGCCGATCAGCACGGCCTTCGGCAGCATCTATCGTCCGCAGGAAGCGGGCGGCGGGGCCAACCATTGCTGCACCGCGGGCGGCGGCGTCATCACGGTCAACACTGCGAGCCTGACCAACGACGGCGCGATCCGGGCGAACGGCACCGGCAATGGCTCCGGCGGCTGCTGCGACGGCGCGGCAGGCGGCTCGGTCTGGCTCCGCAGCACGGCACTGAGCGGCAACGGAACCGTCGAAGCGATCGGCGGCAACTGGGACCGCACGGGCGGCGGCGGCGCGATCGCCATCGAGTACACGACCGCGGCCGGCAACGTGCTGAACAACCTCTCCGCGTGGACCGGCGGCAGCGCCGGCGCGAACGGCACTCAGTTCGGCGGCGCCGGCTCGATCCTCCTCAAGGGTCCGGGTGCGACGTACGGCAGCCTCACCATCAACAACAACAGTCATCCGCCGAGCGGCACGCAATCGACGGAGCTTCCGGCGTTCGGCTCCGGCACGGCGCAGAGCGGCAGCTCCGGCTCGAAGCTGATCACGAATCGCGCCTCCGACATCCCGGCGTACCTCATCGGACACTGGGTCCGCATCCGCGACGCGAACGGCAACCTCAAAGGCACGTGGCAGGTCGTCTCCGTCAACGCGAAGACCGCCACGCTGACCGGCGATGCGACCGTCCAGCCGGGCGACACGTATCGCGGCATCTACCGCCTCGACGCGCTCAAGCTCCGTTCGGCGAAGGTCATCACCGAGGATCTGCTCGATGTGACCGCGGCACCCGATCTCGATGCCGCGTCGTCGATCGCCGGCAACAACCAGGGTCCGCCGGTGCTCAACCCCGCGCTCATCACGCTCAGCAGCACCGCCACCGGCAGCTCGGTCATCGGCGCGGCGAACGCCGTCACCGACGTCGACAAGCCGATCACCCTGACGGCGACGAACAGCAACAGCACCAACAGCTACACCGCTCAGGCCAACGCCGACGGCTCCTTCGCCATCCCGGTGCAGGGGAACGCCGGTGAGACCATCGTGCTGAAGGCGAAGGACGGCAGCATCTATCCGCTCGAGTCGCCGACCATCACCATCGGCCAGCTCACGACCGGCACGCCGACGTCGAGCCAGATCGACAAGAGCACCTGGACGAGCGACGGCGCGTTCCGTGCGCGCCGTCTGGCCATCGACGCCTCGCGCCTCCTCGTCGCCAGCAACAGCGGCAGCGGCAGCGACAAGCTCGTCGTTCTCAGCATCACCGATCCGGCGCGGCCGACGCTCACACGGACCGTGACGATCAACAACGGTCCGATCAACGACATGGCCCTCACCAGCAGCGGCTGGGCGGTCATCGCGTCGTACGACGTGATGCTCCTCGATCTCAACAGTCCGACCTCCTCGCCGTTCAGCCTCGGCGATCCGGGCTGGTACGAGAACGCGGTCACGCTCTCGAACGGCTACGCCTTCACCGCCGTCACGAACTACAACGACGGCCGCATCCGCCTGTACGACATCAGCACGCCGGCGCAGGCGCGTCACATGCGCGATCAGTCGATGCTCGGCGGCGCGACCTTCCGCGGCCTGGCCACGATGGGCAACTACCTCATCGCCTTCACGCCCGACAAACCGAGCGGCGTCGGACACGACGTCGTCGTCATCGACAAGAGCAACATCTACACGCTGGTCAAGGTCGGCGACATCGACATCCCGAACTTCGACGCCTACCGCGGCTTCGTCCTCGGCAACACCGTCTACGTCACCAGCCTCACCAGCCCCGACGTCTACGCCGTCGATCTCTCCAACCCCTCGTCGCCTGTCGTCCTCGGCAAGGTGACGCTGGGAGGCAACGGCGGCGGCGTCGGCGCGATCAAGGGCGATGCATTCGTCGCCGCCGGCGCGGCCGGCCTGGTCGACATCGACATCACGAACCCCGCGGCGATGACGGTCCTCGGCGCGAGCGCCACCACCGGCACGGCGTACGACGTCACGCTGCAGTCGCCGTTCGCGTACGTCGCGAACGACAACGGACTGGCCATCGTTCCGATCACCACCGCTCCGCAGATCGAGCCGTCGCGCGTGTCGATGAGTCTCACCGGCACGACCGTCACCGTCACCGGCGCCACGCGCGCCGTCACCGGCAGCGGCGCGATCACGCTCGAAGCGAAGGACGGCAACACGACCGCGTCGGCCGGCGTGGCCAGCGACGGCAGCTTCACCGTCACCCTCGCCGCGCAGGCGGGCGATGCGATCAGCATCGAAGCCACCGATGCGGCAGGACGGAAGTCGGGAGCGGTGTCGCTCGGCATCGTGCCGTTCGGCTCGAACGTGCTCACCATTCCGATCCCGCCGTCGATCAGCGAGCCGGGCTTCCATGCCCGCACGCTGGCCACCGACGGCACCAATCTCCTCGTCGGCGGCTACGCCGACGGCGGCTCGACGAAGGTGCTCGTCTACGACGTCACCACTCCGTCGACGCCGGTCTACAAGCGCACCGTCGCCGTCGGCAACGGGCCGGTCAACAGCCTCGCCATCACGAACGGCTACGGCCTGATCGCGGGCTACGACCTCAACGTCCTCGACCTTTCCAACAACAACTCATCGCCGTTCAGCCTCGGCGATCCGGGCTGGTACGAAACCGAGGTCGTGGCCGCGGGCGGCTATGCATTCACGTGTGTGAGCAACTACGGCGACGGCCGTCTGCGCGTGTACGACGTCAGCAGTCCCGCGGCGTCGCGCTATGTCCGCGACCAGTCGACGGTCGGCGGCGTGAACTACTCCGGCCTCGCGCTCTACGGCTCGCAGTACCTCCTCGCATTCACGCCCGACCGCCCGAGCGGCATCGGTCATGACGTCGTGGTCTTCGACCGCACCAACGTCAACAGCCTGATCAAGATCGCGGACATCGACGTCGGCGGCTCGAGCTTCGGCGCGTTCCGCGGAAAGGTCGTCGGCACGACGCTCTACCTCGCGGGCACGAACGGCGGCTTCGCGGTCGTCGATCTCAGCGTGCCGGCCAGCCCGGTCACGAAGAGCATCATCGCCACCGCGGAAGCGTACGGCGTCGATTACGCCGGCTCGACCGTGGCCATCGCCGACGGCAGCGCGGGCGTCCTCTTCTACGACGCGACGAATGCCAACGCGCCGGTGAGCATTGGCTCGCAGGCCGTCGGCGGCGACGCATGGAGCGTGGCGTTCAATCGCGGCAATCTCTACGTCGCGAACGAGCAGGGTCTCGTCGTCATCCAGAACCTGGCCACGGCGCCGCAGGTCTATCCGTCGCTCATCGGCATCACCGCCACGAGCGGCACCACCGCGACCGTCACCGGGCTGGCGCGCTCCATCAGCGGCATCGCCCCGCTCACGGTCGAAGTGAAGAACACCAGCAACGGCGCGTCGATGACGCAGCCGCTCGCCGCGGACGGCAGCTTCTCCGTGCTCCTCCCGGCGGCGGCCGGCGAGCGGATCACCGTCGAAGCCACCGATGTGTCGGGACGGAAGTCGGGCGTCATCGCCATCGGCAGCGTGCCGTTCGGTTCCGGCGTCACGATGTTCCCGATCACCGCGGCGATCAGCGAAGCGAACTTCCGGGCTCGTACGCTGACCACGGACGGCACGACGCTCATCGTCGCCGGCTACAACGACGGCAACTCGACGAAGGTCCTCCTGTTCGACGTGACCAACCCCGCGACGCCGGTCTACAAACGGACCGTCGCGGTCGGCAACGGTCCGATCAACAGCGTGACGATCTCGAACGGCTGGGCGTTCCTCGCCGGGTACGACATCAACATTCTCGATCTCTCCAGCAACGTTTCGACGCCGATCAACCTCGGCGATCCGGGCTGGTACGAGTTCGATCTCGCGGTCAACGGCGGGTATCTCTTCACCGCGGTCACCAACTACGGCGACGGCCGCCTCCGCGTGTACGACATCAACAACCCGTCGACCTCGCACTACCTGCGCGATCAGTCGACCGTCGGCGGCGTCAACTACAGCGGCATCGTCACGCTCGGCAACAACTACGTCGTCGCCTTCACCCCCGATCGTCCCAGCGGCATCGGCCACGACGTCGTCGTCTTCGACCGCACGAACATCAACGGCCTCGTGAAGGTCGCCGACCTCGACATCGCCGGCGCGACGTTCAACGCTTATCGCGGACGCGTCATCGGCAACACCCTCTACCTCGCCGGCACCACCGGCCAGGTGGCGGTGGTCGACATGACCAATCCGAAGTCGCCGGTCTTCCGCACGCTCATCGACACGCCGGGCACCGCTTACGGCACCGACGGCTCCGGCGCGTTCATCGCCGTTGCCGACGGCAGCGCCGGCGTCACGTTCGTCGACGGCACCGACAACGCCAACCCCGTCATCCTCGGCTCGCAGGCCGTCGGCGGCAACGCGTGGAGCCTGGTGCTCAATCGCGGCAACATCTATGTCGCGAACGAGCAGGGGCTGGCCGTCATCCAGAACGTCGGCGCCGCGCCGACCGTCTCGCCGTCGCTCATCACCATCAGCGCCGACGGCGCGGGTCACGCCACCGTCACCGGCGCCGCGAAGTCGGTCACCGGTGTCGGCTTCCTGGTCGGCGAGGTGAAGGACACCACGACCGGCACCACCGTGCAGGGCGTGGCCATCAACTCCGACGGCAGCTTCACCATCACCTTCAACGCCAATCCGGGCGACGCGATCACGATCGAGGCGACCGATGCGGCGGGACGGAAGACGGGCGCCGTCTACATCGGCACGGTGCCGTTCGGAGCCGTGCTGTCGATCCCGATCACCGCGTCGATCAGCGAAGCGAGCTACCACCCGCGCACGCTGGCCACGGACGGCAGGTTCCTGCTCATCGGCAGCTACCAGGACGGCGGCTCGACCAGGCTCCTCGTCTACGACATCTCCACCGACCCCGCGCATCCGGTCTACAAGCGCACGGTCTCGCTCAACAACGGTCCGATCAACCAGGTCGCGATCCAGAACGGGTATGCCGTCATCGCCGCGTACGACCTGCTCGTGCTCGATCTCAACAATCCGACCTCGGCGCCCGTCAGCCTGGGCGATCCGGGCTGGTACGAGAACGACGTCGCCACGTCCGACGGCTGGGCATTTACGGCCGTCTCGAATTATGGCGATGGGCGGATCCGCCTGTACGACCTCGCCGATCCGACGCATCCTCGCTACTACAAGGACTTCTCGCTGCTCGGCGGCGTGAACTTCACCGGCCTCACGACCTACGGCAGCGGCTATCTCATCGCCTCGACGATGGACAAGCCGAGCGGCATCGGCCACGACGTCGTGGTCATCGACCGCCGCGATCCGAACCTGCTGGTGAAGGTCGGCGATCTCGACATCCCGGGCTTCGACGCGTTCCGCGGCAAGGTCGTCGGCACGACGCTCTACCTCGGCGGCATCAGCGGCGGACTGGCGGTCGTCGACGTCAGCGATCCGAAGGCGCCGGTGACCAAAATGGTGATGCAGACGCCGGGCGACGCCTTCAGTACCGACGGCGCCGGCGCGACCGTGGCGGTCGCCGACGGCGGCGCGGGCATCACGTTCCTCGACATCACCAACCCGGTCATCCCGTCCATCCTCGGCACGCAGCCGATCGGCGGCACGGCATGGGCCAACGTGTTCAGCCGCGGAAATCTCTACGCCGTGAACGAGCAGGCGCTGGTGGTGGTGCAGAACGTCACCGCCACGCCGATGCTCGACAAGTCGCTGCTGACGCTGAGCACCGACGGTACGAACGCGACGATCACCGGCGCGGCGAAATCGCTGACCGGCCTCGGTCCCATCACCACGTTCATCACCAACACGTCGACCAGTACGTCGAGCAGCACCACCACCGTCGCGGCCGACGGCAGCTTCCTCTCCACCCTCGCCGCGCTCCCGGGCAGCATCCTCACGCTCACCGCAACCGACAAGGGCAATCGCACCGGCACCGTGGCGTTGGGGCAGGCGCCGTTCGGCAGCGTCACGACGTATCTGTCGGGACAGGTGCAGGCGGCGAATGACGCCGGCTACAAAGCGCGCCGCGTCGTTACCGACGGCACCATCGCCCTGGTCAGCAGCGGCACGACGTATCCCTATCCGGCACTCCCGATCTCCCGCCAGCTCCTCACGTACACGCTGAGCAGCGGCGCGGTGAAGAGCACCAACGCGGGGAACGGCGAGATCTACGACGTCGTGATCTCCGGCGGCTACGCGTACGTCGCCTCCGACGATTTCGGCGCGCTCAGCCTCACCGATCCGAACGCCACGATCAAGCTGGCCGGCGATCCGGGCTGGTACGAGCTCTCCGTCGCGGTCCTCGGCAGCAATGCCTTCACCACGGTCAGCAACTACGGCGACGGCCGCGTGCGGGTTTACAGCCTCGCCAATCCGGCGCAGCCGGCATACGTGCGCGACCAGGCAATGCTCGGCGGCACGACGTTCCTCAAGCTCCTCAAGCTCACCGCGAACTATCTCGTCGCCATGACGCCCGACAAGCCGTCGGGGATCGGCCATGACGTCGTGGTCATCGACACCACGAACCCGAACGCGCTGGTGAAGACCGGCGACTTCGACATCCCGAACTTCAACGCCATCGACGGTGTCGTCGACGGCGCGTTCCTCTACGCCGCCGGCCTCGATACCGGCGTGGCCATCGTCGATCTCTCCAGCCCCTCCGCGCCGGTGCTCAAGTCGGTCATCAACACCCCCGGCATCGCCCGCGGCGTGGCCATCTCCGGCACCAACGAGATCGCGGTCGCCGACGGCTCCGGCGGCGTCACGTTCGTCGACGTCTCGAACAAGACCACGCCGGTCATCAAAGGTACACAGCAAATCCCCGGCAACACCGCCGGCGTCGCCGTCACCGGCAAGCAGGTGCTCGCGGCGTCGGAGCAGTACTTCAACGTGATCAGTCGTCCGTAGCCCGTACAAGAAGGCGGATGAGGGGGCTCTTCGTCGCAGGAACACGGCCCCTCACCCGCCTTCGGCACCCTCTCCCCGCACGGCGGGGCGAGGGGATATTCGATAAGGATTCTTCGATGCTCGGAAAAGCAGTGCGTTTTGCGGGATTTTTTTTCCTGCTGGCAACGATGGGGCTGGCCCAGACCCAGCCCACGGTCAGCTACAGCGACGACTTCCAGTCGTACGGGACGCCGTCCAACCCTCCCGGTTGGGTCGACACCTCCGTGGGCACTCCGAAGCCGGCGGCAGATGGTCTGTACAAGTCGTGGCCCGACCCGGTCAAAGCGTCGACGAACATCGTCTACGGCACGAAACAGGCCTCCGGCAAACCGGAAGGAAACAACCCGCGCATCGGCACCTTCTCCACGCTGACCACGAAGATTTTCTCCGCTCGGGGACGCTTCGAATACCGCGGACGGATGATCCGTACGACTTCCGACGCACGCATCGGTCTCACCTTCCTCTCGTCGTATCCGGAGCAGGACAAGTACTACCTCCTCGGTCTCTGGTCGAAGCCGTCCGATCCATCGCGTCTCACACTGCAGCTCTTCGGCTTCGGCGCCGGCACGCCGGCCGGAACCGTCGACAGCGATCTCTCCCTCGATCCGAACAGGTGGTACCAGTTCCTCATCCAGGTCGATGACGCCGACAACGCCACGAAGATCCACGCGCGCTTCTGGCCCGAAGGCACGACCGAGCCGGCGACCTTCTCCATCGACGCCTTCGACAACTCCGCCGCGCGTCTGACCACGGGACGCATCGGCATGTGGGCCGCCGTCCGCGGCGACGCGTACATCGACGATCTTCTCGCCAGGTCGCCGGTCGACTACGGCGCGCCGGTCATCACCTTCGTCGACGCCGACACGCAGCGCGTTCTCGACCCCACGCAGCTCGCGCTCTTCAAGACGCCGGCGCGCGTCGAGATCCGCGTCACGGACGATCTCTCCACCGTCACCTCCACCGCGAAGCTCGATGACACGTCCGTCTACGTCTCCGCGACGCCGATCGCCGTCGACGGTCTGCACGAGATCAAGGTCCACGCGGTCGATGCACCGGGCAACACGGCCGACGCGTCGCTCCAGCTCCTGGTCGATCAGAGGCCGCCGGTCGTCACGTTGCAGATCGACGGCGCGCCGTTCCCCGACGGTGCGGTCTTCGGCAGGGACGTCACGCTCTCCGCCGTCATCCAGGACATCTCCACGGTGAGGACCGTCTCCAATCTCGACGGCAACGTCATCACGCTTCCGGTCCCGGTCGCGGACGAGAAGCTGCACCAGATCAGCGTCACCGCCACCGATCAGGTGGGATGGCAGACCGTCGCCGCGGAGACCTTCATCGTCGACAAGACGCCGCCGGTGATCGAGATCAAGGCCAACGGCACGGTGATGAACGGCGGCGAGTCGTTCGCCACCGACGTCACGCTGACCTGGACCGCCACCGACCTCACGCTCGATCACGTGACGGCGACGCTGGACAACAACACGGTCGCCCCCGGCACCACGGTCACGCTCGAGGGCTTGCACACGCTCGTCGTGACGGCGACCGATCGCGCGGGACACTCGAAGACCGAGACCCGTCCGTTCGCGCTCGACAAGACCGCGCCCGAGGTGCATCTCGTCGCCAACGGGGCTCCGTTCGTTTCGGGGACCACGTTCAATACGCCGGTCACGTTCACCGCGCAGATCCAGAGCGCGACGCCGACCACGAAGTCCGCCACCATCGACGATCAGCCGTACACGCTCGGCAACACGTACGGCGTCGAAGGCGCGCACACCATCAAGCTCGTGGTCACGAACGCGGCGAACCTGTCGACCACCGTCGGCCCGTTCCCGTTCACCATCGATCTCACCAGGCCCACCGTGGCGCTGACCGAGTCGGGCCAGCCGTTCCACGACGGAATGAAGTTCGCGCGCGACGTGAATCCGGTCGTCACCGCGACCGACAACCTCACCGCCGCTCCGCAGCGGACGCTCTATCTGGACGGCAACGTCTATCCGCTCGATACGCCGGTCAGCGAAGAGAAGGTCGATCACACCATCTCCGCCACGGCAAAGGACGCCGGCGGCAACACCGCCTCGGTCGGGCCGTTCCATTTCATGCTCGACAAAACGAAACCGGTGGTGACGATCGTCGAAGCGGAGAGCGGAGCCCCGTTCGCCGCGGACCCGCTCGACGCGCTTTACGCCCGCCCCGTGCGCGTGAAGATCACCGTCGTCGACATGACCAGGACGACGCTCGCCGCCACCGTCGACGGCGCGCCGCTGGCCGTCGGCGCGGACGGGATCAGCGATCCGATCACCGGCGACGCGAAGCACACCGTCTCCGTCGTCGCCACCGACGAGGTCGGGAACAGCAACGACCCGGCGACGGCGAGCTTCACCATCGACACCACGCCGCCGCACCTCACCTTCACCTCGCATCACGACGGCGACGTCGTCACCACGCCGCAGGTGGTGGTGGCCGGCGGTGCGGATGACGCGCGGTCGGCCAGCGTGAACGATCTCCCCGCCACGGTCGACACCGCGGCGAAGACGTTCACCAGCGCCACGCTGTCGCTGGTCGAAGGCCGCAATGTCATCACTGCCGCCGGCACCGACAAAGCGGGGAACAGAGGCAGCGCCTCGATCGCGCTCCTCCTCGATACGCGCGCGCCGGAGATCGCCATCACCGCGCCGGCCGCCGACGCGTGCATCGATGCCGCGACGCTGACCGTCAGCGGGACCGCCGCCGATCCGCGCATCGCAACGGTGACGGTGAACGGCATTGCCGCGACGCTCGATGCGTCGAAGGGGACGTGGACGGCCTCCATTCCGGTCACGGAAGGGAAGCTGCTCCTCACCGTCGTCGCCACCGATGCGGTCGGCCACAACAGCACGGTCACGCGCAGCGTGGTCATCGACCTCACCGCGCCGGCGATCGACGTCCGCGAGAGCGGCGCGCCGTTCTCCGCGACGCTGCTGAACCGCACCATCTCGCTTCTCGTGCGCGCGAGCGACGCCGATCCGAACGTCGCCGTCAGCGCGAAGCTCGACGGCAACACGTACGTCAACGGCGCGACGATCGGGGAGGGGACGCATTCGCTCGCCGTCTCCGCGACCGATTGCGCGGGACACAAGACCGACAAGACGTTCGCCTTCACCATCGATCTGACGCCGCCGGCGATTCGCAATCTCGTTCCCGCCAACGGCGCGACCGTCGGTCAGACGCCGAACGCGATCAGCGGCCTCACCGACACCGACGCCGCGCGCGTCGAGGTGGTCGGCAGCGCGCTCAGCGTGGCGCCGAATGCAGACGGCACGTTCACGATCGCGAACGTTCCATTCGCCGATGGCGTGAATCGCTTCACCCTCCAGGCCACCGACCGGGCGGGCAACAGCTCGCAGACCGCGTACGCCGTCACGGTGAAGACCGCCGCGCCGATCGTCACCATCCTCGAAGGCGGCTCGCCGCTCGTCGCCGGTACGCTCTTCAATCGTCCGGTCACCCCGGAGATCAAGGTCAACGATTCGGGCGCCACCATCGCCGCGACGCTGAACGGCGCCCCGTTCAGCAGCCTCACGACGATCACCGCCGACGGCAACTACGCGCTCGCCGCGTCGGCCACCGATGCGCTGAATCACACCGGCCACGTCGACACGACGTTCATCATCGACCGCACTCCGCCGGTGGTGAAGATCACGTCGCCCGCGGCCGGCGTCGTGACAAGCGACCACCTCGAAGTGCGCGGCACCGCGGGCGACGCGGTCAGCGCAACCGTGAACGGCATCCCGGTGACGCTCGCCGCCGACGGCACCTTCGTCCTCCCGTCGCTGCCGATCGACTTCGGTACGACGCCGATCGTCGCCACCGGCACCGATCGCGCCGGCAACGTCGGCCGCGATGAAGTCGATGTCACGCTGGCCGACCTGCGTCCCGGAATCATCGTCACGTATCCGCCCGATCATTCGCTCACCAATCGTCCGGCCACCGAGGTTCTGGGGCGCGTGCTGTCCGCGCCGCCGGACGGCGTGGTGACGGTCGGAACGATGACCATTCCGGTCGATCCGAGCGGCGCGTTCCGGGCCAGCGGCTATCCGCTCGTCGAGGGCAGCAACACCATCACCGCCTCGACGAAGAATCAGAACGGCACGCGCAACAGCGCCTCCGTTCAGGTCACGGGCGACTTCACGCCGCCGTCGCTCACCATCCTCGAGTCGGGCCAGCCGCTCGCCGATGACGCGCGCTTCGCCGCCCAGGCCGTGCTTACGCTCAACGCGTCCGACAGCGGCGGCGGCACCGTCACCTCCGAGCTCACCCTCGACGGCACGAAAGTCGTCACCCTGCCGGTCACCGTCACCACCACCGGCGGCCACTCCGCCTCCGCCGTCGCGCGCGATGCGGCCGGCAACGAGTCGCGCGTCGATCGCACCTTCTTCATCGGCACCACCACCGGCGGCACCGGCAGCAGCTGTGCGCTGAGCGATTTCGATCCGAAGGACGGCTCGGTCGTCCTCTCCGCCGCGGCCACGCTCGTCGGCCGCTCCGGCGGCGCACTCGGCGTGAAGGTCAACGGCGTTGCCGCCTCTGTCGCCGACGGCTCGTTCCGCGCGACGGTCGAGCTCCCGAACGAGGGAGCGAACCTCGTCACCATCGTCTGCACCGACGGCAGCGGCAATCCGTCCGGCACGCCGGTCACGATCACGCTCAACCGGATCACCGGAGATCCGTCCATCAGCATCGACACCCCGGCGGAAGGATTCGCCACGGCGAGCGAAACGATCGCCGTCACCGGCACCGTCGGCGCCGGCGTCATCACCGCCGACGTCAACGGCACCTCCGCCGCGATCGCCGGCAGCGACAGCAGCGTCGCCCGTCCGTTCACCGCGGCCAACGTTCGTCTCGCGGACGGCCTCAACGTCGTCGTCGCGCATGGCAAGAACGGCGCGGGCCGCGTGGCCACCGCATCGCGCCGCGTCTTCCTGCTGAAGAACGCCCCGTCGATCACCATCAGCTCGCCGATCTCCGGCATCTCCACCGGCGCGGCGAACATCTACGTCTGCGGCACCTGGACGAATCTCGATCCGGCCACCATCGTCATCACCAATCTCGCCAGCGCCGCGGCCACGCCTACCCCGGGCGTCGCCACGAGCGACACCACCGGCACGTTCAAGGCGCTCAACATCGCGCTCGTTCCGGGCGAGCAGACGCTGAAGGTCACGGGCCGCGATCGTCTCAATCGCGAGGCGTCGGCCACCGTCACCGTGAAGCTCCTCGCCGGCGCGCCGAGCATCGTCATCGTCTCGCCGGCCGATCACTCGTACTTCGGCCCGGGCGCAGGCGACACGTTCGCCGTCAGCGGCACGTTCCAGGCCGCGGCCGGATCGACGGTCGAGGTCAACGGCGCGGCCGCCACGCTCACCGGCAACGGCTACAGCGCTTCGATTCCGTTCGCCACCGGCGCCGGAGGACTCACGCCGGTCGTGGCGCGCGTGACCGAGCCGGGCGGGACGAGCGGCATCGCCGCGATCGTCGTCACGAAACTCTCCGCCGCGCCGAAGGTCATCGAATCGTTCCCCGCGCCGAACGCCGTGGAGGTCGATCCCGGCGCGCTGCTCCTCGTCCTCTTCTCCGCGCCGATGGATCGCGGCACGCTCGCCGGCGGCGGGTTCCGCCTCGAGGATGCGTCCGGCAACACCATCAGCGGAACGTTGTATCTCGACAAGGACGTCGCCACCTTCGCCCCCGCGGCGCTCCTCATCCGCGGCGCGCATTACACGATCCGCGTCACGACCGCCGCGAAAGACGTGGCCGGCACCGCTCTTGAAGCGGAGTACGTCGCCGGCTTCACCGTCGGCGCCAGCGCGCCGTCGACGCCCCCCACTCTGCAGCCGGTCGCCGCCGCCTTCTGCGGCCAGACCATCACCATCAAAGGCACCGCCCCCGCCGGCGCGCGACTGCAGCTCGAATCGGGCGTGCTCACGCTGCCCGCCACTGCCGACGGACAGGGAAACTTCTCCATCGCCTTCCCGCTGAGCGGCCAGTCGGGCTACGTCACCGTTCGCGTCCGCATCGTCGGATCGGACGGCAGCTACTCGCCGGCCGCGGAGCTCACGTTCCGCGTCGACTGCATCGGTCCCCAGGTGCTCAACGCGACCTACGAGCGCAGCGGTGCGAACAGGATTGCGATCGTCTTCAGCGAAGCGATCGATGCCGCGACCACGAACGGCGCGATCTCCATGACGTTGAGCGACGGCCGCGTCGTCAGCGGCACGTCGTCGACGAACGGCGCGAACGTCACCGTCACGCCGGCCGAGGATCTGACGGCCAAGAGCTTCTCGCTCAATGTCACGACGGCGATCAAAGACGTCCTCGGCAACAAGCTCGTCGCGCCGTATACGCAGAGCTTCTCCCTCGGCACCGAACAGCCGCCTGCCGGCGACGGCACCGGCTTCATCTCCGGCGAGATCTACGACGCCACCACCGGCCGTCCGCTCGCCGGCGCGTCGATCTCCGTCGAAGTCCCCGCGCAGGCCTTCGCGCGCGGAGCGCGGGCTTCCAGCCCGCAGTCGCTGGCCGTCTCGGCCGGCGACCCCGGCCGCCGAGCGGGACGCTCGGCGACTGCGGACGGGACGTCCGCGCTCCAGGTCACCACCACCACCGACGCCCGCGGCCGCTACCTCGTGCGGCTGCCCGAGGGCGCGCACACCATTCGCGCGTTCATGAACGGCTACACCACCGTCTGGCGGCAGATCATCGTCGCCGCCGGCGCGGGGGTGATCCCGATCGACGTCCGCCTCACGAAGCTCGGCGACGTGAAGAGCTCCACCGGCGCTTCGCTCGCGCTGCAGCACGGCGGCGAGACCTCGATCACGCGCAACGTCACGCTGAACATTCCGGGCGGAGTGGTGGCCGGCGGCAAGACCGTCTCGCTCACCGCAGTCGGCGGACAGGCGCTCACCGGGCTCCTGCCGCTCGGCTGGTCGCCTGTCGCCGCCGCGGAAGTGGTCGGCGACCTCACGAACGGGCAGCTCGCCTTCACCGTCCCCGCCGCGCAGATCTCCGGCGCCGCGCAGAACCTCACCGCCGTGCGCTATGACGAGCTGCGCGACACCTGGCAGGTCGTCGTGCCGGTGGTCAACATCGCGAATGGCAGCGCGTCGTTCACGATCAACGCCGCCGGCGCCTACGCGCTCGTCTATCCCGACAAACTGGCCGGGCTGGCGCAACCGGCGCTCCCCGCGGCCGGCGCGCCTCTGCAGGGTGTCGCCGCTCCCGCCACCGCCGCGCCGCTCACCGCGCGCACGTTTCACCTCGACCCGCCGATCATTCTCCCCAACGGCCGCACCGTGGCCACGGTGACGATCGAGGGCCTCGGCGGCGCGACGTTCCCCAGCGGCACCGCGGTTCAGGCCTACATCGATGAAGAGCTCAAGCTCGCCGACGGATCTACGCTGCTCGATCCGCCGTTCGCCACCGATCTCCTGCTCTACCGCTCGCTCGCCGGAGAGACCGGCGTCACCGACTTCCATCTCGCGCCCAGCCCGCGCGCCGCGCAGGTCATTCTCGAGGTCGGCTTCGATCACATCCGCGTCGTTCCGTATCCCGGACGTCTCGATCGCGGAACGCTGATCGGATCCGAGGGGGGACGCGTGCCCGCGGACGACAAGGTGGCGCTCGAGCTGCCGACCGGCGCCACGCCCGAGCCGCTGCGCGCCACCGCGTCGTCGCTCGCGCAATCCGATCTCGACGCCGTCGGATCGATCGCCGGCTTCCGCGTTCTCGGCGGATTCAACGTCACGCTGCAGCGGGCTACCGAGCCTGCGCCGCAAGACCTCGACGGCGACGGCAAGCCCGACGCCGTGCCGCCCGTCGAGCTCTTCAAACCGGCGCGTGCGACCTTCACCGTCGACACGGCGAAGCTCCCGTCGCTCGGGTCGTCGCTGATTCTGGCCGAGCTTCTCGACACCACGCCGTACGGAAAGATGGTTCGCCTCGCGGCGCAGATGATGCTGATCGATCCGCTGCAGGCGGGTGCTTCCGCGCGCTTCACCACGCGCACCATCGATCGCTCCCTGCTGCCGGTCGACGGCGTGATTCGAGAGGGGAGATACCTCCTCCTCGCCGCCGAAGCGCCGATCGCCTATGCCACCGGATCGGTGCGCCTCGGCGCCGGCGGCTCGCTCCTCGCCAATGCCCGGGTGAGCGCGAACGCGCTCGGCGTCGCCGACGTCACACGCACCACCGGCATCTACAACGTCCCCGTCGTCGCCGCGCCCGCCGGACCGTTCACGCTGACCCCGCGCCACGTCTCGACCGGAGACGGCGCGTCGTACACGCACGGTGCCCCGGCCGCCGCGGAGTCGACCAACAAGGTCGATCTCAATCTCGTCGCCCAGCCGCCGGCGTTGACGTCGGTCACCGTGAGCGGGGCCGACTCCTCGCAGCTCACGCTCTCCGAATCGACCATCACGCCGAACGTCGCGCTCAGCACCGGCGTGCGGGCCTCGTTCTCACCGTCGCTCGATGCGACGTCGATCACCGACACCTCGATCGTCGTCGTCGACGCGCAGACCGGCGCAACCGTCGGCGGCAAGGCGACCGGTGATTCGACGGGGGTCAACTGGGCCCTCACCCCGGGCACGCTCCTGAAGTACAACCATCGCTACTCGGTGACGGTCTCGCCGCACATCCGCGGAACGAACGGCGCGTCATTCGGGCGGACCGCAACGTACAGCTTCACCACCGTCGTGCAGGTGACGAGCGGTGAAGTGCACGCCGACCGGATCGGCATCACCATTCCCGATGCGAACGGCATCTCGCGCGTCTTCGGCACCGCCGGCGCACTTCCGTCCGGATGGCAGGCCGTCCCGGTCCGGCGCACCATCGATTTCCTCACCCGCTATCAGGCCACCGCGGCTGCGGACGGCAGCTTCTCCTTCGACATCGGCAACGGCCCCGACCTCTCCGACCGCGTCAGGATCTCCGACCTCATCGATCTGCAGGTCGTCAACGCGGCCGGCAATCTCGCCGCCATCATTCCGCTCACCCCATTCGTCACCGCCGATCACCGCGGCTTCGTCGCGCCGGCGAACATCGACGTGAAGTTCACCAGTGCGGACGGCATCGCGGTCACCGTTCCGGCGGGAACGTTCGATCAGGCGACGGTCATCAGCGTCGTCGCCACCACGCCGGCCGCCGTCGCTGACGTTCCGCACATCGAGCAGGACGTCGAGTACGCGGCCAGCGTCCGCCTCGAGTTCGACGGCACCGCGAAGAAGGCGATGGAGATCGAGCTCCCGGTCCCGGCCGGCTTCGACACCAGCAACAAGAACTTCATCCTCGGCTACCGCGGCGACTCGATCCGCGGCCCGCGCATCATGGCCGTCGACACCCTGCGCATCGTCGACGGGAAATTCAGCACCACGCTCGACCCCAACGCTCCCAACCTTCGCGCGACGGTAATGAGCAAGGGGAAAGCCGGCTCGCAGCAGACGCTCACCGGCAAGGACCTCAAGAACTACCTCATGCGCGTGCAGCGCAGCGGCGTCTACATGGCGCTCGACATCCGCGTGCCGGTCGGCGGGGGAGTGGGCTGGGCGGTGATGGATGGTCTGCAGGCGAGCTACGACATCTTCTGGGACACCCTCGCCTCGTTCTACGCGGCGCACTACTACGTCTTCGAGCGCGGCCGGATCGTCGTGCCGATCATCCAGGGCAAGCCGTTCACCGTCGTCGGCGTCGACTCGACCACCGGACTGCAGGGCTTCTCCAAGGTCTACGATCCGATCCCGGTCGGCGATCCGAATGTGGCGGTCACGATCCCGTCGCCGCAGGAAAACACGAACGGTCCGTATCCCATCTTCGGCATTCCGTTCCGCACGGAGATGGCAGACGTCAACGCGGAAAAGGTCGACATCGAAGAGATCCGCAACTTCAAGATCTGGCTCGAGAACGATCAGATCTCCCTCAAGCCGGGCGCCACGCCGCTGCCGGCCGATACGAAGATCGAGTTCTTCGACATCACCAACGGCCAGTTCATCTCCGGCACCGCGGGACAGACGCTGACCATCGACGGCAAGCTCGGCCACCGCGTCGTGGTGCTCGTCGAACAGAAGGAGATCGATCCGTCGTCCGCGCTCACCGTCACGTTCAACGAGCCGATCTGGGTCACCGGCGCCGATGAAGATGCGATCAGCGACTTCCTCGCCACGCAGCTGAAACTGGAGAAGGCCGACGAGCCGGTCGCCGGCGCGAATCCGACGTACACGAACATCACCGCGCAGGTCCGCTTCCGGCTCGACTCCGGCGGACGCCGTCTCGCCATCGAGCTCCCGTCGTCGTTGCAGCGCGAGGCAATCTACCGCCTCACGTTGCTCCAGGACATCGCCGATCGCTCCGGCCCCGGCGGTGCCGCGGGACTGAAGCTCGCGCAAGGCACGAAGAAGGACCAGTACGGCAACCTGCAGCCGGTTGGTGGCAACAACGATCTCCATCTGCTCTTCCACACCCGCAAGCCGGGCGGCAAGCTCGCCACGTTCGACATCGCGCAGGGCTTCGTGCGCGACATCGCGCTGAACGGCAACGTGCTGCTCGTCACGGCCGCGGGCGGCAGCGATGGGTCGAGCGGTGCGCTGATGGCGTACGACGTCGCCGACCCGGCGTCACTCAACACCGCGACCGGCGGCACGCCGCCGGCGCCCCTGGCGAAAGTCATCGGTGCCAGCTACACCAGCTTCTGGGCCGTGGCCAGCGATCCTCACGGACGCGTCTACGTCACCAGGCAGGGCTCGGTCCTCGGATCGCTCGCCAGCTATCGCCTCGAGGATCTCGTCGCCGCGAACGGCGGCACGGCGTCGCAGAAGGGCGCATCGGTCACGAACTGGACGCTCGGCTACAGTTCGTCGATCGGCCTGATCAGCAACACGATCCTCTCCGACCGTCCGGAGTCGATTCCCCGCAAGCTGCAGGTCCTCCTGCAGGACGACGACAAGATCTACAACGGCCGCGACGCGTTCAAGAACGCCACCGGCGCGACCGAGTCGGGCACCACGTATGCGAACGGCATCAAGAAGTACAGCGTCACGATCCCGTTCGACGCGAACGTTCCGTATCTCAGTCAGCGCGTCACCGTCGAGAACCTTTCGCTCGACATGCGCTGGTCGGCCGACGCCACTCCGTCCGGTCCGGCGGCGATCCAGAACATCATCGCCCTCCCCAACGACCGCATCAAAGTCTCCAAGAACCTCCGCACCTACGGCGTGATCTCGCACATGGGCTACGGCGTGGGCGTCTACGACCTCAACGCCATGGAGTCCAACGACACGCCGAATCGCCCCTCCTCGTATCGCGAGCTGCAGGAGCAGGTCATCCTGTCGCCCGGGAAGAACGATCCGGCCTGCTTCCAGCCGAATACCTCCGTTCCGAAGCCTCCCGACTACGCAATTCAGGAGATCTATCTCAGCGCGGAAGCGGCAATCCGCAGTGACGCCGCGGCTCCCAACGAGATCCGCGTCTACGCCCCCGATCCATACCGCGGCGTACTGGACATGAAGTTCACGCCGGACAAGATCCAGAACAATCCCGATCCGACGATCACGCCGTCGGCGTGCGACACGCGCGCGCCGGTCGGACTCATTCTCCGGGCCACGGATCCGTCGGCGACGCATCCGCGCATCCAGGCGCTGATGAGCGCGTTCCAGTCGGCCGCCGGACGGCAGCCGTTCATTCACTTCATCTCCGTCGACAACTACAGCTGGCGACGGGAGGCGCAGGACAATGCCAAAGGCGTCCGCGGCTCCACGCCGAATGCCGCGGTGTCGCGCGACTACATCCTCGTTGCCGGCGGCGACATCGGGGTGGTCGTCGTCGAAGTGGGAGGCAATCCTCCTCCGAGCCTGCCGTCCTATCCGCCGTACTGGCCGCTCAGGAACGAGCATGTCGCCGACATCATCTGGGTGCCGGGCGGCGCGGTGGCGGTGCGCACGATTCCGCGAACGAGCCTCGCCGTGATCGTCGACCGCATGGGCCGGGTGCTTCTCGCGGATCTCTCCCGTCTCGACGAGCGCTTCGACTCGAAGGGAAATCCGATTCCCGGAACTCCGCTCTTCGCCACCGTGGCGAAGTGTCTGACCCTTCCGGCAACCGATCCGGGCGGCGTCGGCGCATACGACCCGCGCATCATCTGGAAGTCGGAGCCGGGCATCGTCACCGGAACGCTGCCGCCGGTCGTCGACGGCGACACCGGCATGCTCTACGCCGGCGAGCTGCTGCGGAAGGCGCTGAAAGTCGTCGCCGCGCTCGATCCGCGGATCGAGATGAAGGTCGACATCGGCGAAGAGACCGGATTGAGCGAAGTGGGCGGCGTCGTGCCCCTCGGCATTTCGCCCCCTAAGAACATCACCGACAAGATCGACGCGCTGCCCGCCTGCACCAGCGGCGGTACCGCGCGCTGCAAGGAGAACGCGTCGCTTGGCACCTTCCGCCTCGAGCTCTCGCTCCCCGGCGGCATGGTCGACGCGCTCAGCCAGTCGAACAATCAGCTGCAGCTCGCCGTCGAGAGCGAGCGCGTTTTCAAAGCCGTCACCGAACAGACGCCCGCCGGCTTCCCCCGCGCGCATCTGCGTCGCTTCAGGCGCGACGGAAGTCCCGAAGTCGCGACGCGTGTGGCCACGAACTTCAAGATGCAGCGCGTCGTCCCGAACGACCCCGCGCTCGAACAGGCGCTGCGCCGCCAGCGCGGTTTCAACAAGTTCATCTCCCCGTGGATCGTCGCCCTCGACGACCCGCGCGCCAGCGCCCAGTACAACTGGAACGGTGCGACCGAGCAGCAGAAGAAGGATGCCGGCTGCGAATACTGCACCCGTCCCAGGTATCTCGACGGCAAGACCGAGACGGACGGCGTCTACGAGCTCTGGACCAACGGCCGCCTTCTCGCCGTCCGCCCCGAGTTCATCTCCGGCAGCGGTTCCACGAGCGCCCCGGATAGCATCTTCGCCAATACCCCCTACGAATACCTCGGCAAGCAGGACCGCCTGGTCACCCGCTTCGCGACGATCATGGCGGATACGGTCCGCCCGCCCGACGTCCGGGTTGCGGGCCAGAACCCGCCGATTGCAGACGGGATGCTGCAGGAGACGCTGCTGTTGCATTCGGGAGAGATGGCCACGGGAGCGGTCGACCTGGTTGCAGGAGGCCGCGCCGGTTTCGAGGTCGCGTTCGATCGCAGTTACCGCTCACGGACGATTGGCGGTGCCTTCCTTGGGCTCGGATGGGAATCCTCGGTACTTAAACGTCTTCGCGCTCTCCCCAGTGGAGATGTCGAGTTGCGCGATGGTGGCGGCGAAATCTGGCTGTTCAAGCCGAAGACGTCAGGCGACGGCTATGACTCGCCGAAGGGCCTCTTTGTGAAACTCATCCGCTCGGACAACGGGTGGAAGATGTTCGATCAAAAGTGGCGCGTTACCAACTTCGATCAATTGGGCCGCCTCAGTTCGGAGTGGGACGAGTTCTATCAGAGCGATTCGACAGCCGCGTCGAATGCCGGTCTCGATAACGGAAACATCATCCGTTATCTCTATGACGATACCGGGCGCCTGGCGCAGGTCGTCGATCCGGTCAACCGGGTGACGACGTTGACGTATTGGAAGGAATCCGAGGCGAACCAGTCCGGTGCCTATGTCGGGCTGCTCAAGGAAATCAAGGATTGGCGCGAACGCACCGTCCAGTACGAATACGACACGAGAGGCCAGCTGAAGAAGGTCAAGATGCCGGAGGCGACAGCTGGATCCGGTGTGCCGTCCGAATACAACTTCACAGGCAACAACCGTCCGAGCGCGGAGTACACCTACAAGACATTCAACGCTCCTACCGCCGGCGCGACGCCTGTTCAGGCGTTTAACGACTATCTCGAACTGCAGAACCTCGAGAAGATCAAGGATCCCGCCGAAGTCGCCTCCAGTGGCGATCCACGCGTGACGTACACATACGACGAAACGCCGGACGCCACCCAGCGCGATCGTGAAAAGAGCCAAAAGTGGGCGACCGGCGAGACCGCTTCCTTCACGTATACGAGCGCGACCGAGGTCGAAACCACCGATGCACTAGGCCAGAAGCGGAAATACAACCTGACCGACAGAGCGCAATACGACAAGCGTGTTCATGTCTCACAGGAGACGGTCAGCGAAGTGCCTACGATCGAAGTACCAGCCGCGCTTCCGCCGAAAGCCGATCTCAACATGGTCGCGGCCAACAAGTCGTTGACGACGAAGTTCCAGTTCAATGACGAAGGCCAGCACACGCAGGAGGACTATCCGAACGGGCTCAAGACCATCAACGGTTGGGTGGCGACTGGAAATCAAGGACCGGGCAAGGTACTCAAGAACGCGACGCAGCAGGGCGCCAGCATCGGAACGCAGACTACTGATTACACCTACGACAGCCAGACGGCATCCGGGAACATTCAGGCAGTCTTGCGGACGAGTCCGAACGGCTCGGGAAGCCGCGACACACAGACTCCGAGCCGCGAACGATTCACCATCGAAAACAAGGACGCCGGCGTCACGCACAGGCAGGAGTTCAAGACCTCGGGTCTGGTCAAGACGAGTCAGAAGGCCGACGATCAGGGGAACGTCACACAGGACGTGACGCCGATCTATTACTCCGCGGACGCGACCGATCCCATCACCCGATCCCGCCCGTTCTACATCAACGAAGGGAACAACGTCTTACAACAGATCTTCCTCTACAACACCACGTCCACGGGTGGATACCACGTCAAGATGACCGACGTCGTCCGGGGCACTAATGTAGAAACGGATTACGACGCATACGACCGCAAAGTCCATGAAATAACCCGGGATGGCACGACCGGCAACGTGCTCTTGGATGAATCGTTCGGATTCGATGCGAGCGGCCGCGCGGCCTATTCATCGCGCCGCCAGAAAGACGTCGGTGTCGTGGCCACGACGGTCAAGTACGACACTACGGGCCGCGAGAAGGAACATACCGTCTCCGGCGCCGCCATCATGGGCAGCCTGAGCACGTTGACCACGGTGACCAGTTACGACCTCTCCAACCTCAAGCTCACGCGCTATACGCCGGGCCTCGGCGGACCCGGAGCGATTTCCGACGTCTCGACGCTCGACGGATTGGGCCGCACGACCCGCAGAGAGCGGTCCGGCAACGGCGCGAGCATCCAAACCATTTATGGATACGACGCGGGCGGTGCTCAGGTCTATGAATCGGACACGCTGCGGACGGCGGTTCTGCGCCAGCCCGACGAGATGGAGCGGGAGGTCGCGTCTGTCGGATCAGACGGCATCAAGGTCCAGAACGTGATTGATCAGTGGGGCCAGCTGGTCGAGACTACGCGGACCGATGCCAGTGGTGGCGTCGTCGGCCACAACAAGAACATTTACACGAAAAATGGCCGCCTGCGCGCGACGAACGACGAAATCGACAATGGCGGCCGCGCGCGCCAGACGCGTTTCGCCTGGGACGACGGCGACATCACCGTCAGCAGCCGCATCGGCCAGGTGGGCTCGGTCGCGGCGACCGCCTTCCCGTCGGCGAAAGTTCGCGTGCAACAGTCGAAGCACGATGCCGCCGGCCGCGTAAAAGAAGATCTCGTTGGCGAAGCGACGGGCGTCGATCCGATCGATTCCAGCGCCATCTTCTCTTCGACCACTTACTCGTATCAGGGCAACGTTCCCAACATGGTGTCGACCTCGGAACCTCTTGCCGGAGGCGCAAGCTCTGTCGCCATCACCATGTACGACGGCCTCGGACGGGCCGCGGAAATCGCGGTCTCCGGAGCAACGACGTCGACGAAGAATGGTTACGACGAAGCCGGGAATGTCATCGCACATACGGCTCAGGGCATGAACCAGGAGACAGCTCAATTCGATAGCCGGGGCCTGGCGACCAGCCGCACGATGGCCGATGGCAAGACACTTCAATACCAGTACGACGAGCTCGGCAATCTTCGCACTCTGCAGGATGAGAGCGGTGAGTCGACGATCTATACGCCTGACGGTCTGGGGCGTCCGTTCCGGGTTCAGTATCCCGACGGTACGACGGAGGAGACGCTTTACGAAAGCGGCACCGGGCTGGTGCTATCCACGAAGAATCGTACCGGCCAGTGGCTGTCGTTCGAATACGACGCGAACGCGCGCGTCGTAGCAGTTCGGGACGGACAGGGAACTTCAGGCTCCGTTCTCACCGCATACGAGTACGACGATGCCGGACGTCTCACAGCAGTGCGCAATAAGGACGCGGCGGTCGAATACGCCGATTTCGATCTCCTCGGCCGCCCGAAAACGACCCATGCCATTCGCTATGACGCTGGGTCGGGCCTGAGCAGCAAGACCCTTCTCGACATTCATACCCAGACGCACACCTGGTCCATCCACAACGAAGAGCGAGAGAGCTGGCGCATGCCGGTCGCGGGATCCGCCGTGCCTTCCGCGGACGATCCGACAGCGCAGTGGCTGCAGACGATCACGGAAGAGCGCGATGCAGGAACGAATATCGCGCGCCAGCTTGGCAGCGGCACACTGCTGACCGAATCGACGGGCCGCGCCGTCGGGAAGTTGCTGCTGCGGCGCCAGATCATCGGCCCGAGGACGGTCGATACGAATTTCGGCTTCGCGGATGGAACCGCGCCGGCCTCCGGCGTCGAGTTCCCCGCCGGCACGCTCTCCAGTTCGCATTCGCTGTTGATTCGCTGGACGCAATCGAAATTGAACGGCACCGTCGTCGGCGGAAGCGCCAACAACCGCGACGCCGCGGAACGCATCAATCAGGTCAAGGATCAGGGGCTTGGGAACCGCGTTTCGCAATGGGGATACGACGACCGCGGCCGCTTGAAAACCTCGTGGCTGAACGTCGCGGGGCCATCGGTCTCCAGCAGCGGCATTGTCGACACGCTGATCGATGCCGATTTCCGTTCCGGACGCACGCAGCCGACGATTCTCAGTCAAGCGGATCACACAAAACTCGGCACCCTGGCGATGCTGGTGGAGCCGCTGACCTGGACCGCCACCCGGAATCTGGCACAGCAGATCGGCGATCGCACGCTTTATCTCGATGGCCAGCCCAAAGCCACGCGTAGTTACGTGTTCGTCGGCGGTCGCCGGATGAACGACGGCAAGTGGAGCTCGACGTTCGATTCATTCGGCCACCTGACATCGATTGAGAGCATGGATGCCGGCCGCAAGATCGAATACGTATGGGACCCGAACCACCGCCTGGTGGGACGCAAGGCATACAAGCTCGACAGCGGAAATGCCTGGGTCACCGAAGATCGGACAGAGGTCCTTGCGAAGGATGGACTCCCGGCCAGCGTGACGATGGTCTGGGACCCGGTCGTCGACCGTCTCGTGGCGATCTTTGAAGCTGGAAAGAGTGTCGGGACCGGAACCGCGCCGGATGCGGGATTGCTGCGTCAATACCTGCACGGCGACCAGGGTTACGACGACCCGATCCGCGTGCTGGTGGCGGGTAGCAACGGCGTGGACACCTATCTTCCGGTCGTCGATCACGCCGGGGCGGGATCGCTGCAGGCGGTTGTGGACTCCACGGGAACCATGGTCGAGCGGGTGGTTTACGCCGACTCCTACGGCGATGCGCCGCGCTACCTGCAAGGAGCGGTCGTCGATCGGATCGCCATCGAGGGGAAGAAGAATGCCAATGGCGATGTGGAATCCGTCGACGTGCGCGTTCACCTCAGTGAAGTGCTCGATTCATCGACCGTCGCGAACGGTGTGCGCCTCGCTGCTGTCGACGCTTCGAAGAACGTCGTCTATCAGAGCTACGTCACGCCGACGATGGACGACGCCTACACCATTCATTGGGAATTGACTCGGGCTGAATGGGAGCTCCTCGCGCAATCGGGCGGTGAGTCGTTGGAAGTTGCCGTCGGCAAGACGCTTAGGGCCAAAGCCTGGGGTAACACGCCGGTCTCCGCCGCTCCGGAATGGACGGTCAAGGTATACGGAGCCGATACGACTTCCGATTATCCGGTCATTACGCGCCAGAGTTTTGCCGACGTCCTCGCGTTCTTCAATGGCATTCCGGCGAACGAATCGAAATCGACGAACCTCTATGGAATCTCCAGCCTGTACATGGCGGCGAGTGAGGAATCAAAGAGCAAGCTTCTATTCGATTTCCACGCCCTTCCGTTCCACGATCCGGCATCCGGCATCATCTACGCCCGTGCACGTTGGTATGACCCGGCGACCGGCGCATTCCTCACCCCCGATCCGATGGGATACCGAGATTCGTCGAATCTTTACGCATATTCGGCTTCCGATCCGGTCAATGGTCGCGACCCGTCTGGTGAATGCCTCGGCGATGACACGCCGTGTAAGTACTACCTCGCCGAGATTCCGGGCTTCTTCGGCGGCGTTCTCAAGGACACGGGTTCGATGGCGCTCAACCTGATCACCCTCGGAGGATACAGCGGCTTCAAGAGGGCGTATGAGCGGGGAGAATTGGCCGAAGGTGGCTTATCCGGCGGACGGGCGTACGTCGAGGGTGTGGCGGACTTCTTCACCGTCGGTTGGTACTTCACCGCGAAGGACACGCTCGAACAGGGCGGAACTCTGACCGATGCGACGAAGACCTGGGCTGGCAACGCGAGCGGTTACACCGATATCGCCGAGGGCGGCACGAAGCTCGGCGAAGGCGAGTACCTCGAAGGTACAGGAAGGATTCTCGAGGGAGCAGGGAAGATCGCCGGTTGGATCGTAGGCGCGCGGAGCGCCTATGCCAGAGCCACGAGGCAGCCCCTGATGGCATTCGGCAAGAATATCGGCTACGCCGCGCCGACGACGCCGACACCGGACGAGGTGGCCACGCTCAAGTCCATACGCCGGCATGCTGAACGTCTGGTCAAAGGCAAGGCCACATCCGACAACCCGGCGATCATGAGGCGCGTTCGTACGATCCAACGGAGAATTGCGACCGGCCGCTTCGGAAGCGCAGGCACGCACTTCCATTCGTTGAACTTCGAGCTCGTTCGCGACCTGCAGGCACGGGGCTTCTTACAGAACGTCATTGTCGACCAGCGGTTGCCGATACCGAACGGGCTCCTTCCTTTCCGGCGGCCCGATTATCTGTTCCCGGGAGGCGTCGTTTACGATCTCAAACCGTGGCGCAACAGCCCCTCGGCATTCGCAACCACCGATCAATTCCTCGACATTCGGCGTGCCACGGGCCGGCAACCTATCCCGCTTTACTACAGATTGTGGTGAGATGACAGTGACATGGGGATTGTCAGACGATTACAGGGGAAACATGGCGACGTAACGCGGCTCATCGGAGCTGATCCTTCAGCGGAAGGACTGATTGACTTGCGGGATCCGGAATGGTCGGCGATGCTCGTCGTCCTTTCTGACCTCGAGTTCAACCGCGTCGAGCTCTCCGATACCCGGATCGACGTCAATGTCGTCCGTTCGCAGTTTCGCGACTCGGAGTTCAGTCAGATCACATCCAGGGCCCATTTCTGGGGCGCTGCGAATACCTGGTCCGGTTGTCGGTTCAAGGAAGTGCGGCTCGAGGACGCCATTTGTCCGCAAAACCGCTTCGAGCATTGTTCGTTCGAGGGGTTTGAGTTCATAGGATCGAATGCCTATGAGACTGTTTTTTCGCACTGCACGTTCAAGAACGTTCGTTTTGAAGGATTCAGCGCGAAGAAAAGCACGAGCCGGAAGCTCGTGCGGGAACTCGCCGACACCGGAGCCAGCGTCCTCTTCGTCGACTGTTCATTTGATGACGCGACGTTCTACAAATGCCGCTTCGCGAACGTCGCTTTTGTCAATACGGCCGTGAGCAGGCACTCGGTCAAAGCCTCCGATTTCTCGGGAGCCATCGGCCGGCCCCAATGGTGGAAGGACGACGAAACCGGTGATCCGTTCGTTGCATTTCTCGACGAGGTGCTGGAGATGATCCGGCGACGGCTCGGTGCTCAAAGCGTTTCGTTCGGCCGATTGCAGTCCTACCGACAGGACTACATTGATGGGCGGACGACCAGCAAAGACTACTCCAAACCTCTTTACGAACCCGGAGTCCCCAATTCCGAACTCGATGTGATCGAAGACGCCTTGGAGCCGATTGAACGCAAGTTCGGCTGGTAAGCACACTGCTTCCCGACTATGACCAATCTGTTCTTCCTCCTCGCCCTTCTCCTCGCCCCCTCCCGCCCTCCCGAGCATGGGTGCAAGTGGGAGCAACTCGTCGACAAGAACCTCGGATTCGAGGTCGCGGTCCAGCGCTGCGACTACGGCTTCCGCAAGATCGATTTCTTCATCAAGGGGAATCAGCTCTTCGTTCGTTATTCGGACGGCGGCGCGCCTGATCCGGTGATCGATGTGTTCGATCTCCAACCGAAGGAGACGGCGGAGGCGGGACTGAGGCGGATCTTCGCGGCGCACACCGGGAAGAAGGTCGCGAGCGGGTGCAAGCTCGTGCCGTACGCCGAGGAAAAGCCGCGCGTGGATGTGAAGCGCTACACCTTCGTACCGAAGATTCTGCCGAAGTCGAATCCCGATGAGGTCGGCGACCCGCAGTGCGGCGAGTACGGCGACGCGCCGGATGGCATCCAGTACTTCGAAGTCCAGCCCGGCGCGCGCAAGGTGCTCTTCGTGCGCGTCGGTCAGGACGTCCCGCTGTTCGACGAGCAGACCCTCCGGCTCTTCGAGCCCGGAGGCGGGAAATAATCAGTGGCGCGAGTGGTTTAACTGCCCTTGACCGCGGGATTTAAGAGGTTGTATCTTCCGCGTCCCCACCAATCCGGCGCATTCGTCTAGGGGTCCAGGACGCCGCCCTCTCACGGCGGTAACACGGGTTCGAATCCCGTATGCGCTACCAACCGCTCAATTCGGACGGGAACCGTACTCGGGACGCCAGATCAGCACCCGGTCGTCCGGATCGAGGATCACCGCCACGGGACGGGAGGGCGTTTCCACGATGATCGTCTCCTTGCGCTCGCGAAGCTGCGCTGTGGCGCGGACACTCGCTCCGGAGTCGGTCTGCACGAGGATCTCGAGCGGCAGCTGAAACGGCGTGCTCTGAAGCTGCTCGATCTGCACGACCGCCTTCCTGCCGCCATCCTCCGACCGCCAGTCGACACGCGGCACGGGCGCGCCGGCGCGGTCGAGCCATTGACTGAGGAATTCCGGCGTGCTGCCGGCGGCGATCATGATGCGCCGGAAATCGGCGAGCGTGATTTCCTTTCCGGCGTAATCGCGAAGGATCGTGCGCAGCGCTCCGAAAAATTTCTCGTCGCCGATCTGGTCGCGCAGCATCCTGTAGAACCACATCCCCTTCGAGTCGGAGAGGTGGTGATCCCACTTCGCCGATCCGAGCTCCGCGAGCGGCCGGTCTCCTCCCTCTCGCCAGATGTTGAAGTAGCCGCGGGCGCATTGATGCTTGCTGTAATTGGCGCGCGAATACCGCAGGAATTGCGCCGCGGCGGCCGGACCTTCGATCGCTTCGATCGAGATCACCGCTCCATACTGCGCCAACGCTTCGGAAAGCATCCTTCCACCCGGTCCGTCATTGCGCACCAGATTTCCCCACCAGCCGTGCGCCGCTTCGTGCGCGAACAGCGGGAGGTTTCCTTCCGGAGCGCCGAGCATCGGACTCGTAACCACGATGAAGCCCTGCTCGGACGAAGCGGTGAACGCCGGGGACGCTCCGACCTCGACGATGTTGTAGCTGTCGTACGGATACGGACCGAATCGCGCCTCCATGGCGTCGATGGCCCTGGCCAGGATCTCGGTCTGGGCGCGGATGTGCGGCCGCGCCTTCAACAGGTATGCGCCGATCTGACGATGGTGCGAGTCGATGATCTCGACCGACGAAAACGGAGCGGTCACGAACGACCGGGCCGTCGCCGCTTCCGTCGACCAGATCTCGGTGGCTTCGTTCCCGCTCACGGTCCGAGACTGGAGTTTTCCGTTGCCGACCGAGCGCCACGACTCCGGAATGTGAAAGGTCGTCGTTCCGGGTGCGGCGGAGGGCGAGAGCTCCGTCGCGCCTTTCGCCGGAACCGGGTACCAGTGCTCGACCCACGATCCGTAGGCGAGGCGCGAGGTCCAGATGAACTGCGACGATTGCTCGACGCCCACCGCTTCGAATTCGACGTCGAGCGTGTCGCCGCGCTTGAACGCGCGCGGCAGTCGCAGCTCCGCCGCGTCCATCGGCGATTCATCGTCGAACGGACGAACGCTCGCCGTTGCTCCGTCCGCGCTCAGCCGCGTCAGCTTCATCACCTTCTTGCGCGCATTGATGCCGAACGTCGGGCCGTTCGACTGCTCGGCCTCGAGTTGCACCGTGGCCTTCCCGCGCATGGTGATGGACGGCGGCTTCGCGGTGACGCGCAGATCGATGTCCAGGCGCTTCAACGTCCATTCCTCCACCGCGAATGCGGGGGTTGCGAGCAGGGCCAGCGCGATCCATGTGAGCCGCATGGCGCAAGGTTACGAAAGGAACGGCAGGAGTTCTTGTCCGTTTCGTTAACCGCGGTGCCGGATGTTGCGTATAGACCAATATGGAAGCCGCGCAATTCAGTGGACGGGTCATCCGTGAGTTCCGCACCGCGGCGGGGTCGATCACCGAGACCGACCATCCGCGCGTCACGATCCCGGCGCACGCGCATCCCCAGATGACCATCTGCCGGGTGCTGCGCGGGGAGTTGTTCGAGGCGGGACGCGTCTTTCGAACGAACGACGTGATTTTCCGTCACCCGGACGAGCCGCACGCCGATGAATTCGGATCGGACGGCGCGCGCTGCTTCAACATCGCGCTCGACAGGACGCCGCCCCAATTCCGGCAGTTCAGTGCCGCACACCCGGTGATCCGGCGGCTCACGCTCGAGCTTCGCCGCGGACCTTCCGCGCTCGTGGTCGAAGGATTGCTGTATCAGCTCATCGGCGAGATCAGCCGCGAGCCGGCCGGCAATCGCGTCGCGCGTGCCGCGTCGAAACTCATTCACGAGCGATTCACCGAGCCGCTGTCATTGCGCGCCATCGCGGACGAGCTGGGCGTGCATCCGGTGCATCTGACGCGCAGTTTCCGCAGGGAATTCGGAACCACGCTGGTCGACGCCGTGGAGATTCTTCGCATCGGATATGCGAAAGAGCTGCTCGCGGGAACGCTGCCGATCGTGGAGATCGCGCTCGCTAGCGGCTTCGCCGATCAGAGTCACTTCACGAAGGTGTTTCGTCGCGCAACGGGCACCACGCCGCGCCGCTATCGGATCGCTCTAACTTAGATCCCAATCCCCCGCCACCGCCCCTGCCGGAATCGCCACACGCTCAGCGTTGCGCGCGTGAAGTGCCCGAGGACGATCGCGAGCCAGATGTCGGTCGGGTGGAGGCCGCGGATCGCTTGCAGCGTTGCGCAGATGCCGATCGGGATGACGATCTGCGAAATGATCGAGATGTAGAGCGGGCTGCGGGTGTCGCCGGTGCCTTGGAGGCCGCCGGTGTAGCTGAGGGCTACGGTGACGAAGAATCCGGAGATGCTGAGGAAGCGGAGCAGTTGCGCGCCGATCGACGCGACGAGCGGCTCGGTCATGCCGAAGATGCCGAGTAGGGGGGCGGGGATGAGGAGGAAGGCGGAGCCGACGACGGCGGCGACGCCGAGTCCGATGCGCGCGGCGAGGGCCACGCCGTGCTTCGCGCGATCGGGTTTGCCGGCGCCGAGGTTCTGGCCGGCGATGGTGGCGGCGGCGCCCATCAGTCCGAACGACGGCCAGGTGATGAGCGAAAAGAGCTCCGTGTAGCCGACGGCGTACGCGGCCTGCGCGGCGGCGCTGTGCTGCAGCGAGCCGATGAAGCGCACCAGCGTCACGCCGGCGATGTTCATGGCGATTCCCTGAAATCCGGTCGGCAGGCCGAAGCGGAAGAGCGAGCGGATGATCGCCGCGTCGGGCGAGAGGTTCATCCCGCGATGGAAGCGGATGACGGACGACGGGCGGAAAAACATCCGCAGTCCGAATAGCGCGACGATCACGTTGCTGGCGACCGTGCCGAGCGCCGCGCCGGTGGTGCCGAGGCGCGGGATCAGCAGGACGTTGAAGAGGACGGTGAGGATAGTCGCGGCGATGCCGAGGCGGAGGGAGGCGCGCGCGTCGCCGGCGGCGCGGAACGCGGTGCCGACCATGAACACCATCATCATTCCGCCGATGCCGGCGAACATGATGCGCAGGAACGGCAGCGCCTCGTGCTGCACCGCGGGCGCGGCATGCACCACGTCGAGCAGCGCCGGCGCGGCGAGAAATCCGGTGATGCCCATGATCGCGGAGAGCCCGAGCGCCACGAGCAGCGCCTGATAGACGACGCGGTTCACCTGCTCCGGTTCATTCGCGCCCGCCAGTCGCGCCACCAGCACCACCATGCCGGTGAAGACGCAGCTGATGAAGACGATGACGACGACGATGATCTGCCAGCTGACGCCGATCGCCGCATTGGCGGTGTAGCCGACGTAGTGGCCGACCATGATGTGGTCGATGATTCCCTGCAATCCGGCCACGGCGTTCTGGAGCATCGTCGGCCAGGCGAGCATCCAGACGGCGCGCGCGAGCGGGCCGTCGGTGATGGAGCGGTCGAAGGACTGGGTCACCCTGCCATTCTCCCTCGCCCCGCCCCGCGGGGAGAGGGTCGGGGTGAGGGGCCGGGCATGGCGCGATGAGCAACCCCCTCATCCGCCTTCGGCACCTTCTCCCCCGGGTCGGGGGAGAAGGGGTACTATCGAACGGTTTCCCGCAGCCTGAACATCCGAGAGAGAGGTGTGTATGGCCGAGCCGCTCCTGACGTATTCGATCAGCAGCGATCCCAATCCGCTGCAGGCGGGGGAGGCGGGGGCGTTGACGATCCTTCTCTCCAATCCCGATCCGGGGAATCCGGTCACGGTCTTCTCCGTCTCCCTCACCATCGCCATCGGCGACGCGGCTGCCGATCTGGCGACGACGAAAGTCGGGATCCGCACGCCGAAGCCGGCCGGCTGGTCGGCGGAATTCAACGACATCTACACGGCGAAGCCCGACGATCCTCGGGGAGCGGTCATCCGGGACGGACTGGCGCTCGAGATCACCGACATCCCGGTGAATGCGAAAGTCGGCGCGACGATCGTCTACATCGATGAGGAAGCATCGGACGCCGCGCACACGCGCGACACGCGCAGCTGCCCGCCGATCACCCTGGCGAAGTTCCCGGCCCGCTTCCGGCTCAGCGAGCTCACCGCGGCGCCCGACCCGGTGGTGAGCGGCCGCTCCGTGACCCTCGGCTGGTCGGGCTCGAACTTTCCCGGTCTCGTGACGTACCGGCTGGAATGGGTGTCGGGAAACGAGCCTCGCTCGCGCAACGTGTCGTACGTCGGCCCCGAGATCATCGACGACGTCGACACCGAGCCGCAGACGAGGTTCAAGCTCACCGCCAGCATCGCCGGCGCTCCGCCGGCCACGCGCGTGTGCCACGTCGACGTGCTGCCGCGCGCGCCGGTGATCGACAAGTTCCGCGGCGACATCGTCGGCAACAGCATCGTCCTGGAGTGGGCGGTCTCGCATGCCGCCGACGTGGAGATCGGCGGTCTCTCGGAGCAGTTGCGGCTGGTGGGGACGCGCACGCTGACCATCGATCGCTTCCGCTACACGCTCACCGCGCGCAACAAGAACCGCTCCGCCAGCGCGTCGCTCGACGTGAAGTTCGTGCGCAGCGCCACCGGGACGGGAGACGACGCATCGTGGCAAGCGCTCGTCGCGCAACCCGACGGATCACTGGTCCTGGCGATGGCGGGATATCGGGAGTGCTCGGTCTTCGACGGCGTGACGCTGCGGCGCCGCGACATCCCCGTCGACGTGCGGAGCTACGGCACCGGCGGGCTGGTCATCAGCGCGAAGGGGACGCGCAGCTTCGCGTGGTCGATCCACGTCATGGCCAACTTCGCTCCCGGAGCGACCGCGCTGCTCGACTCCACGTTCCAGGTCGTGCAGCGGCCGAACCTCGATTTCCAGGTTCTCGCCGCGGCGTTCTCGCCGGATGAGACGTGGCTTTACGTCGTTCACAAGACCGCGCAGGGACGCGTGCTGCTGCGAAAGCACGCGGCCTCGGATTTCAACAAGGTCAGCGAGCAGGCGTTCGAGCTCGGCTGGGCGTACGCGAGCGCCGCGCTCGCGTTCTCGCCCCGCGGCGACCGGCTGTTTTTTTTCGTGCAGCAATATCAGAGCGCGCTGCTGATCGAGATCGATCCGAACACCGGAACGGAGACGCGGCGCCGGGCGATCGGTTCGCCCGGAAATGTCGGCATGACGTTGCTCTGCTGGCAGAACGGCGCGCAGCTCCTGCTGGCCCTGGGATCCGTTTCGGGCAGCAGGACGTTCGTCTACGACGTCGCGTCGCTCGACGTGCTCCGCGTATTTCCGTGGGCCTGGCCGGCGCTGACCGCCACCGAGATCCTCGGCGCGTGCTGGAGGGGGAACCAGACCTTCATCGAGATCGTCGATCGCACGACTCTCGCGCTCGAACAATCGATCTGGCTCGGCTATCCGTTTTCGTCGATGTCCGAGCCGGTCGTCGTCGCGTCACGCGCGATCTTTCATGCCGCTCCCCGAAGCAATTCGTTCCACCGCTTCGAAGGGCGCACCGCGGAGCGGGTCGGCTCTCTTCGTGGCGCGCAGCCTCCCGCATCGCGGTTGCGCTACGACCTGCTGCGCAGCGATGCGACGCTCGTCGTCGTCGCCAGCGCGGAGGAGGACGGGAGCATCGGCGACGCGATGATCGAGATCGAGCTCGCCGGCGGCGAGGTGACGGCGGAGCCGCCGGACGGCTGGAGCGTCACGCGCGAAGGGGAGCGGTTCCTCTTCCAATCCGCCGAGCCGGGCGCTGCGCAGATGCTCGCGTTCACGTTCCGCAATGCGCAGGAGGGACGCGTCGGCATCCGCGAGACGCAGCGCCGGACGCTGGAGTTGAACGGATGACTATCGATTCCTGCGCAATTCCTTGACGCCGACGTTGAGCCGGCGCCGCAGTAGTGTCCGCAGCGTCGTGCCGTCGGTGTAGCCGACTTTCGCCGCGACCTCCTCCACACTCGCGTTGCCGGTCTTCAGGAGATGGACGGCACGCTCGACGCGGAGGCTCTGGAAGTAGTCGAGCGGCGACTTGCCGAGCACGTCGTGCATGCGCCGCGCGAGTGTGCGCTTGCTCGCGCCGACCGCGTGCGCCGCGTCGTCGAGCGAGAAGCCGTCGCGCAGGCGTGCGCGGGCCCAGCGCTCGAAGCGCTGCACGATCGGATCGGCGTGGATCAGATGATCGGTCAGCGCGTACGCCGACTGCGACGGACGGGAGTCGACGATGAGGTACTTCGCCGTCAGCGAGGCGAGCTCCGGACTGACGCCGCGGACGATCCAGAGAGCGAGGTCCATGTGGCCGAGGGCAGCGCCGGCCGTGACGACGCCTCCCGATTTGACGAGCATGTTCGAGTCGTCGAGCACGACGTTCGGATAGCGCTGGCGGAACAGAGGCGCGAGCCACCAGGTCGTGGTGGCGCGTTGTCCGTCGAGCAGTCCCGACTCCGCGAGCACGAAGGTCCCGATGCAGGCCGCGGTCACCAGCACACCGCGACTCGCGCGTTGGCGGAGCAGCTCCGCTGCATCGCGAACGTCGGGCCGCGCCAGCGCCGCGACCAGCGGGTCGGGCATCTTCGTTCCGAGGGCCGGAACGATGATGCAGTCGGGAGGCCTGCGTCCCGGCCGCTCGACCGGAACGGAGAGTCCCTGCGACGTCTTCACCACGCGGCGCACGCCGATGATTCGCAGCTGAAACCGCGGCGCATCGAGACCTGATGCCTCTCGGAGCTCGTTCGCGGTCTGGAGTGCATCCAGCACGGCGGAGAGCCCGAGATCGAAAACACCGTCCAGAGCGAGGACTTCGATGCGCATGGCAAGAATGATACTGGATTTGGCGATCCTGCCACTGGTCGGTTTGTCGGGCCGGGCCTATCTTGCGATGCGAAAGGAGAAGTACCCCATGCCCAAGGTTGCACTGTTTGCACGACTGGAAGCGAAGAACGGAAAAGAGAAAGAGGTCGCCGCGTTTCTGGAGCAGGCGCTGACGATGGCCAATCAGGAGGTCACGACGCCGCTCTGGTTCGCGCTGCGTCTCGGTCCCTCGACGTTCGGAGTCTTCGATGCGTTCAAGGACGAAGCAGGACGGCAGAATCACCTGAACGGTCCGATCGCCCAGGCGCTGATGGCGAATGCCTCGGAGCTCCTCTCCGTGCCTCCGTCGATCGAGCATCTCGAGGTGCTCGGCGCCAAGCTTCCGTAGGAGTTGGAGCGCGGACGTCTCGTCCGCAGCAATCGGGCGTCTCGCCCGATTGCCGAAGGTCGCCGGCCGAGACGGCCGGCGACTGCGGGCGAGGACGCCCGCGCTCCGTCACTTCTTCGTCGGCGTGAACCGCAGCCACCCGTCGATGGCCCGCGGCGTCTCGCTCAGCTGCGGCACCTCGGATGACTCGATGATCGTTCGCGCGTCGCACGGATCGGCCGCGTTCGTGTTCGTCCTGCGCAGCCAGAGCCAGTCGCCGTTCTGTTCGGCCGGTCGCGGGATGCGGATCGAGTCGCGCGCGGCGAGGATCGGTCCGGTGCGGAAGGTGAACGCCATGCGGCGCAGCGCGGGATCGAGAAACTCCGACGGGAGACTGACGTCCGCGGTCGGGAAGATGCCGGTGGTGGCGTGCATCGGCACCCGCGGATCGGCGAGCATCGTCAGGGTGATGCTCGAGCGCGCTCCGAAGTTGAGCATCAGGTAGTTCCCGCCGCCGATCGGCTTGATGTACGGCGTCGGCTGCGCCGGTCTGCGGACCGAGTTGAACGCCGTCTCGCCCGCGTCGAAGTAGCCGATCACGCCGTCGTTCGTCAGATCTTCACGCCCGAGGCGGATCGGAACGTCGAGCGAGGTGAGGTTCGCCGTCTGCCGCAGCGAAGGCTCCCAGCCCTTCTCGCTGACCGGCGTCGAGCGCCAGCTGGAGTTCGCGAGCGGCTCGCCGAAGAGCTGCAACGCGACGCGCACGCGGACGAGCGCCAGCGGACGTCCGACGAGCACCGCCAGGTCGGGATCGCCCGGATCGTGACCCGGATCGATCGCGCCGATGCGATCGTCGATGCTCTTCATCAATGCCTTGAAGGCCACGCCACGGTCGCTCCGCTTGAGCAGCTCGTCGCGGAACGCCTTCGCGTGCGCGTTGAGCTCGGGGACCGGCGAGTTGGCCACCGGCGGCGTCGGGATCCACGTCACGTCCGGCTGCGCCGGCGTGCCGCTCTGCACGAGATCGCCGATCGGATAGCCGGCGGGCGAATAGAACGCGAGCGAGCGGTCGAGGAAGTTGTGCACGATCCAGCCGCAGATCGGATTGGCGTTCGCGGAGAGGCCGAGGTCGCGCGAGTCGTCGCCGGCATCGACGTAGCGCAGTTGCAGCCGCGACGGCTGCACCACGCGCGGCGCCTGATTGATGTAGCGCCCCGGGCGATCGAATACCGCGTTGCGGTCGGGCACGAGGCCGCGTCCGCGGATCGGATTGAACGTCACGGCCGTGCCCTGGTCGTTGCCGTTCGCCTCGATGAGATCGAGGTACTGGCCGAAGGCATCGACCAGCCAGAGCGTCTCGAACGTGAAGAACCCGCCGCGATACGGCCAGAAGAAGACCTTGGTGTCGCAGGGCGGCGCGACGCATGGACGGCGATCGCCCGCGGCGACGTCGGGAGAGGTCTCGTATTCGTTGCCGAGGAGCGAAGCGATGTCGGCCGGCGCGCGCGTGTGCAGGTGGCGGCGCGCGACGAGCGGACGGTTCAGCGTGAGCGACTGCGACAGGAAGCGCTTCCCGCCGATCTCCTCGATGAGCTGCTCGATCCGGCCGACGGTCCGGTCGTCCGGATGGAGGTCGGCGTATTTCTTCACGCGGTCGAGAAAGGAGGTCGTCGCCTGGGGCGTCAGGACGGAGCGCCCGACGTACGGCAGTTGCTCCACCGGCGCCGCGCCGCTCCACGTGTAGTACTCCGAGCCGCGCGAGCGGACGTCGTCGCTGCCGTCGAACGTCCAGCGCGACGGGTCGAACGCGAACGTGTCCATGCCGGCCTTGCGGAACGAGCTCGTGCCGGTGGGGCCGGTCGGCGCGCCCGCGGGCGCGAACCACTTCATCTGCCAGACGAGGTAGAGGGGCGACCACGCCTGCTTCCACGCGCTGAACGCGAACGACGGATTGAGCGCCGCGCGCTGTGCGCTCATCGCGGCGGCGAGCGCGTCGAGACGCGGCCTGTCGGTCCAGCCGGCGCCGCTCGAGCCGATGGCCGGCGCGTTCGACGGATCGATGAAGAACGCCTCGACGAGCAGCGGCGTCACGGCCGCGGCGACGAAGTCGGGAAGCTTCGTCACGTCGTCGACCTTCGGCATCACGTCGCGGATCGAGCCGGTGTCCGTCGTGAATGTCGTGCCGCCGCTCGTCACGCTGCGCAGCGTTTGCGATGTGCCGCGGCAGGGGAGCTTCTCGTTGACGTCGAGCGTGCCGGGCGGCGGAGTCACGCCGGCGACGAGCGCGACCGGATCGACCGGCGCGACGAAGGGCGGCTCGGTGCCCGGCTTGAGCTGCAGCACGCCGAGCGGCGCCGGCATCTTCGCGTCGTAATCCCGGATGCTCTGCTGATTCGCGGGATCGGGCAGGGTGGCGGCGAGGCTCGCCAGCTGCGCTTTCAGATCGGCCACCTGCTTGAGCAGGCCGAAGGCGTTGTTCGGATCGAGTGCGTTCGCGAGCTTCGCTTTCAGATCGTCGATGGCGATGTTGTACTGGCGCGTCTGGTTATTGCGCTCGGCCGCGGTCATCCCGGTGATGCGCGCCTTCTTCCACCAGATCTCGTACAACTCCGCCTGCTTCGATTGCAGCAGGCGCCGCGTGTCGTCGGCCTGCTGCTGCCGGCGGTTCAGATCGGCCAGCCACTTCCGCTGATCTTCGTTCGGCGAAGGCGGCGTCGTGCCGGGATCGCCGGTCGTGAGCGGCACGAGACTCCACATCGTGCCGCCGGGACGCGACGAGAACCAGCCGTCGCGGATCTTCTGCTCGAGCCGCGCGGTGCCGTGCTCGTCGAGCACGTCGAAGAGGTCGTACTGGAACGCCTGCATCCACTGCTCGACCTTCTCCGGATCGGCGCCCCCTTTGGTCGCGGCGAGCTTCGCCACCAGCGCGGCGAGCGCGTCGACGGCGGTGTAGCCGACGGCCACGGTCATCTTCTTCACGTCGGGATCGGCGCGGTCGGGGAGGGACTGTTGCCACTGCACCTGTTGCAGCGTGCCGTGCACGATCGTCTTGTTCGGGAGCACGCCGGCGGGAAGCTGCGCCGTCCAGCGCCGCGCGTCGAGCTGCGCGACCAGATCGGCCGGCGTCCTCACGTCTTTCAACGGATCGTCGCCGGGACTCGAGTACCAGCCGGTAACGAGGTACGTCAGCGTCGCATCGGGATCAGCCTCGGTCATCGCATCGTGGAATGACAGGACGTTCTGCACGTCGGGCTGATACGTCGTGAACGCCACGTCGCCCGCGCCGACGGCGGTGAGAAATCCGGGTCCGTCGTTCGCCGCGGTCAGATGTGACGTCGCGGCGTGCAGCTCGTAGCAGCGGCCGATGCGCGTCGCCTTGAAGCCGCTGCCGCTCGGCGTGGCGAACGAGTTCGAGCCGTCGTTGCCGAGGTAGTCGCTCTCCACGATCCACGCCTTCGACGGCCGCCGCGTCGTACCGCCTGCAGGTGTCGGCGCGCCGAGGCGGACGATCAGCCAGCGGTTCGGAATGCACGGGAAGTCGACGACCTGCGTTTGCGGGTTCGAGACGCCGCGGGTGAGCGCGCGCGGAAGCCGCCAGCGAAGATGAATGCCGCGCTCCGGCTTCTCGAAGTTCTGGAACGGATCGGGGATCGGATCGTTCATCGAGTCGAGCGCGTCGTACCGGGCGCGCCAGCGCAGAAACGGCTTCCTGGCCACGACTTCCGTGTTCACGACCAGGCCTTCGATGGCGATCGGCACGAGCAGGACGTCGGTCATGATGTCGCTCCCGGCAGCAGCGGGTTGTAGAACGTGATCTTCAGCGGCGCGCGGATCATCTGCAGCGCGAACGCGGCCGGTCCCCAGATCGACGGAGCGAGCGCGGGATCGCGGCGGACCGCGTCCTGCCACTCGTTCACCTTGAGCGCGCCCGAGGTGCGGCGGAACTCGCTGCCGAGCGCCTTCGTCCCGATGTACTCCGCGACGTTGCCGTTCACGCGGCGCAGCGACACGTTGCCTTTGCGCACGCCGAAGGCGAGCACTTCCTTCGGCTCGGCGATGGAAACGCGGTCGACGCGATCGTCGAAGAGCGCCAGCATCACGTCGCCGAAGCTGTCGTTACGCACGAGGTTGATCCGTTGCGCGGCGCCCTTCCGGTAACCCTCGACTTCCAGTCCCGGCCATCCGGAAACGAGCGCGGAGCGGAGTAGGAATCCGGTGACGGCCGGCCCGCCTGCGTCGGCGTCGCGCGCGGGCGGCGCGACCTCGAGCAGCTTCGCGCGATGCGCCAGCGCGGCGTCGTGCGATGCATCGTGAAGCACGCCGGCGAAGAGCTGCTGCTCCTGCATGGCCCGCGTCGAATCGACGCCGACGCTGCGCGCGCCGCCGATCAGCGCGTCGATCCAGTTGTTGTCGATGAAGAAGAAGCGGATCGACTCCGGCGGCAGCATCCGCTGATCGGGAACGAGATGCGCGAACGGGATGTCGCGCAGGATGCGCAGCCGGCTCTCCCATTCCGGAACGCGCGACAACGGATCGGTGCGGATCGCTTCCGCGGCCAGGTTCTTGATGATCGAGCGGACAGCGGAATGCTCGCAGAGGCTCAGCTTCGCGGCGACAGGATCGGACCGTTCCGCCAGCAGCTTCGGCGCCGGCTCCGGCACGTTTGCCAGCGCGGCAGGATCGGTGTCGAGGATCGACGGAAGCGCCTCCGTCATCCAGCTCATGAACGACGCCGCCTCGGATGCAGGCGCATCGACGCCCTTTTCGTACAGCCGATGCACGGCGCGCTTGACCCTCGCGTGCAGACGCGCGGTGTCGCCGCCGTAGATGCGGCTGGAGAGCGCGATCAGCCGACCGAGTTGCCACGCCGCCGCATACGACACATCGAACGTGCCGCTCTGTTCGTCGTAGATCAGCGCGGCGTCGGCGGTGGGCGGCGGCCAGGGGATGTCGAACCTGCGGACCGGATTCGGCACGAGTGGTCCGTGGAACCAGGCGAACGACGACTGCCCGGCGCGCGTGTCGTGGCCGAGCGGCATGTAGCCCTGCTCGATCGCGCGGCGGACCGATTCATCGGCCGCGTTGCCCGCCGCCGCGGGAGCGGGCGCGCGCAGCCGCAGCGCTTCGCCTCCCGCCGTGGCGTTGCGCACCAGGCCGCGCGCGAGCGTGTCGAAGTCGCCCGCGGGCGCGCGGCAGATGTACGTCCACGAATGCAGCGAGACGAGGCGGACCTTCGTGATGTTCGCCGGCGGCCAGATGCGATTCGGCTCGAGGTGTGGTCCGAATCCTTCGAGCGAGACGAGATGCACGATGTGATGCGGCTTCGTCGCCGGCGACGGCGGGAAGCGGTTGGCGACGGCGACCGAGAACCAGCCGTCGCCGAGGATCGGCGTGATCTTTCCGGAGACATCGACCTTGCGGCAATGCGTGAGCCAGGGCAGGTCGTCTTTGAACGGAACGATCGCGGCGAAGGTCTCCTGCTTGATGTCGATGGCCCAGCATTCGCCGGCCAGCTCGGCGGGCGTGCAGGTGATGTTCGGTCCGAGCGTTCCGGCGGGCGGATTGACGACGCTGCTCACCTTGTACCGGCCGCGCTTCACCGGATCGTGCGCGTCGTCCGCGCCGATGCTTCCAACCGGCGCTTCGATTTCATCGTCGGTGAAGAGCAGCAATGCGAGCCAGGGATGCGTCTGCCGCGTGATGCCGTTGCCGAGGTCGCGCTCCCACGGCAGACCGGGCTCGAAGAAGGTGATGTTCGGCAGGCTTTCGCTGAACGCTCCCTCGCTCCCCGGCGGGAAGAACGATTCGACATCCCCCTCGGGCAGTTGAAATCGCGGAGCGTCGACGCGGATCTCTTCCGTCGTGTTCGGATACGAGCGCGAGCCGCCGCTCCAGGTCAGCTGATGCGATGCAGTGATGGTGTAGCGGCCCGCGCCGAGCGCGGGGACCTGGCTGTCGACGAAGCGGATCGTGCCGAGGGAGGCGTTGTCGCGACGGGTGCGGATCATGCGGTCTCCCAGGGCCGGCCGGCCAGCGGCGGCGCGACGAAGAGCGTCGAGGCGTTGGCCGCGACCGCGCTCATGTCGTCGTTCGTGTCGATGCCGTACTGCGCGATCACCGCCGCGAAATTCGCGCGGCTCTGCTTCACCGCGGCGGAGGCGATCGTGCTCGCGATCGCGGCGATGCGATTGGCGTCGACAGCCGGCTTGCGCACGACATCGGGCTGGTCGCTGCGGATCGGCAGGAACGCGCCGTCGATCGGCACCGGATCGTGCGAGACCCGCTCGCGCGGGAAGGCCTCCGGTCCATGCAACGCCGGCAGCGCGGGGCGGAGGCTGCGCACGCCGAGCAGCCGGTCGGGAAGGATCTTCGTGTCCGGCAGCGGCGGCCCGGGCAGCGGCTCGCCCCACATCCCTTCCGGCACGCCGTTGAAACTCGGCATGCTGTCCCACTGATCGATGGCCACGCTGCCGCCGCCCTGCATCGTCATCGTCAGCGTGGTGACCGACTGAACGCCGGTCTGCTTCATGCCGCGCACGCTGATCGATTCATACGCCGTCGGCTTGTGCGACCTGACCTGCGCGCCGCGCAGATCGATGCGCGTCGCGGGAAAGACGCTGCCCATCGTGAGCTCGAGCGCGGCGGGCCGCGCGATCCAGACGTCGCCCTCTTTGCCCGACACGCCGCCCGCGAAGGTGATGGTCGTGACCTGCGGCGCTTCGGCCGCATTCGATCCGGCGCCGAGCATCGTCGCCGGCTTGCGCCTCGGCGGCAGCAACTGATCGAACCGGTCCCAGTCCATCGCCGGCGGAGCGACGCGCGGGGCGCCGAACGAAACGCTGAAGGAGAGGATGTACCAGTCGATCTCCACGCGGCCGCCGGTCGGCGGTCCCCAGATCTCGAGCGACGCGCCGAGCTCCACGCTCACCGTCACGGTGGTGAAGAGAAGATTGAGCCGGTACGAAGCGCCGATGCTGACGGCGACGAGTCCGCTGTAGAAGAACGGCTTCCATTGCAGGAGGAAGTCGGCGCGGGCGATGAACCAGGCGCGCAGGTCGCCGGAATGGAACTGCACCTGCAGCAGGCCGCCCCCCATCGCGCACGTCGGCGTCAGCGCGAAGTACGCCTCGCCGGCGATCGTGACGTTGTCGTTCACGTGCCACGAGAAGCCGAGGCGCGGAACGCGCGGGTAATGGTCCGGAATCCGGAACGCCGGGTGATAGCCGCCGAGCGTGAGGACGAAGTCGCCGCCGTGCTTTCCGTCGAACCAGGCGAAGAGCGCGAATCCGCCCGTGAGCTTGCAGGCCGGATCGAGCACGTAGGAGTTGTCCGCGAGGATCGCCGACGCGCCGAAGAATCCGTCGTCGAAGCGGATCGTCGCCTGCAGCCCGAGCTCGGCGTAGACGAAGGCGCGGGAGTCATCGCCCTGCGGCAGGCGCAGACGGGAGATGCCGAGGAGTGCGATCTCCGTCTTGCCGCCGAAGATCACGAAGAGGATGGCGTTCGACTTCACGATCTCGTAGGTCGTGAACTGCAGTCCGGCGGCGAGCCAGTGCGTGCCGTGCGCCGGCTGCACCCACTTCCCGTCGTTGAGCTTTTTCAGCGCGACGTCGGGCGTGGCGTTCTCGCCGCCGATCTTCTTCGGATCATCGAGCGCGGCGAGCAGCGGGAAGTCGCCGACCTTGTCGCGGTCGGGGAGACGGAGCGCGCGGTTGTAGCCGAAGCCGGCGCAGATGCCGGTGACGAAGCAGAACGCCGGTCCGCCGAGCGACTTGCGGAAGAAGGCGAAGACGAACATCGACGGCGCGTCGTCGACGACCGTGTACGAGCCGAGCGCCGCCAGCGACCAGCTCGCGGCCTTGATCACCGCCTTGCCGTCGTAGCGCGTCGTTCCCGCGGGATCGGTCCCGGTGACCAGCGCGGCCTCGATGCCGATCGCTCCGGTCTGGAACGAGACGCCGAGGCCCGAGAGGGCGAAGTTGTAGGTGCCGGGCTGGCCCGCGCTGGCGAGCGGAACACTCACGCTGAATCCGCTCAGCGCGACGTTGAGCGATTGCACCGTGACGCTCGCGTCGAGGGCCAGCGTGAGCACGTGATTCGGGTTCTCGCGCGGCCAGCGCACCGTCACGCGCGTGCAGCGCAACGGTCCGAACGAGCGCTGGATGGGGAAGGCCACTTCGCCTTCGTCGCCGACGCCTTTCGATGCGTCGAGCCAGACGGCGAGCTGCGTCGGCGCGCCGCCGCGGATGATGCGCGCCGCGGTCGCGGAGAACGTCGGGTTGGCCGGCTGATTGTCGGAGCCGGGGCCCGGCTTCCCAGAGGAGAGGAGGTTGCGGACGACCGGATTCTTCACCGCGCCGCCCGACCCGCCGGCGCCGAGCGGCACGCCGATCGAGTCGCAGCGGATGACGCCACCCCAGTCGATGGCCGACGTGTTCGTGAAGTCGAGGCGGAAGTAGTAACGCGCTTCGATGGCGTTGAGCGTCACGCCGCGGACGTCGACGAGCGGCCGTCCTTTCGCGCCGGTGATGTCGAAGCCGACGCTGGCCAGCTGCAGGACGGGGCGGAACGAGAGCGACCGTCCCGTGCCGCTCGGCGTTGCGCGCAGCAGCGTGATCGTCGCTCCCGGCGCGGTGATCTTCCGGTCGGGATCGAACGAGTCGCGGCGGACCCACGCGTTGTCGTCCTTCTCGTTCGACAACCACTTTCCGCCCTGCACGACGATGCCGGGTCGCGTGTCCTGCTTGCGCGTGCTGATGTCGGGCGCGGTGAGGCGGATGCCGAAGTCGGTCGCGCCGCCGCCCGCGTCGCTGGTCTGGATGCTGAGCTTTCCGCTCTTGCCGAGATTGAGCGCCGCCTTGCCGGTGGCGGCGAGCACGGTGAGGATGTCGGCGATGAGCGTCTGCGCGATCGCCAGCGGTGTCGCGTCGTTGAATTGATCGAGCGGCGCGAGCACCCAGGCGTTGCCCTCTTTGGCCAGGAGGCGGATGTTCTGCAGGAGCTCCCCGACGCCGAGTCCCGAGTCGCCGACTTTCTTTCCCAGCCACGCCGTCGCCACCGGAGTCGCGAGCATCGCCCGCACCGCCGCCCGCACCGGCTCCGCCTTCACCTCGGCGAGCGTGCGCGCAATCGTGTCGACCGCGTTGATCTTTGCTTTGAATTCGAAGGTTGGCGCGGCATTGAACTGCACCGTCGCGGCGGCGTCGAGCTTCGCCGATTGATCGGCCGTGGCGAGGTTCAGCCAGACCCGGATCGGATGAGTGGCGCTGCCGAGGACCACCGGGTTGGGCGCGGCCAGCGGAAGAGTGAAGAGCGGCAGATGAAGATAGAGGTCCGCGACGCCCGCCCCGTCGACGCGCGCGCGGATGCCGAGCCCGATCGTCGACGAATCGCCGTCGGTGTCGTTCGCCGGCAGCACGACGAACACGCCGTTCGGCAACGCATCGCGGTCGAGCGGATACCAGCTCCACTTCTCTTCCGGCCGGGGAGGGTTTTCCGCCGCCGCCCCGAGCTGCTCGCGCAGCATCGGCAGGAAAACGCCGCGCCGCCTCGGCGTCTCGCGCAGATATTTGAGCGGGTCCTCGAACCAGTCGAGGACAAACGCGACCTTGTCCGGCGGCACCAGCTCGAGGATGCCGGCGGCCAGCCCCACGTTCCGGATCGTGGAGTTGAGTAGATCAGCCCCGAACTCGATTCGCGGCATCGATCCTCCAGAACCTGACTAATTGACGGCGTGTTGGGCGGCGGGAAGGGTGGGAGGATTTAACTCGGGTGTCGGAAGGAAGTCAACGAGGGCAGGGCTGCGGGGTAGCCCCGCTTCGTATCGAGAGCGGGGCGCGCTGGTACAGCTTCCTGCGGGTTTCGCGATTCGCGTTCAGCACTCTCGGCCTTACGGCGATGACGACCTGGTTGGCCGACACCGATTTCGGTGTCTTCTACGGCGACTAGATCGATGTGCCCGACAGTGCCCCCGGTATGCCTTGCCGACGGGTTCTTCGAAGACGAACCGACGGAATCTCTCGACATTCTCAACGATCGGGCTGAGGCAGAGAGTCCTGCTCAGGACGACGTCGAGGCCGTCAGGCTTTGCCACCACATGTTGCCGACGCCGTGCTTGACCTCACCTGCATGGATCTCGGTCTCTCGATGTAGGAAGTAACCGACTATGTGTTTCCGACCGCCGTCAACAATCGAGGACACTTCATTCTCCTAAGGGGGCGTTGGAATGGGTGCATTCCGAGGACAAAGCAGCGGAGCTAACCGATTGATATCGAATACTTTAACTTCAGCGAGCGCAATCACCGCTACTCTCCGTATGCGGTGCGCTACCCCTTCCGGTTAACGTAGCGCCAGAGCTCGCGTTCGTAGACGAAATTGACGTAGCTGGCGGTCGATGTATAATTCCGCACTCATCCCTCTTCAGCAATGATTGAATTCTGCTTTACACCCATGTTCTGGGTCTGCCGGTCGGTATCAACGACCACGCCGGTGGCGTCTGCTTTGCGAAAAGCCCGCTTATGTGTGTCTTCCGTCACAGCCGGAAGCGTCGAGGCGTCTATCATTCAGGAACAAATTTGGCTTCCAATCGGTCTTGGAAGAGCTATATCATTCATCAATCGCCACTTAGGAGGCGCGCCGTGCCGGAACCCGACGACATCTCTTCATATCTCCGCGAGGATAACGACCCGTGGTCTAGTCCCGAAGACGATTTGCCGGCGGGCTTCTCCGCATTTCACCAACGATTTCCGGCGATCGTTTCGCCGCACTTCCCCGACGCGGAGCCGTTACCTGAGCAAGCAACGGCGGCCGACGACGACCTACAGAATCGGATCGACACCTTCCTCGAAACGCTCATTCATCCGCTGCGGTGAACGGAACACACACCGGTCGCGAGTCCCGGCGAGGGAGCAGGCGTGACGCAGTCGCCGCCATCACCTCCCATTCCATTCATTGATACCAGCGGATACGCCACCGTCTACCTCACGCTCCCGGCAGGATCGTTCTTGGATGCATGGCGGGAAGCCAAGAATCGTCTCCGTGCGGTCGACGGCGCCGTACAGAAAAATCCCGAGTTGTTGTACATCCTGGGCCAAGCCAGTATGGCGGCTCGGTTGCACCTGAAGGATTTTCGCGGACTGATCAAGCGCGTTTATCCAAGCGCCGGCTCAAAGACAATCGTTGCAAATACTGTTTTTTCGACGCCGTATTTGACGGAACGGGTCCATCGGACGGCCGATACGATCCGGGCTCTGTGTTTCGATTCATAACGCACATGCGCGTCCGTCGCACCGTGTACATCACCAATCCGGTGCTGGCCGAGTCCTACATTGTCGAGAAGCTCCGCCAACTCACAGACATCGAAGGGGGGGCCGTGGCGATTGAGGCCGGGATCGGATGGGCCGACTTCGTATTATCAGGAACGATGCATGTAGCGCAGTTCGACCGGTTCCTTGCCTGGCTCGTCGAATTCAATCGCATGCATATTCCGGCGAACGTCGGCTTGGCCGGATATACCTTCAAGCGCACGCTAACTCTGATCGGATATCCGTGGACGACTGAGAAACAGTCGGCGCCGATCATCAGCGGCTTTAAGCATCCGTCCAAGGCGCTGATCTTCATCCGCGCGAGACGCGGTCGCCTTGCCGAAGTGAAGCAAGCGCTGGGAGCGAATTTTGATCCTGTCGAAATTGGGTTCGTCGACGGCAAGCTCGATGTCATCGCGGTCTGCACTGACCCCAAGCCGCACTTCCTGCAACAGCATCAGGATTTCGTACTGCACGCGAAAGAACACTCTGTCGAGCGGATCGAAACCCATCTGATGTTCGATTCGAACAGCCCAGACGCAGGCGTTCAGCGAGCCGCGGTCGGTTCCGACTGTCATTGTGATCGTGTCGCCGAAACCGTCCAATCATTCGTGGAAGACGGCGCACTCAATGCACTGCCGATCGGCACGGCGACGGCAATCAAGAATATCGGCTTCCTCTCGTCCTCCAATGCGCGTGACTCAGCGAGTTGTTGCGACGCGCGCCCGGCCATCCTGGCGATCTGGAAAAACGTGAGCGAGTTGGTGTATCGCATCCGGAGGCAACAGGCATGGAGTCAGACACTTGGCATCTCCGAGGATGTTAGCATGTTGATCCATCGAAATATTCGAAAGAACATCGAGAGGATCGATCTTTGGTTGCTTTCGGCCGATCGCGTTCTGCGACAGCGCACCGTGGGTTCGTTCGAAGAGTTTTTGGGGCAAAGCGACAGGGCTCTGTCGTATGGCGGTGGCGTTCAGAAGGGACTGTTCGTGTCAGACTGCCTGATGAACGACTTCTATGCGAAGATGAAGGACTGTCGCGCCATGCCTCGCTTCGCTGCTGTGTATGACTCCGTTGATCACGTAATGACGGCTGTCCGCACCGGTATCGTGCGAATCCCGGTCACGAAGGCGTTTCACCTCGCTGGCTCGTTGCCCGACCTCTGGCACGAGGTCGGTTGCTATGAGTTCTTTCGCGTTCTGCCGATATCCCTATTCAAGCAACCAGTATCGCCAGCTTGGTATCGCCAACTCGCCGACTATTTTGGCGATCGTATGTCTCTGATTCATGGCTTCGACCTCGATTTTCATCGATTCGCGCGCGCGATGGTGCACGGGTGGCATGAATCGAAAACGGGGAACGAATCACAGATTTCGCAGCAATTTCGTGAATCTCAGCACGCTAAAGAGATGAGTTTTGCGTCAGTTCTGTTGAATCGACTCGTTGCAGCGCTGGAGTTTTATGTGAGAGTCGAGCAGCCAGCCCTTGCCCAGAACATTCCATTGTTACGCGCGCGAGCTTTTGTATTCATGGAGAAATTGGCGACCGAATATCTTGGAGACCGCGCCCCCAAGCGCCATGAGCTTCGTAGCTCACGAGCCCTCGATAGTCTCTCGCACGGACGATCCGACCTTGAGCTGTTGCACGATCAGGTTACAGCGAATGACATCGCACGTGCTCGCGAACGTGCCCGCCGATCGGCGCCACCCCTCACACTGAACTCCCAACCGGCGCAGCTGGTCCAATTCAGTGAGGATACGGATCTTAATGCAGTATTTCGCGATCTCTACGTTGCCATTGAGGAAAGTCGGGATCCAGTCACTCTAGTTGCAAAAAGCGCTTTCGCGCCGATGGCCGCCATCTCCCGTAGTGCAGCAATCGAATACTACAGGCGTATGGCAAAAGCTGACTGAATTTGGCGACGCTATTTTGGGGCCCGCTATGCGCAGCTCACGTCAACCTCACGCACTCTCAAGCTTTCCGAGACAATTGACGTGTCTTGAGTTAGCGCTTCGAAAAGATGGATGGTAGGTTCTATTTCAAATTTGATTCCGGTTTTCAAGTCACGTGAACGGGATTTAAATTGGAGCCGCTCGTCTTTGAACTATCTACCAGGCGGCGATGTTCGAAGGATGTCGATGGCCGAGGCGCGGTGAGTGACTATGAATGTTTGCCTGACCGTTGACACGCTCATGTTACTCAACGATCGGCGCCAGAAATGATTCAGGTCAGTACTATTCGATCGCTCTCGGATGCCGTTGACAAACTGGACTGGCTCGCGCGCAACTTCTTTGACGAGGCTGAATGGACTCCGCATAAATTTCCCTTTGGCCTGTGGTTTCGGGGCCATTCGAGGCGAGGCATGGAACTTCCGCCGCGCGCGTTTCGGCGATGTCTGCCGCCGCCGCACGACAATCGGCGCGGTTGCTGGGGCGAGACCAATGTCTATGAACATTTAAAACGTCTCGCTCCCAGGCACGAGCATACATACCATTTGCCATTCGATTGGCTGTGTCTCATGCAGCATTATTCCGTCCCGACGCGCCTGCTGAACTGATCTGAGAGCATCCTCTCCGCCCTATATTTCGTGGTCAGAGATGATCCGAAGGTGGACGGAGAGTTGATCGCTCTGAACGCAAAACACCTCAATCACGCAAGTCAAGAAAAGGCCGACGATTTCGACGGCAGGCAACGGTCACGCGATCATCGGGGCTGAGATGGCGACGACGCGCTCTCTGAAGAATTTGCGCGCCCGGGAGACTGTGAGGCGGGCGATTGCTGAGGATCCTGTGGATTTTGGACGATTGCTGGCTCGAGCGTTGCCGTCGACCGATCGCCGTATTTCCGCGGCGGCTGAACGAAGAATTGTCTTCCATACTAGTGTCTTTGCGCTGCACGGTGGAAAGATGTACAGCCCGGAGATGCTGAAGCACTATGCGGCAGATGATCGAATTCCGCTTCCGATCACCTTGGAGGAGGTAGATGAAGCGGACCGACGTAAACCGATTCTCAAACGGTATCGCGTGCCGCGGACTGCCAAGAAAGGGATACTAGATAGCCTCTTCAAGCTTGGCATTCACGAGGCGAAGCTGTTCCCGGAGGTCGATCGACAAGCCTCGTACCTGCAACACCTTTGGTGGTACGAGAAGAAGCGTGGATGGCGGGCCGCGTCGACGGGCTGCTTCGTACCGTTTTCGGAGGGGCATGGCCGACCTGATATCCTTAACTCCGCAGGCGAGGAGGTAACGAAGTGGCCGATCGTGGCAGCAACGACCTCGTGCTCGGTTTGGACGAGGAGCGCGAGATATGACCTCTCTCCCCGTCAATCTGATCCCGGCCGAGCTTCTGAACCGGCTGAACGCGGACCAAATCGTTCTGATCACCAACGAGGATCTCGACGCCCGGGTCCTCGGCACTACCGACTTCGATCCCGCATCGCTGCGGGAGCTCGACGGACTGGAGTCGCTGTCCGACTTCCGCCGGAGGGAGGAGGTCTACTCCATCACCACGGTGGTGATGCGCCTGACGCCGTCCGTCATCGGTGATGCGACGAACGGCTTCGAGCATGGAGATCGAATCGCGGCGGAACTCCAATCGCTCGTCGATCGCGAAGAACAGGTTTTCATCGTCTACGCCGTCACGCATTTCAACCACAAGCCTCTCGAGGAGATGACGGTCTTCATCGGCGGAGACTGCTACCGCACCGACCCCGGGATCAAGGATTTCGAGAGTGTTCTGATCCGGACCAAAAATCTGGCGAAGTCGATGATCCGGAAGGCAGTGCTCGTTTTTCCGGATATCCCGGCACTCCACGGCGGGAAGAAAGGCGAATGGATCATCATCGATCGATCGGGGCGCAAGATCGAGAAAATTTCCGATAAGAAAATATCCGATGAGGCGATCGTCGCTCTCGGTACGCTGCTTATCCCCGACGGCATCAAATTCCTCAACCAATACAAGGAAAAACGGGCGAGAGAGAAGGACATCTACGAGTCTTTCCCCGCGCAGAACTGGATTCGTCCGGATACGGCATCACCCGATGTCCTATCCGGACCGAACTGGGAAACGATGTGCGACGTCTGGGATAAGCGTGACGTCAATCTCTCGATGGTGACGTGTCTTCCGGACCGTCTCGGCGGCCCGATCGTGACGTCGGCGTATCCCACCGGCTTCGGCGTGGTGGCGACCGCGCTGAAACTGGTGGACCATCGCCTGGGTGGTCGAGACAGGCGGAATATCCGGTTTCTTCTCGAAGCGCTGGGTGGTGTTGGCCGGGCCACGGTCGAGGCACTCATCAAAGAGAAGGGAATCTCTCCGCATCAGATCACCGCATTCGATAAATCGGGGGAAGCCTGCAAGCTGGTTTCGAACCAGTACGGTATCCACACGCAGACGATGCCGAGCAGCAGCTTCTATGAGGCCCTCGATCGGAGCCAGAGGTATGACGTCTGGATCAACAACGGCGAGGGAGACAACACGCGGCCGGAGCATGTCGAAAAGCTGCTCGAATGCGGCGTGCGCATCTTCTGCGGCGCGGCCAACAATTTCCTGAAGCTGACGGACGACGAAGAGCGGAGTCCGGATCACCTGAAACGCGAGTCACTCCAGAACATCTTTACCGCGGGCGGATGGGCCTGGCCCGACGAAGCGGCAAGCGGCGGCGGTTGGACCCTGGCGGTCATCGATGTGTTGACTCGCGCAAAGGGAGAGCGCTCGTCCACCGAGGCTGCCAAACGGCAGATCCTCGAGACGATCATCGCCCGCAACGAGATGCTCGTCGATGCCGTCGTCGGCGACGTGACGAACGGTGGTCAGGCGGACGGTGAAGCGGTCTGGCACCGTGTGGAGCAGATCATCAACGAGCGGGTTCAGGCCACACTTCTTAGAAGTATCGACCCCACCGAAATCCTGGCCGCCGCTGACGTAACCCGATGGAAGCTGGCCTGATCTGAGCGACCCCATGAACGAACATCCAGAAAACGAATACCTGCCGCAGTCACTCGAAGCGAAGTGGCAGCAGCGCTGGGCCGAGAGCGGTATCGACCGTTCGGACATCGACCCCTCGCGACCGAAGCACTACGCCCTCACCATGCTGCCGTATCCATCCGGCGACCTGCATATGGGGCATTGGTACGCCATGGCGCCGTCCGACGCGCGCGCTCGGTTCATGCGCATGCGCGGCTACAACGTCCTCTTCCCCATGGGCTTCGACGCCTTCGGTCTGCCCGCCGAGAATGCCGCCATCAAGCGCAACATCCATCCGAAAGAATGGACGTACGCGAACATCGAGCGGATGCGCGGACAACTTCGGTCGATGGGGGCCATGATCGACTGGCGCCGCGAGATGGTATCGGCCGATCCCGAGTACTACCGCTGGACGCAGTGGCTCTTCCTCAAACTGCACGAGCTCGACCTCGCTTATCGCAAAAGCGCGGCAGTCGATTGGTGCCCGAGCTGCAACACGACGCTGGCGCGCGAACAGGTCTGGGGCGAAGACCGTCACTGCGAGCGTTGCGAGACGCCGGTCACACGCAAAGAGCTCGCTCAATGGTTCTTCCGTGTGACGCGATACGCGGAGGAGCTCCTCGACTTTTCCCAGCTCGACTGGCCCGACCGCGTGCAGACCCTGCAGGCCAACTGGATCGGTCGCTCGACCGGATCATGGATCGTCTTTGAGACCGACACCGGCGCGCGCGTCGAGGTGTTCACCACCCGTCCCGATACGCTCTGGGGCGTCACGTTCCTCACGCTCGCCCCCGAGCACGAGCTGGCTCGCGCATGGGGACAGGAATCGGCGGAAGTCGCGGCGTACCTCGATCAGACCGCGCGTCAATCGGACATTCAGCGTGAAACCGTCGATCGCGAGAAAACCGGCGTCTTCACCGGCCATTACGCGATCAGTCCCGTCACCGGTGAGCAGGTTCCGATCTGGGTCGCCGACTACGTTCTCGCCGGCTACGGCACCGGCGCGGTCATGGGAGTTCCGGCGCATGACGAGCGCGACTTCGCGTTCGCGCAGAAGTTCGGCCTCGATATCCGCACGGTCATCGAGCCCGAAAACGGCGAGCCGCTGTCGCCGTCCGCGCTCTACACCGGATATGGGCGGATGATCGACTCCGGTCCGCTCACCGGCACGTCCGGCGAGCGCGCCGTCGATGCCGCGATCGCGCACGTCGAATCGCTCGGCGCGGGACGGCGTGGCGTTCAATACCGGCTGCGTGACTGGCTCGTGTCGCGGCAGCGCTACTGGGGCTCACCCATCCCGATCGTGTACTGCGCGAAGTGCGGAATCGTCCCGGTGCCGGAGAGCGAGCTGCCGGTCGTGTTGCCGGATGACGTCGAGTGGCGTCCGACCGGCGAGAGTCCGCTCAAGCTTCACCCCACCTGGCGGAACACGACCTGTCCACGCTGCGGCGGACCTGCCGAGCGTGAGACCGATACGCTCGATACCTTCCTCTGCTCCTCGTGGTATCACCTGCGCTATCTCAGCCCGAAATACGACACCGGCCCGTTCGATCCCGATGAATACGGTTATTGGATGCCGGTCGACACGTACACCGGCGGCATCGAGCACGCCACCATGCATCTCATCTACACGCGCTTCTTTCACAAGGGCTTGCGCGATGCCGGTGTGACGCGCGGCGACGAGCCGATGATTCAGCTCCGCAACCAGGGAATCATCCTCGGCGAAGACTCGGAGAAGATGTCGAAGAGCCGGGGCAACGTGATCGCCCCCGATGCCCTTCTGGCCGATTACGGCGCCGACACCATGCGCGCCCATTTGATGTTCTTCGCTCGCTGGGACCAGGGCGGCCCGTGGAGCAGCGAGGGCATCTCCGGCACCGCACGATGGCTGCGGCGCGTCTGGAGCATGATGCTCGACGAGCGTGCCGGCGGCACGAACGACGAAGCCACGCGCCGCGTCCGCCGCAAGCTCCACCAGACGATCCGTTCCGTCACGCGTGACTTCGAGTCGTTCGAGTTCAACACCATCATCGCCGCGCTGATGTCGTTTCAGCGCGAGATGACGCGTGCGCTCGACGACGGTTGCTCGGCCGAGGCTTGGAGCGAAGCGCGGTCCGCATACCTGCGACTCCTGGCGCCCATCGCGCCACACATCGCCGAGGAGCTCTGGGAGCGGATCGGCATGCGCGAATCCATTCACAAACAACAGTGGCCCGAATGGAAGGAAGAGCTCGCGGCCGACGAGGAAGTCACCGTGGCCGTCCAGGTCAACGGGAAGGTGCGCGCGCGCCTCACTGTCGCGGCCGACATGAGCGAAGACGAGCTGAAACGACGCGCGCTGGCTGATCCTGCCGTGATCCGCCGCATCGGCGATGCCGAGGTCCAGCGGGTGATCGTGATCCCGCGGAGAATGGTCAGCATCGTCGTCGGATGAGCCGATGGCGGTGCTCCCACTGCAGACCGCGAGGCTTCTGCTCCGCCCTGTCGACGACGCTGACCTGCCGCGGCTCGTCTCCATCCTCGGCGACGGCGAAGTGATGAGGCTCGCCCTCTACGAACGCCCGCTCACGTCCGACGAAGCGCAGCACTTCATCAACGCCGATTTCACGCGAAGCAGAGACGACGTCACGCACCTCGGCGTGCTCTGCGGCAACGAAGATGGCGCAATCGTGGGCTTCGCCGGTCTTCTGCCCTGCAGATACTTTCCCGGTGATCTGGAGATTGGCTTCGTGCTGGGCCGCGAACACCAGGGGCGCGGCTACGCCACCGAGATCGGACGAAAACTGCTCGAGGTCGGCTTCGAGGCACTTCATCAACCCCGTCTCCTCGGCTTGTGCGATCCGGAGAACGCGGGCTCTCGTAACGTCCTCGGGAAACTCGGCATGCGCGAAATCGACGAGATCACGACGCCGGACCGCGGACGCAGGGTCGTCTACGAGATCAGCCACTCCCGCCGCTCTCCGTAACCTCCGCCAGCCGCCGCCGTAGCGCTCTGGCGTTGGACGGATTGAGCGTGATCGCGCGACGGAACAGTCGCGCGGCCCGATCAAACGCCAGCGCTGCAGCCGCGTTCTCCGCGGCGCGCTCGACGTACACCGCTGCGCGATCGGGGAGGCCCGCGGCGAGCAGATGATCGGCGAGCAGTTCGGCGTCCACCTCGAATTTCTCCAGCGCGGTCGCCAGCTGCGCATGCCGCTGGCGCAACTCTTTTTCGTCGAGCATCGCCAGGGCCGCCTCGGCGACGCGATCGTGGTACGGCTCGACCGCTTCTCCGAGCGCCGTCTCTCTTCCTCGAATCAGGTTCTGCGCCGCGAGCGTGGTGAGCGTCTGCTCGAACTCGCCGCCGCTGAGAGCGCGATGGAGAGGGGCGCGAAGGATCGGACGCCCGTGCACGGCGATCATCTGCAGCAGGCCGAGCGCGGCCGGGGGCAGGCTCCGTAACCTGACCTGCAGGACCTCGAGAATCGTTGCCTCGCGACGGAGGACGGTCGGCCCGGCCATGGAGAATGCGCGAACGAGCTCGCTGATGAAGAACGGACTGCCCCCCGACTCCTCGGCGATGATCGCCGCCACCTCGGCGGGATCGCTGACGCTGTCGCCGAGGAGCTCCAGCGCCAACTCCCGCGACTCCTCGGGAGTGAGCGGATCGAGGACCAGGTCGCGCGCCGGAACACGTTCGCGGAGCGCGCGAACGAACGGACTCGCATCCGCATCCGCGCGATACGCGGCGATGAAGAGGAGCGGCGGCGCATCGGGCGGACGCAGCACCTCGTCGAGCAGCTCCGCGCTGTCGACATCGCCCCACTGCAGATCGTCGATGAACAGGACGAGCTTCGTGCGCTCGGCCAGTCGAAACAGCAGCTCGCGCATGGTGGCGAATGCGCGTTGCCGCAGGTCGTGCTGATTCGCGTCGAGATCGGGGACGCCGCGCCGGCGCACCCGCATCAGATCGCCGAGACTCTGGAGGATCGGAAAGAGTTGCTCCGCCGGAGCGATATCGCGCGGCAGCAGCGCGTCGATCTCCGCGGCGCCGAGGCGTGAGGTGTAGCGGTGCAGCGCATCGACGAGACTGTCGACGCCCTTGTAGGGCACCGATTCGCGCTGGTAGCAACGTCCGGTGAGGACGAGGAGATCGGGCACCTCGTCGCGCTTCTCCTCGAGGAAGGCGCGAACGAGCGCCGTCTTCCCCGCGCCGGAATCCCCCTGCACGCAGATCGTGGTCTGCGTTCCTTCGATCGCGGCGTCGAATGCATCGCGCAGAACGCGCAGATGCCGCTCGCGGCCGACGAGAAGATGCGAGCCACGCCCCGCGAAGGAGACACGCGGCGGCGCGGCGACGCCGAGGCGCGCGAGGATTTCGTCGGCGGAAGGGCGGGCGGCGGGATCGAGGCGGAGCAGATCGCGGCAGAGATCATCGAATTGCGGAGGAGTGCCGGGCACGATCGTGCTCGGCGGCGGGACGTCCCCGGCGCGCTTCGCGTCGAGGATCTCCACGTACGAGCCGCGGAACGGCACCTGGCCGGTGAGCGCCTCGTAGAGCATGATCCCGACCGCGTACCAGTCACTCGCGGGCCCGAGCGCCGCGCCCTCGGCCTGCTCCGGCGACATGTAGGCCGGTGTGCCCGACGTGGCCACGGTGTTCGTGCCGGGCGAGAGGAGATCGGTGTCGAGCACGAGCCCGAAGTCGAGGAGCACGACGCGATGGTCCTCCGCGCCGACGAGCACATTCGACGGTTTGATGTCGCGGTGCAGCTTGCCGGCGCTGTGCAGCGCGACGAGGCCGGTGGCGAGCTGCGGCAGAGCGCGCGAGAGACGATTCGAGTCGGCGGTCGTCGCGAACGGCGTACCGCGAACGTACTCGATGAAGTTCCCGCCGCGGATCAACTCCATCGACACGAACCATTGATCTCCCTCCGCGACGAGGTCGTAGAGCCGCACGAGGTTGCTCTCGGCCATGTCGCTGAGCGAGCGGAACTCGCGCTTGAAGCGATAAAGCGCGTCGGGCGTCGCCTGTCGCAGCGCCTTCAGCGCGAGGTACTTGTTCCGGACCGGGTCGTAGACTTCGTAGACGATCCCGAAGCTGCCGGATCCGATCCGGCGCCGGACGTAGTACCGGTTGCCGATGGTGTCGCCGGGATTCATGACCCAGGCCGATCATAGACGAGGCGATCACGTCGCCGCAGCCCACCGCCCGGTTTCCTTCGACTACGGTCCGGGACTCTAATGACGACATGTACGCCTGGATCGTGTCGCTCATCCTTCTGCTTTTCGCGCCGCAGAACGCGGGGCCCGCTTCGTACGAAGCACTGCGACAACGCGCCGAGACCAGCTACGCGGAGAAATCGTTCGCCCAGGCGCACGAGCTCTACGAACAGGCCGCGCTTCTCGAGCTCTCCGGCGAGGAGCGGCGCTGGGTCGAATTCCGGGTGGCGGATACGAAGTGGCGATCGGACAGGAGTGCCGATGCATCCGCGCTGCAGAAGCTGATCGAGAACAGCGGCGACAACCACGATCGCGTCTGGGCCGAGGCCCAGGAGTCTCTCGGCGATTTCACAGCGTCGCGCAACTACTACTCGAACGCGAACAATGCGAACTATCTGCAGGCGCTCGACTGGTGGAGCGGGAGCGATGACATCCCGCTCGCTCGCAGCCGCTACCTCGCGCTCGTCTTCAAGATGATCGGCGCGCCTCAGTACGAGGGGGCGCAGGAGAACTACCACGGCGCTCCGCGCGAAGTTCTCGTCAACGCATTGAAGATCGCGACGTCGAGCGAAGACCTCGCACATCTCCGCTTCATTCTCGCGTCGCAACTGCTCTCCGAACGGCGGCCGGAGTCGATCGAGCGCGCGCTCGAACTGCTCGACTCCATCCTCCGCGATCAGAAAAGCTCGGCGTGGTACGACGACGCGCTGTTCGCCGAAGCGAATCAGCTGGCGAACGTCGGGGACGTCGTCATGGTCGACGGCGAGCCTCGGATCAAGCCCGATTACGAGCGCGCGCTCGCGCTGTACCGGCGGATCGTTTCCGAGCTCCCTCGCGGCACGACGCGGTACTACGACCAGGCACAGCACGCGATCACCCAGATCACCACGCCGCAGCTCACACTGAGCACGACGGGCAACTTTCTCCCCGACTCGGAGCAGGAAGTGATGCTGTTCTGGAGAAACGCCGGCCCGATCGAGTGTGCGATCAACCGGATCGATCTCACGTCCGATCTCCGGATGAAGGAGTTCAAAGGCGATCTCGCATCGATCGCCGAGGCGGGAGCGGGACAGGCGATCCGCAAGTGGACCATCCAGCCGAAGGACAACGGACTCTACTTCCCAGGCTCGGATCGCGTGCGCATTTCGCCGCGGCTCGATGCCGGCGCCTATCTCGTGAGCGCAAGCACCACGGGCGCGAGCGGGAAAACGATCCTGCTCGTCAGCGACATCAACATCGTGACGCACTCCCTCGGATTGAGCGAAGAGATCTACGTGAGCGATGTTCATCGCGGAGCTCCGATCGCCGGCGCGCGGATTCGCGTCTCGGACCAGACGCATGAAGCCGTGGCCACGACCGATGCGAACGGGCTCGCGCATGTCGATCTCCATGCCAGCAAGGACTACCGCCAGCTCCTGATCACCGCCGCCGCGGGCAATCGCCAGGCATGGATGTCGACGTACAACTACGCGTACTGGATCGGCGCCGCGGGCGAACCGCAGTGGCGCGTCTACGCCTTCACCGATCGCCCCGCGTATCGCCCGGACGAGACCGTCCAATGGAAGGCGCTGGTTCGCGTGCGCAACAACGACGGCCCGTGGGTCACGCCGTCGAAACAGAGCCTCGACTATGTGATCACCGATCCGCGCGGCCAGAAGGTCGCGACCGGCACCGCATCGCTCAATGAGTACGGCAGCTACTGGGCGGATCTGAAGCTCACTCCACAAATGGCTCTCGGTCCGTACACCATCGGTTTCCTCGGCAGGAACGGCGAGTCGCGGGGCTCCGCGCCGCTGTTCACGCTCGAGGAGTACAAGCTCCCCGAGTACACGGTCAACGTCTCCATTCCGAATCAATACAGACTCGGCGACACCGTCGAGGCGGTCGTCGATGCGCAGTACTACTTCGGCGGACCGGTTGCGAATGCGACGGTCGAAGTGAGCGTCGACCGCAGCAGTTACTCACCGTGGTGGGGTGTGATCGACTGGTACACGCCGCAGGATTCGCGCGGCTATTACCCGGGCGGCGGCAATCAGAACGTCTTCAGGCAGACGCTGAAGACCGACGAGAACGGGCGCGCGCTCGTCCACTTCGACACGCAGGTCGATGCCGGCGACAGCTCGTACACGATCAACGCATGCGCGACCGACGCGTCGCGGCGCGAGGTATGCGGCACGGGCAGCGTGAACGTGATGCGCCAGCGGTACACCGTGCATGCGCAGTCGCAGCATTCGATCGGAACGCCGGGGCAGAAGATCTCCGTCGACTTCAAGGCAGCCGACTCGAAAGAGCAGCCGGTGAAGACGACCGGCAAGGTCCGCGTGACGCGGCGCAAATGGGAACCGTGCAAAAACGCGCTGCCCTACTGCGGCCAGTACCGCGAAGAGGATGTGCTGACGTCGAACGTCACGACGAACGACGAAGGGATCGGAACCTTCACGTTCACGCCGGAGCGCGAAGGCTACTACCAGCTCGAATGGAGCAGCGAGGACCGCACGCCGGGCAAGCCGCTGCGCGCGCGCGACATCGTGAAGACGCAGACATCGCTCTGGATCACGCGCAGCACGTCGACCGAGATCGGCTATCACGCGGGCGGCCTGGAGTTGATCGTCGATCGCGACACGCTGCGCAGCGGCGATCGCGTTCCCTTGATCGTCGCGACGGAGAACAGCGACCGCTGGGTCATGCTGACGATTTCCGGAGCGAGCATTCTCGACACGCGACTCGTGCATCTCGACGGAACGTTGAAGGTGGTCGAAGTGCCGATCGATCAGCGCCATGTTCCCGACTTCATGGTCACGGCGTCGTCGGTGTTCAATCGCGCGTTCTACACGCAGACGAAGTCGTTGAAGGTTCCGCCGTTCGATCGGGCGCTGACGGTCTTGGTGACGCCGGATCACGACGACTACCTGCCGCACGGCAAGGGCAGCGTGACGATCACCACGCGTGATTACGAAGGACGTCCGGTTGCGGCGGAAGTCGCGCTGTCGGTGTCGGACGAGTCGGTGACCGCGATCGCGCAGGATCCGGCGGGAGATCCGCGGCAGTTCTTCTACGGCGAATCACGCGTGCGGCAGCTGACCGTGAACGCGGGCGTACAGATGCAGAGGTTCGTGCGTCTGGTGGAAGGGAAAGATGGAGCGCTCGTCGATGAGAACGCGGCGCGGCGAGAGAGAGAGCTCGATGATCTGAAGAAGGATGAAGGTCGCGTTTCTCGAGATGGCTATGCCATCAACGGCGCTGCAATACCGCCGCAGGCAGTGGCCGAGGCGATCACCGTGACGGCCGCAGCCGCGCCCCCACCGCCGGCCCCCAAGTCGCGGGCCAATACCGGCGAGGAGCGGCAGCAGCAACAAATCGAAGTCGTGGTACGCAACGACTTCCGCTCGACCGCGTTCTGGAAGCCCGACATCGTCACCAACGCGAACGGCATCGCGACCGCGACGTTCGAATATCCGGAAGCGCTGACGGAATGGCGCGCCACCGCACGAGCCGCCACTGTCGACTCGCGCTTCGGCATGGCCTCGTCGAAGACACACACGAAGCTGCCGCTGATCGTGCGTCTCGAAGGGCCGCGCTTCTTCGTCGCCGGCGATCGCGCCGTCGTCTCCGCGGTGATGAACAACAACACCGACAAGCCGATGACGGTTACGCCATCGCTCGAAGCGACCGGCATCACGGTCACGAGCGAAGGGGCGAAGTCAGTCGATGTTCCGCCGCATGGGGAAGCGCGCGCGGAGTGGACGATCGCCGCCGATCAGCAAGGCACGGCGAAGCTGCGCGTAACGGGACGCTCCGCATCCGAAGCCGACGCGATGGAGAAGTCGTTCACCGTCTACGAGCACGGCATCGACAAGCTCGTGGCACGATCGGGCAAGGTCCGCGGCAGCGAGGCGATCATTCAACTCCCGTTGCCGGGCGCCCGGCGCGACACGTCGCTCATCGTGAATGTGTCGCCCAGTCTCGCCTCGGCGATGCTCGACGCGCTGCCGTATCTCATCGACTATCCATACGGCTGCACGGAGCAGACGATGAGCCGCTTCCTCCCGGCATCGATCGTCGCGCGCGCCGCCGCGAAGCAGAATCTGCCGCGGCCCGCATGGCTCGGAAAGCTCAACGACGTGACCGACCAATCCGTGCGCCGGCTCTATGACTTCCAGCATGGCGACGGCGGCTGGGGCTGGTGGAAGGACGACTCCAGTCAGACGTTCATGACGGCGTACGTGATCTGGGGTTTCGCCGTGGCCAGGGAAGGGGAGGTCGCCGTCGACCAGAACCGGCTCGATCGCGCGGTGCAATGGCTCGACGAGCAGCTGGTGAAGTCGGAGAACGACGCGAACGGGGAGGCGTGGATGCTTCATGCACTCGCCGCGTGGAGGCGCGTCAATCATCAGAAGATCACCGCCCTGGAGACGAAGGCATTCGACCGCGCATTCGCGCAGCGCGAGCAACTCTCCGCGTATGCGCGCGCGCTGCTCGCGCTCGCCGCACACGACTTCGGCGACACATCGCGCGCGCAAGTCCTCATTCGCAATATCGAGAACGGCGTGAAGATGGATCGCTCTCCCGATCGCTCCGTCCTCGTAGGCAATGCCGGAGCTCCCTCGGTGCCCGAGACGATGGCGACGGCGCACTGGGGCGCGGATCGCTTCTGGTGGCATTGGTATGAAGGGCCGGTCGAGTCGACCGCGTTCGCTCTGCAGGCGCTGGTCGAGATCGATCCCGGCAATAAGCTCGTGGAGCCGGTGATGAACTGGCTGGTGAAGAACCGCCGCGGCGCGCGCTGGAACAACACGCGCGACACCGCGATCGCGCTCCTCGCGCTCACCGACTACCTGCGCGCCAGCGGTGAGCTTGCGGGCGACAGCGCATACGAGTTGTCCGTGAACGGCAAGGTCATCGGCAGGAAGTCCGAGGGAGGGCACTTCACGATCGATCGGGGGCTGGTGCGCGACGCGAACGAGATCACGATCCGCAGAACGAGCGGGAAGGCGCCGCTCTACTTCTCGGTCGAAGGGCGCTTCGTGTCGCTCGAAGAGCCGGTGACCGCGGCGGGGCACGAGCTGTTCGTCAAGCGCGAGTATCTCCGTCTCGTGCCGAAGCCGACGCTGCTCAAGGGCGTCGTCTACGACAAGGTGCCGATGGCCGACGGCGCCACGATCGCCAGCGGCGATCGCGTCGAAGTCGTCGTCACCATCGAGACCAAGAACGACTACGACTATCTATTGTTCGAAGATCTCAAGCCGGCCGGCTTCGAGGCGACATCCGTGAACAGTGGCGGTATCTCCGCGACGAACAAGGAGAACAACGACGCGTGGATTTACCAGGAGCTGCGCGATCGAAAGGTCGCAATGTTCGCCAGCCATCTCGATCAGGGCATCTGGACGATTCGCTATCAGCTGCGCGCGGAAACGCCGGGCTCATTCCACGCGCTGCCGCTGATGGGCGAGGCGATGTACGTGCCGGAGGTGAGGGCGAATGGAGAGGAGACGCACGTGGTGGTGAAGTAGGGAAAATCCCCGCCCCCGCCCGATCCATCCCTGAATCTGTCGCATCCATCCCTTTTCCCTTCGGCGCCCGATCGATGCGCCGCAAACTCGGCGGGTGATGAGTGCCAGCGCGCAGCCGCTCTACCGCATCGAATCGGCGATCGACGCCGTGCAACTCCAGGCCATTCGGGACGACGAGCAGGCGGTGCTCGTCTTCGGGCCCGGTGCCGTCGCATGCGACGTGGCCGCGGCGCTCGACCTTCTGGCGGAGCGCGCACCGCGCACGCAATGTACGAACATCGTTCTCAGCGCGCGCGACCAGCTGGCGGACTTCCGGCCGCTCATCGATGCCGACCGGCTCTTCTATCTCTCTTGCGGTGACCTCCCGGAACGGCAGCTCGACGCGCTGATCGACGGCGCGCGCAACACCACCTGGCGTGAAGTGCCCGCGGATCTGTTTCTGGCCACCGAGGAGTTGCGGCGGATGGCGACGGCGGAGAGTGTCGCGGATGCGGCCGATGCGGTGGGGTGCGCGATCGGCAGGGTCATCGATGCGACGCGCAGCCGCTGTGTGCTGTTCAAGCGCGAGCAGCACGAAGGCCGCGCGGCGGTGGGCCTGATCAGCTTCATCGTGCGCACCGGCACAACCGTCCGTCTCCCGCGTCTGGCCGGCGATCCGCGCGTCGATCTCGACGTCGACAATCCGGACGGCGATCCGTCTGACCGCTTCCTCGGCGTCCCGGTGCGCGCCGCACACGGTGCGATCGTGGCCGTGCTCGTTGCGCTCCGGCCGGGAAACGATTCCCCGTTCCAGGCCGACGACATCGCGATCCTCGAAGCGCTGGCCGGATACGCCGGTCCGTACCTCGCGGCCTGACTTCAGGCGGCGAGTGAATCGTGCAGCTGCGCTCCAAGGTCGGAGATCATCCGCTGCGCGCGGGTGACGTCGGTCGCCATCACCGCTGAAATGCGCGCCAGCGTGGCGTCGAGCACTTCGGGCTGCAGCCGTGCCGACGCGGCCTTCAGCTCCGCCCTCGCGATCGCCGCATCGAGCTCCGCCTCCTCGGCCAGGCGCCGGTCGTCGACGGCCCACGAATGCACCGCGTAGCCGATCCCCGTGACGATCGCGACGTAGAACGTAACGCTGAAGAAACGGCCGGGCAGATACGCGAGCAAATGCGACACGAAGGGCTCGTCATACAGAATCGAACTGAAGAGCGAACGAAGCGTGATGACGGCCGCCGCGAGCCCGGCGATGCCGGCCGTTGCCGCCGCCATCGCCGCGAACCGAGGCTGGGGACGCAGTGTCTGTCTCCACTCGACCACGGCGAAGATGAGAAACGCGACGCCGATCCAGAGCAGGCTGTCGAAGAGCACGTACGCCGGCGCCATCCACAGCCATTGCCCTTCGAACGTGTGGATGCGGGTCACCGCGTTCACCACCGTGAACAGGATGATGGGGACCATCAGGCTGCGCCGGACCTTGGCCACCCCGAGCAGATGAAGCTTCGTCACGCCGCGATCCTCTTTTTGCCGACGAGAGGCATCGTGACCGTCACGTCCGTCATGCCGGCGCCGTCGTCCGTCAACGTCACGCGCTGCGCGGTTCCGAAGAGGAGCGCCAGCCGCGCGCGGACCGCGGCCATGCCGATGCCGAAGCCGGGCGAGTCGGGCGTGCCGGCGCTGCTGTTCCGCACGTGAATGGTCAGCATGCCGACGCCGCGCTCGGCCTCGAGCGCGATCTCGCCTCCATCCTCGCGGCGGCCGACGCCGTACTTGAGCGCGTTCTCGACCAGAGGCTGCAGGATCAGCCGCGGGATCTGACAATCGAGGAGATCGGCAGGGATGGCGATGCGCGTGCGGAGCCGTGTGCCGAAGCGCAGCGACTGGAGGCGGAGGTATTGGCGGACGAAGTGCACCTCGTCTTCCAGCGGAACCGTGGCGGCGGCACCGTGACGGAGGGAGTACGACAACAGCTCGCGCAATCCCGTCAGCATGCCCCGCGCGGCGGATGCATCGCTCGCCGCGAGCGCGGAGATGCTGGTCAACGTGTTCAGCAGAAAATGCGGCTCCAGTTGTTCCGCCACGACGTGGAGCTCCGCGCGCACGAGCGTCTCTTCACTTTCCGCATGGTGACGCGCCGCCTGGAGCTGGCGTTGCCACCACCTCATGCCGACGGCCGTGGCCGCGAGGACGATCGTGAACACCCCGACGCCGGCGGCGTAGGACTGCATCGACGCCACGAAGGGCGCGCCGTCGAGCAACCCGATGGTCAAGGCATAAAGAACGAGACGGAGCGCCCACGCGGCGACGACCGCGCCGACGAACGTCGCGCGGCGGGCGACAGGCCGCCGGCGCGAGAGAGCGAAGTCGCAGGCGCGGAACAAGAGCCAGGAGACCCCGGCCCAGACCGCGGAGTGCAACAGCGTGGTGAGCGTCAGCCGCAGGTACGGAACGGGCGCCGCCGCCGAGCGAAGGAGGGCCACTTCGAACGAGGTGCGGAAGACCGCGTACAGGAGCCAGAAAAGCGCCAGTGTCCGGCCATTGCGCATATCCATTTATACGTAAGGGGAGCGCGAAGAATCATCCCCTTTGGATGACGAAAGTGTGAATATCGACGCGTAGAATCGCGGTCATGCGACGCTTTACCTCCGCCTCCCTGGTTCTCGCGCTGAGCGTTTCATTCGCCGCATTCGCCGCGAACGACGCACAGAAGCTCATGAAGACGCTGGCCACCGATCGCGATTCGAATGCCCGCGCGGAGGCAGCGTGGGACCTCGGGCAGATGGGTGCGGCGGAGGCCGTGCCGGCGCTGATCAAGGCGCTTGACGACGACCGCTCTCCCGCGGTGCGCGCGAATGCAGCCGCGGCTCTGTGGCATCTCGGCGAAGCGTCGCGGCCGGCGATCGAGTCGCTGACGAACGCGCTCGACGATCACTACGGACCGGTCGCCGGCAACGCGGCGGGCGCGCTGATGAAGCTCGGTACGCCGAAGTCGAAGCTCATACACGTCTACCGCCGGCTGCTCGGAAGCCCCGAGTGCGAGGATCGAGTCATTGCGCTCAAAGCGCTGGCCACCGAGGTGCCGGCGGTGGAGCTGTTCGGCGCGGCGTGGGACTGTTCGACGGAACCGGAAGACGTAGGAAGCGAATCGCGCGAGGCGTTGCGAAAGATCGTCGGACGGAGAGACCGCTCGCTCGTTCCTCGCATCCTCGAAATCCTGCAGAGCTCCCGCGGCGGCGAGGTCTCGACGCTCATCCGCGCGATCGGCAGCTACGAGCCGCCGGTGAAGGAGGCCGCGCCGGTGCTCGCCTCGCTCCTCACCGCGCGCGACGAGTCGACCTCCAGCGCCGCCGCCTCGGCACTGGGCGACATGAAAACTGCCGCGTTGCCGGTGCTGCCGGACCTCGTGAAGTGCCTCCAGTCGCATCCGCAGAACAAGACGCGCGAGGACGCCGCGGAAGCGATCGGCGAGATCGGTCCGAAAGCGTCATCCGCCGTTCCGGCGCTGGTGAAGGCGGCACAGAACGACAAATGGCCGTCGGTCCGAAAGGCCGCGGTGACGGCGATCGGCGAGATGGGAACTTCCGCGCACGACGCGATCCCGATGCTGCGCGATGCGCTGAAGAGTCCCGACGACTGGATGCGCCTCGCGGCGCGCAATGCGCTGTTCCGCGTTGAGCCGGGAGCAAGGGAAGAGGTATCGAAAATCGCCGACGAGCATCAGGTCGAGGAGAAGGGGAGTCTATTCGACGACCTCTCGCAGCTCGCGTCGACACTCCCCGCGCGTCTTCCCGAGGTCTATGAGCTGATCATCTACGACAAGTTCGCCATGGCCACGGTGCCGCAGAGCGACAGCCCGAGCGGCCGCGGCAAGTACACGTACAAGGCGGGCACGGTCACCGGTCCGGAAGAGGCGACGAGCGACGACTGCACGAAGAAGCAGGCGCTGGCGAAAGTCGACTTCTCGATCGTGCCGAAGCTGGTGAAGCAGGCGCCGGGACTCCTCGGCGCGCCGTCGGGCAAAGTGAGCCACGTCCAGCTCTCCGGGGGCGTCTTCTGCAGGAGCATCGGATGGCTGGTGTTCGTCGAGAACGCGGGTTTCGTCGAGTTCCGGCTCGATGGAAAGCAGGGCAAGGTGCAGAAGTTCTGAGGGGCTAGGGCACCTCGATCGACTGCACGCTTCCCCCCGCGATGCCCGCGTACAGCCGATGACCGCCGGCAATGGCGAGGGCGCGCACGTCGGTGTTCAGCAGGCCGTCATTGAACGCGCTCCATGTGCCGCCGCCATCCGCGCTCATGAACACGCCGTTGAACGTTCCGCAGAACACCTTCCCGTTCGGAGCGACGACGACGGCTTCCACTTCATCGTCTTTGATGCCTGTCGCCTTCGACCATGTCGCGCCGTTGTCGGCGCTGCGGAAGAGGCCCTGCTTCGTCGCGACGTACATCCGTTCCTGTTTCGACGGATCGACGGCCAGGTCGTTGCTCTCGCCCGCGCGCACGAGCGCGAAACTCTTCGCTCCGTCGGTCGAGCGATAGACGCCGTCTTTTCCCGCGACCGCGATCACGACGCCCGGCGCCGGCGATCGCAACATCGTCACGTTGCCGGTGATCCCGGCGCCCGCGGCTTCCCACTTTTTTCCGCCGTTCGACGACCGGTTGACCGGCACGCCCCCCATGTCTTTGTTCCACGAGCCGCCCGCGTAAAAGATCTTCGGATCGCCTGCGTCCTGAGCGAGTCCATCGAACGACGGGCTCGCGATCTTCCCGCGGATCATGTCGCGCATGCCGGGCTCCGGCACTTCGACCGGCTGCCATGAGCGTCCCGCATCTTCCGAGCGCCACCATTTCGCGTTGTGGTGCGCAAACAATCGCTTCGGCGACTGGCGGTCGAAGACGATGCCGTCGATCTCCGCGTGGTCTCCGCCCGACGCCAACGGTGCCTCGATCTCGGCCCATGCGCCGCCCGGCGCGTCCTGGCGATAGAGGCCGACGCCGAGTTGCGCGAACAGGGGTCCGGCCGCGCCGGATGGTGCGAAGAGCTTCTCCGTCCAGCCCGCCCCGAGGCCGGCGCTCATCGGCTGGAACGTTTCGCCGTTGTCGGTGCTCTTGAAAAACCCTTTGCCGGTGGTCCCGGCGTACACGATTCCTTTCTGCTTCGGATGGAACGCGACGCCTTTGCAGTACCAGTTGCCGAGTCCACCGCCCACCGTGCTCCACGTCGAGCCGCCGTCGGTGCTGCGGCGCAGACCATGTTCCGTGCCGGCGAAGAGCGTGAGCTCATCGTGCGGATCGAGATCGAGACTGAACAGCTTTTCGGTGCCCTGCAGACCGAGATCGAGCTCGTTCCAGGTCGCGCCGCTGTCTTCGGATTTGAAGAGTTGTCCGAAGCCGGTGGCGACGTAGATCGTTTCGGGACTCTGTCGCGGAATCGCGATCAGGTGGATGCTGCGGTCGGGCAGCCCTTCGCCGACCGGTTTCCAGGTCTTGCCGCCGTCGGTGCTGCGGCGCATCTGGTGTTTCTCGCCGCGTCCGCCGGCGTAGATGATCTTCGGATTTTTCGGATCGATGGCAAACGCGTAGGCATCCTGATCGGGGACGCGAAAGCTTTCCCACGTCTTGCCGCCGTCCGCGCTGCGATAGTGAAGGTTGCTCGACGGCGCGTAGATGACCGATGGATTCGACGGCGCGATGGCGAGCGGCTGGTCGAGGATGAAGGAGAACTTGTCGGGCCGCACGGGCGACCAATTCTTCCCGCGATCGGTCGAGCGCCATAACCCGGCGCTGCCCGGATCGTGGACGCCGGCCCAGAGCGTCGCCGGATTCGCGAGATCGACTTCGATCCACTCCAGGGGCCGGCTGACCAGTTCATCGCCCGGCAGCATCCAGTGCTGCCCGCCGTCGTCGCTGCGCCACACGCCGCCCGAGGCGGTGGCGGCGTAGAGGATGTTCGGATTCGCGGGGTCGGCCGCGACGTCGACGACCGCGCCGAGCCACGGGCCTTCGTTTTGCCATGCGGCATGGAGCTGCGTCGTCAACAGCAGCGCGGTGGTGAGCGCCAGACCGAGTCGGATCATTTCGTGCTCCTTGATTCACAGGCCTTCGATGAGTTTGCGCAAACCGTCGCGGTAGGGCGCGCCGAGGCGGAGACGGGCGCCGTCGCGCAGAAGGACGACGAGCTCGCGCCCGAACGTCGGCTGCAGCTCGACGATGCGGTCGACGTTGACGATCGTGGAGCGATGGATGCGCACGAAGCGCGCGGGATCGAGCCGCGACTCGATCGCCGCCATCGTGGTCCGGTAGAGATACTCCGCCTCGCCGACGTGCAGGTTCACGTAGTTGTCGGCCGTCTCGAGCCAGTCCACGTCGTCGATCCGGACCAGGTGGATCCGCCCGTTCTTTTTGACCGCCACGCGCGTGAGAAATGCCGCCGCCGGTGATTCCGCCGCCCGGGCCATCTGCTGCCGCAACCGCGCCAGCGTCCTGGCCATGCGGTCCGCGTTGTAGGGCTTGAGGACGTAGTCGAGCGCCTCTTCCTCGAACGCGCGCACGGCGTATTGATCGAAGCCGGTGACGAACACGACGTGCGGCTGTGCCCCCGCGGCGTGCAGCTGCTCCAGCACCTCCAGCCCCGAAAGACTGGGCATTTCCACATCCAGGAAAACGAGATCGGCGCCGATCGCCTCGGCATCGCGCAGAAAGGCCGTACCGCTCCCGTACTCGGCCACGACGTCGATGTCCTCCTCGTGCGCGAGGAGCGAGCGCAGCCCCTCCAGCGCCAGCGGCTCGTCGTCGACGAGCACGGTCCGGATCGGCCCTCCGCTCATGACGAGGAGTATACGGATTTGCGGAATGTGGGATTCGCGGGGAGCGACCGGGGCGCCTCCGGCGGGCCGCCACGGGCGGCAGCGCTCATCGAAGCATGTGCGGTTGCGAGATCGCCGCTTCAGGCGACAGGCGTGCATGCAGGCTGGGCCGACCAGCGCTGCCGCCCGCGGCGGCCCGCCGGAGGCGCCTTCGTCGGACCGATGCGCGTCACGCGATCGATCACGATCAACCCTGCACGTCGAGGCACCCCCGCAGGACGTCGAGATCCTTTCCCTCGCTGATCGACCAGTCGGTCATGTGCATGTTCAGAATCTCGAAACCGAGAACGCCCTGTTCCGCGTAGAGGTGATCCTCTTCCATGATGACCATCGTCTCGGCGGAGCAGGTGCTGCTGCCGCGGGCGTTGGTCACGGGTGACGAGGCGATGAAGCCGCGCGGCGTGGAGCCGGTCGTGACGAAGCCGCCGGTCACGATCTCCTCGAACGACGCCCACACCACCGGCGTTTCGCTCCCTTTCGCGCCGTCGGGGATGCGGAGCTTCTTCTGGAAGAGGAGCGTGCCGTCGTCCTTGATGACGAACTTCCACGGCTGCTGTTTGAGCTCGCCGGTCACGCAGAACGCGGAGAACGTGTCGCCTCCCTTCAGCGGGATCACGAGGTCCTGGTGATTGACGACGGCGCGCAGCCGGACCGGATCGTCGCCGAGCATCGGCACGAGTGTCTTGATCACGTCGGTCGTGGTCGGGAGCTTCGCCTTGTTCAGGAACGCCATCATCGGCGAGTCGTCGCCGAAGCGGCCGCCGACGTTCCCGACGACGAGCAGCATCGACTCTCCCTCGGCGATGTCGAACCAGCGGATGCCGTGCTCCGGAAGCTCGTGCTCCCAGATCGCCCAGCGGATCCAGAGCGGCCGGATGTCGACGGCGTCGAAGGCCAGGATGGCGGGCGCGGGATCGAAGCCGCCGCGCAGAATCTCGCCGACCCCCAGCACGCCGAGCGTGGTCATGCGCAGCCGGCGGATGATCGTGCCGGACATGAGATGCGACTCCAGGAGTGTGCCGCTGCCGTCGATCACGAAGAGCATCGTGTCGTCATCCGAATTGATCGAGGAGATGAGGTAGCGATTCGCCGCCTGCAGCGGAACGATCGAGGTGATCCGCGCCGTCAACGGATGTCCGACCTCGCCGACGTATTTGCGTCCCCAGCGGATGTTCCCGAGGTTGTCGACGCGGATCGCGATCGGATTCTGCTCGCCGTTGAAGATGCTCGTCGCGGTGCCGGCGATGATGAAGCCGTCGGTCAGCGGGACCAGGAAGCCGGTCTCCAGGCGGAAGTCGCCGCACTCGATGGCGCTGAAGCGGCAGAGCGTCTTCGAGAATTTGCCCGCCCTGCCCGGCATGTCGGGAATCACGTTCCCGAGGGGATCGAAGCGGATGATGGAAAAGCCCGCCATGTCCGCCGTGGTGCGCGCGCCGTACGCCCACGCCACCAGTGCCGTGCGCTCCGCCGGGCCGGTGACCGCGAGGTCGAGGACCTTCATGTCGATGAGGTTGGAGTTCTTCTGCTCGTGCAGACGAAGGACGAAGTTGTCGTTCGGAATGGCCATTGAAAAATCCTTTCGAGCGGGGACGAGTGCTGAGAATGATAGAGACTCTCGGCCTCGAAGCGTAGGCCGGGCATGCTAGCCTGCCTGTCATGCGTTCAACGGCGGTACTAGCGCTATGTTCACTGCTCTGGTGCTGCACGACGCCGATGGCGCTCCGCGATGCGACAGTCACGGAATCGGCATTCAAATACCACTTCATCACTCACGATCCAGGCGTAATCGACATCTGGCCGAGTTTTTCGCCTGACGGTAAGACAGTGTTGTTCAGTCGGACCGTGGACAAGGGACGCACCTGGGAGCTCTTCGTGGTTCCCTCGTCCGGCGGGGAGCCGAGACGGCTGTCGGCTGCGCCCTTGCCCGTGTCGGCGACCCGGGCCAACTGGTCGAAAGACAATGGCCTGATCGCATTCATCGGAGAGAGCTCGCCCGGCGGCGGAACCTCGCTATGGCTCATCAACGCGGATGGCACCGAGCCACGCCAGATTCAGGCAAGTGGCCTCACGGATGGCGTGTTCTACCCGTCGTGGTATCCGATGGGCAACCGCCTGGCCCTGGTCGACTTCGGCGGGGGCGAGGGTGGTGTCGTGAAGCAGGTCGATCTTGCCCGTAAGGAAGTGACGCCCCTGACCAGTCGTCAGCAAGTGCTCGCCGGCATGCCTCGGGTGAGTCCGGACGGTCAATGGATCGCGTTTGCCGGTCAGAAGAACCATGGGCAGACGTACGACCAGACGAAGAACTCAATCTGGCTCCGCGACGATGCAGGCAAGCTGCACCTGCTCGATCCGAAGCAGGGGAGAGCGCCTGGATGGTCTCCCGACGGCGAATGGCTGGCATTCGAGTCAGACCGCGACAACCTCGAGCACCTCTACGCCATCTTCATCGAGCGGCGAGATGGCACCGCAATCACACAAATTACGCCGCGCGCTCTGGATGCGATCCATCCCGCGTGGTCGCCAAACGGGAAGCTCGTGGTGCTGGCCGGTCGACTACCGGACGATCACGATTCCACCTGCGGACTGGAATGCCAACGAGGGCTTGTGATCGTTCAGGTGCCGAAGTCGGGAGCTCACAGTCGCCCCGTTGTAAACTGACTTACCGATGGCAACCAGTAACGCGCGAGTGATTCCTCCGGCCGCGCTGGTGACGCTCGACCCTGTGCGGGTCATGGGTGGCCTCAACGAATTCGAGAAACGTCATGCGCCGGACCAGCTCTACGCGTGCGGCGACGTCTCTCTTCTGGAGGCAACCGCGCGCGTGGCCGTCGTCGGCTCCCGGAAGGCATCGTTACCAGGTCGCAAGCGCGTCGCCAGGCTCGTCCGCGCACTGGTCGAGCAGGGTGTCGTGATCGTCAGCGGCCTCGCCGCGGGAATCGATACCGCGGCTCATGAGCAGACGCTCGAGCACGGCGGTCGCACCATCGCCGTTCTCGGAACACCGCTGGACGAGGCGCATCCTGCTTCGAACGCGCCACTGCAACGCCGGCTCATGGAAGACCACCTCGTCGTCACCCAGTTTCCGGCGGGCCATCCGACGCTCCGGTCGAACTTTCCGCGACGCAATCGGACGATGGCGCTTCTTTGCCACGCGTCGGTGATCGTCGAGGCGGGCGAATCGAGCGGGACGCTCTCGCAGGGATGGGAAGCGCTGCGGCTCAACCGGCCGCTCTTCATCCTGAAATCGGTATTCGAGAATGCCGAGCTGACCTGGCCCAAAGAGATGCTCCAGTACGGCGCCCACGTGCTGGAGGACGCCGAGCAGCTTTTCCAGGCGCTGCCGCTCGGCCTTCCGCCGCTGGAAGAAGTTGCGTTCTGAGCTTCGGTTCGGCTCGTTCCTCGTCTACGCACCGCGCGGAACGAGCGAGGTTTCGCGCAAAGCGCAACAGTTCGTCCGCGCGCTGAAGGAAGAGCGGCCGATCGGCATCCCCCGACAGTCGCCATCCGACTATGCGGCGCGCCGCCTGGCAGACGAGCTTCCCCCTTCGCCGCTGCAGGAGTTGTTTCGCGGCGATCCGCTACTCGTGCCAGTCCCGCGCAGCAGCCTCTCCGTCGACGGCGGAATCTGGCCCGCCTTCAACATCGCCGCCGCCCTCGTGCGGCACGGAATCGGTGCTGGCGTGCTGCCGTGCCTTACGCGAGTGAACGCGGTCCCCAAGTCAGCATTCGCCGCTGCCGGAACGCGTCCGAAGCCGGTCGATCACTACGACTCGATTGAAGGAACGAGAATGGTCGCGGACAGGACGCTGCTCTGCCTCATCGACGACGTGATCACCAAAGGAGCCACCCTGCTCGGCGCGGCAACCCGCCTGCAGCAGACATTTCCAGAGGCGAACGTAATCGCGTTCGCGCTCTTACGCACGCTTGGATTCGTCGAAGACATCGACGGCATGGTGGAGCCTGCGGTTGGGACTGTGACGCTGCGCGGTGACGAGGCGGTTCGCGAGCCGTAGTGCGGGCCTTCTTGTCCATTATTGGAGTGCCGGAGGAGGATGTTGCCCGGTCAGTCTATTAGATAGTTGAGCAGACGCGAGACCGCTTCGACGGAAGAGGCCCGGCGTTGACGCCTGCAACCCGTGCGAGAATACCGGATGGAGCCGCGATGATCAAAAACATTCAGCAACTACCGTCGCGCTACGAGCCTCTTGTTCGGACGCTGGGTGACACGGCGAAAGCAACGTTCTTTGAGCAGCCTGACGATCTCGACGTGCTGAAGACGCTGATTGCGCAGGCGCGAAGCTCGAATCAAGGAAAGTGGATGTTTGTGTACCACCCTTCAGAGAGTGGTGCAGGCAAGACCACGTTTATCCACTCGCTCGCAGTCTTCCTATCGGATCAAGTCGAGGGCGTCGTGCGCTTACCACCGCCGACCGATTTGCCCACGAATGACATACCGACATATCTGAACACACTTCCGCCGACCAAGCGACTCACGGTGGTCAACTTCGACCAACGTGAATCGCTTCATTATTCGGAGACCGAATATCGATCTCTCCTGGTTCAGATTAATAGTCTCCTGCGGAACCGGAACGACCTGTTGATTCTGTGGCCTGTAAATGATCGTCCGTTCGCAGAGAATCTCGTCGCTCTGCAGAAAAAGATCGGCGGCGCGAGCGCGTTCGGCGCACAAGCCATTTACGAGATGAAAGGCTTGCAGCCCGATAAATACGCGACTGTTCTGGACCGAATTCTCAAAGTTGCGAACTGGAGTCTGGAGGATGCCGCTCTCGACTGGTCGGAGCTAGAACAGATTACATCTGGCGCAGATAATATCGGCTCGTACCTTGATAGAGTGCAGGCTGCCGTCGCAGAGCGATTTGACATCGGCAAGATCGGCTTCACTCCACCGAAAGTCGTATTCGTGCTGTCCTCCGGCAAGCGCGAGGTGCGTGACGTTTGCCGCAACCTTCGACGTGCCGATAGTTACTACGTCGAGGCATCGCGCCTTATGATGTATACAAAGCGCTCCAACGTAGCCGAGTGGTGGCAAGAGCGTAATAAGGTGCTTACTACTGGCCTCTCTTACATCATCGCATTATTCAATGCGCAACTGCTGGCAATTTCGGGCAGCTCTGTTGTTCACGCAACGATGAATTTTGGACCAGGAGATTTGGCGACAGTCGCTCAGAGTGTCGACAGAAACGTCGGAAATGCGAAGAAGATCATCACCTCGACGGAATTGTTCAAATTCTCGCACGGCCAAGATGTGGACGCCCGTGAGTACGGTCTAACCGCGAAGGATGAGACGTTAGCCGCCTACGAGAAGCTGCAGACGCTGTCGAAGACGCGACACAAGGACATCAACGCATCCGTGATGCGGCTTGTTGAAGCCGGCGGCGGCGGTTTTGCGAACGTGAGATATGAGCAGACGGCGGGTGTTACCAAAGGCTTGTTAGTCGATGTTGTGGTAGATCGAAACGGTGATCAGTATTTTCTTGAGTTTCACCATAAGGCTAACTCGGAGACAGAAAATAACGCAGTCGCCATCTACATCCTTGGCAAGTTGAAGGAATACGCGATCAATTATCGTTTGGCGAAGCCGTAGCGCTGCCTAACGCGAGGTAGAACCCGGCGTGGCCCGGCTTCGGCCCGCCGGCCGAGCCGGCTCGTTCGGCGCACTTGCACGGCGTCACGCCGCCTACATCGCGCGCTTCAAATGTGGGCATGCGGCGTGACGCGCTGCCGTAGCCACGTGGGCCCTGGCCGCGCGGGTTAACCTCTGGGCCGTTAGCCCTACGACACCGATAGGTTCCCGGGGGGAACGACGAGGCTCATGTGCGTGTTAACGTCGACGCGATGATCAAGTAGCGCCACGGGAAAATTTGTGGTGGCCAGACGCCAGTCGTCGACTCGGGCGACACGTCAGCATGTAGCGTCCGGCAGGACCGGTCCCTCCAAGCTGGGCCGTGCGCGCCGTCACGCGGCGCGAAAGCGGCAGCTTCGACCAAGCGCTAAAGCTGCATGCCGGCGTACGAAGATAGCGTCTTCATAAACAGTCCCTTCGATAAGTACTCGGGGCTGTCTGACGCGATTGTATTCGCAGTTTACGACTGTGGATTTGTCGCTAGATCTGCGCTGGAAGTAGAAGACAGCGGCCAGGCACGAGTCGAAAAGATTCTCGACCTGATCGAGCAGTCAAAATTCGGCATTCATGATATTTCGCGTGCGGGTCTTGATCGAAACACCAGGCTGGCCCGATTCAATATGCCGCTCGAACTGGGTTTCTTTCTGGGTGCCAAACGGTATGGGTCAGAGCAAGACCGCCAGAAGAGATGTCTTGTACTGGATCGGGACCATTATCGGTATCGAAACCTCTGTTCAGATATCTCCGGTCAGGATATTCGGGCACACGGTGACGATCCAAGACGTGCGATTCCCGGGTGGGAAAGTCATGTTCGAGCGGTATGAAGAGTTTCGCGCCCAATTGCCTCAGCAAGCCCGGGACCTGAAGCTCGATCACCGTCGGGCCTAACTGGCCGCGTCGGCTTCGGCACGTGCCACCGCGAACGCCACGCCAACGGCGACCACCATCAACCCCGCCCCCACCCCGAACGTGATCCGCATTCCGCCCGCCACGGCCGCGGGTTCCGCGGCGGTGATGTCGCTGGCGTGCGAGGCGAGCGCGAACAGCGCGCCCATGACCGAGGCGCCGGTGATGAGGCCGAGGTTGCGGGAGAGGTTTAGCAGGCCGGAGATGACGCCTCGCTGATCGGGCTGCGCGTTGGTCATGATCGCGGTGTTGTTCGCGGCCTGGAAGAGCGCGTAGTGGGCGGTGATGATGACGATTGGCCCGAGGTAGCCGAGGACTCCGAAGCGCGCGGGGAGCATGGACAGGAGGAACGTTCCGGCGGCGATTCCGATGAGTCCGGCGATGGTCATGCGGCGGGCGCCGATGCGATCCGCGAGGCGGCCCGCGGGGATGCCGGCCAGCGCCGCGACGAGCGGGCCGACGGACATCACGACTCCGACGAGCGCCGTTTCGAGGCCGAGGGCACGCGAGAGGTAGAACGGGCCGACCACCAGCGTCGCCATCATCACGGTCGAGACGAGCGCGCTCATCGCCAGGCTCGCGCTCAACGCGCGATCGCGAAACATCGCCAGGCGGATCAGCGGTGAGGCAGCTCGCGACTCGACGATGATGAGCAGCGCGCCTCCGATCGCGGCGGCGAAGAGCAGGGGAGCCACTGCTCCGCGTCGCATCGTCATCGCCAGCGCATACGCGCCGAGCGTCAGCGCGAGGAGCAGCGTCCCGGTCTTGTCGAAGCCGCGGACGTCGAGCTTCAGCTTCGAGCGATCGGCGGGCAGCCAGCGATGCGCGAGCACGAGGTTCGCGATTCCGAGCGGCACATTGATCAGGAAGATCGACCGCCAGCCGAAAGCGGTGATGAGGACGCCGCCGAGCGACGGCCCGAGGGTCGTGCCGATCGCGGACATGGTGCCGAGCAGTCCCATGGCGCTGCCGGTTCTCGACTTCGGGATCGTCTCGCCGACGAAGGCGATGGTGAGGGCCATCATGATCGCGGCGCCGAGGCCTTGCGCGGCGCGCGCGGCGAGCAGCAGGCGGAGTGTTTGTGCCGCGCCGCATGCGAGCGAGGCGAGCGTGAACAGCGCGATGCCGGCGAGCAGCAGGCGTCGCCGTCCGACGATGTCGCCGAGGCGTCCCGCTCCGACGATGAGGGTGGTGATGGCGAGCAGATAGGCGAGGACGATCCATTGCACTTCGTGAAAGGACGCGTTCAGCGCGCGCGCCAGCACCGGCAAGCCGACGTTGGCGATGCTGGTGTCGAGCGACGGCATCAGCATGGAGAGCGAGAGCGTGGCCAGGACCCACGGAGTGGAGGGAGATTCTTCGGCGACTGCGAGTGTCTGTTTCATTGCCCCGAACTTACGCTCCGATGGGAGATGGCGGAAGACGCACCATTTGCACGTCAATCGTGCACGCGACGCCACGTCACGATCGAGACTGTGCTACGTTCGATCGATGCCGCGGCCCGATCTCAACCTCCTCGTCACGCTCGATGTGCTGCTCGCGGAAGGCAACGTCGCCCGCGCCGCACGTCGCCTCCGCCTCAGCCCTTCGGCCATGAGCCGCGCGCTGGCGCGCCTGCGCGAGACGACCGGCGATCCGCTGCTGGTGCGGGCGGGACGCGGTCTCGTCCCGACGCCGCGCGCCATCGAGCTGCGCGAACGAGTCAGCCGGCTGGTGCAGGACTCGCGCGCCGTCCTGCGTCCCGCCGAACGGCCTGATCTCGAGCAGCTCGTTCGCACGTTCACGCTGAGAAGCAGCGAAGGCTTCGTGGAGAACTTCGGACCGGCTCTCATCAAGCGCGTTTCCAACGAAGCGCCGGGCGTGCGCCTCCGCTTCCTGCAGAAGGCCGACAAGGAGAGCACGCTGCTTCGCGACGGCACCGTCGATCTCGAAACCGGGGTGGTGGAGGATACGACCGGGCCCGAGCTGCGCGCGCAGGCGCTCTTTCGCGACCGCTTCGTCGGCGTCGTGCGCAAAGGCCACCCGCTGACGCGACGCAACATCACGCCGAAGCGTTACGCGTCGGGCCATCACGTGTCGGTCTCGCGGAAGGAGGTGGAGACCGTGCTCGTCGATGACGCGGTGAAGGCGCTCGGGCTGGAGCGGAACATCGTCACGATCGTCAGCGGCTTCTCGATGGCACTCGCTCTCGCTCGCGCGACCGACCTCATCGCGTCCGTTCCGGAGCGGCACACCGGCACGCTGCGCGCCGGGATGCACACCTTTCCGCTTCCGTTCGCCACCGAGGACTTCACGGTGTCGATGCTGTGGCATCCGCGCATGCACGCCGATCCCGCGCATCGCTGGTTGCGGGAGTGCGTGCGGGAGATCTGCGCGGCCGATCAATAAAGTTATTTACGGAATTCCCACCCTCCATAACCGCTTGTGCTACACGGGTCTGGAGAGTCTTTGACGAAAAACAAAAATGTACATGCGCCCGCGGGCGGGGTGGTGAGAGCTCTCTTGCCTGCCGCGCTCGGCTGGCTTCTTTTCTTTTACTGGTGGACGCGGGTGGCGATCGAGAGTGAAGCGGCGGCGGCGACATTAGCCGTGGCCGTCCTGGCCATCATCACTCTCTCCATCCTTCTCTCCACGCAACTCTGGATCCGGCACAACATCGCCCTGGCGATGAACGGAAAGCGCGGGTTCTCGACGCGCTATCTGCGGCCGACCTTCGAACGCGACTGCCTCGGGCGGCCGCTCATCTTCCGGGAATCGAGCCCCGCGCGTGAGGGGACGTGGTTCGTCATTCACGCCGATGCGAAGGAGAAGCGTTACCTTCCGCACCGGATGATCATGGCGGACGTCAGGCGGACGGAAGCGCCGCCGCTTTGAGCGCGCTCCTCCACGTTCTCTCCGCCATCGATCATTCGCTGCTCTATCGGATCGCCCTCTTCTATTTCGGCTTCTATCCGATCTTCATGGCCATCCTCTGGGTGGTCCTCAGCCTCACGTACTTTCGCCGGCGCGAGCGAGAGCCCGACGCGGCGCTCGACGACTACGCGCCGTTCGTCTCGATCATCGTCCCGGCGTTCGCCGAGAAGAAGACGATCGCCCGCACCATCGACGCGCTGCTCGAGCTCGACTATCCCGACTACGAGATCATCGTCGTCACCGACGGCTCGCGCGACGGCACGCCGGAGATCGTCCAGCGCTACTTCCATCGCTCGCGCGTCCGGCTGCTGCAGAAGGACGCGAATGAAGGGAAGGCGATGGCGCTCAACGACGCCATGCCGCTCTGTCGCGGAGAGCTGATCGTCATCATCGACGCCGACGTCATCGCCGAGCCGTCGCTGCTGCGCGAGCTGTGCAAGCACTTCATCCATCCGCGCGTCGGCGCCGTCACCGGCAACCCGCGCGTGGAGAACCGCTCCACGCTGCTGCGGCAGCTGCAGGCCATCGAGTTCTCGTCGATCGTCTCGGTGCAGCGTCGCGCGCAGCGGATCTGGGGACGCGTGCTCACCGTGTCGGGTGCGGTGATGGCGCTGCGCCGCACGGCGATTCTCGACGTCGGCCTCTTCGCGCCCGACATGGCCACCGAGGACATCGAGATCACGTGGAGGCTGCAGCGCAAATTCTGGGATGTTCGTTACGAGCCGTCCGCGGTCGTCTGGATGCAGGTCCCGCCGAACCTCCGGCAGCTCTGGAAGCAGCGGCGGCGCTGGGCGCGGGGCCTGGCGCAGGTGCTGCGGAAACACTGGGACGTGCCGCTGCACTGGACGCAGCGCCGCCTCTGGCCGATCTACTTCGAGGCGCTCTGCTCGATCGCCTGGGCGTTCACGTTCAGCTTCGTCACCACCTACTGGATCGTGGCCACGTGCGCCGGCTACACGCCGTACGGCGCCTCGCCGTTCCCGAACCTCTGGGGCATGATCGTGGCCACGGCCTGCCTCATCCAGATCTTCACCGGCGTGCTGATGGATCGCCGCTACGACCCGAAGATGCTGCGCTCGTTTCCGGTGGCCATCTTCTATCCATTGATCTACTGGACCCTGATGTCGACCATCACGACGCTCTACACCATCGGCGCGCTGATCCGCCGCGGCCCGCGTCTCCAGACGTGGCAGATCAAGCGCGAGGAGGGAGTATGAGTCGCCCGCTTTTCCTGTTCCTGATGCTCATCTGCGCGGCGACGAGTGTCTTCGCGCAGAGCGCCGGCACGTTGCTGCTCGCCGGCGATGCGGCGTCTGCCGCCGATCATCACGTCGAGGCGATCGCCGCGTACGAGGCGGCCATCGCGCAGCGTCCCGCGTTGCGCGGGGAGCTGAGCGCAAAACTCGGACGGCAGTACCTGTGGGCGGGCAAGTCGCGACGCGCGTCCGAGCTGCTGCGCGATTTCCTCAACGCGCATGCCGATGATTGCGACGTCCGATTCGATTACGCGCTCGCGCTGTCGTGGAGCAACCAGCTCCGCGCCGCGAAGCGCGAGTACCAGCAGCTGGCGCGGAGCTGTCCCGCGCGGTTGCAGCAGGCCCGGCTTCGCGAGGCGCAGATCGATCGCTGGCAGGATCGCCAGAGCGACGCGACGACGCTCTACCGCCAGGTGCTGGCGGAAGGCACGGAGGACGAGCAACGCGACGCGCGCGTGGGACTCGGATTCGTCGAGCTGGAGAAGGATTTCAACCGCGGCGCCTCGATGGTTTTTTCCGGTGAGCGCGCCGGTCCCGCCACGATCTACGAAGGCTCCGCGCTCGCCGCGGTGCGCGCCGGCGATCCGTCGGCGGCCGCGTCGATCATTCGCGAGGCAGAAGCGGCGAACGCGGTCAGCCGTGATCTCGCCGACGTGCGCAAGGAGCTGTTGCGCCGCGATCACGCTGCCATTGCGCCGCGCATGACGATCTTCCGCGACGCCGACGGCACGAGCTATCGCGCCGCCGAGGTGGCGGGCTCGCTCGGCTGGATGCGCAGCGGACGCGCCGACGCGATGTTCGGCACGTCGAGCATCCGGCACGCGCGCGAGCAGGTCGACGATCGCTGGGCCGGAGCGTCGATCGAGCATCGTTTCTCGCCGTCGTTCGCGGTGATCGCGTCCGCGCGCCATCACTCATTCGATCCGGTCGGGTTCGGTCCGACGACCGGGGAGCTCGACCTCGTCATCACGCCGTCCGACCGGACGCGCGTCGATGCCGCCGTGGCGCGCATCGTCATCGGCGACAGTCTCGTCGCGCTGCGCCAGCACCTGACCGGCAACTTCGTCAGCCTCGGCGTCGACCGGCGGCTCACGTACCGCACGACGCTGTCGCTCTCCGCCGACGACACGCGCTGGAGCACGAACAACGAGCGGCAGCGCGTGCGCGTCAACGTCATCCATCGCTTCGAAGGCGTTCCCCGCCTCACCGTCGAATGGCCGTCGCTCTACATGCGCTACGACCGCGGCTTCGCCTTCAATCTCTTTTCGCCGCGCCGCTACGTGGAGACCGGTCCCGCGGTCAACGTCTACCGCCGCTTCGCCCGCCACTGGAACGCCGCCGCGTATCTGCGCGCCGGCGTGCAGCAGGAGGAATCCGCAGGGTGGAAACAGCTCGCCATTGCGCGTCTCTCGCTCGATCGCGACCTGCACGACGCCTGGGCGTTCGGCATCGCGGCGTCGTGGTCGAACTCGAATCTCGCCAGCTCCACGGGCTTCCGCAGGACCTCGGTGTCGCTCAATCTCACGAGGCGGTTTTAGATGGACATCGCCGCTCTGTGGAATCGCATCACGCATCCGCGGGCATTGCTCTTCCCCGAACGGCGGCAGCGGCGGCGTTACCTCACGCTGAAGAATGCGGCGATCGTGGCCCTCTCCCTCACCGTCGTTTGCGCGCTGCTCTACACATGGCCCGCATTGCGTCCGCACTTCCGCGGCTCGAGCGCCGACCTTCAGCCGCGCACAGCGGCATCCGACGTCACGCCGGTCGTTCGTCAGCCGTATCCGGTCGTGCGCGAAGGAGCGATGCCTGATCGTCCGCAGCGCGACTGGGTGCTCGTCGAGGCGAATGCAAGGCCGGCGACTGTGCCGCCAACGCCACCAGCGCCCGCGCCGCCCGTGCCGTAATCGTTCACTTCCCCGCGATCGCGCGGAGGATTTCATCCGCGAGGACGATCGGGTCGAGCGGCTTGGCCACGAAGCCATTGAAGCCGGCCGCGCGCACGCGATCGCGGCTCGCCTCGTCGGCGTAGCCGCTCACCGCGATCGCGGGAAGCGTGGCGTACTTCGCGGCGCGGAGCATGTGCAGCAGGGAGACGCCGTCGCTGCCCGGCATTTCGATGTCGGTGATCAGGATCTGCGGCTCGAAGGTGCCGAGGAGCGATTCCGCATCGCTCGCCGAGGAGGCGGTCGTTACGGTGGCGCCGAAGCTGGACAGCACCGTCGCGAGCAGCATCAGTGTCGCTTCGTCGTCCTCCACCAGCAGCACGCGGAGCGAGCGGAGCTTCTCGTCGCGGCGTTCGGCGCGGCCGATGGTCCGGGCGCGCGGCTTGACCTCTTCCGTGTGGCTCGGCAGTGTGACGGTGAACGTCGATCCCGCGCCGCGGCCGGCGCTCCGCACTTCGATCGCGCCGCCGTGCATCTCGACCAGCTCCTTCGCGATCGCCAGGCCGAGGCCGAGGCCCGCGCGTGAGCGGCCGCCGGTGGCCGCCTGCCGGAATCGTTCGAACACATGGGGGACGAATTCCGGCGCGATCCCCTCGCCGGTATCGGCGACCTGCGCGACGACGTTCTCACCATCACTGGTCAGACTGACGCGTACGACGCCGCCCGGCGGAGTGAATTTCACGGCGTTGCTGAGCAGGTTCCAGAAGACCTGCTGCAGGCGGGACGCATCGCCGAACACGCGCGCCTCGGGTGCGCGGACATCCACCTCGATTTGTTGACGCTTTGCGTCGGCCGCGGGACGGATCGCGGCGACGGCGCTGCTCACGACGTCGGCCAGAACGATCGCGGCGGGATTGAGGTGCAGCTTGCCGGTGATGATCCGCGAGACGTCGAGGAGCTCGTCGACGAGCCGGGCCTGCGCTTCACCGCTCTGGCGGATGGTCTGCAGGCCGAGGGTGAGCTGCGCCGGCTCGAGATCTCCGAGCTGCAGCAGGTGAACCCAGCCCAGGATCGCGGTCAGCGGCGTGCGCAGCTCATGCGACAGGTTGGCGAGAAATTCATCCTTGGCGCGATTCGCTTCCTGCGCGCTGCGATACAGGCGCGCGTTGTCGACGGCCAGCGCAACCCGGCGCGCCACCTCCTCGGCGAGCGCGACGTCGGCAGGCTCGAAGCGCCTCCGGACGTTCGTCCCGAGGAACGTGATCACGCCGAACGTCGTGCCGTGCGTGGTCATCGGAACCGAGATGAAACAGCGCATCCCCATCGAGAGCAGCAGGTCACGATGCTCCTCATCGCGGCTGGCGCCGATGAGGACGTCATCGGGAACGTCGTTCATCACCACCGTCCGCCCTTTCCATAGCGTCTGCGAAAAACCGTGCAGGGTTTTCTTCGGCGCGTAAGTGCGATGCAGCCGCTGGGCGATGACTTCGTGCTCCGGTCCCGACGGATGGCCGACCGCGATCCGCCTGTAGCCGCCGTCCTCCTCCACGAGATCGATGAAGCACCAGTCCGCGAATCGCGGGACGATCAGCGCGCTGATGGCGCGCAAGGTCTCCTCGTAATCGAGGGAGCGGCTGAGGATCTCGCCGGCATCGGCGAGAAAGCGCGTGTTCCGCTCGGCGGTCTTGCGCTCCGTGATGTCGTGGATGGAAGCGAGGAATGCGTGGGAAGGGCCGCGATCGAGACGGGAGATCAGCACCAGCGCGTCGAAGCGGGAGTCGTCCCGCCGGCGAAAGCAAAGCTCGTAACCGGAGGGATTGATGCGTCCCGCGATGACGTCCGCGAGCACCGCTTCGAACCGGCCGCGCTCTTCCGGCGGCCAGTAGACGAACGGAGGCATGCGGCCGATCAACTCCTCTTCAGGCCAGCCGACCATCTCCGCGAAGGCGCGGTTGACGTACGTCTGCCGACCGTCGGCATCGATCACGGCGACGCCGGCGAGCATCGACTCCTCGATGGCACGGCGAAGCGCGGTCTGCTCGGCGACTGCCGTCTTGGCGCGCTTCCATTCCAGCCAGGTGGAGGCCTGATTGGCCGCCACGCGAAAAATCAGGCGCTCGCTTTCGTTCGGGAAATCGGGACGCCGCGAGGCCACGACGAAGCGGTCGGCGGCATGCAGAGAAAGCGTCGCGGCAAGCAGACGGACGTCACCCGGCACGCTGTTGCCCGCTTCGTCGCGCAGACAGTCGCGGAGCTCGTGATCGCTCTCGTTTTTGAGCCAGAGAAGCTCGTCGCAGTCGTTGGCCGGAGAGGCGAGATAGACACCGTCGGCGTCGACCATGCGGGCCACGACGTCGACGAGATCGGCGCAGATCTGGCGCGGCTCGTACGTCGACCAGACCGTCGGCAGCATGGTGAGCGCCACCACGTCGCGCAACGTGCGGCGCAGGGGATCGTTAGGTGTCATCGACGGTCCGCCGCCCGCGCAGTTCGGCGAGCATTTCGTCCGGCGGAACGAAGAACGGATTCTCCTGCAGGAGCTCTCCGATGATGACCATGGGGTGCGTTCTCATGATGTCCATCACGACGCCTGCGCCAAACTTGGCGAGATCGTACGTTCACGTGACGGCGTCGTCGTATTTCGGCAGGATGTAGTTCAGGCGGGTCTCGTACTCGACGATGTCTTCGACCCCCGGCCGGTCCTCGAGCGCCCACTCCATGTTGGCCACGAGGCGGGTGAGCGGAAAGCCTTGCGCCGTTCCGGCCTGGAGCACTTCTTCGATGAGCGCCAGCATGGCGTTCTGATCGAAATGTCCGCCGCGCAGATAGGCATCCTCCCAGCGGATGACGGTCAGCTGTTTGCTCGCCTCGGCCGGCGCGGTGTCGATGCCGGCGTCCTGCAGGCGCTGCATGTGCTCGGGCCGATGCAGCGGATCGACGATGTGAAAGGCGCGGTCGCCGTGCTCGAAGCCTTCGACGATGAAGGGCAGCAGGACGCGGTACTCCTCGTCGCGGGAGTGGAAGAAGGCACAGACGTGGCGGGCACGGTCGAGGGCGGACCCTGCCAGATGAACGGAACGCTGACCTGCGGGCGGGATCATGCCGGCTCCTATGGATACTGTACGGATGCTGGTTACCGTGCCGTGACCTGCAAGTTCCGTGCAGTAGAGCGGGATTTACCGCCGTACGTCACGCCAGAAAACGTGCCTGAAGGTCGTTTTCGCGAACGACGCCGCCGGATTCAGTCACCTGATACCCGGACGCTCCTTTGCGCGAAGCGACGACATCGGCGACCGCGCTCCCTTCAAAGAGAATCGCGGCGCTGTCATCCGCGGCGAAACCGGTCGGCAGCTCGCCGCGCATGACGAGTCGCCGGAACGCAGGCCGGCGTCGCTTTTCGCCATCGTAATGAGGGCAGAAGCTTCCTTTCAGAAACGCCAATCCATTGTGGAGCGGTTGCAGGTTGACTCCGAACGAGTCCGTCACGCCGGATTCGAACCAGCAGATCGCGCCCGCGCTCACTCCCGCAAGCACGACTCCGTTCTCCCAGGCCTCGCGCATCGCTCGATCGACGCCGTGTACTCGCCAGACCGCAAGTAAGTTGGCGGTGTTTCCGCCACCCACGTACACCAGATCGGCGGCAAGGATCGCGTCCCTCGGACTTCCGACGGTCCTGTTGAACAGGTCGAGGTGTGCAGCGCTGCAGTCGTAATGGCGAAATGAACGGTAGAACCTTCGAATGTAGTCGTTCGAGTCGCCGCTCGCCGTCGGCACGAACAGCACCCTCGGCCGCCTGCGGCGCGCAAGGCCGAGCAGCCATCTGTCCAATCGCCGGTTTCGCGGCTCCATGCTGAAACCGCCGCCGCCCATTGCGGCAATCCGCTGTACGGCCATGAAGGTATCGTATCGTGGCGAGACGAATCGGGGTAGAACACACGCCTATGCCATTCAATCGAGCCACGCGATATGCGCTTGCAGCGGCAATTGGTCTCGTCATCGGCCTGTCCGCCATCGCCTTCGCGATATTCATTGCCGCCGCGGGCCACGGAAGCTATGTCCCAGCAGTCATTTTCTTCCCCCTGACGATGCTGTCGACGCTATGGACGTCGGACGCCGTCACCGTGCCAGCCATGATCCTTGCCGTCGTGCAATACCCTGCATACGGGATGGCTCTTGTACGCGGCAAGGAAGCCGGCACTCGTGCGCGGGTTGCGCTTGTGATCGCCGCGGCGCATGGGGTTCTTGTTTGTGCGGTGTTTGCATTTCTTCAGGGCGGCGGTTTCTTCTGACCGGTCCCGCCGTGGCTCGAGCCGCCAGGAATTCAGGGACAGATGGGGAACACGAGGAGTACGTGCCACGCCACGCGGAAGTGAATGAACAGCTCGCGCGAGCTATTCTGCGAAGAGCCTGCGGAGATGGAAAATGAGATTTGCCGGAAAAGTTGTGCGAGATGGTCGTTGGTGGTTGGCGGAGATCCCACTGCTTGATGCAATGACGCAGGGCCGAACGCGCCGTGAAGCGCTCGAGATGGTACAAGACTGGATCGAGACTGCCGTAAATCGCCCCGACTTCAGCGCTGCTGTACACGAAAAGGGTCGCACGGAATTTGAGGTTTCAGGCTCGGATGCGACGTCGATGATCGCGCTCCTGCTGAGAAGGCGACGAGCGGCGAGTGGCGTGTCTCTCCGGGACATGGCGTCGCGGCTGGGCGCAACCTCGCGAAATGCCTACGCAAGGTACGAGCGCGGCGAAGTCGCACCCACTCTCGAGAAACTGGACGCATTGCTGAAAGCGACCTCTCCGGGCGGAGACTTTGTCATTCGAGAGATTCAGTAGTCTGCGCAGCACGACCATCAGTAGTTGAAGAACGGGCCGCCGGGCGCTGAATTCGCCCTCTCGTCGGGTGCTACCTCGAGTCAGGCGGCGCTTCGTGCGAAAAGTCAGTAATCTCGACAAGAGGCTCTCCGGCCTCGAGTAAGGCAAGCGCGCCTGGAAGCGTCTCTATGAACACTCGTCGCATGTGCTTGTTTGATGTGTTACCGCACCGAACCCACAGAACCTGCGGTGGTGGACCGAATCTCTCCAATAGGAGCACGAAGTCCGAGTCTTTCGTCAGCACGACAGTGCCGTTAGTTCGAGCCGCGTCAAAAATTACTGGGTCGGTTGCCTTTACGAGGCCAAGGTGACGTGCACTCGCCGCCTCGATGCCAAATTGCTTTGTGATCCACGGCGCCAGCGCAGGTGAGAGCTGAGCGTCGACCCAGATAATCACGCCACCAGCACCGGATGATCGAGGTAACGCGAAGCTAACCTCAGGCAGGCTTGAAGATCTTCCGGTTCCAGATCCGGCATCTCTTCAAGAATCTCAGCTGCGGACAGACCCGACGCAAAGAGGTCGAGAACGTCACTCACCCGAATCCGCATACCGCGAATGCAGGGCCGACCACCGCATTGCTCTGGATCAACAGTGATCCTATCGGCAAGTTCTTTCATCTGGGCGAGTATACAACTCGCCTTCAACGTCTGCCTCTCCTGGGTGCTGCCCGCGACGTACCTTCAGCGGCGGCACTGTTGACATCGCGACTGATGCGCGCCATGCAGGCCGCGCGCCGCCGTGCAGGTTTTGACTTCCCGAGCCGGCTCGGCCGGCGGGCCGAAGCCGGGCCGCGCGGGTTCTACCTCGAATTAGAGGCGGGCATCCTTTCGCGACCGGATTTAAGAAGTGAAAGGACATACCAGATGATGGCGCCAATCGCTGCGCACGTCATGTCTTTATGTGCGTCCCAGATGTCGCCCTGCTCTCCGTTGTATGCGCCGGCATCTGACGGCGAGAGAATCATCGTCAATCCCCACTCGAAGAGCTCGTACAGCATGCTGAAGGCCAGCACGAACTCTATGGCAAAGAACCGCGAAGCCTGCTTCGGCACGTCGAAGTAACGCACCTGAGCTTCGCGAACAACGCGCGGAATCAGGAGGCCGAACATGAAGTGTACAAATCGATCGTAGTGATTCCGGCGAAGGCGAAAAGCTTGGGTCAGGTCAAAACCGGCGAGACGCTCGAACCACTCATCATAGGGAACATACGAATAGATGTAGCGCGCCCCCAGCACGTGGAACAACATGAAGCACACTACGCACGCGAAAGTGCCATTTGACAGAGGATGACGGCGAGCGAGGAGCGGTAGCGCTATCAGTACTGCTACGGTCGGAAAGTGCTGCAGGGCCATTTGCCGAGGAAACGGTGACTGAATGCAGCTAGCGACAGCCCCGATAGCGAGAACGACCCACAGCAACCTCTGAGTAGCCGGCAGCATCAGCCCCCAGACTAGCCCAGAAGCTGATCGGAACCATGTCGAGCCAGCAACCGTCGGTCGACATGCGAGGAAAGATCTCGCGACCTGACTCCTTTCGTGATGCAATCGAGCACGTCCGAAAGGAGAACTTGATGGCTGCTCCCGACTCCCGCTCGATCCTCGGCGTGCCTACGTCGACTACCGCCTTCGTCGGGAGGACGGAGCGCGGGCCGGTCGACCGTCCGGTGACGATCACGAGCTTCGCGGAGTTCGTGCGGACGTTCGGCGCGCCGACGGAACAATGTCTGCTCGGCTCTTCGGTCGATGACTTCTTCGTCAATGGCGGGACGACCGCGGTGATCGTCAGGGCGTTCAATCCCGCGAACGCGGTGAAGGCGCGGATCGACGCGGGCAAGGCGAATCCGCTGAGTCTCGAGGCGAAGGCGCCGGGGACGTGGGCTCTGGGGCTGCGCGTCCGTGTCGAAAAATCTTCGCCGGATGCGGCGCTGTTCGACCTCAGGATCCATGACGGGAACGCCGAGGAGTTGTTCGCCAGACTCACGGTGGAGAACGTCGGGACAGTTCTTGGCGATGGATCGATGCTCGTCGATCTGATCGGCACCGCGACGCAGCCTCCTGAGCCTCACGATGTTCCGGCGGACGCGAGGGACTTATGGACCGATGCGTACTCGTCGAAGGTGATCAATCCCGACGATGTGAAGGACTCGGATGCCCTGGACGAAAACGCGTTCGGCGATCCCGGATCGCGGCGGGGATTTGGCGCGCTCGGCGCGGAGGCGTTCAATCTGCTGGTGATGCCGGTCGACGAGGCGGGCGATGCCGTACAAAAGGCCGTTCGCGCCAATGCTGCCGCCTTTTGCCGCGCGCATCTGGCGTTTTATATCGTCGATCCACCCGCACAATGGAAGACCGTGGACGACGCCACCGCTATCGACTCAGTCGGCATCACCGGCGACGACGCTCGCTATGCGGCGGTCTATTTCCCGCGCGTCTTGAAACCGAATTCGTTCCCGGCCAGCGGAATCATTGCCGGTGTAATGGCGCGCTCCGATGCCGCGCACGGCGTGTGGAAAGCGCCTGCCGGTACCGAGGCGGTGCTCGACGGAATCGCGGGCCTCGATATCAAAAAACCGATCAATGACCGCGACAATGGCCGGCTCAATCCGATCGGGGTCAATTGTCTTCGGCAATTTCCCGTTTTCGGCAACGTCGTCTGGGGCGCACGCACGATGCGCGGCGCCGACGAGCTCAGTGACATCTACAAGTACATTGCGGTCCGCCGTCTGGCGAATTACATCGAGCAGAGTCTCAAAACAGGTCTCCAGTGGACTGTCTTCGAGCCCAATGACCAGCAATTGTGGGAAGCGGTCCGTCTACAGACCGTTACGTTCATGCAATCTCTTTTTCTACAGGGTGCATTCGCCGGCGCGACACCGAGCGATGCCTATTACGTCACTTGCGACAACACCACGACGACGATAGTCGACATCGAGAACGGGATTGTGAATGTCATCGTCGGCTTCGCACCGGTCAGTCCTGCTGAGTTCGTGGTCCTTCAGATTCAGGCCATTGCCGGCCGGAGCGGGTCATAGTGGACATGCAACGCGCACTGCTCCTGCACAGCGGCGGTTTCACTTCGCGACAATGGCGCAAGCTCGCCGAGGCGCTCGCCGGCGATTTCGCTGTCCTCGCGCCTGACCTCCTCGGATACGGCGACTCCGCTCCGTGGCCTGACGGTGTGCCGTTCCATTTCCGCCAGGACCTCGATTTCGTCGAATCGCTGCTCGGCGACGGCGATGACCGCGTGCATCTCGTCGGTCATTCGTACGGCGGCTTCCTCGCGCTGCAGCTCGCGTTGCGGCGACCGGAGCGCGTGCAGTCGATCGCCGTCTTCGACCCGGTCGCCTTCGGCATCCTCGATGAAGTCGAAGACGCCGACGCGTTTGCCGTGCTGTCGCTGGTGAAACGGACGTGGGAGCCCGATGCGAGCGGCGCCGACGAGGCGTGGCTCCGCGCGTTCGTCGACTGGTGGAACGGCGCCGGCGCGTGGGACCGCCTCGGCGAGGAGACGCGGCGCGCGTTCCGCACGATGGGGTGGAAGGTGTTTCAGGAAGTGACGAGCCTCGTCGACGACCGCACCGATCGCGCGACCTACGCCACGATCACCGCCCCCACGCTCATCCTCGGCGGCGCCAGCTCGCCCCTCGCCGAACGCCGCGTCGTGGAGAAGCTCGGTGCCGCGCTGCCGCATGCGACCGCGCGCTTCTTCGAGGGCGTCGGCCACATGGGGCCGATCTCACACGCGCCCCTGGTGAACGAAGCGATCGAGGCGCACCTGCGCGGATGACGAAGACGATCGCCATTCCGGTCCTCTGGGCGCTGCTGATGCTCGCCACGCAATTCGTCGATCCGCTGCCGGTCATCTTCGTTGGCGCGGTGACGATGGCGGCCGTCGTCTCGTGGCGCGATCGAGTGGCCATGCGTCCGCTCCTCCGCGTCACGCCGCGGATCGCGCTTCTCGCGTTCGCGGCGACAGCGGTGATGCTCGCGGCGACGTACCTTCTGTTTTCGGTCGTCGTGATCCTGATCCTGCGCATCGGAACGGAGGCGCAGATCATCTACACATACTTTCTGTCGCAGCGGACGACGCTGGTCGCGATCGCCTGCGTCGCTCCCGTCGTCGTCGCCGAGGAGCTGTTGTGGCGCGGCGCGTTTCAGGGATCGTTGGGCGAGGCCGGTCTGTTGCTCGCCCCGGTGATTTACGCCCTCGCGCACGCGCCGGCCGGGTCGCTGCTGCTCGTTGTGGTGGCGCTCGTGTGCGGTCTCTACTGGTCGGCGTTGCGCGCGATCTCCGGCAGCCTCATTCCTTCGCTCTGCGCCCATCTGGTCTGGGACATCGCGCTGATCGTCTTTCCGCTTCACTGATCGCCGTATCGAATCGCCTGCGTTCCTCCATCCGCGGGACCCGCGGCCACGAACACGTACACCGGCGGGACCGGCCCCGTGCCGATGCCGGGCGCGCCGAGGTAGACCGAGATGCTGCCGCCGTTCGGGAGTTGCGGATGGACGCGCATCTGGCTGATGCCGGGCGGGGCGGAGAACGACTCGGAGAACGTCCCCAGGCTGTCCATCACCAGCACGGTCATCGCGACCGCGCTCGAGCCGGTGTTGAGGATCGTGGGGAAGGCGCCGATGTTTCTCGAGTCGTCGATGCGGATCGTGTCGAAGGTCAGCTTCGTGCCGGTGCTGACGAGCGGCGTGGAGAGCGCGCGGAGCTCGAACGCGGGGCGGCAGCTCGTCGTGCCGCCGAGGAGGAACTGGAGAAAGACCGTGGCGGTCAACCCCGATTCGAGCTGCAGGATGCGATCGCCCGGGTCCCAGCGCGCGCCGAGGTCGTCGAAGGTCATGTATTCACCCGGCTGCAGCGTGTAGGTCTCGGCGATCACCGTCGTCTTGCTGCCGTTGCGGAACGTCAGCGAGCCGACGAGCTGCGTGATCGGATGATCGGTCGTGTTGTGGAGGATTGCGTTGGTGATCCAGACGCTGTCGTTCGTCACGGGGATCACCGCGGGATACGTCGTCGCGGCCACCGCGAGGAGGATAATGGGGAGGAGCATTTAGGGCCTTCATTCCGGAGAGCGGGATGGGTCGATGTTAGTCGCCGTTCCGGAAAGGTGCAAGTCCTTTCATTGACCCATTGACTCCTTCCTTCCGTCCCGCTACCGTCGAACGGACTCGTCCACAACAATCGAATATCGCGAAACAGGGGGGACTCCATGGCCTTTCGCCGCGTCTCGTTTCTCCTTCTCTTTCTCCTCGCCGTGTCCGCGCTCGCCGCGCCGACCGGCCGGGTCACGGGGCGCATCACGCGCGCCGACGGCTCCGGCATCAGCGGCGTCATCGTGCAGGCACTCGGCGCCGATCGTGCTGCATTGACCGAAGCGAACGGCTCGTATTCGCTCGACGTGCCGCCCGGCACGTACACCGTCCGCTTCTCCGTCGGCTCGCAGGTCGCGGACGTGCCGGACGTCGTCGTCGTCGCCGGCGAGACGGCGCACGCCGACAAGCAGGTCGACTGGAAGCTGAGCGTCGCGGAGACGATCACCGTCTACTCCGCCTCGCGACGCTCCGAACGGATCGTCGAGGCGCCGGCCGCCGTGTCGGTCGCGACGAAGGAAGACATCGAGTCGGTCTCGCCGTCGGGGCAGGCCCCGCGCGTCATCGAGACCGCGCCCGGCGTCGACTTCACGCAGAGCGGCCTCTATGACTTCAACTTCAACACGCGCGGCTTCAACAGCTCGCTCAATCGGCGCGTGCTGACGCTGATCGATGGACGCGATCCGTCGGTGCCGTTCCTCGGCGCGCAGGAGTGGGCCGCGCTGTCGTATCCGGTCGACGAGATGGAAAGCGTGGAGCTCGTGCGCGGTCCCGGCTCGGCGCTCTACGGCGCGAACGCGTTTGCGGGCGTGCTGAACATGGTCACCAAACAGCCGCGCGGCAACAAGGGCGGACGCCTCCGCCTGACCGGCGGTGAGCTCAACATGCGCCGCGCCGATGCGCGCTACGCCGGCGAGCTGGGAAGCGAGTGGTACTACCGCGTCGTCGGCGGCTACCAGCAGTCCGACGACTTCACCCGCTCGCGCAACGTGTCGGTCGAATACGCCGGCTTGCGCAAGGAAGCGGTGCCGCTGGCGCTGGAGAAGGACACGATCTCCTTCGGCGGCGCGCGCCTCGATCATCACTTCGAGAACAGCAACGTCGTCACCCTCGAGGGGGGCTACGCGACGCTCGAGGGGCCGACGTTCCTCACCGGCATCGGCCGCGTGCAGACGACCGACGTGCAGCATCCGTGGGCCCGCGTGAACTACAACGCGCTGCACTACAACATCAGCGGCTACTACGACGGCCGCAAGGCGACCGACCAGATCGCGCTCGCCTCGGGAGCGAAGCTGTTCGAGGACTCGCACAACATCCACGGCGAGGTCCAGACGAACTGGGGCTTCCTCGCGGACAAGGTGCACACCGTCCTCGGCATCGCCTACAACCAGCAGGAAGTCGACACCGCGAATCCGGCCGGCGTGCAGACGCTGATGGATGCGGCGAAGAAGGAGAACCAGCAGGCTGCGTTCGGCCAGCTGGAGTGGAACGTCGGCGACAAGGTGAAGCTCGTCGGCGCGGCGCGCTACGACGACTCGACGCTGCACGAGGCGCAGTTCTCGCCGAAGGCGGCGATCGTCTACAGCGCCACGCCGAATCACATCTTCCGCTACGGCTACAACCGCGCGTTCCAGCGCCCGAACTATTCGGAGCTCTTCCTCCGCGCGCCTGCCGCGGCGCCGGTGAATCTCGCCGCCATCGAGAACGCGTTCAAGCCGCTCCTCGGCGGGACCTCGCTCGGCTTCAGCGCGATCCCGGTCCTCGCGTTCGGCAACCCGCTGCTCGACGTGGAGAAGGTGCGCAGTCACGAGCTCGGCTACGCCGGCATCTACCACGGCAAGTTCTACGTGACCGTCGATTACTACAAGAGCCGCCTCAGCGACTTCGTTACCGACCTGCTGCCGGGCGTGAACCCGGCGTTCCCGGCCTACAAGGTGCCGGCGGGCGTCCCGGCGCCGGTCGCGGCGCAGATCCTGGCCACGCTGCAGAAGAGCCTTCCGACCTCGCCGCTGCCGCTCTACGTGGCGATGACCAACCTGCCGAACGGCGCGCCGGCGTTCGTCATCTCGTACGCCAACGCGGGCGAGGTCGACACGCAGGGCGTCGAGCTCGCGTTCAACTACTACATCACCAACAACGTGACCCTCGACGCGAACTACTCGTGGTTCGACTTCGAGGTGAAGAAGCAGGCCCTCGGCGATCAGCTGCTCCCGAATTCGCCGGAGAACAAGTTCAACGTCGGACTGGCCTGGCGCGGCCCGAAGATGGACGCGAAGGTCTCGTATCGCTGGGTCGACGACTTCCCCTGGGCCACCGGCGTGTTCGTCGGACCGGTGCCGTCGTACGACGTGGTCAACGTGACCGCGAACTTCCACATCAACGACACGTTCGGCGTCGGCGTCGATGTGGCGAACGCGCTCGACAACAAGCATTGGGAGACGTTCGGCGGCGACATCCTCAAGCGCCGCGCGCTGGGGTACGTGACGCTGAATTGGTAACGAAACGTGGGTGGGGTTCTCCAACCCGACCGGGACGGGTCAGAGGACCCGTCCTACGTTTTGTCGCGGTACAGTGCCGTCGATGATCGTCCACCTCATCGACGGCACGTACGAGCTCTTTCGCCACTTCTACGGCATCCGCCGTTTCAGCAAGAGCGATCCGCCGTTCGGCGCGGTCGCGGGTGTCCTCAACACCGTCGCGCAGATGCTCGAGACCGGCGCGACGCACGTCGGCGTGGCGACCGATCACATCATCGAGTCCTTCCGCAACGACCTCTGGCCCGGCTACAAAACCGGCCAGGGGATCGAGCGCGCTCTCTGGGCGCAGTTCCATCCGCTGGAGGATGCGCTGACGGCGATGGGCGTGGCGACGTGGCCGATGATCGAGCTCGAGGCGGACGACGCGCTCGCCTCGGCCGCATTCCTCGCGGCGCAGGATCCGCGCGTGGAGAAGGTCTGCATCTGGACGCCCGACAAGGACCTCGCGCAGTGCGTCGTCACCGATCGCGTGGTGCAGGTCGACCGCAAGAGCGGAAAGATCCGCGACGATCGCGGCGTGCGCGAGAAGTTCGGCGTCGCGCCGCAGTTCATCCCCGACTACCTCGCGCTGGTCGGCGACGCGGCGGACGGTTACCCCGGCATCCCGCGCTTCGGGGCGAAGACGGCGGCGCGCGTGATCGAGCGCTACGGCGCGATCGAACAGTTTCCATACGAGGTCCTCGGCGATCATCGCGAGGAGGCGCTGCTCTTCAAGAATCTGGCGACGCTGCGCACCGATGCGCCGTTGTTCGCGGACGTCGAGGAGCTGCGCTGGAACGGACCGTTGGCGGGATTTGCACCGTTCGCCGAGGGGATCGGCGATGCCCGACTCAGTGAGCGGATTTTGAAGCATCACGTTACGATGATGGGACAGTGAGCCATCGTCCGGCCCTCTTCCTCTTCGCGCTGTTCGTGTCGACCGCCGCGCTCGCGCTCGACCCCAACCGCACGCTGACGCAGGCGCGTCTTTCGGCCTGGAGCAACGGCCTCCCGCAGACCACGATCAACGCGCTCGTGCAGACTTCCGACGGCTACGTCTGGATGGGCACCGAGGAAGGGCTCGTGCGCTTCGACGGCGTGCGCTTCGTGATCAGCGATCATCAGAACGCGCCGGCGCTACGCAGTCCGTTCATCTCCGGACTTTTCGAAGCGCCTGACGGCACGCTCTGGATCGGCACGTACGGCGGCGGCGCGGCGCGGCTGCGCAATGGCCGCATCGAAGCGTTCCATCCCGAGTTGCTGGGATCGGATCGCATCCGGCAATTCGTGACCGCGCGCAACGGCGCGATCTTCGCCTCGACCGCCGGCGGCGGACTGCTGCGCATCGACGGCGACAAGATCACGCGCTTCACCACCGCCGACGGCCTGCCGAGCGATCGCGTCTGGATGATTCTCGACGACAGCGAAGGCGGGTGGTGGGTGGCGACGCATGGCGGCGGCGTGGTGCAGTGGCATGAAGGACGCGGCGTGCTGCAGCGGATCACGACGCGCGAAGGTCTGCCCAACGACGTCGCGCGCGCGCTGCTGCGCGATGCCGACGGCACGATGTGGATCGGCACCGACGGCGGCGGACTCGTCGCCTGGCGCAACGGCGCGATCGTGCGCACGCTGACGACGCGCGACGGACTGCCGAACGACTTCGTGCGCACGCTGCGCCGCGATCGCGACGGCAATCTCTGGATCGGCACCGACAACGGATTGGCGCGCGTGCGCGGTGCGCATGTCGAAGCCATGGGCGTTGCCGAGGGGCTGCCGAGTCCCGGCATCCGCTCGCTGATCGAGGACCGCGAGGGGAGCGTCTGGATCGGCACGACGAGCGGTCTCGTGCGGCTGCGCGACACGCGCGTGCTGTCGTACACGCGCCGCGAAGGATTGCCGGTCGACACCATTCGACCGCTCCTCGAGGATCGCAACGGCCGCGTCTGGGCCGGCACGGAAGGAGGCGGACTCTGTCAGGTCGTCCCCGCGCCGGTGCAATGTCGCACGAAGGCGGACGGCCTGCCGAACGACGCCGTCTACGCGCTCACCGAAAGCCGCGACGGCAGCCTCTGGGTCGGCACCGACGGCGGCGGCGTGGCGCGTTTCCGCGACGGCAGATTCGTCGAGACGATCGATACGCGCGCCGGACTCCCGAACGATCGCGTGCGCGCGATGGTCGAGACGGCGAGCGGCGATCTCTGGGTCAGCACGTCGTCGGGACTCGCGCTGGTGCACGACAAAAAGGTGACGTCGATCAAAGAGTTCGACGATCGCCAGCTTCGCCCGCTCCTCCTGCTGCGCGACGGCACGCTCCTCGTCGGCACCGACGGCGCGGGTCTCTGGCGCGTGAGCGCCGACGGCTCGCGCGTGGGCCGCGTGGCGACGTGGGGGCAGGGACTGGAGAGCGATCGCATCTTCAGCCTGACGATGGATGCGACCGGCGGCGGCGTCTGGATCGGCACGTCCGGCGGTGGCCTCGCCCGTCTCGATCTGGCGAACAATTCCGTGCAATCGCTGACGCGGCAGGACGGGCTGTACGACGACGTCGTCTTCCAGATCGTCGATCCGGGAGCGGGCGGCGACCTCTGGCTGACGAGCAATCGCGGCGTCTATCGCGTGAGCCGCGATCGCGTGCTGAAGGCGATGCAGACGGCGAAGAGCGAGCTCGCCGGCACAATCTACGGCATCGTCGACGGCATGCCGTCTGCCGAATGCCTCGGCGCATTTCCCGGCGCGATGCGCTCGCGCGACGGACGCATCTGGGTCGCCACCGCGCGCGGCATCGCGGTCTTCAATCCATCCGTCAATCTGCGCAACGAGATCCCGCCGCTCGTGCAGGTGGAAGAGGTGCTGATCGACGGCGTGCGGGCGGCCGACGGCGCGCTGAGCGTGCCGCCGCGCACGCAGCGGCTCGAGTTGCGCTACACCGCGCTCAGCCTGCGCGCGCCGGAGCTCGTCACGTTCCGCTACAAACTCGAAGGCTACGACCGCGACTGGGTCGACGCCGGCTCGAATCGCGTCGCGACGTACACGAAGCTCGCGCCGGGCCACTACACGTTCCGCGTGATGGCGGCGAACGAGGACGGCGTGCGCAGCAAACGCGAGGCGCGTCTCCCGATGACCGTCGAGCCGCGCTGGTTCGAGACGTGGTGGGCGCGGCTCATCGCGCTCGCGCTGCTCGCGGCCGCGTTGTGGGGCGTCGTGCGGCTGCGGCTCAAGGCGCTGCACAAACGCCACGCGGAGCTCGAGGCGATCGTCGCCGAGCGGACGAGCAGCCTACGCGCGGAACGCGAGCGCGCCGAGGCCGCGAGCCGGGCCAAGAGCGACTTCCTGGCGAACATGAGCCATGAGCTGCGCACGCCGCTCAACGCCGTGCTCGGATTCGTGCAACTGATGGAGCGCCGTCCCGGCCGCGATCACGCCGACCGCGAGCACCTCGGCATCATCAGCCGCAGCGGCGAGCATCTCCTCGGCTTGATCAACGAAGTGCTCTCGCTGTCGAAAATCGAAGCGGGCCTGGCGAAGCGCACCGACGCGCCGTTCAACCTCGCGCGCCTGCTGCGCGGACTCGGTGAGCTCTTCCAGGTGCGCGCGAAAAGCAAGGGATTGCTCGTGCGCATCGAGGTCGACGAATCGGCGAACGTCACGGTCTCCGGCGACGAAGGGAAGCTGCGCCAGATCGTGATGAACCTCGTCGGCAACGCCGTGAAATTCACCGACGACGGCAGCGTCGTGTTGCGCGCATCGTGGAGCGACGGCCGCGCGGTGATCGAGGTCGAGGACACCGGCCCCGGCATCGACGAGAGCGAGCTGAACGAAGTCTTCGAAGCGTTCGCGCAGACGGAATCGGGACGGCGCGCGAACGAGGGGACCGGCCTCGGACTCGCGATCTCGCGCGCGCTTGCACGCATCCACGGCGGCGACGTCACGATCAAGAGCCGCGCCGGCGAAGGGACGACCGTGCATGTCGAGGTCGAGCTGCCGTCCGCGTCGGATGCGCCGGTGCGCGCGCGGATCCGTACCTCCGGCCGCGTCATCGGACTCGCGCCCGCGCAGACGCCGCCGCACGTGATGATCGTCGACGACTCGCCGGAGAATCGCCTGCTCCTCGCGGAGCTGATGCGCGCGGCCGGTTGTCGCGTGACCGAGGCGGTGAACGGCGAGGAAGCGATCGCGCTCTGGCGGAAGGAACCGGCCGATCTGATTTTCATGGACCTGCGGATGGAAGGGATGAGCGGCTTCGAAGCGATGCGCGGCATTCGCGCGGAGCAGTCGGATCGCGTGCCGCGCATCGTCGTCCTTTCGGCGAGCGCGTTCGATCACGAGCGCACCGAGGCGCTGGCGCAGGGGGCCGATGCATTTCTGGCCAAGCCGTTCCACGAGAACGCGGTCTTCGCGCAGCTCGAGGTGCTCCTCGGGACGAAATTCGTGCGCGGCGAAGCGGACGTGAAGCACGTCACCGGCGACGAGCGCATCCTCAGTCCGCACAACCTCATGTCGCTCCCCGCCGAGCTGCGCCAGCGGATCATCATCGCCGCGGCGGGCGGGGAGACGAACACGCTGGCGACGCTGGCGGAAGAAGCGGCGACGCACAACGGCGCGATCGGCGCGGAGCTCGCGGCGCTGGCGAAGGCGTATCGCTTCGATGAGATCGAGGCGGCGGTGGGAGCGGCGAAGTGAGCGATGTCGTCAGCGCAGAGGCGGAGATCCTCATCGTCGACGACACGCCGGCGAACCTCGATCTGCTGGCGAGCATGCTGAAGGATCGCTTCCGCGTCCGCGCCGCGACGTCGGGCCGCCGCGCGCTCGCTACCGCGCGCACGTATGCCATCGATCTCGTGCTGCTGGACGTCGACATGCCGGAGATGAACGGCTACGAGGTCTGCAGCGAGTTGAAAAGAGATAAGGCGACGCACGACGTGCCGGTGATCTTCATCAGCGCGCTCGACGCGGCGATCGACAAGGTCGCGGCGTTCGCGGTCGGCGGCGCGGACTACGTGACCAAGCCGTTCCAGGTCGCGGAGGTGATGGCGCGCATCGAATATCAGCTGCGGCTCGCGCGGCTGAAGAAGGACCTGGAGCGAAAGAACGAAGAGCTCGGACGCGCGTACGACGACGTGCGCCGCATCGCCGCGGAGCTGGAGGACACGAACCGCCAGCTCGCGGTGGCGAATGTGCGGCTGCGCACGCTGTCGTATCTCGACGGCCTCACCGGCGTCGCGAATCGCCGGCGGTTCGACGAGGCGCTGGAGGAGGCATGCGCGGCGGCGAACGAGTTCGCGACGCCGCTGTCGCTCGTGCTCATCGACCTCGATCACTTCAAGAAGCTGAACGACTCGCAGGGCCATCTCGATGGCGATGAAGCGTTGCGCGCGGTCGCTGCAATTCTCGCGGAGCGGACCGAATCGCGCGGCGGCCTCGCGGCCCGCTTCGGCGGCGAAGAGTTCGCGTGGCTCCTGCCCGGCGTCGCGCTCGACGAAGCGAAGTCCGAGGCCGAGACGCTGCGCACGAAGATCCGCGAAGCCGGCATCCGGCACGTCAGCTCCGACCGCGGCGTCGTCACCGCCAGCCTCGGCGTCTGCACGAGCGGCGCGAAGCCGCTCACCCCGCCCACCCTCATCGCCGCCGCCGATGCCGCGCTCTACCGCGCAAAGTCGGGCGGGCGGGACCGGGTGGAGGGGGAGGAGATGAGGTAATAACGTCCTTCCTTCCCCATCCTTGCGTACATGAGATGCGCGACTCGGATCACCCTCGCCCTCCTTCTCACCCTCGCTTCCTTCGCCGCATTTGCCGGCGAGCTCGCCTGGACGACAGCGGGTCCTGAAACCGGCCGCGTCACGGTCGTTCGCTTCGATCCGCTCGCCCCGAACGTCGTCTGGGCCGGCACGAACGGACACGGCCTCTACAGGAGCACCGATGGCGGTATCACCTGGTCGCCGATGAACAACGCTCTCAACACCGGGACGATCGGCGCGCTCGTCATCGATCCGACGAACCCCGCACACATGTGGGCCGGACAGTACAACGTCTGGCGCAGCCTGGACGGCGGCAATCACTGGATCGATTCGAAGGAAGGGCTCCTGCCGGGAGCGAGTCGCATCACCTCCATGGTGGTCGATCCTTCCCACCCGTCGAATCTCTTCGTCGGCACGACAAAGGATTACTGGAATCCGTCGGCGGGCGTGCAGAAGTCGACGAACGGTGGTGAAAACTGGCTCGACAGCGGGAGCCGAGGGCTGGGCACGAAGGATGTCTTCGCCCTGGCCATCGATCGGCTGAATCCATCGACGCTGTTCGCCGGCGGATTGGCCGATCCGCTCAATCGGCCGATGTTCAAGTCGGGAGACGGCGGCACGACCTGGTTCGCCATTTCCTCCGGACTTCTGGCGGAGAGCATCGACGCCATCGGGATCGATCCGCTGAACGGCGACAAAGTCTTCGCGGCGCAGGGCGGCGCCCTGATGAAGTCGACCGACGGTGGACTGTCGTGGGCACTCGACGGAGCCGGTGTGCCGCCGTCGTGCTGCAAGGCGATCGTCTATGAGCGGAACAGCTCCGCGAACATCTGGCTGGCTACGCCGGACGACATCTACCGCACGGTCGATGGCGGCGTGAGCTGGACCGCGGCGAAGATCGGCAACGAGCGCGTCGCCACGCTCGACGTCAACGCCGAGGGGACGCTCGTCGCCGGCACCGAAAGCAACGGCCTGTTCCGCCGCACGGCCGGCGCGACGTCGTGGAGTGCCGTGAACACCGGCTTCCGCGCCGCGGATGTGAGTGTCGTGGCCGTCGATGCGTCGAACGCGATCTACGCGGGAACGCAGGGTACGGGTCTCTTCAAGAGCGTCGACCACGGACAGTCGTGGCAGCGCCTCTCGTCCGACCTCCTCGGCATCGCGATCTACTCGATCACCATCGATCCGAGGAACCCGTCGATCTTCTACGTCGCGTCCGATCGCGGGCTCCACAAATCGACCGACGCCGGGGCGACTTGGAGCACGCCGATCGATCTCCCCATCGGCCACGCCATCACCATCGATCCTTCGATGACCGATGTGCTTTACATCGCTACCCACCGTGGCGTGAGCAAGAGCACGAACGGAGGTGCCTCGTTCACGTTGCTGAGGAGAGGTCTGCCGGGGTTCGGCGGCATCTCGTCGCTGGCCATCGATCCGGTCAATCCGATGACCCTCTATGCCGCCTCGCCCGAATTCGGCGTCTTCAAGACCACCGACGGCGGCGCGAACTGGACGAAGAGGAACGTCGGGTTGACCAATCTCTATGTGAACGCGATCGCCCTCGATCGCCTGAATCCGTCGACCATCTTCGCCGCCACCAGCGGCGGAATCTTCAAGAGCACCGACGGCGGCGAGAGCTGGAGCGAATCGAGTGCCGGCATTCCGGTGAAAGTGGTGGGCGCGCTTTGGATCGATCCGCTCGACACGCGCGTCATCTACACCGGAACGGGGCAGAACGGCGTCTTCCGCTCGACCGACGGCGGAGCGACGTGGTCGCAGCTCGGCGGCGTTTCGCCCGCGCCGGGGATCTGGTCGATCGTGACGGAGCCGGGCGGCAACGTGATTCATGTCGGGGCGAGCGGCGGGGTGTATTCGTATGAGCTCCCGAGCGGCGCACGCGTATTGCCGCGCCGCCGCACGGGGAGGTAGAGGGAACGACGGGAGCGCCTCCGGCGGGCCGGCGCGGCCGGCAGCGTTTGAGGGCATAGCCTGAATTGCGCGATCACTAACGCTGCCGGCCGTGCCGGCCCGCCGGAGGCGCTCCCGGTCGTCCTCTTACTCCTCGCGCTCCACCGTGAACGTCACGCGGTAATCGGCGCGCGACCATTGCGAGCGGAACGGGATGCGTCCCGTCTCCGTCTGGCGGAAGTCGCTGTGATCGATCTGCTCCGGCAGGATGCCGAGCGGCGTCGCGGTCTCGCGCGTGCGACGGATCGCGTCGGGCGTCACGAGCCAGCGCTCGCCGCGCACCTGTTCGAGCTTCGGCTTCGGCAGGAGATACAGCAGCAGCGCGCGCTTCGCCTCGGGTGGATGCGAGAGCTCGGTCTCGTAGCTGATCGACGTCGGCGTGATGGTCAGCGTGAACGGCGCGCTCTTCGGTTGATCGCGTCCGCTGTAGCGCTCGACCGTCCCGTGGATCACGCGCTGCTCCGCTTTCGCCTCGGGCAACGCGGCGAGCGCTTCTTCGCCGGGGACTGTCGGCGTCTTCTTCGCGGGCGTCGCGTTCCAGCCGGCGTTCGCGATGTCGGGCGTCGCGGGAGTCTCGACATGGCCCTGATGACACGTGTTGCAGGTGATCGTCAGCTTCCCGCCGAACTGCTGCTCGTTGATCGCGCGCTGCAGCACGATCATCTTCCGCGCCGCGTCCTTCGCCGGCTTCTCGTCCGACTCCCACGCGGCGGTGTGGCAGTGCGCGCAGGTCACGCCGAGGGAGTTGGAGATGAACGCCATCACGGGGATGAGCTGGGAGGAGGGGAGGCCTTGCAGCACCTTGATGTTCTTCTTCGTTTGTTCCACTGGAAGATCAGCGGGCGGCGTCGCGGCGAGGAGGAGGGCGAGCGCGAGCGCGCTCACGGATTCACTCTCCGGAACTCCGTGTGGTAGCGCGTTGTGTTGCTCTGCCCTTCGCAGATCAGGCGGCCGTCGCGGATGAACGCGGCCGCCGTCTCGCGACGGCCGTTCGGTCCCGAGATCTGCAATTGCAGCTTGCCGTCGCGCCATGCCGCACGGGCGTTGGCGCCGCGCATGCCGCCGATCGGACGCGTGACGCCGTCGGTGATGACGGTCCAGGTGATGATCTCGCTCCGTCCGTGGCGGACGCGGTTCTGGCGCACCGCGACGCGCGCGCGATCCTGTTCGATGGTCTGCGTGAACGAGTCGTAAGGATTCCCGCCGCCGATGACGGACTTCGCGGAATCCATCACCCAGTTGCCGCGCAGCATCTCCGGCGCCGCGTTGAAGCGCGTGCAGGCGACGGCCGCGAGGAACGGGACGATCAGGAGCATGCGCGGCGGATGCGACGCCGGCCGGAGGAGCGAGGCGACGCGCCGCTCGATCGACGTCGACGCCACGCCGACGGCCAGCGCGGGCCGCGCCGCGGCCGACGCGAGTTGCACCAGCGCCTCGGCGTACACGCGACGTCCGCGCCGCGATGCCGCGTCTTCGTCGCACGCCATCTCCCGCGCCTCCGCGATCGCGCGGCGCAGGAGGACGAGCAGCGGATGAAACCAGAGCGGCAGCGCGATCAGTTCGAGCGCGACGTGGACGAAGTAGTCGCCGCGCCGCACGTGCGCGTGCTCGTGCGCGATCGCCGCGGCGAGCAGCTTCCGGTCGCGCGCGATTTTCGAAGGGACGAGGATCGTGCGGCCGATCGTGACCGGAGAAGTGATGAGGTCGGAGATGCGAATGCGTCCGCGGAACGGACGCGATGCATCGACGAGACGCCGCGCCTTCAACAGCGCGATGAGCATCCTGATCAACACGAACGCCGTGCCGGCGAGCCAGAGGCCGGCGATCAGCTTCGTGTCGCGCGGCTCGACCGCGATCACGCCCGCCGGAGCGACGCTGCCGCGCGGCGCGAACGTCAGCAGCGGCGCGGCGATGCAGGCGATGAGCGCCGTCGCGAGCAGCGTGAAGCGCCGCCGCGCGATCGGGATGGCGAGTCCCGCGATCAGAATGCTCTGCCACGTTGCGTTCACGAGAAAGGCGTAGACGGCATCACTCATCGCGCTTGTCCTCCAGCATTTCGTGCAGCCGCCGCAAGGTCTCCGGCGTCAGCTGGCTCGTTTCCACGAGGCTCATCACCAGCGCCTCGGCCGACCCTCCGAACATCCGGTCGACGAGATCGCGCAGCGTGCTGCCGGCCGTCTGCTCGCGACTCACCGCGGCGCGGTAGTGGTACGCGCGGTCGACGAGCGTCCGCTTCGCCCGCCGCTTGCGCACCAGGATGTTGAGCATCGTCTGCACCGTGGTGTAGGCGAGCGGCTTCGACGCGCGTACGCGTTTCTGCACCTCCTGCACCGGTGCCGGTCCGTGCTCCCACAGCACGTTCATGATCTCGAGCTCCAGCGGCGTGAGCTGTGCCTTGCGAACGGCCATCAAGTCTCCTAAATGTTTCGGAGACAGCATCGGTCCGCGGCGGGAGATTGTCAACTAAAGGTTTAGGAGGCGAGCCATTTCTCCATTGGCCCTCACACCCCGCGACCACCGCATCCGCCGGCGAGGTGACGAACGGGCGCTTCACCGAAAAGTTCAAATGGAGCGGCGCGCACGCGGCGACGGCGGGCGACGAGTCGGGGACGACGGTCTGGTGGGACGCCGATTCGTGGGATGTCCGCGGCGACACGGCCTTCATCGCCATCGCCAGCCTGGGCAAGGGACACCACGTCGACATCCACCGCGCCAGGTCCGCGAATCCGGCCGACGCCACCATCGAGAACATGATGGTCGTCGGCGGCAACGGCGATCCCGGCGTCGGCATCATGCACACCGACTTTCAGGGCATCGTCAGCGCGCGGCTGCGTAATCCGATGCTCATCTCCAACGCCCGCCCCGCGGTCGTGACGTTCTGGGCCTCCGCGTTTCAGACCACCGGCCACTGGTGGGAGATCGCGCTGATGCCCGCGACTTCATCGCCACCGGCTTCCCCGACATCCCGTGCGATCAGGAATGGTGGGTCCGCTTCGGCGTGAAGAAGAGCGTCGGCGGCAAGGTCACCGACTTCGTCACGAAGCACAACAACATCAGGGAGCTGATGCCGACCGATGGTGTACGCGCACTTCATGGCGGTGGCGTACGAGGCCGATCACCATCCGCAGCCGCCCTGCTTCCTCGGGCAGGTGCGCGAGTTCGCGTGGCGCGACATCTCCGTCGAGCCGGTGAAGTACGCGTCGACGATCGCCACGCCGAAGGAAACGGCGGCGCGCACGAACGGCTGGATGTCGTTCGACCTGCGCGACACGCAGCGGAGTCCGGTGAAGTACGACCTCTTCCAATCGCTCGCCTACTGCTCCGGCGCGACGTTCTTCTGCCCGTCGCCGACGAGCGTCGTGAATCTCCATTTCGACGAGCCGGCCGGCACGCCGGCGCGCGCGCAGTTCGTCTACGACATCCGCTCCGTCGGCGGCACCGGCACGGGGACGACTCGCCTCACCGTCAACGGCCACGACCTCGGCATCATCCCGCCGGCGTCGAGCGTCGCCGCGGTCGCGGGATCGGAGTGGGTGCATCGCTCGTTCGACATCGACCCGTCGCTCCTGCACGCCGGGACGAACGACGTACGCGTCGACATGAGCGGCACGGTGCAGCTCGACCGTAAATTAAGTTAAGGGGTCAGGTCTGGAAACTTAACTTAACGCTCCACTTTGGCGCCCGTTAAGTTAAGTTTCCAGACCTGACCCTCAGCCTTAACTTATGAACAGCATCCTCGACTGCATCGGCAACACCTCGCTCCTGCCGTTGCGCCACATCGTGCCGAAGAGCGGCGCGCGCATCGTGCTGAAGATCGAGAGCGAGAACCCGACCGGCAGCATGAAGGACCGGATGGCGCTGGCGATGATCGAGGCGGCGGAGCGCGACGGCCGCCTCGAGCCGGGCGGCGCGGTCGTCGAATACACCGGCGGCAGCACCGGCGTGTCGCTCTCGTTCATCTGCGCGGTGAAGCGCCATCCGCTGCACATCGTTACCTCCGACGCCTTCTCCCGCGAGAAGCTCGAGCATATGCAACTCCTCGGCGCGCGCCTGCAGATCATCAAAAGCGACGGTGGCGGCATGACGGAAAAGCTGACGCGCGACATGATTGAAGCGGCGCGCGTCGTCGCGGAGGAGAGCGGCGCGTTCTGGACCGACCAGATGAAGAATCGCGACCAGCTCGCGGCGTATCACGCGATGGCCGAGGAGATCTGGACGCAGACCGGACAGCGCGTCGACGCGTTCGTGCAGATGGTCGGCACCGCGGCGTCGTTGCGCGGAATCGGCGAAGGCTTGCGCGAGCGCAAGCGCGATGTCCGCGTCATCGCCGTCGAGCCGTCGGAATCGGCCGTGCTGTCGGGCGGAGCGCCGGGCTCGCACAAGATCGACGGCGTCGGCGCGGGTTTCGTCGTGCCGCTGTGGGAGCCCGATATCGCGGACGGCATCGAGCGCGTGTCGACCGAGGAGTCGATGGAGATGGCGTTCCGCCTGGCGCGCGAAGAAGGCCTCTTCGCCGGGACGTCGACCGGCGGCAATGTCGTTGCCGCGTTGCGCGTGGCGGAACAACTCGGCGCCGGCGCGACCATCGTCACCGTCATGTGCGACACCGGAATGAAGTACCTCAAGACCTACGGAGCGAAACGTGCCGATCAGAGTGCTTAGACTCGGGACCCCGCGATCGAACGACGAAGGCCTCCGCCTCGGCACCGTGCGCCGTCCGCCGCGCGGCGTGCCGAAGTCGGAATTCGCGAAGCGCGATTTCTACGACGTCTGGCTCCCGATCCTCGCCCCGAGCCAGGAGCTCGTCTCCTTCGCCCTCGCGTCGCAGGACGAGCGGTCGTGGAAGACGTTCGAGCGCAAATACCGCGCGGAGATGAACGAGCCCGACGCCGCGCGCACGCTCGACCTTCTCGCGGCGCTGTCGCATCAGACGAATCTCTCGGTCGGCTGCTATTGCGAGGACGAGGAGCGGTGTCATCGGTCGGTGCTGCGCGAGTTGCTGGTTGAGCGGGAGGCGGAGGTGGGGTAGCTCAGCTGGCCTCGCGTTTGCGATCAAACCCTCCGCGGTCCAAAGGTCCTGGAGGGACAAATTGAACACCTACAAGAAATTAGCTTCGCAGTTCGCGGTTGTGGTGGCAGTCGCGACGCTGTTCGGGATGTCCGCTTTCGCGGAAGAGCGTCATCGCGATGGGACAAATCGTAGCGGCGAGCAGCGGACGTGGCATCAGCGTGACGGCAGCAACAGCGGCAGTCACGATCGCGGGCAGTCGACCTTCGATCATCGCGGCGACGCCCGCCGCAACAACGACTATCGCGGCAACAACAACAACCGCGGCGGCAACAACAACAACGATCACCGCAACTACGATCGGAACCGCGACTCCAACCGCGATTACAGCCGCTACAACAACCGCAACAACAACAATCACAACAACAACAACTGGCGGGGCAACGACCATCGCGGCTCGTCGCGCGATTACGGCTACCGCGGTTCACCCTACCGCACGCACGGCCGCATCTCGCGCATCGATCGCTATCGCGGCGGCTTCCGCATCTACATCGGCGGCGCGCGCTATCCGTTCTTCGTGCCGGAAGCGCGGTTCCGCCTCTTCGGCTGGCGCGTCGGCATCGACGTTTCCCTCGGCGGCTACTACAACCCGCTCGGTTACTACGACTACTACGATGATGCGTACTACGGCGGCGCCCCGGTCTACTCCGCCGGCTCGCTGCGCGGCGTCGTCGAGACCGTCGACTACCGTCGCGGCACGTTCGTCCTTCGCGACGACGCCTCCGGCAGCTTCGTCACCGTGATCATGCGCGGCTCCGACCGGCGCTTCGACACGCTGCGCCCGGGCGACTACGTCAGCGTCGACGGCGACTTCACGCGCGGCGGGCTCTTCGAGGCCTACAGCGCCGATCTCATTGATGGCGGCTACTACCGCCGGTAATTCAGTTCCTCTTGTGCGGCGGCGGGGACTCCTCGCCGCCGCAGTTCACCCGTGGTACCAGGCGTCGATCTGATAACCGCCGACCACGCCGATGGCCATCGCCAGCAGCATCAGCAGCAGCACCGACAGCGGATACGTCTTTCCGACCGGCAGATGCCTCGACATGATGCGCGGCTCGAACAGGCCGAAGAGGCCGACCATGATGATCATCGGTCCGCCGAAGACCGCCTTCTGGTAGTAGGTGTGGTCGTGGACGGCGAAGTAGTGGTTCATGGCGAGGAGGAGGAAGCCGCCGAAGATGCAGATCACCGCGTCGCGGCGTCCCTTCCTGGTGAGGTCGACCGGGGCGGCCACGGCTTGTGCTTCGACGACCAGCGGCGTCATCACGGAAGGACGCTCCAGCAGTCGATGGTCGATCGTGAGGTTGCCGACGATGAAGGTCGTGGCGAGTGCGAGCACGCTGGCGATGACGTAGATCGTAGGATGCCCGCCGGCTTCTCGAAACACCGGCCACATGATCCCGGCGATGACCGGCACGATGATCGTGGCGAAGGCGATGGGGATGGCGAGGATCGCCACGCGCTCGCGCGGGTCGTATTCGGGATCGCCTTCGGCGCCTTGCGCAAAGTGGCGCGTCAGCAGTTTGTACGACCGGCGCAGCTCCGGCACCGGCGTGCGGTCGTAGAGCAGGCCGAACATCGAGGCGGTGAAGCAGCCTGCGATCGCGCCGCCGGCGATCGAATCGAGCGGCGTGAATCCATTCGTGGCGAGGAGCTGGCCCATGCCGTAACCGACCGCGCTGCCGAGCGCCGCGCCGGCGAGGCCTCCGAGATTTGCTTGCGTCATGGCGGAAAGAATGAGTCCGCCTGGCGTGATGCGCTGTGAGCTACCGCACGGTTCAGATCGCTGTGCCCCAGCCGTCGAACTCCGCGAGGTACTTCGCGGCGATCCGGACCATCCGCTCCACGAACGCGAGGTCGGTCACCTCTTCGACGCTCGCGTTCAGCTCCCCCTGCACCGGCCACTTCCCTTCGTACGGCTCGTTGCCGACTTCGGCGGTGGTGAAGCCGGCGGCGAGGAGGTCGGCGGCGAGAGCGTCGGCGTCGGCGCGCTCGACGGTGTAGAAGAAGAAGTCGATCTGGCGCTTCGCGCGAAGGTCGGCCCCTTCCTCTTCGATCGCGGCGACGAGAGCGCGGTTGCGGAGCTCCTGGGCGGCGATTTCGGAGGCGATGAGTGAGTCGGCCATCGATGAGCGATTCTATCCGACCTTCGCGATGCGATATCGATCCGATAGCGTTACGATAGTGCCATGGCTGGACTACTCATCAAGGATCTCCCTGGTGATCTTCACCGAAAGCTCAAAGCGCGAGCCGCCGCAAACCGGCGCAGTCTGAGCGCGGAAGCGATGACGATTCTCGAGTCGGCGCTCGACGACCGGTCGGGTCCTCCGACGCTGGAACAGATCGATCGCATGCGATTGAGAGGGGGCCGGCCGCTGACTCAGGCGATTCTCGACCGGGCGAGACGAGATCGCCGTTGATCGTTGCCGACACGAATCTCGTCGCCTACCTGCTGATCGAGGGAGAGAAGACAAACCTCGCGCGCGCGGTCTGGAGCCGGGACTCGCAGTGGATGTTGCCGACTTTCTGGCGGAGCGAATTCCTGAATGTGCTTGCCACGTCCATGCGGGCTCGCGTGCTCACGCGCGAGCAGGCTCGCGAGCGCTGGCACCGGGCGCTGACTCTTTTCGGCTCGCATGAAGTCGAGACATCCGGCGACGAGGTCCTCGACATCGCGGCCGAGCGCGGGATTTCGGCGTACGACGCGCAATTCGTCGCTGTGGCGATCAGGCTCGATGCCCCGCTGGTGACCTCCGATCGCCGGCTTCTGACGGCCTGCGCCGATCTGGCGAGTACGCCGGATCGTTTCGTGCGCCGATAGCGCCGAGCGGCAGCGAGCTGCCGCAATCCGACGGCGGCAGCAAGCTGCCGCACTCCAATCACTTAGCTGACTCAGGCATGAAAACAGCATCCGAGGAAAATCGGGTGGTAGTAGTCCTACTAACTAACTCAGCGAGCAGGAGAGAGATTGATGTCGAGCATGCGCGCCTTCCGGGTTCTGGCCCTTTTCGTACTCATGGTGACCTCGGCCGTGACGTTCGCGGCCACCACGCCGTCGAGCGGGACGATCTCGCCGGCGAGTCCGACGATCTCGTTCGGCGGAGGGCCGTTCGCGCTCTCGAATCCGCTCGATCCGCTCGGGGAGACGCCGCCGGTCTGCACCAGCGCCACCTGCGGGCAGTTCGTGCTCAACGTCTCCATCCCGGCAACCGACTTCAACAGCTACAAGGCGCGCGTCACCGTCGGCTGGACGAACAGCGGCACGACGACGCAGCAGAGCAGCAACTCCGACTACGACGTCTACGTCTACTCGCCCGACATCACCGGCACGGAGTCGGCGCAGGCGGCGAGCGCGGCGAACCCCGAGGTCGGGGTGTTCGACGTGTCGAGCGGAACGAGCTACACGATTTACGTCGTGCCGTTCGACGTCTCGTCGACCGCCGCGTTCAACGCGACCGTCACGCTGGTGCGCAACACGCCGCCGTCGTGGCCCTCGGTCTCGGCGAATCCGACGCTCCCCGCCGGCACGCCGCGCTTCTTCAACTACCACGCTCCTCCGGGTGTGGCCGAGGACGCGGGCGAGCCGCAGATCGGCGTCAATCGCAAGACCGAGAAAATCTTCGGCGGCATCCCGAACGGCGGCACCGTCAATTACTTCGGCGGCTTCATGCCGTACATGCTCAGCGTCGTCTTCGATGACCGCACCGTCCCGGCGACGACGACCTGGAACCAGGTCCCGCTCGTCCTGGCCAATGCGCCGCGCGCGTTCGGCGATCCGTACCTCTACACCGATCGCGACACAGGCCGCACCTTCGTGGCGCAGGAGCTGGGACTCACGCCGCTCGGCAGCACGATGGAGTTCACCGACAACGACAACGCGCCGTTCACGCCGAGCGAAGGCTCGGGCGCGCCGTCGGGCATCGATCACGAGACCGTCGGCGGCGGACCGTTCCACGCGCCGATTCCGAACGGCGTCAACCCGCTCTATCAGAACGGCGTCTGGTACTGCTCACAGTCGGTCGCCGACGCGGTCTGCTCGATCAGTGTCGACGGCGGCATGACGTTCGGTCCGGCCGTGCCGATGTACTCGATCAAGGACTGCTCCGGCCTGCACGGCCACATCAAGATCGGACCCGACGGCACGGCATACGTGCCCGACCGCGGCTGTGGCGGCGACCTGCCGTATCACACCGGTCCGAACGCGCGGCAGGCGGTGATCGTGTCGGAAGACAACGGCATCAGCTGGAGCATCCGCACGATCCCGACCGCGACGACGAAGACCGATCGCGATCCCTCGGTCGCCGTGGCCAGCGACGGCACGCTCTACTTCGGATATCAGGCGGCCGACGGCCACTCGCACGTCGTCGTGTCGAAAGACAAAGGCCTGCACTGGATCAACGACAGCGACGTCGGCGCGCAGGTCGGCGTGCAGAACAGTCTCTTCCACGCGGCGGTGGCGGGCGATCCGCTGCGCGCGGCGGTGGCGTACTTCGGCACGGAGACGGGCGGCGACACGTACGCGAATCCCGACTTCCCCGGCGTCTGGTCGCTCTACATCTCGACGACGTTCGACGGCGGCGCGCACTGGACGACCCAGAACGCGACGCCGGGCGATCCAGTGCAGCGCGGCGGCATCTGCGGCGACGGCGCGTGCCGCAATCTCCTCGACTTCTTCGGTGCCGACATCGACAAGGAAGGGCGCGTGGTCGTCGGCTACGACGACGGCTGCATCAGCGCGAACTGCATCTCCGGCGTCCGCTCGTACGGCCTCATCGCGCAGAACGATTTCACGGCGAAAGCGGTCATCGCGCGGCAGGCGAGCGGCAAGCGGATGTACGCGGCGTTCGACTCGCAGGCCGGTCCCGATCTGAATCCGCAGGGCCCGCCGGCGGCGCCTCCGCACGCGATGTCGTGCGACGGCAACGTGGCGAGCGATCCGGCGGGCGACGCCGATCATCCGCTGCTGCATGCGAATGGCGGCAACGCCGATCAGGTCGACATCACCGGACTCTCGTTCGCGCTGACCCCCGACAAGCAGTCACTGATCACGACGATCAAAGTGAAGAACTTCACCGCGCAGCCGATCACCGGCTCCCTCGGCACGTACTACTACGCGACCTGGACAAGCGCGCGGAAGAATACGGACGGCAGCGTCGCCACGCGCACGTATGCGACGCGCGCGTCGGTCTCGCCGACCGGCGGCGTCTCGTACAGCTTCGGCCAGTACGACCAGGCGGGCGATGCGTTCATCGGCACCGCGACGACCGTCACCGGCTCGTACGTGACTGGCGCGAACGGCACGCTCAACGTGACGGTCCCGCTCTCACTCCTCGGCAATCCGACGATCCCGGTCACCGACGCCAGCGCGCTGCCGGCGGTGATCGAGCCGTATGCGCTCGCGATCGTCACCGAACAGGCGGTCCGCTTCACGCAGCCCGCCGATCGCGCACCGAACGCGGGATCGGTCGGCGCGAACTGGGCGGTCTGCCTCGCGCCGGCGACGGTCTGCGTCGAAGACGACGACGCGTCGATCAGCTACAGCGACGGCTGGCATCTCATGAGCGACGCGAACGCCAGCAGCGGTCACTTCCGGATGCACAACGGCAACTCGCCGGCGCACTTCGCGAGCATCACGGTGAACGTCGCCGCGGGCTCGACCGGCAAGCTGACCTACTACTACGCGACGAGTCCGAAGGGCGGCAGCGCTGAGCTCTTCCTCGACGGCGTTTCGAAGGGCGCGGTCAACTACAACGGAACCGAGGGCTCGACGAAGACGCCGGCGTACGGCGGGAGCGTGCAGTTCGCGAATCTCGCCGCGGGAGCGCACACGCTCGAGATCCGCAACCTGTCGGGGACGGTCTACGTCGACCGCTTCTGCCTCGAGAGCGCGACGTCGACCGGCGCGCCGGCGAGCGGACCGGGCGCGACGTCGACGAGCACTGCATCACCTTCGGCCGGATCGACCGTGAGCTCGCTGCTCGCGGTGCCGGCGGGTTCGACGGCGATCTCGATCGTCGCGGAATCGACGCCGCAGGTGCCGGTGAAGATCGTGCTCGTCGATCCGACCGGGCTGTCGCTCGCGGTCTCGGACAACTCGTCTGGGCTCGCGGTGATCAACCAGCCGGTGACGCAGAGCGGCACCTACATCATCAAAGTGCTCAACCTCAGCCTCGGGCCGGTGCAGGTCTGGACCGCGGCGACGCCGACGGTGACGCGGTAATGATCATCGGAGCCATTCTTCTCGCAGCCAATCTGGACGCGTGTCACGTTCTGACGAAGCGCGAGGTCGCCGCCGTGCAAGGGGAATCCTTCACGGCGGCGAAGCTCACCACGCGCGACGAGATCACGCAGTGCTTCTATCAATTGCCGACGTTCAGCAAATCGATCAGCGTCGACGTGATCCGCGACAAGGAGTTCTGGGAAGAGCACTTCGAAGAGGCCGAGGAACACGAGGAGGAGGCGCGTCCTCCGCGCGAGATCAAAGGCCTCGGCGATGACGCGCTCTGGGTGGGCGGGCGTGCGGCAGGATCGCTGTACGTCCGCAAAGGCGACGCCGTGCTCCGCGTGAGCGTGGGCGGGCCGGGGAGCGAGGACGAGAAGCTCGCGAAGTCGAAGACGCTGGCGGAACGGGCGTTGAAGAGGATGTGAGGAGCGCGGGCGTCCGCGCCCGCAGTCGCCGGGCGTCTCGCCCAGCGACCCATCGGCGATCGGGCGAGACGCCCGATCGCTGCGGCCGAGACGGCCGCGCTCCATCACCGCAACTTCAAACACGCCATCCCGATCAACAACGCCGCCAGCATCACGATCATCCACTCGTTCAACGTCGGGATGTCCTCGACCGTCGCCGCTGCATTGCCGAACATCTGGCCGCGGATCTCGCCTCCGGGCGACTCCGCGGTGTGGACGTTCACGTACAGGAACCCGGCCTCGTAATCGGCGATGAGGCGCGGCGTGAGCGGCACGGTGGCGGAGAAGGAGTGCAGGTCGGGAAGATCGAAGACGACCGGGCCGTCGACTCCGGGCGGCGCGTCGTGCACGTGGGTGTCGGTCACCGCCGCGAGGTTGTGCGTGCACTGGACGAGCAGCGACGCGGCGTCGTCGGCGAGATTGGACGAACAGAAGCCGCTGCCGGTCGAGCTGTTCGGCGGCACTTCCTGCGCGCCGTTCAGCACGAAGCTCGTCATGTCGACGCTGCGCGGGACGATCTGGCCGCGAATCGCGCCGGCGGGACGCCCGCCGGTGTGGATGTTGACGTAGAGATTGCCGGCCAGGAGGTCGGAGACATCGGACGGCGACATGCCGCTCCACGTCGCCTCGATCGGACTGACCGGGCTGCCGAGGTCGAAGGCGACGGTGCCGTTGACGCCGGGCGCGCCGTGGTGGATGTGCATCACCGTTGCGTCGACGACGTTGTGCGTGCAGACGAGCGACAGCGTCGACGTCCCGCCGTCGAACTGCGCGAAGCATCCGCCGCGCGCCGTCTCCGGCGTGGGCGGCACTTCCAGATCGCTGCCGAGGCGGAAGGCGAAGATCGAGCTCGGGGCGGTCACGCCGCGGAGGTTCGTGAATGTGCAGGTGACCGTTTCAGCGGCGTGCAGCACCACGGTTGCCGTGCGATTGAACGGATTGACCGTGCTCTCCGCATTGCTGCACGTCAGGTCGGTGAGCGACCAGCCGCTCACCGCGTCCTCGGTGATCGTGTACGTCCCGGCCGCGACGTTGCTGAACGTCCGCGTCGCCGCGTCATTCAAGGAGAACGTCGCCGGACCTCCCGGCACGTTGTCGGTGAAGGTGAAGCCGGTGCCGCCCGCGGGTGACGTCCGCTTGATGATGTTGATCGTTCCGGTCGTCGGCGCGGCGGGGGGCGTGCCGATCTGGCCGCGGATCTGCGGTCCGGCGTTCTCCGATCCAATTGTGCCGTGCACCTCGAGATAGAGGAACGTCGCCTCGTAATCGGCGACGAGCCGCGGCGTCATCGGCACGTTCCCCGCGAACGGCGACGCGGGGCTGGGGAACGTGAAGACGATCGGGCCGTTCTGGCCGAACGGCGCGTCGCTCACATTCGCGCTCGACGGCGACGGCACGTCATGCGTGCAGGAGATCGCGAGCTGCGCCGCGGCGTTGTCGAGATCGGCGGTGCATGCACCGCTCGCCGTGCCCGATCCCGGCGGCACGAACTGCTGTTCGTTCGGCGTGAACGAGACGCTGTCGATCGAGCGCGCGACGATCTGGCCGCGGATGGCGCCGGTCGGACGGCCCGCCGAGTGGATGTTGACGTAGAGATTGCCGGCGAACAGGTCGGCCACGTCGGCGGGCGACATGCCGCTCCACGTCGCTTCGACCGGACTGACCGGGCTGCCGAGGTCGAAGGCGACCGTGCCGTTGACGCCGGCGGCGCCGTGATGGATGTGCATCACCGTCGCGTCGACGACGTTGTGCGTGCAGACCAGCGCCAGCTTCGATGTGCCGGCATCGAACTGCGCGAAGCATCCGCCGCTCGCGGTCTCGCCGGTGGGCGGCACTTCCTGATCGCCGCGCAGGCTGAACGCGAAGATCGAGCTCGTCGCGCCGAGGTCCTGGAGGTTCGTGAACGTGCACTGCACCGTCTCGGCCGCGTGCAACACGACGGTCGCGGTGCGGGTGAACGGATTGACCGTGCTCGCCGCGTTGCTGCAGGTCAGGTCGGTCAGCGACCAGCCGCTCGCCGCGTTTTCGGTGACGGTGTACGTCCCGGCGGCGATGTTGCTGAACGTCTGCGTCGCGTCGTCATTCAGCGAGAAGGCCGCGGGGCCGCCCGGGATGTCGTCGGTGAACGAGAAGCCGGTGCCGCCCGCGGGCGAGGTCTGCTTGGTGATGTTGATCGTGCCGGTCGTCGCCGCGGCGGGCGGCGTGCCGATCTGTCCGCGGATCTGCGGACCGCCGGTCTCCTCCGATCCGGTCACGCCATGCACCTCGAGGTAGAGGAACGTCGCCTCGAAATCGGCGACGAGCCGCGGCGTCATCGGGACGTTCGCCGAAAACGGCGAGTTGGGATTGGGGAAGGTGAAGACGAGCGGGCCTGCGACGCCGAACGGTCCCTCGCTCACGTTCGCGCTCGACGGCGTCGGCACGTCATGCGTGCAGGAGATCGCGAGCTGCGTCGCGGAGTTGTCGAGATCGGCGGTGCACGACGCGGTGGCGGGGCCCGAGCCGGGCGAGGGGACGAACTGCGGTTCGGTCGCGGTGAAAGCTACGTTGTCGATCGAGCGCGTGACGATCTGGCCGCGGATGTCGCCGGTCGGACGTCCTGACGAATGGATGTTGATGTAGAGGTTGCCGGCGAGCATTTCGGAAATGTCGGTCGGCGTCATGCCGGTCCAGGTGCCGGTGACCGGACTGATCGGAGCGCCGAGGTCGAAGGCGACCGCGCCGTTGACTCCGGCCGCGCCGCGGTGGATGTGCATCACCGTCGCGTTGACCACGTTGTGCACGCAGGTGATGGAGAACGTTCCCGCGCCCTGGTTGAGCGTCCCCATGCAGCCGCCGCTCGCCGTGCTGTTGGTGGGAGGCACTTCCTGCGCGCCGCGCAGCTCGAAGACGAAGTTCTGGGCGAGTGCGGGAAGGGTGGCGAGCAGCAGAGCGGCAACGAAAACGAGCGTGCGTTTCACGGACGGAGCCTCCTGGAATTTTTGTCGAGCGGGAGCGGACGAGCGACGATTACACCACAAACCAATGGCGTCCGAATTGCTTCGTTTTAGAGACCGAAGGAGCGATTCATGCCCGAGAAAAAAACGATTGAACGAGCCCGGCGCGACAAGCGTCAGGGCAAAGCGGCATCGACGCAGGCGGGTGAGTTCGTCCGCGAAGAGATGGAGCACATCCGCGAAGGAAAGCATGGCGCGCGGTCGACGAAACAGGCGATCGCCATCGGTCTGCAGAAGGCGCGGCGTGCCGGCGTGAAGCTGCCGGCCCCGGCGAAAGGTGAAGCCTCGGAACGGACGCGCCGCAGCGCCAAGAGCGCGTTGAAGCACGCGGGCGAGAAGCCGTCGCCGAAGCGCTCACGCGCGATGGAGAAGGCGCTGAAGCGCGAGCCGCATGCCGCGGCGTCGAAGACCGCGCTGTCGCGTCAGGCGAGAACCGCAGCGAAGCAGCGGAGCGCGAAGGAGCGTTCGGCGGCGGCGAAGAAAGCGGCGCGGACGCGCGCGCGCAATCGCGCGGCGTAATCAAGAAGACGACGGGGAGCGCCTCCGGCGGGCGGGCCCGGCCCGCAGCGTTAAGTCTTTAGGGCTTGGCCAACAAACGCTGCGGGCCGGGCCCGCCCGCCGGAGGCGCTCCCGTTGCCTTTCTGAATTAATGACTGCTCGCCGTTGACCGCGAAACGCGAACGTTCTACCGTGAATCGAACGGACGAGGATGATCGTGCCATGCGGTTCGCGGCGCTCTGCCGCCGCTTTTTTCGTGCTGCTTGCTGTCGCGGGTGAGCTCGCGGCGCTGCCGCCCGACCGTGCCGTATCGCAATACGTCCGCCGCGCCTGGACTGTGGAGCAGGGACTCCCGCACGGCACGGTCCGCGGCGTCGCGCAAACCGCCGACGGTTATCTCTGGCTCGCCACGTACGAAGGACTGGTCCGTTTCAACGGCCAGGAGTTCCGGATCTTCGACCAGACGACGACGCCCGGCATGGGCAGCAGCATCAGCATCCGGATGATCTGCCGCACCTCCGACGACATGCTCTGGTTCGGCACGGCCGAGGGGTTGATGCGCTTTCATGACGGCCGCGTCGAAGCGATCCAGCTTCCCGGCGGCCCCGAGATCATCGACGCGCTCGCCGCCCTGCCCGACGGCACGATCTGGGCCGGCACCGCGCGCGGCCGCCTCGTGCGCGTCGAGCGCGGACGCGCCGAGGAAGTGCGGCTGCCGCTGCCGCCGAGTCCCATCACCGCGCTCACCTCCACCGGCAACTCGATGTGGATCGGCACCTCCGCGGGCCTGGTGCGCTATCGCAACGGCGCGGTCGAGACGTGGACCACCGCGCGCGGACTCTCCAACGACCGCATCGTGACGCTCCTCGCGGACGGCGACGACGCGGTGCTCATCGGCACCGGCACCGGCCTCGATCGCCTCGATCACGACCGCCTCGAGCACGTCGCCGGCATCCCCGCCGATCAGGTCACCGCACTCCATCGCGATCGCGATCGCAACCTCTGGGTCGGCACCTACAGCAACGGTCTGCTGCGGATGAGCGGCGACCGCATCGCCACCTACTCGATCGCCGACGGCCTGCTCAATCCGACCATCCGCACGATCTTCGAGGATGACGAGGGGAGCATCTGGATCGGCTCCAACGGAGGCCTCGAACAACTCCGCGACGGCGCGTTCGTCACCTGGAACAAGCGCGAAGGACTGGACGACCCGTTCGTCCGCGCGATCTTCGAGGACCGCGACGGCGTGATGTGGGTCGGCGCGGCGAACGGCCTCTATCGCTGGCAGGACGGCACGTGGCAGAAGCACGGCGACCCGCGCCTCACGCGCATTCTGTCGATGGCCCAGGGGCGCGACGGCTCGCGCTGGTTCGGCACGTCGAACGGCGTCTATCACGATGCGAAGCTCTTCACCACGAACGACGGCCTCTCGAACAACACGATCCGCGACATCCATGAAGACCGCCGCGGCGACGTCTGGCTGGCGACTGACTTCGGCGTGAATCGCATCCGTCCCGACGGCACCGTCGAAAGCTTCGCAGGCCGCGGCGGACTGGGGACGGAGTACGCGATGGAGATCGCGGAGACGTCCGACGGCCGCGTCTGGGTCGCGACCGGCGCGGGGCTGGCGGAGTTCGACGGCAACGGCTTCAAGCTGCACTCCGCGCCACGCGACTTTCCGACGAACCGGCTCTTCGGCATCACCGCCGATGCCAGCGGCGACAACACGCTCTGGCTGGCCACGGACGGCGGCGGCGTGATCCGCTATCGCAACGGCCGCGCGAGCGTGATCACCACGCGCGAAGGATTGCCGAGCGACAAGACGGTCTCGCTGGTCGACGACGCCAACGGCCGCATCTGGTTCGGCACGGTGCGCGGCGCGTTCGCGGTGAGCAAGCGCGAGCTGAACGTGGTGGCGGACGGGAAAGCGAATCACCTGCTCGCCGAGTCGTTCGACGAGAACGACGGCATGGGAAGCCGGCAGTGCAACGGCGCGTCGAATCCCTCGGCGCTCCGCTCGCGCGACGGCAGGATCTGGATCGCCACCGCGAACGGCGTCTCGGCGATGATGAACAATCGCGCCGCGGCGCTGCCGGCGCGCCTGCCGATCGTCGAGCGCGTCACCATCAACGGCAAGCCGGCGACCGCGGACGTGCTCCGCTCCGTGCCCCCCGGCACCGAGCGCATCGAGTTCGAGTTCAGCGGGATGACGTTCGTCACGCCGGAGCGGATGCGCTTTCGCTATCGCCTCGAGGGATACGATAACGGCTGGATCGACGCGGCGGGGAAGCGCGTCGCGTCGTACACGAACCTGCCGGCGGGGGAGTACCGCTTCATCGTCTCCTCATCGCGCGACGGCGCGAAGTGGCGCGCCGCGTCGCTGCCGTTCACGCTGCAGCCTCATTTCTACGAGACGCGCTGGTTCATCGCGCTCTGCGTCCTCGCGGTCCTCGGGCTGCTGATGTTCGTCCACTCCATGCGTCTCCACTTCAGCCGCGAGCGAGCGCGCCTGCTGCAGAAGCTGGTCGACGAGAGGACGCGGCAGATCGTGGAAGAGAAGGAGCGCACCGAGATCGCGCTCCGGTCGGCGGAGGCCGCGCGGTTCGAGGCCGAAACAGCGAAGCGCGAGGCGGAACGTCACGAGCGTCTGACCGAAGAGGCGCTGGCGCAGGCGGAGGAGGCGAACCGCGCGAAGAGCATCTTCCTCGCGGCGACCAGCCACGAGCTGCGCACGCCACTCAACGCGATCATCGGCTTCTCCGACATCCTCATCGGCCACGTCTCCGGCAAGCTGGAGGAGCGCTACAGCCGCTTCCTCCAGAACATCCACGACTCCGGCCAGTACCTCCTCGGCATCATCAACAACATCCTCGATCTGTCGAAGGTCGAGGCGGGGAAGATGGACCTGCAGCCGGAGACGATCGTGCTGCGCGAGGTGGTCAACGGCATCTGCGCGGTGATGAAGGGCGTGACGACGCTGCGCAAGATCACCGTCAACATCGAGATCCCGAACGACCTCCCGATGATCGAAGCCGATCAGACGATGATCAAGCAGATCCTCTACAACCTGATGTCGAACGCGGTGAAGTTCTCGCCCGAGCGCTCGACCGTCGTGGTGGCGGCGCGGCCGCTGGCCTCGGAAGAGACGACGCTCGGCGAGCCGGCGATCGAGATCAGCGTGCGCGACAACGGCATCGGCATCAACGCGGAAGACCACGAGCTGATCTTCCAGGAGTTCCGCCAGGCGCACGGCGCGCGCGGACGTCCCGAGGGGACCGGTCTCGGGCTCGCGCTGGTGCGGCGCTTCGTCGATCTCCACCGCGGCCAGATCCGCGTCGAAAGCGAGCGCGGAAGAGGAAGCACCTTCTTCGTCGTTCTCCCGTGCCGCTGGATCGACATCCCGGTCGATGAAGAAGGAACGTTGCAGGTAGGAGCAATGCGTTGACGGTCGTATCGGAAAAACAGCAGGAGCTCGCGGCGCGCGCGCGTGAGCTGCATGGTCAGTGGGTGCGGGCGATCGGCGACGGTCGCGTGACGAACGACGCGGCATCGTGGGTGCTGCGCGTCACCGGCGCGCGCGCCACGCAGCTCGCCGACGCGCTGGAGCGCAACAGCATCTCCATCGAGGAACACAACGACGGCCGCTTCGTGATGGTCATGGCCATGCGGCGCCTCATCGACAGCGGCTGCGAGGAGCTCGCGGCGCGGAGGATCGCGCGCGAGATGCACGACCTCTACGCCGACAACCCGCCGCTCCCGCATCCGAAGTACCGCTTCTCCTTCGACTGGGTCTCGCCGCACACCGCGGCGTGGGCGCGCGACCTCGAGGATCTGAAAGGAAAGCCGCACGTGCGCGCGCTGGAGGTCGGCTGCTTCGAAGGACAGTCCGCCTGCTGGTTCCTCGACAACATCCTCACGCATCCCACCAGCCGCCTGGTCTGCGTCGATCCGTTCGCCGTGCCGATGGCCAGCGTACTGCTGCGCTATTTCGAAGCGCGCTACGACTTCAACGTCGCCGCGTCGGGCTCGGCGGAGCGCGTCACGAAGCTGATCGGACACTCGCAGGTCGTCCTGCGCACGCTGCAGCCGGCATCGTTCGACTTCATCTACGTCGATGGCTCGCACAAGATCGGCGACGTGCTGCAGGACGCCGTGCTGGCCTGGACGCTGCTCAAACCGGGCGGCCTCGTGAACTTCGACGACTACGCACTGGTCGACGATTTGTCCGAGGGAATGCTCGCCCGCGCGCCTGGGCGGGCGATCGATGCATTCGTCGCTTTGCTTGGCAGCAGCGCGTCCATCGTCCGCCGCGATTGGCAGATGGTGCTACGAAAGACGTAGAACGGCACAGACAAGAGTGTCTGTGCTACACGTGTGGCACAGACACTCTTGTCTGTGCTTGACCGTAAGCGAAACCTGAGTACAATTCGCGCGCCCCATCTTCCCAACCGGTCGTCCGGTACCTGTTCCCCAAAATCCCGTTCCCGCTCGTCGTAATGCACAAAATGAAATCGTTTCCAGTCCGTCGTCTGTCGGCGATCTTGTCGCGCGTCGCGGCGGAGCTTCGCGATCGCTTCGGACTGACGAATCTCGCCATCGGCGGCGCCAGCGCGCCGGCACTTCTCGATCATCTCTTCTCCGGCACCGCGCTCCGCATGCGCGACTTCGATCTGATCGCCGTCGCCGACCGCACCGTCGATCAGGACCTCGCGCGCACCATCGGTGAAGCGCTCGACGATCCCGCGCTGCGCTTCCTGCCGCGCTACGTCTATCCCCGGCCCCGCTCGCGCGGCGAGAACAGTCTCTGGATCGCCGGCTGGGGCTGCATCTGGAATGCGGACGGCGTCGAGGTCGACCTCTCGATCTTCCACGACGACGACGCGCTCGGCCTGAACGGCCTGATGAACGTCGATCGCATCCTCATCCCCTTCGGCGCGGACCGCTCGCTCAACGAGATCGCGGCGTCGATGCTGACCGCCGGCTCGCCGGAAGAAGCGATCCGCACGGGATTGATCGAGGATCCGTGGGGCGGCTACGCCAGCTGGGTGCATCGCTCGCCGGCGATCGTCGCCTGGAACGCGATCCAGGCCTCGCCGATCGAGTGCTCGATCCGCATCGTCCGCGCCTGCGCCACGAAGCTGCATGTCGCGCACATGCATCCCGAGCTCGCCGATCCGCTGCGCGCGGCGGTGGAGCAGGGACGCGAGCGCGGCGATCGTTTCCTCCGCGTGCGCAACCTGGTGAAGCTGTTCCACGACGATCGCGCCGCGGTGGAGCTGGAGATGCTGCACGCCATCGGCGCCTTCGAGCACTGGCTGCCGGAGATCGGCGTGCTGATCGAGCGCCTCGGGCACGGCGGACTGGTCGCGATGTTCCAGCAGGCCGATCGCGAAGCACGCAAAGACGCCGACCATCACCTCGCCTTCGCCGAGGCCGGGGAGCAGGGCGCGGATGAAACGAGCGCCGTGCGTCTCGAGGCGATGCTGCTGCAGATGCGCGCCGAGTCACGCCGGCGCCTCCTGTCGGAGATCGCCTTCGCCGAGCCGACGTTCGCGTCGCTCGTGCAGCAGCAGCTCCCGCGTGTGCAGCGCCGCGTGGCGCGCGTCGCGCCGGCGACGAGACGCGTCGCCGCTGCGCGTTAAACGCGCACCCCCAACTACAATCCCCTCCACACATGTGGGCCGCCTCGCGCCGCGTTCTTTTTCTCACCGTCTTCATCGACCTGATGGGCTTCGGCATCGTCGTGCCGATTCTCGCCTTCGTCTCGAAGGAGTACGGCGCGTCGGGCATGACCCTCGGCCTGATCCTCGGCAGCTTCTCGCTGATGCAGTTCCTCTTCTCGCCGATCTGGGGCCGCCTCTCCGATCGCATCGGACGCCGTCCCGTCCTGATGATCAGCCTCTTCGGCAACATCCTCGGCTTCGGCACGTTCGCCTTCGCCTCGAACGTGGCCATGCTCTTCGCCACGCGCATCTTCTCCGGCATCGCCTCGGCCAGCATCTCCACCGCGCAGGCCTACATCGCCGACACGACCGATGAGCAGAGCCGCTCGCGCGAGATGGCGCGCATCAGCATGGCCTTCGGCCTCGGCCTGATCCTCGGGCCGCCGATCGGCGGACTCCTCTCCAGCTTCGGCACGTCGTCGCTGCACCTCCCGCCGAATCGCCTCCCCGGACTTGCGGCCTCGACGCTCTCGACCATCGCGATGCTGATGGCGATCTTCATGCTCCCCGAATCACTCAATCCCGATTCGAAGAGCGCCGCGCATCGCAGCTCGTTCCTCGACAACGAGAGCTGGGGCATCCTCTTCCGCACGCGCGGCCTCCGCCTCGCCGGCTCCTCGCTCGCGGTGATCATGTGCGCGCTCGCGTCGCTCTCGCCGATCCTGGTGATGGTCGGCCGCGATCGCTACGGACTCTCCGCGCGCGACGTCGGCTATCTCCTCGGCGTGATGGGCATCGTCGTCGTCATCCTGCAGTGGTCGGCGATTCACTGGTTCACACAACGCCTCGGCGACATCGGCACCGGCATCCTCGGCGCCGGCGCACTGATGCTCGGACTGTTGCTCGTGCCGCTCACGCACGCGCCGGTCGTGCTGATCGTCGCGACCTGCCTGATGGGCGTCGGCCAGGGACTCTGTCATCCGACCCTCAGCGCGTTCATCACCAAGGTCGCGCCGGCGTCGCATCGCGGCGGGATCCTCGGCGTGTCGAGCTCGATGACCGCGCTGGCGCGGATGCTCGGTCCCGCGCTCGTCGGCTTCGCCTACGACGCGCTGAAGACGCCGGGCGCGATTTTTTCGCAGGCCGCGATCGTGAGCATCGGCATCGCGCTGGCGATGCGCCTCCTCACAGATCCCGCAGCCGCGCCAGAATCGCCTCTCCCGTAGCGCGCGTGCCGAGGCTGCCGCCGACGTCGGGCGTCGACTGCTTCGCGATCACCGCGCGCCGCACCGCTTCTTCGACCATGCGCGATTCCTCTTTGTGTCCGAGGTCCGCGAGCAGCATCGAGGCGGTGAGGATCATCCCCATCGGATTGGCGACGTCCTTCCCCGCGAACGGCGGGGCACTGCCGTGAATCGGCTCGAACATCGAGATCTTGCCGGGATTGAGGTTCGCCGACGCCGCCATGCCGAGACCGCCCTCGAGTGCCGCGCCGAGGTCGGTGAGGAGATCGCCGAAGAGATTGTTCGTGACGATCACGGAGAAGCGCTCCGGCTCGCGCACCATCTGCAGCGCGAGCGCGTCGGCGAACATGTGGAAGCTCGTGACGTCGGGATACTCCTCGGCCACCTCGTGAAAGACGCGCAGCCACAGGCCGCCCACCGCGGGCTGCACGTTGTGCTTGTCCGACATGCAGACCGAACGGCGCTCGCGCGTCCGCGCGTACTCGAATGCGTAGCGGATGATCCGCTCCACGCCTTTGCGCGTGGAGACGTCGTACTGCGTCGCGATCTCGTCCGGCATGCCGAGTCGGAAGTTGCCGCCGATGCCCGCGTACGGTCCCTCGGTGTTCTCGCGGAAGATCACGAAGTCGACTGCCTCGGTGCCTTTCCCTTTGATCGGACAGATCGAATCGTGCAGCAGATGCACGGGGCGGCAGTTGACGTAGAGGTCGAGTCCGAAGCGGAGCCCGAGGATGATGTCGCGCGCGTGCTGCATGTTCGGCACGCGCGGATCGCCGATCGCGCCGAGGTAGACCGCCGCGTAGTCGCGCCGCAGATCGTCGAGCGCGCCGGCGGGGAGTGAGATGCCGGTGGCGAGATACGCGTCGGCGGACCAGTCGAAGGTGACGAACTCGAAGCCGAGGTTCGAGCGCTCGTTGAGGTACTGCAGGACCCTCACGCCTTCGCGCGTGACCTCGGGGCCGATGCCGTCGCCGGGAATGACCGCGATTCGTCTCATGCGCGGCGTATCCTAATCGCAAAAAAAGGAGCCGCCCATTGCGCACCTCTCTCGCGCTCATGGTTCTCGCGATCCTCTTCTCCGATGCCGACCAGGTGAAACTCGTCCAGCGGATGACGAAACAGCTGCGCAGCCGCGACGTGTCGGAACGCGTCGATGCCGCCGAAACGCTCGGCAAAATCAAGATCCCCGAGATCGTTGCGCCGCTGAGCACCGCGCTCACGGATCAGGACGCGCGCGTGCGTCAGGCCGCGGCGAGCGCGTTCTGGGAAGCGAGCGATGTCTCGAAGGATGCGATCCCCGCGTTGCGCAAGGTCTTGACCGATACCGATGTCGCGGTCGTGATGCGCGCCGCCGGCGCGTTGATCTCGATGGACGTGCCGGAGAAGGAGCTCGCCGAGCCGTTGCGCAACGTGCTGCAGGACGGCGATTCGACCGATCGCTTCCTCGCCGCGCGCGCGTTGACCGGCATCGATCCCGCCGGCAAGCTCGCGCCGCCGATGCTCGACTATCTGCTCAAGCAGCTGCACGCCGATCGCGACAACTACGACATGGGGCGCAAGGCGCTGCACAACCTCGGCAAGACGAATGATCGCTCGGGCATCGCGCCGATGATGGCGGAGCTGCGCCATTCGCCGCAGATCGCGGAGCCGGTGCTCATCGCCCTCGGCGAATTCAATCCGCCGCCCGACGCCTGGATCGAGACGCTGCTCGGCCAGACCGGCGCGTCGAATCCGAAAGTTCGCGGCCTCGCGGCCGAGCTCCTCGGCAAACAGAAGTCGAAAGCATCGGAGGTGAAAGCATGGGCGCCGGTCGTGTCGCGACTCTGCAGCGATCCCGATGCCGGCGTGCGCGGCGATGCCGTTCGCGCGTTGCAGAACGCGGGCGGCCTCGCGCTCGACGGACTCGATGGCGTGCTGCACGTCGTGTCGAGCGACAGCGATGCGGAGCTTCGTTCGCGTGCGGCCGAGGCGGTGGGAGAGATCGCGAACGCGCAGTTCGCCGTCGATATGCAGCTCAAAGTCGCGGCGGCGAAGAAGGCGTTGCCGGTGCTCACCGCTGCCGCGGACAAGGATCCGTCGCACGAGGTGCGGCACGACGCGGTGCGCTCGCTCGATCAGTTGCAGCTGCCGAACGAGACGATCGTCCCGCTGCTGGCGCGCATCGCCGTCGCGCAGAAGGACACGCAGGACGTGCGCTGGTCGGCGCTGCTCGCGCTGCGCAATCGCGGACGCGGTGCCGCCGCTGCCGCCGACACGATCCGTCCGCTGGCCAGCGATGCGAACGCCGACGTGCGCCAGGACGCGCAGGCGACGCTCGATTCGCTGAAGTCCGACTACGTCGACACGAAGCACGTCGTGCAGACCGCGGCGACCGATCCCGACGCGCGCGAGCATGCGCTGGCGTATCTGCGCGAGAACAAGCTGGAGATGAGCGAGAGCGCGTTCTACCGCGCGCTGCTCGAGGTCGACGTCGAGCAGGTGAAGAACTTCCTCGACGCCGGCATGTCGCCGAATCTCAAGTTCGCGAATGCGTTCGGCAATCCGGTGCTGCGCGCGGCCGTCGAAGGTCCCGGCGCGTGTGACTCGCCCGACAGCAAGACGATCGTCCGCATGCTCATCGCGCGCGGCGCCGACGCGAAGGCCGCCGACGAGCGCGGCAACACCGCGCTGATGGAAGCGGCGCAGAAGTGCGACGCCGAGGTGGTGAAGATGCTGCTCAAGGCGGGCGCCGACATGAACGCGAAGAACAAGATGGGACTGGCCGCGTTCGAGTTCGGTCTCTGGAGCGCCGCGCCCGGTGCCGCCGCCATCGCCGCCGCGGGCTATCGCCTGCCGGCGGACAAGGTGAAGATGTATCGCGATGCGTACAAGGGGAACGCGAAGATCCTGGCGCTGATCGACAAGGCGTCGCCGGCGAAGAAATAGTCATGTCCTCGATTCCGCTCCATTTGCCGACGCGCGACGAACAGGTCTTTCCGGTGCTCACGCCGGAACAGATCGTACGTGTCGCCGCGCACGGGCAGACGCGCAAGGTGCAGCGCGGCGAGGTGCTGGTCGAGGCAGGTCAGCTCGACACGCCGTTCTTCGTCTCCCTCGGCGCGGAGCTCGAGGTCGTCGGACCGGCATCCGAGCAGATCATCACCACGCATCGCCCCGGCCAGTTCAGCGGCGAGATGAACCTCCTCACCGGCCGCCGCGGCTTCGCCACCATCCGCGTGTCGGAGCCGGGCTCCGTCATCGAGCTGCGCCGCGACGATCTGCTCGCGCTGGTGCAGAACGATGGAGAGCTGAGCGAGATCTTCATGCGCGCCTTCATCCTCCGCCGCGTGGCGCTCATCGCGCGCGGCATCGGCGACGTCGTGCTCCTCGGCTCGGCCTTCTCGCCCGGCACGCTGCGGGTGAAAGAGTTCCTCTCGCGCAACGGACATCCGTACACCTACGTCGATCTCGATCGCGACGATGGCGTGCAGGACCTGCTCGATCGCTTTCACGTCGATGCGTCGGATGTCCCGGTGGTGATCTGCCGCGGAAAGTTCGTGCTGCGCAATCCGACGAACCAGGAGGTCGCCGACTGCCTCGGATTCAACGAGGGGATCGACGAGACGCGCATCCGCGACGTCGCCATCATCGGCGCCGGTCCCTCCGGTCTCGCCGCAGCGGTCTACGCGGCCTCGGAGGGACTCGACGTCCTCGTCATCGAGGCCAACTCGCCCGGCGGCCAGGCTGCGTCGAGCTCGCGCATCGAGAATTACCTCGGCTTCCCGAACGGCATCTCGGGCCAGGAGCTCGCGGCGCGCGCGTTCACGCAGGCGGAGAAGTTCGGCGCGCAGCTGATGATCGCCAAGGGCGCGACGCGACTCTCCTGCGCGCGCAAACCGTACGTCCTCGAGATCGAGAACGGATCGCACGTGCCGGCGCGCACGGTGATCATCGCCACCGGCGCGGAGTATCGCAACCTGCCGGTCGACGACATCGCGCGCTTCCACGGCGCGGGCGTCTACTACGGCGCGACGCCGCTCGAATCGCAGCTCTGTCGCGATGAGGACGTGATCGTCGTCGGCGGCGGCAACTCCGCGGGACAGGCGGCGGTGTTCCTCGCGCAGAGCGCGCGCCGCGTGCTCATGCTCGTCCGATCGGGCGGATTGGCGGAGAGCATGTCGCGCTATCTCATCCGCCGCATCGAACAGATTCCGGCGATCGAGCTGCGCACGCATTCCGAGATCGTGGCGGTGGAAGGGACGACGCATCTCGAGCGCGTGCGCTGGCGCGACGCCGATTCCGAAAGCGAATCGACCGAGCCGATCCGCCACATCTTCGTCATGACCGGCGCCGTCCCCGCCACGCGCTGGCTCGACGGCTGCGTCGCCGTCGACGACCACGGCTTCATCAAAACCGGCCCCGACCTCTCGCACGACGACCTCACCGCCGCCGAATGGCCCCTCACCCGCCCGCCCCACCTCCTCGAAACGAGCCTCCCCGGAGTCTTCGCCGTCGGCGACGTGCGAGGCGGCAACATCAAGCGCGTCGCCTCGGCGGTAGGGGAGGGATGCATCGCGGTGGCGTATGTGCATCAGGTGCTGCACGAATAAGGCTAGCTCCGTCATCACCGACGTCTTTCAGCAGCGAGCCGGTGTATCCTCAACATACTTCCTTCACAACTGATATTCGACCGCGGTCCACGCGCGGAATTCCTTCTTTGCGTCCGTCCATGTGCAAAGAGGGCGTAGCGCATGGCGGGAGCACAAGACGTGAGACTCTTCGGCGATTTTGCGCACGATGCGCGGCAGTTATCACGCCCGTTGGCGACGATCGTCGCGCTTGCGGCAATTGCCCTCGTGCCGCTTCGCCACTCAGTCTGTCGTCCTGACGCCATCGTTTCGTTCGCCGCCGCCGCGAGCACCGAAGTCCGCGAGCTCGAGCCGCGGCTATGTGGTGGGTTTCGTTGGGCGCCGCTGCGTCGCGCGACCGCCGCGCGGCGGTGGGACGGCGGCGATTACGCGCTCGCCAGCGCGATCGCGAACACGTTGGATATCGTGAACGGTCACACGTCCGACGACGCCCAACACGCCGCCGGCGTCGCTCGGTTGCTCGCCGGAGACGAGCACGCGGCATTGGTCAAACTGGCGGCTGCCGCGCAATCAGCGAATGACGCGCGACGCTGGAGCGATCTCGCCGCCGCTACATATGTGAACGTCGTCAGTCACTCCGCACCGGAGCTTCTCGGGGATGCTCTGGCGGCAGCGGACAAGGCCCTCTCACTATCACCCGATTTGCCCGAGGCGCTGTTCAATCGGGCGCTGATCATCGAGCGGCTGGGATTGCGCGATGATGCGCGCGCGGCGTGGAATCGATACGCCCTCACCGATTCCGATCCGCAGTGGATTGCCGAGGGTCGCGAGCATCTTGTCCGTCTGGGAGTGGAGCGTTCGTTTCGCGACATCCTGGCACGTGATTACGCGCGCCTCACAAGCGACAGCTCCGCTGCGAGATCACTCGCGCGTCGTTTTCCGCAAGAAGCCCGGACCTGGGGAGAAACGGAAATCCTCGGCCGGTGGTCTGCCGCTGAAATGGCCAACGATCACGTCGCCGCGGAGCCGCCGCTCCGTCTCGCGCGCTGGCTCGGCGAGGAATTGTTGCTCATCAACGGCGATCGGATGCTGCAGGAGGCAGTCGCCGCGATCGATGCCGCCGAAGGGCCTGCCCGTGCGTCACTTGCCGCGGCACACGCCGATTTTCGCAATGCGCAGAAGGTGTTTCGGGAAGGACGGCCGGCCGACGCGGAAGCGCTATTCGGTCGCGCGGTGGATGAGCTCGATCGCGGCGGAAGTCCGGTCGCCTATGTGGCCCGCTACTTTGTGGCCAACACGCAATACGAACAGGGCCGCCGCGCCGAAGCGCTGACGGCACTCGACCGTTTGCTGATCGAGACACCACCCCGTTTTCGCGCGTGTCGCGCACAACTCCTTTGGCAAGCCGGTGTCTGCCACGCATCGCGGGCGGAGTGGGGAGCCGCGATTGCGAATCTCGACGCGAGCGTCGCAATCTTCGACGAGCTCGGCGAGTCTGATTATGCGGCGACCGTTCGCCATGTCCTTGCGGCCGTCCATGACCGCACCGGAGATCCGACAGAGGCCTGGAAGCATCGGATGGTTGCGCTGCACGGCCTCGGGCAGCGGACTGATTACCGTTTGCAGAAAGCACTCGCATCGGTCGGCGAGGCGGCGATGCTGCGCGCGAACTGGAGCACGGCAGCGTCGTTTCTAACGATTGAGATCGAGATCGGCCGGCGCATCCGCAATGACGCGCTGCTCGCCGAAGCGCTCCTCCTGCGCGCCGCCGCACGCGAGCGAGCCCATGACACGACCGCGGCTCGCGATGATGTGGCCGAAGCGCGCGTGATTGTGGCGAGAGTCGCGGATCCAGCGTACCGGCAGCAGATTCACGCCGATCTCCTCATGACGGAGGCGATGCTCACGGCATCGCCGTCCGAAGCGACCTCGCTTTTGACGGAAGCGATCACCTTTCAATCCGCCAAGGGCGACAGAATGGATCTTCCTCATCTGTTTCTCGAGCGCGGGCGCGCATTGAGGCGGCTCGGCGATGTCGCGGCGGCTGCTGCCGATGTCGAGCGCGGCATCGCGGAGCTCGAATCGCATCGGCAGTCCCTGCCGCAGGGTGAAGCACGATGGGGCGCCTTTTACGGTGGCGAGGAGCTGTTCGAAGAAGCCATCGAACTGGCGCTGAACAGCGATGACGACCTGGCGTTTGCGGCGTCGGAAAGGGCACGGGCTCGCTCGCTCCTTGAATCGTATGACCGTCCGCCGGCGCTCGATCGCCGCTCCCTTCGAAGCGGCACGGTGGTGGTTGAATACGCTGTGCTGCCTTCACAGCTGGTGATCTTTGTGGTCGACGCCGGCGGAGTCCGCGCCAGGCCGACGTCATGTGACCGCGCCACTCTGCGGAAGGAAGTCGACGAGCTCGCGAGCGCTTTGCGGGGCAACAATGCCGCCGCCGCGCATCTGTCGGCATCCAAGCTGTATCGCCGTCTGATCACGCCGATCGCGGCGGAGCTCGCCGGCGCCCGAACGATCGTCATCGTTCCCGACGCCGCCGTGGACACGGTTCCATTCGCGGCACTCATCGATGAGCGCGGGAAATATCTCATCGAGGCGTACAGCGTCGTGGTCGCGCCGAGTGCGGCGGTTTTCGCCGCCGTGGACGGGCGGCGTCGTTCATTCGGTCCTCCGCGGATCGCGCTGCTGATCACAAGTGACCGAGATGCCGGGCTGCCGTCCGTGGCGATCGAGGCAAAAAGGGTTGCCGGCGCCTATGAGGACGCGGTGTGGCTCCAGGGGCACGACGATCTTGTGAGTCTGGCGAAAGCAGCGGATGCGATTCATTTCGGCGGTCATGCAATCGGTGATGACAGCGGGCTCGATCCTGCCTCCATCATCTTCCGCGATGAGCGCGATCGCGAGCATCGCCTGGGTGTCTCTGACATAGCGGCCTTGCGTCTGCGCCGTACTTCGGTCGTCGTTCTCGCCGGATGCAATACCGCGCGCGGCGAACGGCGAGGTCCCGAAGGAGTGATCAGCGTCGCTCACGGCTTCCTGGCGGCCGGCGTGCCATCGGTGATCGCGACCCTCTGGCCGATTGACGATGCAGCGGCAGCGGAGCTCTTTCCGCGCATTCACGCGCTACTGGCCGCGGGCCAGGCGCCGGCCGATGCATTGCGAGCCGTGCAACTGGAATGGATCCATCGGCCGAATGCGCCGACGTCGCTGTGGGCCGCGTTGCAGGTCATAGGCAGCTGATTGAAGGAGGGAGAACATGTCATACACGGTCGTTTTCATCGGGTTAGTGAATTTCTTTCGCGATGCGGAGAAGGGGCCGGTGAGCAGACTCGCGCTGTTGCCGGATGGGCGGGTGCCCGGCGGGAGCATCGCGCCGCACCGCGCGACATTCGCCATCGCCACCGAAGACGTCGTCCGCGCGGATTGGTGGCCGGATACGGAGCGGAACCGGGTTCGCTCGTTTCCGGTCAGGAAAAAAGCGACGATCTCAATCACCGGTCTGGACGATCCCGCCGGTCCACATCCGCTCAACACCTCGCTGCATGACGGGCGGCTGCCGCGTCTTCAGGATCTCAATGTCAATTTCAATATCGTTCCTTCAAAGGCGGCGACGATCATTCAAATGCCGATTCTGCAGGGGCGGCTCGAGGCGCGGCTCTTTCGGCAGGACGCGATCGTCACGCAGCTGAGCGTCGACAATGGTCCCGGCGACGTAACGATCACGGCGCGGACCAACGACGGAAGAGTTCGCACGTTGACGGTGAAAGACAGGACGGAGATCGTGGTCTTCAACGTTTCCGATCCCGCCGCGCCCGAGCCGACGACGGAAGAGGGAAAACACTTCCATATCTATCGGAAGCTGGATGTCCGGCGGCGCGACATTCCCGGCGAGCCGCCGCAGCAGCAGAACGTCGACCCGCTCGTCACGAACCACCCGGCGATCACGAACTTCGGAACGTTCCCCGGCATTCAGTGTTCCAACACCGGCTGCTGTCAGTGAGGTGAACCATGCGCTCCCGCCTCGCGGTCGTGCTGCTCGTCGCGTTCGTGCTGGCGCCGTTCCTGATCAGCCGGCGGACGTTGATCGTCCTCTTCTTTCCGAAGACCGCGTCTGCGCAATACGGAGGCCACACTACCTACACGGCGAAGTCGCGCTCCTATCCGGCAACGGTGCAGCAGGGGACGATCCTGGTCATGTTTCGCGAAAGCGCTTCACTGATCAAAATCGACGAGATCCTGAAGGAAAACCAGCTGGAGATTCGCTCCGGAATCCCGGGTCTCTCCTTGTTTGTCGTGATGACCCGCCAGCCGCCGTCTTCTTGTGAGGACGAGACGGAGAGGTTGCGCGCGATCATCGAGCGGCTCAAACAATATGTGGAGATCGAGGCCGCGGTGACGAATGTCCGTTTGAGCCCGACATTGATCCCCCGCCGGAATGCCCCGATCCCTCCGGCAACCGGTTGCTGGAGTTGGACCGGTTGCGCGAACGAAGACAGAAACGGCACCCGGCCATTGATCACAATGAAATTTCCGCAGGCCTGGAACTTCAGCGCTGCAATGCAGGGAAGACACTGTACCGTCGGTGTGCTCGACATCGGGTTCGTACCGCACCGGCGCGACCTTCGTATGCGATCTGCGTCGCGGTGCGGAACGAACGCCGACTTTCATGGGACGCACATCGCCGGGGTGATCGGCGCGGGCTTCGGAAACGGCGTGGGGATCGATGGCGCGGCGGGGGGATTCGCCGATATCGTGACCTGCGCCCCGCTCATCGAGCAACCGAGGGCGCGAGCCGAGTTGCGTGACCTCTCTGTTTCCGAGGCGCAGACGCTGGGAGTGGTCGAGCGCGGACAATCATTCGAGAGTTGTTTACGCAGTCTGGAGACGTTGCTGCACGAACCGTTGCGAGTGATCAACGCGAGCATCGGCTACAACTGGAGCGAGCTCTCCATCGTTCCGGAAGAGAATCCCGGCGCGCAGCAGATCGTGCGGGAGCAGGGATTGATGGTTCGAAAGCTTCTCGCCCAATTTCCGAAGACGGTTCTCGTCACGTCTGCCGGCAATGACTGCCGGTCGAGCAATTGTACGCAGCAGGCTATGTGGACGAGTCCTTTCAACTGGGCGGCGTTGGGTGACCCGACGCCGCTCGAGCCGCGTTCCACGAATGTGATCGTGGTGGAGGCCCTCGACCGCGGCGGCCGGGAGCTCGACACCTCGAATCGCGGCGGGACGATTGCGGCGATCGGACAGAACATCGTGAGTACAGGCGACAACAATAGCTACGGCTCGTGCGGGGAAGGGACCTCATGCTCCGCCCCGTTCGTCACCGCGACGATCGCGCTCATGCTCTCGCTCGATCCGAATCTCGAGGTTTCCGATCTGAAGACGCGGCTTCTGATCGGCGGCCGGACTCTGAATGCGTTCGAGGCGGTAAAAGCCTGCGACCCCCGCGCCGATCTCCATCTCGCCGACATCGACAATTCCGGTACGGTCGACATTCGAGACCTTCTGCTTTTCGACAACAGGCTGACGACGACGGATCCGCGCGAGCTGAGTCTCTCTCGTCTCGACGTCACCGGCGATGGCAACGTGAACGGTGCGGATCGGAGGTTTATCGAGCAAATGATCCGGTAGGCGCGCGTATCATCATTTGCCCCCGCCCATGCTCGAACCCGGCGCGCGACTCGGCCCCTACGAAATCCTCGCCTTCATCGGTAAAGGCGGCATGGGGCGCGTCTATCGCGCACGCGACTCGCGCCTCGATCGCGATGTGGCGATCAAGATCCTTTCCGAGGAGCTGGCGGGCGATCAGATCGCGATCGGGCGGTTCGAGCGGGAGGCGAAGGCGGTGGCGGCGCTGTCGCATCCGAACATCGTCTCCATCTTCGACTTCGGCGCGGACGACGGCATCACCTTCGCCGTCACCGAATTTCTGGAAGGGGAGACGCTGCGCGAGCTGCTGCTGCGGTCGCGCCTCTCGTGGCGCCGCGCGTGCGAGATCGGCATCGAGGTCCTCGACGCGCTCTCCGCCGCGCACGGCCGCGGGATCATCCATCGCGATCTGAAGCCGGAGAACATCTTCATCGGCCACGACAATCGCGTGAAGGTCCTCGACTTCGGACTGGCGCGCACGTCGTCGCCGCTCGTCTATCGCGGCGACGAGGCCGACACGCTGCGGCAGGAGACGACGCCGGGCGAGCTGGTCGGGACGCCGGGCTACATGTCGCCGGAACAGATCAAAGGCGAGCACGCCGAGGCGCCGAGCGATCTGTTTGCATTCGGTTGCGTGCTGTACGAGATGCTCGCCGGCGAGCGTGCCTTCGCGCGCGCCACGCCGATCGAGGGGATCGTCGCGATCCTCAGCGAACGTCCGAAGCCGCTCGAGCTCGTCCCCGCGGAGCTCGAGCAACTGGCGATGCATTGCCTGGCGAAAGACCCGGCGGCGCGGTATCAGTCGGCGCACGACGTCGCGCTCGTGCTTCGTTCGCTGCTCGACGATGTGGGACAGACACTCTTGTCTGTCCGGACGCAGACAGGAGTGTCTGCGCCACATGTCTCCGAAATCCCGCACACGCATTACGCGCTCAGCGGCGACGTCAACATCGCGTACCAGGTCGTCGGCGACGGCCCACTCGATCTCGTCTTCGTCATGGGGTGGATCACGCATCTCGAGTACTTCTGGCAGGAGCCGTCGTTCGCGCGCTTCCTGCGGCGCCTCGCATCGTTCTCGCGCCTGATCCTCATCGACAAGCGCGGCACCGGGCTCTCCGATCGCGTGCCGCTGCATCAACTCCCGACGCTCGAGCAGCGGATGGACGACGTGCGCGCGGTGATGGAGGCGGTCGGCTCGCCGCGCGCGGCGCTCTGCGGGATCTCCGAGGGCGGCCCGATGTGCAGTCTGTTCGCGGCGACCTATCCGGAGCGGACCGCGGCGCTGGTGATGATCGGGACTTATGCCAAGCGCATCCGCTCCGACGACTATCCGTGGGGACCGACGGCGGAGCAGCGCGAGGCGTTCTTCGAGCTGATGCAGCGCGAGTGGGGCGGGCCGGTCGGCATCGCCGAGCGCGCGCCGTCGCGGGCGAACGATCCCGCGTTTCGCGAATGGTGGGCGAAGTATCTGCGCATGGGCGCGAGCCCCGGCGCGGCGGTCGCGTTGACGCGGATGAACGCGGAGATCGATGTGCGCCACGTGCTGCCGACGATCCGCGTGCCGTCGCTCATCATCCATCGCGCCGGCGATCTCTGTCTCAAAGTGGAAGAGGGACGCTACGTCGCCTCGCGCATCCCGAATGCGAAGTACGTCGAGCTGCCGGGCAACGACCACCTGCCGTTCGTCGGCGATCAGGACGCGATCCTCGACGAGGTCGAGGAGTTCCTCACCGGCGTCCGCCACACCTCGGCGCCCGATCGCGTGCTCGCCACGATCCTGCACGTGCAGCTCGATGACGCCGAGCTCCATCGCAGCGCGGTGCAGCGCGAGCTCAAGTGGTTCCGCGGGCGTTTGATCAGCCTCGATGCGAGCACGCTGCAGGCGGCGTTCGACGGACCGGCGCGCGCCGTCCGCTGCGGCGCCGCGATCTGCAAGGCGCTGGCAGGCGCCGCGGCGGGACTGCACACCGGCGAATGCGATCTCGTCGGCGAGACGATGGGCGGCGCGCCGCTCGACATCAGCGCCGCGATCTCCATCCGCGCCGGCGCGGGCGAGGTGCTCGTCTCGCGCACCGTGCGCGATCTCGTCGCCGGCTCGGGGATCGAGTTCGCGGAGAGCGGCGAGCTCGATGAGTGGCGGCTCTATCGCGTCACCGGCGCGTGATCACCAACGTTGGTGATCACAGCCACGAACGCGCTCACCATCGCGGCGTAGAAGTGCCCCATGACTACCTTGACCGAAACCACGTTTCCCATCGACATCGGCATCGACGAGCAGGGCCGCCGCGAGATCGCCGGCGCGCTCTCCCGTCTCCTCGCCGACACCTACACGCTCTATCTCAAGACCCACAACTTCCACTGGAACGTCACCGGCCCGATGTTCCAGACGCTGCATCTGATGTTCGAGACGCAGTACAACGAGCTCGCGCTGGCCGTCGATCTGATCGCCGAGCGCATCCGCGCCCTCGGCTTCCCCGCTCCTGCCACGTATCGCGAGTTCGCGCGCCTGACCTCGATCCGCGAGGACGAGAGCGTCCCGCGCGCCGACGAGATGATCCGCCTGCTCGTGCAGGGACAGGAGGCGGTCGTCCGCACCGCGCGCGCCGCGTTCGCCCCCGCGGAGCGGGTGAGCGATCAGCCGACGATGGACCTGCTCACGCAGCGGATGCAGATCCACGAGAAGACGGCGTGGATGCTGCGCAGTCTGCTGGGGTAGGGGCCGAACTTCGCGCTATCCTTATTGCCATCCCCGGCAAGTTGGATGACGCGAGGAGGTCCCGATGAGCGACTCTTCCAGGTGGACGCGCCGCAGCTTTCTGAATGCCGTCGGCCGCGCGGGTGGCGCCGCGGCGGTGTACGAGACGATGGTGGCGATGGGGATGATCAAAGTCCCCGTCGCGTTTGCCGGACCACCGGAGATCCCCTCCGACCGGGGGCGCGGCCAGCGCGTCGTGATCCTCGGCGCGGGCATCTCCGGACTCACCGCCGCGTATGAGTTGAACAACGCGGGCTACGAGGTCATCGTCCTCGAGGCCAACGCGCGCGCCGGCGGCCGCAGCTACACCGTCCGCACCGGCGACACGATCGAGGAGAACACCGGCACGAAGCAGGTCTGCAAGTTCGACGATCATCCCGACTTCTATCTCAACGCCGGGCCGGGCCGTCTCCCGTACCACCACACCGCGATCCTCCACTACTGCACCCTCTTCGGCGTGCCGCTCGAGGTCTACACCATGATGACGCGCGCGAATTTCTTCCAGCGCGATGCGTCGTGGAGCGGCCAGTCGATGGTGAACCGCCGCATCGCCAACGATACGCGCGGCTGGATCTCCGAGCTGCTCGCCAAGTGCGTGGTCAAGGGAAACCTCAACGCCGAGCTGTCGAAGAAAGGGGTGGACAAGGACCAGTTCCTCAACCTCCTCACCGTCTTCGGCGACATCGATCCGGACGACAAGTACGACTACCTCGGCTCGTCGCGCTCCGGGTACCTCGTGGAGCCGGGGATCGAATCGTGCGGCCGGCTGCTCAAGCCGCTCACGCTCGCCGACCTCGTCGCGTCCGACTTCTGGAACCACCGCTTCTATCAACCGGAGGAGTACGAGTGGCAGCCGACGCTCTTCCAGCCGGTCGGCGGCATGGACCAGATCTGGCGCTACGGCTTCCTGCAGAAATCGCCCGTCGGACGATTCATCCACTACAACCAGGAAGTGGTGAACGTCGACAACGTCACCGAGGATGGGAAGCCGAAGGTCAAGGTCACGTTCCGGCCCGCCGGTGGGCTGGCGCAGATCGTCTCGTCGATCACCGCCGACTGGTGCATCTCGACCATTCCGCTGCCGATCCTGGCGACGATCACGAAGAACAACAATTTCAGTCCGGCGTACAAGCAGGCGATCGCGGGAGTCGCGTTCGCGCCGACGGTGAAGGTCGGCTGGCAGACCAACAGCCGCTTCTGGGAGACGCGCGATCAGATGTACGGCGGCATCTCGTACACCACCGATCCGATCACGCAGATGTGGTATCCGTCGTGGGCCTACTTCAAGCAGAAGGGGATCCTCACCGGCGCGTACAACTACGACGACGACGCGCGCGCGTACGGCGGGTGGCCGCTGCAGAAGCGGCTGATCGAAGCGATGAACGGCGCGAAGAAGCTGCATCCCGATTTCGACAAGCACGTGCCGATCGAGCTCGGGCTGTCGATCGCGTGGCAGAACGTCCCGTGGCAGCTCGGCGGCTGGGCCGACGACTGGTCGTGCGACAAGACCATTCCCGAGACGCTGCTGAACGCGGAGGGGCGCTTCTGGGTGGCGGGCGACCAGGTGTCGTACCTGTCGGGCTGGCAGGAAGGAGCGGTGCGCTCCGCGCATCACGTCATCGCGGGGATCGCCGGTATCGGCGTGCCGAAGGCGAAGGCGATGCTCGGAATCGCCGAACCGGCGGGCTCGATCCGCAAGGCGCCGAGCACGAAGAGGCGGACGCGCGGATTGCCGTAGCGGCGAGCATCGCGCTACGCCACCGCGGCCGTACAAGCGCGGCATTTCCGCGCCGCCTGGGGGATGACTTCCAGGCATTCGGGACAGACTTTCGTCGGCTCCGGCGCGCTCACCGGCTGCGGCCGGACGAGCGCTTTCACAATGAGGAACAGCACGAGCGAAATGATCAGGAAATCGATGAATGTGCCGATGAAGTGACCGTACAGAATCGCGTTCTCCGTCACTTTTCCGGCGGCGTCGGTGGTGCTGCTCAATACGATCTTCGCGTCGCGCCAGCTGCCACCCGGCATCACGAGGCCGATGATCGGCATCAGGAAGTCCGCCGCGAGCGCCGACACTATGTTGCCGACCGCGGCGCCGATGATGACGCCGACCGCCAGCGCCAGCGCGTTCGTCTTGGTGAGAAATCCCCGAAATTCAGCAAGCATTGGAGCTCCTCCCGTTCGCGAGGCATCTTACTCTGCGGTTCGAACTCTTCGCCGGCGCCGCGTCTCTTTATTGTCGAAGGCCACTTGGACATCTCGAAGCAGCAGGCACTCTGGGTCTTGAGGGCTCAATGCCACGATCGCGAGGCTCTGGAGCTGTTGCTCGAGAGTGTGCAGGCGCCACTCCGTCGATATCTCGCCGGAGTCGTCGGGCCGGCGGACGCCGACGACGTATTGCAGGAAGTGCTCGTCCTCGCGTTCCGCAAGTTGCATTGGCTGGACAAGGCCGAGCTGTTTCGGCCCTGGCTTTTCCGGATTGCCAGCCGTGCGGCATTCCGGCATTTGAAGAAAGAACGGCGGCGCTCTGCGCAGGAAGACGAATTCGCAATGCTGGAAACCATTCCGCCGCCATCCGATGAGCTCCTGCAACAGCTCGCGGTCATGGAAACGATTTCCCCCGCCAGCCGGGCTGTGCTCGTCCTCCACTTTCAGGAGGAGATGTCGCTGCCCGAGGTCGCGGCGGTGCTCGAGATCCCGCTGGGTACTGTCAAATCGCGCCTCGCCTATGGCCTGACGTCACTTCGCAAACACCTTGGCAACACGAGGAGGCCCTGATGTCCGACGGAAATGAAATGCCCCTGCGCAAAGCGCTCGACGCGATCGACGGCATGCGCGTCCGCATCCTCATGGGAGGCTGGCTCGCGGTGATCGTCACACTCGGCGCATACGGCCGCTTCTATTGGGTCCTGCGGCACAGCGAAAGCGTCGGCAGGATCGTCGACGCCTCGCTGTTGGCGCTGACCTGTTTGATCGCGTGGGCCACGTTTGCGATCGTCCTGATCGTCGTGCGCATGACGAAGAGGGTGCTGCAGGCGATCGACCTGTCGCGTTAATCGCGGCCGTCCGGATCGAGCCCCGCGCCGCGATCGCCGGCCAGCGTCGACGTCGTGCACGCGCCGCCGTTCGGATCGATCGTGCAGCGATGATCGCCCGCGGTTGCAGCAGTGCGGCCGCCGTTCGGGTCGATCCCGATGCCGTCGTCGAGTGAAGGTGAAAAATAGAGAGTGAGGAGCAGGATGAGATTCAGCATGTACAGCCTCCTGTGAATCACGTACGGGCTGTCGCTGAGAGTGTTGATGCCGTTAAGTTAAGTTTTCAGACCTGACCCTTGAACTTGACTTGACGGCGTACATCGCCTGGTCGGCGTGCGCCAGCAGCGCTGCAACCGACATCCCATCCTCGGGATACATCGCGATGCCGGCGCTGGCGGAGATCTGGTTGTTCTGAAAACTGACCTGCAGGCGATGCACGGCCTCGAGCGCGGAGTCGCGGGAGCGGACGCCGTCGAGCACGATGACGAACTCGTCGCCGCCGAGGCGGGCCGCGACGTCGCGGTCGCGGATGGAGGAGGCGATGGTGGAGGCGACCAGGCGGAGCATCCGGTCACCCGCCGCGTGGCCCTGTTCGTCGTTGATCCGCTTGAAGCCGTTCAGGTCGATGAAGACGAGGCCGAACGGACGATGTCCGTTGATGCCGTCCTCGATTACGCCCTCCAGCCGGCTGCGATTGGCGAGACCGGTCAGCGGATCGTGCAGCGCGCGCAGCGTCAATCCCTCGTGCTCGCGCGCGCGATGCATGCTCGCCGCGACGATGCCGACGAGCAACTGCAGGATCCCTTCGTGCGACTCGTCGAATGCCGCGCGGCGCGAGGAGTAGACCTTGAGGACACCGAGCGGCGTGCCGCGATAGCGGAGCGGCGTGACGACCATCGACCGCGCGCCGACGCGGCGGCACGCCTCGCGATCGACGCGCGGATCGGTCTCGCAATCGTCGCAGCGCAGCGTCTCGTCGCGCGCCACGCACAAGCCGCTGATGCTGTTCGATGCCTTCAGTCGCAGGCCGACGTGCTGCTGCGCCTTGCCCCACCCGGCGCGATAGACCATCTCGTCGTCTTCATGCAGCTCGACGGCGCCCGCGTCGGCGGAGGTGAGGCGTCCCGCGGACTGGACGACGACCTCCAGCACGCGGTCGAACGCGAGGTCGGCCTCGACGATCTCCTGCTGCACCGCGATGATCGCGAGCAGCGTTTGATGCGGCAGCGCCGCATGCAGCTCGATGATGGACACGGGATGCGTCGAGAATACGCCTGCCGCCCGTAAGGCCGGTAGCTTTCGCGGAGAGCGGGAATTATGGCGTGCCGGAGAGTGTGCGGAGGATGCCGCGCGCCTGGACGACGCCGCGGCCGTCGCCGATGCGGGTGTGTGCCTCGAGCGCGCGTTCGGCGTAGTCCGCGGCGGCGGCGATGCGACCGGCTTTCGCGGCGACGTGCGCCAGCGCCACGTACGACTGTGCCACGCCATGCTCGTCGCGGCCCTGGTCGATGCGGATGGCGAGACTTTCGAGAAAAACCTTCTCCGCCTGCGCGTAATCGCCGCGAAGGAAGTGAAGCTTGCCGCGGTTGTGGAGCGTCTGCGCGATTCCCCGCGCATCGCCGAGGTCGCGTTTGAGCGCACAGCTTCGCTCGAACGCGCGGATCGCCGGTTTCCACTGCTCCAGGTTCATCTGCGCGATGCCGATGTTGTTCAGGCTCTTCGCGTAGCCGCGCAGATCGCCGTCGCGCTTTTCGAATGCCGCGACGCGCCGATGCTCGCGGATCGCTTCGGCGCGGAGGCCGAGGTATTCGAGCGCCACGGCGCGATGGCTGCGGATCTGGATCACCAGCCAGGCAGGGCATTTCGATCGCGCCGCGACGTCGAGCGCCTGATCGTAGAAGCGCAGCGCGAGGCGATAAAGACCGCGACGCCGCGCGATTACACCGCTCTGGTCGAAGACGAGTGCCCGGACGTCGGGTGATGAGCGCCGCGACGCCGCTCTCGCTTGCCGCGCAACCCCGGCGGCGGCGCGCAGATCGTTCCCGAATTTCTCGAGCACCACCGCTTGCGCGATGAGCAGGGACGCCGAGCGGCGCGACGTTCGCGCGTGCTCGACCAACTGCTGCGCCAATACGAACTCGCGTGCTTCGACGAGTGAGTAGAGGAGCGCAACGGCCGCCGCTTCGTGCTCCGGTGTCCATCCGTTCGACGCCGGATTGCGGTCGTCGGACGATCCATGCGTCCGTCCGAACGTGCGATGCGGACGAAGCAGATCGATGAGATCGGCGGTCTCGCCGGCGAGCACGTCGACGGACGCGGGCAGTCCCGGCGGTGCCGCCTCCGGAGCGTATCTGAGCGGTGCGCCCGCGGCCCACCTGTCGGATCGCGAGCGCGATCGAGGAGAGTCCGTCGCCGATCGAGCCGTGGATCTTGAAGAGAGTCGAACGCCCGGCGTCGATGCCGAGCGCGCCGCATGCCTGTTCGATGAGTGTGTCGAAGTTCGTCGTGATCACGCTGCATCCCGTGCCGAGGGCGGCGGCGAGGAAGGCGTGCCAGGCGTTCGGTCTTCCGCGCAGAACGATCAGCAGCGGCCGCGCCGCCTCGACGCCGAGATGCTCGATCAGAACATCGGTGATATCGCGGAGATCCCGGCTCCTGCGAAGAACGTCACCTCGCCGCGGCGGATCGCCGCACGCCAGTACCGTGGATCGATTTTCCCTTCGTGTATCATCGAACCGATTCCCCGAATTAAGTATTTATCCATAGAGGAGTCGCGCTTGCCCGTCAGACTTCTGACCGCAGTCCTCATCCTCGCCGCGCAAATCGCGCTCGCCCAGACCACGGGCTCTCTCAGCGGCACGGTGACCACGGGTGGACAACCGGTCGGCGGCGTGAACGTCGTTCTCGTCTCGGCGGCGCTGCAGAGCGGTCGGACCGCGGTCACGAACGAGGCCGGTGCGTACAGCTTCGATGCGCTGCCGCCGGGCGAATACGTTCTGAAATTCGAGCGTAGCGGAATGAACGCGATGCGCAGCGTCGCCGTACGGCTGGCGCAGACGTCGCGCGTCGATGTGAGCCTCAAGGGCTACGACGAGCTCACCGTGCGCGCCTCCACCCCTTCGGTGCTCGAGCTGCCGCAGGTGTCGGCGAACTTCACGCTGCAGCAGATCGAGCGTCTGCCGCTGCAGCGCAATCAGCTCGCCACCGCGCAGTTCGCGCCGGGCGTCAACAGCAACACGCTGTCGAACGGGCAGCTGCAGATCTCCGGCGCTCCCGGTTACGACAATCTCGTGCTGGTCAACGGCGTGGTGGTCACGGAGAACGTGCGCGGACAGATGCGGCCGATGTACGTGGAGGACGCGATCCAGGAGACGACGGTGATCACCGGGGCGATCTCGGCGGAGTTCGGACGCTTCAGCGGCGGCGTGGTGAACACGGTCACGAAGTCGGGCGGCAACGACCTCACCGGCTCGCTGCGTGACTCGCTGAGCAGTCCGGCCTGGTCGGCGCAGACGCCGGCAAAGGAAGAGCGCGAGAGCACGCTCAATCACGTCTGGGAAGCGACGCTCGGCGGCTACGTGCTGCGCGACCGCCTCTGGTTCTTCACCGCCGGACGCTGGGCGAAGAACGACATGGCGCGGACGACGCTGTCGATCCCCGCGGGGACGAATTCGCCGGCGTCTCCGGCGATCAGTTATGCCGAGGGGAACGATCAGAAGCGCTGGGAAGCGAAGCTGACGGCGCAGGTCGGGCCGCGCATGACCGCGGTCGGCTCGTACTTCGGCATCGACACGCGGGGGACGAACGTCCGCTTCTCGAACAACATCTACGACACGGCGAGCCTCACCACGCGCGACGATCCGGAGTCGCTCGTCGCGATTCATCTCAATGACGTCATCAGCAGCGGCCTGCTGGCCGAGGCGCATTACTCGCGGCGCAAGTTCGCGGACCGCAGCGGCTCGTTCGCCACCGATCTGATCGGCGGCACGGTGCTCCTCGACCGCGCGAACAACAACACGCGCTTCAACTCGCCGACGCTCTGCGGCGTCTGCGACGTGGAGCGCCGCGACAACGACGACGTCCAGCTCGACGCCCGCGCGCTCCTCGGGACGCACGATCTCGTCGCCGGCGTCGATCGCTTCACCGAGAGCCGCAACGCGAACAACCACCAGTCGGGGAGCGACTTCTCGCTCTTCGTCACGCGCGTGCAGTGGAAAGACGGCGTGGTCTATCCGGTGATCACGCCGACGAACGCGCAGGGAGGCGGGACGTTCATCCGCTGGAACCCGCTGCTCGTCGCGCCGCGCGAGGACGAGCTGCGCACCGACTCCGCGTTCGTGAACGACGTCTGGACTCTCGGCACGCACTGGACGTTCAACCTCGGCGCGCGCTTCGACCGCAATCACGCGGCCGATGCCGACGGCGTGGTGAGCTCGAACGACCGCCGCATCACGCCGCGCCTCGGCGTGCAGTACGAGCGGAATGCGCATCGCTTCAGCGTGTCGTTCGCCGAGTACTCGTCGCGCATCGCCGACAGCATCGCCTCGGCCAACCAGGCCGCGGGCAACGCCGCGGCGATCGACTTCGCGTACAAGGGCCCGGCAATCAACAACGGCGCGCTCAACACGCCGCTCGCCGACGTCATCAAGAGCGTCTTCGATTACTTCAATGCGACGCAAGGCGGAACGGCGAACCGCGCCGCGAACAATCTCCGCGCGAACGGCAGCCGCAGCATCCCCGGATATTCGACCTATTTCGACGGCACGCTCTCGTCGCCGTACGTGCGCGAGCTCACCGCGGGCTACGGCCTGCAGCTCGGACGCACCGGCTATGTGCGCGCCGATTACATCCATCGCGACTGGCGCGATTTCTATGCCGCGAGCGTGACGACGTCGACGCAGCGCGCGAACACGCCGCTCGGCATTCCGGTCGACCTCACGCTCATCCGCAACAGCAACAACATCAGCCGCAAGTATCGCGGCGTGCAGCTGCAGGCGCGCTGGTCGCCGCGGCGGTTCGAGTCGGGGATCAATTACACCTGGTCGAAATTGCGCGGGACGGATGAAGGGGAGAGCGGCAACACCGGCGCGGTGGCGAACATCGATCCGGAGATTTTCTATCCCGAGTTTTTCAATTACGCGCGGGTCAATCCGAGCGGCTACCTGCAGGGCGATCAGCGGCATCGTCTGCGCGCGTGGCTCGGCTACGACTTCGGATCGGTCACGGTGTCGCTGCTGCAGTCGTACGACTCGGGCCTGCCGTACTCGATCGCCGGACCGGTGAGCCTCGCCGCTTTCGCGACGAATCCCGGATACGCGTCCGTGCCGAATGGTCTGTACTACTTCAGCGAGCGCGGCGCATTGAGGACCGAGGCGAACATCTCGACCGATATCGCGCTGCGGTACGCGCTGCGACTGCACGGTTTCGAGCTCTTCGCGCAGGGCGATCTGCTCAATCTGTTCAACAACGACGCGATCGTCGACCCGCAACGCCTCGGATTGACCGTGAGCACCGCTGCGACGTCGACCACCTTCGCCGCGTTCAACCCCCGCACCGCCACCCCGATCGAATGTCCGCAAGGCGCCCCCGCCGCCCAATGCACGGCGATGAAGGCCAATTACCAGCTCAGCGCAAATTTCGGGCAGCCTTTGAACGACCTCGCGTACCAGAGGCCGCGGACATATCGAATTTCGCTGGGCGCGCGCTTTTAGAGTTAAGTTAAGGGTCAGGTCTGGAAACTTAACTTAACTATGCTCACCGGTCTGCTCCTCGTGGTTCTCGCTCGGCCGATGGAGTACATCTACCATCCGCCCGAATCGGCGCTCGACGTGCGCTACATGTACCACTGGGAAATCCTTCGCACGGCGCTCGAAAAAACAAAAGACAAATGGGGCCCATACCGCATGGTCCCGTCGGAGCTCATGACCGAGCAGCGGCAGGCGTTCGAGCTCAAGAACGCCACCGGCAAGCTGACGGTCATGTATCTCAGCACCACGCCCGAATTCGAGGAAACGCTCGTGCCGATCCGCATCCCGGTCGACAAGAACCTCGGCGGTTATTCGGTTTTTCTCATCCGCAAAGAAGACCGCGCGCGCTTCGCGAACGTCCGTTCGCTCGATGACCTGAAGAAGTTCCGCTTCGGCGTCGGACTCGGATGGATCGACGTCGACATCCTCCGCTCCAGTCATTTCAAGGTCGTCACCGGCTCGAGCTACGAGGGGCTTTTCGAGATGCTGGTGCAGAAGCGCTTCGACATCTTTCTGCGCGCTTCGGTCGAAGTGCTCGACGAATACGACAAGCGCAAGAAGCGCCTGCCCGACCTCTACATCGAGGACAAATTCATCTTCTACTATCCGCTGCCGATGTATTTCTGGTTCCCGAAGACGGCCGAGGGCCGAAGGCTTGCGGCGAGGGCGGAGGAGGGGATGCGGATGATGATCGCCGACGGGACGTACGACAGGATCTTCGACAAATACCAGCGGCACAAAATCATCCGTCTGCGGCTGAAAGAGCGGAAGATCTTCCGCATCCCGAATCCGAACCTCGGACCGGAGATGCCGATGTTCGACGGGCGGCTCTGGTTCGATCCGGCGACCTATAAATGAAGCGCGAACGGAGACTGCCGGTGATGTTCGTCGTGGCCGCGACCCTGGTCACGGTGACGACGCTCGTCCTCGGCGCGGTCGGCGCGGTGAACTACAACTTGCGCAGCCGGGACGAGTACGGGCGCCTCCGCCGCGTCACCTCCGCGCAGGCGGACGAGCTGGCGGTCGCGCTCGCGCTGCCGGTGTGGAACATCGACCGCCCGCAGATCGACAAGATCCTCGACAGCCAGACCGGCGCGATGGTGGTGGAGGCGGTGGTGGTCAACGCCGCCGGGACGCGCCATGCGCGCCAACGCGACGCACAGCGAAAGCTGGTCGCGACGCCCGGCATGGTGCGCACCGAGGGGCTGCTCCTCGAGCGGCGGCCGATCGTGTTCGACGGCCAGACCATCGGCTCGATGGTGCTCTACACCACGCCCAGCTTCGTCAAAGCGACGATGTGGGACTCACTGCTCGCGACGCTGCTCGTCATCCTCATCACCGACATCATCCTCGTGGTGTCGATCTACTGGGTCCTCTATCGCACCGTGCTCCGGCCGCTGGTGGAGATCGAGCGGTTCGCGGCGGCGGTGAGCGCCGGCGGCGCGGGGAGCGTGCCGCCGGTGAAGGCGGCGGGAACGACGGAGCTCGAACGGCTGCGCTCCTCCCTCGCCACGATGGTGCGCACCATCAAGGACGAGCAGGACTTCACGGAGAAGGCGCTCAACGTCGTGAACGAGCTCTTCTTCGTGCAGGACCGGGCGGGCCATTTCATCCGCTGGAACAAGGCGACGACCGATCTCTTCGGCGTCGCGTCGCTGCAGGACGAGCCTCGTTACATCCTCCGCACCCAGACCCATCCCGACGACCGCCACCTCGTGCTGGAAGCGATCGAGGAGATCTTCGAGGGGGGCGGCTTCGCGGAAATCGAGGTGCGCTACGTCTTCCCGGACGGCGAGCGCCACATCCAGCTCGCCGGGCGGCGGATGGAGATCAGCGGCAAGCCGTACCTCGTCTGCACCGGCATCGACGTCACCGACCAGCGCATCTCGGAAGCGGAGCGCCTGCGGCTGCGCGAGGCGATTCAGCAGTCGGCGATCGAATGGCGGCAGACGTTCGACAGCGTCTCGACGCCGATCTTCATCACCGATACGAACGGCGTGATCCAGCGCCTCAACGCGTCGGCGGTGAAACTGGCGGACCTTCCGGAATCGCAGATCGTCGGCCGCAACATCGACGAGATCACGCACGGCGGCGACGGGCGGGCGTGGGACATCAGCGTCGGCCCGCTCTTCCCCGACATGGAAAACAGTCCGCGCATCACGGTCTTCTGGGAGATCACGCGCATCGTCTCGCTGCAGGAGTCGCTGCGGCGGAGCGAGACGATGACGGCGATGGGGAAGCTCGTCGGCGGCGTGGCGCACGAGGTGCGCAATCCGCTCTTCGGCATCTCCGCGACGCTCGATGCCTACGGCGAGGAGATGAACACCGACGAGCTGCGCGAGATGGCGGCGACGCTGCGCGATCAGGTCGGACGTTTGTCGCGATTGATGAAGGAGCTGCTCGAATTCGGCAAGCCGGTGGCGGTGACGCGCAGGCCGGGCGCGCTCGACTCACTGATCGATGAAGTGATCGCCAGCCGCCGCTCGTCGGCGGCCGAGGTGCAGGTGGAGGTGCGGAGCAGCGTCGGCTACGACGTGCCGCAGATCCCGATGGATCGCGATCGCCTGCGGCAGGTGTTCGAGAACGTCGTCGACAACGCGCTGCAGCATGCGCCGCGCGGGACGTCGGTGACGATCTCCGGCGACGCGCTGCAGCACGCGGGACGGCTCTGCGTCGAGATCCGCGTCGAGGACGAGGGGAAAGGGTTTCTCCCCGGCGAGACGCCGCACGTCTTCGAGCCGTTCTTCACCCGCCGCGAGCGCGGCACGGGCCTCGGGCTGTCGATCGTGCAGAAGATCGTCGAGGAGCACGAGGGGCAGGTGACGGCGTCAAATCGTGCCGAGGGCGGCGCGAGGATCACGATCCGCCTGCCGACGTGAGGCACAGACAGGAGTGTCTGTGCTACACGCTCCGCGTGTGTAGCGCAGACACTCTTGTCTGCGTCAACGAACGCAGAATCGCCGGGGCGATCTCCTGCAGCGGCAGCACATCGCTCACCGCGCCGCGCGCGATCGCTTCCTTCGGCATGCCGAAGATCACCGACGTCGCTTCATCCTGCGCGATCGTCCGCGCGCCTGCCTGGCGCATCTCGAGCATTCCTTCCGCGCCGTCGTCCCCCATGCCGGTGAGGATCACGCCGACCGCATTCGCGCCCGCGGCCTGGGCCACGGAGCGGAACAGCACGTCGACGCTCGGGCGGTGACGCGACACGAGCGGTCCGCCCGTGACCTGCACGTAGTAGCGGTTGCCGCTGCGGCGCAGCAGCAGGTGGTGGCTGCCCGGCGCGATGAGCACACGGCCCGGGATCACGCCGTCGCCGTATGCCGCTTCCTTCACGTCGACGCGCGCGGTCTCGTTCAACCGTTTCGCGAACGCGGCGGTGAAGCCCTCGGGCATGTGCTGCACGACCACCATCCCCGGCGCGTCGGGCGGCAGCGCCTCGATCATCGTGCGCAGCGCTTCGGTGCCGCCGGTCGAGGCGCCGACGGCGATGACGCGCGGTGCGTCGACGCTGATGGCGCGAGTCGCCGCCGCGATCACCACGTCGGCCGAGAAGCGCTCCGTCACCGGCATCGACGGCTTCCTGCCGACGCGTGCCTGGGCGGCGGCGGTGATGGTGTCGATGAGCTGCACCGCCGACTCGGCGATGAAGTCGCGCACGCCGATCGACGGCTTGAGCATCACGTCGACCGCCCCTTCTTCCAGCGCGCGCATCGCCGTGTCGCTGCCGCGCGCGGCGGCGGCGGAGCAGATGACGACCGGGATCGGATCGCGGCGCATGATCTGGCGGAGGAAGGTCATGCCGTCGACGCGCGGCATCTGCAGGTCGAGCACGATGACGGACGGCCGCTGCTTCGCCATCTTCCGCTCGGCGATGATCGGATCGGCGGCGGTGTCGACGGTGAAGTTGCGCGACAGGAGCTGCGTGAAGGCCTGGCGCACGAGCGCCGAATCGTCGACGACGAGCACGTGAATGCCGCTCATGCGCACTCCTTCTGCGCGTAAACCGTCGGGCCGACGGCACGCACGCGCTCGTATTGATTGAGGCTCTCGGAATGGCCGAGAAAGAGGTAGCCGTTGGGCTCGAGGCGGTCGAGCAGGCGGTCGATCACGCGGCGTTTCGACGGCGCGTCGAAGTAGATCAGCACGTTGCGGCAGAAGATCAGGTCGAAGCGTCCGGCGAGCGGATACGAATCGTGATTCAGGTTGATGCGCGCGAAGCGGATCAGCGACGTCAGCTCCGGCTTCGCCGCCATCTTCCCTTCCTGCGGTCCGTGGCCGCGCAGCATGAATTCCTTGCGGTAGAGGACCGGGATCTCTTTCGCCCGCTCCACCGGCCAGATGCCGGCGGCGGCGCGGTCGAGGACTTTCGTGGAGAGGTCGGAGCCGATGATCTCGATCGTCGTCTCCGGAAGGTGATGCGCGAGTGTCATGGCGATGGAGTACGGCTCCTCGCCGGTCGAGCATCCCGCGCTCCAGACGCGCACGTTCCTGCGCCCCTCGGCGCGCCAGGCGGGGATCAATTGCTGCTCGAGGAACTCGAACTGCTTCGGCTCGCGGAAGAAATGCGTCTCGTTCGTGCAGATCGCGTCGAGCATCAGCACCAGCTCGTCGCGGTCGGCGCAGACGTGATCGAAGTACTGGCTGAACGAGGTCAGCGACAGCGCGCGCATGCGCGGTGCGAGCCGTCCGATCAGCAGCGCGCGCTTCTGATCGGAGAGAAAGATTCCGGCCTCGCGGTGCACGAGCGACTGGAAGAGGCGGAAGTCTTTGGTGGAGAGGGTGCTCATTTTGTTTTCGATTCAGCCTGCGGGGGAGATTTCCGCCTCGAGGCCGAGGCGGAAATCCTGGTTGGAGAGAGAGCTCATGGGGTGGATGCGCTTAGAAGGCGTGGAAATCGGTCAGGGACCGAGCGGCAGCGGTCATCGGCATGAGCGGGCGAGCAGGGAGGTGGGCGTGTACTGCCGGCGCGACGTGCCGCGGGTCCGCCGTTCCGGCAATCCTGAAGAAGCTGACGAGGTTCTGCAGTCCTTCCGCCTGGGCGGCCATCTCCTCGGCGGTCGCCGCGAGCTCTTCGGCCGCGGACGCGTTGCGCTGAGTGACCTGGTCGACCTGGGCGAGTGACTGATTGATCTGGGCGACGCCGGCGGCCTGCTCGTTCGAGGCGGCGGCGACGTCCTGCACCAGTTCCGCGGTGCGGCGGATGGACGGCACGAGCTCGGAGAGGAGCGTGCCCGAGCGGTCGGCGACGCGGACGCTGTTCGACGCCAGTCCGCTGATCTCGCGCGACGACGTCTGGCTCCGCTCCGCGAGCTTGCGCACTTCGGTAGCCACGACGGCGAAGCCGCGGCCATGCTCGCCCGCGCGCGCCGCTTCGATCGCGGCGTTCAGGGCGAGGAGGTTGGTCTGGTAGGCGATCTCTTCGACGATGGAGATCTTCTCGGCGATCAGCTTCATCGCGTCGACGGTCTCGCGAACCGCGGTGCCGCTCTCCTGAGCGTCGCGCGAGCCCTTGGAGGCCATCGTCTCGGTCTGGCGCGAGTTGTCGGCGTTCTGCGCGATCGAGGCGTTCATCTGCTCCAGGCTGGCGGTCGTTTCCTGCACCGCGGCGGCCTGCTGGCTGTTGCCCGAGGAGACGGCCTGCGCGGTCGAGGAGACCTGGCCGGCGGCGGTGGCGAGCGACGAGGCAGCGGAGCGCACCTCGCCGATGATCTCGACGAGACGCGTGATCATGCGCGAGAGCGCCTGGCCGAGCGCGTCGCGGTCGGAGCGCATGGTGACGTTCACGCCCAGCTCACCGGCGGCGATGCTCGACGCGGCGGCGACCATCTTGCCGTTGGCGTCGATCATCTTCTGCATCGAGGTGAGGAGCTGCGCGGTCTCATCGCGGCCACGGACGCGGACGTTCTGCTCGGAGTCGCCGACGGCTAGCTTCTCCGCGACGTCGACCGCTTCTAGGATCGGTCCGGTGATGCTGCGCGTGACCAGGACGGCAATCAGCATGGCGATGAACAGAGCGAGGCAGGTGACGATCGCGGTGATGACCCGCGCGTTCTTCTCCACGTCGATGATGACTTTCTTCTTCTCCAGCATCCGTTTCGCGGAGCTGTCGTCGAGCGTCTGCGACGACTCTTCCACGGCGCGGATGTGCTCCTTGACCGGCGTGATCTCTTTGTTCGCCGCGGCCGGAGTGCGGATCTTTCCGTCGGCGATCTGCTTCGTCACTTCCTGGATCGCCGGGACGTAGACGGCGACGTCGGTGCGGATCTGGCGGATCACGGTCCGCTCCTGCTCGTCGTGGTTGACCTGCTCGAGCTTGTTGAGGTTCTCGTCGACCCTTGCCCGCGAGCCTTCCCACTTCGTGGCGTAGTCGGTCTCTTTCTGTTTGTCGCCGATGTTGAGGAAAAGGTCTTTCTCGAAGCGGCGCATGTCGAGCACGGCGACGTGCAGGTCATTCGACGCGCTGTTGATGGCGAAATCGACGTTGAGCACCTGCTCCGCGGTGTCGACGGTGTTGGTGAGTGCCCACTGTCCCGCGCCGGCGACGACGAGAACGAAGATCAGGACGATGAAGAAGCCGGCGAAGAGGCGTTTGCCGATGGTGATTTGCTGAAGCATTTGAAGATCCTTCCTTTTATGACGCTAACTGTTCGAGCTCGAGGGGGGAGAGGATGCGATCGAGGTCGAGGATCAGGACGAGCCGTCCCTCGAGCTTTCCCATCCCGGTAAGGAAATCGACGCGGATGTTGGTGCCGAACGACGGCGGGGGCTCTACTGCATCGGCGGGGATGTCGACGACGCTCGACACGGCGTCGGCGAGCAGCCCGACGACGAGCATGTGATCGTCGAGCGAGGTTTCCGCCACGATCACGCAGGTGGTGCGCGTCGCCTCGCTGTCGCCGTGGCCGAACTTCGCCGCGAGGTCGATGACGGGGAGCACGGTGCCGCGCAGGTTGAGGACGCCGCGCACGTGGGCCGGCGTGGTCGGTACGCGCGTGATGCTCTCGTACTCGATGATTTCCTTCACCCTGAGGATGCTCACGGCGTACTCCTCGCCGCGGATGAAGAAGGTGAGGTACTGATCGTTACTCTGTTCCATTGTCTTTCTCCATGCGGTCGAAGATGGCGCGGATGTCGAGGATGAGCGCGACACGGCCGCTGCCGAGAATCGATGAACCGGCGATGCCGGGGACTTCGGCGAAGTAATCGCCGAGCGGTTTGATGACTGCCTGACTGGCGCCGTGCAGCTCGTCGACGACGAGTCCGCCCTTCATGCCGTCGTGCTGCACGACGAGCACGTTTTCGCGCGCCGGGATCTCGCCGTTCAGCGAGTAGAGAGTGCGCAGGCGGACGTACGGGACGATCTCGTCGCGCAGCAGCAGCACGCCGCTGGTCGCATCCTTCGGCTCCGCGAGCGGCAGCTCGACGCACTCCAGGACGTTTGCCATCGGCACGACCCACGTCTCGTCCGCGGCGCTCACGCCGAAGCCGTCGATGACGGCGAGGGTGAGCGGGAGGCGGATGGTGAACGTGGTGCCGAGGCCGGGGCGGCTTTCGACTTTGATCGTGCCGCGCAGCGATTCGATGCCGCGCCGCACGACGTCCATCCCGACGCCGCGGCCGGAGAGATCGTTCGCTTCCTCGGTGGTGGAGAAGCCGTTCTCGAAGATCACCCGATCGAGGTCGGTGGTGTCGATGCCGAGGTGGGCGGCGCGCGCGGCGATCGCGTCGCGATCGAGTCCGGCGCCGTCGTCCGACATCTTGATGATGACGCTGCCCGCTTCGTGGCGCGCCTCGAGCGAGATGGTACCGACCGGCTCCTTGCCCGCCGCGATCCGCTGGGCCGACGGCTCGAGGCCGTGGTCGATGGCGTTGCGGATCATGTGCATCAGCGGATCGCGCAGCATCTCCACGGCGGTGGTGTCGATCTCGACGTCGTCGCCGGTGGTGACGAGACGCGCGCTCTTGCCATGCGTCACCGCGAGGTCGCGCACGGTCCGCGCGTACTGCCGGAAGAGCGGACCGACCGGCACCATCCGCGCCCGCATGATCATTTCCTGCAGCTCGCCGTGCAGGAAGTCGAGCTCGCGCTCGGTCTCGATGAGCTCCTCGAGGTCTTCCGTCGACAGCAGCTGCTGCACGCGGCCGCGGGCGATGGAGATCTCGCCGGCGAGATCGAGCATGCGGTTCAAACGATCGGCGGAGACGCGGAGCGAGCGGCGAGGGGAGTTGGCGGTTGCCTGTTGCAGGTTGCCGGTGGTGGATGCGATTCCGCCCGTGATCAGGCGGCGGAAGGTGTCGACGCCCGACAGCAGGAGCGAGGCCAGCGCGCGATCGACTTCCGGATCGTTGCCGTCCATCCGCTCGAGCATCTCCTCGTAGGCGTGGGCGAACGAGGTGATGGTCTGCAGGCCGACGCACGAGGCGTTGCCTTTCAGCGTGTGGGCGTAGCGAAGGAGGTCGGCGCGCAGGTCGGCGTCGTGCGGCGAGGTCTCGAGAGTCAGCAGGCCGGTCTCGAGCGCCGCGATCTCCTCCGTCGCCTCTTCGGCGAAGGTAGCCAGGAGCTGGTCGTAGTTCAGATCAAGTTCAGCCATGCTTCACCTTCGTCCGTGTGGTAACGGAGCTTGCGTCCGCGGTCGCCGCCGACGTCTGTCTGCACGATGTCGATGCCGCGAAGCGACAGGAAGTCGAGTGCGAGGTTGATGTTCTTCTGCCCGAGGTGCTGCGCCGATTTCATCTGCTCGAACATGCAGCTCCCGCCGAAGACGCGGGCTCGGAGATAGGGGAGGCGCGCGCCGGCCGCGATCATCCGGTCGACCAGCTCCTTCATCGCCACGTTGCCGAAACGGGCCGACTGCACCGCGCCGCCGGCGAGCTGCGGCAGCATGAAGTGATTCATCCCGCCGATGCGCACGCGCGTATCCCACAGGCAGACCGCGACGCACGAGCCGATGATCGTGGTGATGACCGTCGGCACCTGCGCGACGTGCAGCTGCCCCGGCTGCAGGTAGCGCGGCACGCGCACGACGTCGTGAGGCATAGCGCTCACGCGGCCACCTCTGCGAGGCGCGTGCAGTAGAGCGCCGTCGCGCCATGCGTGGCGAGGAGATCGAAGAGCTCGAAGTCGACCGGCTCCAGTCCCTGCTTCTGGGCGAGGAGCGAGAAGATGCCGATCGCGCCGATGACCCGGTCGTCGAGCTTGAGCGGGATGCAGGCCAGCAGCTTCGCGTCACGCCCCTCGGGAGTCAGCGGCGACTGGCCGGCGACGTAACGCTCGCCGCTGACCGTGACCACCCCGACCAGTCCGGAGTTGGAATCGAGCGGGATCGTCTGCCACGGCGTTTCGTCGAGTCCGAACGACGCGGCGAGCTTCAGCTCTTCGCGCGCTTCGTCGACTTCCCAGATGGCCAGCTCCTCGGAGCCGATGAGATTGATGATGATTTCTTTCATCGACTCGAGGATCCGTTCGCGATCGAGCGTGCCGTGGAGCTGGTAGCTGGCGACGTAGAGGTTGGCCAGGTTGGTGTTCTGCTGCTCGACCTCGACGTAGCGCTCCGAGGCCTTGCGGCTCTCGTCCTGAATCTCGGAGAGCAGGTCGTGCAGGCGGCGGTTCTCGTCGAGCAGCGACTGCACGTACTCACGTGCGTCGGTGACGATTTTCTGGACGAAGGGGCGGATGGTGTCGTTGCTCATCGGTTCGATCTCTTTCACGCCGCGGCGGAGCCGAGGATGTTCTGCAGCTTGGTCAGCAGCTCGAGGCCGTTGATCGGCTTGGTGACGTAGTCGTTGCAGCCGTTGCGGAACGCGGTCTCGATGTTCTGCTCCTCGCCGCGCGTGGTGACCATGACGATGGGGATGTGCGCGGTCTCGGGGTTGGAGCGGATGGCGGCGCAGGCGGAGAGGCCGTCGAGGTTCGGCATCATCACGTCGAGGAGGATGATGTCGGGCTGTTCACTCTTGGCCTTGGCCACCGCCTCGACGCCGTCGCGAGCGGTGACGAGCTCGTACGGGCCTTTGGCCAGGATCATTTTTTCCATCAGCAGGACCGTGTTGGAGTCGTCGACGAGCAGTACTTTCTTTTTCATGCGGATGTCCTTTCGAGGTGTGTGGCGCTGTTGGCGATCTGAGAGGCGGGGAGGGAGGGGCCGTAGATCCAGCCCTGAACTTTGTCGATGCCGAGGTCGAGGATGGCGTCGAGATCGGCCTGCTCCTCGACTCCCTCGGCGATGGGGACGGCGTTGCACGACTCGGCCAGCGTGACGATGGAGCGCAGCACGGCCTGGCGGTACGAGTCGCTGCTGCAACCGCTGACGATGTAGCGGTCGATCTTGAGGTGATCGGGACGGCAGTCGACGATCATCCGGTAGTTGGAGGCGGCGACGCCGAGGTCGTCGAGGGCGATGCGGATGCCGGAGCCGCGCAGCTCCTCGAGCGTGGCGCGGAGGATGTCCATCGACCACGGCGCGCGATGCTCGACGATCTCCAGCATCACCCGCTCGGGAGCGATGTGGTGCGAGGCTGCCATGCCGATGAAGGTCTCGGCGAAGTTCTCGATGTTGGTCATCGTCGAGCCGTGCAGGTTGATGGAGATGGACGGCTTGCCCGGCAGCAGCTCAGCGGCGGTGAGCACCTCGGCGATGCAGATCAGATCGATCTGCGCCTCGACCGACTTGCGCCGCGCGTACTCGAACATGACGTCGGGGCGCTCCATGCTGGTGTTGCGCGGACCGCGGGCCAGCGCTTCGTACGCGTAGAGCGTGGTGCCCGAGGCGTCGACGGTGAGGATCGGCTGAAACTCGATCCGGATCGCACCGGGCGCGCTGAGCTGGTCGAGCATGTTTTTCACGCGGCGCTCCGGGTGAGCTCAGCGGCGAGCCGCGCGATGTCGGCCAGCGGCCGCGGTTTGTGCAGCAGCGCATGCGCGCCGCGGCGGATCGCCTCGCGCTCGACGACCGCCGAGCCGTGCGCCGTCAGCAGGATCACGCGCGCCAGCGGGCAGTTCCAGCGGAGGTAGCGGAGGATCTCGAGACCCTCGTAGCCGCTGTCCGTAAGCGAAAGGTCGGCGATGACGACGGCGTATTCGGTGTAAGTAGCGAGCGCCTCGGCCTCTTCGAGCTCCCGCGCAGTGTCGACCGTGTAGCCGATGCGCCGGAAGTAGCGGGCGAGTGCGAAGAGGATCGTTTCTTCGTCGTCGATGAGTAGCAGGCGTTTGTTCACGGGCCGCTATAGAGCAACCGCGCTGCCACGAGTGCCAATTTGCTAAGTGATTGTGATTGCTGCGGTTATTGTTTGTAGCTGGAAAGATGGAAGTGTGGTTGTGCTAATTTCAACGTGCTGATTTCTAAAATCGAAACAGGGAACGACGAGGGCGCCTCCGGCGGGCCGGCACGGCCGGCAGCGCTTTTGTTTGCGCTCGATCTCAAACGCTGCCGGCCGTGCCGGCCCGCCGGAGGCGCTCCGGTCACCCTCGTTCGAACCAATGCCGCGTGGAGAGGCACATCCGGCAGACCGACAGCATGACCGGGACCTCGACGAGCACGCCGACGACGGTTGCCAGCGCGGCGCCTGAGCCGGGGCCGTAGAGCGCGATGGCCGTCGCGACGGCGAGCTCGAAGAAGTTTGATGCGCCGATCAGCGCGCCCGGCGCGGCGACGGCGTACGGGACGCGGAAGAGTTTCATCAGTCCGTAGGTCAGCGATGAATTGAAGTAGACCTGCAGAAGGATCGGGATCGCGATGAGCAGGACGTGGAACCAGCGCGCGGTGATGTTCTCCGCCTGGAACGCGAAGATCAGGACGAGCGTCGCGAGGAGCGCGAGCACGGTGACGGGATGAAAGGTCGCCAGGAAGCGCTCGAACCATTTCGCGCCCTTCCTCCGAATCAGCACGGCGCGGCTGATCGCGCCGAGGGCGAGCGGGACGACGACGAAGATGAGGACGGAGTAGAGCAGCACGCGGAACGGGACATCGAGTCCCGCCGCGCCGGCGATCAGGAACTTCACGATCGGCGCGAAGGCGACGAGCATGATCAGGTCGTTGATCGACACCTGCACGAGCGTGTATGCGGGATCGCCTTCCGACAGATACGACCAGACGAAGACCATCGCCGTGCACGGCGCCGCGGCGAGGATGATCACGCCGGCGATGTACTGGCTCGCCAGCTCGCGGCCGATGAGCGGCAGAAAGAGATGCCGGAAGAAGAGCCAGCCGAAGAGCGCCATGGAGAACGGCTTGACCAGCCAGTTCACGATGATCGTGATGATCAGCCCCTTCGGCCGCTGACCGACACGCACGATCGATCCGAAGTCGATCTTCAGCATCATCGGATAGATCATCAGCCAGATCAGCACCGCGATCGGGATCCGCGCGGATTGTACGAGGGGGACGACGAGAGCGCCTCCGGCGGGCCGGCACGGCCGGCAGCGTTTGAAATCGAGCGCAAACAAAAGCGCTGCCGGCCGTGCCGGCCCGCCGGAGGCGCTCCGGTCGTTCCCCCGTTCACCCCCGCGTCTGAGCGATCTTGATCCCGTGCTTCCGCGCCTTGTAGTAGACGGCGCTGCGGGAGACGCCGAGGCGGGCGGCGACGCGGTCGATCACGCCGTTCTCCTCGCGCAGCACTTCCTCGATGTACTCCTTCTCCACGTCATCGAGAGTGCCGGCGCGGCGGACGGCGAGCATCGCGGCCGGCGGCGCGCTCATGTCCGCCGGCATCGCGAACATCGACGCATCGAGCCGCTGGGCCTCGGTGCGCAGCAGGGCGCGCTCCAGCACATTGCGCAGCTCGCGGATATTGCCCGGCCATTCGTAGCGGCGGAGCACGCGCTCCGCGTCGTCGGCGAGCGAGACCGGCGCGCGTCCGAGATCGCGCGCGAGGCGCACCAGGATGCGTGCGGCGATGATCGGGATGTCGTCCTGCCGCTCGCGCAGCGGCGGGACGAAGAGCTCCAGGGTGCTGATGCGGTAGTAGAGATCCTGGCGGAAGCGCTGCTGATCGACCAGCGAGCGGAAATCGCGATGCGTCGCCGCGATCAGCCGGACGTCCACCGTCCGGTCCTTCACATCGCCGAGGCGGCGGAAGCGTTTCTCCTCGAGAACCTTCAGCAGGCTCGCCTGCACCGCCGAGTCCATGTCGCCGATCTCGTCGAGGAACACCGTGCCGCGGTGGCCGATCTCCAGGAGGCCTTGTTTCGTCGCGATCGCGCCGGTGAATGCGCCCTTCTCGTGTCCGAACAGCTCCGTCTCCAGGAACTCGCGCGAGATCCCGGCGCAATTCAGATCGACGAATGCCTCGCCTGCGCGGCGGCTGTTGCTGTGGATCCAGTTCGCGAGGACTGTCTTGCCGGTGCCCGTCTCGCCGTGGATCAGCACCGGGCTGTCCGTGCGCAGCACCGCCTGCGCCTTCTCGCGCAGGTCGACGATCACCTGGCTGCTGCCGAGGAACGGATCGACCGGCATGCGGACATCGGTCGACTGCGCACCGGCCAGCACCTGGCGTTGATTGCGGCGGTTCTCGAGGATGCGATTGATGACCACGAGCAGCGCGTCGAGCTCCACCGGCTTCGTGAAGAACTGTTCCGCGCCGAGCTTCACCGCTTCCACAGCGTTGTCGATCGACGCGTATGCCGTGAGCACGATCACCGGCGCGTCGCTGACCGTGCGGAAGTCGGTGAGGAGGTCGAGCGCGTTGCCGTCGGGGAGGCGGAAGTCGAGGATCGTGATGTCGGGGCCGAACGCGCGGAACTTCGCCTTGCCGGCCGCGCAGTCGTCCGCTTCCTCGACGTCGAATCCCTTCGACGTCAGAAATCGACGGACGGCAAACCGCGGAACCGACTCGTCGTCGATGAGCAGGACACGTGGACGTAGCAAGTGTGCGGCGATTCTAGCGCGGCAGCATCTTCAGTGCGCGCAGCAGCGCGTCTGTCACCGGATCGTAAACATCTCCCGTGATGAAGATCGTGCGGAAGAGCAGCAGCTCGACGACCGCGTTGAGCACGATCGCGATCGTCGCCCAACGCTTGTCGCGCAGGAACGTCGCGGCCGCGAGGCGTGCCAGCGAATCGGCGGGGACGATGTAGCGGAGGTTCTTCGACGACAGCAATCCGTGCACGACGAAGATGCCGGCGAGCAGGATGCCGAGGTTGCGAATCGGCCGATCGACGCGCGAGAAGAGTGCGCCGATCGCGGCGAGCGTCACCAGCGGCGCGACCGCGAGCATGTCGATCAGCAGCCGGTGCATCGGACCGTTCTGGTACTGCTCCGGATACTCCGCGCCGATCGTCGACGTCGTCAGATGCGCGATCGTGAAGAACGACGTGACGTCGTGCGCGAGCAGGCAGAAGACGGCGAAGTAGAGGAAGGGAGGGAGGGCGGCGGCGAGGAGCATCGTGTAGGACAGGCGCCCTCGCCTGTCACGACAGGCGGGGGCGCCTGTCGTACACAACCACCAGAACAACAGGATCAATGGATAGACCAGGAGGAACTGCTCCTTCGCCCCGAACGTGAGCGTCGTGACGGCGATCCACGCCGCGAGCCATGCGTTGCGCGACGTCCGCGTGTACGCGAGGAGCGTGGCGATCGAGGCGAGGACGAGCATGCAGAAGAACTCGTCGGCGAGCGCGCGGCGCCCGAGGGCGAGTTGGAGCGGCGAGGTGGCGGTGAGGGCGGCGGCGGCGAGGGCGACCGTCGAGTCGAAGAGCTCGCGACCGATCCACCACGTCAGGGCGACCGAGGCGATGCCGGCGAGGGTCGAGACGGTGGCGAGATCGCGGAACGTGCAGTGTCCGGCGAGCGAGCAGAAGATCGACGTGACGCCGATCCACGACCAGCGGAGCGGACTCGGGAAGAGCCACATGTCGCGGTCGTGGATGAACGTCTGCACCAGGTCGGGGTACTGGCCGATGCCGCCGTTGAAGAGCGTTCCGGCGAAGTCGAGGTAGGTCGCTTCGTCGGCCGGCGCGTACTGGATGATGTTGTTGAGATAGAGGCGGATGGCGGCGGCGACGGCGAGCACCGCGGCGAACGCTAACGCTTTGTTATTATGCACTTCGTCCAATTCGTCCTCGGGGAGCTCCTGTGAAAAAACCAACTGCCTGGCTCACGATCGCCCTTTCTCTATTCTGGCTCACCACACCGGTTCTGGAAGCCGGATTCCCGGGGACCGATCTGATCCTCCCCGCGGTCGGACGCGTCGACGGCGTCGGCGGGAGCCACTTCTACACGACGGTCTGGGTCACGAACCCGTCGCCGACCGAGAGCGCCGCCGTGCAGCTGTCGTTCTTGCGGAGCGGGCAGAGCAACCCATCGCCCGCGACCGCGACCGACACGATCCCGGCCGGCGCGACGAAGGTCTACGAGAACGCCTCCGAGCTGCTCTTCGGCGCGACAGGCCTCGGCGCGATGCGCATCCGCTCGGCGAAGTCGGTGCTGGTTTCGTCGCGCATCTACAACCAGAACGACGGCCAGACCGTTGCCGGATCGCAGGGACTCTTCAGCTCCGGAATTCCGTCCGAGTTCGGGATCGGGAAGGGGCAATCGGGCGTATTGCAGGGAGTGCGGAACTCCGCAGATTTTCGCTACAACGTCTTTCTTGTCGAGACCGGCGGCGGCACGATCGCGCTGACGCTGACCATCGCCGACGACGCCGGCGTGCCGCTCGGTACGATGAACGTGACGCTGCAGCCGTGGGAGCACCGCGTGCTGAACGTGGCGAACATGGTGAGCGGAAATGTGATCGACGGAACGCTCCGCGCCGCGGGCACCGACGGCGACGGCCGCGCGCTGATCCTCGGGTCGCAGGTGGCGAACGGGAGCCAGGATGCGTCGGGGTTCGAGATGACGTTCCGGGAGGAGATGCTCGGGGTGGGAGTGGTGGGGGCGACGGGGGCGACCGGGGCGACGGGTCCGGCGGGGGCGCGCGGGCTCGCGGGGGCGGATGGGGCCACGGGTGCCACGGGCGCGACCGGTGCCACCGGTGCGACAGGACTCACCGGATCGACGGGCGCCACCGGCGCGACCGGTGCCACCGGCTTGACCGGATCGACCGGTACGACAGGAGCCACCGGTGCAACCGGACCAACGGGATTGACCGGAGCTGATGGCGCGACCGGAGCAACTGGCGCGACCGGAGCAACTGGTGTCCCGGGATCGATCGGAGCAACAGGTCTCACCGGCAGCACGGGAGTGACCGGCGCCACCGGCAACACCGGAGCAACCGGCAACACGGGGGCAACCGGCAACACCGGAGCAACTGGCGACACCGGCGCGACCGGAGCAACCGGAGCAGATGGCGCCACCGGTGCCACCGGATTGACCGGCGCGACCGGCGCTCCCGGCCCAACCGGCGCCGACGGCGCAACAGGATCCACCGGAGCAACCGGTAGGACGGGCGCAACCGGCGCGACGGGCCCAACCGGCGCAACGGGCCTCACCGGCATCGACGGCGCTACCGGTCCGACCGGGCTCACCGGATCGACCGGAGCAACCGGATCGAACGGCGCAACCGGATCGAACGGCGCAACCGGCGCGACCGGCACAACCGGCAGCACCGGGGCAACCGGCAACACGGGCGCAACCGGGGCAACCGGCAACACCGGAGCAACCGGGGTAACTGGCAATACCGGAGCAACCGGGGCAACCGGCAACACCGGGGCAACCGGCAACACCGGCGCCACCGGCGCAACCGGCACCACTGGCGCAACAGGAGCCACCGGCGCCACCCCCGACCTCACCGGCCTCGTTCAGCTCGCACCCGCGGCGCAACAATCGACCAGCACCACCAACACCCTCATCAACCTCAAGCTCCTCGGCACGACCACGCTCGGCACGAGCGGCACGTCTGACCTTCTCTCCCTCAGCGCCAGCGGCAACTACTCCACCGGGGCGCTGGACAAGGAATGGTTCCGCGTCGACAACGCCGGCGGGATTCTTGGCATCGGCACGTACAGCATCGACCCGAACCCCGTCCTCGACAGCGACATCCTCGGCGCCGGGACCATCCCCGCCACCGGCGACGGCGCGCGCCTGATGTGGTACGGCGCGAAGGCGGCGTTGCGTGCCGGCTACACGACCGGCGGCAGTTGGGACGACGCGAACATCGGCTCCGCATCGTTTGCCACCGGCGCCCGAAACCGCGCCTCCGGCCGCTTCTCGGCAGCGTTCGGCGACCGGAACATCGCCAGCGGAGAAAGGTCGGTGGTCTTTGGCTCCGGGAACACGGTGAGCAGCATCGGCGGGACCGCCTTCGGTGGCTCCAACACTGTTGCCGGCAGCAACTGTACGGCGATCGGCAGTCAGAACACGATCGGAGCGACCGGCGGCGCCGGCTGCTTCGCGTTCGGCGTCCTTTCCATCGCCAACGCCAACCAGGCATACGCAATCGGCGAGCGCGCAAATGTGCAGAGCGGAAAAGCGATGGTCATCTCGCTGGGGAACAGCTTCGGCGTCAACACGGACGACGCCGGCGGCAGCACGCTCACCGTCCGCGCCGCGAACGGCATCTACTTCGGCACGAACACCGGCACTCCCGTCATCCCCACCGGCCACTTCATCGAGACCTCCACCGGCGCGTACCTCACTTCCGGCGGCACCTGGACGAACTCCTCCGATCGCAATCTGAAGGAGCGCTTCCTGCCGATCGACGGCGAGGAGATCCTGCGCAAGCTCGCCGCGATGCCGATCACGACGTGGAGCTACCGCAACGAATCGGCGAGGACGCGCCACCTCGGTCCGATGGCGCAGGACTTCTTCGCCGCCTTCGGACTCGGCGACTCCGACCGCAGCATCAGCACCGTCGATGAAGGCGGCATCGCCCTCGCCGCGGCGCAGGCGCTGGCCCGCCGCACCGCCGCCCTGGAGCAGGAAAACGCGGAGCTGCGTCAACGATTGGAGCGGCTGGAGAAGATCCTGCTCGATAATTCGCAGAAGTGAACCGCGGTAACTTCCTCTTTGCCTGCGCCGCCGCGATCGCGTTGATCACGGCGGCGTACGCGAACTCGCTCGACAACTCCTTCCACTTCGACGACTCGCACGTCATCGAGTCGAACGTCTATCTGCGCAGCCTGCACAACGTCCCGCTCTTCTTCAAAGACGCGCACACGTTCAGCAGCCTGCCGCAGAACTCGACCTACCGTCCGCTGGTGACGCTCACGCTGGCGCTCGACTACGCGCGCGGCCACGGCCTCGCGCCGCACGCGTTCCACGTCACGCAGCTCGCGCTGATGCTGATCACCGGTGTGCTGCTGGTGATCTTCTTCACGCCGATCAGCGGCCGCTGGATCGCCCTCTTCTGCGCGGCGCTCTTCTGCATTCACACCGCGAACACGGAGACGATGAACCTCATCTCCGCGCGCTCCGAGCTGCTGTCGACGATCGGCCTCCTCGGGTCATTCATCCTCTATCAGCGCTCGCCGTTCGCGCGACGCACGCTGCTCTATCTGATCCCGCTCGCCATCGGCGCGCTGGCGAAGGCGCCGCTCGTCGTGTTCGCGCCGCTGCTATATGTGTACGCCCGCTATGTCGAAGAGCAGCCGCCGAAGCAGGCCACCCGCACCGCCCTCCCGTCCCTCATCGTCGGCATCGTCCTCCTCGTCTTCCTCAACTCGATGAACGCGCCCGAGTGGGTGGGGGGCGGCGGCTCGCGCTATCACTACCTCATCACGCAGCCGTTCATCTGGCTGCACTACTTCCGCCTCTTCTTCCTGCCGATGGGGCTGACCGCCGACACCGACATGGGCCTCTTCCCGCACTGGTACGACACCCGGGCCATCGCCGGCTACGCGTTCGTCGCGTTGCTGATCCTCTGGATCCGGCGCACGGAGTCGCGCGCCGTGAAGTTCGGCCTCTGGTGGTTCGTGATCGCGCTGCTCCCGACGTCGATCTTTCCGCTCGCCGAGGTGGCGAACGAGCACCGGATTTTCTTCGCGTACATCGGACTCGTGCTCGCGATCACCTGCTGGGCGATGCGCTTCGTCGAAGACGTGTCTACCGACACGGTCGCCGGCGTCGCGGCGGTGATCCTCATCATGCACGCCGCGGGGACGCACGCGCGCAACGAGACGTGGAAAACCGAGGCGTCGCTGTGGGCGGATGTCGTGGCGAAGAGTCCGGGCAACGGCCGCGCGTGGATGAACTTCGGACTGACGCAGATGGGGAAGGGGGACTACGCCGGCGCGAAGGCGAGCTTCGACCGCGCCGTGCCGCTCGTCCCGAACTACTCCGTCCTGCAGATCAACCTCGGCATCGACACCGCCGCCCTCGGCGATCAGATCACCGCCGAGCGGCACTTCCGCCGCGCGCTCGAGCTCAACGCCGACGCCAACTCGCACTACTTCTACGCGCGCTGGCTCGTGCAGCAGGGACGCGGGCCGGAAGCGCTGCCGCACGTGCGCGAGGCTTTGCGTTTCAGTCCCGCGTTCGGCGAGGCGCGCGCGCTGCTGCTCCGTCTATCCGCCGCCATCGCGTCGCCCGATCTCGCGTCGCTGCAGGCGGAGACGCTGGCCATCAATCCCGACGATCGAACGCTCGCCACTTATCCGAGCTACGACGCCGCATTCAAGGCGGGCGTCGAGGCGATTCAGCGCAAGGACTGGCTCGCCGCCGCGCGCGCGAATCGCGAGGCGCTGCGGCATGACCCCGGCTCCGCGGATGCGAAGCAGAACCTCGGCTGGTCGCTCCACCAGCTCGGGTTCATGCCATGATCCGCTGATGAGCGAATCAACGTCCGGTTCAACGTTCGCCTCCCTCGGGCTGCGCGACTCGTTGCTGGCCACCCTCACTTCCCTCGGATACGAAGCGCCGACGCCGATCCAGGAACGGACCATCCCGATCCTGCTCGAAGGCCACGACCTCATCGGCCAGGCGCAGACCGGCACAGGCAAGACCGCGGCGTTCGCGCTGCCGATCCTTCAGAAGATCGACGTCAACGCGCGCGGTACGCAGGCGCTCGTCCTCACGCCGACGCGCGAGCTGGCGATGCAGGTCGCCGAGGCGCTGCATTCGTACGCGCACGGCATGGAAGGGCTGAGCGTGCTGCCGGTGTACGGCGGTGCGCCGATCGTGCATCAGCTCAAGCGGCTGGAGCGCGGCGTGCAGGTCGTCGTCGGCACGCCGGGACGTCTCATCGATCACCTCGATCGCAGGAGCCTGAAGCTCGACGCCATCCGCATGATCGTCCTCGACGAAGCGGACGAGATGCTGAAGATGGGATTCATCGAAGACGTGGAGCGGATCCTCGGCGAGGCGCCGCCGGAGCGGCAGATCGCGCTCTTTTCCGCGACGATGCCGCCGGAAGTGCTGCGCATCGCGCAGAAGCACATGCCCGACGCGCAGCGCGTGGCGATCGAGCACAAGAAATCGACGTCGCCCGACATCGAGCAGCGCTTCATCAATCTGTCCGAGGGACAGAAGCTCGATGTGCTGACGCAGATCCTCGAGCTCGAGGAGAACGACGCCACGCTGATCTTCCGGCGGACGAAGAACGGCGCGGCGGAGCTCGCGGAGCGGCTCGAAGGGCGCGGCTTCGCGGCGGTCGCGATGCACGGCGACATGAAGCAGTCGGAGCGCGAGAGCGTGATCCGGCGGCTGCGCGCGGGGACGATCGAGATCGTCGTGGCCACCGACGTCGCGGCGCGCGGACTCGACGTCGAGCAGATCACGCACGTGGTGAATTTCGACGTGCCGCACGACGTCGAGGCCTACGTGCATCGCATCGGCCGCACGGGCCGCGCGGGGCGCAGCGGCGTGGCGACGATGTTCATCACGCCGCGCGAGCGGAAGATGATGCGGGAGATCGAGCGCTACACCGGCACGCCGATCAAGCCGATGCGCATGCCGACGCAGGCGGACGTCGCCGCGCGGCGCGTGACGCAGTTGAAGGACACGATCCGCAAGAACCTGCTGGAAGGCGATCTCGATCTCTACCTCGAGCTCGTCGAGTCGCTGGTGGAGGAAGGGCCGCACGACATGGCGGAGATCGCGGCCGCGGCGGCGCGGTTGCTGTCATCGGCGAAGCCGATCGCGGAGAAAGAGATTCCGGTGCTGGCACCTCCACCGCCGGCTCCAGCTCGTTCCACTTCTCCCCACAAGAGCCCAACACAAAATCAAAAGCAGGAGCCCAAAACCCGCCTCTCCATGGCCGTCGGCAAACGCGACGGCATCCGTCCCGCCGACGTCGTCGGCTCGATCGCGAATGAAGCGAACGTCGCCGGCCGCGACATCGGGCCGATCGACATCCGCGACGACATCACGTTCGTCGTCATCCCGACCCGCTACGTCGAGCAGGTGCTGCAGAAGGTCGGACGCAAGCGCTTCCGCGGCAAGGCGCTCAACGTGAAAGTCGCGGGCGGCAGCGACGGCCCACCGGCGCGCAAGCCGGCGCCGTTCGGGAAGTTCATCAAGAAGGGGAAACCGCAGCGCAGATGAATCGCGCCACGATCTGGTTCGTCGCGGCCGTGTCGATCGCGGCGGTCACGGTGATCGGGCGGATGTTCGGCACGCCGCCGAACACGGTCGGCTTCGTCTACCTGATCGCCGTGCTGCTGCTCTCCGTGACCGGCGGGCTGCTGATCGGGACGCTCGCGTCGATCGTCGCGGCGCTCTGCTACAACTTCTTTTTCTTTCCCCCGCTCTACACGCTGAACGTCGAGACGCCGGCGAACTGGTTTTCGCTCGCCGCGTTCTTCATCGCCGCGGTGATCGGCAGCCGGCTCGTGGCGGCGGCGCATCTGCAGGCGGTGCGCGAGAGCGACGCGCTGAAGACGTCGCTGCTGCGCGCGATCTCGCACGACCTCGCGTCGCCGATCACCGCGGTGTCGATCCGCACCGAGTCGATCCGCCGCCGCGCGGGGAAGGACCGCGATCTGATGGAGGACGTCACCGCGATCGCCGAGGAGACGTCGCGATTGCGCAGACGCATCGACAACCTGCTGTCGATGGCGCGGCTGGAGGCGGGGAAGACGAAGCCGCATCGCGAGCCGACGCCGCCGGCCGATCTGTTTCGCACGGCGCGCGAAAGTCTGCCGATGGTGCCGATGATCGTGCGCGTTGCCGATGATTGTCCCGACGCGAACGTCGACCCGTCGCTGACGCTGGAGATCCTGGTCAACCTGATCGAGAACGCGCATCGCGTCTCGCCCGCCGGCGTGCCGATCGAGCTCGCCGCGGCGAAGCATCCGGGCGACGCGAGCATGCTGCGCATCGAAGTCCTCGATCGCGGCCCCGGCCTCCCGCGCGCCACCGAGGGCGACGTCGCGCAGCGCGGCCTCGGGCTGGAGATCGCGCGCAGCTTCGCCGCCGCGAACGGCGGCAGCATCGGGCACGTGCCGCGGGAGGGAGGCGGGACGATCGCGCTGATCGACCTGCCGGCGGCGCGGTCAGGGCTTGGGACCGGGAGTAATTGACTGGCCGAGGAGGCCCTTGATCACCTCAGGCGTGATCGGGTTCTCGTTTTTCTTCAGCGTTTCGATCCAGGCTTTACGTTGCGCGCGCCGCGTCACGTCCGGCGCTGCATTGACGTACGGCTGAAAATCGGCAATGGCGGCCGCGTATTTGCCGGTCAGCGCTTCCGCCACGCCGCGGCTGTCCTTGAAGCGATAGTCATCGGGTGTTTGAGACACGGCGTAGTCACATGCTTCGTCGACGACCTTCGACGCGTAGCCTTCGAGAGCGGCGTTCCAGCAGAGCGTGTTCCACGCCGACGATGGAATTGGCAATTTCGGGTCAGTCTCTCGTGCCGCACGGAAGTCCGCGAGGGCGGTCGGTATGTTGCCCTCGAGTGCGTGAGTGACTCCCGCGTTCAATTGTGATTGGGCGAGAATGCGCCGCGTGGTTCCGCTCGGATCGTCGGTCGTGGACGTCGTGCTCGTCGCGGAGGTGGCGGTCGTTTCGGTCACGGTGGTGGCCGAGGTATCCGCCATGGTCATCGAGGTGTCAGTCGCCATGGTGTCAGTGGTGGATATCGTATCGGTCATGGCCGTATCAAACGCCGCGGTATTGGTATAGGCGTAAGGGTTGCGAGGATCGGCGAAAGTCACCTGAATCGTTAGTGGAGTTACTGGCTCTGGTCTCAGGTCGATCTGCTGAGCGCGGAACGGCCTGCGCACGGCGTCGAGCGTGATTCTCAAGGCCTCGCTCGGCGTCAGATCCGCCTTTTCACCGGAAGCGCTCCCGAGGCCGTAATAAACGTCGTACACACCACGGTCGACGACGATATCGATCTTGTCCGCCGAGGTCATGACAGCTGCGGTACCGTGCGCGAGCGTTACTGACGTTTCGCCGGGCCACGCGAGACCTACCCGAACCGTGTCCTGAATATTCAATTGCCCGTGATAGGGGGCCATACCGACTTCCAGATAGCCGCCGCCCGAAGCCGAAACAATCTTGCCCTTTACGGGAACCTCCCGCGATGCGCGCTGGATGAGTGTGCTTCGGGCCCGGCGCGTCATGTATGCGGCAACGGTGAGATCGGCCAGACCGATGATGAAGAGAGCGATCACCAGCCCGCTGGCGATCGCTCTGCGTCGCGAACGCCAGGCGATTGGTACGCGGGCATCGATCGACGCGAATGCCGTCGCGAGTGAACCGCACGCCGGAAGAACGAGCACCCAGAGCCGGGAAAAAAGATCAGGATCGAGGATGGCGAGCCAGCGCAGTAAGGCCGTGCAGAGCAGCATGGAACCGGCCGCGCCGGTTGCGGCGGCAACGAGAAAATTCGTCCAGCGCGACCGCGCCGTTGCGCCGCCGATGATGGTGAGTGTGCGCACCGCCACGACCGCGAAGACGAGCACGATGCCGAGCACGATGAAATTCTCTTTCTGGGCGGATTCTCCGATCACCATCGTGAAGAGAATCGCGAGCAGCGCGTACGACCCCGCCGCAAGCGCCAGGGAGAAGAGGATCTCCACGATCTGTCCACGCCCCGCGCCATGAAGCGGCCAGGCCGTCGAGCGGACGCTGGCGAGGATGGCGAGCACGACGCCGATCAATGCGCCGATCCCCACCCCTTTGGTCAATTCGGTGCTGATGCCGCCGTTCAATCCAGCGGTGGATGTGACGATGCCGAGCACGATCTCCATGAGGACGACGACGACGACCGCCCCACCCAGCGCGGCGGGAAGGGTACGGAAATAGAACTTGAAGCCTCGCTCCGGATACGCGATGCCGAACAGCCACAATGCCGGTCCCCAGCCGCCGGAGAGCGGCGGAATCTTCGCCCCTTTCGCGCGCAGCCGTCCGAGGAGCGCGTAGAACTCCCGCTTCCGCCGCGAATCCTTTTCCTCGTCGTAGAGCTTCAATACGTACGCGTCGCCGGCGGTGACGCGCTCCACCAGTTCGTCCTCCGCGGCTTTGCGGACGCGCTCGACGCGATCGTCCAGAGCTCTGCTGATGAGACGGTCGGTCGACGCAGCGGTCTGAATCGCACCAAGGGCGAGAATGGCGTTGACTCGCAGTTGCGGATCATCGCGAAGGAGGAATTCGTCGATCAGCACCACCGGGTCCCTGTTCATGCTCCCGCCCTCCTGGCCCAATACCGGATGTCGTCTTTGTTCGACGGCGAGGCATGCTCGATCTGGCTGCGCAGAACGAACATCGCTTGTGGCTGTGTCAAATCAGTCGTATCGCGGTTCGCATTGAGCAGGCGAAGGTCCTGCGCCGAAAGAAATCCGCGCGCCTGATCGCCACGCATCACCCGTTCGAGCACCGCCGGGACGTCGGTGTCCTCGGGCATGGCGGCGAACTCCTCCGCCCATCTCTTCGCGGCGTCTTTGTGGCCGTAGAAGATCGCGGCGCGAAACATGAGCTCCTTGGTGGACGGTGACCAGACGACCTTCCTCGATTGTGCGTGCAGCGCGAGGAAGGCACCGCGGCTGATGACGCCTTCCAGATCGGTCCCCACCGAATGGCCCGCGCCGCGCAGCGTCTGCAGTGCGTCCTTTAGGCGGAGATAGTCGCCGTCGCGGAAGAGGATGTCCTGCATCGCCTCATGGATCGAGGGAATCAGGAACTCGTGTGTGATCTCGACGAAGCTGCCGCCGAGGCGGACTTCCACCCGCACGATCGTCCGGTCGACCAGTCCCTGGAGGAGCATCTGTCTGCGCATCGCATCGCGGAACGGCACATTGACCAGTTGTCTGCGCTCGACGATGTTCCGTGTGCCGGTTCCGGTGATGAGCGGATCGAGCAGTTCCAGCGATTCGTTCCGGTCGTCGTCGGTGGGGAGGCCGTCGAGATAGTCGCGCAGGAAGGCTCGGAGGATTCCCTTCGCCCCTTTGAGCTTCACGTCATAGATGTCGAGGTCGATCACGCGCGCGGTCTGTGCCGCCGAACCCCCGGTTTCCACCGGCTGATCTTTTTCCGCCCAGAGCTTTTCGCAGATCAGCGACAGGTGTGCCGGCTCCACATAGCGATCCTCTTTCAACAGATCGGACACGATCCGCCGATAGCAGTCTTCGGTGTAGCCATAGTCATAGATGGACGCCGGACGCCGGATGGCATCGAGCGCGCCCTCTTTCGACAGCAGCTTGAGGTGGAAGCGCGACTGATCGATCTCCGGCGCGAATTCCTGAATGGGGCCGAGCTGTGCGACATATTCGCTGCGCATCGAGATCAGAAAGCGGATCGATGGAAGCTCTCCGTCGGCGAGGCGTCCGCAGTAGACCTCCTTCAGCTGTTCGAAGAAGTCGTAGCGCAGACGCCAGTCGGGAAGCTCGGTCGTCGTATGAACGGCTGTTCCGGGATCGACGAAGCGGGTGAAGATCTCTTCGAACTGATCGAAGATGAGGATGAGCGCGAATTGCGACCGGCGCGCGCCATAGACTTCGAGCAGATTCAGAAGAAACGGCCACAACTTCGGCGACGGCGGATCGAGGTAGGCGAGCAGCGTCTTGTAGCGTGCGGCAAAGTCGTCGCTGCCGATGATCTCCCGCACCTGCCGCAGCGGCGTGCTGCCATCGATCGGGTCATCGGGAAACGGGTTCGCATCGCCCCCCTGGCGCACTGCCGCGATATGAGAGCTGAAGGCTTCCACGTCGATGGTCGATCGCAGGAGGCGCGAGAAACAGGGAACCACCGGCTGTGTGACGTCCGGCGAGGCAGCAGTGCCTTCGGCGGCGCAGACGGGGGAGATCAGGGATCGCCTGCGCGGGTCGCTCAGGCGCAGCGAATCGTAAGTCGCGAGCAATTGATCGATCGTCAGTTCGGCCGCGTCCGGAATTGCGGCGATCACCCGGTCGATCGCCGCGAGCTCCACCTGCGGCGACGGCATGACCGAGAGGAGCGTCGCGCCGCGGGCCGAGGCAACCGGATTGTTGTGCGGCAGGATGCGGACCGGCGTCCAGCCTCGCCGTTCCAGTTCCGGGATCGCCGTGGCGTTGACTACCGAGGTCTTTCCCGCTCCCGATTGCGCATGCAACAACGTGAACCGCGCCGAGAGGACGCGCGCCAGGAGCCGCTCTGCGTCGGCGGCCCGGCCGAAGAAAAAGTCGCGGTCTTCGACCTGATAGCTCGCGGTCCCTTTGTACGGTTTGGATTGCGGCAGCTCGGCTGTGGTCATGGGCGATTCATTGCCGCGCGGTTGAATGCGTCCTTCACCTGCTCGAAGAAGAGGTCGCCGTGCTGATCGAGCATTTCGATCCCGTATTTCTTGAGCGCGACGATCTTCAGCTCACCCCACGCCCCGCAGGCGAGCTTGTACGGACCGTCGCGGTCGTCACCGGTATCGCGCGATACGACGGCGTAACGGAACTTGTCCTTCCCTGCCTCGAGCGAGACGCGCAGCAGCGCGTAGGTCAGCCGGAAATCGGCATCGAGGATGTGCGAGCCGACGAGCACGAGAGGCGTATCCGAGATGATGGTGGTGAGGTCGGTGGGGATGCATTTCTGATCCATCGACCGGCAGAGGATGTCGAAGTAGTGCTCCGTCGAGAGCGTGCAGCTCTCCTCGACGTCCTGCGAGCCGTGCAGCTTGTAGATGATCGGCTCGGTCAGCTCGTTGACGGAGAGGATGGTCCGTTCGCCGCCGCGCTCTTCGTACATGGTCCCGTTGCTGATGGCCACGGTCCTTGGCCCACACTCCGCGATCAGCGAGCCGAGTGCCGCGTCGTCGCGCGGATTGCACGTACCGGAGCGGCCGTCCGGCCCGGAGAGAGAAAGCTGGCCGTCCGTCATCGAGCTGACCGTGGCGATGGTGTTGATCTGCGCCTTGTTCGACATCCGGTATTGAACGATGCGCGTGAACGGGATGCCCTTCTTCAGCAGCGCCTTCTCCAGCAGGAGATCGAGATTGCTGCTGACGATCAGCCGCTTGTGCTCCCGACGGCCGCGAGTCTTTGCCCGTCCGGCCATCAGTTGCTGCAGTTCGGCCAGCGCCGAGTAGCCGGCGGCCTTTTCTGCGTCGCGGCCGGAGAGGATGTCGATGACGTAATTCTCCAGATCGTCGTCGTTGTGCTTCGCGGCGTAATAGCTCGCCGCGAGATCGGCGGAAGGGAGGATCGATTTCGGGTCGCCGCCGATGAGCCCGAGCTCGACCAGAAGGCGCGACGGGATCTCGCCGATCGACTGCGGGTGGGTCGTGCTGCGGCCGACGAAGAACGTCACGTTGCCGTTCCGGAGACGGTCGGCGACTTTCTGGGCGGCGACGGCGTTCGGATCGGCCTCGTTGCGCGGCGCCTGCTGCATCAGTCCGCGCTTCTTCAGTCGCCACTTGTACGGATTGACACCGGTGATCCCCCACATCAGCGCGTCGAGACTGGCCTGATCGAGATCGCTCGCCATCGGGCACAACTGAAGTGTCCGAAGCCGCATCGGAATGCGTTCGTCGCCGGCACTGACACCGGGCAGGAGGACGGGGATGACGGGGATCTTCTCGGTGACCGCGAGGTTGAAGGCCATGCTCAACTCGCTGCTGGCCCATGACCCCAATCCATTCGGTCCGAGGAAAACCGCGACGCTGCGGCTCTGACGGATGCCATGCTCGAGCGCCGTCTGCCATTCCCGGCCGGGCACGAGGTTCCACTTATCGAACCAGACGGTCAGCTCTTCGTTCTGCAACGCCTCGGCGATGCGTTGAACCGATTCGCGATCTTCGGACGTGTAGCTGATGAAAACGTCGTACGTCTCGCCATCGACTGGGCGATTCGGTGCATTCGCAGCCTGATAGACGTCGAAGCTCATGGCCTCCGCCCTCGCTCGCATTGCCGCAATGCCGTCGGCGGGGAATGCCATTTATCCCGACGTCGGCGTCGCCTTAACGGCTCTTCTGTGGGGGTACATCGAAAAATCTACGCCCCGCCGCGGAGGGTGTCAAGGCGCGGCGCGCTCACAGCTCGATCTGCGCGCCCAGCTCCACCACGCGATTCGGCGGCAGCCGGAAGAACGTCGCCGCGCTCTCCGCGTTGCGCATCATCGAGGCGAAGATCTTCTCCCGCCACCGCATCATCCCGCTCGGCCGCTTCGTGACGATCAGCGTCTCGCGCCCGAGGAAGTAGGTCGTATCCATCGGGGGCACGACGAGCCCTTTCTCCGCCGCGCGCTCGAGCAGGGCGGGGACGTCGATGTCTTCCATGTAGCCGTAGCGCGCGCGGATGCGATGGATTCCTTCGCCGAGGTCTTCGACGGTGAATCGCTCCGCGGGCGAGACGTGCGAGACCTCTTCGCTCTCGATCGTCAGCAGGACTACCCGCTGATGCAGCGCCTTGTAGTGCTTCAGGCTGTGCAGCAGCGATGACGGAATCGCGCCGGCGTTGCGATGCATGAACACGGCGGTGCCGGGGACGCGGATCGGCGGGCGGACGCGCAGCGACTGGATGAACACCTCGGGTGAGAGCGTGCCGTCGCGCAGCTTCTCCGTGAGGATCTCCCGTCCGCGGCGCCACGTCGTCATCACGGTGAAGACCGCGCCGGCGATGAGCAGCGGGAACCAGCCGCCGGCGACGATCTTGGCGTAGTTCGCGATGAGGAACGCGAGGTCGCCGACGAGGAACGCCGCGGTGATCGCGCCGGCGGTGAGGCGGCTCCAGCCGCGCAGGTCGCGCGCCACGACGTACGCCAGGATGGTGGTGATGATCATCGTCGTGCTGACCGCGACGCCGTACGCGCCGGCGATGTTGCTCGACGATCCGAAGCCGATGACGAGCACGATCGTGGCGACCATCAGCGCCCAGTTCACGGTCGGCATGTAGATCTGGCCGATCTCCGCGCTCGAGGTGTGCACGATCTCCATGCGCGGCAGGTAGCCGAGCTGGATCGCCTGCCGCGTGAGCGAGAAGGCGCCGGAGATGATGGCCTGCGAGGCGATGATCGTGGCGCACGTGGCGATGATCACGAGCGGATAGAGGCTCCACGCCGGCGCGAGGAGATAGAACGGATTCGCGGCGGCGGCGGGACGCTCGATGAGCAGCGCGCCTTGTCCGAGATAGTGGAGGACGAGCGCAGGTGCGGCGACGGAGAACCAGTCGATCTGGATCGGCTTCTCGCCGAAGTGTCCGAGGTCGGCGTACAGCGCTTCGCCTCCGGTGGCGACGAGGAAGACGGAGCCGAGCACGAGGAATCCGTGCAGGCCGTTCTGCATGAAGAAGCGGACGGCGTGGAGCGGATTGAGCGCCCAGAGCACCGACGGGTGCATCGCGATTCCTTTGATTCCGAGGATCGCCAGGATGCCGAACCAGACGAGCGTGATCGGACCGAAGATGAGGCCGACGCCGGCCGTACCGCGCCGCTGAAACGAGAAGAGCAACACGAGGATGATGATCGTGATCGGGATGACGTACGGCTTGAAGAACGGCGTCGCCACTTCGAGCCCTTCGACCGCGCTGAGCACCGAGATCGCGGGCGTGATCATGCCGTCGCCGTAGAGCAGCGCCGCGCCGAAGACCCCCATGATCACCAGCGCCGCCTTCACCGCGCCGCGCCGCCGCTTGCTCATCCCGATGAGACCGAGCAGCGCGAGGATCCCCCCCTCGCCGCGGTTGTCGAAGCGAATGACGTAGACGTGGTACTTGATCGTGACGACGGTGACGAGCGTCCAGAAGATCAGCGACAGCACGCCATACACATTGGCCTGCGACAACGGCACGGCGTGATGGCCGTAAAAGCATTCGCGCATGGCGTAGAGAGGGCTCGTGCCGATGTCGCCGTAGACGATTCCGAGAGCGAGAAGGGAGAGGGAGAGGAGGCGCTTGCCGTGGGGGTGCTCTGAGGACATCCGGAAGGGAGTCTAGCGTGCTATCTCATTGAGGGAGCGAATCTTAATGGTTTCTTAATGCGAGACAGCGGACAACGGACAGCGGACAGCGGGAGACCCGATCTCACTCTGCTGTCCGCTGTCCGCTGTCTGCTGTCCCGGCGGTGTCGATGATCACCAGATCGAATCCATGCCCCCTCTCCAGCAGCTTGTGCACGATGCTCGGCGCGAACCGATTGAGGAATCCCGGCCTTGTCGGCTTGCCCACGACGAGCAGGTTGATCTTTGCTTCGCGCGCGAAGTCACAGAGCGCGCCGGCGACGTCTTCGGACTCGCGGGTGACGACCGTGGCGCCGAGGGAGATGGCGAGCTGCACGTTCTCGCTCAGCTTGCGGTGCTCCTCCGCGGTGATGTTCCGCGGATGCTCGCGCTGCTGGCGGACGTAGACGGCGAACCAGCGGGTGTTCATCCGTCCCGCGATGCGCGAGGCGCGCAGGACGAGCGGCCTCGCGATCTCGGGATCGAACGGCACGGCGACCGCGAGCTTGACCTCCGATTCGTTGCCGCCGGTGAACGTGGCGGTCTGCAGCAGCGCGAGCTCGCGCAGGCGGGCCAGCATCTCGGCGCGGAAGAAGTTGTCGAGTGCGCGCTTCGCCTGCTCGGGCGGATAGATCTTTCCCTGGCGCAGCCGCTCCTGCAGCTCGGAGACCGGGATGTCGACGAGGACCACCGAATCGGCTTCGCGGACGATGCGGTCGGGCACGCGCTCGCGGATCTCGATGCCGGTGGCCGATTGCACGACGTCCTGCACTCCCTCGAGGTGCTGGACGTTGAGCGCGGTCATGACCGAGGTGCCGGCGGCGAGGATCTCCTCGACGTCCTGCCAGCGCTTCTCATTGCGCGAGCCGGGCGCGTTAGTGTGAGGCAGCTCGTCGACCACCACGACGTCGGGATGGCGCGCCAGGATGGCGTCGAGGTCCATCTCCTCGATGACGACGTCTTTGTACGCCACGCGTTTGCGCGGGATGACCTCGAGATCGGTGATCCGTGCCGCGGTCTCGGCGCGGCCGTGCGGCTCGATGAAGCCGATGGCGATGTCGACGCCGGCGTCGCGCGCGGCGTGTGCGTCGACGAGCATGCGCACGCTCTTGCCGACGCCCGCGGCCATGCCGAGGTAGACCTTCAGCCGTCCGCGTCCGGCGCGCGTCGTTCCGGCGAGACGGAGCAGCTCATCCGGATCGGGACGTCGCATGACTCTTCATGATGTCATCGAGCGCGAGGTTGAGCAGGAGCACGTTGACGCGCGGCTCGCCGTAGACGCCGAGGAAGCGTTGCTCGATGTGTTGTTCGACGAGCGCCTTCACGCGTGCCTCATCGACTCCTCGTGCATGCGCCACGCGCGCGACCTGCGCAAATGCATCCTCGGGCGCGATGTGCGGATCGAGCCCCGAGCCCGACGCCGAGATCAGGCCGCGCTTGCGCGACGTCGGCCCGAGGTTCGTGCCGCCCGATGCGGTCGCGTCGTAATTCGACGCCGAGGGCCGCGGATGGAAGTAGCGATCGCTGGTGAACGACTGGCCGATCAGCGACGAGCCGACGACGCGGCCGTCGCGCACGATGAGCGAGCCGTTCGCCTGGTCGCGATACGCGAGCTGGCCGATCGCCCAGACGACGGCGGGGTAGAGGCCGCAGGTGAGGATGAGGAGCACGAGCGTCGTGCGGATGGCGGTCATGACACCTCCTTCTCCACCGCCGCGCGGGGGAGAAGGTGCCGCAGGCGGATGAGGGGGACCCTCGTCGCACGAAACCAAAACCCCTCACCCGCCTTCGGCACCCTCTCCCCGCGCGGCGGGGCGAGGGATGATGATTGCGAGCAAGTCATGCGAGCCCCACGAAGTTGAGCAGCACGTCGATCAACTTGATCCCGATGAACGGCACGATCATGCCTCCGAGCCCATAGATCAGCAGATTGCGCCGCAGGATCCGCCCGGCGCCGAGCGGCCGGTACGCGACGCCGCGCAACGCCAGCGGGACGAGCGCGATGATGACCAGCGCATTGAAGATGACGGCGGAGAGGATCGCGCTTTGCGGCGTGGCGAGCCGCATGATGTTGAGCGCCTGCAACTGTGGATACGTCGCGAGGAAGAGCGCCGGGATGATGGCGAAGTACTTCGCGACGTCGTTGGCAATCGAGAATGTGGTCAGCGCGCCGCGTGTCATCAGCAGCTGCTTGCCGATCTCCACGATCTCGATCAGCTTCGTCGGGTTCGAATCGAGATCGACCATGTTCCCCGCTTCCTTCGCCGCCTGCGTCCCGGTGTTCATCGCCACGCCGACGTCGGCCTGCGCCAGCGCTGGCGCGTCGTTGGTGCCGTCGCCGGTCATGGCCACGAGGTTGCCGGCGGCCTGCTCGCGGCGGATGAGCGCGAGCTTGTCCTCCGGCGTCGCTTCCGCCAGGAAGTCGTCGACGCCCGCCTCGCGCGCGATGGTGTCGGCGGTGAGCGGGTTGTCGCCGGTGATCATCACGGTGCGGATGCCCATCATGCGCAGCCGGTCGAAGCGCTCGCGCATGCCGCCTTTGACGACGTCTTTGAGATAGATGACGCCGAGGACGCGCGCGTCTTCCGCGACGACGAGCGGCGTGCCGCCCGCGGCGGCGATGGTCGCGACGTCGCTGCGCACGCGCTCCGGCATCTGCCCGCCGCGCAAGCGTACGAACGCGTCGATGGCATCGGCCGCGCCTTTGCGCACGCGCCGTCCGTCGGGGAGGTCGACGCCCGACATGCGCGTGGTCGCGGTGAAGGGGACGAAGTGCCCGCCGAGGTCGTGCAGCTCGCGTCCGCGCAATCCATGCTCTTCCTTCGCCAGGATCACGATCGACCGCCCCTCGGGTGTCTCGTCCGCGAGCGACGAGAGTTGCGCGGTCTCGGCCAGCTGCCGCGCGTCGACGCCGGGCGCCGCGCGAAACTCGGCCGCCTGCCGGTTGCCGAGCGTGATCGTGCCGGTCTTGTCGAGGAGGAGGACGTTGACGTCGCCCGCCGCTTCGACCGCGCGCCCCGACATCGCCAGCACGTTGTGCCGCAGCACGCGATCCATGCCCGCGATGCCGATCGCGGAGAGCAACGCGCCGATGGTCGTCGGGATGAGACAGACGAGGAGCGCGATGAGCACCGTGAGGCTGACGTCTCCGCCGGAGTAGCGCGCGAACGGCTTGAGCGTGGCGGTGGCGAGGAGAAAGACGATGGTCAGCCCGATGAGGAGCATGTCGAGCGCGATCTCGTTCGGCGTCTTCTGCCGCTCCGCTCCTTCGACGAGCCGGATCATGCGATCGATGAAGGTCTGGCCCGGCTCCGAGGTGATCTGCACGACGATGCGATCGGAGAGGACGATCGTGCCGCCGGTGACGGCGGAGCGGTCGCCGCCCGCCTCGCGGATCACGGGAGCGGACTCGCCGGTGATCGCCGCTTCATTGACCGAGGCGATTCCTTCGATGACCGTGCCGTCGCCGGGAATGATCTGGTTCGCCTCGACGACGACGATGTCGCCTTTGCGGAGGAGGGATGCGGAGATTTGCTCTTCACGATCGTTCACGATTCTCCGCGCGACCGTTTCGTTCTTCGATTTCCTCAACGTCGCGGCCTGCGCTTTGCCGCGCCCTTCCGCCAGCGCCTCGGCGTAATTGGCGAAGACGACCGTCGCCCAGAGCCAGATCGAGATCTGCAGTTGGAACGCGGTGCGGTCGCGGAAGAGAAGCAGCGTCGTCACGAGCGCGCCGAGCTCCACGAGGAACATCACGGGGTTCTTCCACATCACCCGCGGGTCGAGTTTTCTAAGTGCGTCGAGCATCAGAACACCCGTCCCGCGCGCATCAGGAAGTGCTCGACGATCGGGCCGAGCGAGAGCATCGGGAAATACGTGAGCGCGCCGATGAGGACGATCACGCCGATGAGCAGCATGGTGAAGAGCGGACCGTCGACCGGAAACGTGCCGGCCGATTCGGCGACGCGTTTCTTCGCCGCGAGCGAGCCGGCGATGCCCATCACCGGGATGAGCATGAAGAAGCGGCCGAAGAACATCGCCACGCCGAGCCCGAGGTTCCAGAACGTCGTGTTCGCGTTGAGTCCCGCGAATGCGCTGCCGTTGTTTCCGGTGGCGCTGGTCCAGGCGTAGGCGAGCTCGGAGAGTCCGTGCGGACCGGCGTTGCCGAGGCTCGACGTGCCGGCCTTCGTCGTCGACACCGCCGTGCCGATCAGGATGAACGCGGCGAAGAGCAGCACCGTGACCATCGCCAGCTTCACCTCCTTCGCTTCGATCTTCTTGCCGAGGTATTCGGGTGTGCGGCCGACCATGAGGCCGGCGATGAAGACCGCGAGGATGATGAAGACGACGATGCCGTAGAGGCCCGCGCCGGCGCCGCCGAAGATCACTTCGCCGAACAGGATGTTGACCAGCGGGACGAGTCCACCGAGCGGCGTGAACGAGTCGTGCATCGAGTTGACCGCGCCGCACGATGCCGCCGTGGTGATCGACGCGAAGAGCGCGGAGTCGGCGGTGCCGAAGCGCGTTTCCTTTCCTTCCATGTTGCCGGTCTCGCTGGTGATGGCGATCGTGGTCATCACCAGGAAGAGGATCGACATCGCGGCGATGACCGCCCAGCCGTGCCGCGGCTTGCCGGTCATCGTGCCGAGGGTGTAGGCGAGGCCGGCGGGGATCGCGAGGATGAGGAACATCTGGAAGAGGTTCGTGAACGGCGTCGGGTTTTCGTAGGGATGCGCGGAGTTGGCGTTGAAGAATCCGCCGCCGTTCGTGCCGAGCTCCTTGATCGCCTCCTGCGACGCGACCGGCCCCTGCGCGATCCGCTGCACGCTGCCCTCGATCGTGTGCACCTCGGCTGCCGCCTTGAAATTCTGAATCACTCCTTGCGAGAGCAAGACGATCGCGCCGGCGAGTGAAAGCGGGAGGAGGATCCAGAGCGTCGCGCGAACGAGATCGACCCAGAAGTTCCCGAGCGTCGCCGACTTCTGCCGCGCGATGCCGCGGATGACCGCGATGGCGATGGCGATCCCGGCGGCCGCGGAGGCGAAGTTGTGGAAGGTGAGCCCGACCATCTGCGTCAGGTGCGACATCGTCGACTCGCCGCTGTACGCCTGCCAGTCGGTATTCGTGGTGAACGAGACCGCAGTGTTCCACGCGAGCTCGGGCGCGACCGCTTTCATCCGATCGGGATTGAGCGGCAGGAGCTGCTGCAGCCGCTCGATCGCGTACGTCAGCAGCAGACCGATCGCGCTGAAGACGAGCATCGCCAGCGTGTACGCCTGCCACGTCTGCTCTCGTTTTTCGTCGATGCCGCACAGGCGGAAGACGAATCGCTCCAGCACTTTTCCGAACCGCAGCTCGCCGCAGAAGACGCGGCGCATGTAGAGGCCGAGCGGCTTCGTGATTGCCAGGAGCAGCGCGAAGTAGAGGACGACTTTCAGAACTTCTCGCATGCGCGGATCCAGGCGGCGGAGAGGGCGAAGAGGAAGAGTGTGAGGAGGATGAAGAGGACGTCGGTCACGAGCTCCCCTCGCTCTGCGCGAAGAACGCGGGCGCGAAGATCCAGACGAAGAGCATGAGATTGCGCAGCAGCGGATGCGCGGGCGATCCGAGCAGCGAGAACCAGCCGTGTCCGAGCCTCGTGGCGAGCGCGATCTCCACCGCAATCGAGAGCACCAGCCACGCGATGCCGACGCCGAGCGCATGGGTCACGCCGCAGTGTCCGGCGAAGCAGCGCATGTAGGCCCAGGCCGTGGCGAAGAGGACGACGATCGTCACGACCGCGCTCGCCGCTTCCGATCGCGGCTCGAGGGCGTGCGCCGCGACCACGAGCAGGGCCGCGATGAGCCAGAAGAGAAGGACGACCGTGGCGGTGACTGCCGGCCGTTGGTGTGTCATGACTCTTCCAACAACGACGTGGTGACGCGGTCGCTAAGGAAGGCGAAGGAAGGGCGGGGGAAAGGCGAAAAGGTGGGTTAAGAAATCAGAAAGGCTCGGCGATGAACCGATAGCCAACCCACGGCTCCGTCACGATGTAGCGCGGCGACGACGGATCGGGCTCGAGCTTCTTGCGCAGTGCGCTCATGTGCACGCGCACGGTGTCGGGGGTCGTGCCGGGAGCGTCGCGCCAGACGCGGGCGATGATGTGGTCAGTGAAGACCGGCTTGCCGGCGTTCGAGGCGAGGAGCTCGAGCAGCGCGTATTCGGTCGGCGTGAGGCGGATGTCGCGTCCTCCCTGCACGACGCGGCGGCGCTCGAGGTCGATGGTCAGGTCGTCGAACGACAGCATCGTCGTCGCGGCGCCGCCGAGTCTGCGGAGCTGCGCGCGGATGCGGGCCTGCAGCTCGCCGACGGAGAACGGCTTGGTGACGAAGTCGTCGGCGCCGAGGTCGAGGGCGCGGATCTTGTCGGCATCGTTGCCGCGGACGGAGAGGACGATGATCGGCGTGCGCGCGCCGGCGCGGATCGCGGCGATCAGCTCGAAGCCGTCGGAGCGCGGCATGGAGAGATCGGTCAGCACGAGCTCCGGTGCATGGGTCTGGAACGCGCGCATGCCATCGAGTCCGTCGCTCGCGGCCACGGTCGTGTATCCGCTCGCCTGAAGCTCGCGGGCCATCGAGTCGCGGATCGCCGGATCGTCGTCGACGATGAGGATGACCGGGGCGATCGTCATGTCGCCTCCGCAACCGGCAACGGAGCCGCCGGAACGTCGAGTCGCGCGATCGTGCCGCCGCCCTGGCGCGGCGTGATGCCGATCGAGCCGTCGTTGGCCATCGCCAGGCTGCGCGCGATCTCCAGCCCGAGGCCGCGTTGTGCGACGTCGCTGGTCGCGCCCGCGAGGAGATTGCCGTCCGCATCCGCCACGCCCGCGGGCAGGCCGGGACCGCGGTCGAGCACCTCGATGCGCACCTGCGCCGGATCGAGCGGATGCGGGCGCGCGAGCAGCTCCAGCGGCGCGCCGGCGGGGGAGACGCGATGCGCGTTCTCGATCAGGTTGACCAGGATCTCCAGCGCGAGCGAGGGATCGACGTTCGCGTCGGGACAGTCGTCGGTGACGCGCACGGTGACGGGGCGCGATTCAAACACGAGCGGGAGGTTCTCGCGCACGGCGCGGAAGAGATCGGCCGGCGGCGTCGGCTCGCGGCGCGGCTTCGCCCGTCCCGCTTCGAGCCGGGCCATCGAGAGCAGGTTGTCGATGCGCCTGCGCAGTCGGCCGGTCTCGCCGCTGATGCCGGCCACCGCTTCCTTCATCTCGGAATCGCGCTCCGCTTTGCGGCGCAGCGTTTCGGTGTGAATCGTGATCGCGGTGAGCGGCGTGGTGAGATCGTGCGAGATGGCGCGGAGGAGCGACGTCTTCAGCGTCTCACTTTCGCGCAGCGCCTGCACGTGCGCGTTGTCCTCGATGAACTTCTCGCGCTCCACCGCGAGGCCGACGAGTCGCGACGCCGAGACGAGCGCCTTCATCGACGCATCCGTCCCGCGCGCGACGAGTGCGCCGGTGGTGCGGCCGCCGATGAGGAGCGGCAGGTAGACGTCGCGTCCGAGCGGGGAGGGGAACTCCAGCGGCTCCTTGTGCCGTCCGACGCCGGCGATCAGGTCCTCGATCTCGTCCGGCTTGTCGCCGCTCCACCAGACGACGTTCTGGCGATACGGACTGCCGTCGTAGAGCACGAGACCGCCTTCGCGCGCGCCGAGCATCGTCAGCGCGCGGCCGGTCGCTTCGCCGAGTGCGCCGACGCGGTTGGTGGCGGTGAAGAGCTCGATGCTGAGGTCGTACAGCGTTTCCAGCTCCGTCTTGCGATGCTCCGCGCTCTCGGCCTGAATGCGCGCGTCGATCACCAGCCGGCTGACGATCACGGAGGTGACGAGAAACGCGCCGAGCGCCACCCAGTTCGCCGGCTCGGCGATGGTGAAGGTGTGCACCGGCGGAAAGAAGAAGAAGTTGTAGCAGAGCGTGGCGGCGATCGACGCGATCGCGCCGACGAGCAGGCCGCCGCGAAGCGACGCGAGAAGGACGACGATGAGAAACGCGAAGCCGGCGGTGTTCGGATTGAGATGCACCGCGCGCCCGATCAGCGTCACGGCGGCGTTGCCGGCGAGCGCGATGAGCGTCTGCGTCGCGATTGCGGCTGTCCGGCGCGATCTCACTGCATACGGATAACACGAATGCGGGGTGGGGGTCGTTAAGGGGACGTTAAGACGGCGCCCGAATGAGTCTCGCCACCCTGCCAACAACCGCTGCGTTTCACTGTCTGATCTCAGCGCGGCGCCGGATGAAGTGCTCTTCATCGTTCTCATCAGCATTCCGGGCTCGTAGCGTTCGACCGTGCTGACCGAGGCCGAGTGTCGTGAGTTGCCGTCAGCAGAGACATCAGCGGGATCTATCCGCTACTTATTGATATTTGTTGGTTCCCCCGGAGTCTTACGACCAATCGATATCACTCAGCGAATCGAGCGGCGTGCGCTCCTGGAGAGCCTCAGGTTGCCGCGCCAGGCGTTCGCCGACCGAGTCCGCGGCCTTCAACGCGTTCGCAAAGCTGATTCCGCAACGCGACTCGATCTCCGACAGCCCGACTTGGAAGACGCGAAATTCGTCGAGCTCCAGTGCCTCGAGCGCGTCGAGGTTCTGTGTCAGAAGAAAGGCCTTGGCCTTCAGCTGGTTCCCTTCGACGAACGCAATCACCTTCCAGAACTCCCTGGGAATCAGCACATCACGGAACGGCCGATCGTCGGAGTGGAATACCGGACCGCCGATGACGCTGACCTTGAGATCCTCGACGTCGGTATCTTCGAATACGGCGTCTTCGAGTCGGCCCCACAGTCCGCCGCGACTGCTCTGGTTGAAGTCGTCCATCTGCGGCGTAATGTTGGTGAAGAAGAACGAGTCCGTATTGGCTTTTTTCGCTTCCGCGGGACCACCCCATAAGAGGTCTGCGCGACGCGCGATGTGGCCACGATCAAGGCGGTTGTTCGAATAGAGCTCGTCGCCCGCCTGGAACGCGGCCGGCACACGTGGATCGATCACGAACTTGACATTTTTGCGGCTGAGCTTTCGGAGTTGTCCGCCATTGATGTTCCACGCCACCCAGAATGCAAAGCGTCGTTCCTTATGCATCGCGAGCGAGAAGTGCGTGTAGCCGATGACTTCCGAGCCGCCGAGTTTGAACGCCTTTTGTTTGTTGGATGTCGAAAGGCGCGGCAGGTCGATCCGTGTCGAAAGGAAGTCGCTGTTGAAGCCCGTGCCCGCGGCCTCAGTTGCGACGGAAGGTGGCGTCAGTGAGATCGCGAGCTTTTCGAAGACCGATTGTGGATAACACGCAATAGCGTGTTCGTTCGGGTCGAGGGAACTTTCGCCGGCGAAATGCAGGCCGGCCATCACGTTGCTCGCCTTGCCATTCTTGACGAACAGCCAGAAGGAGCCCGAGTCGCCGCCCATGCTTACTTCACCATTGGATGGGACGTGATCCGGGTCGACGCCGATCTCGAAGCCGCCGATCTCCTGCTCTCCGACCGATCCACCATAGTCGATCCGGCTGATCGTATGTACGCGTGTAACGATGCCGCGCGTGACGCCGGTCGTACGCCCGCTCTTGATGACCAGATCTCCGAGCTCCGGCTCGCCGAGCTTTTCCACCTTGACGCCAAGGTCGATGATGGTTGAATCAATGGCCCGGCCTTCGATCGTGGCCACGGCGCAGTCCCCGGCATGTCCGAGGTGAGAACGCACCAGCGTGCCGAGACGATTGAGCTGCGTGCGATTGTCATCGAATGGTCCCGGCTGCACGATGACATCGCCGATGGCGCCGCTCGGGCCGTGCAGGACGTGCCAATTGCTGAGGACATAGGGGGTGCCATCCACGCGGTCGAAGACCACGCATCCGATCGTGCCTGCCGTTTCTTTTGTATTCGCCACACTGGCGCCCGCCGCGATTGGGTCGAGACGTTTCTTGCGGTCGCTGCCTGCGGCTTCGCCAACGACTCTGAATTCGGCCTTGAACTCTCGCTCCAGCACGTCGGTGGGAACGGTGGCGTTTCCGATCTCAAAGGACTCTGGGATCTGGATCGTGCCGAGATGTTCCAGGGCCTCGGGTGACGAGGCCTTGTCCTTGACGGTGAACTGGATCGCAAGCTCACCGGTTCGCTGGCCGTCTTTGATCTTGTAACCGACACCGACAGAGGAGATGTTCGGATCCTTCAGATACTCGAAGCCGCGCGTGCGCACGAAGTTCTTCAGCTCCTCCATCGAGGGCTTCTGCGATCGACGCTTCTCCGTCGCTCCCTTTGACGCCGCACGTTTCGTGGCTTTCCTTGTCGCCATGGTCAGTCCTCCCGCTTCTCAGCTCTTTTGAGGACTAGACGGACATCTCGCGCGATTTCCTCTGGCTGCTGCGCTTGACGGGCGGAAACTCAAAAAAAAACCGTGGAACATTGCATTAATGGACACGGAAGCCGCAGGCGTCTTGACCTGTCTGGCTCATCGAAAGTAACCCGCGACCTCCCGCATGTTTCCTATGGCAGGAGCGACGTCTTCAGCGTCTCTCGCGCAGTGCCTGCACGTGCGCGTTGTCTTCGATGAACTTCTCGCGCCACGCAAGGAGAACAACGATCAGAAACGCGAAGCCGGCGGTGTTCGGATTGAGATGCACGGCGCGCCCGACCAGCGTCACGGCGGCGTTGCCGGCGAGCGCGATGAGCGTCTGTGTCGCGATGACGGCTGTGCGGTGCGATCTCACTGCATACGGATAACACGAATGCGAGGCGGGGGTCGTTAAGGGGACGTTAAGACGGCGCCCGAATGACGCCGTTGAGCTTCGCTTGCGGACGCCTGAAACGTTAGAGCTCTTCGCATCACTAATCAGGAAAGCGGTTTGAGAAAAACCGCCTGGTGTCAGTCCATCAATAAAAGGAGGGTATCTGTATGGCCACTAAAAAACGCGGGACCGGGGGTGGGGGCGGCGGCGGGGAACAGCAGGCGGAAGGCGAGCTTCAGGTCGGCAAAGACGTCAGGACCGGAATCATTCAACTCACCAGCGAACGGACCGCGGTTCAGTACACCGTCGTCGACGGGCTGGCCATTTTCGAGGGCGACATCGTCCTCGGCACGGTCGAGGAGATCGAGCAGCAGACAGAGGTGGTGCGCCAGGGTCTGTCCGAGGCGGTGGTGATCACCGGCTCGCAGTTCCGGTGGGCGAACTGCAGGATCCCGTACACGATCGATCCTGCGCTGCCGAACCAGAGCCGCGTCACCGAGGCCATCGCTCACTGGGAGGCGAACACGAACTACCGCTTCGTCGTTCGCACCAATCAGCCCGACTGGGTCACGTTCCGGCCCGGCTCCGGCTGCTCATCAATGGTCGGTAGACGGGGTGGCCAGCAATTCGTGAACCTCGCCGACGGCTGCCTGCGCGGCCAGACGATTCACGAGATCGGTCACGTCGTGGGACTGTGGCACGAGCAGAGCCGAGAGGACCGCGATACGTTCGTCCGCATCCAGTGGGCGAACATCCAGCCCGGCACGGAGCACAACTTCAACCAGCACATCACCGACGGCGACGACGTGGGCGCCTACGACTACGGCTCGATCATGCATTACGGCCGGACGGCTTTCACGAAGAATGGGCAGGACACGATCGTGCCCATCAATCCGGCGAGCGCCTCGATCGGCCAGCGCACAGCGCTGAGCGCAGGCGACATCGCGGCCGCGAACTCGCTCTGCAGCGGCGGCATCACGATCAAGGAACTGCCGAAGGATGCGCGCATCGACACGCGCAAGGAGCTCACCAAGGACCTCATCCTCGATACGCGCAAGGAGCTGATCCTGGACACGCGCAAGGAGCTCGCGCTCGACAAGCGCTTCGATCCAATCGATCCGTTCGGTCCGCGGAAGTTCGATCAGATCGGCCCGCGCGCCGTGATCGGTCCACTCGCCGGGGGTGGCGGCGGTGCCGCGCTGCCGTTCGCCATGGCCACTCCGCATCAGGCGCCGGGTGCGGGCGCCGGCGGCGGTCAGTCCGCCGAGCAGGCCATGCAGCTCGACGCACAGCTCCAGTCGATCGCCGACGCGCTCGCGCAGGCGGAGGCGACCGTGCAGGCGCTGCAGCAGCAGTACGATGAGACCTCGGCACTGCTCAAACAGCTCCTCGACCAGCAGAGCGGATCGTGATCATCGCCGTTTCCCATCCCGACGACCCGCACGCCGCACGCGTCATCGACGTGCTGCGGCGTGCGGGTCGCGAGACGCTGCTGCTCAACCTCGCCGATCTTCCGGAGCGGGCGACGCTGACGTTCGACTACGGGCGCAACGGCACTCCGAGCGTCGACTATCGGATGAACGGCACCAGCATCGACCTTTCCCGCGCGCGCTCAGCTTGGTGGCGGCGGCCGCAGGCACCGGAGCTCACGTCCGTGGCCCGCAACCAGGACGTGCTGGCCTTCGTGCACAACGAATGGCACGAGGCCATCCAGGGCCTCTGGCAACTCCTCGAAGTGCCGTGGATGAATCCTCCCGCGGTCGATGAAGTGGCGTCTCGCAAGGCTCTGCAGTTGCGCGAGGCGCGGCGTCTCGGCCTGCGCACACCGCGCACGCTCGTCACCAGTGATCCCGACGCCGCGCGGCAGTTCATCCGCGAACAGGGCGTGGGCCGCACGATCTTCAAGACGTTCTCCTGCACTCATGAAGTCTGGCGCGAGACGCGGATCGTGCGCAGCGAGGAGCTCGATCAGCTCGATCAGGTCCGCCTCTCGCCGATCATCTTTCAGGAGTACATCCGCGCATCAGCGGATCTCCGTGTGACCATCGTCGGGAATCGGATCTTCCCCGCGGCCATCGACTCGCGCGGCACCGACTACGAGGTCGATTTCCGCATGAGCCTCGGCCAGGCGCGCACGGAACCGTGCGAGCTGCCGCGCGACGTCGAGGAGCGCCTCTTCGCGCTGATGAAACGCCTCGGACTGATTTACGGTGCGATCGATCTCCGCCGCACGCCCGAAGGTGAGCACGTGTTCCTCGAGGTGAACACGGGCGGCGAGTTTCTCTTCATCGAAGACCGCACCGGTCAGCCGATCGCTCAGGCCGTGGCGGACTGGCTCGCGCAGCAGACTACGTGACTTGCCGGACTTCCACGCGCATCGTTCCGCCTTCGCGGACCGGATACGACTGCATTGTGATGAAGTCGCCCTGGCTCACGTCGCCGCTTTCGTCGACATCGACGTGCACCCACACGATCGGATAGCCGCCACTCGTCTCGACGCTCATCTGAACGCGCGCGAACGGTTCGCCCGGACCGGCTGCGCGCGACGTCGCTCGCTTTTCGGCAATCGTCGTCGCCGCCTCGTCCTGCAGGCCGGCATCGCGCACCTGCACGATCACGGGCGCTCCCGCGGGGGGACCGAGGCTGCCGGCGCAGATGATCTCGACGCTGATCTCCATCACTTCACGGTGTTGTAGCGCTGTTCGCGCAGCGCGGTCAACCTTTCCGCGGTCAGTTAGAAAACTCGACCACGTGCAGTTCAACCTCGGCAGCGGCGAGGTGTTCGGCACACTCCGATCGACGCGGATGAGCTACGGTTTCGCCGGCGCGCAGTAGCACGTGATGAACGCGCTTCCGGTCATCGCGGTCAGTCCGCACCAGTATCCCTTCCACGTGGCCAGTGCCGCGGCCGCGCTTTTGGCAGCGCCGGAAGACGAAAAATCAAAGTACTGCTCGCGCGTCGCAGTGTCGCTGCCGATCGCCGCTGCGAGCTGCGTCAGCGAGGCGGTGTCGTACTTTTTCTTCGCGTAGGCCTCATCGAACGAATACTCCCGCGTCCAGGGCAGGCTCACGTTCGGAAGATGCCAGGCGGTGTATCCGGCGATGTCGCCGTTGCGCCGAACGTCGACGATCTCGAAGGCGGGGTTGTTTCCGAAGATCGGAGTGACCGACGGCGTGACGTGAATGAAGTCGCCGCTGGCGATCCGGAATTCGTCCTGATGCGTGTGGCCGGCGAACGAGCCGGCGATCGTGGTCCGGTGCGCCGCGGCGATGCTCAGGTATTGCTGCGCGTACTCGTCCTTCCAGAACGTCTGCGACTTCATGTCCGGGCATGCGCCGCCGTACTCCACCGTGTCGAAGACGTCCATGCCGGGCGGGATGTGGAACAGCAGCCAGACGCGCCTGCCCTGCTCGCGCGCCAGGGCCAGCTCGGCGTCGAGCCATTCCAGCTCGCGCACGCCGGGATCGGGTCCCGGTGTCCCGCACGGGTTCGTGTACTTCGTGGAAAAGAAGTTCGTGTTCAGGGCGATGATGCGCACGTTTTTCAGAGCCGGAACGTCGGCGTGATAGTAGCCGCCGGTCGGAAACCGCCGGTCGAATGAACGGGAGCGGACGATCGGGCTCCAGACGTCGCGGAAATCGGTCAGGAACGTCCCGTCCGGTACCACGGCGTAATCGCCACAATCGGAGTCGTTGTTGCCGAGCGTGGGATAGATCCGCACGCCGGGGTACGCCGCGCGAAACACCGATGCGATGTACGCGTTCGTTTTCGCCACGAAGGCGGTGTAGGCGGTCTTGCTCTTGTCGGTGGCGTACTGCTGATAGTTCTTGTCGAAATCATGCGCGAGCAGGTCGCCCGAGATCAGCACGAACGCCGGCGACGGCAACTGCTTCTGCATCTCCCCGATCGCGGACCGGAACAGCGGATCGTTCACGTCGCTCCCGTAAGTGCTGAACGCCGTCACCGTCGACGACGCCAGGATCGGTTCCCACTGCGACACCTCGGCCGCCTCGAGCTTCGCCACAATCGCCGGATCGGCGAATGGATTGAAGTGGATGTCGGAAACAGAAAGGAACTTCTCCGCGAACGCGGGGGAGGCGAGGGCGAAGAGGGAAAAGAGGATCGCGGCCGTTCTTTTCATGGCCAATGCTACGTCCCCCGACCGGCCGGCCGCCACAGGCTAATCGGGCGTCGCATCGTTCCTCGGATGTGATACATTTATCAGGAATTCCATATAGGCAGCAACTCGGCGGAAAGCACGAATCGACGCAAATTCGCTTTCCTGCGAATTGCACTCCGCCGGTCATTCGTCATCCACGAAAGGAGCCCGATATGCGTTATGAAATCAAAGGGAAAGTGATTGATCGGGAAACGCTGGCGGGCGTGGCAGGCGTGCGAGTGGAGGCCTGGAGCAAAGAGCTCGAGGTCGAAGACGACCTCGGCTACTCGGCCACCGGATACGACGGCTCCTTTGTCATCCCGTTCGATGAGGACACGTACCGCGATTGTTTCCGCGAACGATATCCGGACGTCTACCTGAACGTTTACTGCGGCGACGAGCTGCTTGCGAGCACACAGGAGTCGGCGCGGTGGAACGCGGAAGAGCCGGATGCTTACGTGCAAATCGAAATACCGCCGCTCAAACCGATGGTCTGGTGCGACCGGCACGTGTACCTGAAGATCGAGCGCCTCGACTCCTACAATCCGGTGAAACCGCTGGAAGAGGAGGCCGGCCTGGCGACCTACGGGCGCGACTGCATGAGAAACGAGGGCCATGAAAACGGCTTGATCCCTCAATCCGAAATCGATGCCCGTGCCGTGGAAGCCGTCGTCTATCGGGAGTTTCTCGATTCGGCGTATCTCATCCCCAAGCCGGACAAGCTGATTCTCGCCGACATCAATGAGCCGCTTTACGAGGACCGTGTACCCGGCACAGTGATCTATGTGCGCCCCTATGAACGGCTCAAGATCCACGTCTGGAACAACGACGACGTTCCACACTCCCTGCACGCTCATGGCCTGCGCTACGGCATCGATTCCGATGGCACGTGGCCCTTCGGTACGCAGGCCGCCGGCGGCGGCGGACGCTCCGACGCCATCTGTCCCGGCGAAACGTGGATCTATACCTTCGACATCACCTACGACCTGCTCGGAGCCTGGCCTTTCCACGACTACACGCACTACTCGAACGTTCGGATCGAGCAGGGACTCTTCGGCGGGATCGTCGTCCTCGGTTACTGCGACAAGCCGCCCCGTCCTTTCCGGTTCAGAAGCGGACTGCTCGCCGGCATCTACGCCGACCTGGAGCGCAGCGAGGGCCGGCGCTTCTTCCCCGAGGATGCGAGGCCCGACTTCGACGAAGCGCGCGGCCCCTTCCGTCTCGAGCCGCAGATTCATTTCAAGCGGCTCAAGCCGCAGACCGCACTGCTTCTCGAGCATCACCTCGACTTCCTCGAGGAGTACGTCGCCAGGGAATTCTCCCTGCCGTTCAAGCACATCCCGACCGATCACGTACCTGTCTTCCTGCACCGGATGTCACAGAAGGAAGCTCCTCCGCCGGAACCGGGGCCCGTGGGTCCTGTTCTTCTGGATCGGAAGGTCGCCAGGATTCCGACTCTCTGCATCAATGGCCGCGGCTTTGTCGGGAACACGCCCACGATCGTGGGACGGGCAGGGCAACGCATCCGCTGGTACGTTTTCAACCTCGACACGAGCACCAACGGACACAACTTCCACACGCACGGGATGCGTTGGACGTTTGGCGGGGAGACTGTCGACACGCGCAGCCTGGGCCCGGGCGAATCGTTCGTGGTGGAGGCCACCATTCCGCCGGTCCTGGTGCTGACGGAAGAGGAAGCGCGTATCCAGCAACCGAAGCATCGGCCGAAAGAGGCGAAGCTGTACCGCCTCAAGGGCGACTTCCTGTTTCACTGCCATGAGCAGGACCATTTGCTGCGCGGCATGGCCGGATTGGTCCGGTCCAGGCAAAGCCTCTGGCTGACTCAGGCCATGGCCGACGAGATCACCCGACGGACCGGCCTGCCCCTTGAAGACGGCCGCAATGCCTGCCCGAAAGTCGAGCCGAATCCGTGCGGAGTGGATCGCATCGGTCATTGGGAAGAGGTGGCCGGAGCGCCGGACGTACTCCTGATGCATTCCATCCTGCTGCCCAACACCCAGCGGGTCCTCTTCTGGGGGCAGACCCGGGCCGATCAGGCGCGTATGTGGGACTACTCGACGGCGGCGGGATCGTACTTGTCGCCCGCGAATCAAACCGCCGATCTCACAGGAGACCTGAGCACCTCGGACCTCTGGTCGAGCGCTCACGCCTTGCTCGACACGCCGGACGGTCTGGTGCTCATCCATGGCGGCTTCACGCCAAACCGGGCGTTTACCTTCGACCCCGGAGCCGGCGCGTTCAGCTATGCGCAGGTGGCCAACACGGCCAATGACCGCTTCTATGCAACGACAATGGTCATCGGTGACGGACGGGCGGTGACCTTGTTCGGCTCGGGCTCCAAGTCCATCGAGGTTTACACGCACGGCGCAGGCTGGGCCGCCCCGATCCCGACTCCGCCCGGGATGATGCATCACGAGTACTACCCCTGGACGTATCTGCTGCCCGACGGGAAGCTGTTCATTGCCGGGCCGCACGTCCCCAGCCAGCGCTTCGATCTCAACAATCTCGCCGGTGTCGAGTCGTTTCCCACGAACAAGGGCAACCGCACCAACCCCGGTGAGAAAGGCACCTCCGTTCTGCTGATTCTCCGGCCGCCTGACTACGAGCCGGTCGTCTACATCATGGGCGGCGAATTCCCTGCCGTGGCGAGCAGCGCAGAGCAGATCGATTTGTCCGTTCCGACGCCGGCGTGGACCAATCTGCCCGACCTCAGGAACCCTCGCGCCTTTCAATTCACCGCCACCCTGCTGCCCGACGGCCGTGTGTTCATTGCCGGCGGCATGAGCGGGGGGCCCGACGGAGGTCCGTGCGAGATTTTCGATCCGCGCAATCCGGGCGCCGGTTGGGTGGAAGGTCCGAACTTGAAATTCGAACGGACCTACCATTCGTCATTCATCCTGCTCCAGGACGGAAGCATTCTGGGAGGCGGAGCCCCGCCCAACGTCGCTTTCCCGCCCTTTACGGCACACGAGCGATTCTTCCCGGGCTATTTCGATAAGCCGCGGCCGGTGATCGGCGGCGCTCCTGCAACCATCAACTACGGCGGCAACTTCACCATCAATACGCCGACGCCTCCCGACATCAGCGAGGTGGTGTTGCTCCGCGCCGGCGCAGTGACTCACGGGTTCAATATGTCGCAGCGAGGGATCGAGTGCGTGATTGCCGGCACGGGCCCCGGGACGTTGAATGTCGAGACGCCGCCCAACGCCGACCTGGCGCCCCCGGGGTGGTATCTGCTGTTCATTCTGGATTCGGACCGCGTGCCATCGGAGGGCCGGTGGATTCGTCTTACGCCGTGACAGCCGCCCGAGCGCGGCCCACGCCACTGACGCCGCGGTGTTGATGCCGATCGGCGCCGTGCAGGAATGGATGTTGACGTTTCTGCGCGGTGAGCCGATCGGTGGACACCACACTGCCCCCATTCGTATCAACCTCCAATGACCCCCGCCCTCGTGCTCCTCGCGGCAATCCTCCTCGGCACCGAACACCCCGTCACCCCGCCCGCCTACGGCATCCCATCCGGCAATCAGCAGGGCTCGGCGATCGCCAGCGATGGGAAGGACTACGTCGCGCTATGGCCCGATCACGATCGGCAGACGGTTTCGGCCGTGCATGTCTCGTCGAGCGGCGAGGTGCTCAGCAGGCCGTCGATCCTCGTGGGAAGGGACGACGCGTGGAACCTCCAGCTCTTCTGGATCGGCGATCACTACGTCGCGCTCTGGTCGTCGAACATCGGCAACGAATACGACCTGAAGGTGGCGCGGCTCGATCGCAACGGCGCACTGCTCGAGCCGGTCCGCACGGTCATGCCCCGCGCGCCGTTCCTGAGCGTCGCGTGGAACGGGCGCAACTTCCTGATGCCGCTGCTGCAGGGCGATTCGATGGAGCTCGTGCTCCTCTCGCCCGACGGCGACGTCGTGAAGCGCGGCAGCGGGTTTCCGCTGCTCCCGGTGACGACCGGCTTGAAAGTCGTCGCCGCGGGCGAGACGTTCTGGGTCTTCCATTCGGCGCAGACGACGATCACGACGACCGACCGCTTCGGCAACATCACGCAGACGTTCTACAGCACGGTCTACGCGCATCGCGTCAGCGCAACCGGCGAGGTGCTCGATGCGCAGCCGCAGGTGATCATGGACCACGCCGGCGGGATGAGCACCGCCGCGGCCTCGAACGGCCGCACGATCCTCGGCGTGGTGCTCGATGACGGCATGCTGCGTCCGTTCGCGATCGACGCGACGACGCGCGCCGTGACTCTGCTGACGACCGAAACGGCGCTGCGCGGCACGAATCCGGTCGCGCTCACCGACGGCTCGCGGTACCTCCTGTCGTGGATCGGCGTGAACCGCACGCTACAGACATTGCCGTTCGATGAGACGGCCGCACCCGCCGCCGCGACGCCGCGCGACTGCTGCCACGGCGCGAGCTATCAGCCGTCACTCGCCTGGAACGGACACTCCTGGCTCGCCGCGTGGGGCGATACGCGCGACTCGCTGCCGCAGACCAGCAGCCTCCACCTCTACGGCTCGCTGCTCGATGCGAACGGCGGCGCGGCGGATGACGGACATCCGCTCGCATCCGCGGCGCGCAGTCAGTTCGCCGCTTCGACTGCCGGATCGCTCGTCGTCTGGGCCGAGCTCGATGCGAGCAGCAAGTATCACGAGGTCCGCGCCTCCCTCGCAGGCGCATCGCCGGTCGTCCTCTCGCAACCGGCGCTCGTCGACGCGACCGCCGCGCTCTCCACCGGCTCGTCGTATTTCGTCGGCTGGAGCGAGCGCACGACCTGGAGCGCCACGCCGCGCGTCTTCCTCCGCCGCCTCGGCGATGCCGCGCCGCTGCCGCTCGGCGTCGGCACCGGGATCACGTTCGCATTCGACGGCACGAACGTGCTCGCCGTCTGGCTGGCAACGAGCGGTCTGGTCGGACAGCGCTTCGCGCCCGACGGCAAGGTCGTCGACGCGGTGCCGTTCATCGTCTCGACCACCGGCGGCTTTCGCCCGTATGTCGCGTGGAACGGCAGCGAATACCTGGTGACCTGGTGGGAGGGAACGAACTACTGCTGGGGCGGGGGGGCGTTCTGCCCGCCGAACCTGCGCGACGTGAACGCGGCGCGCGTGAGCCGGTACGGCACGGTGATCGACACGATCGCCATTGCCGGCGGCGGAGCGGATCAGTACGACCCGGTCGTCGCCAGCGACGGCCGCGACTTTCTGATCGCCTATTCGCAGCGGGAAGTCGATCCGGTGACGCTGGCTTACGTGCCGCGAGTCTTCGCCAGGCGCGTCCTCGCCAACGGATCCGTCATCGACGCCGGAACGGGATTCGACATCGGCACCGGCGGCTCGCCGATCGACGCCGCGTGGCGCGATCACCGCTACCTCATCGCCACCGCCGCCTCGTATCCCGACTACGAGCTGCGCGTCCGCGAAGTCGATCCCGTCACCGCGACGATGACCGGCGACACGCTGATCTCGCGGTTCGCGACGTCCGCGCAACTCTTCGGCGAAGGATCGACGATCGTCTATTCGCGGACCACCGAGGAGCCGGTGTTCGGGGGAGCGGTGCGCGTGTTTGCGCGGGAGTTGTTCGACGCGACGCGGCGGCGGACGACGCGCTGAAGCACTGATCCATTTGCGCGTCCCGGCGCCCTGACATCACACTGATGGAATGCTTCCCCGCCTTCTTTCCCGCGATGACATCTTCATCTCGTATTCGCGCGCGGACGGGGCGGCGTACGCGACCGGGCTCGCGGACCGGCTCACGGCGAAAGGCTTCTCCTGTTTCCTCGACCGGCTCGGCACGGAGCCGGACCATCAACTGCCGGAATCGCTGAAGCGGCGCATTCGGAGTTGCACGATGGCGGTGCTGGTGGGGACGGAGCGGGCCGCGGCGTCGCCGTTCGTCGAGCAGGAAGTCGCGGAATTCCGGAAAACGAAGCGGATCATCCTGCCGATCGACTTCGGCGGCGCGGTGGGGCGGGCGCGGTGGTACGGGCTGATCCCGGGTCTGTCGGCGGAAGCGGAACGTCTCGAGGCGGCGGAGAAGGGCGAGCCTTCCGAGACGGTCATCAGCCGGATCGAGAAATCGTTCCGCTACACGCGGCGCAATCAGCACATGCTGCGCGTCTTCTGGCTGACGTCGGCGATGTTCGTCCTCGTCATCGGCGCCGGTCTCCTCGCCACGTATTGGTCGAATCAGGCCGCCCGTCAGGCAGGCGAGCGGGCCGAGGCTGCGAAGAAAGAGGCCGAGGCGCAGCAGATCGCGGCCGGTGAGGCGCGTCGCGACGCGGAGTCGCAGAAGGAGGCGGCACGTCTCGCGGGACTCGAAGCCGAGCGGCAGCAGGCGCTCGCTGGCGCGAGCGCGGCCAAGGCCCGGGAACGCCTCATCGATCTTTCGCAGGAGCAGGGGCGGCTGGAGCTGCTTCGCGGCAACGGGCAGCAGGGCTTCGTCTATCTCAGCGACGCGTACCGGCAGCGTCCGCATGACGAAGCGCTGCGATTCATGGTCGCCGCGGCGAGGCGATCGCTCGTGCACTCCTTCCGAGGAGCGCCCGAGGAGAGCCGCTTCCGGGAGGCGGCGCGCAGGGGCGACATCGACCTGTCGCACAGGTTCGGGCTCGATCTCGATTACGTCGCGTTCAGTCGCGACGGCACGCGCATCGTGACGGCGGGCGAGGATGACGTCACCGTCCGCGACGCGCGCGACGGGACGCTGCTGCACCGTCTCCGCGGCAACGAATCGGAGCGGGAACGGGCGAACTTCGCGACGTTCATCAACAACGACGCGTTCATCCTCAGCCGCAGCGGTACGACGATGAAGTTGTGGGATGCGAAGAGGGGCCGGCTCGTTCGCGTCCTGCCGGAGCTGCAGGGCGAGGTCTCCAACTCCGGAGAGATCACGCGGCTCAGCCCCGATGAAACGCGCCTGCTCCTGCCGGGCGACGAGGCGCGCGTGTTCGACATCGCCAGCGGCCGCCTCCTTTACGTCCTCGCATCGCACAACGACGCCGCGCCGATCGGAGGGCGGAACTTCGCCTCGTTCAGCCCGGACGGAAAGCTGATCGTCACCATCTACAAGAGCTCCACCGTGAGCCTCTGGAACGCCGCCGATGGCCAGCTCGTGGCCACGCTCGTCCCGGCGGGGAAGGACATCGAGGTGGCGGCGTTCAGTCCGGACAGCAAGCTGCTCGTCACGGCGGGCGAGGACCGGGTGGCGAACATCTGGGACACGTCGAGCGGCCGATTGCTGCACACGCTGGAAGGGCACGGCGGCACGATCCACTCCGCGGCCTTCGACGAACAGGGAGCGTATCTCGCGACCGGCAGCGCGGATCGGACCGTGAAGATCTGGGATGCGAAGAAGGACTTCGCCCTCATTCGCACGCTGGAGGGACACCGGAGCGCGGTCACGCAGCTCGCCTTCAACCGGCGCGGCCGCCGCCTCATCGCCGTCTGCGACTCGCCCACGGAGCCTGATGCGCGTGTCTGGGACGTGGAGCAGGGACTCCTGCTCGACACGCTTCCCGGCCAGATGACGGCGCTCGTCGTCAGTCCCGTCGGCGACCTCGCGCTGACGACCGATCCGGATGATGTCGTCACCATCCGGGACGTCAACAAGGACCTGCTGCTCGATGCCGCGATGGACGAGAGCGAAGACCTTGCTCAGGAGAGCATCAGCACCGCGCTGAGCCGGGACGGCCGCTACGTCGCCGTCGCCGGCACGCGCGGCGAGATCAAGGTGTGGGACGCGCGATGCCGGTGCCTGGTGCGCACCGAGCCCGCCGTTCCGTCGGTGACGCTCCCCGCATCCGCCTTCCATCCCGACGGCAGGCAGCTCGCCATTCCTTCCCCGAACGGCGTCCGCATCATCAACGTGAAAACCGGTCGAGCAGGCGTTGTGCTGAAGACCGGGGTGGTGCTCTCCGCCGCATTCAGTCATGACGGAAGCCGGATCGTCGTCGTGCCGGAGGGCGGGACGGCCGCGGAGATCTGGGATGTGGCGACGCGCAGGCGCATGCGCCGCGTGGCCGGTACGCGCTCGCTGCAGAGTGCCGAATTCAGTTCGGACGACGCGGTCGTCGTCCTGACGGCGGACACCGGCGGAACGATCTGGAACGCGAAGACCGGTGCACAGATCGGCGAGTTTTACGGCAAGCGACCCGAGCTCTCGCGTGATGGACACTTCGTCGCGACGGCCGTGACGACGCCGCTCATCGGCGGTGGTGGCTTGAGGTCCAGCGCTCAGATCACGGATGCTCGCACCGGCGCGCATCTGCCAGGTTTCGAGCACCCGGCGAGCGTGAGCTCGGCCAGTTTCAGCCGCGACGGCAAGCATCTCGTCACCGGTGCCTACGATGGCATCGCCCGCGTCTGGGACGTCGGCGCGCGGAAGACGATCCTCTCGCTTGCCGGTCATGGCCGGGCGGTGACGTCGGTCGCGTTCAGTCCCGATGGCGGACGGATCGTCACCGGCGATCAGCAGGGCGGCCTCCGCATCTGGGACGCCGCGCGCGGACAGTTGCTCGCGTCGCTGCCGGGTCATGGAAGCGAGATCCGGAACGTGACCTTCAACTCCGATGGGAGCCTGCTGGTTTCCGTGGGCGAGGTATCGGGACACGGGGTCGTGCGCCTGTGGGATGTGCACGTCGAAAGCGAAGCTCCGGACGCGGTCGCGAATCAGATCGAGCGTTGGGTTCCGGCGAACGTGATGCGGACCCTGGTGCGGCAGACGTTTCGCTGACCGGACTTCGCCGAGGGTAGGGAACGACCGTTCCCGGGACTCTCCCATGTATCGAGGTAACGCATGCCCGAAGAACCGCTGCATCCGTTGTCGGACGTGTTGCGTGAGGAGTTCGTGCGCCTTCACGGCGACCTCCCGCCCGAAACCGTGGCGGCGCTCGACGCCGCGGACTCCAACGAGACCGCGAAGCTGAAGGCGCTCTACGCCGCCATCCACAAATTGAAAGAGCAGCGGACGGCGCTCTGCTTCTCCGGCGGCGGCATCCGCAGCGCGACGTTCGCCCTCGGCGTGATGCAGCGGCTGGCGAGCTTCGGCCTGCTGACGCGCTTCGACTTTCTCTCCACCGTCTCCGGCGGCGGCTACATCGGCAGCTGGCTCTCGTCGTTCGTCCGCCGCGATCCGGGCGGGATGGCGGCGGTCCAGCGCGGGATCCAGGGAGTCCCGCCCGCGCAACGCAAACCGCTGGAGCCGGAGATCGCGCCGCTGGTCTGGCTGCGCCGCTTCAGCAACTACCTCACGCCGAAGCTCGGTCTCGTGTCCGCCGACACGTGGGCGTTCGCGGGGTCGTACGTGCGCAACCTCCTGCTCGTGTGGCTGATCTTCGTCCCGTTCCTCGCGTCCGTGCTGGCGCTCCCGAGGTTCGGCATCGGGTTGCTGCGGCTGCAGCATGAAGGCGACTGGTCGACCATCACCCGCAATGCCGCGGTGGCGCTGCTGCTCTTCGGCACCGGCATCATCGCCGTGGCTCGGCCGGTCTCGTACAGGAAGAAGGGGTGGCTGACCAACACCAGGTTCATCAAGCTCGTGCTGGTGCCGTACGTCTTCGGTTCGTTGCTGCTCGTCGTTTACTGGGCCGGGCGCTGGGTCAAAACACCATCGTCACGGGACGTCTGTTACGCATTGTGGGGATTGATCACGATCAACGTCTTCTCATCGATCGTTTACATGGGCAAGTACGCGCTGCAATTGAGGCGGCAGCGCTCGCGAAATATCCGCTCCGACTCCACGGCCACGAAATACACGTGGAAGAAACTCGGCTGGGAGATGCTGGCCGCGACCGTGGCCGGCGCAACCGCCGCCGGCCTGCTGGTCGCCATCGGCGCGAAGCTCTTCAACAATCCGACCAACACGGTGGAGCCTCTGACCGTCGACACGTGGCAGCACTTCCCGCCGACGCTCTCCCACGGCGACGCGGAGATCTATCTCTGTTTCGCGCTGCCGCTGGTCCTCGGCGTCATGTTCGCGCAGGCGGCGGTCTTCGTCGGTCTGTCGAGCTGGTTCAACGAAGAGTACGACCGCGAATGGTGGGGCCGCGCGGGAGGCTGGGTGCTGCTCGCCGCGCTGGCGTGGATGGTCGGGACGGTCATCACCATCTACGGTCCCGTCGCGATCTACTTCTCTCCGCGCATCTACGCGGCGCTGACCGCCGGCACCGGCCTCGCCTCGATCCTCGTCGGCAAGAGCGGCGCGACCGGCGCGACCGATCAGGAGAAAGACGAGAAGGCGGGAGCGAAGCAGACCGGCATCAACATCGGCCTCGGCATCGTGGGGCCGCTCTTCGCAGTCGCGTTCCTCGCGCTGATCTCACTCTGCACGTCGCTGATCCTGAACTCGCTCGAGACGCCGACTCGCATCAATGCGCGCGAGATCGCGTTGCTCGCTTCGGGCACCTACCAGATCCGCGCGGCCGCGCCGTTCACGGAGCAGGCGAAGGGGCTGACGCAGCAGACCTCGAACTTCCAGACCTCCCGCTTTCCCGCGATCGACAAGAGCGAGATCGCGGCGAACGAGCACCTCTGGTCGGTCGACCGGACGACCTGGAAGCAGGGCGTGATTCTCGTGTTCGGTCTCTTCGGCTTCTCGTGGATCATTTCGTTCTTCATCGGCGCGAATCAGTTCTCGTTGCACGGGCTGTATCGAAACCGGCTGGTCCGCGGCTACCTTGGCGCGTCGCATCCGAATCGCACTCCGAATGCGTTCAGCGGTTTCGATCCGACCGACAACCTCCCGATGGACCGCCTCCGGCCGGAGATGTTCTGGCCGTCGACGTTCAAAGACGTCGTCAAGGACGGGCCGAACATCATCAAGGAGCCCGGGCTCATCTTCGACGACAGGACGAAGAAGGCGGTGGCCGAGGCCGCGGCCAATCCGGCCGATCCGGATCTGGTGCAGGCGGCGGGCGATCTGCTCTCCGATGATCTCAACCGTTGCATCGACGACCCGAACGTCGTGCTCGCGGCGCGCGGGCAGCAGCCGCAGTCGGTCGCCAACCGGCTCGAGCTCGAGCGCCGCCTCCCGAATGCGTTCCATCCGATGAGCGACCACCAGCGTCCGTTGCACCTCGTCAACACCACGCTCAATCTCGTCGCCGGCGACGATCTCGCGTGGCAGGAGCGGAAAGGCGCGGCGTTCGGCATCTCGCCGCTCTACTCCGGCAATCAGACTCTAGGCTATCGCGCGACACGCGCGTACGGCGGTCCTTCCGGCGTCTCGCTCGGAACGGCGGTGGCGATCTCCGGCGCCGCGGCCAGCCCGAACATGGGCTACAACTCGTCGCCCGCGCTCTCGTTCCTGCTGACGCTCTTCAACGTCCGCCTCGGATGGTGGCTCGGCAATCCGGCGAAGGATACGTATTCGAACAAGAACCCTTCGAACACGCTCAAGACCGTCCTCGACGAAGCGTTCGGTCTGACCGATGAGAAGCACGATTACGTCTACCTCTCGGACGGCGGTCATTTCGACAATCTCGGTCTATACGAGATGGTCCTGCGCCGCTGCAAATGCATCGTGGTGAGCGACGCGGGGGCCGATCCGCAGTTCGGTTTCGAAGACCTCGGCAATGCGATCCGCAAAATCCGCATCGACCTCGGCATCGACATCGAGATCAAGAAGATGGCGCTCTTTCCGCGCTCGAAGAAAGACCCGTCGCATCCGAAGTACTGCGCTGTGGCGAAGATCCGCTACGCCCAGGTCGATGGCGACGGGGTGGAAGACGGCCTGCTGCTCTATCTGAAACCGGCGTTCTACGGCCATAAGGAGCCGAAGGACGTCTACAACTACGCCACCACGTACGCGACGTTCCCGCATCAGTCGACGGGCGATCAATGGTTCAGCGAATCGCAGTTCGAGAGCTACCGCCAGCTCGGATTCTTCGCCGCCGGCGAGGTGACGCTGGGAAAGACGAGCTTCGCGAGCGTCTGCGACTTCATCAAGACCGCGGAGGAGTACATCAAGCAGAGGCCACCATCAGGAGGACGCTATGGCTTACGACGTAGATCAATTGCTCGAGAAGACTGACGCCGAGCTCGATGCGTTGGCTGGCAGGGGAATCAATCCCGACGACATCTTCGGCCAGGTCGATCAAGCTACGCAGCTTTCGTCCCGGACAGCCAGGCGCCTGCTGTCAAACATAAGGTAATCAGAATTGAGAAAGCGATCGGAATGACAAAGAGATATTTCCAGCTCAGCACAGTGACGGCCGCGAAGCAAAGAGCGAATGACCATGCCGTGCTGCGCATGAGCGCCAACGTCCCGGGTGGCATGCCGCCCAGCTGCCACGCCAATATCGCCGCGAATAGATAAAATACGCCGACAGAGAATCCCGCCGCCACAAAGAAATCCCAATACGTGCGGTCGAAGCCCTGTATGTCAAAGTGAATCGACTGCATTGATCGCAGAAGCGAATCCACCTTCCATTCGGGAGCAGACTGCCGAAAGCCCAGGGTATGCCCCGCGGCGAAAAACAGCAGCAGAAAAGCGGCGATGCGGTAAAAGACGGATGCTCTCATTCGGTTCGCTCCATCCATGTATACGGGACGAATTGTAAGCCGACTTCACTTCGGTGTTCGCCTCCAGCACGACAGATAACGCGCTGTGCTACGGTACTTAAGTGTTTACGAGTCTCAAGCGTTTCTTCCGCCGTCCAAAGTAGTCCGGCTCGACTGGTGTGTGCGAAAGCTGTCGAGGGACTTTTGACTACACGCTCATCCACAACGGATTCTCGGATACAGCATTCGCATATTGCGATCGGTGCGGCACTGTCGCCCTCCTGAGTGGATGGTTTAAAGGAATTCCCAAAGGGGCACCTCTTCGCGTTCAGGGTCCAATTGAAGTGAAGACGGAGCGCTGGCTTCTACCTTGCCCGTGCGGAGGTAGCTTTCGTCGTGATGCTGTTCCGCGGTGTCCGCGGTGCCACATGCCGATCTCGGCGGAGGCAGCCACGAGCTATATTGAGCGAAATGCGCCGGGAACGATGAGCGGTTGGACCTGGCAAAAAAGTTGGCTGGGCATGTACTGCTTCGTTATCGAAGGGCAAATCGTGAATGACAATTGGAGCGACAGACCGCGCGAGCCGGTGGATGACCGGGCGGGCTGACTCGCCGTAGAAACCGAGGCGGCCCGGGTCCGGTCCGGCGGTTCGCCGTCTCATTCATCGGCCTGGCAATACCATCGCCGGCTCGGGCCGTCTCAGAGCCATGCGACACCATTCCTCCACCATCGCCGCGATTGCAATTGCTCTAGCACTTTGTGTCGAGGTCTCGGCGACTGAACGAGGGTCACACCGAGCATCGGTTGAAGAGCGGTTCGTAATGCCCGACTGGCAGACCGTATATCAAGCGAAGTTCAAGCTCGAGGCGGGTGGCGCATCATCGCTTCCGTTCCTTGTTCGTCTTCTTGATCGCGCAGAGTTCGTCCGTCTGGAGCATACGGCTGACCTTATCTACCCCGGGGCCACGACGTTCTACGGTCATGGTTGGCTCGTCGACTACGACCTCGATTGCCTGTCAGCGCGGGCGGGATGGGCTTTGGAAGAGCTCACGTTCGAAAATTTCGGGTTTGCGGAGGGTGTCATCCGCGAGGCGGATCTCCTTGCAGCCGTTAAAGGAGGCAAGCGCGATACGCCGTTGGCGAACGTGATCGCAACGGAAAGAATTGAGAAGAGTTGCGAGCGACGTCATGCGGGAGCGGTGGCTCGCGCAAAGTCGTGGTTTCAGGCGAATGGCTCGAAGTGGTCACGCTTTGAATCGTTGAAGGACGCACTGATCAGCGAGGATCCCTTCCGGCAATTAAGCGCACTGAATTGGCTGCGGTTTGGAATCACTCCGTGCCCCGGGGTGTCGGCACGGACTTACGACACTGCGATCCGCCCGCAGGTGGTGAAACTCGCGTCCAGCAATAATGAGTCGGTACGTGAACAGGCAAAGCTGTTGCTTGATGATCGCGAATACTATTGGCTTAAATACAAAACCGATCCGACCCTCAGAAAATGGGCTGATCCGGATGCTCGGAAATCTCAATGATGATGCCCAACCGAGAGAGACTGTACGCCGTGGTCTGACGCCGACGGCCTGACCGGTTACTCGCGGGACAAAGAGGCGAGGCACGCCGCGTGTCCGAGCACGCGGTCGCCCGAAGTCAGGTTGCATCGAAGACGAGCGCCGATCCGTCTGCGGCCAGAAAGATCACGTCATGCGTGTATTCGTCCTGAATCACGACTTCGCCAGGCATCAAGCGATCACTGCGTCGAATTGCCCATCGGAATGCCTGCTCGAGTGTTTGAAATCCTGACGTCTCCGGCAGGGCTGTGTCGGCTTGCATGATGAACAATTTATCGGCGCGTCACGCGTGATGCCGTAACCGGCGTCACAGGCGTCCCTTCCCGAGACAGTAACTGATCAGGGTCACTCCTGAGCGGTTGTCGCGTTCGGAGTAGAATCCACCGACTCACCTGCAGAACTTCATCATGGACCGCATCGCCGTCATTTCGTCATCTCTGTCCGAGGTTGGCTATGATCCGAGCGAGCAACGGCTGGAGATCCGATTTCGCAGCGGCGGGACATACGAGTACTACAACGTGCCTGCACACGTTTATGAAGCGCTGCTCAATGCGTCTTCAAAAGGCTCTTATTTTCAGAGACGTATTCGAAACCGTTACAGGACGCGGCGTGTTCGGGCGAGCTGATTCCGTGTCGCGAGGCTTGCATGGCCGCGCGAAGGCGAATCAAACCGGATTTGCCGGCAATCAAGTGGCAGATCGGCGCATTCATTTGACTCTGGCTCGCAGTCATGTGTCGCGCGATCGAATGAATTCGATCCGGGATGGGATGAATCTCGGTTTTGGGGCAATCAATTCGATCGCGAGTGGGATGAATCTCGTCTGGAGGACAATGAATTCGATCGCGGATGGGATGAATCTCGGTTTGAGGACAATCAATTCGATCGCGGATGGGATGAATCTCGTCCGGAGGACAATGAATTCGATCCGCGGTCCTATCGCCGAACCCGTTCAGTCCTCGATTGCTGGCGCCGTGAGCAGCCGCTCCACCGCCCGCTCCACGTGAATCCGCGTCGTGTCGAGGATCGGCACGCCGTTGTGCGATTCATCGCCGAGGATGAGGGGGAGCTCGGTGCCGCCGAGGATCAGGCCGTCGATCTGCTCGTCGGCTTTCAGGCGGTCGATGATGCGAAGGAGAGCCTCGCGCGTCTCCGGCTTCTTCATCCCTTTGAGCAGCTCGTTCATGTACTTGTCGTGGATGAAGTCCTGCTCCTCATCGGCCGGGGTGACGATCTCCATCGGGGCGAAGACGTCGGGGTAGAAGCTTCCGCGCATGGTGAAGCGGGTGCCGAAGAGGCCGAGGCGGCGGAGGTTGTGGTCGCGCGCGTAATCGCGGGCGGCTTCGATGATGCTGATCAGCGGGATCGACGGCCGCAGCTCATTGAAGACGATGTGCGGGGTGTTGGAGGCGAGGAGAGCGAAGTCGGCGCCGGCTTTTGCCAGGCGCTCGATCTCGGCGGTGAGCCAGGTCGCCAGCTCCTGCAGCTGCCCCGCGCCGACGAGGTCGAGGAGGCGCTTCAGGTCGATGCTGTTGATGAGGATCGACGGCGCGCTGCCGTCCGGGTTACGACGGCGGTACTCCGCGATGAGCAGGCGGTAGTACTCCGCCGTCGATTCCGGTCCGATGCCGCCGATGATGCCGAGGGTGGGCACAGCGGCGGAAAGTATTACAGATTGGGGACGAAGAGCGCGTGCGACTCGGCGAGTTGCACGTTCGGCTGACCCTGCACGCCGACCTTCTGCACGCCGGGCATGAGGCGCTCTTCGACGAAGCGCTGGAACTGCTGGGGGCTCTCCCACAGATCGACGACGCGGAAGCCGTCGTCGCCGAACCAGGCGAGGTGGAACTTGCCGCCGTCGGGGAGCTCGCCTTCCCAGTTCACTTCCTTGCGCACCGCTTCGTACTGCTCGGGCGAGACCTCGGGCCAGTGCATCATCATCACAGTGGGCATCTGATCCTCCAGTTTGTTTTCTGGAGGTACGGGCGGGCGAGGGGAACGGATGTCCCCTCGCCCGCGCACAGGTGGGCTAGTGCGAAGTGGCGCGGCGGCGGGTCTGGGAGTTCGTCGCGATGAACTGCGCCGAGTCGACCGTGCAGCAGGAGTTGGTGATGCGCAGCCAGAACTTCTCGATGCCGTGGATCGGCCAGGTGGTGAACGTCGGGGAGTCGGGGAGGCCGACTTCCGTGGTCGTGTCGCCGACGTTGCCGTAGTACCAGTGGTAGTGCAGGTTGCCGCCGGTGGCGACGACGCTGAACGTGGCCGTGGCGCCGTTGGCGACGTACTGGTCGGTCGGCGGCGTGGTGACGACGATCGCGCCGTCGATCTCGAGCAGAACGTGCTTCGAATCGGTGCCCGAGGTGCAGCTCGCGTCGGTGATCGACGTGATCCAGCGGGTCGTGTTCGCGGCGATGGTCAGGCTGCGCGTCGTCGACTTCGTGTTGATGCCGCTCTGCACGACGCCGTCGTTCCAGGTGATGGAGAACGGCGCGGTGCCGAAGAGCGTGACCGGAATGGTGATGGTGCCCGGTCCGCAGATGGAGAGCCTGGTCGGGACGTTGGCGGACGGCGGGGAGCTGATCGGCATCGCCTTCGACGACGAGGCGTTGCAGCTGCCGCTGCTCACGGTGAGGTTGAGCGTCGTCGTGCCGGTCGTGCCGGAGGTGAAGGTGATGGCGTTCGTGCCGGCGCCGCTGGTGATCGAGCCGTTGGTGATCGACCAGTTGTAGGTCGTCGCGCCCGCCGGGGCGGAGGCGTTGTAGCTGTTGTTGGCGCAGACCGTGTTGGGCGCCGTGATCGTGGCGCTCGCGGCGCTGGTGATGACGACGTTCGTCGACGAGGTCGCCGTGCAGCCGTTGAAGGTGATGGTCACGGTGTACGTGCCGCTCACGCTCACGCCGGTCGGGTTCTGGGCGTTGGAGGTGAAGCCGCCCGGACCGGTCCAGGAGTAGCTGACGCCGGGGTTCGGCGACGACGCGGAGAGGTTGACCGTCGCCGGCGCGCAGACCGGACCGTTGTTCGACGCGGTGACCGAGAGCGCCGGGCAGTTGACCGTCGTGTTCGCGGTGCCGGTGATCGACGGCGTGACGGTGTCGGTCGCGGTGACCGACTGCGCGCCGCTCTGCGTCAGCGTGACGCTGAACGTGTGCACGCCGTTGTCGCCGGCGACGAACGTGTAGTCGGCCGGCAGCGTGCCGGTGGAGGAAGAGGTGAAGTGCACCGTGCCGGTGTAGCCGGTGGCGGTGGCGTTCGAGGCGTCGAGCGCGGTGACGGTGACGTTGAACGGCGTGCCGTTCGTGACGCTGGCCGGCGCGGTGACCGAGAAGTGCGTTGCGGCCGCGGCGGAGACGTTGGTGTTCGTCGTCCCGGTGATCGAGGCGGTGACGGTGTCGGTCGCGGTGATCGACTGCGTGCCGTTCTGCGTCAGCGTGACGCTGAACGTGTGGACGCCGTTATCGGCGCCGGTGAACGTGTAGTCACTCGGCAGCGTGCCGGTGGAGGATGACGTGAAGTGCACGGTGCCGGTGTAGCCGGTGGCGGTGGCGTTCGAGGCGTCGAGCGCGGTGACGGTGACGTTGAACGGCGTGCCGTTGGTGACGTTCGCCGGCGCGCTGACGGAGAAGTGCGTGGCCGGCGGAGCGGCGACGTTGGTGTTCGTCGTGCCGGTGATTGAGGCGGTGACGGTGTCGGTCGCGGTGATCGACTGCGTGCCGTTCTGCGTGAGGGTCACGCTGAACGTGTGCGCGCCGTTGTCGGCTCCGACGAAGGTGTAATCGCCCGGCAGCGTGCCGGTCGAGGACGAGGTGAAGTGGACGGTGCCGGTATAGCTCGGGACCGTGGCGTTCCCGGCGTCGAGCGCGGTGACGGTGACGTTGAACGGCGTGCCGTTGGTGACGTTCGCCGGCGCGCTGACGGAGAAGTGCGTCACCGGGCCATTGCCCGTCACGGTCACGCTCGCGGTCTTCGTATCGCTGCAGCCGCCGGGGATCGTGACGGTGACCTGGATATTGACCGTTGCGGTGCTGACCGGGGAGAAGGTGATGCTGTTGGTGCCGGCTCCCGAGGTGACGTTCCCGGCCGACACGAGCCAGGTGTACGTGGCGCCCGCGCCGGCGTCGGCGACCGAGGCGACGTTGCCGGACGATCCCTGCGGCACCGAGGCCGGGGCGGTGATCGTGGCGTTCGGCGCCGGGTTCGCGCTCGCGGTGAGGACGATCGTGTTGGAGGGCGCGCTCGGGCAGCCGAGGGCATTCAGGATCACGTGGTAGCTGCCGGCGACCGTGGCGAAGTAGTTCTGGCTGTTCGCGCCGGGGATCGGGTTGCCGTCGCGATACCACTGGATGCCGGTCGCGCTGCTGGAGCTGAGGACGACGGTGCCGCCGGCGCAGATCAGCGTCGAGTTGGCGGTGATGGTGGCGGGGCCCGGCGTCGGATTGATGACGTTATGCGTGGCCGAAGAGGCGCTGCTGCAGCCGTTGATGGTGACGATGACCGTGTAGCCGCCGGCGTTGCCCGCGTCGTACGTCTGATTCGTCGCGCCGCCGATCGGGTTGCCGTTGAGATACCACTGGTTCCCGGTCGCGCTGCTCGAGGTGAGCGTGACGGTGTTGCCGGTGCAGAACTGCGAGCCGCCGCTGATCGTCGGCGTCGGGATCGCCGGGCAGCTGACGTTGGTGTTCGTGGTGCCGGTGATCGAGGCCGTGACGGTATCGGTGGCGGTGATCGACTGCGTGCCGCTCTGCGTCAGCGTGACGCTGAACGTGTGCGAGCCGGCGTCGCCGCCGGTGAACGTGTAGTCGGACGGCAGCGTGCCGGTCGACGACGAGGTGAAGTGGACGGTGCCGGCGTAGAGCGCAACCGTGGCGTTCGACGCGTCGAGCGCGGTGACCGTGACGTTGAACGCCGTGCCGTTGGTGACGTTTGCCGGGGCGCTGACGGAGAAGTGTGTCGTCGCCTGGTCAACGGTGGTGTTCGTGGTGCCGGTGATCGAAGCGTTGACCGTGTCGGTCGCGGTGATCGACTGCGAACCGGTCGACGTCAGCGTGACGGCGTTGGTGAATGTGTGCACGCCGTTGTCGCCCGCGATGAACGTGTAGTCCGAGGGGAGCGTGCCGGCCGACGACGACGTGAAGTGGACGGTGCCGGTGTAGCTGGTGGCCGTCACGTTGTCGCCGTTGAGCGCGGTGACGGTGATGCTGAACGGCACGCCCTGCGTGACCGAGGCGGGAGCGCTGATGCTGAAGTGCGTCGCCGACGGATCGAAGTTCGTGAGCGTGAAGTCCGCCGTGACCGCGCCGGCCGAGGCGACGACGTTGTACGTGCCGGGGAGATTGTTGGCCGTGAACGGCGGCGCGGTGGCGATGCCGCTCGCGTTCGTGGCGACGGTGATGGTGTTGGAGTTGTTGCCGAACGAGCCCGAGGCGCCGGTGGTCGGCGCGGTGAACGTCACGCCGATGCCGTCGATCGGAGCGGCGCCGCTGTCGCTGACGCTGGCCTGCATCGCGGTGGAGAACGTCGTGTTGACGTTGGCGGTCTGCGGCGTGCCGGCGACGGCGTTGATCGACGCCGCGGCGGCGACGGAGCCGGGGAAGTCGGTGGCGCGGATGCGCGGGAAGAGCTGGTAGCCGCTGTCGAACGGACTAGCGTTGTCGAACTGGCCGAGGACGCCGATGACGGAGAACGTGCCGGCGGGCGGCGCGGTGCCGTCGATGTCGGTATCCGAATCGATGCGCATCTGCACGATGAACGTGCCGTCGGTGATGTTGTAGTTGGTGTTCGCGGCGAATGTCGCCGGCGGGCTGACGAGCGTGACGTTGTTGACGCGGATCAGCTTCCCTTCGAACGCTTCGCCCGCGCCGCCGTTCTGCAGCTGCGCCAGGGTGACGACTTCCATCACCGGGTTCGGCAGCGTGCCGCCCGGGAGGATGGTGATGTCGGATGCGGACGCCGGCGCGATCTCGGTCAGGCCGTTGAACTGCGAGACGGTGCCGGTGACCTCGAGGTTGTCGCCGATGTTGAAGGTGGTGTTGATGGAGGTGGAGAAGACGTCGACGCCGCCGGTCGGATCCTGGATGTAGATCTCGGTGCCGGACGCGCCGCGGAAGTCGACCGAGGTGACGACGCCGCGGATCTTCACCTGCTGTCCGAGGCGATCCGGGACGTAGTCGTCGGGCGAGGTCTGCGTCGACGGGTCGATGTCTTCGCGCGCTTCGGCGATGGTGATGAGCGGCGTCGAGTTGGTGCCGCCGAGGTCGGTGCGGTCGCGCGGCGCGACGTCGTAGCGCGTGGTGAACGGACGGAGGAAATCGTCCTGCTGGACGATGCCGGTCACCGAGAAGGTGGCGGGGAGCGCGCCCATGCCGGGGATGTTGCTGTCGCCGTCGATCTTCATCTCGATCTGGCCGGTGCCGTCGGTGATGACGATGAACGTGTCGACGCCGCCGGAGCCGGGGATGCTGCCGCTGACGATCGAGCAGTTGGCGATCGTGACGAGCTTCGCTTCATCCGATTCGCCGTTGGCGTTCAACTGAGCGATCGTGCGGCTGATCGGCGTGACGGCGGCGGAGCCGGTCGAGGTGATCGAGTACGGGTTGAAGCCGGACGGCGTGCCCCACGGCTTGTCGACGCCGTCGAAGGGCGGCGTGACGTCGAGGCGGAAGCGGCCGGTGAGCTGGTTGATGAAGCCGGCGACGGTGTAGGTGTTGCCGGCGCTGGTCGGCGTGGTGGCCGGCGACGTCGGCTCGATGGTGCGCGAGATGTTCAGCGCGCCGGTGCCGTCGTCGATGTAGTCGTCGTTGTTCGTGCTCGAGAACTTGCCCGTGCCCGAGGTGACGAGGCCGGAGACGCGCGCGGCGTAGTCGAGATACGCCGGCTCGGCGAGCGCGGTGAGCGAACGGAGCGTGGCGATCGTGGTCGTGCCGGAGAAGTAGCCGCCGGCGTACGTGGTCGACAGGCCGTTGGCCACGGCGGTGACGCTGTAGTCGACGCGCGTGCCGTTCGGCTGCGCCGGAATGCTGCCGGCGTATTCGCTGCCGACGGTCGGCGACATGGTGACCGGCGCCTGCGCCGCGCCGTTGAGCGAGTAGTTGAGCGTGACGCTGGTGATCGCCTGGTTGTCGTTGACCAGTGCGGTGACGGTGACGGTGTCGGCCGCGGTCGGGACGCCCGGCGTGACGTACGGAATGACGGTCGGCGGGAAGTCGGTGGCCACACCGCCGCCGGTCGGATCGAGTGCGTAGACGTGGGCGTTCGGCGAAATGCGCGCGCCGCCGTCGTCGAAGCTCTCCATCGTGAAGCTGACCAGGCCGTCGGTGTTGAGCAGGATCGTGCCGAGGCCCGCGTGCGCCTGGTCGGCGCCGGAGTAGCCCTGCACCGTGGTGCGGTTGTCGGTCGCCGGACTCGGATCGGTCTGGTAGAAGACCGGACCGTTGCCCGGAAGCGGGAGGGTCTCGCCGCCGTAGGTGTTGCCGCTGGTGACCGGGATATTGAGGTACCTGTTCGCGGTCTCGCGGTTCGGATGACCGAAGGTGTTGGTCGCGCCGACCGACGCCAGCGAGCTCTCGGCCTTCAGCTGACTGAGGAAGCGACGGCCGTTCGCGGTGGTGGAACCGTGGTGATCGAGCTGCACGAAGTCGACGTCGCCGGTCATCTGCGCGACGAAGGTCTCGACGTCGGGCGTCTTCGCCGTGGTGGTCTGGCCGCCGCCGGTCATGTCGCCGGAGACGAGGAAGTCGAAGTTGTTGTACTCGATCAGCGTGGAGACGGAGGTGGAGTTGAGGTCGGTGCCGGAGACGTAGATGTGGCCGCCGCTGGCGAGCACACCGCCCGCGGCCATGAACGTGGCGCGGACGCCGCTGCCGAGGTCGACGGTGGTGCCCGGGACGGCGGTCTGGCGCGTGATGCCCTGCGCGCTGAGCGCGTTCTTGTACGCCGTGTACGCGGTGCCGGTGCTGTTGGTGGGAACCGGCGGCACGACGTTCGCGCCGTCGCCGTTGTCATAGGCGATGCCGGTCGGCGAGACGCGGCCGGCGTTGATGATGTCGGTCAGACCGGCGTCGTGGTCGACGTGGTAGTGCGTGAGCACCAGGTAGTCGATCTTGCCCGAGGGTCCGATCGCGGCATTGAGCGTGGAGGTGAGCTCGGTGGTCCCCGCTCCGCCCGGACCGCCGTCGACGAGCATCGACTTGCCGCTCGGGGAGACGATCAGCGTCGAGGCTCCCTGGCCGATGTCGACGAAGTAGATCTTGACGCCGGGCGCAGGAGGCGGCGCGCTCGGAATGGCGTCGGCCTGCGCGGAGTCGCCGCTCTCGTTCGCGCCGATGAGCGCCGAGACGACGTAGTAGTAATGGATGCTGTTGGTGACGGTGGTGTCGGTGTAGCTGTTCGTGCCGTGGTTCGGTGCGATGGTGGAGTACGGACCGCCGTTCACCGTGGAGCGCTTGACGTTGTAGCCGGTGGCGCCCGCGCTCGGGTTCCAGGTCAGGCTGACCTGTCCGTTGCCCGGCGTGGCGACGAGGTTGGTCGGCGTCGGCGGGGCCGAGGGCGACTGGATGTTGAGCGAGATGGATCCCGAGCTGCTCCGCCCCTCGGCGTCATTGATCTGGAACGGCAGCGACTTCGGCCCGAGCGGGGTCGCGTTGTCGACGATCGCGCTGTACGAGTAGACGCCGTCGCCCGGCGCGACGTCGCCGTTCGTGCCGTTGTCGACGAACGCCTGCGAGCCGCTCAATCCGATCAACGTGAGGTTCGCGACGACGGTGACGCCGGTGCTCGGCGGATTCTGTCCGAGCGTGACGGCGATGGTGAGGAGCGTGGTGCCGCCCGGCGCGACGCTCGGCGGATTCGCGGCGCCGCTGCCGGTGGGTGGCGTGCGCGGAATGATGTCGGCCGTGCTGCGCGGCAGGATCTGGTAGCAGCAGCTGAACGGATTCGTGGTGTCGCTCTGGCTGACGAGGCCGACGACGGAGAAGATGCCGCCCGGCGCGGTCGTGCCGTCGATGTCGGTGTCGCTGTCGACGCGGATCGTGCCGGAGTTCGAGCCGTCGGTCACGGTCACGTTGCCCGAGGCGCCGCTCGCGGGGAAGGAGCCGGAGGAGACGGTGAGGTTGTCGACGCGGATCAGCGTCCCTTCCAGCGGCTCGCCGACGCCGTCGAGCAGTTGCGCCAGCGTGACGGTCTGCGGCGTGACGGACGGCAGCGTGCCGGAGGGGAGCGTGGTGACCGAGATCGGCGTGATCTCGGTCAGGCCGTTGAACTGCGCGAGCGTGCCGTTGACCTCGACTTCCGAGCCGACCGGGAGCGCGGGACCGACGTCGGAGGTGTTGAAGACGTCGATGCCGCCGGTCGGATCCTGGATGTAGTACTCGATGCCGGTGCCGCCGCGGAAGTCGATCGAGGTGACGACGCCGCGGATCAGGACCGCCTGACCGAGGCGGTCGGGGACGGTGTCGGCCGGCGTGGTGTCGACCTTGACCGCCGCGATCGTCTCGAGCGGCGGCGTGATGGTGAGGAGGATCGTGGTGTTCGCGGCCGAGGGCGGCGTCGCGGTGTTGGCCGAGACCGGGAGCGTCTTGACGCCCGCGGAGCCGGTGGCCGTGCCCGAGACGGAGAAGATGTTGTCGCCCGCGGTGGCGTCGCCGTTCGTGGCGTTGTCGAAGAGGGCCTGTGTCGGGCTTCCGCCGATGGAGGTGAGGTCGGCCGTGACGACGCCGGTGATGGTCGACGGCGGGAGCTCGACCTTCAGCAGGACGGAGCTGCCCGAGGGGACGGAGGACGGGATGGCGATGCCGATCGCCGTGAGCAGGCACGGCGTCGCCGCCGAAGCGGTATTACGCGGATTCGCCGCGGCGTTCGTGAAGTCGGAGGCGTTGTTGTTCGTGTCGACGCAACCGTTGCCCGCGCGGTTCTGCGAGTTGGCGTTGTTGTTCGGGTTCGGCGTCGGACCTGCGCCTTCGAAGCAGCTTGCGGTGCTGCCGTAGCCGGCGAGGTCGACGAGACCGGTGGGGCAGGTGCCGGTGATGGCGCTGGACACGGCGACGAGTGCCACCTTGCCCGCGGTGCCGCTCATGGCGATGCTGCCGCTGGCGTCGGGGGTCGGGAGCGGAGTCGTGCCGCCCGCACCGGCGCCTTCGCCGATCAGGTAGTGGCGTCCCGGCGCGATGGTGCCGGAGAGCACGGTCGGCGTCCACGTCGAGCCGGCGGCGGAGGCGTACTGCACGCTCCAGCCGGTGAGGTCGACGACGGAGTTGCCGCGGTTGAAGAGCTCGATGAAGTCGTTGGTGTAGACCGCGCCGGTGTTGCCGCCCGCGCCGTAAACCTGGCTGATGTCGACGCCGAGGGCCGCGGGGACGTCGGGCTTGGCGTGAACCTCGTTGGAGTTCGGGCTCTCCGTTCCGTCGAATGCGGTGACGACGTAGTAGTAGCGCGTGCCGTTCGTGACGCTCGTGTCGTTGTAATTCGTGATGACGGGCGAGTTGATGGTGGAGTACGGACCGCCCGGAGTCGTCGAGCGCTTGACGTTGTAGGACGTCGCGCCGGTGACCGCGTTCCACGACAGGGCGACCTTGCCGCTGCTGACCGCGCCGACGAGTCCCGTCGGTGCCGCGATCGGCTTGTCGACGGTGTAGACCTCGCCGCTGCTGAACGGCGTGTTGAAGAGGTTGCCCGCGAGGTCGATGAGGGTGCCGCCGGTGACGACGTCGAGGCGGATGGTGCCGTCGCCGCTGCCGGTGTTGACCGTGACGGTGCGCGTGGAGCCGCTGCCGTTGATCGGGCCGACCGATGCGCCGGAGACGCCGGTGGTGGTCAACGTGTAGTCGGCGATCGAACTGCCGGTCACCGCCTCGGAGAACGTCACCAGGAAGTCGACGGTCGCCGCGGCGGTCGGATTCGGATCGACGCGCGTGACCGATACGACGATCGGCGGAGTCTTGTCGATGGTGTAGGTCTCGCCGCTGGTGAAGGGAGCGGTGAGGCCGTTGCCGGCGGCGTCGGTAACTCCGGCACCGCTGAGCTGATCGAGGCGGAGCGTGCCGTCGCCCGTTCCGGTGTTCACCGTGACGACGCGCGTTGCGCCGCTGCCGGTCACGCCGGAGATCGTTGCGCCCGAAACGCCCGACATGACGAGTGCGAAGTTGCTCGTCGTGACGCCGGTGACCGATTCCGTGAAGGTCACGTTGAAGTCGACGGTCGCGTTTCTATTCGGGTTGCCGTTCGCACGCGTGATCGACTGCACGGCGGGCGCCGTCTTGTCGATCGTGTAGACCTCTCCGGTGAAGTCGCCGTTGTTCGCGCCCGCGCCGCCGAGCGGCACGGCCGTCGTGTCCTGGATCGAGTCGTTGTCGACGAGGTTGAGGCCGAGCGTGCCGTCGCCGCTGCCGGTGTTCGCGGTGACGGTGTACGTCGTGCCGCTGCCGGTGACGCCGGTGATCGACGTGCCGGAGACGCTGGTCGGAACGAGCGCGAAGTCGCCCGAGTCGACGCCGGTCACGCTCTCGGAGAAGGTGACGGTCCAGCTGACGCTCGCGGTGTTGTTCGGATTCGGATCGTTGCGCGTGATCGAAACGACGGTCGGCGCGTTGCGGTCGATCGTGTAGGCCTCGCCGCTGGTGAAGCCGCTCGCCAGCGCGTTGCCGACCGCGTCCTGAATCGATGCGCCGTTGTTCACGTCGAGACGCACGGTGCCGCTCGCCCCGGTGCCGGTGTTGACGGTGACGGTGTACGTCGTGCCGCTGCCGGTGACGCCGGTGACCGACGTGCCGGTGACGGCGCCGGTGTTGGTGGTGGAGAAGTCGCTCGTGTCGACGCCGGTGACGCTTTCGCTGAACGTCACGGTGAAGTCGACGCTCGACGCGGACGTCGGATCGGCGTTCGCGCGGACGCTCGACACGACGGTCGGGCCGCTCTTGTCGATCGTGTAGACCTCGCCGCTGTTGAAGCTCGTCACATTCGCGTTGCCGAGGGAGTCGGTGACGGAGCCGTTGCTGGTGAAGTCGAGTCGGATCGTGCCGTCGCCGCTGCCGGTGTTGACGCTCACCGTGTAGGGGCCGCTGCCGGTGACGCCGCTGACGCTCGCTCCGCTGACGCCTGTGGTGGTCAGCGAGAAGTCGGTGGTGTCGAGGCCTACGACGCTCTCGCCGAATGAGACGGTGAAGTTGACGCTCGCGGCGTTGGTCGGATTCGTCGATGCGCGGACGATCGACTGCACCACGGGAGGCGTCTTGTCGATCGTGTAGGTCTCACCCGTGGTGAAGTTGCCGTTGCCCGCGCCGGCGCCGCCGAGCGGAGTCGAGGAGCCGTTGATGATCGAGTCGTTGTCGGTGACGTCGAGCCGGATCGTGCCGCTGCCGGTGCCGGTGTTGACGCTGACGGTGTACGTCGTGCCGCTGCCGGTGACGCCGCTGACCGATGCGCCGGCGACGCCGGTGGTGGTCAGCGAGAAGTCGGAGCTGTCGACGCCGGTGACGGATTGGGAGAAGGTGACGGTGAAGTCGACGCTCGCCGCGTTCGTCGGGTTCGCGTTGGCGCGGACGATGGTCGAGACGGTGGGGGCGGGAGAGGCGGAGACAGGAACGAGAGCGACAGCGCGGAACGCCTTGTTCGTGCCTGCACTGGCCACGAGCGTCGTCACCGAGCCTGTGATCGTTGCGTTGTAGCCGCTCGAGTCGGTGAGGGTGACGAGCGGTGTGCCGGCGGCCCCGCCGGTCGCGTAAAGGGTCACAGTCGAGCCGGCGACGCTTCCGGTGAGGCCCCGTGCCGTGGCAAGGGCGATGGTGCCGTTGGCGGTCCAGGTTCCCGAGACCAGCGACCACTTCGAGATGACGCTGTTTCCTTCGTCCGAGACGTAGAGCGTGTCGACGCCTGCGACGCCCGCATTGAGGTCGGCGAAGAAGTAACCGTTGACCGCTGTCGGTGCCGCCGTCGGGAAGCCGGGCAGCGACGTCATCGTGTTGCCGGTCGTGATCGGTGTGCCGGAACCGACGGTTCCCATGCGGATCGTGCCGGCGCCGCTGCCGATGTAGAGCTGGTTGTTGAAGATGCCGATCTGCCGGAGATTTGTCGCCGTGCTGCTGACGATCGTCGCCGCACCGCTGCCGCCGAGGGCAACCGTGCGAATACCCTGTGTCGAGCCGCTGGCCCAGAAACGCGTTCCGTCGAGACTCGTCGCGGAACGAATGTTGCCGGCGGACGCCGAATCGATATACGAGCTGGTCGTGTCGACTGCACCGGTGCTGTCAACCCGGCCCATGACTCGCGCGATGGTGGTGCTCGTGGTGATGCTCGCCGTCGCCGGCGCCGCGTCATAGCCTGGGACGATCAGGTACTGACCGTCTTGTGAGCGGCTGAGGAAGCCCTCGGTCGTGGCGGAGCCGCTGGCAGTGAGCCTGAGATTCGCTCCCGATCCTGTCGTCGGCATCGCGACCGATTGCACGAACACACCGGCGGGGGTGTATTCATCGAGGAAGACCGGAGCGGCGTTGCCGCTCAGCGCGGTGACGCCGTCGCCGACGCGGTATACGACGATGTTTCCCGGCGTGAATGCCGCGGCCTGTGCGACCGATGCAATAGCCAAAGTAAGGACAGCCAACACAGCGATACGGCGGAACGTGTTCATGTGCTCTCCGGCGGGACGATCGGACGGGAGCTCGAGCAGGGGCCTTGGCGCGACACTCCCTCACACACGACACACGGGCGCTGGCTGGGGCTGGGGTTCTCGGGACCGATCGAACAGGGTTATTTTGCGAACGAGTCGCCTAAAAATACGGGCAACGTTTACGGAACGCAATCAAAAACTTACGGCACGAAAAACAATCCCGCAACGTAGTTCGTCTGGTCGTACACGAGCTTGGCCCGAACGGTCCCTTTTTCGAAGGTCAGCGGCACGTAGACGACCTTGTATCCCTGCTCCTCGGTTTGCGTCGCCTCGCCCATGCTCTGGTACGCGCCGAGCTGCTTCCCGAGGTCGTTCCAGACCGCCGCAAGTTTCTCAGCGGGAAGGGCTTCCTTCATCTGCGGCGTGAAGTCGTTGATGACCATTTCAGGACGTCCGTTGACGAGCTCGTGGAGGATGGTCTTCGAGCGGACCGTCGGCGGCGCGGACGGGATGATGATGCCGTGATGCGGACCGGAGGCGACCTCGGCGGGCGGCGCTTCCGCGGCCGCTGCGGGTGCGGGAGCAGGAGCAGGCGGGGGAGTGCTGCAGCAGGCGCCGAGAAAAAGTGCGGAAACGACAGCGAGCGCGGTGTTCGTCGTCATGCGGCCAGCTTACCAGCTCGTGGTAGAAGGGGGAGCATGAGCAAGGCTCAAGACAAACAGCTCAGCACCGCTCCTCTGATCATCGGCGCTCTCCTCGTCGCCGCGCTCCTCGGATTCGCCTTCTGGAGAATGTCGCGTAACACGACGGCACCGGTCGCGACGACGCAGACTGTTCCGACGCCCTCGACCGAGGCCGATCCGAACGCCAGGGCGGCCATGCCGCGCATCAGCGTGACCGATCTCCGCGACCGCCTGGCGAAGAACGACGTCACGCTGATCGACGTCCGCGACGCCGACGCCTTCCTCGAAGCACACATCCCCGGCGCGATGCACATCCCGCTGGCGCGCATCGACGGCGAGATCGCGTATCTGCCGAAGGGCAAGCCGATCGTGACCTACTGCACCTGTCCCCACGACGAGGCGGCTGCCGACGCGAACATGATCCTCGCGCACGGCGGCATTCGTGACGCGTTCGCGCTGGCCGGCGGGCTCGGCGCGTGGCGGGATGCGGGGCTGCCGATCTCCTCGGGCGAAAAATAACCATTAAACTACGCGACAAATGAAAGTCGCGTTCATCAAGCCTCCCGTGGGGGGAATCCTCGGTTTGGAGATGCTCACCTTCGTCGAGCCTCTCGGTCCCATCTGCGTCGCCGCCTGCCTCGAGCGCGACGGTCACGAATGCAAAGTCATCGACCTCCGCATCGACGGTGAAGAGAACGGGATGGCGCAATGCCGCGCCTTCGGTCCGAACGTCGTCGGCCTGCAGTGCAACTTCACGACGGAGCGCAACCGCACCGTGCGACTCGCGCAGCGGATCAAGCGCGAGATGCCGGGGACCATCGTCGTCGTGGGCGGTCACGACGCATCGCGCGACCCGGACTGGTTCCACGACCCATCGATCGACGTGATTGCAATCGGCGACGGCGAGGAAGTGATGCCGCCGATGGTCAATGCGCTCAAGGACGGGCGGGATCTGAAAAGCGTCCCGGGCCTCCTGCTGCACGACAAGGATCAGTGGATCTCGACCGGCCACGCGCCGACGCGCCCCGACCTCGACGGCTATCCGATGCCGGCGCGGCACCTGATCAAGCAGTACGCGCCGCACTACTACATCAACTTCAACAAGCCTCTGGCGCTGATGGAAACGGCCCGCGGCTGTCCCTTCCGCTGCAATTTCTGCTCGGTCTGGAAGTTCCACGAGGCGACGTTCCGGCAGAAGACGCCGGAGCGCGTGGTGGAGGAGCTGAAGCAGATCGAGGCGCCGAACATCTTCATCACCGACGACATCTTCTGGATGGACGTCCGCCGCGGCGAAGAGATGGCGCGGCAGATCAAGAAGTCGGGGATCAAGAAGTTCTTCACGGTGCAGACGCGCACCGACATCATCGTGAAGTTCCCGCACCTCGTCGAGATGTGGAAGGACTGCGGACGCCTGGCGATCTTCCTCGGGCTGGAATCGGTCACCGACGAAGGGCTCGCCGCCGTGAACAAGAAGAACAAGGCGTGCAACAACGTGAAGGCGATCGAGATCCTCAAGGAGCTCGGCGTCGGCTTCACGCCGAACTTCATCGTCGATCCGAACTGGGACCGCGAAGACTTCACCCGCCTGCGTGAGTGGATCTCGGAGATGGGCGCCTACAACAGCGGCTTCTCCATCCTCACGCCGCTGCCGGGCACGGACCTCTGGAACACCGCGAAGATGGACGTCACGACGTACGACTGGGAGATGTACGACATTGTCCACGCCGTGCTGCCGACGAAGCTTCCACTGAACGAGTTCTACGCCGAGTACTCGCGCCTCTGGCGCCACGCGCTCGACGTCCGCTACCAGTACAAGGGGAAGCTGAAGACGTACATGCAGCTCGGCGCCGCGCTGGCCACGCGCCGCGTGTCGCTCAACGCGGTGCGCAAGGGGATGAACATCGCGAAGGTGTTCAGCAAGCCCGAGACGTTCCTGGCCGCGCACTCGTAGTGAACCTTCTCCACCTCTTCGACCACTCGCTCATCGCCCGCGCCGATGCGCCGGCGCTGGAGTGGCAGGGGCGCACCTGGACATTCGGCGAGCTCGAAGCGCGCAGCAATCGCGTGGCGCACGCGCTCGTCGCGCGCGGCTACACGAAGGGCGATCGCCTCGGCGTCTACCTCCCGAACTGCATCGAGCTGATCGATCTCTTCCTCGCCTGCGTGAAGCTCGGCGTGATCTTCGTCCCGATCAACATCCTCTATCGCGAGCGTGAGATCGCGCACATCGTCAACGACGCCGAGCCGCGCGAGGTGATCAGCGGCGACGTGCCGTACGGCGTGTACGACAGCCGCCCTCGGCTGTCGGGACAGGCGGGGGCGCCTGTCCTACACGGCGACACGCCCGCCGCGATCATCTACACGTCGGGCACGACCGGCGCGTCGAAGGGCGCCGTCCTCACGCACAACAACTTCGCCTCGAATGCAGTCAACCTGTTGACCACCTGGCAGATCACCGCCGCCGATCGCTTCCTCCTTCCGCTTCCTCTCTTTCACATTCACGCCCTCGGCAACGGCCTGCACTGCTGGCTGATGAGCGGCTGCCGGATGCGCCTTCTCGAGCGCTTCGATCACCGCACCGCAACCGAGGAGCTGCTCGATTTCAAGCCGACGCTCTTCTTCGGCGTGCCGACGGTCTACGTCCGTTTGCTCGATACGCCGTTCGAGGCCGCGAAAACGATCGGCGCGTCGATGCGCCTCTTCGTCTCAGGCTCCGCTCCGCTGCCGCCGCAGGTGCTCGAGCGCTTCCGCGACCTCTTCGGCCACACCATCCTCGAGCGCTACGGCATGACCGAGACGTTCATGACCATCAGCAATCCGTACGTCGGCGAGCGCCGCGCCGGAACGGTCGGCTTTCCGCTGCCCGGCGTCTCGACGCGCATCGAAGAGGGAGAGCTCGTGGTGAAGTCGCCGACGCTCTTCTCCGGCTACTGGCGCCGCACCGACACGCCGTTCACCGCCGACGGTTTCTTCCGCACCGGCGATCTCGCCACTGTTTCCGACGACGGCTATTACACGCTCCTCGGGCGCAAGTCCGACCTGATCATCAGCGGCGGCTTCAACATCTATCCGCGCGAGATCGAGGAACTGCTGCTGGAACAACGCGGTGTAGCCGAAGCCGCGGTCGTCGGTGAGCCGGACGACGTGCGCGGCGAGGTGCCGGTCGCGTATCTCGTCGGCGATTTCGACGCCGAGGATCTAGAGCGCGTCTGCCGCGAGCAGCTCGCGTCGTTCAAGGTGCCGCGGCGCTACGTAAAGGTCGCGTCAATTCCGCGTACGGCGCTGGGTAAAGTGCAGAAACACCTGCTACATTAATCCGCATCAATGTCATTACCGCCGCTTCCCGAGCAAGTCTCGCGAGCCCTCGGTCTCTTCGTCGACGCAGTGCGCGCGGCATTCGGTGAGAACCTCCGCTCACTGATCCTCTTCGGCTCCGCGGCCGAGGGGAAGCTGCGCGCGACCTCGGACGTGAACGTCCTGATCGTCCTCCGCGCGCTGGACCGGAGGCAGCTCGATGACATCCGCGAGCCGATCCGCACCGCGCAGGCGGCGATCGATCTGCAGGCGATGTTCGTCCTCGAAAGCGAGCTCCCCGCCGCGGCGGACGCGTTCGCGAACAAGTTCGAGGACATCCGGCGCCGGCACGTGGTGCTGCTCGGAGACGACGTGGTCAACACGTTGACGATCTCGCGCGACGCGCTGCTGCGCCGTGTGCGTCAGGTGCTGCTCAATCAGACGCTCCGGCTCCGCGACGCGTACGCCGAGAAGAGCCTGCGCGAGGAGCAGGCGGCGGCGGTGATCGCCGATGCCGCCGGTCCGTTGCGCGCCGCCGCGGCGTCGATCCTCGAGCTCGAGGGGCGTCCCGCGTCCGATCCGAAGAGCGCGCTGACGACGCTCGTCGCCGGTTCGGAATTCGCCACCGTGCTGCCGTACGTCTCCGAGGCGCGCGAACGGAAGCCGCTCGAGCCGGGTGTGGCGGCGACCGTGCTCTTCGACCTCACGCGACTCGCGCAGTGGATGCACCAGCGGGCATCGGGGCTGCCGTGAATCCCTTCGATTTCTACGGCCCGCAGTTCCTCGTTTTCTACGTCGCGTTCTCCATTTTCATCTTCATCGTCACCTCGTTCGCGCGAAGGATTCTCGACCGCTCGGTCGCCGGCGGCGCGATCGATCCGGCGCAGGTGGTCTCCGATCCGTATCTCATCGCCTACCTGCGCGGCGGCGCGCCCGAGGCGGCGCGTGTCGCCGCGATCTCGCTCATCGATCGCGACCTGCTCGACGTGAGCGGCTCGAAGCTCAAGGCACACGCCCACGTGAAAGACGATCACGCGCGGCACCTGCTCGAGCAGAAGATCCTCCTCAAGTACAAGACGTCGGGCGAAGCGACGGACCTCTTCACGGACGACAACGTGCGCAACGCGTGCGACAGCTACGAGATGAAACTGCAGGCGCTCGGCCTGGTGCCGAACAAGAGCATCAACGCGGCGCGCAAGGCGCTCTTCGTGGCGATGGCGGGCGTGCTCCTGCTGTCGTCGGGCATCAAGATCCTGGTCGCGCTTTCGCGCGGACGGAGCAACATCGCGTTCCTGATCATCCTCACGGTCGTCGCGATTCTCGTCCTGCGCAAGTTTGCCTTCCCGCGGCAGACGGCGATGGGGAAAGCGATGATCCAGGACGTGCAGCGCCTCTTCTCCGGCTTGAAGGATCGCGTCCGCTCCATCGCGTCGCATGGTGCGACGACGGAGCTGGCGATGCTCGTCGGCGTCTTCGGGATGAGCGCGGCGTCGGTCACGACCCAGGCGCTGATGCGGCAGTTGTTCCCGAAGGCGTCGGCGTCATCATCGAGCAGCGGCTGCGGCTCGTCGTCCTCGTGCGGCAGCTCCTGCGGCAGCAGTTGCGGCGGCGGGTGCGGGGGAGGGTGCGGCGGATGTGGCGGCTGAAGAAACCGCGCTTCGGCCTCGGATGGCGCCCGGAGCTCGCGCCGGCGATCTTCCGCAATCTCGATCAGATCGACGTGGTCGAGGTGATCGCCGAGGATTGGCTCGATGCGCGCGAGCGCGACCTGCGCGCGCTGCGCCTCCTCGGCGCGACGGTGCCGATGATCCTGCACGGGACGTCGCTCGGCCTCGCGTCGGTGCATGCGGTCGATGAGCGCAGGCTCACGAAGCTCGCGCGATTGATCGATGCGGTGAAGCCGATCGCCTGGTCGGAGCACCTCGCGTTCGTGCGCGCCGGCGGTCTCGAGATCGGCCACCTCGCCGCGCCGCCGCGCACGCGGGCGACGATCGACGGACTGCTGGCGAATGTCGCGCGGGCAAAGCGGATCGTCGGCATGGCGCCGATTCTCGAGAACATCGCGACGCTGATCGATCCGCCGATGAGCGAGATGAGCGAGCTCGATTTCGTCTGCGAGGCGATCGCCGCGTGCGACGTGCCGCTGCTGCTCGATCTCCACAACCTGCACGCCAACGCGACGAACTTCGGCTGGAGCGCGAGCGAGTTTCTCGCTGGGATCGACGAGCTGCCGATCGCGTACGTGCACCTTGCGGGCGGGCGGCTGGTGCGCGGCGGACGCATTCTCGACGATCACCTGCACGCGACGCCCGATCCGGTGTTCGCGCTGTTGCGCGAGCTGGCAGCGCGGCGTGAGGAGCCGTTGACGGTGGTGCTGGAAAGGGATGGGCGGTACCCGCATTTCGATGAGCTCCTCGCGGAGCTCGATCGTGCGCGCACCTCCATCGTCATCCCGAGCGGAAGCGAGGGACCTGGGCGGGTGGAAGGCGCGCCGCGCTCCCACCCAGGTCCCTCGCATACGCTCGGGATGACGGAGGAAACGCTCGCCCGCCTCTACGTCGACGCGAAGTTCCGCGCTCGATTCCTCGCCGACCCGCCCTTTGACATCGATCGCGAAGGCCTCGAGCTCGCCGCCGAAAGCTACGCCAGGAAACGCGCGCATTGACGGCCACCACCGCGCTTCTCGCCGCGCCGATTCCCGGCCTGATCATCTATCTCCTCGGCCAACGCATGCTGCGCAAGACGGACGATCCCTCCTTCACCGAGAAGTTCTGGCGTCTCCGCATGCGCATCTCGAGGATCGTGGTGTGGTCGATGCTCGTGCTCGCGGCGCTGGCGTGGCGATGGACGCCGGTCACGTTGCCGCTCTTCGCGCTCTGCGTCTGGCTCGGCTCGTTCCCGCTGCGCAAGACGGTGTTCGCCGAGGAGTGGACGCTCGGCGAATATCTCCGCAGCCGCGTGCGGCTCACCCTCGGCGTGATCCTCTTCTGGATCGCGCTGCTCTTCGAGCCGGCGATCGTCGGCACGGTCGGCATGAACAACTTCGGCTGGGTCATCGCCGCGATGCTGATCTGGGCGTACGAGTACCGCGCGCTGATGGCGTGGGGACTCGAAGCGGGGCCGATCGAGGACGGCGCATTGCTGATGCGGCTGAACGCGATCGCCGCGAAATCAAAGGCGCGGCCGCCCGAGATCCTGGAGATCGGGACGCCGAAAGCACATTTCCCGAACGCGTTCGCCTCGCCGCATCCGCGGACGCCGCGCGTCCTCCTGAGCCGCACGCTGCTGCGTCATCTCGACGCCGACGAAACCGCCGCGATCTTCGCGCACGAGGTCGCGCATCTCGAGCACTACGCGGGGAAGCGCGGGCGGCTTGCGGCATGGTCGATGTTGCTGCTCGTCATGCTCGGGGCGTTCATGGCGAGCTGCGGAGCGGTGTTCGGGCAGATCGTCTGGTCCGTCGCGATACTCACCGGCTTCACGATCCGGCAGCGGAGGCAACGGACGCACGAAGGGGCGTGCGACGTCCGCGCGGCGGGGCTGTGCGGCGACCCCCAGGCGCTGATCCGCGCGCTGACCAAACTGCACGCACTCGGCCGCGTTCCCCGGCAATGGGATCGCGAAGCGGGCCACTCGCACCCGAGCCTCGTGCGTCGCATTCAGGCCATTCGGGACGCGGCCGTCACTTCAGATACTTCGCGTACCAGTCGAGATAGCGCTGATAGCGATCGCGCACATAGCTCGGCTTCGTGATGCCGTGGAACTGGCCGGGGTAGATGATCAGCTCCGTCGGAACACCGAGCGAGCGGAGCGACTGGTACATCTGCTCGCTGTTGAGCAGCGGGACGTTGAAGTCCTTGTCGCCCGCGAGGAAGAGCGTCGGCGTGGTGATGCGGTCGGCGTGCAGGAACGGGAACGAGACGCGTGCATAGAGCTCCGGATGCTCCCACGGCCGTCCCAGCTCGAGCTCGTACTCGCGGACGTATTCGTCGGTGCCGTAGCCGGCGAGGATGTTGGAGATCGACGCGCCGCTGGTCGCGGCCTTGAAGCGGCGATCCTGCGCGATCACGTAATTCGTCAGCATGCCGCCGTAGCTCCAGCCGCCGACGCCGAGGCGATTCGGATCGGCCAGGCCGCGAGCGACGATCGTGTCGACGGCCGCGAGCACGTCCTGCGCGTCGAGGTGTCCCCAGTCCGCCCAGATCGCCTTCGAGAACGCCTCGCCGCGTCCCGACGAGCCGCGCGGATTCGCCGCCACGACGACGTAGCCGTTCGTGGCGAAGAGCTGCCATTCGAAATTGAAGCGATGCGAGAACTGTCCGACAGGGCCGCCGTGAATGCGCAGGACGGCGGGATATTTTTTCGACGCATCGAAGTCGGGCGGCGTGACGACGAAGCCGTGGATCTCCGTCCCGTCCTTGCTCTTGAACTCGAGCGGACGCGTCGCGCCGAGCTTGTGTGATGCGAGCCAGGCGTCGTTGTGATGCGTGATCCGGCGGCCGTCGGCGGCGAAGAGCTCCGCGGGATGCGCGTCGTCGGTTTCGAGGAGGACGGTGTGACCCGCCGCCATGTCGTACTCGATGACGGTCGAGTTTTTGTGGGGAGCTCCCGCGAGCGCTTGCGTGCGATCGTCCTCGACGATGTAGGTCAGCTTCTTCGCATCGACCCAGTGCGGATGCGTCACCGCGCGATCCACGTAGGGCGGGTTCTCCAACCCGCCATCCAATTTCACCACTGCGATGTGATGCCGCGCGTAGTACAGCAGCTTCGGATCGCCATGCTGGAGGAACGCGATCGACTTTCCGTCGGGACTCCACGCCAGCTCGCTCTCCGTCTCCGGATCGTTGTCTTCATTCGGCGCGCCGGTCAACCGCCGCGGCGTCGCGCCCGCCTTCGGCTCGATGACGAAGACGTCCCAGTCGTTCGTCTTGTCGATGTCGTCCTGACGTTTGCTCACGAACGCGATCAGCGAGCCGTCGGGCGAGAACGCCGGCAGCCCTTCGTTGTACGCGCCGGGCGTGAGGAGCTCGCTCTTCTTCGACTCCAGGTCGAGAAGGTAAAGATGTTGACGTTTGGTGGTGAGGTACCCCTCTTTGTCCTTCTTGAACTGAAGGCGGTTGATGACGATCGGCGGCTTCGTCTTGTCTTTCTCGACTTTCGGCTCGGCGTCCTCGACGATCAGCGCGAGACGCTTGCCGTCGGGCGCCCAGGAGAAGTCGACGACGCTCCCCTTGAATTCGGTGATGCGCTCCGCTTCGCCGCCCTGGCGATTGATGATCCAGAGCTGATCGAATTCGTCCTCGCTGCCGCGTCCGGAGAGGAACGCGAGCGACTTCCCGTCCGCGCTCCATTTCGGCGACGACTCGCTCTCCTTGCTGAACGTCAGCTGCCGGTTCTCGCTGCCGTCCCAACTCGTCAGCCAGATGTGCGTGTGGTTCTTGTCGTCATCAAACGACGCCTGCCGCACCGTGTACGCGATCCAGTTGCCGTCGGCCGAGATGCGCGGCGCGCCGACGTCGCGCAGACCGGCGAAGTCGGCGGGGGTGAGCTGGGCGGAGGAGGGGAGGGCGAGGAGGAGGATTAACGCGATGCGCTTCATGCGCGCAATGCTAATCCACCCCTCATCCGCCCTTCGGGCACCTTCTCCCGCGGGGAGAAGGCCTGCCTGCCACGCGCTGCTCGAGATGCGTTGTCCTTCTCCCGCCGCAGCGGGAGAAGGTGGCCGGAGGCCGGATGAGGGTCCTCAATTCGCGTGATCCCGCACCACCACCCCATCCCTTATCTCCACCACGCGCGACGCGCGGCTCGCCAGCGCGGGATCGTGCGTGATGATCACGAGCGTGCGCCCCTGTTTCCAGAGATCCGTGAAGATCGACATGATGTCGCTGCCGGAGCTGGTGTCGAGGTTTCCGGTTGGCTCGTCCGCGAGGACGATGTCGGGGTTCATGGCCAGCGCGCGGGCGATGGCGACGCGCTGCATCTGGCCGCCGGAGAGCTCGGTCGGTTTGTGATCGACGCGGTCTTCGAGGCCGACGCGCGTCAGCAACTCGGTCGCGCGGTCGCGGCGCTCGCGCACCGGCAGGCCGCCGAAGAGCATCGGCATCTCGACGTTCTCCAGCGACGTGATGTGCGGCAGGAGGTTGAAGTTCTGGAAGACGAATCCGACGCGGCGGTTGCGGATCTCCGCGAGCTGATCGCGCGTCACGCCTGCCACGTTTTCGCCGCCGAGCTGGTAGTGCCCGTCGCTTGGCGTGTCGAGGCATCCGAGGAGATTCATCAGCGTCGATTTGCCGGAGCCGGACGGACCGACGATGGCCACCATCTCGCCCTTGTCGATTTTTAGATCGACGCCTTTCAGCGCCTCCACTTTGACTTTGCCGGTGTCGTACGTCTTGCGAATGTTGCGCATCTCGATGATGTGCATTGAGGCTCCTATTCGTAGCGAAGCGTCGCGGCCGGATCGACCGACGCTGCGCGCCGCGCGGGGAAGTAGCCGGCCAGCAGGCCGATGATGCCGAGGATGGCGGAAGTCGCGACGCCGATCATCGGCGAGAGCGTCGGCCGTCCGAGGAAGGACAGCACTTTGTTCGATTCGATGGGCACGAAGCTCAGCGCCGCGACGATGAGCGTCGCGATGGTCATGCCGAGCGCTCCTCCGATCAGCGTGTACACCATCCCCTCGGCCACGAACGGGAAGATGATCCAGCGCCGCTTCGCGCCGAGCGCCATCTTCACGCCGATCTCGCGCGTCCGTTCTTTGACGACGGCGTACATGATGTTCGCCACGCCGACGCCGCCGATGATGAGCGTCAGCGCGCCGACGATGCCGAGGAAGAGCTGGATGCCGAGAGTGATCTTCCGATTGACCTCGGCGCCTTTGACCATGTCCCACGTCGGCATGGCGCGATCGTCGGTCGGGTCGTAGCCGAACTTCGGTCCGAGCAGCTCGTTCAGCTTGCGCAGCTCCGCCTTCATCGTCGACGGATCGTCGACCGCGATCACCACCTGGTTGAGCCGCTCGCGTCCGAACTGCGCGCGGAACGTGGAGATCGGAATGACGGCGTGGTTCTTGTCCGGGCCGCCGTACATCCCCATCTGCGTCTTCGGCTGCATGACGCCGATCACGAGGTACGGCGAGTTGGCGACGAGCAGCGTCTTGCCGACCGGCTCCTCGTCGTGGAAGAGGTCCTTGGCGATCTCGTCGCCGAGGAAGATCACGCGGCGGCGCTGCGCCTCGTCGTCCGGCGTGAGGAAGCGGCCGCCCGCCTGCGGGTAGTGCTTGCGCGATTCGCCGTAGACCCAGTTCGTGCCGATGACGCGGAGGTTCTTCGTCGTCCGGCCGTAGACCGCGGGACGCCAGATCTGCATCTCGCCATGCACGGCGCGCAGCTCCGGCATCCGCTCGCGGATGAATTCGATGTCGTTGACGCGCGGACGGATCGCCCGTCCCGCGGGGAGCCCCTTGTACGGCTTCGAGGTCTCGCTCGGCCAGATCACCGCGAGGTTCTCGCCGGTCGAGCGCCGGTTCTTGTCGAGCTGCCGGCGGAGACCTTCGCCGAACGCGAGGAGCATGAGGATGGCGACCGTGCCCCACGCGATCGCCGCGATCGTGAGGTACGCGCGCTTCCGCTGCAGCCGCGCGGAGCTGGCGAAGAGTGTGTAGACGATGTGGAAGTCGCTCATAGTTTCATCGCCACTACGGGATCGAGTCTCGATGCGTCGCGCGCCGGGAAGTAGCCGGCGAGGAGACCGACGACGCCGAGCGCCACGGCGGTGAGCAACGCGACGACCGGCGACACGGTCGGATGTCCGACGAACTCCTCCGCGCTCTTCGGGAAGACCGCGCAGATGCCGATGGAGATGGCGAAGCCGATCGCGCCGCCGATGGCGGTGACGAGCATCGTCTCGATCAGGAACTGCGTCAGGATCCAGCGCTGCTTCGCGCCGAGGGCCATCTTGATGCCGATCTCGCGCGTCCGCTCCTCGACCACGACGTTCATGATGTTCGACACGCCGATGCCGCCGACGACGAGCGTCAGCACGCCGATGATCCCGAGGAAGCTGTTGAAGGCGAGCATGAAGATGTCGAAGAACTTGAACTGCTCGGTGGTGTCCCACGCGCCGAGCGCTTCCTTGTCGGTCGGATCGAAGCGCAGCTTCTTCGCCAGGGCGGCGCGCACGTTGTCGATCGTCTTCTTCGTGTCCGCGGTCGACGCGGCCTGGAAGACGATGTCGTCGACCCACTTCTCACCGGTCAGTGCGCGATAGGTGGTGTAGGGGATGTACATCTTCTGGTCGTCGGGACCGCTGTAGTTCGAGTCCTGCGCCTTCTTCTGCAGGACGCCGACGACGAGGAACGGCGAGTGATTGACGAGGATCGTCTTGCCGACCGGATCGGTGCCCGCGCCGAAGAGATCGTCCGACAGCTTGTTGCCGAGGAACGCCACGCGGCGCTGATCGTTGACGTCGATGTCGTTGATGAAGCGTCCGCCCGGCGCCGGCACCTGGTTGCGCATGCGGCCGTACGCGGCGTTGATTCCGGCCGTGTCGACGCTCAGGTTCTTGGTGTTGTAGTCGACGCGCAGGTTGTTCTCGAACTCGCCGCAGATTCCCTTGAGATCACGCACCTGCGCCGCGATGAACGCGATGTCCTCGTCCGTCACGCGCAGGCGGCGGCCTTTGCCGAGGCCTTCGAACGGCATCGAGGTGGAGCCGGGCCAGGCGATCACGATGCGGTCGCCGAGGCCGGCGGTCTGCACGATGAGGTGCTGATGCAGGCCGGTACCGAACGCCAGCATCAGCGAGATCGCCACCGTCCCCCAGACGATCCCGAAGATGGTGAGGAACGTGCGGAGCTTCTCGGCGCGAAGGTCGCGGACGAGTTGGCGGAGGACGTCTTTGAGAGCGATCATGGCTATTGAGCTCTTGAGCTATTGAGCTATTGAGCTGAACCGCTTAACAGCTCAACCGCTCAACGCCTCAATCACGAAATCTCTTTGGGCGGCCGTTCCACCACTTTCTGCCCTTTCTCCAGTCCCGACGTCACCTCGACGTTCAGTCCGTCGCTGATGCCGGTCTTGATCTCCACCTTCTTCGGCTCGGCCTTCGGATCTTTGCCCGGGACTTCGACCGTCGCCTTCTTGCCGCCGTCCTCGAACGACACGAGGCGCTCGGGGATGACCAGCACGTCTTTCTTTTCGCGGATGATCACGTCGGCGTTCGCGGAGTAGCCGGCGCGCAGCGTGATCTTGTTCGTCGGCTCGAGCTCGACCTCGACGTCGAACAGCGTGGCCCCTTCCTTCTGCTGGGCCTGCGGCGCGATGCGCGACACGCTGCCGGTGACGACGTCGGTCGGAAGCGCGCCGACCTTGATGCGCGTCGTCATGCCGACGGAGAGCTTGCCGACGTCGATCTCATCGACCGTGCCCTTGAAAATCAGATCGGACATGTCGGCCACCGTGGCCATCTCGGTGCCGGGCTGATAAGAGGTGAGGGGAACGATCGGGTCGCCCGGATTGACGGCGCGTGTGAGGATCGTGCCGGCGGCCGGCGCGCGGATGATCGACTCCGTGCCTGAAGAGGTGAGGCGCCCCTTGCGCGTGAGGTCCCGGTCCTGCGACGCCTTCATCAGCGCCACGCGCGCGAGCTCGTACGTCTCCTTGCGCGCGTCGACGTCCGACTTCGGCATCACGCCGCCCTTCGCCAGCTCCATGGCGCGCTGATAGTCGGCCTCGGCTTTGCGGAACGAGGCGCTGGCGGAGTCGACGCGGCGATCGACCTCGCTCACTTCGAGCGGCGTCGGATCGGGCGCGATCTCGAAGAGCGGGTCGCCCGCTTTCACCGTGTCGCCGACCTGCACCAGCGCGCGGCGGACGATGCCGGAAATCTTCGATTTGACCTGGAACTTCTGCCGCGGCTGGATCTGGCCGACGGCGACCGCCTTCTCCACGATGGTGCCGGTCGCGACCTCGACCTCTTTCAGTCCATCCTTCGATTTGTGCCCGTTTCGCGCCCATGCGTAAACCGCGACACTGCCCCCTGCGATCACAACGAGTACAAGCAGAACGATTCCAAGTTTGCGCATATGTCCTCTGACGATGGGTAGTACGCAAAGTTAGTGATCGGGGTTGCAGAAGGCGAGATCGCAGATAGCGGATAGCAGATAGCAAAGGCAGAGCGCGGTCTCCCCGTTGCTATCTGCTATCCGCTATCTGCTATCTATTTTTGGGCTTCTCCGTGTACTGCGGCGTCACCGGCGGCACCACCTGCGGCTGCGAGAACTGCGGCTGGGCGGCGATCTGGGGCGGGATCTGGTGCGGGGGCGGGCCGGGGTCCCTGACGTTGTCGGGATGCAGATCTTCCGTGTCCGGGACCATGGCGTCGTCGACCGGCTCGGGAGGCACGGGCCGCTTCGGATGAGCGGCGGCATGTTTGACCGGCGCGTGTTTCTTCGACTTCGCGGGCGTCGTCGTTGCCGGAGTCGCTTTCCCCACCTCGAGCGGCGCCTGCGATTTCGTCGTCGTCAGATGACCGCCCTTCTTGTCGAGATCGGCGTTCGTGATGACTTTCGCTTTCGACTTCCCGCGCCGCGAAGTCTTCGCCGCTTCCACGAGCGGCGAGTCCTGCGCGAGCAAGGGAAGGACGACGAGAAGCGAGAGGAGCGCGGCGCGTCGCATGCGCTCAATCGTACGCTGATTTGTTGCAACCGCACTGTCGGGGCGCCGATATGCTGCGGCGATTCATCGCCATTTTCTGGAGGGACCGTTGAAGAAACTCCTGCTGGTCTGCCTGGTCGCGTCGATCGCATTCGCGAAAGAAACTCCGAAACCGAAGCCGTTCGATCCGGTGGAAGACATCAACAAGCCGCGCCCCGGCGCGCGTCACCTGACCTTCACGACCGAAGAGGCGACCTGGGCCTCGATCGATCTTTCGCCCGATGGCCAGACGCTCCTCTTCGACATCCTCGGCGACCTCTACACCGTCCCCGTCGCCGGCGGAAAAGCGAAGTCGCTGACGAAGGGCCCGGCGTGGGACTACCACCCGCGCTACTCGCCCGACGGCAAGACGATCGCGTTCACCTCCGATCGCAGCGGCATCGAGAACATATGGCTGATGAACGCCGACGGCTCGAACGCGCACGCGCTGACGCAGGAGAAAGCGTTCTACGTCCGCTCCGCCGCCTGGTCGCCCGACGGCGAGTACGTCGTCGCGCGCCGCGAGGATGCGAAGCGCGGAGGCATCCCGCCGCAGGAGCTCTGGATGTGGAGCATCTACGGCGGCAGCGGCGTGAAGCTGACGTCGAGCGATGAGATCAACAACGCCGCCGGCCCGGTCTTCTCGCCCGACGGCCGCTTCATCTACTTCGCGGCGCGCGAGCGCGGCTTCAGCTACACGCCCGATCTCAGCAACGGACTCTGGTCGATCCAGCGCTACGACCGCCGCACCGGCGACACGACGAAGCTCACCAGCGGCATCGGCGGCGCCGTTCGTCCGGCGATCTCGCCCGACGGCCGTTGGCTCTTCTTCGTCAGCCGCCGCGACGCCGACTCGGTGCTCGTGGCGCGCGACCTCTCCAGCGGCGCCGAGCGCGTGCTCGTGCCGAAGGTGACGCGCGATGAACAGGAAGGCTTCACCGCGATGGATCTCTGGCCGAATTACGCGGTGGCGCGTGACGGCAAGACGATCTTCTTCTCCAATCACGGCAAGCTGGCGCGCGTCGACATCGCGTCGGGCAACGTGACGCCGATCCCGTTCACCGCCGACGTCGAGCAGTGGCTCGCGAATCGCGTGACGTTCCAGGATCGCGTCGAGACCGGACCGCTGCACGCGCGCATCCTCCGCTGGCCGTCGCAGTCGCCCGATGGCAAGACCGTCGTCTTCGATGCCTTCGGCCGCATCTGGGCGCAGGCGATCGAGAACGGCAAAGCGTCAGGCGCACCGCGCCGGCTTACTCCCGATGGCGTCACCCTGAGCGGAGTCGAAGGGCTGCCCAAGCGCGAGTACGCGCCCGCGGTGTCGCCCGACGGCAAATGGGTCGCCTACGTGACGTGGTCCGACAAGAACGGCGGTGACGTCTGGCGCGTGCCGCTCGCCGGCGGCGCATCGGAGAAGCTGACGAAGATCGCGGGCCATTACTCGAATCCGGAGTGGTCGCACGCGGGCGACAAACTCGCGGTCATCCGCGGCAGCGGTCTCGAGTTCCGCGAGCGCCAGCCGGAAGAGGAAGAGAGCTTCGACATCACCTGGATGCCGTCATCCGGCGGCGATCTGCAGTACGTCACCTCCGTCGGCGTCGCCGACACGTTCCGCTTCCATCCGCAGGCGTGGTTCAACCCCGACGGCACGCGGATCTACTACCGCGATTACATCCGCCCGCAGAAGCGGAGCGACGATCCGAAGAACGATCTCGTCTCCGTCCGCCTCGACGGCACGGACAAGAAGAAACTGCTCCGTTTCCCGGCGGTCGGCGATGTCGTGCCGTCGCCCGACGAGAAATGGGTCGCGTTCACCTCGCGCGACAACGTCTACGTCACGCCGCTCCCGAATCTCACGATGAAGGAGCCGCCGTCGGTGTCGTTGAAGGAAGGCGCGGTCCCGGTCTGGCGGCTCTCCGAGGATGCCGGCGGCTACGTCGACTGGGCCGATGGCGGCAAGACGATCACCTGGAACCTCGGCAATCAGTTCCATCGCCTTCCGATCGCGAGTGCGCTGGCGTTCGTCGAGGAGGAGCGGAAGAAGGCGGAGAAGAAAGACAAGGACGACGCGAAGAAGGACGACAAGAAAGCCGACAAAAAGGACGAGGACGAGCCGAAGCTGAAGGTGCCGAAGTCGGAGTCGATCACCATCGATCTCGTGACGCCGCGTCCCGCGCCGACCGGCACGACGCTCATCCGCAACGCGCGTGTCATCACGATGAAGGGTAATGAAGTGCTCGAGCACGCCGACGTGCTGGTCACCGGCAATCGCATCACCTCGGTCGGCGCGAACCTGAAGGCGCCGGACGGCGCGAAGGTGATCGACGGCAACGGCAAGACGATCATCCCCGGCATCATCGACACGCACGCCCATCTGCACTACTCGGCGATGGAGCTCTATCCCGAGAGCAAGTGGGAGTACCTGACGAACCTCGCGTACGGCGTGACGACGGTCTACGACCCGTCGGCGCCGTCGCTCGACGTCTTCTCGCAGGCGGAGATGGTCGAGGGCGGTTTCATGACCGGGCCGCGCGTTTATTCATCGGGCGACGTGCTGTACGGCGGCGCGCAGACCGACATCTTCGCCGACGTCGACAACCTCGACGACGCGAAGCGGCAGGTGCGCCGGATGAAGGCGTACGGCGCGCGGATGATCAAGGTCTACCAGCAGCCGGGCCGCTCGCAGCGCATCTATTTCGCCGAGGCGTCGCGCGGGGAGCACATGCTGCTGACGGCGGAAGGGGCGGGGGAGCTGGCGACCGATCTGTCGATGGCGCTCGACGGCTACACGTCGTTCGAGCATTCGCTCCCGGTGGAGATCGGGAACGACGTCGTGCAGCTGCTCGCGAAGTCGGGCACGTACTACACGCCGACGCTGATCGTCTCGTACGGCGGTCCGTGGGGCGAGGAGTACATGTGGCAGTCGCTGAACCTGCACGATGATCCCAAGCTGCGCCGCTTCACGCCGCACTTCATCATCGACGCGAAGACGCGCCGCCACCCCTGGATCGAGCCTGCCGAGTACCAGTTCCCGACCGTCGCGCACGGCGCCGCCCTCGTCGCCCGCGCCGGCGGCAACGTCTCGATGGGTGCCCACGGCCAGATCCAGGGCCTCGGTCCCCACTGGGAGATCTGGGCCCACGCCGGCGAGAACGCCCCCGCCGGCTACGCCATGACCCCGCACGAAGCCCTCCGCGCCGCCACCCTCGCCGCCGCCGACAAAATCGGCTTCGCCACGGACCTCGGGTCGATCGAAGCAGGCAAGCTCGCGGATTTCGTGATCCTCGATGCGAATCCGCTGGATGACATCCACAACAGCGCGAAGGTGCGGTGGGTGGTGAAGAACGGGGTGGTGTATGAGGGGGAGACGTTGAAAGTGGAGTAGGGTAAGGATTCTGAATGTTATCCTTACTTTGAGCGCCGATGCCTACCGCCACGATCAGCAGCAAGGGTCAGGTCACGATCCCGAAGGAGGTCCGCGATCTCCTTCGGGTCGCGACCGGCGATGAGGTCGATTTCTTCATGAACGATCGCGGCGACGTGGTCGTGCGAGGCGTGGGCCGCGATATCCGGGAGCTCAAAGGCTTCCTGAAGCGCCCCGGCCAGCGTCGGCTTTCGGTCGAGGAGATGGACGCCGCGATTGGACGAGCGCACGCGAGGAAGCGGTGATCGCCGTCGATACGAATGTCCTCGTCCGCTACTTCATTGACGACGATCTGAGTCAGAGCAGGAAAGTCGACGCGCTGCTCGCGCGGACGCGGCAGGCCCGGACGCGGCTTCATGTCGACGACGTCGTCCTCTGCGAACTGGTATGGGTTCTCGGCTACGGTTACGGGTTCGAGAAATCGACGATCGTCAATGCCCTCGACAGAATCCTGAGCACCGCACATTTCTCGTTCGTCGATCGCGAGCTGCTGCGGCAGGCACTCGTCGATTACGCCGCCGGTTCGGCTGATTTCCCCGATTACCTGATCGGCCGCCGCAACGAGCGCGCGGGATGTGAAGCGACCGTCACCTTCGACCGGGCGTTGCGCGACAATCCGTTGTTTCGGGTGTTGTGATCGTTACTTCACCACCCGCGCGTACTGTCCCGGCGGCATCTCCTGCGCCGCCTGCGCCAGCGCCGCATTGGCCTCGGCCTCCCGCCCCAGAGCGCGCATCAACAACGAAATCCCGTACGACGGGACGAAGCGCTGCTGCTTGAGCGCTTCGAGCTCGGCGAGGGTCTGCCGAGCCTCGGTCATCCGGCCCGCGGCGGCGTAGCAGAGGCCGAGGCGGACGAGGGAGCGGGGGTCATGGCCGAGGCTCCAGGCGAGGGCGGACTCGCGGATCGCCTCGTCGAACTTCTGCTGCTTGAGCAATGCGCCGGCGAGGATGTAGTGGCCGAGGGCGAAGGACGGCTCGAGGTCGAGCGCGTGGCGGCATTCGGCGATCGCTTCGTTCAGGCGGCCCGCGTCGGAGTAGACGCCGCCGGTCTCCGCGATGATCACGATGCTCAGCGGATCGAGCGCCTGCGCGCGGCGGATCTCGCGGATCGCGTCGTCGTAGCGCTTCATCTCCACCAGGCAGCGGCTGTACCACTGCCGCGCCGTCGCGTAATTCGGATTCAGCGCGAGGGCCCGCTCGAACTCGCGCGCCGCGTCATTCAGATCGCTGTCGAAGTTCATCTTGAAATACGCCAGCGACGTGTGCGCCTCGGGGAGCGTCTCGTCGAGCGACAGCGCTTTCTCCGCCGCGTCGCGCGCCAGCGGCAGCGCCTTCATCGGCGGCTCCGAGCTGTAGATCGACTGCAGGATGTACGTGTCGGCGAGTCCCGCGTACGCCAGCGCGTACGACGGATCGCGCTCGATGGCCTGCCGGAAATAGCGCAGCGCGCGCTCGAACGCCTCGCCCGTCCGCTTGTTCCATTCGTAGCGCCCCTCGAGGTAGAGCCGGTACGCCTCGCTGTCGTCGGTGTAATGCTTCGCCACCGCCTGCTGCGTCTTGCCGCTGAGCTGCAGGCGCAACTGATCGGCGATGGCGCGCGAGATCGTCGCCTGCAGCGTCGGCAGGTCGGACATCTTCGTCCGGTACTCCTCGCCCCACAGATGCCGGTTCGTGCGGCCGTCGATGAGCTCCGGCGAGACGATCACTTCGCTGCCGGTCTGCGTGACGCGTCCCGTGAGCAGCGCCTGCACCTTCAGCTCGCGCGCGATCGCGGGCGGCGTCACGTCTTTGCCCTTGTAGCGAAACACCGAGGTGCGCGACACGACCGACAGCTCGGGGATCTGCGAGAGCGTGTTGATGAGCGAGTCGGTGATGCCGTCGCTGAGGTATTCGTTCGACTGCTCGCTGCTCGCGTTCACGAACGGCATCACGGCGAGCGAGTGGATCGCCGGCTGATCGTCGAACGGGACATGCCGCACCGCGATGATGATCGCGGCGACGATGACCAGGATCGCCAGCGCCGTCCACGCCAGCGGCTTCGGAAACGCGATGTGATGCTCGGGACGCGGCGCCGGTCCGCTCGTCAGCGCGCGCAACGCGAACGCGAGATCGCCGGCCGACTGAAAGCGCGCGTGCGGATGCTTCTCCACGCAGCGGCGGATGATCCGCTCGAGATCGAACGGCACGCGGCGTCCCGACGTCGTCATCTCCGGCAGGTCGTCGCGCAGCACGGCGCTCATCGTCTCGACCGGACTCCTGCTGATGAACGGCGCGATGCCGGTCACGCACTCGAAGAGGATGCAGCCGAGGGAGAAGAGGTCGGATGCGGCGGCGGCGGACTCGCCGCGCAGCTGCTCGGGCGACATGTAGCCGACGGTGCCGACGACGATCGCGTCGTCGTCCATCTCGTCCGCGGTGAGGCGCTCGGTGGGGATCGCGTCGTCGAGCGGCGCGGGGCGCGGACGCGATTTCGCCAGGCCGAAGTCGAGGATCTTCACGCGTCCGTCGGTGGTGATGAAGATGTTCTCCGGCTTCAGATCGCGATGGACGATGTTCTTCGCATGCGCGGCGGCGAGGCCGTCGGCGATGCACGCGCCCATCTCCGCGGCGCGGCGCCAGGAGACCGGGCCGCGCGACAGGAGCGAGCGCAGCGTCTCGCCCTCCAGCAGCTCCGTGACGACGTACGGCGTCTCCCCCTCGGCGTCGAATTCGTAGAGCGCGACGATGTTCGGATGCGACATCGCGGCGACGATCTTTGCCTCGCGGTCGAAGCGGACGCGCGCCTCGACGTCGCGCGAGAGCCGCGTGGGGAGGACCTTGATCGCCACGTCGCGGCCGACGCGCGAATCGTGTGCGCGGTAGACCTCGCCCATGCCGCCGGCGCCGATTGACGCGACGACCTCGTACGCGCCGAGTCGCGTGCCCTGTTGTAGTCGCAAGTAATTAAGGATACGTCGCCGCCGCCCGCCCGGAACAGATAGCAGATAGCGGAGAGCAACGGGGCGTGACGGGTTGCTATCTGCTATTCGCTATCTGCTATCTATCTCCGGCCATGTGTTTGATCATCGTCGGCCACCGCGTCTCGTCGCGCTTCCCGCTCGTCATCGCCGCGAATCGCGATGAGGATCACCTCCGCCCGTCGCGCGCGGCGCATGCGTGGGACGACGCGCCGGACGTGTTCGGCGGACGCGATCTCGTCGCGGGCGGAAGCTGGCTGGCGATCCGGTGCGACGGGCGGTGGGCGGCGGTGACGAACCTGCGCGGATCGGCGAAGCAGCCCGACAGTCGTTCCCGCGGCGCGCTGGTCGCGAACTTCGTCCTCGGCGACACGACTCCGCTCGACTACGCGAATGCAATCGCGCACGAGGCGGATGCATACGCCGGCTTCCATCTCCTCGCCGGCATCGCGGGCGAATCGCTCGCGTACTTCGCGACCGGCCTGGATGAAGCGCGCGAGCTGCCCGACGGAATTCACGGCGTGAGCAACGGTCCGCCGGATGCGCAGTGGATCAAGGTCGAGCGCGGCATCGACGCGATGCGCGAGTCGCTCGACCCCGAGCATCTGATCCGCTTTCTCAGCACGCCGACGCCCGACGAGCCGATCGAGAACAGCGTGTTCATCATCGGTGAGCGGTACGGCACGCGCTCATCGACGGCGATCGTCGTCGGCGACGACCGCATCGATTTCGTCGAGCAGAATCACCCGTTCCGCTCGCGTTCGAGCAGCGCGCGTTTGCGCCGCGCGCCCCAGCGATAGCCGCCGCTCGCGCCGTCGTTGCGCACGACGCGGTGGCACGGCACGACGATCGCCACGCGATTGCGCGCGCAGGCGCCGGCGACGGCGCGCACCGCCTTCGGCTGGCCGATCGCCGCGGCGATCTCGCCGTACGAGCGCGTCTCGCCGTACGGCACGCGGCGCAGCTCCTGCCAGACGCGCAGCTGAAACGCGGTGGCGAGGAGGTCGACCGGCAGCTCGGCGGAATGCGTGGCGCGTCCTTCGATCTGATCGACGATGGTCAGCACCGCATGCGCCAGTGCCGGATCGTCTGCGCGCTCGATCATCGCGTTCGGCAATTCATCGCGCAGCTCGCGCTCGAGCTTCGACGCGGAGTCGCCGAGGGAAACGGCGCAGACGCCGCGCTCGGTGACGGCGACGAGGAGCGTGCCGATCGAGGTCGCTACCGAGGTGAAGCGGACGTGCATGCCGCGGCCGCCGTCGCGATAAGTCGCGGGCGTCATGCCGAGACGTGCGTTCGATTGCGCGTAGAGGCGGCTGCTCGAGCCGTAGCCCGCTTCGTATGTTGCGGTCGTGACGTCGCGTCCTTCTTTCAACGTGCGGCGGAGGCGATCGGTGCGTTTTGCGGCGAGATACTGTTTCGGCGTCACGCCGGTCTGCTCGCGGAAGACGCGCTGCAGGTGATGCGGACTGACGCCGGTGCGGCGCGCGAGCTCGGCGAGCGTGATGCCGTCGGGATGCGCATCGAGCAGCTTGCGCACACGCGTGGCGAGGGCGGCGGCGGGGCCGCGCTCCGCCGCGGGACGGCAGCGGCGGCAGGCGCGGAAGCCGGCGGTCTCGGCGTCGGTACGCGTGGTGAAGAAGCGGACGTTGTCGCGCAGCGGCCGCCGCGCCGGACACGACGGGCGGCAGTAGATGCCGGTCGTGCGAACGGCGAAGAAGAAGCGTCCGTCGAACGACGGATCGCGCCGTTGCACCGCGTCCCAGGCCTTTTCGTTCGAGATGGTCATGGGAGAAAGGTAAGCGTTCAGAACGCGCGCGGCTATCCGATTGTTGCGGTCAAACTTCGCCCGCCCATGACGGATAGCAGATAGCGGATAGCAAAGGCATGCGGCCCGTTTTCCTTGCTATCTGCTATCCGCTATCCGTAACGGGCGGGTGGCGGCGGAGGCGGACGGTATCGAGCGCGCAGATCGCGCAGACGCCACGGTCGCGCTCGAGGACGCAATCGCGGAGATAGCTCGTGCTCGAGCGGAGACGCCACTCATGCACGCGTCGGAACAGAACGTTCGCTGGCGGCCGCTCATCGCCCCTTTGCACCAGCGGCACATGGTTGAAGTGTAAGACAGCGCTCTCTCTGGTCCGCCGCTTGCTGCATGACTCCCGGGCTGCGCGCACGTGAAGCGGAAAGACCTCCTCAACGTCGCCCTCGGCGTCATCACCAGCATCGGCGGCTTTCTCGAAGTCGGCTCCATGGCCACCGCCGCCAGTGCCGGGGCCGACTTCCGCTACGAGCTCCTCTGGGTCATCGTCTTCTCGACCCTCTGCCTGGTCTTTCTGATCGAGATGTCGGGACGCCTGGCGGCCGTGTCGAAACGCGCGCTCGTCGACGCCGTGCGCGAGCGCTTCGGCTTCGTCTTCACGATCATCCCGCGACTGCTGGAGATCCTGGTCAACGTGCTCGTCATCGCCGCGGAGATCGGCGGCGTCTGCCTCGCGCTGAAGCTGATCACCGGCGTGCCGGTCGGCGTCTGGGCGATCCCGGTCGGTCTCGTGCTCTGGTTCGTGCTCTGGATCGGCACGCTGGAATGGATCGAAAACTCGACCGCCATCCTCGGACTGGCGACCCTCGCGTTCGTCGTCGCCGCGTGGAAGCTCCATCCCGATCCGCACGAACTGCTGCGCGGGCTCGTGCCGTCGCGCGCGCCGCACGACTCCGCGCGCTACTGGTTCCTCGCGGTCAGCATCGCCGGCTCGACCATCTCGCCGTACATGTTCACCTTCTATTCGTCCGGCGCGGTGGAGGAGAAGTGGGACGAGGAGAGCCTCACCGCGAACCGGATGACGGCGGTCCTCGGCATGGGCTTCGGCTGCGCGATGAGCATCGGCGTGCTGATCGTCAGCGCACTCGTCTTCGCGCCCCGAGGCATTCACATCGACTCGTACGAACAGCTTGCGGGGATGCTCACGCCGGCGCTGGGACGATGGGGATTCCCGCTCTTCGTCGGCTCGCTCGCCGTCTGCTGTTTCGGCGCGGCGGTGGAGATCGCGCTGGCGACGGCCTACATGATCGGACAGACGTTCGGCTGGAACTGGGGCGAGAACCGCAAGCCGACCGAGGGAGCGCGCTTCGCGCTGACCTACACGGTGGTCATCGCCCTCGGCGCGCTGATCATGACCACCGGCCTCGATCCGCTGAAGCTGACGATGTTCTCGATGGCGCTGACCGCGGTGATCCTGCCAGCCGTGGTGGTGCCGTTCCTGCTGCTGGTCAACGACGAGCACTTCGTCGGCCGGCATCGCAGCGGCTGGATCGGCAACACCGTCGTGGTAGTGGTGATCATCGTCGCGGCGCTGATCGCCATCGTCGCCATTCCGCTGGAGCTGGCCGGAGGGAGTTGAGATGGAACTGGTGCGCGACATCCTCGACAAGCAGATCCGCGGCCGCGACGACGAGAAGCTCGGCAAGGTCGACGGCATCGTGCTCGAGCTGCGCGACAACCAGCCGCCGCGCGTCGCCTTCATCGAGCTCGGCTCCGCGACGTTCGCGCGCCGCATCGGCCGCCGCTGCGAGCGCTGGGCGGTGATGCTCAATCGCCGCCTCGGCGTGCGCCGTCCCCGCTATCGCATCGCGTTCGAGCGGATCACCGATCACGAGCTCGACGTCCGCGTCGATCTCGAGGCGAGACGCTCGCCGGCGTTCGCGTGGGAGCACTGGGTGCGCGAGCACATCATCAGAAAGCTGCCGTTCGCAAAATGAAACGCTATCTCCATCTCGAACTGCTCCTGGGGCGCGAGGTCGTCGACCCCAATGGGAAGAAGGTCGGCCGCCTGGAGGAAGCGATCGCGGAGAAGCGGGGAGGGGAGTGGGTGGTGACGGAGTTTCTCTGCGGCCGCTTCGGGATGATGGAGCGCTTCTCCATCCATCACTTCGGCTCGATGCTCATGCACATGCTCGGCGCGACCGGCACGACGTCGAAGGCGCAGCGGATCCGTTGGGAGGATCTCGATCTCAGCGATCCGGAGCATCCGCGGCTGAAGCGCTGAACAGCGCCGCGCTCTCCGCCGGAACGCGCGCGATCTCGACCGGCGACGCGCTCGACCACAACAACGTCCAATGCCCGCCGCGCGGTGGCGCGAGCAGCGGCTCGGGGACGATGTCGAGCTCGAGGTCGCGTCCGAAATTCACGATCAACAGTCGATTCGCCCAGCGCAGGAGCAATGCGTCATCGCTGAGCACCGCGCCGCCGATCAGCGGGTCATCAGTGCGCAATCGGATCAGCGTGCGATGGAGCTCGATGATCGATTCATCGCGCTCATCCCAATCGAGCTTGCACGCGTCGAATGTTGCGCGGGCGTGCGGGAGCGCGACGTCGTGGCCGGCGATCGACGGGAACTGCGCGAGAAACTCGCGGCGTCCCTCCGCCACCGCGGGCGCGAGGTCCGCCTTGTGATCGGCGAAGTAGAGGAACGGCTTCGACGATCCGAATTCCTGTCCCTGAAACAGCATCGGCATGTGCGGCTGGAGCAGCAGCAGCGCGAGCATCGCGCGATAACGGCCGGGACTGGTCAGTCGATCGATGCGCTCGCCGGTCGCGGAGTTCGCGACCTGATCGTGGTTCTGCACGAAGGCGACGAAGTGGCGCGGCGGGAGATGGAGCGACGGCGTGCCGCGCGGATTCTTCTGCCACTTGTAGTGCTGCCCCTGGTAGAGCAGTCCGTGCTTCGCCATGGAGACGAATTCCTGCGGCGCGCCGGCGTAGTCGGTGTAGTACGCCTCGCGCCGGCCGGCGAGCGCGACGGTGGCGGAGTGATGCCAGTCGTCGTTCCAGATCGCGTCGACGCCGTGCTCGTCGATCAGCGCAACATCCTGCGGCTCGTTCTCCGCGACGATGAAGAGCCTTTGATCGCCCGCCGCTTCGCGCGCACTTCGCACGAGCTCACCGATGAGCGTCAGGTCGTCGATCGATTGCGTGGCGTCGAGCCGCAGGCCATCGAGATGAAACTCGTCGATCCAGTACGCGGCGTTCCCGGCGATGAATTCGCGCACGCCGGGCGACTGGAAGTTGATCGTCTCGCCCCAGTCGTTCTTTCCGCCGGTGAAGTATTCGGCGGTGAACTGCTTGAGGTAGCAGCCGTCGGGACCGAAGTGGTTGTAGACGACGTCGAGGATCACGGCGAGGCCGAGGGTGTGGGCGGTGTCGACGAAGCGCCGCATGTCGTCGGGCGTGCCGTAGAGGTGCGACGGCGCCCAGATGTCGACGCCGTCGTAGCCCCAGCCGAACGTCCCGGCGAATTCGTTGACCGGCATCACCTCGATGACGTTGACCCCGATGTCCGCGAGCTCCGGCAGTTTTTCCGCGGCGACGGCGAATGTGCCGCCCTGCGTGAACGTGCCGACGTGCATTTCGTAGATGACTTTCGGCTCGATGTCGCGCCACGCGCTCCACTCAAACTTCGGATCGATGACCACCGAGGGCCCATGCGGTCCCTCGGGTTGAAAGCGCGACGCGGGATCGGGGAAGAGTTGATCGCCGAGGCGGAAGCGATAACGCGCGCCGGCTTTTACATCGGGGACGAGCGCGGAGAAGTGGCCGTCGGCTTCGCGCTCGAGCGCGACGTCGGGGCCGTCTTCGATGACGACGGAGAGCGCCGCGTGATCCGGCGCCCAGACGCGGAAGTGCACACCCTCGGCCGTCAGCTCCGCGCCGACGGCCCGACGACGTTTGGACATGTCGAAGGCGAATCGTGCAACTCCACTGCCTTCTCCCCCGCCGAGCGGGGGAGAAGGTGCCGAAGGCGGATGAGGGGGCGGCTCATGCGCTGCAGGCGCGGCCCCTCACCCGGCCTTCGACGAGCTCAGGCCACCCTCTCCCCGCACGCGGGGCGAGGGAGGTGTTCAGGCGACCGTCGCCGCCGCCAGCGCCGGCAACTCCAGCGCCAGCGCCGACGCATTGATCACCGCGGCGATACGCACCGCGTCGTGGACGTGCTCTTCCGTCAGTCCGCCGAGGAGGACCGCTTCCTCGTGGGAGCGGATGCACATCTCGCAGCCGTTGATCGCGCTCACCGCGAGGCAGAAGAGCTCGAAGTCGGGCTTGTTCGTGGCCGGCTTGGCGATGCGCTGCATGCGCAGGCGCGCGGGGCGCTCGCCGTACGACGCTTTTCCGACCATGTGCCGGAAGCGATAGAAGACGTTGTTCATCGCCATCAGCGCGGCGGCCGCGAGGGCGTCATCGACGACCGCTTCGTCCACTTCCGCTCGTGCATCGGCGATGAGTGCGTCGCGCAGCGCGTGGTTGTGGGTGGCGACCGCCGAAGCGATCGCCACGCCGAAGCGCTGCGCGGGCGAGAGAGTGCCGGGCTGCAGAACGCTCTGCAGATTCAGCTTGATGTCGCGCGCCGGCTCGGAGATCGACGCGCGCAGAGTTTCGACCGCGCTCATGGTCATGCCACCTTGATCGTTTCCTGCCCCTTGGTCCAGTTGCAGGGGCAAAGCTCGTCGGTCTGCAGAGCGTCGAGCACGCGGAGCGTCTCCTCGACGCTGCGGCCGACGGAGAGATCGTTCACGTTGACCCAGCGGATGAAGCCCTGCGGGTCGACGATGAACGTCGCGCGGAGCGCCACGCCGGCGTCATGGCGGATGATGCCGAGCTCCTGGCCGAACGACGCGGAGATGTGCACCAGCGGCGTGTTGATCTTCTGCAGGTCGTCGTGCGAGTTGCGCCACGCGAGATGCGAGAACTCGTTGTCGGTCGAGCCGCCGACGACCACGGCGTCGCGGTCGGCGAAGTCGGAGGAGCGCTTGTCGAGCTCCACGATCTCCGTGGGGCAGATGAACGTAAAGTCCTTGGGGTACGAATAGAACACCAGCCACTGGCCGGCGAAGTTGTCATTCGTGAGCGTGCCGAACTCCTTGCCCTTCTCACGGCTCACACAGGCCTGCAGCTTGAACTGGGGAAACTTGTCACCAACGGTCAACATATTGTCTTTCGACTCCTTTCAATTCTGGACATCGTCTAACTTCCGAACGTCATCCTGAGCAGCGCAGACTGCCGAAGGATCCTTCGCCGGCTACGCGGCTCAGGATGACGCCGGGTTACTTCTTCTTCACTCCGTGCATCACGACCTGGTAATCGCGCACGACGTAGCCGCGCAGGCTTTCGATGTTGCAGACCTGCACCTTGTCCCACGGCACGTCGTGGATCGAGCCGTCTTCCTCGTCGACGAAGTGATGGTGCTTGTCGAGCTTCGGGTCGAAGACCACGGCGTTGTCGGCGAGGTCGAGCGTCCGCAGCAGCCCCTTCTCCACGAAGAGATTGAGCGTGTTGTAGACCGTGGCCCGCGACACCCACGGGAAGTTCACCCGCACCCGGTTCCAGACGAGGTCGGCCGAGGGATGCTCGTTCGTGTAGAGGACGTAATCGGCCACCGCCATCCGCTGGGCGGAGGGCTGGATGCCGTGCTCCCGGAGCGTCTCCTCTGTGTTTCGCTTCGTCACGGTGATTAGACTAAGTCTAAAGTCGGATCATGTCAAGATACTTTTCATGAATGGACTGAGTCTCTCTGCCTCTCTCACCGTCGCTGACCTGGAGAAGAGCCTCGCCTGGTACACCGAGGTCGCCGGGTTCGCCGTCGTCCAGCGTTACGAGCGCGAAGGAAAGCTGATGGCCGTGTCGCTGAGTGCCGGCGACGTACGCGTGTTGATCACGCAGGACGACGGCAAGAAGGGACTCGACCGGGTGAAAGGCGAGGGGTTCTCCATGATGATCACGACCGACGAGAACCTCGACGACCTCGCCGCCGGGATCAAGTCGCGCGGCGGGGCGCTGGAGTCCGAGCCGGTCGATACGCCGTGGGGGAAGCGGATGTTCCGGATGAAGGATCCGGATGGGTTTCGGTTCACGATCTCGTCGTAGGCAATCGTTGGCGATTAGGCGCTGCGCCGTGCGGCGCCGGCGAGCGCCCGGGCAACGACATCAGGAGCCTTCGATGCCACGACGAGGAGAGCACGCGCAGGACCCTCGGGTTGCCGTCTGCCCTGCTCCCAGTTCTGGAGAGTCGAAACGCTGACACCGATCATGTCCGCGAACTCGGATTGGGACTTGTGTAGCTTCTCGCGGATCTCCCGGATCTCTTCCGGTTCGAAAACGAACGTACGCGAAGCCCGCTCCTCGCCGCGATGAATTTTCCCAGCCTGCCTGACGCTCGCGACGAGCTGATCGAACATCTCCTTCTTCATTTGAGCTCCTCCTTCATGTAAATGAGCGCATCGCTGACGTGCCAGTAATAGATCACTCGGATGCCGCCACGCTTTCCCTTGCCACGCCTGCGCTGGCTCCACCGTACCTTCCGAAGACCGCCGGTGTCCTCGATCAGATCTCCGGCGTCCGGTCGAACAACGAGTACGCCTTGAAGCCCGGCGTACTCCTCATCAGACAACAACGACGTAATCTGAGCCGTAAATAGCTCGGTTTCGCGGAACTCGAGCACCGTGCAACGCTATCCGCCAATGACGCACAGGTCAACTTCTACGCTGCGGGAGCGATTTTGATTGCAGTTGCTCAGAACGACAGAAACGAACAGCCGATGCTGCACGCGACGACCGGCGGGATCGTGCTGAACGGATCGCGATACGGCACCACGATGCTCACGTCGTTCGTCTTGTTGTCGGTCTCGGCGAGATAGACGATCGCGCCTCCGGGGAGGAACTGATGCGAGTTGCGATACGCGTCGAACGTGAGCGTGTCGCCGGCGGCGATCGGAACGCTGAACCAATCGGCGATCGGGATCTGCTCGTGGTACTCGGCGGGGAAGACGCGCGTCTTCGTGGCGCGCTCCACGCCGGCGGCATCGGCGAGTCGCACGGTGAGCCTCACCTCATCCGACAACGTCCGGACGCCGAGGGCGTAACGCTTCTGCGTGGTGTCGGTGATGAGAATCCGCGGCTGGAACGTTCCGGCCCAGACCGAGCCGTAGTACGCGCCGGTCATCGATACGGCCGGGAGATCGGCGCTGAACACGCCGCCGTCGGACGCGATGCTGATGATCTGCGCGCGGATGCCTGGCGAGGCGTAGAAGCCGGAGCTGCCGGGATCGGGGAGGATGTCGAGCGTGCCGACGCCGGCGGCATGCAGCGCATCCATGAGGTCGTCGTAGATGACCGACCCGTTCGGCGCGATCGAATAATTGATCGACGGATCGTTCGATGAAGCCGTCGCGCCGGTGCGATGGAAAACGATCCGCCCGGTGATGGCGTCCGAATCGCCCTGCCACCGATTCTCCAGGATCAGGCGCGTGCGGAACGAGCTGTTGAACGCTCCCTTCACCGACCCGGCGACCGGCACGATGAAACGCGTGCTGTCCTTCTGCAGACGCGCGTCCGAGGTCACCGTCACGAGCACGTCCTGCGCGCACGGGACGAACGACGGATCGAATGCATTGACGGCCGTCACGACGTAGTACACCGAGTCGCTCTCGTCGCCGGGCCACGTGGCGAACGCGGTCTCGCCGATCTTCAGCGGATTGCGTTGGCTGACGATCTCGTAGGTCGAGCTCCCGAGGATCAGCCAGGTCTCGTTCGGCAGCTGCTGGAAGAACGCCGCGCTCTGGACGAAGTAGTGATTCGCGCCGCTGCGAGTCGCGACCGGCAGGTCGAATGAAACACCCGACTGCACGGAGAGCGTTTGCAGCGTCGTCCCCTGACATCGCATCGTCGCGTGCATCGGAATCGTGAGCAGGACCGCGAGTACGACGGCGAAGTGTCGCATATGCAATACAAGATACGCCCGTCGAGTCAGATCCCGCTCGGAAACGTCTCCGGCGCCTCGCCTCCATGCCACACCGGCTCGCGCTCCAGCGGCTCGACCGCCGTCGTCTCGTCGATGTGGATCACGGCGTCGAACTGCTTCGGCATGACGGCGTGGAAGTAGTGACTCATCCGCTCCGTCTCCGGCCGATAGATCACGCCGATGGCGCGCTCGAGGCGCGTGTCCGACAGCTCCTCCGTCGCGACCGGGTCGTCGCGGAACATCAGATAGAACGCCGGCTCGCCGGTCTCGTGCAGCAGCTCCTCGTACGAGCCGCGCAGTCCGGGACGCACGGTCTTCCGCTCGGCCGGACCATCCCAGTCGGTCGCCGCGGTGACCGTTCCCTTGTACGTCGAGAAGCCGATGACGAACGCCTTCTGCCCATAGCGCTCGCGCACCAGCTGGCCGACGTTGAGCTCTCCCTGCCGCCCCATTTCGGTGAAGCGCGCGTCGCCGAGGTGGGAGTTGTGCTCCCAGACGACCGCCTTGATCTCGCGGCCGTTGCGCCCGAGGTAGGCGAGGAGCGAGTCGAGCGTCTCGGCCATGTGGCGGTCGCGCAGGTTCCACGACGACACCCTCCCCGCGAACATCGACCGGTAGTACTCCTCGGCGTTCTTCACCAGCCGCGCGTTCTGCTCGGCGAAGAAATGCTCGTCGGGCGGGATGTGTCCGTCGCGCTCGCGCAGCTCCGCGGCCCGCCGGCGCAATTCAGTCAACTGGTTGACCACCTCGTCCTGGCACGACTGCGCGATGCCGAACGCCGCGGCGTAGCCGTACGCCTGGCTGTCATCGGCGAAATGGTCGAAGCAGGAGTAGCGCCGCCGCGCCTGATGGGCCAGCGCCGGATCGACCTTCTCCAGGTAACGGATCACCGCCTCGATCGAGGAGAAGAGCGAGTAGAGATCGAGCCCGTAGAAACCGCACTTCCGCTCGTTCTCCGTGACCGTGTCGTTGTACGCGCGCAGCCAGGCGACGAACTCCAGGACGTCGAGGTTGCGCCACATCCAGGTCGGGAAGCGCACCTTGAATCCCTCCAGCGCTTCGCTCGGGCCGGCGTCGCTGTCGCGCAGGCCGCGGACGTAGCGGTTCACGCGGTACGCGTCGGGCCAGTCGGCCTCGACCGCGACGACGTTGAAGCCTTTCTCCTGGATCAGCCGCTGCGTGATCTTCAGCCGCTCGCAATAGAACTCATGCGTGCCGTGCGACGCCTCGCCGATCAGCACGAGCGAGGAGTTGCCGATGCGCTCGATGAGCGCGTCGTAATCGCGATCGCCTCCGGTGACGCGATGGAGCGCGCCGCGGAGTCTGCTGGTCAGCACGGCCATGCCTGAAAAACGTGCAAAGGACGGTCCGAAACTATGATGGGGAGCATGAAGAAACTCGCGCTCGCCCTCGCATTCCTCGCCACCGCCGCCTTCGCGCAACGACCCGACGGTCCACCTCCGGAACGCGCTCCCGAGCCGACGACCTGCTCGCTCGCCACGCTGCGCGGCGACTACCTCTTCGCGCAGGACGGCCTCGACAACGGCAAGCCGATGGCGGCGAGCGGGCGCGAGACGTACGACGGCAACGGCCACATCAAGGGGATCTCGACGGTCAGCGCGAACGGCGCGATCCTGCGCGACGCGTACGCCGCGACCTACACGATGAAGCCCGATTGCAGCGGCACGCTGACCATCACGGACCGCATGAAGAAGGTGCATCACTACGACTTCTTCACCGTGCCGTCGGGCGACGAGGTGACGTGGATCCAGACCGATCCGGGCTCGGTCTCCGCGGGCTGGCAGCGCCGGCGTCCGAACCGGCCGCCGATGCCGCCGCGGTAACGCGTCGCATCACGCGACGCTGTGCGCGCGGCGCTTGCGCTTTGCTGCCCTGAGGCCTAAGGTGACGGAATAACGGAATAACGGGTCCATTCCGTTCCATCCCTTCCCGAAGCCGACAACGGAGGCAGTATGTATGTGAGGCGCATCGCGTCGATGACGACGATCCCTGTGCGTGCGGCGGCAGCTTTTGCTTTTCTCCTGAGCCTCGGCACCGCGACAGTCGCGTCGGCGGCCACCGGAACGCTGACCCCGACGTCGCCAGCCTGCACCATCGCGGCGGGAGCGAGCAGTTGCAACGTCACGCTGACGTGGACGACGACGAATCCGATCGGGACGTCGGCGATTACGTCGAATTACCCCAGCGCGAACACGACGGTGGCCACAGGCAACTCCGGTTCAGTCTCGGCCTCGGTGCCGTACAACAGCCGGACCTTCTATCTGTACAACAACGGTGTACTGCTCGTGACGCCCACCGTGACGTCGAGCTGCGCCTCGGGCTCGAGCTGGAACGGGAGCACGTGTCAGGGCGCGCCGACCGGGACGCTGACGCCGACGTCGCCGTCCTGCACCATCGCGGCGGGAGCGAGCAGTTGCAACGTCACGCTGTCGTGGACCACGACGAATCCGGTCGGTACGTCCGCGGTGACGTCGAATTACCCCAGCGCAAACACGACCGTGGCGACCGGCAACTCCGGTTCAGTCTCGGCATCAGTGCCGTACAACAGCCGGACCTTCTATCTGTACAACAACGGTGTACTGCTCGTGACGCGCACGGCGGCATCGAGCTGCGCCTCGGGCTCGAGCTGGAACGGGAGCACGTGTCAGGCCGCGCCGTCGGGCACGCTGACCCCGACGTCGCCGTCGTGCACCATCGCGGCGGGATCGAGCAGTTGCAACGTCACGCTGTCGTGGACGACGACGAATCCGATCGGGACCTCCGCGGTGACGTCGAATTACCCCAGCGCAAACACGACGGTGGCGACCGGCAACTCCGGGTCAGTCTCGGCCTCAGTGCCTTACAACAGCCGGACCTTCTATCTGTACAACAACGGGCAATTGCTCGTGACGCGCACCGCGGCGTCGAGCTGCGCCTCGGGGTCGAGCTGGAACGGGAGCACATGTCAGGCCGCGACGTCCGGCACGCTGACGCCGACGTCGCCGTCGTGCACCATTGCGGCGGGAGCGAGCAGTTGCAACGTCACGCTGTCGTGGACGACGACGAATCCGATCGGGACCTCGGCGGTGACATCCGATTATCCGAGCGCAAACACGACGGTGGCCACCGGCAACTCCGGTTCGACCTCCGCCGCGGTGCCGTATAGCAACCGGACCTTCTATCTGTACAACAACGGGCAGTTGCTCGTGACGCGCACGGCGGCATCGAGCTGCGCCTCGGGCTCGAGCTGGAACGGAAGTACCTGCCAGGCGCAAACGTCCGGCACGCTGACCCCTGCGTCCCCCTCGTGCACGATTGCTGCGGGAGCGAGCAGTTGCAATGTCACGCTGACGTGGACGACGACGAATCCGGTCGGCACGTCGTCCGTGACGTCGAATTATCCGAGCGCGAATACGACCGTAGCCACGGGCAACTCCGGCTCGACCTCGGCCGCGGTGCCGTACAACAGCCGCACGTTCTATCTGTACAACAACACGCAGCTGCTGGCGACGAGCGCGGCCTCCTCGAGTTGTATTTCCGGAACGACGTGGAACGGAAGCACGTGTCAGGCGCCGACGACGATGTCCGGGACACTGACTCCTGCGTCCCCGTCCTGCACCATCGCGGCGGGAGCGAGCAGTTGCAACGTTACGCTGACGTGGTCGACGACCAATCCGGTCGGCACTTCGTCAGTAACGTCGAATTACCCGAGTGCAAATACGACCGTAGCCACGGGCAACTCCGGCTCGACCTCGGCCGCGGTCCCGTACAACACGCGCACGTTCTATCTGTACAACAACACGCAACTGCTCGATACGAGCGTCGCCTCTTCGAGCTGCATTTCAGGAACGACGTGGAACGGCAGCACGTGTGCGGCGCCGACGTTGCTGTCCGGGACGCTGACCCCTGCGTCTCCCTCATGCACGATTGCCGCGGGTGCGAGCAGCTGCAACGTCACGCTGACGTGGACGACGACGAATCCCGTCGGCACGTCGTCGGTGACGTCGAATTATCCGAGCGCCAATACGACCGTGGCCACCGGTAACTCCGGCTCGACCTCGGCCGCGGTGCCGTACAACAGCCGCACGTTCTATCTGTACAACAACACGCAGCTGCTGGCGACGAGTGTGGCCTCTTCGAGCTGCACATCAGGAACGACGTGGAACGGCAGCACGTGTGCGGCGCCGACGTCGTTGTCCGGGACGCTGACCCCTGCGTCTCCGTCATGCACGATTGCCGCGGGAGCGAGCAGCTGCAATGTCACGCTGACGTGGACGACGACGAATCCCGTAGGCACTTCGTCTGTCACGTCGAATTATCCGAGCGCAAATACGACCGTGGCCACAGGGAACTCCGGCTCGACCTCGGCCGCCGTTCCATACAACACGCGTACGTTCTATCTGTACAACAACACGCAGCTGCTGGCGACGAGCGTGGCCTCTTCGAGCTGCACATCAGGAACGACGTGGAACGGCAGCACGTGTGCGGCGTCGACGTCGTTGTCCGGGACGCTGACGCCTGCGTCCCCGTCATGCACCATCGCTGCGGGCGCGAGCAGTTGCAACGTCACGCTGACGTGGACGACGACGAATCCGGTCGGCACGTCGTCCGTGACGTCGAATTATCCGAGCGCGAATACGACCGTCGCCACGGGTAACTCCGGCTCGACCTCGGCCGCGGTGCCGTACGACACACGCACGTTCTACCTCTACAACAACGCGCAATTGCTCGCGACGAGCGTGGCGTCATCGAGTTGCACGTCAGGAACGACATGGAACGGCAGCACGTGTGCGGCGTCGACGTCGTTGTCCGGGACGCTGACGCCTGCGTCTCCCTCATGCACGATTGCCGCGGGAGCAAGCAGTTGCAACGTCACACTGACGTGGACGACGACGAATCCGGTCGGCACTTCGTCAGTAACGTCGAATTACCCGAGCGCAAATACGACCGTGGCCACGGGTAACTCCGGCTCGACCTCGGCCGCCGTTCCGTACAACACCCGCACGTTCTATCTGTACAACAACGCACAACTGCTCGCGACGAGTGTGGCGTCCTCGAGCTGCACGGCCGGGACGAGCTGGAACGGCAGCACGTGTGCTGCGTCGACGTCGATGTCCGGGACGCTGACCCCTGCGTCTCCGTCCTGTACGATCGCCGCGGGCGCGAGCAGTTGCAATGTCACATTGACGTGGACGACGACAAATCCGGTCGGCACTTCGTCTGTGACGTCGAATTACCCGAGCGCCAATACGACCGTGGCCACGGGTAACTCCGGTTCGACCTCGGTCGCCGTCCCTTACAACGCGCGAACGTTCTTTCTGTACAACGACGCGCAGCTCCTTGCGACCAGCGTGGCCTCTTCGAGCTGTGCTTCGGGCACCACGTGGAACGGCAGCACGTGTGCAGCGCCGACGTCGCTGTCCGGGACGCTGACCCCCGCATCCCCCTCCTGCACCATCGCCGCCGGAGCGAGCAGTTGCAACGTCACCCTGACCTGGGCGACGACAAATCCCGTCGGCACTTCGTCCGTGACGTCGAATTACCCGAACGCAAATACGACCGTCGCCACAGGCAACTCCGGCTCGACGTCGGCCGCCGTGCCGTACAACAGCCGCACGTTCTATCTCTACAACAACGCCCAGCTGCTCGCGACGAGTACAGCCTCCTCGAGCTGCGCCTCGGGCACGAATTGGAACGGCAGCACCTGCGCGGCCTCGACGTCGATGTCCGGAACGCTGACTCCGGCGTCCCCCTCGTGCACCATCGCCGCGGGAGCGAACAGCTGCAATGTCACGCTGACCTGGACGACGGCGAATCCGGTCGGCACTTCGTCCGTGACCTCCAATTACCCGAGCGCCAATACGACCGTCGCCACCGGCAATTCGGGCTCGACGTCGGCCGCGGTGCCGTACAACAGCCGGCCCTTCTTTCTGTACAACAACTCCCAGCTTCTCGCGACGAGTGTGGCCTCTTCGAGCTGCGCTCCGGGGACGAGCTGGAACGGAAGCAGCTGTCAGGCGCAGGCCTGCGTCGCTCCCGCCGCGCCGAGCCTGTCGTTCCCCATCGACGGCAGCGACGTTACGCTTCCTCTGGCCCTGGAGTGGAATCAGGCGTTGGGCGCGTCGTCGTACGACGTCCGCGTCGGTCTCTCCGCCGCTTCAATGACCACGCTGACGACGACGAACAAGACGAATTACATCGTCTCCGGCCTTTCGTCGGGGACGCTTTACTACTGGACGATCGTGGCACGGGCCGACTGCGGTCCGACCACCGCCGCGACGTCGATCCGCACGTTCCGCACCGCCGCGGTTTCGGTCGTGCAGGCGCTGCACAGCGGTGTCGTCGCCCCTGCGAGCGGGACGCTCAATCAGACGCCGTTCACCTGGTCGCTCGACGCCACCGGTCTCTCCAATGCGACGGTGGAGATCGTGACTCCCGACGGCGTATCGACGTCGTTCCTCATGTCGCCAAACGGCAGCAACACGCGCCGGACTTGGACGTACTCGCAGACGCTCAGCGCAAGCGGGACGTTCCGCTATCGCTTCCGCGACGGCTCATTGCAGCTTCCCGTGTCCGGCTATTTTTCCGGGCCTGTGGTGACGACGCCGGCTACCTGCCCCGGCATGTCCGGCTTCGTGCTGCTCTCGCCCCACAACGGCGCGAGCGCCACGATGCCAGTGTTGCTGATGTGGTCACCGTCGTCGTCCGGGAGTCCGATCACCTACGACGTTTTCCTCGGGGCCGCTGGGACGACTCCGTTGCGAGTGGCCAGCATCGGCGCCACCTCGTACCAGGCGGCGAATCTTCACGCCGGCACGACATACGCGTGGCGCGTCGTTGCTCACAATGACTGCGGAAACACGGCGGAAACACCGTCGTCGACGTTTATCGCCGCGCAAACCGCGACGTCCGCGACGCCGCCCTCGTTCTCCGGTGCTCCATTCGTGACACCGCCATCGGCCGCGGCCGGAAGCAAGTTCACCTGGTCGTGCGATGTGCTCAACGCGAAGCAGGTCATGCTGACGATCTCCGATCCCGCCGGCGCCGAGCACACGCTCGTGCGCGACGTCACATCGACCGCGCTGACGAATGTGAAATTCGTCGAAGAGCTGCGCACTGAAGGCATGCACCGTTTCCGCCTCCGCGCCGTCTCCGCCGACGGTCTGGCCGCGGTCATGCCCGCCGCGGGTGGAACGTATGCCGGCCCCGAAGTGCTGCCGGCCGGTGCCGCGGTCAGCGTCGACTTTGATTGGGATCCGAAATCGCCCGTCGCCGGGACGAGTGTTCGATTCACGCCGCACATCTCGGCGACACCGTCCAAATACGCATGGACCTTCCGCGACGGCGGCAGCTCCAGCGAAGCCTCGCCATTCCACGAATTCAAACAATCGAACAGCTACGACGTGGTGCTCGACGTGACGGTGAACGGCAAGGTGTGGTCGAAGACGCAGCGCGTGACGGTGGCGCAGGCGCAGGGGACGCTGCACATCAAAGGACGGGTGCTGTTCGACGACGGAACGCCGGTCGTCGGGGCGCCGGTCAATTTATGGGATTACCTCGGCAGTCTCGTTCCGAGGGTTCTGGTTCCGTCGCAGTCCGGCGGATATTTCGAGCTCGATGTGCCGAAGGCCGATCTCAAATACACGCTGACCATCTTCGACCCGTGCGTCGTCCACCACGATCAATGTGTAGGCGTCGCCGACATCTCGACCCACGAGGCGATCGCGATTGAGGTGCGTAATGGCGCGATCGTCTCGCCGCGTGCGAGTTATGACTTTCATGTCAACAACCCGGTCATTCTGATCCACGGAATCCTTTCCTCACCCGACCGTTGGGATCATCTCGTGTATAAGCTCAACGAGGTCGACTATCCCGTCGCTCGCGTCGATTATGAGTGGCGATCTGCATTGACTCCCGAATACCTGGCGGCCCATTACGCACGACCGCAGATCGGCAAATACCTGACGAGGGTGAGTGGCTCCTCTTCGCCCTCTGACTGGCCGCATTTCAGCATCATCGCGCACAGCAAGGGCGGTCTCATTACGCGCGCTCTGACGACCGATTCAGCATTCCGAAACAAGATCGACCATGTCGTTACGTTGTCGACGCCGAACAACGGCGCGCTGATGCTCTGGAATCAACTGTCGAAGGTGGGATTCCTCGATACCAGATATCTGCAGCACACCTTCAATCAGGCCTATCCGGCGTTCGAGGCGAAGCAGGTGCTCGCCGTGGGCGGGACGATGTCGTGCCTCGATTTCTTCAAGCCTTCCGACACGATCCTCGGCATACCGCTCGTTCCTTATGAAAGCGCCGTGACGATCACCACGGAGAATTTCTTCGGCTTCACGACCAGACAGACCGCGCTGCCTGCCCGGGCATACAAGTATTCGCATACCGATTTCGGCATGGCGGCCAGCGATGATCTGAACGACACGATCATCACGTTCCTGAACAATAAATACATCGCCACGAACCTCAATTGGAAGAGCGTCGGCTGCTACGACACGGTTCCGTCGTTCCTGGCTCGTTCCGAGGAAGAGGGCTCCAACCGCGTGCCGGCGATGGTGATCGCCTCGGCGAGCGGCACGCTTGGCGGGCCCGCCGCAATGCCGTTCGATTTCGAGGGAGGGGCCGGGCTCGCGGTCATCGTCGACGCTCCCGGCGCGGCAGTGCGCATCGTCGATCCGAACGGTGTGGACCGTGCCGGCACCGGGGAGAGCCTGGGCGACGCGCGGAGTTATCGAGTTGCCGATGCAGCGGCGGGACACTGGCGCCTCGAGCTCAGCGGATCAGCGGGTGACGACTACGCCGTCACCGTTGCCACAGAGAGCGCGATCGACGTCGCGGCGTCGCTCCCACATGCGCTCGCGCCGGCCGAAGTGTTCAACGCTACGTTCTCCACCGACGGCACGGTCAGGACGGACCGGGTCACAGGCGCGCTTTTCAGCCGGTCGGACAAGATCGCAGACCTCGCCGGCACGAACAAAGACGGTGTTTTCACCGTGCCGGTCACCGCGCCCGATCGCGGCGGCATCTACGTGCTGTCCTTCGACATCAGCGGACAACGCGACGGCGTCGCGTTCCAGCGGACGATCAGCAGCACGCTGACCGTGCGCAGCGGACGGATCGTCTTCGACCGCGTCGCGTCGACCAGCACGCTCGACGCGAACGGCAACGGACTCACCGACACGGTCTATGTCGATGCGCAGATCCGCACGACGGAAGCCGGCACCTACGTCGTCGAGGCGGAGTTGGCAACGACCGATGATTCGTTCGCCTCCCACGCCACGGAGACGGTCGTCGCCGACGCCGCCGGAACGATCCTCGTGCCGCTCCGTTTCAATCTGGCGGAGGTGCCGTGCGGAGCGTCGTCGCGGTTGATGGAGATCCGGAACGTCCATGTCGCCGACGCCGACAACGGTCTTGCGTTGGGCATCGACGACACGAGCGCCTACACCGCGCCGGTGTCCGTGCCCGTCATTCTCGAATGCGGCGACACGACCCTGCTCGCGGCGTTCACGGCATCCAACGAGGCCATCACCTCGGGGCAGACCGTCCGTTTCGAAAACAATACGCGCGGCGCGGTCAGCGGCATCACCTGGGAATTCGGCGACGGCACCACATCCAGCGAGGTCAGTCCCTCGCACGTCTACACGATTCCGGGCAACTACAGCGTCATCCTGCGCGTCACGTCGGCGACGAAGTCCGACTACACGACGCGCACGATCTCAGTCGTTCCCCAGCGGAGGCATGCAACAGGCCGGTAGCGATGCCGCCCTACAGCCGCACCCGCCGCAGCCGCAGCGCGTTCGCGATCACCGTCACGCTCGACAGCGTCATCGCGGCGCTGGCGATCATCGGACTGAGAAACGCGAGGGCCGCGATCGGGATGCCGATGACGTTGTAGACGAAGGCGAAGAAGAGGTTCTGCTTGATGTTCCTCATCATCGCTTCCGACAGGCTGCGCGCGCGGGCGATGCCGCGCAGGTCGCCGCGGACGAGCGTCACGCCGGCGCTTTCGATCGCGATGTCGGTGCCGGTGCCCATGGCGATGCCGACGTCGGCGCGCGACAGGGCGGGGGCGTCGTTCACGCCGTCGCCCGCCATCGCCACGCGGCGGCCTTCGCTCTGCAGCTTCCGGACGACCGACTCCTTTTCCGCCGGCAGCACGTCCGCTTCGACGTTCGTGATGCCGAGCGACTTCGCGACCGTTTCGGCGTTCGCGCGAGCGTCGCCGGTGAGCATCGTCACGCTGATGCCGCGGGCGCGCAGCTCTTCGATCGCGCGCGGCGTCGACTCCTTGATCGGATCGGCGACGGTGATCGTGCCTGCCGGCTGGTAGTCGATGACGACGTGGATCGCGCCGGGCGGGAGGTGCATGCCTTCGAACATGCGCGCGTTGCCGACGGCGACGTGGTGACCGTCGACGAGGCCGCTGACGCCGAGGCCGGGGAGGGTGCGGACGTCGGTGACGCCCTCACCCGGCCTTCGGCCACCCTCTCCCGCTGCGGCGGGAGAGGGGCGTGAGTGGGCGACGATCGCCTCGGCGAGCGGATGCTCGCTCGCGCGCTCCAGCGCTGCGACGAGGCGGAGTTGTTCTTGCGAGATCGTCATGTCGATGACGCGCGGCTTCCCTTCCGTCAGCGTCCCGGTCTTATCGACGACCAGCGTGTCGATCTTCGCCAGCGTCTCCAGCGCCTCGGCGTTGCGGATCAGGATGCCGGCGGTTGCTCCTTTGCCGGTCGCCACCATCACCGACATCGGCGTCGCGAGGCCGAGGGCGCAGGGGCAGGCGATGATCAGGACGGCGACGGCGTTCGTCAGCGCGGCGTCGAAGGAGCCGAGGAAGAACCAGACGGCGAACGTGATCAGCGCGACGACGATCACGGCCGGGACGAACCAGGCGGAGATCACGTCGGCCAGGCGCTGGATCGGCGCGCGGCTGCGCTGCGCGTCCGCCACCATCTTCACGATCTGCGACAGCAGCGTGTCGGCGCCGACGCGCTCGGCGCGCATGATGATCGAGCCGTTGGTCAGCACCGTGCCGCCCGTGAGCTTGTCGCCGGCGCTCTTCTCCACCGGCATCGGCTCGCCGGTGATCATCGACTCGTCGACCGAGCAGTTGCCTTCGATGATCACGCCGTCGACCGCGACCCGCTCGCCCGGTCGCACGCGGATGCGCATCCCGGCGTGGATCTGCGCGATCGGCATGTCGTGCTCCATACCGTTATCCATGATCACACGCGCGGTTTTCGGCGCGAGGCCGAGGAGCGCCTTGATCGCGCCGGATGTTTTTTCGCGTGCGCGGAGCTCGAGCACTTGTCCGAGGAGGACCAATGTCGTGATCGCGGCAGCGGGCTCGAAGTAGAGATCGTGGCGCCCGAGAAAGAACGCGGCGACGCTGTAGGCGAACGCTGCGCCGGTGCCGAGCGCGATCAGCGTGAACATGTTGAGGTGGCGCGTAACGATCGAGCGCCAGCCGCGCGCGAAGAACGGCGCGCCGCCCCAGAGGACGACCGGCGTGGCCAGGATCAACGCCAGCCACGCTGGAATCGGGAACATCAGCGGCACGGTGAGGATGGCGCTGATCACGAAGCGGCGCTGCATGTCGAGCAGCTCTTCGTTCGGTTTTTCTTCGAGCGTCGCGACGCTCGGCTCGAGTGCCATGCCGCAGATGGGGCACGCGCCGGGCTTGTCGGCGATCACCTCGGGATGCATGGGGCAGGTGTAGGTAGGGGGACCCTCACCCGGCCTTCGGCCACCCTCTCCCGCTGCGGCGGGAGAGGGAGAAGCGTTGGTGTTGTCGTGGCAGCAGCTCATCGGACAGCGCTGCAAACAAAGACACCCGGCGGGGGTATTGCGGCGGTGACAGCCATCACACCAATTTTGGACGCTGATGCGTCCTTGACGACATGCTGCTAGACTGATTGGCACATCCCCGTAAAAAACGCATTCGTCCGCTAGGGTCCAGCGAACAAAGACGCGCTTAAGAGGCTGTGGCTGTGGGGCGTTCCGTTATGGACGTCGAAGAACTATTTCTGAGACACCTCACCACGATCGAGACGATCGTCGCGTACATCGGACGGTCGAACCACCTCGACTGCCTCGAAACGGAAGAGTTCGGCGCGCAGGTCAAGCTCGAGCTCATCGAAGGCAACTACGCCATCATCCGCAAGTTCGAAGGACGCAGCTCCTTCGCCACGTATCTCACGACGGTCATCCAGCGGATGTTCTACCAGCACCGCGTGAAGCTCTGGGGGAAATGGCGTCCCTCGGCCGAAGCGCGGCGGCTCGGCGACAAGGCGATGGCGCTCGAGCGGCTGATGTCGCGCGACGGCATGTCGTTTCACGAAGCGCTGGAGATGATGACCACCGGCTGCCACGCGAACTGCTGCACGGCCGCGGAGCTGGAGGCGATCTACGCGCGCCTGCCGGCCCGCCAGCCGCGTCCGGTGCTCGTCTCGGGCGATGTGCTGCCGGAGACCGCCTCGCTCGACGACGACACCGACGGCCGCGCTCTGGAGCACGAGCGGGCGAAGATCGCGCGGGCGGTGGCGCGGGTGCTCGACCAGTGCATCACCGAGGCGGAGCCGGAGGATCAGATCATTCTGAGGATGCGATTCTGGGGCGCGCGGCGGGTGCCGGACATCGCTCGCGCCCTCGGGCTGGATCAGCGAAAGGTCTACAAACGAATTGAACGGTTGTTGTTGAAAATGCGCTCCGCGTTGCAGGCTGGCGGGGTGAGCCGTTCGGACATCGACGAAATTCTTGCCCGGAATGATCAGGAAATCCGAATGGAGTCGGGGGAAAATCTCGCGGCGGGTCCCTCTCATAGAACAAGCGAGGCGATCCGGGAAAACGGCGAAAGCCGCATTGTCCGTTGAGGATCTTGATCGATGGAGCATTCCGGATTCCCATCCGATGAAACGTTGGCTGCGTTCATCGACGGTCGGTTAGACGACGTCACCCGTCGCAGGGTCATCGAGCACATGACCGGTTGCGACGAGTGCTACTCGGTCTATCTCGCCGCGACGGAGATGCAGAAGGCTGCCGGCGCAGAGCCGCCGCGGCGCCGGATCCTTCCTCGCCACTTCTGGGCCGCGACGCTGTCGATCTCGATGGCCGCGGTGCTTACCGTCGGTTTCTTCCTACGTCCCGATCCGGGGATGGATCACCTGATCGTGGCAAGCGCCAACCTCGATTACCGCTCGGTCGAAGGACGCCTGTCGGGTTTCGATGCCTACCGGCCGCTGCAGGACACCGAGCGTGCGACGCCGGCCGACGTGCAGAAGGATTCGGAAAAGTGGGAGCTCCTGGACGCCGCGACTGACATCAAGAAGGCGGCGAAAAAGAACCCGTCAGCGAAAAACCTGCATGCTCTCGGCGTCTCGCATCTCCTCCTCGGAAACTGGGATCAGGCGATCGACACACTGAAGGCGGTCGACCTGAAACGGCCGGACGACGCCGCGGTGCTCAACGATCTGGCCACCGCGTATCTGGCGCGCGCCACGTACAAGGCACGTCCCTCCGATTACGTCGAAGCGGCGGAGCAGGCGGAGCGCGCCTGGAAGCTGAAGAAGACGCCGGAGATCGCCTGGACGCGCGCCGTGGCATTCGAGCATCTCCACGTGCGGGCGACGGCGCGCGCGGCGTGGCTCGATTACCTCGAGCTCGACGGCAAGTCGCCGTGGCACCGGGAAGCCGAGACGCGCATGCAGGACCTCGGCGGTCCGACCGATGCGCAGAAGTGGAACAAGGAACGGCCGCTGCTCGAGCGCGCGGCGATGACTGGCGACGCGACGGAGATCGCGCGGATCGCGGACGCGTTCCCGGCGGAAGTCGCGGAGTTCAGTCAGGAGAAGCTGACCCGCTGGGCGAAGGAGAACGATGCGTCGTCGCTCGACGCCGCCGAGCGCGCGGCGGCCGCGATCGCACCGCGTGGCTTCGGATATTTACAGGCGACCTGCGTCGCGGCGCGCGCCGCTTCACCGGAGAACGTGGAGCTGACGAAGAAGGCGATGGTGGAGCTGGATCGCGGATTCGTACTGTTCGCCGGCCAGCAATTTGCGACCGCGCACGAAGCGCTGGCATCGGCGCGCGAGCTCGCGCTTCGCGCCCGGTCGCCGATCGCGCAACTCGCATTGCTGCAGCTCGCCCGCTGCATGTACTACGAGAACGATTACGCCGCCACCACGAAAGCCCTCGACGCTCTGTCGAAGGAGATCGAGCCCTCGGCGATCGTGTTCCGCGCGCGCATCTACTGGCTGCGCGGTCTGATCCTGATCGAGAGCGGACATCCGGACGACGGACTGCGCAGCTACCTGAGCGCGGCGGAGCTGGTCAAAGCGGCCGGTCATCGCGATTGGGAGGCGGGGCTCAACGCCATGATCGGTCAGAGCTACCAGATCCTCGGCAAGCCCGATCAGGCCTGGGAGCATCGGCTCATCGCGCTGAATCTGGCGATGAAGGCGGGCGATCCCAGCCGCGTGCAGTACGTACTGATGGAGTCGACGATTGCCGCTGTTTTCTACGAGCGGAGACACGAGCTCGGCGACCTGCTGACCGAGCGCCTGCTCGACGTTTCCAACGCCCTGAAGAAGAACACCGCCATCGCCGACGCGCACATCTGGCGCGCCCGCTATCTCGGCGACCGCGGCGAATCCGACGCCGCGCTCGACGAGCTGCGCAGCGCGCGGCAGGTCGCCGGCGCGATCGACGACAAGGATTCGCGCGAGCGCCTCATGGCGAACCTGGAGCTGGCGGAAGGGGAGCTGCTTGCGCGCGACGAGCCGAAGGTCGCGGTGGCGCGGCTCACCGAGTCGCTTCGCTTTCTCGACCGCAGCGGAAATCACCTGCTGCGCGCGCAGGCCTTTTCGGCACGGGCCGACGCGTACGAGATCGGCCGCGATCAGAAGAGCGCGTCGCTCGACCGGAGGCAAGGCATCGCCGAGGTCGAGGCGCAGCGCGAACGGATTTCCGATGATCAGCTTCGCACCGCGTTCATCGCGGTGGCGCGGCGCCTGTACACCGATGAACTCGAGATGGCGGTGGCGTCGGGCGACAACGCGCGGGCATTCGATCTGGCTGAGCGCTCGCGCGCAACGACGGCGGGCGTGGCGCCGGCGGTGGGCCTCGAGCGACTCATGCAGGTTCTGCCCGTGGGCGTGGCGCTGGTCGAATATGCGGCATTGCCGGAACGGACCGTGGCGTGGATTGTTCGCCGTGAAGGCGTGACCGCGACCATCCTTCCGTCCGACGGCAAGGCGGTCTCCGCGGCCGCTGAACGGTTGATCGCCGCACGTACCGACCGGCGTTCGTTCGACGTCGCCGCCGCGGATCTCTACACCCGCATCCTCGCTCCGCTTCGCCCCCGGCTTTCGAGCATCGGCACCATCGTCTTCGTCGCCGAGCCGACCTGGACGCATTTCCCCTTCGCGGCGCTGCTCGATCCGTCGCGGAAGCGCTTTCTGTTCGAGGACGTCGACGTGGCCAACGCGCCGAGCGCGTCGCGGCTCGTCGCCGTCATCGCCGCCGCGGCCCGCCCGCGCGGTCCGGAGAACGTCCTCGTCTACTCCGATCCCGGGAACGGCGATGCACCACGCCTTGCCTCCGCGCAACGGGAGGGCGATCTCGTCGGCCGGACGTTCCCCGGCGCCACGGTGATCAGCGGCAACGACGCGACGCGCGACAATTTTCTCGCCCGCGCGCGCTTCGCGACACACATTCACTTCGCCGGACACGCGCGCGACGATGCGCGCAACGGCGACTACTCCGCGCTCGTCTTCAGCGATGGACGCGGCGACTCCGGACTTCTCTACGCGTGGGAAGTCCGCGAGCTCGATCTTTCCCGCACCCGGCTGGTCGTGCTCTCCGCCTGCGGCACGGACGCGATCAGCGATGCCTTTCTCGCCGCCGGTGCACCGGCGACGATCGCCACGCTTTGGAACATCGGCGACGCGCACGGACGCGAGCTGATGTTCGAGTTGTACGGACGACTACACGACGGCGCTTCGCCGTCCCACGCCCTGCGCGCCGCGCAACTCGCGGTGTTGCACGATCCAGGTTCCCGGCCGGCCGACTGGGCCGGATTCGAGCTCGTCGGTCTCTAACGAACAGGTCCCGCCGCCTGCTCACAACCTTTTAGATTTTTGGGGAGAATCATGAAGAACTCTAAAGTTCACACGCACGAAGTGCGTTCAAACGCGGCTGCGCTTCCGGTCACCGAGGCGTTCGTACGCTTCCACGTCACCGGCATCTGCGCACTCGTTCTCAACAGCGGTCATGCGCCGCTGCTCACCATCATCCCGGACGGCCGGCGGCCGCGTTTCTCGGTCACCGATCCGGCCTCGGAGATCCCGGCGCATCGCGCATACGTGATGTTTCCCGCCGCCGCGGCGTCGGGACGCGAGGCCGATTTCAACGTGAAGAACGGAGAGCTCGGCGTCTGCCTCCTGGAGCAGGAGTTGATCACGCTCGCGGGAGGAACGATCGAGCCGCTGCCGCCGAAGGGGAACGGGGCGGAGATCATCAACATCTCGCGCGTCTGCGGTCACGCGAAGGCGGCGAAGAGCTGCGTCGCGTTTCCGCCGCGCGAGGGGGTGCTGGCGCAGGTCAGCCTGCCGTCGGATCGGCTCTGGGTGCAGACGGCGAGCGACGACGACTATGCGTTCGAGCCCGCGTGCTCGCTCATCAGCGATCCGCAGAGCGGAAAAGTGGCGGAGGTGGCGGCAGTCGATTTCCGCATCTCCGACGCCAGCACGCTGATGCTCGAGTCGCACGCGTTCGGCGGCGGCCCGTCTCACGACGCGCTGGTGCTGTCGCTCGCGGGGACGACGGCCGAGGCGCCGCTCGTGGTGACGATCGGCAACACGCCGCTTCCCGATCTGCAGCGGTACGTCGATCAGACGCCGGGTGGACATCAGCACGATCGCGACGTGCACTTCGAGCTGTACTACACGCTCGCCGCGGCCAGTCAGCTGATGCTGCCGACCATCCCGGTGAAGCAAATGACCAAGGTGCCGCACGCGAGCAACTGCGGTTCCGCGATCATGGACGTCGAAGAGTGAGTCGAAGCTCGCTGCACGCCGGAGTGTCGCGCGGCGTCGCCGGACGGCTTCATTCGCCGGGCGTCGACGCGCGCGATCTCGCCGCCGCAGCCGCGGCGCGCGGGTACGGCGTGCAGCGAGTCCTCATCGATCCGACCGCGGAGGAGTTCCTCACCGAGCTTCGCCGCGGTCCCACGCTCATCACCTTCTCCGGCCACGGCCGCCCCGGCACCTGGTGCTTCGCCGACCGCGAGCTGCCATTGACCGAGGTGATCGCCCTGCTCCCGCGCGACGAGCCGGTCTGCGTCGTCTCCGACGCCTGCCACTCCCGCCACGCCCCCTGGCCCCCGAACGTCACCCTGCTCGCCCCCCCCGCCCCCCTCGCCCTCGACGGCCGCGGCAAAAACACCCGCAGCCCGTTTACCGCGGCGCTGATCCGGGAGTGGCTGAGGGTCAGGTCTGGAAACTTAACTTAACGGCAGGGCGGCGGAGCGTTAAGTTAAGTTTCCAGACCTGACCCTCAATCCTCAACTTAACGGCCCGTTAAGTTGAGTTTCCAGATGCGACCCCAACTTCCGGGCGTGTTTGTTCCGGTAGAGGCGTTCGTCGCAGGCGGTGATCAGGTCGGGGAGGGTGGCGTGGGGGGACGTCGCGGTGGCGACGCCGCAGCTCATCTTCACCGGCAGGTTCGGCGTCCGTCGCAGTCGCTGCGCGATGGCGCGCGCTTCTTTGATGCCGGTGTCGGGGAGGAGCAGGAGGAACTCGTCGCCGCCGTAGCGCCCGAGGATGTCTTCGGCACGCGTGTCGGACTTCAGCAGCTTCGCCACCTGGGTGAGGATGCGGTCGCCCTCCGTGTGTCCGAAGCGGTCGTTGATCTCCTTGAAATGATCGAGGTCGAACAACACGACGCTCAGTGTCCGGCCGCGGGCGAGCATCTCCGTCGCGGCGCGGAAGAGTGCGCGCCGATTCGGGATGCCGGTCAGTTCGTCGGTGAGCGCGAGCGTCTGCAGCTCGCGATTCTCGACGTGCAGCCGCCGCTCCATCTCCAGGCGTCGCGCGGCGGTGCGCAGCTTCGCGACGATCTCCGTCGACGTCGCGCTCTTGGGGATGAAATCGTCGAGCCCTGCTTCGAGCGCGCGAAGACGCGTGTCGACTTCATCGAACGAGGAGTGGAGGATCGTGTAGAGCCGCTGCTGCGCGTCGTCGGTGAACATGCGCTGCACGGTCTCGATGCCGTCCATGCGCGGCATCGCCAGATCGATGAGAGTGAGCCCGATCTCCCGGTCCGTGCGGAGCATCTCGAGTGCCGTCGGCCCATCCTCGGCCACCACGACGTCGAATCCGGCGCGGGTCAGAACCGCCTGCAGCAACTTCAGATACGCGAGATCGTCGTCGACGACGAGCACTCTAAGGCGGGGTGCGTCGGCGTTGCTTTCGCGATCGCTCTTCCTCCTCGAAAGGAGAGGTTCCACGTGACCTCCTCGGTCAACCCCATGCAAGCAAGCTAGACGCCGATGGGCGAGGGGGGTGTGAGCTGCATCACGTTGTGCAACAACCTGTCGAAATCAGCGAGCGCGAGTGTTTCGGCGCGAACGCCGGGATCGATTCCCGCCGCGACCATCGCCCGCTCGATGCCTTCCTTCGTGGCGCTCCGCCAACCGGTCAAGTTGTTGACCAGTTTCTTGCGGCGCATGCGGAAGGAATGGCTGATGAGATCGAGGAGCAGCTCGCGATCGGAGCCGTATGCCGGCGCGATCGGATCGAGCACCACGACCGCGCTGCGCACTTTCGGCGGTGGATAGAACGAGCGCGGATCAAGCGTCATGACGATGCGCGCCTTCGCGAACATCGCCACGTACAGCGTGAGATAGCCGTACGGATCGGAGCCCGGCTTCGCCACGACGCGATCGGCGACCTCTTTCTGCAGCATGAAGACCGCGCGCCGGCAGTGCGGATCGGCGATGACGCGCCGCAGGATCGGCGTGCCGACGTTGTACGGAAGATTCCCGACCGCGCGGAACGGGCGGGTGGGGAGCGCCGCGTCGACGGCGTCCTCGTGACGCAGATTGATCCGGTCACCGAACCGCGCGCGCAATCGCGCCGCGAGCTCGGGATCGATCTCGATCGCCTCGAGCTCGTTCGGCAGCTCCGCGAGCTTCTCGGTGAGCACGCCCTCGCCTGGTCCGATCTCCAGCACGAGCTCGTCAGGTTGCGGCTCGATCGCCTCGACGATCTTCCCCACCGCGCCGCGGTTGCGCAGGAAGTTCTGACCCCAATGCTTCTTCGGCTTAGCCACGTCTCATCGTCAGGATAAACTCGATCGAGCATGGATCAGGCCACGGCTACCGCGCAGATTTCCTCCGCCCACGACGTCATCGCCCGCCTTCGCGCCGAGGTTTCGCGCGCCGTCATCGGACAGCAACCGATCGTCGACCGCCTCATCGTCGCGCTCCTCATCCGCGGCCACGTGCTCGTCGAAGGGCTGCCCGGACTGGCGAAGACGCTGCTGGTGAAGACGCTCGCGGCGTCGATCGACGCGACGTTCAAGCGCATCCAGTTCACGCCCGACCTCCTCCCCGCCGACATCACCGGCACGCTGATCTTCGATCCCGCGGGACGCACGTTCAACCCGCGCCTCGGCCCGATCTTCGCGAACCTCGTGCTGGCCGACGAGATCAATCGCGCGCCGGCGAAAGTGCAGAGCGCGCTGCTCGAGGCGATGCAGGAACGGCAGGTGACGATCGGCGATCGCTCGTACGCGCTCCCCGATCCGTTCCTGGTGATCGCCACGCAGAACCCGATCGAGCATGAGGGAACGTACGCGCTCCCCGAGGCGCAGGTCGATCGGTTTGTGATGAAGCTCAAGGTCGACTATCCGAGCACGGAGGAAGAGCTGCGCATGCTGGCGCTCTACCTCGATCCGACCGCGCAGCAGGTCGCGGTGCGGCGCGTGCTGACGCTCGACGACATCCACAAGGTCGCGCAGCTCGCCACCGCCGTGCATGTCGACGAAAAGATCGGCCGCTACATCGTGCAGCTCGTGACCGCGACGCGGCGTCCGCTCGACGTCCGCCTCCCGTCGCTCGTGCAGCACATCTCGTTCGGTGCCTCGCCGCGCGCGACGCTCGCGCTGGCGCACGTGGCGAAAGCACACGCGTTCATCCAGGGCCGCGCGTTCGTCATCCCGGAGGATGTGAAGGCGGTCGCGCACGACGTCCTCCGCCATCGCCTCGTGCTCAGCTACGAAGCGGCGGCGGAGCAGATGACGTCGGACCGGATCATCGATGAGATTCTCGGAGCCGTGCCGGTACCTTGAACCTCTTTAGTCGCAAGCCCCCCGAGTTTCGCAAACCCGTCCCTCGAAGAGTGCGCGAGCTCGAGATCGCCTCGGCGCGACTGATCCGCGCGGGCTTTGCGGGCGACTACCACTCCGCATTCCACGGACGCGGCATCGAGTTTTCGCAGGTGCGCGAGTACCAGCCGGGCGACGACATCCGCACCATCGACTGGAACGTCACCGCGCGACACAGCACGCCGTACGTCAAAGAATTCGTGGAGGAGCGCGACCTCACCATCATCATCGCCGTCGATGTCTCGGGCTCGATGGGCTTCGGCTCCGTCGACTGGCGCAAGGCCGACATCGCGGCGGAGCTGGCGGCGGTGTTCGCGTTCTCCGCGGTGCAGAACGCCGATCGCGTCGGCCTGCTGCTCTTCTCCGACAGCGTGCGCGCGTTCATCCCGCCGCGGCGGGGACATGCACACGCGCAGGTGATCGTCCGCAGCGTGGTCGACGCGGCGATGCGCGGCTGCGAAGGGAACGCGGACATCGATCACGCGGCGATGTTCCTCGATCGCGTCAACGCGCATCGCGCGGTGCTGATCGTCCTCTCCGATTTCCTCGACCTGAATTTCGAGCGTCCGATCAAGCGCCTCGGGCGCCGCCACGACGTCGTCGCCATCTCGCTTTTCGATCCGCGCGAGGACCGCTTCCCCGCGCGCGGCCTGGCGCGCCTGCGCGACGTCGAAACGGGTGAGGAGCGCCTCGTCGATTTCGCGAAGGCCGACGTGGCGCGTCGCGCGGCGCAGCGTCATCAACAGCTGGAGCGCCGCTTCAGAAGTGCGGGCGTCGACTGGCTCGCGGTCAACACCGCGATTCCGTACGACCGCGACCTGCTGCGTTTCTTCCGCGAGCGGACCCGCCGATGATCGCGTTCTTCTTCCTGTTCGCGACGGCGATCTACCGCCCAGCGCAACCGACGGTCGGCGATCTGATCACGGTCGAATACTCCGAGCCGGTAACGGTGAAGCCGTCGCCCGATTACGAGATCGTGTCGCGGACGCCGACGCGCGTCGTGGTGCGGACGTTCGAGCCGCGGCCGATCACCGTGCACTCGACCGGCGCCGACGTCGTGATCGGAATCAAGTCGGTGCTCGCGCCGAACGATGCGCTCAAGCCGGCGCCGATGCAGCCGCCGCGCGAGGTGCCGCCGTCGCGCAACGCGTGGATCGCGATCGCCATCGCCGCCGCGTGCGCCGCGTTGACCTGGCTGTTCGTCTATCTGCGAAAACCGGCGAAGCCGGCGGTGATCGAGCCGCTCGTCCCCGCCGACATCCGCTTTCGCAACGCGGTGCAGGCCGCCGCGCGCGCGCCGCGACGCTGGGCGGCGCTGGCGGATGCGACGCGTGAGTATCTCGCCGCAACGTATCCGGAGCTCGGCCACGAATTGACGACGGCGGAGCTGCTGGCGAAAGGTGGAGGCCTCACCGCCGCGCTGCGCGGAATCCTGCGGCAGGGCGATCTGGAGAAGTTCTCGCCATGGGGAGCGGAGGCGGCGGACTTCGACGCGGCGACGGAGCAGGCGCTGGGGTTGATCGTCGTGCCGGAGGAGGTGGCGGCATGACCGCGCGTTTCCACCTCCCTCGCCCCGCTTGCGGGGAGAGGGTGCCGAAGGCGGGTGAGGGGTTTGTCTTTGCCGCGGAATGCAGAACCCCCTCATCCGCCTGCGGCACCTTCTCCCCCGTGCGCGGGGGAGAAGGAGGTTGTGCATGACGCGACTCGCCACTCCTTTCTTCCTCGCCCTCCTCCTCCTCGTCATCGCGCGCGTCGTCCTCCTCGTGCGCGACCGCCGCGCCGGCTTCGGCGACTTCGGTTTCTCCACGCTCACGCTCGTTAGTACGAAACGTACGATCCGCGCCGAACTGGCGTGGCTCCCGTTCCTCCTCGAGTGCGTCGCCATGTTTCTCGTCATCTACGCGCTCGCCCGGCCGCAGCGCGTGGTGCGGATGGCGGCGAACGATCGCTTCGGCATCGACATCGTGATCGCGCTCGACGCGTCGGGGAGCATGGCGGCCGAGGACTTCCGTCCGCGCAACCGCTTCGGCGTGGCGAAGGAGCTGATCGGCGACTTCATCGCGCGGCGGCAGGACGACCGGATCGGCATCGTGACGTTCGGCGTCCGCGCGGCGACGCGCGTGCCGATCACGTTCGACCGCGACGTCGCACAGGCCATCCTGAACAAGGCGCAGGTCGGCGAGAACGGCGACGGCACGGCGATCGGCCACGCCATCGCCACGAGCGTGAACCGCCTGCGCACGTCGAAGGTGCGCAGTCGCGTGATCATCCTCGTCACCGACGGCGTGAACAACGCCGGCTCGATCGATCCGCTGACCGCCGCGTCGCTCGCGCAGCATTACGGCATCCGCATCTACACCATCGGCGTCGGCAGCCGCGGCGCCGTGCCGATGCCGATCAAGCGCGAGAACGCCTTCACCGGCGAGATCGAGACGACGTACCAGCTCGTGCGCGCCGACCTCGATGAAGAGTCGCTCTCCGAGATCGCGCGACGCACCGGCGGCGCCTACTTCCGCGCCACCGACGCGCGCTCGATGGGCGACATCCTGCAGCGGATCAACCAGCTGGAGAAGTCGCGGCTCAACGCGCCGCGCAATGAGAAGGTGGAGGAGCTGTACGTGCGGCCGCTGGCGTACGCGCTGGCGTTGCTCGCGCTTGCGCTGCTCGCCGGTGAGACGGTGTGGGAGAAGGTGGCGGCATGACGTTCCGCGATCCGCTCTGGCTCTGGCTGCTCGTGGCGATCCCGTTCGCCGCGCTCTTCTTCGTGGCGCGCGAACGCTCGCGCGAGCGGCTCGCGCGGCGCTTCATCGCGGAGCCGTTGCGCGGCGTCTCCAATCCCGCGCGCAAGCTGCGTCCCTGGCTTCTCATCCTCGGACTCGCGGCCGTGATCGTCGCGCTTGCCGGCCCCGAGGTCGGGTTCGCGACGCAGACGATCGAGGCGCGCGAGGCGAATCGCGTGATCCTCCTCGATGTCTCGAACAGCATGGAAGCGGAGGACGTCGGCGCGTCGCGGCTCACGGCGGCGAAGGCGGTCGCGAAGCGGATCATCGCCGCGCATCCGGGACGCGTCGGTCTGATCATCTTCGAAGCCGATGCCGAGGTCGTGTCGCCGCTGACGAACGACGCGGATGCGGTCGCGGAGCTCGTCGACTCCATCGCCGCGGGCGAGGTCGGCGAGCCGGGCTCGGACATCGGCAAGGGATTGCTCGCCGCGCTGAAGCTGATCGATGCCGATCCGACGCAGAAGGCGGACGTCGTGGTGATCAGCGATGGCGAGGACCAGGGACATCGGCTCCCCGATGCGTTGGCGAAACTGAAGGCGCGCGGCGTCGCGGTGTCGACGATCCTCATCGGCACGGAGAGCGGCGCGACGATTCCGGCGGGGGAGGGGAAGTGGCTCGTCAACAACGACGGCCAGGTCGTCCGCACCTCCGCGCAGCCTGAGACGCTGCAGTCGGTCGCGCGCGACACCGGCGGCACGTTCTTCGTGAATCCGTTCGCGGAGCACGCGCTCGATTCGCTGGCCTCGAGCGTCAGCGGCTCGGCGCGCGAGAAGAAGGTGCGCGTCCCGATCGATCGCTATCAGTGGCCCTTGGCGTGCGCGTTCCTGGCGCTGCTGCTCGGCTCCGTCGCCAATCGAGGTGCGGAATGATCGCGCTGCTGCTGCTCGTGACGTGGAGCGAGTTGTGGCAGAGCATGACGCGCGCGACGAACTCGTACGCGGCGACGGCGCGCGGCGTGTCGCAATACGCGCGCGGCAAGTTCCGCGATGCGGCCGCGTCGTTCACCGATGCCGATTCGATCCGCCAGACTCCACAGACCGCCTTCAACCTCGGCACTGCGCAGGTCGCGACCGGCGATCGCGAGCGCGGCTCGACGACGCTGGCCAAGGCGATGCGCGATCCGAAGCTGCGCGCCGACGCGCTCTACAACCGCGGCAACAGCGCGCTCTCATCGAACGCGTTCGATGCGGCCATCCGCGATTTCGCCGACGTGCTGCGGCTGCGTCCGAACGACGCGCAGGCGAAACGGAATCTCGAGATCGCGCTGCGGCGCAAGTCGCAGCAGAAGCAGCAGCAGGAGTCGGGCGCCGGCGGTCAGAAGAATTCGCAGGGCGCGCAGCCGCAACCGAACCAGCCGAACAAAGCCCCCGCGCCGGGCGACAAAAAGGCGAATGAGCCGAAGGGACAGACCGACGCCGAGGCGCTGCTCCGCGCCGTGCAGCAGCAAGAGCAGGAGGAGCTGTCGCGGATGAGGAGGGTGCGGCCGGAGCCGGGGAGAGTGGGGTGGTGAAGCGCGCGCTCCTCGTCGTGTTGTTCGCCCTAGGAGCATCCGCGAACGAACTGACCGTCGATCGCACAACGCTCAACCCCGACGACACGCTCTCCATCGTCGTCTCCCTCGACAGCTCCTTCACCTCGCTCGACTCGGTCAACATCCCGGTGCAGAACCTGCGTATCGTCGGCGGGGCGTCGGTGTCGACGCAGATGTCGTGGATCAACGGCACGCTGACGCAGCGGAAGACCTTTCAGTATCAGGCGCGGCCGATCGCGTCGGGACCGGCGTTGGTCGGTCCGGTCGTGCTGGAGACGCGCGACGGGCAGCGCGACACGCTCGCGCCGATTCCGGTACAGATCCTGCCCGACCTCGCGGCGGGGACGAACGATCCGGAGCGGATCCTGCGCGAGCTGCTGGCGACGCATCGCGATCCGTTCTTCGTCATCGCCGAGGTCGATCGAACGACCGCGTTCGTGGGCGAGGAGATCGTCGTCACCTGGACGCTCTACAACGGCACGAGCGTGGAGGGATGGGAGCTGGCGAGCGTGCCGAAACGCGAGGACTTCTGGTCGGAGCAGCTCGAGATCCGGAGCGAGCGGCCGGAGACGGTGATGTTCGGCCAGGTCCCGATGCAGAAGATGGTCATCCTCCGCCTGGCGCTGTTTCCGCTGCGCTCGGGACCGGTGACGATCGCGCCGCTCGAGGTGCGCGCGGAAGTGATGCGCCAGGTCGACGTCGGCTCGCCGTTCGGCATGTTCGAGGGAAACGTCGTCGGCATCACGCGGCACAGCGCGCCGATCACCATCGACGTGCAGCCGATCCCGCCCGGCCCGCCGGTCGATGTCGTCGGCGATGTGGCGATGAATTGCGGCAAGGCGGTGCAGGCGAACGGCGGACCGGTGGTCGTCGACGTCGCGCTCTCCGGCCGCGCGAATCTCCGCACCGCGGCGCCGCCGCACTGGGCGTCGGCACTCGACGGCAGCACGCAGATCGAGGAAGGAAAGTTGAACGTGGTGCGCAGCTCCGACGCCGCGACGATGACGCGGCACTGGAAGCTGCTCGTCTTTCCGTCGCACGCGGGGAGGTTCACGCTGCCGCCGCTCGCGACGCGATTGTTCTCGCCGGCGGGCGGGAGGCAGGAGCTGCGGTGCGATGCCGTGACGTTGCAGGTGAGCGAGGCCGCGGCAGCGAAACGAGGTGGGGAGCGGACGTCTCGTCCGCCCAGTGCGGACGGGACGTCCGCACCCCTCTTTATTGCGATCGCGGCGCTCGCGCTCATCGCTGTCGTCGTGCTCATCCCCCGCATCCGCCGCGCCTCCGCCCTGAAGAAACGCGTGCGCGAAATCGCCCGTCCCCCCAGCGAAATCCGCGTGAAATTGCACGCGCTGCTCGCCTCCCACAACCTCGACGAAGCGTCACTACTACGCGAGCAGAGCGATCGCGGCGACGCGTATCGGAGTCTCCACTCCCGGCTCGATTTTGACGGATCGCAAGAAGAAATCGAATTCCGCCTCCGCGATTTTCTACAATTACTGAAGTGAATCGTCCCGTCCTCGAGACCCCGCGCCTCACGTTGCGTCTGCTGGAGAAGGAAGACGCGCCCGCCGTGCAGAGTCTGGCCGGCTCGTACGAGGTCGCGTTGAACACGCTCAGCATTCCGCATCCGTATCCCGAGGGCGCCGCGGCGGAGTGGATCGCGCAGAGCGACAAGGCGTTCGAAGAAGGGCGGATGATCAACCTCGCCATCGTCATCCGCGAGAGCGGCGAGATCGCCGGCACCATCGGCCTGATGATGAAGCCGGAGCACGACAAGGCGGAGATCGGCTACTGGATCGGCGTGCCGTACTGGAATCGCGGCTACGCGACCGAAGCGGCGAAGGCGGTCATCGACTACGGCTTCACCGAGTGGAACCTCAATCGCATCGACGCCGGCCACTTCGATCGCAACCCGAGCTCGGGGCGCGTGATGCAGAAGCTGGGGATGCAGTACGAGGGGAAGTTGCGGCAGTCGATCAAGAAGTGGGACGAGTATCTCGACGTCGAGTACTACGCGATTCTCCGCTCCGACTGGGCCGCGACGACGCGCTGAAGACGGCGCGCGCCGACCGCATTGCGAACGATCGACACCGCGCGTCCCGCGTCGTAGGCCACGGCCGCGGCGGCGATGACCGCGACGACCGCGAGGAGTCCGAGGATCGCCAGGTCGCCGTTCGCAATGGCGGCGATGCCGAGCATCACGATCACCGCCAGCGGTGCCGCGGCCGGGACGTCGAGCACGATGCGCGTGCCGCTGTCGGCCGCGGCGAAGCGTCCCGAGACATTCGACTGCCACATCGCGCGGCGCGCCGTGCGGCGGCGGATGCGGAACGAGCCGGACTCGACGCGTCCCACCAGCGGACGGAACGAGGCGGTGGCCGAGTCGTTGCGGATGCGGGGACCGACCACCCGCGCCAGTCTGCTGCGTACCTCATCGGGGGCCAGGTCGGTGTGGATGCTGATGGCGAACATTTGCGTGTCTCACCTCAAGTACGGATGAGACGATCATTTCGTTCTGTCCAGACAAGCTAATGGCGGAATTGAGGAAAAACTGTGGCGGGGGTCACGAAAGGCGGTTGCTGGGTTACTAAGTTGCTGGGTGCGCACCGAGCAACCCAGTAACTCAGCAACTCAGCAACCCAATTACCACCCGCAACTTCGCCCCTCATTCTGCTGATCCAGCCACGTCTTCAGCGGCGCGAAGTAATCGATGATGGCGGTCGCATCCATTTCTCTCTGCCTGCTGATCGCCTCCAGCGCCTCGGGCCACGGGCGGCTCTGACCCATCGACAGCATCCGGCTCAGGCGATCGCCCGCCGCCTTGTTGTCGAAGATCGAGCAGCGATTCAGCGGGCCGGTGTTGCCGGCGGCCTGGCAGAGCGCGCGGTGGAACTGGAACTGGAGGATGTCGGCGAGGAAGTAGCGCGTGTACGACACGTTCGCCGCGACGTGGTACTTCGCGCCGGGATCGAAATACTCCTCGCCGCGCGGCTCGGGCGGGGCGATCCCTTGGTACTTCAGGCGCAGCGCCCACCACGCCTTGTTGTAATCCGCCGGCTTGATCTGGCCGGAGAAGACGCCCCAGCGCCAGCTGTCGATGACGATGCCGAAGGGGAGGAAGGCCACTTTGTTGAGCGCGCGGCGGAGCAGCAGCGGGATGTCGGCCGACGGCGGCGGGACATTTTTGATGAGGCCGAGCTTCACCAGGTAGTCGGGCGTGATGGAGAGCGCGATCGTGTCGCCCACCGCCTCGTGGAATCCATCATTTGCAGAATTCTTGTAGAGATACGGCTGCCTGTTGTAGGCGCGCTGATAGAAGTTATGTCCGAGCTCGTGATGGATGGTGGTGAAGTAATCGGACGTCTTGCGGATGCACATCTTCACGCGCAGGTCGTCGTTGTCGTCGACGTCCCACGCGCTGGCGTGGCAGACGACGTCGCGGTCGCGCGGCTGCGTGAAGAGTGAGCGCTCCCAGAACGTCTGCGGCAACGGCGGGAAGCCGAGGGAGGTGAAGAAGTGCTCGCCGATTTTCACCATCCCCTGCGCGTCGATGTCCGCGCGTGACTCGAGGATCTTCGTCAGGTCGTAGCCTTGATCGACTTCCGGCGGCGCGACGAGGTCGTAGACGTTCGTCCATTCCTGGGCCCAGATGTTCCCGAGGAGGTGCGCCGGGATCGGCTTGCCGGGCGGCACTACCTCGGGACGATAGGTCTTCGTCAAGTTCCACCGCACGTAGCAGTGCAGCGACTCGTACAGCGGGCGCACCTGATTCCACAGGCGGTCGACTTCGGCCGCGAATGCGTCGGGCGGCATGTCGTACTTCGCACGCCACATCGCGCCGGTGTCGGGATAGCCGAGCTCGTGCGCGCCCTCGTTCATCAACTCGACGAAGCGGGCGTAGTCGGTGCGCATCGGCTTCGCCACCTCGTGCCAGCCGTGCCACATCTCGAGCAGCCGCTTCGGATCGCGGCTCGTCTCCATCGCCGCGGCGATGTCCTCGATGGAAAAGCATTCGGTCGGCCTCGGACAGTACTTTCCCGAACCGTACGCGGCGGTGAGGGCGGTGGCGATGCGCGAGACTTCCGCGGTTTTGGCCGCATCGCTCGGGGCCGCGGCGCTCAGGCCGGTGTTCGTCACCGAGAGCTTGATGAGGTCGAGCTTGCGGCGGATGTCGTACGGCAGATCGGCGGCGTGGTCGAACTTCGCCGCCTCTTTCGCCAGCTCGACGCTCGTCGCCACCTGCTTCGCGATCGCGTTCGAGGCGAGGATCTGCGTGTCGTAGGTGATGAAGTTCTCCTGCACCCACTCATTGCGCTGCTGCTCGACATTGAGCTGCGCGAGCGTGGCCTCGGCGGTAGTGACGAATTTCGCCGCGTCTACCACCGGTGGAGGCACCGGTTTTGTGGCAGGAGCTGTCGTACTGCATGCGGCAAACAGAAGCGCTACGAGCAGTAGCGGGCACGACTGGCGCATGTTCCCCTCCCCAACGACGAGCTGCCGAGTGCCGTACAAAAACGGATGGTAGGATCACGGAACTTCGCGGCCGACCACCGCGTCGCATCATAAATTGCTTCAAGGAGACAACTGGTGCCCCAATTCACCCGCCTCGCAATCTCGATCAGCGCCGTGACCCTTCTCTCGCTCTCCGCGCTGGCCGCCACGCCGCGACGTCACGCGTCGCCGGCTCCCTACAACGTCAAGATCACCGGCGTCGTCCTCGACGCGACGACGAACAAACCGGTCGCTTCCGTCGACGTCACGATCGTCAACTCGAAGACCAAGGCCGCGACCGACGCCGAAGGAAAGTTCAGCATGACCGCGCTCGGCGGCTACTCCGTCGGCGTCGAGGCCGCGCGCAGCGGCTACACCTCGCAGACGAAGACCGTCACGGCCACTCACGACACGACGGTCAATTTCACGCTGACACCGACCGCCACCGCCACCGTGCGCGAGGTGAACGGCACGACGACTCAGGTCGACGTCGAGAGTCTCAAGCTCGCGTATCTCGTCCCGTTCAGCGGCTACGTCTCTTCGAGCACCGGCAACTTCTGTCTCGCCGACGGCAACGTCACGCATCCGAACATCAGCGAGATCTCGAAGCTGATCGGACCGGCGACGCCGCAGAGCGTTTCGAAGTGCTGCAACTTCCCGATCATGTCGATGCAGGTCGTGTTCAAGAGCGGCCAGACGCAGACGGTCTACTTCGTCGACAGCTGCTTCGGCAACGAGGTCGACGTCCTCGGGCGCGAGCACAACACGGGACAATTCGTCTACTTCAACCTGACGAACGTGGCCGAGGTAACACTTCCATAAACGGAGCGCGGGCGTCCTCGCCCGCAGCGGCCGGGCGTCTCGCCCGGACGCCAGGGTCACCGGCCGAGGACGGCCGATGACTGCGGGCGGGACGCCCGCGCTCCATAATTCCGCGTAGAATCGCCCGCGTGGTCGAGCTGCCGCATCTCGGACAACCGCCGCGCGTGACGCAGATCTACGAAGCGCAACAGCGAGCTCGCGCGCGGGTGGCCGCAACCACCGCGCGCGAGCGCATCGCGAAGATCCGCCGCCTCCACGACACCGTTCTCGCGCATCGCGATGACATCCGCGCCGCGCTCTGGGACGACTACCGCAAGCCAATCGCGGAGGTCGATCTGTCGGAGATCCTGCCGGTGGTGCAGGAGGCGCGTCACGCGGCGCGCCGGCTGAAACGCTGGATGAAACCGCAACGCGTGCCGACGCCGATCACTCTGCTCGGCTCGCGCTCGCGCATCGTGTACGAGCCGAAGGGCGTGGTGCTGATCATCTCGCCCTGGAACTTCCCCTTCAATCTCACCCTCGGGCCGCTCGTCTCCGCGGTCGCCGCCGGCAACTGCGTCGTGGTGAAGCCGAGCGAGATGACGCCGAACGCGACGGCGTGCATGAAGCGGATCCTCGCCGAGGTCTTCGAAGAGGATGAAGTGGCGGTCATCGAAGGCGACTCGTCGGTCGCCGAGGCGCTGCTGCGGAAGAAGTGGGACCACATCTTCTTCACCGGCAGTCCGCGCGTCGGACAGCTCGTGATGAAGGCGGCGGCGGAACATCTGACTCCCGTCACGCTGGAGCTCGGAGGAAAGTCGCCCGCGATCATCGACCGCACCGCCGACCTCGACGAAGCGGCGAAGAAGATCGCATGGGGGAAAGCGTTCAACTCGGGCCAGATCTGCATCGCCCCCGACTACCTGCTCGTCGACGAATCGATCCGCGCGCCATTCGTGGAGAAGTTGCGCAGCGCATTCGAAGCGGTGAGCAGCGAGACGTCACGCGGCTGGATGGTGAACGCGAATCACGCCGGACGGATGAAGCATCTTTTCGACGACGCGGTGAAGCACGGCGCGGACGTGCTCGCCGGCGGGACGTTCAACGAGCGCAACATCGCGCCCGCGGTGCTGGAGAACGCGCCGGAGAGCTCGCAGATCATGCAGCAGGAGATCTTCGGACCGCTGCTGCCGATGCAGACGTACCGCGACCTCGGCGAAGCGCTGCAGAAGATCGCCGCGCGCGAGAAGCCCCTCGTGCTCTACCTCTTCAGCCGCGACCGCGACGTCAAGGCGCGCGTGCTGCGCGAGACCAGCGCCGGCGGCACGGTGATGAACGACACGCTCATCCACTTCTATCAGCTCAATCTCCCGTTCGGCGGCATCGGCCACAGCGGCATGGGCAAGGCGCACGGCCGCTTCGGTTTCGAAGCGTTCTCGAATGCGCGCGGGATTCTCGAGCAACCGCTGACCTTCAGCGGGATTCAGCTGATGTACCCGCCGTATACGAAGTTCAAGCAGAAGCTGATCGACTTCACGGTCAAGTACCTTTGACGATTGAGCTGTTCAGCGGTTGAGCCGTTCAGCGATTGAGCTGTTCAGCGGTTGAGCCGTTCAGCGATTGAGCTGTTGAGCGTGAAGGCCGAACGCCAGCTCAACAGCTAAACAGCTAAACCGCTCAACAGCTCAATAGCTCAACACCTGTTTTCCAACCGTGACATCGCGCCAGGCTCCGTTCGTGCTATCACCGCCCGCGATGAAACGGCTCGCGCTTCTCCTTCTTCTCGCTCTCACCGCCCCTGTCAACGTAACGGCTCAGGAAAACCTCACCCGCCTCCTCCGCCAGCCCGACATCCACGGCGACAAGGTCGTCTTCGTTTACGCCGGCGATCTCTGGCTTTCGTCGACGAACGGCGGCGAGGCGCGGCGGCTCACATCCGACGAAGGCATCGAGCTCTTTCCGAAGTTCTCGCCCGACGGCAAATGGATCGCGTTCAGCGGTGAGTACAGCGGGACGCGGCAGGTCTTCGTGATGAGCGTCGACGGCGGCGCGCCGCGGCAGCTGACGTTCTACAACGACGTCGGTCCGCTCCCTCCGCGCGGCGGCGTCGATTACCGCGTCCTCGACTGGACGCCGGACGGGAAGAACATCCTCTTCCTCGCGCATCGCGTGGCGCAGAGCGATCGCCTCGCGCGGCCGTACATCGTGCCGGCGATGGGCGGAACGGAACAGCCGCTGGCGATCCCCGAGGCTGGGGGTGGCGCATATTCACCGGACGGAACGAAGCTCGTGTACACGCCGATCGACCGCGAGTTCCGCACCTGGAAGCGCTATCACGGCGGCCGCGCGCAGGACGTCTGGATCTACGACCTCGTGCACAACACCTCGGAGCAGCTCACGCGCGAGCCGATGACCGACAACCAGCCGATGTGGGTCGGCGACACGATCTACTTCACGTCCGATCGCGACGGCAAAAAACTCAACCTCTACGCGTACGACCTGAAGTCAAAGCAGACGCGCAAGGTCACGAGTCACGCCGACTACGACGTCCTCTGGCCGAGCGCCGACGCGACGCAGGTGATCTACGAATGCGGCGGCTATCTCTGGCGCTATGCGAACGGCAAAGACGAGCGCATTCCGATCCGCGTCGTCGGCGACTTCCGCGGCACGCTGCCGTACTTCAAGAATGTCAAAGGGAACATCGAGAGCTTCGTCGTCTCGCCGACCGGCGCGCGTGCGCTGCTCGTCGCGCGCGGCGAGCTCTTCTCCGTGCCGGCGAAAAACGGCGAGATCCGCAACCTGACGTCGACGCCCGGCGTGCGCGAGCGCGATGCGGCCTGGTCGCCCGACGGCAAGTCGATCGCGTATTTCAGCGACAAGAACGGCGAGGAGTACGAGCTCTACGTCCGGCCCGCCGACGGCACCGGCGAGCGCCAGCTCACCAACGCCAGCAAGGCGTGGAGCCAGGGCCCGCTCTGGTCGCCCGATTCGAAACTGATCGCGTTCTCCGACAAGGAGCACACGCTGCACGTGCTCGACGTCGCGAGCGGCAAGCTGACCGACATCGACCACGGCACCTTCGACGACATCAACGCGTACTCCTGGTCGCCCGACAGCAAGTGGATCGCGTACACGAAGTCCAACCGCGCCCGCTTCCACGAGATCTGGCTCTACTCCCTCGCCGACGGCAAGACGTCGCGCCTGACCAGCGGCATGACCGACGACGACGAGCCGGTCTTCGATCCGAAGGGGCGCTACCTCTATTTCACGTCGAACCGCGACTTCAACCTGACGTTCAGCGCGTTCGAGTTCAACTACGTCTACACCGATCCGACGCGCGTCTACGTCGGCGTGCTCGCGGCCGATGGGCCGGCGCTCTTCCTCCCGCAGAGCGATGAGGAGAAGGCAACCACTCCGCCGCCGCCGGCTGCTGAAGAAAAACCGAAAGAGGAGAAGAAGAAGAGCGAGCCGCTGACGGTGAAGATCGACGTCGCCAGCTTCGAGTCGCGCGTCCGCGCCATTCCGGTGACGTCGGGCAACTACCGCTCGCTCGCCGCCGTGCCGAACGGCGTGCTCTATCTCAGCGGCAACGCGGCGAAGACGCAGCTCAATCTCTACAACGTCGACGACCGCAAGGAAGAGACGATCGTCGACGGCGGCGTGCGCGGCTACGACCTCTCCGCGAATCGCGAGAAGGCGCTGGTGCGCAGCGGCGAGACGTTCGCGATCGTCAACGTGAAGCCGGCGCAGAAGGTCAGCGAGAGCGCGCTGACGCTCGACCGCCTGGAAATGAAGGTCGATCCGCGCGCCGAGTGGTCGCAGGAGTTCATCGACGCGTGGCGCATCCTCCGCGACTGGTTCTACGACCGGAACATGCACGGCAACGACTGGAACGCCGTGCGCGAGCGCTACGCGCAGCTCGTCCCGTTCGTCGCGCATCGCACGGACCTCGACTACATCCTCGGCGAGCTGGCGGGTGAAGTCGGCAGCGGCCACGTCTACGTGCAGGACGCGCCCGACACCGATCCGGTGAAGCGCGTCGACAGCGGCCTCCTCGGCGCGGAGATCGTCCCCGCCGACGGCGCGTTCCGCATCAAGCACATCTTCCCCGGCGAGAACTGGCACGACCGCTGGCGCTCGCCGCTGACCGAGCCTGGCGTGAAGGCGCGCGAAGGGGAGTACATCGTCGCGGTCGACGGCGTGCCGACGAAGGGCATCGACAATTTCTATCGCCTGCTGGAGAACCGAGGCGGGCATGTGGTGACGCTGTCGCTCGCGTCGAATGCGGAGGGCACGGGATCGCACGACGAGAAGGTGCGGCCGATCACGAACGAGACGAACGTCCGCTACCTCGACTGGGTGCAGTCGCGGCGCGCGTATGTGGAGAAGGCGTCGGGCGGACGGATCGGCTACATCCATCTGCCGAACACCGCGGGTGAAGGCAATCGGGAGCTCTTCAAGTATTTCTATCCGCAGGTCGGCAAAGAGGCGCTGATCGTCGACGACCGCTACAACGGCGGCGGCTTCATCCCCGACCGGATGATCGAGCTGCTCGATCGTCCGCTGCTCAACTACTGGGTGCGCCGCGACCTCGAGCCGGGATCGACGCCGGCGTACGCGCACGAGGGGCCGAAGGTGATGCTGACGAATCAGTACGCCGGCTCCGGCGGCGACGCGCTGCCGTACTACTTCCGCAAGCGCAAGCTCGGCACGATCATCGGCACGCGCACGTGGGGCGGCCTGATCGGACTCTCCGGCAGCCCCGACCTGATGGACGGCGGCAGCGTGACTGTCCCGACGTTCCGCTTCCTCGACACGCAGGGGATGTGGGCGGTGGAAGGGGAGGGCGTGGCGCCCGACATCGAGGTGATCGATCGGCCGGAGCTGATCGCGGCGGGGAAGGATCCGTCGCTGGAGAAGGCGGTGGAAGTGTTGATGCAGCAGTTGAAGGAGCATCCGCCGGCGAAGCTGGTCGTGCCGGCGCCGCCGGGGCGGTGAACCATGGCGAAACGCGGACCGGACATCAATGCGGAAATCGACGCTCTCTTTCAGGGCTCGCTTGCGGACTTCACAGCTGATCGCAATGCATTGGCGAAGCGTCTGAAAGGCGAAGGGCGAACGCTCGACGCGGAGCGGGTGAAAGCGCTCGCCAAACCGTCCGCGCCGGCGTGGGCGGTGAACCAGCTCTACTGGCAGGATCCGAAGTCGATCGAACGGCTGCTCGCCCTCGGTGAGCGTGTCCGCAAGGCACAGACCGGACATCTGAAGAACGCCGATCTGCGCGCGCTGCTCGACGAAAAAAAAGAGATGACGACGGCATTGGTGACGAAAGCCACGGCGATTCTGGAGAAGGCCGGACATGCCGCGTCACTCGATGCGACACGTCGCGTGTCGGCCACGCTGGAAGCGCTCGCGGCCTGGGGCGACACAGGCGGCCTTCCGCAAGCCGGCCGCCTGACCGCCGATCTCGACCCGCCCGGCTTCGACACGCTCGTCGCACTGATGGGCGGAAAGAATCGCGAGACGTCGAAGGTCCTCTCCTTCCGCCCGCCCCCGAAACCGCCGGCCGAAGATCCGGCCGCCGCCCGCGCCCGCCTGCGCCAGAGCGTGCAGGCGGCGGAGAAGACATTGCGCGAAGCGCGTCGCGACGCGGAGCGTGCCGAAGCGGCGATGGCGAAAGCCGACGCACGAGCCGAGGAGCTCGAGGCGCGTTATGCCGAAGCGAAAGAGGAAGCGCGCCTAGCCGCGAGCGAGGCGCGGAAGACCGCGCAGACGGTGGCCGAGGCGGAGCGGGCGGTGGGGAGGGCGAAAGCCGCGCTAGAGACGTTGGCGTAGCCCCGAGGCGCAGCGCGACGCTGGCAATTCGGCGATAATCGCATGCTCATGATTGAGCGGTTATGGAGCACGGTCGCGAAGTTCGCGAATGTGTGGGTGTTCCTGGCCCTGGTGGTGGGCTTCGTCCTCTGCTCAAAAGCCTTCGGCCGCTTCAAGGCCGCTTATACGCCGGCGCGCGGCCTCGACGCCCGCGGTTTCTACAAGCCATCCGACATACCCAACATCTTTGCCGGGTTCGGCGCCAAGATCGATGTCTATCTGCGCCAGGAATCGACGCTCGATCTCGGCTTTCCTATCGTCTACGCGTTGATGTACGCCGTGGGGATCGTCTGGCTCGGCAGGAGCGCCCCGCACTGGTTGATTGCCCTTCCGTTCGCCACCGCACTTTTCGACTACTGCGAGAACTTCTCCACCATCGTCATGATCATGCGCTATCGCGAGACGCAAACCGTGCCGATGGCCATCGCATGGATCGCCGTAATCGCCACGCCCGTCAAGACCGCGCTCTTCCTCGCCAGCGCGGGCGCGGTGATCGTGTTGGCGTTGATGCGGCTTTACCAAGCGGCGGCCGGGTGAGGTGGAGTGTTACCCGGGCGCGTCCATCGCCCTCAATCCCACTTCGCGTAGTCGGTTGATGTCTTTCGCCGGCGCGCTCCCGAAGAAGCGGTTGTATTCGCGGCTGAACTGGGACGCGCTGCCGTAGCCGACGCGCCGGCCGGCACTGCCGGCATCGATCATCGTGGCCAGCATCAGCCGACGCGCTTCCTGCAGCCGGAGCGTTTTCTGGTATTGCAGGGGGCTCATGCCGGTGACGGCTTTGAATTGCCGGTGAAACGACGTGACGCTCATGTTCACCAGCTTCGCCAGCTCTTCGATGTTCACGGTCTGGTCGAAATTCGCGCGCAGCCGTGACACGGCGCTCGCGATTCGCTGCACGCTCGATCCGGCGCGGCCGATCTGCACGACGCGGCTGCCGAGGGGACCGCGGAGCAGGCGGATCAGAATCTCGTCGCGCACGAGCGGTGCGAGAAGCTCGGCATCGGCAGGCTGCGCCATGAGCTCGAGGAGTCTCGTCGCCGCGTCGACGATGTTCGCGTCCGCCTCGCCCACATACAACGAGTGAGTGTCTCGCGGTTGCGGCACGCCGTGCGGGAACACCTTCGGAGCCAGTTCCGCGATCGTCTCCACGTCGAGATCGAGCATCAGCAGGAGGTACGGTTCAGAGACGCTGCCCCGCGTCACGCGGCCGGCCATCGGGACGTCGATCGAGTACACGGCCATCTGACCGGCTTCATAGTTGTAGGTGTCACCGCCGATCATCACGATCTTTGCGCCCTGGGCCACGATGCACAAGGTCGATCGCTGCACGTAGTGGATCGGTTCCCGATTCGTCTGCGACACCCTCGCAACGCGCACGCCGGGGAGGCGGAGCTCGAACGTCCCTTCGAAGGGGGCATGCGCGGCGATCAACTTCGCCAGCGTCGCAAGGTCGGAGCTCTGCCTCAAGCGCATGATCGTGTTCTACGTGTTGAAATCGAGAGACGTCGACCGATCACGATACGCCGCGATCTGCGCCTGCAGGTCGGCGATCTTCTGCTCCGCCGTGGCGATGGCATCGGCGCCGGCGATGAAGCGCCGCGGCGGTGGCTCCTCGCCGGCGATGGTGATGAGCGCTTGCGCGAGCTTCGCGGGATCACCGGATTGCCTGCCGTTCTGGCTCTTCCAGTATTCGAGCAGCGGGCCTCTGCGTTCGTCGTAGTCCGCGATGGACGGCTCGGCGTAGTTCGTCGATTGCTCGGTGAGCAGCTCGGTGCGGAAGAATCCCGGATTGACGATGGTCGTGCTGATTCCGAACGGCGCGACCTCCGCATGCAGCGACTCCATCCAGCCTTCGAGCCCGAACTTCGACGCGGCGTAGGCGGAGACGAAGTCGAAGCCGGCGGCCAGACCCGCCGACGAGGAGATGGAGATGATGTGCCCCGAGCGCTGCTTGCGCATCACGGGCAGGACCGCGCGGGTGACGTTCATCGGGCCGATGAGGCTCACCGCCAACTGCCGGTCGACCTGTTCCGGCGTCAGCTCCTCGAAATAGCCGGCGTAGAAGCTCGCGGCATTGTTGACCAGCACGTCGATGCGGCCGAAGCGGCTCACGGCAGCCTGCACCGCCGCTTCCGCCTCGGCGCGGCTCGTGACGTCCAGCTTGATCGGCAGCAGGTTCTCGGAGGGGCAGAGTGCCGCGGCGATGCGATCGGTGTCACGGCCCGTTGCCACAACCGCGTGTCCGGCAGCGAGCACCGCTCGGGCGAAATCAGCGCCCATTCCACGACCGGCGCCGGTGATGAACCAGACTTTCCTGTTGTTGTTCATTTGTCCACGACCTTCATTTGTTCTGCGTTCATCCGCCCGCCATGCACTTTGATCGCCGCCGACGCCGTTTCGATCTCGCGCAGGTCCGCGGCGGTCAATTCGACATGCGCCGCAGCGAGGTTCTCGGTCAGGTGATCGATGTTGCGCGTGCCCGGAATCGGCACGATGAATGGTTTCTGCGCCAGCAGCCACGCCAGCGCGATCTGAGCGGGCGTTGCGTTCTTCTTCACTGCAACACGCTTCAGCAGATCGACGAACGGCATGTTCGCCGCGATGTTTTCAGGAGAGAAGCGATCGAAGCCGGCGCGAAGATCCGTTTTCGGATCGAGCTTCGTGCGCGCGTCGATCGTCCCGGTCAGATAACCCATTCCGACCGGTCCCCATGGGACGAACCCGATGCCGAGCTCCTCGCAGACGGCAAGGACGCCGTTCTTCTCCACGTCTCGTTCCATGACGGAGTACTCGGTCTGGATTGCGGTCACGGGCTGCACGGCATGCGCGGATCGACGCGGTGCTGGTAGTAAAGGTCGATGCGGTCGGTGCGGAGGCGCTTCAACGAGCTTCGACCACTTTCCTGATGTGCTCCGGCCGGCTGTTGAGTCCACCCGCTTCGAGATCGAACCCGAATTTCGTTGCGATGCGGACTTTGTCGCGGATCGGCGCGAGCGCTTCTCCCACCAGGTCTTCATTCGTATAGGGGCCGTAGACTTCGGCGGTGTCGGGCCGCTGTTCTCGCGCCTCGGATGCTCGTCGTCACATCCGAACAGCGGCGTGACCGCCAGGCCCGCGCCGATCAGAGCAGTGTTCACCACGAAGCCGCGGCGACTGATGCCTTGCTCGTTCTGGTTCATGAATCGTCCTTTCGTGTTTCACCAGCACCAGAGATAACGCTCTGGAGTGGCCGAACTGTTGGACGATCCTTCCAATGTTTTGCACGATCCTTCCGAATACGGTCATTGCCTCGGTTTCGGAGCTGCTTCCACACCCGAGAAGACCAGCACCTGTTCCGGCAGACGCGCCCCACGGACCTCGATCGCTCGGACAGCCGCGTTCAGTTCCGTGATCTCGGCGGGCGTGAATCGCACGGCAGCCGCGCCGGTGTTCTCGACCATGTGTGCCATCACCGTCGTTCCCGGGATCGGCACGATCCACGGCTTCTGCGCCATCAGCCAGGCCAGGGCGATCTGCGCGGGAGTCGCTTGCTTGCGCGTTGCCCACTGCTTCAACACATCGACGAGCTTCAGGTTGTGGGGCAGATTCTCCGGAGAGAATCGGGACTCGATGGCTCGAATGTCACCGGGAGCGAACCGCGTATTCGCGTCGATCCAACCGGTCAGGAACTGCACGCCGAGGGGACTCCACGGCACGAAGCCGATCCCAAGCTCCTCACACGCCGGGATCACTTCCTGCTCGGGGCCTCGCCAGAGCATCGAGTACTCGTTCTGCACGGCGGTCACGGGAAGCGCGGCGTGTGCGCGGCGCAGCGTCGCGAGCCCCATCTCCGACAGGCCCCAGTGCCGCACCTTGCCTTGCTTCATGAGGTCGTGAACCGCGCCGGCGACATCCTCGATCGGAACCCGCGGATCGACGCGGTGCTGATAGAGCAGATCGATCCGGTCGGTTTGCAGGCGCTTCAGCATGTTCTCGACGACCAGCTTGATGTGATCGGGGCGGCTGTTGAGACCAGCGAGTCGCTGACCGGTTTTCTGATCGACGTTCCAACCGAACTTCGACGTGATCACGACCTTGTCGCGAAACGGTTTGATCCCTTCGCCGAGAATCCGTTCAACCTCCCATGGACCGTACGCCTCGGCCGCATCGAAGAAGGTGACGCCACGGTCGAAGGCCGCCCGGATGACGTTGATCATTTCCGGGCGATACGGAACCGTCGTCTCGTACTTGCGGCTCATGTTCTGGACACCGAGGCCGACGCTGGAAACCTCGAGACTTCCGAGCTTCCGGCGGCCCGGACGGGCCGGCTGTTCGGCCTGTTCCTGCGCGACCGCGGGAATGCCACTCAGCAACGACCCCGCGGCCACTCCTGCACCTGCGACGAGGAACTGGCGACGGTCCGGCATTGGATTCTTCACTGGCTCACGCTCCTTCAGATGCACGTCTATCGATCGATCATCTTCTGCGCGGCCTCGGAGTAGCGCGCGCCCTGCGCCAGCGACGACGCCTCGTCGATCTCGCGCTGATCGTCCGCCGTCAGCTTCACATCGACGGCGTCGAGGTTCTCTTCGAGCCGGTGCAGCTTCGTGGTGCCGGGAATGGGGACGATCCAGGGCTTCTGCGCCAGCAGCCACGCGAGCGCGACCTGCGCGGGCGTGGCGTTCTTCTCCGCGGCGATGCGCTTCACCAGATCGACGACCGCCTGATTCGCCTTGCGGTTCTCGGCCGTGAAACGCGGCACCGTGTTGCGGAAGTCTGTGGGATCGAACGTCGTCGTCTCGTCGATCTTGCCGGTGAGGAAACCTTTGCCCAGTGGGCTGAACGGCACGAAGCCGATGCCCAGCTCCTCGAGCGTCGGGAGAATCTCGTCTTCCGGCTCGCGCCACCAGATCGAGTATTCGCTCTGCAGCGCCGTCACCGGCTGCACCGCGTGCGCACGACGGATGTTCTTCACGCCCGCCTCCGACATCCCGAAGTGCTTCACTTTGCCTTGCGCGATGAGCTCCTTCACCGCGCCGGCGACGTCTTCGATCGGCACGCCGGGATCGACTCGATGCTGATACAGCAGGTCGATCGTCTCCACGCGCAGCCGCTGCAGCGAGCCTTCGACGGTGCGCCGGATCGACTCGGGACGGCTGTTCAGTCCCGGCAGCTGCCTGCCGTTCTCATCGAAGTTGAAGCCGAACTTCGTCGCGATGACGACACGATCGCGGACGGGCGCGAGCGCTTCGCCGACCACCTCTTCGTTCGTGAATGGGCCGTAGACCTGCGCGGTGTCGAAGAACGTGACGCCGCGCTCCACCGCGGCACGAAGGAGCGCGATCGCATCCTCTCTGTCCGTGGCCGGGCCGAGGCCGAAGCTCAGTCCCATGCATCCGAGGCCGAGCGCCGATACTTCCAGATCACCGATTCTGCGTTTCTGCATTGGAAACCATCTCCTTGATGTCAGGTGGGCCGCTTGGCTTCGCTGAGCCACTTCACCATCGCCGGGTCGCGGTGGTCGAAGAAGCTGCTCGTGCCGGTGTCCAGCGTGCCGATGGAGCTCATCTCGTCATCCGTGAGCTGGAAATCGAAGACGTCGAAGTTCTCCGCCATCCGCTCCTTGCGCACCGACTTCGGGATGGCGACGACGCCGCGTTGCGTCAGCCAGCGGACGACCACCTGCGCGATGCTCTTGCCGTGGTCGCCGGCGATCGATTGCAGCAGTGCGTTGTGGAAGATGTCGTTCTTCCCTTCGGCGAACGGTCCCCAGGACTCCATCCGGATGCCGTTCTCCTGCAGAAATTTCTGCGTCTCCACCTGCTGGTGAAACGGATGGGTCTCGATCTGATTCACCGCCGGCTTCACGTCGTGGTGCATGAGGAAGTCCATGACGCGATCGGGATGAAAGTTGCTCACGCCGATCGCGCGGATGCGCCCCTCGCGATAGAGCTCCTCCATCGCGCGCCACGCTCCATAGACGTCGCCGATCGGCTGGTGGATGAGGTAGAGATCGAGCGTCTCGAGCTGCAGCCGCTGCAGCGAACGGTCGAACGCGCGGCGCGTCTTGTCATATCCCGCGTCACTGATCCAGAGTTTCGTGGTGACGAAGATCTCCTCGCGCGGCACGCCGCTGCGCTTGATGGCGTTCCCGACGGCCTCTTCGTTGCCATAGGACGCCGCCGTATCGAGCAGGCGGTAGCCGACGCTCAGCGCATCGGCGACCGCGCGCTCGCACTCGGCGAGGTCGGCGATCTGAAACACGCCGAACCCGAGGAGCGGCATGTGGACTCCGTTGTCGAGTGTGATTGAAGGGACGGGTGACATTTCGGTTCTCCTGACCGATTGCAGGAATCGCGCTATCGATACTCGAACGGCCCCGCCCGCCCGATGACCCGTGTCGTGTGCGCGCTTGTGCGCTCCATGACGTACAGCCAGATGCGGATCGGCCGTGCGAGCTGGGGGCTCTCGAGCTCGCGCGCAACCGGATAGCGAATCGTCGCCGAGCCTGAATTGGCGGGGATGCGATAGTTGTCCTGGAAATCGTTCACCATACTGAAGGTGGTGCGATCTCCTTCCTTCGACGCGAACACCGGTGCGATGTAGTAATCGGCAGTGGGCTGAAAGTTCTCGATCGACCAGGTCACCTCGGCGGAGAACACCGTCGCCTTCGTAAGCTCCGAACCGGCGGCAGGCGAGACGGTGCCGGTGGTGATGGTCGCCGTTGCGTGGGGTCGTGATTTGTCCACGACGCCGGGGGTGGTCGTACATCCGAGGAGTAGCGCGATGATCGCAAGATGCTTCATGGTCGAAGTCTGGCAGAGCTCGCACGACGCTTCCACTGGTAGACCCGCGAGGCGTCGAAGGTCCTCCCTGGCCGCGAGCGAAGCACGGAAGACCGCGCAGACGGTCGCCGAGGCGGAGCGGGCGGTGGGGAGGGCGAAGGCGGCGCTCGGGGAGTTGCGGTAGAGGTATTGATGAAGCAGCTTGGCGAGCATCCGCCGCCGAAACTGTTGGTGACATCGGGCATCGTTACGCGCGACTGGCGGCTCTTCCTTCCAGTTGCTCGGCCCGGGCACACCACACGGCGGGCAAAGAAAAACCACAATGCCACGTCGAAATCGATGGCCCGGTTCGCGCTTCCGATATATCCGTGTGTCTAATTACGTCCCAGCAATCCTTGAACGTGTGCTCTCTATAAGGCTATGCGTACGTAAGTCCTATAGACCCAGGCGGAGGAACACTGGGTGTCGATCGCGGTCTGACGCGTCTCGTCGAGACGCTGCTCGCGGAGACCAATTTCCACTGATTCGTGTGTCGCAGAGCGTGCTCGAGCGGATGCGGCGTCCCGGCTCGCCGAAGGAGTACGCGAGATGGTCATGCGCATGCGCGAGCTCGTGCCCGATCTCTCGCTGCGCAGGCGAAGGTCCGAAGGAGTTCGGCGAGTTGTACGACTTCGTGGAGTGGGCGCAGTTCGATCAGATGGGCGCGTTCGTGTTCTCGCCCGAGGATCACACGCTGGCGGAGCGGATGGCGGACATCCCGACGCGCAAGACGGCGGAGCGCCGCCGAGTTCGGGGTGCGGAACGACCCGTCTCGCCGCGTGTTAATTGATGATCTTTCCCTTGTTGCTGGCCAACTTCTCGCGCCATTTCGCGAGTTCCTCAGGTGTTTGTCTCGCCCACTCCGTTACCTCGCCTACGATCTTCAACGGTGCCTCAGTACGATAGGAGCGCGTCGGATTGCCGGGGAACTTCTTGTCCGTAACGTTCGGGTCATTTTCAAAGCTGCCCGTCGGCTCAACGACATAAACCCGTTCATGCCCATCGCCTTTCGCCAATGCCGCGGCAAGGCCCGCCCCATGAACCAGGGCAGTGAAGTAAATGTGGTTCATGATGATCTCGGCGCTGTAGTTCGAGTTGAACCCCGCCGTCAGGAGATCGCCGGGTCGCAGATCGGCTTTCGTCCCGTGATAGAAGGGGCCGCGGTCCCTGGGCTTCTCCGCGGACGAAATGGCTGACTCACGATTCCTTCTCGCGTTCTCGCGGTCGCCTGACTCTTCATAGCAGCGAGCAATGTTCGAATAGAGTGAAGGAAATGCTCCAGCAACACTTTCGTCATTGACCTTCAAGGCGAACTTCAAGGCCGTCTCGAGCCAGTTCAACCTGTCGACGACAGTCCCCTGATGCCGAGCCACGAAATGCGCAGCCATGAACTTTTCAAAGTCGTTCGTCGCTTCGCGCCAGGCCTGAAGAAACAGCCTGCGCGCCTCTTCCGGGGCGCCTTTCTCTTCGCGGTCGATACCCTGGATACAGAGTTGAATGGCGGGATTGTTGGGATTGAAGGTCATGAGCCGCGTTCATGAGGCGTCCGACGCTGGCGGCCACGCGCCGATCCGTTGTCGTAAGGCCACGATCTTTCCGAAGTGATACGCGTTGTGCACCGCGACACTCATCAGCTCGTCGCCCAGGGTCTCGCCTGTCTGCAACTCGGCGGCGAGTCGCGCCGGCTCCTGGCCCAGGTTTGCCGCCGTGCGCGCGCCGGTCAGGAACAGCTGCACGAGGTGGTGCCATTGCTGCTCGTCTTCCGGCGCCGAGGTGGGGTAGAGGTCGCCGCTGACCGGAGCACCCGGCGCGACAATACTCTGCTGGTATCCGACGAGGTGCCACAGCTCGTCGTAGATCGAGTGCGACGCGCCCTCCGGCCGGAGGTTGACCTGCTCGAGCGTCAACCCTGACAGGAGTCGCTCTCGCTTCGCGAACTCGCCGACGAGAAAAAGATGTTCGAGATGATTGGTGTCCACGTTGTCTTTCTCCTTATCGTCGTAACCGACACATTCTGCACTCTCGATCACACGCGCGGACCGCGCCGGATAGTAGCAAGCTTGCAGCCAGCTCCACTGCGAGCGATCAACCCTCGTTTCCGGCGCCGGCGAGATAGCTATTCAAGGTTTCGAGGTGTTCGGCTAATCTGCGTCCATGAAGAAATTGCGCATGACGACGCTCGTCCTGGGAGCTCTTTTGTCCACGTCCCTCGCCGCGGAGCCACTGACGCTTCTCGAAACCGGCAACGTTCTCCGTTTCATCGACACCTCGGCGCCCTCTGCCACGATCGGCACCGTCCCGATCACCGGTCTGCAGGTTGGTGAAGCCATCACCGCGATCGACTACCGCCCCGCCACAGGAGCCCTTTATGGCGTCGGTGTGGTCACGGGAGGCCAGTCGCGTCTCTACATCATCAATACGACGACCGGCGCCGCGACGCTTGTAGGCGGTGGTCCATTCGACTCCTTCGTCGGATTGACGACGACTGCGGGCCTCGGCATGGATTTCAATCCCGTCGTCGACCGCATCCGCCTCGTCAACAATCTCGGCACCAACATGCGCGTCAACCCGGATACCGCCGCGGTCACGATCGACACGTCGACCGACTTCGCGGCCGGCGACCCCAATCAAAGCAATTCGAACGATCCGAACAGCATCGCCTACTCGAACAACTTTGCCGGTGCTCTCAGCACGACGCTCTACGGCGTCGTTTCCGGAAACGGTCCCATCGTCGTGAGGATCGGATCACCAGGGGGCTCACCGATTTCACCGAACACCGGTCAGATGTTCACTGTCGGATCGACCCTGACGGCCGGCTACTCCACGTTGCATCAGGGTCTCGACATCAGCCCGAGCGGCGTCGCATACGCGGTCATGGACAACAACGACACGCTCTACACAATCAATCTCGGCACCGGAGCGGCGACGGTGGTCGGTACGCTTCCCAGCCCGGCGCAAGGTCCGATGGATATTTCCGCTCCGGGCGCGCAGGCGACAGCCGGAGAGTCCATTCCTGCGCTCGATCCACGGATGCTCGCAGTGCTGGCGATTCTGCTGGCTGTTACGGGTGCCGTGCTGATGAGGCGATAGAAGTCGTCCACCGATACTTCTTCAACTCACACCGCCCCTTCGAATCGAACACGACTCCCTCGGCCTCCAGCAGCATCCGCTGGAGCTCGTGGGAGTCGCCCGAGGTGCGGGGGGAGACTTCGCCGCGCGCGTTGATCACGCGATGCCACGGCACATTGCTCTTCGCGGGGAGGGCGTGCATGGCGTAGCCGACCTGCCGGGCGTGGCCTTCCATTCCGGCGAGCTCGGCGATTTGTCCGTACGTGGCCACTTTGCCGCGGGGGATGCGGCGGACGACCGACCAGATCCGTTCATATGCCGGCGAGGTCATGTTAGGATTGCACACTTCCTTGGGCAGTAAATTTCGGAACAACCGTGAGTGTGTGACTGTTTTTGAGGTTCCATCATGCCCAGAGCAATTGCTACCGCACAGATCGCCTTCGGCCTCGTCTCCATCCCGGTGAAGCTCTTCTCGGCGGCTGAGTCGTCGGAAAAGATCAGCTTCAACATGCTGCACAAGGAATGCGGCAGCCGCATCCAGCAGCAGCTCTTCTGTCCCAAAGACGAACGCACCATCGACCGCACGGAAGTGGTCAAAGGATACGAGTTCGCGCGCGGACAGTACGTCCTTTTCAACGAGGAAGAGCTGAAGATGCTCGAGGAAAAGGCGACGCAGACGATCGACATCACGGAGTTCCTTCCGTCGACGGAGATCGATCCGGTCTTCTTCTCCAAGGCCTACTACCTCGGCCCCGACAAAGGCGGCGACCGCGCCTACACGCTTCTTTCGAAAGCGCTGCAGGAGACGGGACGCTGGGCGCTGGCAAAGTACGCCGCGCGCGGCAAGCAGTACCTCACAATCATTCGCCCGCTCGGCAAGGGACTGATCCTCCAGCAGCTCTACTACCCGAACGAGATCCGTTCGATGGACGAGATCGAGCTCGGCGATGCGTCGGTGAAGGACAACGAGCTGAAGATGGCCATTCAGCTCGCCGAGATGGGGGCCACCGAGGAGTTCCATCCGGAGAACTACCGCGACGAGCAGACGGAGAAGACGCGGGCGATGATCCAGCGGAAGATCGACGGCGAGGAGATCACGTCGCTCGATACGCAGGAGCCGCGCGCGCAGGTCATCGATCTGATGGAAGCGCTGCGCGCGAGCCTCGGCGGCACGCGTCCGGCGGCGTCGAATTCGCGGTCGTCGGCATCCACGAAGACGGCGGGGAAGATCCCGATTCGTGCCGATCAGAAGCGTAAGCCGGCGAAACCGGCGGCGCGCACCGTGGTGAAGGCGAAGAGCAAAGCGAGATAGGGATGGTGCCCGCTACAATGCGGGCATGTCCTATTCCGTTCGCGAGGTGTCGGCCATGCTCGGCCTGACGCCGGCGCAGATCCGGTCGTACGCGAACAAAGGTTTCCTCACCCCCGAGCGCGGCGAGCGCGGCGAACTGCGCTTCGGCTTCCGCGACCTCATCATCCTCCGCACCGCCGGCGAGCTCTCCGCCGCGCACATCCCGCAGCGCAAAGTGCAGCGCGTGCTCGAGCTGTTGCGCGAGCAGCTCCCGCCGGGACGCACGCTGACCGGCGTGCGGATCGCGGCCGATGGCGAGCGCGTCGTGGTGAGCGACGGCGATGCGGTGTGGAACCCCGAATCGGGTCAGGCGCTCTTCGATTTCTCCGCGTCGGAGCTGCCGACCGCCGCGCCGGTCGCGGTTCCGCTCAACTACCACGAGGCCGATCAGTACTACCAGCTCGGCTGCGAATACGAGGCGGTCGATGCACCGAAAGCACGCGAGGCATACGAGCACGCGATCGAGCTCGATCCCGAGCATGCCGACGCGCGCGTGAACCTCGGACGCCTCCTGCACGAAGACCGCGCTCCCGCCGCGGCGGAGAAGCAGTACCGCGCCGCATTGAAGTCCGACCCCGAGCACGACGTCGCCTGGTTCAACCTCGGCGTCGCACTCGAAGACCTCGGACGTTTGCAGGAAGCGGCGGAGGCATATCGCCACGCCATCGAGCTCGATCCCTCGAACGGCGACGCGCACTACAACCTGTCGGGGATTCTGGAGCGCCGCGGCGACAAGCCGGGGGCGCTCCGGCATCTGAACGCGTATCGGAAGTTGCGGGGATGACCGACGCGCCGCGCGAGCGTCTCCTCTCCCTCGACGCCTTCCGCGGCCTCACCGTCGCCGGCATGCTGCTGGTCAACGATCCCGGCAGCTGGAACGCGATCTATCCGCCGCTCGAGCATGCGGAATGGCACGGCTGGACGCCGACCGATCTCGTCTTTCCTTTCTTCCTCTTCATCGTCGGCATCACGACGTTCCTCTCGCGCAAGGAGCCGAAGGCGATCCTGCGTCGCGGCGGGCTGATCGTCCTCTTCGGTCTGCTGTTGAATGCGTATCCGTTCTTCTGGTGGGGAAAGATCGCGGGCAATGCCGATCCGACGTTTCTGCAACGCGTGGCGTATCGCTTCGAGCATCTGCGGTTCATGGGCGTGCTGCAGCGGATCGGGATCGTTTACGCGATCTCCGCGCTGATCGCGAGAAAAACGAACGCGCGTCAGAAGATCGTCGTCATCGCGGCGATCCTTGTCGGCTACTGGGGCGTGATGATGTTCGGTCCGCTCGAGCCACCCGAGGCGACGGTCTCGGCGGCGGTGGATCGCGCGGTCCTCGGCGCGAATCACATCTGGTCGAGCACGAAGACGTGGGATCCGGAAGGGCCGCTCTCCACGATCCCGGCCGTCGCCACCGCGCTCCTCGGTGTGCTGGCGGGAGAGTGGATCGCGCGCAAGGAGCGCGCGCTGATCGATCGCATCGCCGGACTCTTCGGCGCCGGCTCGATCGCCATGCTCGGCGGCTCGCTCTGGAGCTGGCTCTTCCCGATCAACAAGAATCTCTGGACCAGCTCGTACGTCGTCTTCACCGCCGGCTTCGCGTGTGTCGTCCTCGCCGCGTGCATGTGGCTGATCGACTATCTCGACGTGCGCAAGTGGGCGAAGCCGTTCGTGATCTACGGGACGAACCCGTTGGTGGCGTTCGTCGGCTCGGGTCTGATGGCGCGCACGACGGATTCGCTGATCAAGGTGATGTGGACCGGCGAGAAGACCTCGCTGCATCAGGCGACGTACGTGCTGTTCTTCGAGCCGTTCTTCGCGCCGAAGTTCGCGTCGCTGCTGTGGGGACTCTGTTTCGTCGCGCTCTGGCTCGGCGTCCTGACGCTGCTGTATCGGCGAAACATCATCGTTCGACTGTGAACGTTCTGTAAACCGAAACCGACGTTCGCGCGTCCTCTCCGTATCATGTCTGCCATGCGCTCACTCCCGGTGATTCTCGCGGTCTGTCTTTTGGCGCCGTTCGCAATGGCGCAGCATCATCACCACCACACGATCTCGTTCGATACACCTGTACCCGAGGCGGTGACCCCGACCGGAGTGACGCGGACATTCACCGTCGTCGCGCACCAATTCAACTACACGATCACGCCGTCGCCTTTCGCGGTGAACCTCGGCGACACGGTGGTCATCAACGCGACCTCGTCCGACGTCCGGCACGGCCTGGTGATGGAGCGCTACGTCCTGAAGTCGCTTGTGCTCGACAAAGGCAAGAACGTCACCACGACGTTCGTCGCCGACCAGGTTGGCGAGTTCCTCTTCCTCTGCGATCAGTCGGCATGTGGCGTCGGACATGCGGAGATGGACGGCCTGTTCCGCGTCCAGGCAGCGGTGCCGCCGACCATCACCGGCTTCGAGCCGGCGAGCGCCACCACGAGCGGCGGCACGTCGGTCACGATCACGGGGACGAATTTCCAGAGCGGCGCGACGGTGAAGTTCGGCTCTGTCGATGCGTCGAGCGTGAACGTGCAGAGCGCGACGACGATCGTCGCCATGGCACCGCCGCAGGCCGCGGGAACGACGTCGATCACGGTGACGAATCCTGACGGGCAGAGCGCGACCGCGAACGGCTTCACCTACGTCGTGCCGGTGCCGGTCGTGACGACCGTTTCGCCGGCGTCTGGACCGAGCAACGGCGGCACGGTCGTGCAGATCAGCGGCTCGAATTTCCAGAGCGGCGCGAGCGTGACGTTCGGGACGAAGCCCGCGCAGGGCGCCGTCGTCAACGGCACGAATCAGATCCTCGCCATCACGCCTGCCGCGCCGGCGACGGAGCAGCAGTCGCTGCCGGTCGACATCATCATCCGCAATCCCGACGGGCAGACTGTCACGGCGACGGGCGGCTTCACGTACACCGCCGCGCCGCTGTCGATCAGCGCGATCAGTCCCGGCAGCGGATCGAATGACGGCGGGACGATCGTCTCGATCAGCGGCTCGGGATTCACGTCGTCTCTCACGGGCGCCTCGGTGACGTTCGGCGGCGTTGCCGCGACCGAGCTCACGGTGCACGACGCCGCGACGCTGACGGTGAAGCTGCCGCCGCACGCGAACGGGAACGTCGACGTCGCGGTGACGATGGGCGGGCACACGGTTACGGCGCTCGCGGCGTTCACGTACGAGGAAGCGCCGACTCGACGCCGCGGAGTGAAGAAGTAGAGCGCGCGTAGATCAACGAGAAGAGCGGCGACGCCATCACCGTCGTCACGATCGCCATCAGCACCATGATGGTGAAAAGCGTCTGCGTGATCAGCCCTCGCTCCAGGCCGATGTTGAGGATGATCAGCTCCATCAGGCCGCGCGTGTTCATCAGCGCGCCGATCGTCCACGACTCGCGCCACGGCTCGCCGCTGGCGCGCGCCGCGAGTGCGCAGGCGAGGCCTTTGCCGATGATGGCGACGCCGATGACGACCGCCGTGAGCATCCAGAGCCGCGACGAGCCGAGCAATCCGATCCGCGTGTTCAAGCCCGAATAGACGAAGTAGATCGGCACGAGCAGCGACTGCGTGAGGGGGCCGAGTCGTTTCTGTACCGCAGCAGCAAATCGGCGGCGCGGCATGCATGCGCCGCAGACGAAGGCGCCCAGGACGGCATACACGCTGAGCGACGTGTTGGACTTCATCGCGGCGAGGATGAAGGCGAGGAGGCACCACGCCATCGCGTCGTCGAGCGAGCCGGCGGCTAGCGTCACGGTGCCGATGCGCGTCTTCAGGATGCCGCGCTCCTGGAGGATCCGCGCGAGGACGGGGAAGGCGGTGATCGACATCGCCGCGCCCATGTACATCGCGGCCAGCGGCAGGGAGGTCTGCGCGGTGAAGAAGCGGCCGTCGTTGCCGAGGTTCCAGGCCAGCGCGCCGCCGAGGATGAAGGGGACGATGATGCCGGAGGCGGAGATGAGGCCGGCGCTGCGCATGCGGCCGCGGATGACGGCGGTGTCGAACTCGAGACCGACCAGGAACATGTAGAGCACGAGTCCGCACTGGCTGATCGCGTAGAGGAGCGGCATGCTCGCCTTCGGAAAGAGCCACGCCTGCGCATCGGGCGCGAGCAGGCCGAGGAGTGACGGACCGAGGAGAACGCCGGCGATCATCTCGCCGATGACCTGCGTCTGTCCGGCGAAACGGCCGAGCCAGCCGACCGTGCGGCAGACCGCGAGGATGACGATCAGTTGGAGGAGGAGCCTGAGCAGGAGATCGAAATTCGACACGAAGGAAACGATCCTAGCATCCGGCGCGTGACGTCACGGTTCGATCCGGTAGATCCGAATCGACTTCCCGATGTGCGCGACCGGTTGATACGCCTCCAGCCAGCGGTACGGCTGTCCCACGTCCTTGCCGTTCGTCGCGGCGAGCTTCATCCCGGTCTCCGTGGCGGCGATCCAGCCGGTCATCTTCGTGTACGGCTCGAGGCCGTAGACCTCGACCGGATGGCGCGCGAGATCGATGCTGCCGTACCAGACGACGCCGACGCGTCCCGGTTTCGTGCGCGCCTGCCAGCGGATGAAGCGCTGCCAGTCCTGGCCCCAATCGAGATTGCTGTCGGTCGCGATCTCCTCGGGGTGCGCCGCGACCTCGTTGAAGTACGGGAGGTAATCAGGATGCGCGATCGCCCCCGCGGCGACGAGCCATAGACAGAGCGATGCGAGCGCCGCGCGTCCGAAGAGCGTGTCGCGCGTCTCGTTCCACGCGGTCGTGATGCCGAACGCGGCGACGAGCGCGAACGCGGCGTAGAGCGGTACGACATGCCGCACGCCGACGTTGATGTGGCTCGGCATCACCGACAGCAGGACGGCGATGCCGATCGCGAGCGGGAGCAATCCGCGTCGATGACGAATCACCGCGATCACGCCCCACGCGAACAGCAGCAGGAACGCGAGCGGTGTTTTGTAGAACAGGAGAATCGGGAAGTAGGTGCGGAAGCCGAAGCGGCTGTACTCGCCGAGGAGGTAGCCGAGCTGGCCGTTCTGATTGTGGAGCTTGAGCGCGCCGAGACCGGTGAAGAACTGCGGGGCGGGGATCGGCACGTGGCGCGCGATCCAGTCGATCGACCGCATCTCCTCGACCACCACGGTCGGCGCGTTCGGATGACTGGTGATGATCGTGCCGAACGAGAAGCGGTAGCCGGCCCAGATGACGAGCATCAGCGCGACGAACGCGATGGCGATGCCTTTGAGGTGCACGAGCTTGAAGCGCCAGAGGAGCGACACGGCCGCCGCGACGATGAAGAAGGGGATGAACGAGAACTTGCCGATCGTCGCGAGGCCGCAGACGAGGCCCAGCTCGATCGCGCGACGAATCGACGGGACTTCGATCCAGCGCTCGAGCGCGAGCATGGCGAGAGGAAAGAGTCCGATGATCGTGGCGTCGGTCGTCGCCACGCCGCAATGCGCGAGCAGCGTCGGTTGCAATGACCAGAGCGCCGCGGCGACGAGTCCTGTCGCGGGATCGAAGACGCGACGTCCCCACGCCGCGACCGCGATGACGCCGATCACGAGGAAGAGCAGGTTGCCGATGCGCGCGAGCTCGACGTTCCGCATGTATTCGCGGTCGTGGTAGAGCAGCTCGTTGCCGGCGGTGACGTCCCACGTTGCCGTCGTCTTCGGCACGCCTTTCAGCACGAACGGGAGTGCCGCGAGCGCCTGCGCCAGCGGCGGATGGAGCAGATCGCGCGGATACGGCGCGCCGGTCAGCCACGCGTAGCCGTTCGCGAGATGACCCGGCTCGTCGGTCGTGGCGGAGAAGATGTGGAACGTCGACGCCACGCGGATGACCGCGACGGCGCAGATGATGAGCAGGATGATGCGGTAGCGGATTGTGCTCACTCGGCGCGCATTATCGCCGCAACACGCGTCCCGGCAGCGCGCCGGTCATCGCCCCGTCGCGCAGCACGATCCCGCCGTTCACGATCACGTTGCTGATCCCCTCGGAATAGTGATGCGGATCTTCATACGTCGAGACGTCGCGGATCGTCTTCGGATCGAAGACGACGACGTCCGCCTTCATCCCCTTGCGCAGCAGGCCGCGGTCTTTGAAGCCGGCGCGCGAGGCGGCGAGCGACGTCATCTTCCGCACCGCCTCCTCCAGCGTGAAGAGATGCTCGTCGCGCGCGTAGTAGCCGAGGATGCGGGGGAACGTGCCGTAGGCGCGAGGGTGCGCGCCGAAGTCGCGCATCGCGCCGACCACCGCGCCCGAATCCGAGCCTACCGCAACCCACGGCTGTTTCATCGCGTAGCGCAGGTCCTCTTCGCGGAGGCCGAAGTAGATCGCGATCGGCGACGAGGTGCTCATCTCGAACATCCGCAGCACCGCTTCCTGCGGCGTGGTGTTCAGGATGCGCGCGATGTCGTCGAGACGCTTGCGCTCGAGCTTCTGTTTCATCTCCGCGGGGCCGTTCGGCAGGTTGCGCACGAGGATGCCGTTCGCGTCGCCGATGCGGAGGTTCTGCGCGACGCGTGTTCTCGTGGCGGGATCCTTCAGCGACGCGACGAACGCGAGGTAGCCCTTCTCCAACGCCCAGGCCGGGACGATGGAGGTGAGATCGGTCGACGTCGCGGTGTAGGGATAGATGCTCCCTTCGACGTCGAGACCGCTCTTCCGCGCCGCCTCGATTTTCGCGATGACCTCCGGCATGTGCCCGCGCATCGTGCCGCCCACTTTGATGTGGAAGATGTTGACCGGGACGTGCGCCTCGCGGCCGATGCGGAACGCCTCGTCGAGCGCGCTCATGATCTCGCCCGACTCGCTGCGCAGATGCGTCCAGTAGCCGCCGGTGTGTTTCGCCAGCGCGATCAGCTCGTTCGTTTTCGCGAAGCGTCCCGGCGGGTAGATCAGCGCGCTGCTCATGCCGATCGCTCCATCGTGCACTGCCTGCTCGACGAGATGCTCCATCCGCTTCAATTCGTCGGGTGTCGGATCGCGATCGACGGTGCCGATGACGATCTCGCGCGGATTCGCGGCGCCGACGTAGAACGCGAAGTTGATCGCCGTGCCGCGCTTCTCGATCGTTTTCATGTAATCGGCGAGCGAGCGCCACGTGGCATCGGGATATCCGGGCAGCCGCGTGCGATCGATCTCCGCCGCCATCGCGTCGTCGATCGGCCCGGGCGAATGTCCTTCTCCGGTGACCTCGGTCGTGACGCCCTGCCGCACTTTCCCCTCGAGTTTCGGATCGATCAGAACCGCGCCCTCGGAATGCCCGAGGAGATCGATGAAGCCGGGAGCGACGACCTGGTTCTTCGCGTCGATCGTGGTGGTTGCGGTGCGCGACGAGAGGTCGCCGATCTCCACGATCGTGTCGCCGCGGATGCCGACGTCCGCACGCACGCGCGGCGCGCCGCTGCCGTCGATCACGTTGCCGTTGCGGATGATGAGGTCGAACTGTGGTGCAGGGACAGGTGCCGGATGCGTGCAGGCCAGCACGAGTGCGAGGAAGAGTTGGGGTCGCATCTGGAAACTCAACTTAACGAACGTTAAGTTGAGTTTCCAGATGCGACCCCAACTACTCGCTCAGAAAGAGCTCGTTCTTGCGGACGAATGCGTTCCGCAGGAGCGACATGTACGGGCGCTGGCTTTTGTACGTCTGCAGCAGCGCGTCCTTCTGCTTCTGCACCGTCGGCGAGAGCGGGTACGTTGCCCAGCGGTACGCGCGCATGCGGGCGGGGGGGAGGAGGGCGCGCTCGGGCATGCGCACGAGCTTGGTGGCGATGTGGCCGGAGTGCACGAGGTAGCCGAGGCGGTGGGGGTCGAGGTGCATCTCCTCGAGCGCGAGCTCGGTGAAGACCGCGGCGGCGGCGTGATCGGGATGCTCGTCGAATGCGACCGGGGCGATGACGGTGGTCGGTTGCGCGATCGAGATGACGCGCTCGATGTCGTTCATCACGCTGTCGAAGCGATAGACGCTGCCGGGGGACATCGCGTCTTCGTACGGCACGGCGTGCTCCTTCGTGCCGCGCGCGCGAATCGTTGCTCTGCGATCTTCGAGGAGCGGCTTCAGTCCGCGATCGGGATAGCCGAGGACGAAGTAGTGATCGTCGGGGACGCCGAGCATCTTCATCGCCTGATGCGCCTCGGCGATGCGCGTCCGTCCGACCGAAAGGTAGTTCGCGGCGGTGGGCTCGAGCGTCTTGTGCATGATCCGCGCGGAGAAGCGATTGCAATCGCCCGCAGTGAGGAAGACGACGTAGACCTCGGCGCCGTTCGCGACGGCATCGAATGCGTAGCCGGCGGCGCCGATCGCTTCGTCGTCGATGTGCGGAGCCACGATCAGCACGCGATCCCGCCGTTCGGCGTGGACGATCCGGGGGTACTGCTTCACCAGCGCTTTTCCATGTGGGTTCAAGAGGAACAGACTCAACAGCGTGACTAATCCGGTGACGAACATGGGACCGTGACAATAAATACCATGAAACGACATCGATCGATGGGACACAGGACCCTAGAATCGGGAGAGTTTCAAACTCTGATGCACGAGATCACGAAAACGATCAAAGCCTGCCGCCAGATCATCGCTACCGGCCAACGCGGCGTCCTCATCACCGTCCTCTCCACGCAAGGATCGACGTATCGCCGTGCCGGTGCGCGCGCGGTGATCAGCGAGCGCGGCGACTGCACCGGCGCGATCAGCGGCGGCTGCATCGAGAACGATCTGCGCGAGCGCGCCGACATCTGGCTGGAGAACGCGCCGCCGCGCGTCATCTCCTACGACGCGACGCGTCCCGACGACATCGTCTTCGGCCTCGGGCTCGGATGCCGCGGCACGATGCAGCTGCTGCTCGAGCCGTTCGACGCCGCGCGGCCGCCGCGCATCATCAATGAATTTCGCTGGAACGGACGCAGGCCGGTGACCTGGTCGACGATGCTCGACGGTCGCGCGCTGCTGACCGAGACGGTCGCCCCCGAGCTGTCGCTGGTGATCTTCGGCAGCGGCCCCGACGTCGCGCCGGTGGCGCGCATCGCGGAGGCGGTGGGTTGGCGCGTGGCGGTGATCCGCGCGCGCGACGTGCATCCCGAGGAGGTCGCGGAGAAGGTCGACCTCGGCGCGTTCGACGCCGCGGTGATCATGACGCACAACTATCTCTACGACATGACGCTCCTCTCCGCGACGCTGCCGAGCGACATCGAATACGTCGGCCTGCTCGGGCCGCGGTCACGCGGTGAAGAGCTGCTCGCGCAGATCGAGAACCTCACGCCGGCGATGCGCGCGAAGATGCACAGCCCGATCGGCCTCGACCTCGGCGCCGACACGCCGGAGGAGATCGCGCTGGCGATCGTGGCCGAGGTGCAGGCGGTGCTGCGGCAGCGGAGCGCGGCGTTTCTGCGCGATGGGGGCGGACCGATTCACGAGATCGCGCGGGCGAGCTAGAACCCGTAGCGCGCTTCGACTGTCACCGCGTGTCCATCCATGTTCGGATCGACGCCCGACTGCGCGGCCGCGGGGCGATCGCCGGTCACGCTCGTGAACTCGGCGCCGAGGCGCCAGTGCTTGTCGAGCTCGTAGAGCCACGCGAGGGCCCAGGCGCGGCCGTGCTCCGTGTTGTTCTCGGCGATGGAGTGATCGCGCTCGAAGGTCGCGAACTGCTCGATGCGCGCGGTGAAGCGCGAGCGGCCGTACTTGTGCGACAGCAGCGCGTACGTCGCGTAGAAATCGGCCTGTACCCAGCCGCGTCCTTTGCCGCGGAAGCCCATGCCGGTGTCGCCGATCATGTACTCGGCGGCGAGGATCGTCGAGTCCTGTGACCCGAGCTCCGCGCTCAGCAGATTGAAGCGCGTCTGCCACGAGTACTGATCACGATAGAGCTCGCGCTCGCCGCGATTGTCGAGGTGCACGAGCTGGATCATGCCGCGCTCCGGGACCGAGTAGCGGATGCGTCCCGCGAAGCCGGTGCGGCCGTCGAGATCGCGATCGAACGGCACCGTGCCGTCGCGCTGATCGAGAAACATCTTCGGGTTGCTGAACGAAAAGAGGGGAGGGAGCGGCAGCACTTCGCGATACGTCGCGACGCGGCTCGACACCGCCCAGCCGCGCCACCCGATGAGCGTGCCCATCGTGTCGTTGCCACGGAACGCGGTGCCGGCGACGGTGATCGCGGAGAGATTCGGCAGCTCGTGACGCCATTCCGCTTCCGCGCCGATGGGCCGTACTTCCTCGGCGATCCAGCTGTTCAGCGCGGAGAAGGTGATGGCGTAATTCGAGGTCCAGAGATTGCCGCGGTTCTCGCGCGACGTCGGAAGAAAAAACTCGCCCGCCTTCAGTTGAAACTGATCGTGCGTGTACGTCTTGCGCACTTCCGCGTACGCCTCGGCGATGCCGGCGTGATCGAGGTCGCGGTCATGCCGTGCGATGCCGTGCACGTGGACGTCGAACCAGTTCGACGGTGTCCAGTCGAGGCCGAGCTGTGCCTGCGCGAACGCGCCGTTGCGGCTCTGATCGAGACGGCCGAAGCCTCCCTCGAGCCACGTCCTGGGGCCGGTGGCGTAGACGCCGGCGCCGGAGAGGAAGCCGGAGAGCTTGATGGTCTGGGCGCTGGAGACGGCGGACAGCAGACAGCAGACAGTGAAGGCAAGTAAACGACGGCGCATCAGTGCATCGTAGCGGCATCGGCGAGGACTTTGTTCACCATGAACTCGCGCTGCAGCACGTGATCGCCGTAGCCCTCCTGCGTGATGAACTTGAAGACCGCCTCCGCGTCGGGGATGCCTTGCGGGAACTGGTCGCGGCTGTAGATCCATCGCTCCACTCCGCCCTTCGCGATCGGCGTCGGCGCGATCTGCGTCATGTTCTTGTCGTCGGTGGCCATGGCACGGATGGCACCCCAGCGGAGCGGATCCTGGTCGGGCCGTTTCACTCCGCCTGCCGCTGCGTCGGCGCCGGTCGAGCCGCCGATGCGCGTCGACGACTCGCGCGCGGTGAGCGGCTTCTGGCGGATCACCTGCGGCGGTCCGATGAGCACGAACACGCGTCCGCGATCGCTGAGCGAGCCGCGCTGCCGCGAGCCGGTGAAAGTTTCGTCGGCGAACGCGACGCGGCGGAGGAACTCCTTCCGGAAGCCGTCTTTGTCGTGTCTGCTCCAGAAGGTCTCGATGAACGCGCGGCGGCTCTCCTGATCGGTGAGCGCTCCCCACGCGTGCTTGTCTTCCGACGTGCCGAGAAGCACGAGATCGGGACTCTCGCCCCATTCTTCGATCTTCTGAATCTTCGGCTCGCGTTCATGAAAGAGGGCGAAGCCGGGATAGACCGACTCGAACGTGCCCGCGCCTTCGTTGTGCAGCGCGTTGTAGACCTCGCTGAACGCGCGGACAAAGCGCGCGTCGAATTTCTTCGGATCGATCGACTTGATTTGCGGCGTGAGGTGGAAGAAAACCTCCAGCTCTTCGCGCGAGCGGAGCTCGTTCTCCATCGCGCTGTACGCCATGGCGGAGAAGAAGTGCAGCGCGGAGAGCGCCTGTGAGCGCTGCGGATCGGCGAGATTCGCGGCGTCGGGGATCGCGTCCTGCAGGACTTTCACCGCCGGCTCGTACCGCCTTTCATTCATCAACTGCTTCGCCTGACCGATCGCGGTATTCGGATCGGTCGAGGCGAAGAACGAGAGCAGGGCGAACGTCGCCAGCATCGTCATCAGCGCATCGCTCCGGCGTCGGCGATGACCTTGTTCACCATCAGCTCGCGCTGCAGGACGTGGTCGCCGTAGCCCTGTTGCGTGACGAACTTGAACGTGACCTCGTCGTCGCGGATCGTCTGCGGCAGCTGCTCGTGCGCGAAGATCCAGCGCTCGACCGTGCCGCCGATGTCGGGCTCCGGCAGCACCGTCTCCTGGTTGATGTCGTTGACCATCGCTTCGCGCGCCGTTCCGCTCAGGTTGCTCGGACCGGAGGTGTTGATGTTGCGCGTCGCGCCCGCGCCGCCGCCGCGACTGAACGCGCCGTCCTTCGCGGTGAGCGGCTTCTGGCGGATGATGCGCGGCGGTCCGAGGAGGACGAAGACGCGTCCGCGATCGGTGAGCGAGCCGCGCGACTTCGCGGTGCGGAACGTCTCGTCCGCGAATGCCGCGCGGCGGATGAACTCTTTCCGGTATTCGTTCTCCTCGGTGTCGGGAGTCTTGTCGCGGCGCTTCCAGAACGACTCGACGAACGCGCGGCGCGATTCTTCGTCAGCGAGCTTGCGCCAGTCACGTTTTTCGTCGGGCGAGCCGAGGAGCTGCAGCTCGGGACCGTCGCCCCACTGCTCGATCATCGGGATGCGCGGCTCGTGCTCGCGGAAGTTCGCGTAGCCGGGATAGACCTCGTCGAAGTTCGAGCCGCCCGTTTCCGGCGCCGTGCGCGGCGAGCGCGAGACTTCGCTGAAGAGCCGCACGAACGTCGGGTCGTAGCGCGACGGATCGAGCGCCTTCGCGGTCGGATTGAAGCGGAAGAACTGGTCGAGCTCCTCGCGCGTCTTGTCGTCGTCCTGCAGGCCGTTGAACGCGAGCGCGGTGTAGAAATGGAGCGCCGCCAGCGCCTGCGAGTGCTGCGGCTCGGCCAGCGCCGCGGCGTCGGGGATCGCGCCCTGCAGGAGCTGGATCGCGTCGTCGTAACGCTTGTCGTTCAGCGCCTGCCGCGCCTTGCCGATCGCCGCGCCGGGATCGGCGGCCAGGGCCGCATGGGTAAGGAGAACAGCAACGAAGACAACGGTGAATCGCCGCATGAACGCCCCCAATCGATTGTTCGAGCGGCAATTTTAGCGCGCGGCGACACGAGGGTCCCGCCACAAACCGATGACATGTTGGCCGTAATCGATCGTGACGAGGAAGCGCGACAGCAGCCGGTTGCCGATGTGCGCCTTCGCGATGTTCGCGTACCCGACGTCGACCGCGCCGAAGTCGTTGCCCGCCACGCGCACCCGCGCGGTGCCGCGGCCCGGCTGTGCGCGCGGGAGGATGACGGTGTCGGGCGAAGCGGTGTCGACGATTGCCGGGACGCTGCGGCCGTCGACGTCGATCGTGATCGACGGATCTCCCGTGTAACGGAAGAGCGCCATGCCCTCGGGATGGATTCCTTCCTTCTGATAGGTGAGGAGGCCGGAGGCGTAGTCGATGGAGATGGCGCGATTGCCGAACATGTCGGCGCCGACGAGCGCGTCACCGGCATTGCCGAGACTCAGCAGTACGGGAGTGAAGCGGATCGCTTCCTTCTGACCGATCTCGAACGTGTACGAGCGGCGCGGACCGAGCGAGGCGGCGAAGGTCGGATCGAGCACCGAGTGCGCCGCGGCCGAGGCGAAAAAGAAGCGGCCGGTGTGGTTTTCGATGCGCGACGTGGTGAGAAATAGGAGATTGTTCTCGATGGTGAACGCGACGTTCACTTCGGTCCCGACCGGCTCGTCGTGCCATGGCAGAACGCTCCCGCAAGCGGCACAGAAAAGCGCCAGCAGTGCGGTTGCGATCGCGTGCGATTTCGAGTACATACCCACAGCTTTACCGGAGGAACGCAACCTGATGCTCAGCGAATTCAAGAACGAGCCTTTCACCGACTTTAGCAAACCCGAAAACAAAGCCGCGATGGAGGCCGCTCTGCAGAAAGTGCAGGCCGAGGTCGGCCGCGACTACCCGCTGGTCATCGGCGGCGAGCGCATCACCGGCCTCAAGACGTACGAGTCGTGGAACCCGTCCCACAAGGAGCAGCTCCTCGGAAAGTTTCAGAAGGGAACGAAGGACCACGTCGAGCAGGCGGTCGCGGCCGCGTGGACCGCGTTCGAGTCGTGGCGCAAAGAGTCCGTCGACGTCCGCGCCGGACTGCTGGTCAAGACCGCTGCTCTTCTTCGCGAGCGCAAGCATGAGTTCTCCGCGGCGATGGTGCTCGAGGTCGGCAAGACATGGGTCGAGGCCGACGCGGACACCGCCGAGGCAATCGACTTCTGCGAGTTTTATGCGCGCGAGGCATACCGCTGGGGCGGCGAGCAGCCGATTACGAAGATCGCGGGCGAAGAGAACGAGCTCGTCTACATCCCGCTCGGCGTCGGCGCGGTCATCCCGCCGTGGAACTTCCCGCTGGCGATCATGGCCGGCATGACGACCGCGGCCGCGGCGACTGGAAACTGCGTCGTCCTCAAGCCGTCGTCCGATGCGCCGTGGATCGCGTGGCGATTCTTCGCGCTGCTCGAGGAAGCGGGGATGCCCGCGGGCGTCGTGAACTTCCTCAGCGGTTCGGGCGGCGAGGTCGGTGATCCGCTGATCGGACATCCGAAGATCCGCTTCATCTCGTTCACCGGCTCGAAGGAAGTCGGCCTGCACATCAACCAGGAAGCGGCGAAGCCGCAAAAGGGGCAGATGTGGATCAAGCGCGTCGTCGCCGAGATGGGCGGCAAGGACGCGATCATCATCGACCGCGAGACGAAGAACCTCGACGAAGCGGCGGGCGCCGCGGTGGCGTCGGCGTTCGGCTTCCAGGGACAGAAGTGCTCCGCCTGCTCGCGCCTGATCGTCGACGAAGCGGTCTACGACCAGATCGTGCCGCTCGTCGCGGAGAAGACGAAGGCGCTGAAAATCGGTATGCCGGAGCTGCCCGACTCGCAGATCGGACCGGTCGTCAACGAGAAGGCGATGAAGAAGATCAAGGAGTACATCGACAAGGGGACGTCGGAAGGCGGCCGCCTCGTCGCCGGCGGCAACGTGCAGCCGGAGAACGGCTACTTCGTCGAGCCGACGGTCATCGCCGACGTCGATCCGAAGGGGACCATCGCGCAGGAAGAGATCTTCGGACCGGTGCTGGCGATCATCAAGGCGAAGGATTTCGATGACGCGCTGCACATCGCGAACGACACCGAGTTCGGCCTGACCGGTGCGGTCTTCACCGAGAACCAGGAGAAGATCCGCCGCGCCGAGGAGGAGTTCTTCGTCGGCAATCTCTACTTCAACCGCAAGTGCACCGGCGCGCTCGTCGGCGTGCATCCGTTCGGCGGCTTCAACATGTCGGGCACCGATTCGAAAGCAGGCGGCCGCGATTACCTCGGGCTGTTCCTGCAGGCGAAGGCGATTTCGAAGAAGTCGTAGGTCGGGTTCTCCAACCCGACCCCGGGGGGCGGGTCCGAGGACCCGCCCTACGTTTTTAATCCATCTTGAAATTCACGGTCAGACTGAAGATGACGTCGACCGGTTCCCCATTCAGCGTGCCCGGCTTGAAGCGCCATCTCTTCACTGCCTCGACCGCTTCCTCGGAAAGTCCCATCGGCAATCCCTTCAACACCTTCACCTCTTCGACGTGGCCCTGACGGTTGATGATCGCTTCGACCACCACCACGCCCGTGACACGCGCCTTTCGCGCCGGCTCGGTGTACTTCGGCTCGGGCTTCGAGATGACCGTCGGCGCCTTGACGTCGCCGCCGACGCGCAGCGGTGCGCTGCTGTCGCCCGCGCCTTTGCCCGCGCTGCCTGATCCGGTGCCGCCGAGCTGACCGCCCAACTCGCCCCCCACCACACCGCCCTTAACCCCGCCCAGCTGTCCGCCGATCGTGCCGCCGACTTCGCCGCCGACCGTTCCGCCCACCACACCGCCCGCGACGCCTCCCGGCACGCCGCCCAGCGCCGCGCCGGGAACGTCGCCGCCCGCGCCGTTACCTTCGCTCGATGACGACATCATCGGCTGCGGCAGCGCCGTGGTCGCTTCGTCGATCTTCAACTGCACCGGCTGAACCGGCTGCGGGATCGGGATCTCTTTCGGGATCTCGGTCGGCGGCGTCAGCGGTGTGATCTGCACCGGCTTCGGCAATTGAATCTGGGTCACGTGTTTTGGTGCCGGCGATCCCGCCGACTTCGCCGTGGATGCCGGCGGGGGAGGCGGGGGAGGAGGCGGCGGTGGCGCCGCGCCCTGCGACAGATATGCGCGGATCGGCTCCTGCTTGGCGACGACATGTGTCGCCGAGGCCGACATGAAAAGAATCAAGGCGACGATGAGGCCGTGCATCACGATGGAACCGGCGTAGGCCTTCCAGCCGCCCTTTCGTTTGCGTGATTTGGAACTGATGAGGTTGTCCTGGAGATCCATTACAGGCTCCTGTCCAATCGAGTGTTCATGAGCAGTTATTTGCAATCGGTCCGCCAAGCTGTTGTTCTTTATTTTCAAAGATTTATGGCTGAGATTTCGGGCGCGGCGCGGCGCTGGCGTACAATCGCGGCGGAATGGCCGTCACAACCGATGACAATGAAGGGAAGTCGACCGTCCGGGAGTACTACGAAGCGCTGCTGATCGCCGTCATCTTCGTCCGGTTCGCGGCCATCTTCGTTTTCCAGGCCTTCAAGATCCCGACGGGGTCGATGGAAGACAACCTCAAGGTCGGCGACCACATCATCGTCAACAAGTTCATCTACGGCCCCGGCCCGAACCTCGGCGGCCTCCTGCCGCTGCGCGACATCCGGCGCGGCGACATCATCGTCTTCCGCTATCCGAAGCAGCCGGAGACCGATTTCGTGAAGCGCGTGATCGGACTCCCCGGCGACACGGTCGAGATCCGCGACAAGAACGTCTACGTCAACCAGCAGAGGCTCGACGAGCCGTACACGATCCATCTCGACCCCTCGGTCTACCCGCCGCAGCCGGCCTTGCCCGAGCCGTATCGATCGCGCGACCAGTTCAATCCGTACACCGTGCCGCCGGGTGAGTACTTCGCCATGGGTGACAACCGCGATCGCTCCAGCGACTCGCGCTACTGGGGCACGGTGCCGCGCTCGATGATCAAGGGGCGGGCATTCATGGTGTATTGGTCATTCCACGGCACGCCGTCATCGACCGACGCGTCGTGGAAAGAGCGGGGGAGCGAGCTGGCCGGCGTGGTCGTGCACTTCTTCACGCGGACGCGCTGGGATCGTTCGTTCCTGATCGTCGACAAGCATTACCACTACCACTCCGAGGAACCGATCGAAGGGGACTCAGAGCTCGGACCATGAGCGAACAGCCCGACGACGCGCCGGCGGTCACGGAAGAGACGAACGAGGCGGCGCAGCCGAATGCAAACGGCGACCTCCCGGTCGCGGATGCCGACCTCCCGGTAGGCACCGTCATCGATCGCAGCGAGCACTCGATCTCGCGCCGCCGCATCCCCGAGAACGTACTGAAAGTCCTCTACCGCCTGCACCGCAGCGGCTACCGCGCGTACCTCTGCGGCGGCAGCGTGCGCGATCTGCTGGCGAGCCGTCAGCCGAAGGACTTCGACATCGCCACCGATGCGCATCCGACGGAGATCCGCCGGCTTTTCCGCAACAGCCGGATCATCGGGCGGCGCTTTCGGCTGGTGCACATCATCTTTCAGGACCAGATCGTCGAAGTGGCGACGTTCCGCCGCGAGCCGGAGCGGAGCTCGACGGATGAAGAGAACGAAGATTTCCTGATCACCGACGACAACACGTTCGGCTCGCCGTTGCAGGACGCGCGGCGCCGCGACTTCACCATCAACGCGCTCTTCTACAACATCGCCGACTTCTCGGTGATCGATTACGTCGGCGGACTGGAAGACATGGACCAGCAGCGGGTCCGCGTGATCGGCGATCCCGACGTCCGCTTCCGCGAGGACCCGGTCCGGATGATGCGCGCGATCGAGTTCGCCGCGCGCCTCAGTTTCGAGATCGAGGCGACGACTTACGACGCGCTCCTCCGCCATCGCAACGAGATCCTGAAGGCCTCGCCGCCGCGCGTGTCGGAAGAGATCCTCGAGCTGCTGCGGCGCGGCTGGTCGAAGGAAGCGATCCGGCGGATGGTGTCGTCGGGCTTGCTCGAGCCGCTGCTCCCCGAGGTGTACGGCGCGATCTCCGCGGACAAGGCGCCGTACTTCTGGAAGATGCTCGAGGTGCTCGACCGCACCGTGCAGGCGGGGCGGAAGATCTCCGACGCGGTGCTGCTGTCGGTGCTGATGCTGCCGTGGGTGGTGTCGGAACTGGAGCGCGAGGAGCAGCGCCGCGACTCGCGCATGCGCATCGGCGAAGTGCTGACGTTCATCCGCGATCTGGTGCAGCCGCTCTGCGCACGCATGGCGCTCGCCGCCGGCACGCGCCACCAGATCGAGCAGGCGCTGGAGACGTTGTGGCGGCTGCTGGAGCCTCCCGCCGATCGCCGCGCGCAGTTCCGCGCGGTGCATCGCGAGCCGTTCGCCGATGCTCTCGCGCTGCTCGAGCTCTTCGCGCTGTCGTCGGGCAAGTACGTCGAGCAGTACCGCCAGTGGCACGCGTTCGCCCAGAAAGCGAAGCGGGAGGGGGATGGGCCGGTGGCGGGACCGGTGAAACGGAGAAGGCGCCGGAGGCGGTAGATGGAGCCGCCGGTCTACCTCGACCACCACGCCACCACCCCCTGCGATCCGCGTGTGGTCGAGAAGATGCTCCCGTTCTTCACCGACGTCTTCGGCAATCCCGCGTCGATCGTGCATGAGCATGGGCGGGCGGCGTCGCGGGCGGTGGAGGATGCGCGGATCGCGATCGCGCGGTTCTTCGGTGTCGCGCCGCCGGAGATCGTCTTCACGGCCGGCGCAACGGAGTCGAACAACATCGCGCTGCGGCTCGCGGGACGGAACGACCATCTGATCACCAGCGCGATCGAGCATAAGTCGGTGCTCGCCGCGGCGAGCGAGAGCGGCGCGGAGCTGACGATTCTCCGGCCCGATCGCGATGGCTTCATCTCGCCCGATGCGTTGAAGCTCGCCATCCGCTCGCACACGAAGCTGATCTCCATCGAGGCGGCGAACGGCGAGATCGGGACGCTGCAGGACCTCGCCGCGCTCTCCGCCGTCGCGCGCGAGCGCGGCATCCTCTTTCACAGCGACATCACGCAGGCGGCGGGGAAGGTGCCGCTCGACTTGCGTCACGTCGATCTGGCGTCGTTCTCCGGGCACAAGATGTACGGGCCGAAGGGCATCGGAGGTCTGTTCGTGCGCCGCGGGATCAAGGTTCATCCGCTGATCGTCGGCGGCGGTCAGGAGCGAAACGTCCGCTCCGGAACGCTCAACGTGCCGGGAATCATCGGGCTGAGCGCGGCGCTGCAACTGCGCGCGGCGGAGATGGCGGAAGAGGCGCTGCGGCTGACCGAGATCCGCAACGAATTGTGGGACCGGATCGTGGCCGAAATCGCGGAAGTTTCCGTGAATGGCCCGAGGGATTTAAGATTGCCGGGTAACCTGAACGTCAGTTTCAACAGAATCGAGGCCGAATCGTTGATCCTTGCCATGCGGCGCTTCTCGTTGTCCAGCGGCTCCGCGTGCAGCACCGGCGAGCGCGGTCCGTCGCGGGTACTGACGGCGATCGGAGTGGGTGAGGCTGCGGCGATGGGATCGATCCGAATCGGACTGGGAAAGTCGAACACGGCCGAACACGCGGCGATGCTGGTCGACGATCTCCAGCGAACCGTGACGAAGCTCAGGCAGATCTCGGCGGCATGAGTACAGTGAACGAGACCGGACGCATCCTCCTCGTCGACCACTCGCGTGGAGCCCTGACGTTTCAGGAGACGATCCTCCGCCGCCGCGACACCATCATCCTCACCGCGCTCGCCGGCACCGAGGGGCTGCAGAAAGCGCGGGAGGAACAGCCGCATCTCATCATCTTCGGCTTCGATCTCTTCGACATGACCGCGCCGGAGTTCTGCCGCGAGATCCGCAACGAGGAGACGACGAAAGCGGCGTCGCTGCTGCTGATCGCCGACAAGGGACATCCGGAGCACGGCGATCTCTGTCTTTCCGCGGGATGCAACGACGTGATCTTCCGCCCCATCCAAAGGCGCGAGCTCGATTCGAAAGTGGAGAAGCTGACGTCGATCCCGGTGCGCCGCCAGCTCCGCACCATCACCAAGATCGAGGTCTCGCTGGAGAAGAACGGCCGCTTCGTCCTCGGGCGCAGCGTGAACATCTCGTCGAGCGGCATGCTGCTCGAAGTCGATCGCATGCTCCCCGGCGACGGCGTGGTGCGCCTCCATTTCTATCTCCCCGGCGATGCCGTGCCGCTCCAGCTCGAGGCCCACGTTCTGCGCGCCGAGTTCTCCGGCACGATGGCAAAGTACGGCATGCGTTTCATTGATCTGCAAAGTGAGGAGCGCGACCGGATCGAGCGGTACGTCCACCGCCTTCGTTCGCGCGAGCTGATCTGATGAGCAAGAACTTCAACCGGCAGGTGGCGGAGGGAATCGAGGCAACGGTGGAGGAGGATTACCTCCGCGGACTTACGATCTTTCTCGACACGTACGGCAACGACGAGATGCCCGCGCTGCAGACCGGCAAGTCGATGCAGGGATTGTCGTACTTCGGACTCTGCGTCGCGCTGGTGCGGAAGGAGTACAAGCACGCCATTGATCTCTGCCGCCGCGCGATCGACCTCGAGTTCTACAACGCCGATCACTACGCGAACCTCGGGCGCATCTACCTGGCGATGGGAAATCGCAAGAAGGCGCTGGAGACGGTCGAAGCGGGCCTCAAGCTGAACGTGAACCACGAGCGCCTGCGCGGCGTGCGGCGGATGATCGGCATCCGCGAGAGGCCGGCCGTCCCCTTCCTCGACCGCAGCAATCCGATCAACGTGAGCCTCGGCCAGGCGCGCCACGCGAAGAAGGTGGCGGACCTGGAAAAGAAGATGCCGAAGCGGCGTTCCTAGTCGCGATACAGCTTCGCCAGGTCCTCGGGCGCCGCTCCCAGTCGATACGACGCGATGATCCGCCAGTTGATCGCCGCCGTCTTCCAGAGTCCCTTTTCCAGAAAGCGTCTCCCCGACGTGAGCACGTGCAGCGGGAGGACGATCGTTGGCCCGCTCCGCTTCATCCGCACGGCGAGCTCGTAGTCCTCCATGATCGGGATTTCCCGGAATCCGGCGCCGGCGAGGAACGGCTTGCGGGCGATGAACTGCGCCTGATCGCCCCACGGCGACTTCGTGATCGCGGTGCGGACGTTGATCATCGTCTCCGCGACGCGAAGGCGCGGATCGGGCTCGGCGAAGCGAAGGCGGAAGCCTCCGAAGACGTGGCCGCGGAGCGCATCGCCGATGGCGCGCGCCGCGCCGAGGGGAAGCCGGGTGTCGGCGTGCACGAAGACCACGGCATCGGACGATGCCGCCTCGGCGCCGCGATTGAGCTGGCGCGCACGCAGGCGCTCGCCCGTGATCACGCGAACGTTGCGCGCCTCGGCGATGGAGACCGTCGCGTCGCTGCTGCCGCCGTCGGCGACGAGCACCTCGTCGATGCCGGCGGCGCGCGCGGCGTCGATCGCTGCGCCGATCCACTGCTCCTCGTTCAGCGCGGGGATGACGGCGGCCACGGACATCGCGCGATGGTACCCTACCGATTCCGATGAACTGCTACGTGCTCGCAGGCGGCCGCTCGCGCCGCATGGGGCGCTCGAAGCGGGAGCTGTTTCTCGACCGCGTCGCCGCCGCCGCGCGCGGCGCCTTCGACGAGGTGATCGTCGTCGATCGCGAGCTCGAGGGGCCGCACGAGGATGAGGGGCCGCTGTTCGGGATCAGGGCGGCGCTGCAGCATGCGGGGCAGGGGTCCTGTTTCATTCTCGCCGTCGACTACCCGCTGATCACGACCGAGGTCTTCGCATTTCTGCGCGATCGCACCGGTGTGCCGGTCTGGCGCGGCGAGCCGCAGCCGCTGTGCGCCGTTTACGACACGGCGTTGCTGCCGCTGGTCGAGCGCCGGATCGCGGAGAAGCAGTTCGACCTGCGAGGCTTGATCGGCGAGGCTTGCGCGGCGATCATCGAGGAGTCCGAGTTGCGCACGCGGTTCGCAGGCGAGCCGCTGCTGAACGTCAACACACCACACGATCTCGAGGAGTTTCATGAACGAGTTCTCGCATCTCGATGAGACCGGCGGCATTTCGATGGTCCACGTCGGCGCCAAGCGCGCCTCCGTACGCGAGGCGGTCGCCGTCGCCACCGTGCGCATGCAGCCGGCGACGTTGAAGAAGCTGGTCGACCGCGCGCTGCCGAAAGGGGACGTGCTGACGACGGCGAAAGTCGCCGGCGTCCTCGCGGCGAAGCAGACGCCGACGCTGATCCCGCTGGCCCATCCGATCGCGCTCGATTCGGTCGACGTCACGTTCGACATCGATCCGAAAGGGGGCACGATCGAGATCCGCGCCATCGTCCGCTGCGAGGGAAAGACCGGCGTGGAGATGGAGGCGATGACCGCCTGCGCCGTCGCCGCGCTGACCATCTACGACATGTGCAAGAGCGCGGAGAAGGGGATGGTCATCGAAGGGCTGCAACTGGTCCGGAAGACCGGCGGAAAGAGTGGAACCTGGGAGCGTTAGGGTTCACAATTTGCTTCTCATCTCTCCCAACCCGCCCCTGGAAAACAATTGAACGTTGGAGGAAGCTCGCATGACGTCGTCCCTTCTGTTCCTATTGTTCCAGTCCTCGGAGAACCCGCAGATCCCCTCGGCGCTGGGCGCCGGCCTCGGCATCGGCTTGATGCTCATCTCGCTAGCGGTCGTGATGCTGCTCTGCGCCTTGCTCTTTTGGAAGGTTTTCGTGAAAGCAGGCGAGCCGGGATGGGCCGCCATCGTCCCGATTTACAACCTGTTCATCCTCGCGAAGATCGCCGGTAAGCCGATGTGGTGGGGCGTGCTGATGCTGATTCCGTTCGTCGGCTTCATCGTCTTCATCATCGTCGCCATCGCGCTCGCCGAGCGGTTCGGCAAGAGCACCGGCTTCGGCCTCGGACTCTCGTTCCTCAGCATCATCTTCTTCCCGATCCTCGGATTCGGCGACTCCCGCTACCAGGGCTGATCAACGACGCTGCTGTGCCCAGTCCGGCGTGCCGGCCTGGGTCGGCCGGTCGCTGTTGTCCGCCCGCTCATCCGCGCTGACCAGCTGCTTGCGGATCGACCCCAGGATCCGCTGCTCCGTCGCGGCGGCGATGTCGACGATCGGCTGACGGTCGTCGAATCCGTTGAACGCGATCACGAAGCGATCGATGCGGAACGCCACCGCCCGCCCCATGTAGCGATCCTCCGCGGTGAAGTTGTCCTCGCCGAGGTTCGGGACCGGATCGAGCAGCTTGCCGTTGCGGATGTAAAGCGCGCGATACGCCTCGAGGATCTTCGTCGCCGCATCCCTGTTCGCCGCCGGGATGATCAGGCCATCGATGCGCATGCTGTTCGGCGTGCCGAAGCTGGCCATGAATGAATTACCGAGGAAGCGCTGCCCGAACGCCGACTCGGCGGAGAAGCGCTCGCTGCTCGGGACGCGATTCGTTGTCGGGAAGAAATTGAAGACGGCCGGCATCCCCGGCGCGGCCGGCATCTTGTCGGCGACCGTGAGCATCAGGCGCTTCAGCGCTTCGTTGCCGTCGGGCGTGCCGCCGCCGGTGACGCGGACGTAGAACGGCCCGCGCCAGAGGTGCAGCGAGTGATGGTTCTCGAACGCGCCGTTCGAAATGTCGATCGGCTTGCTCGTCTCCGTCTTGCTCGTCGACCAGGCGCCGAACGCCTTCACGAAATCAGGGAAGCGAAAGATCTCGACGATGCCGAAGCCTTCCTTCGTATCGAGCGACTGGTACGTGCCGGACGTGACGTCGAGCGCGTCGTAGTGAACGAGTCGCGCGCCGTCGCGATCGAGGTACGCCGGCAACTGCTTGGCCGGAACGACGAGCGGGTCCTCCTGCAACTCCCACTTCGGCGCCTCCTGTCCCCGCGGCAGAAACTGCAGGCTGGGAGAGTCGAGCGACGTGAAGTTGACCTCCGGCGGCGGCGTGCGAGGCGCCACACGCCGGTCGTCCCGGTCGCAGGAGAAGAGTGCGAGTGCTACGAGGAGCGCGAGAGCGAGCGGAGCGCGGACGTCTCGTCCGCAGTCGCTGGCCGTCTCGGCCGGCGACCGGTCGTCGAGCGGGACGCTCGCCGACTGCGGGCGGGACGCCCGCGCTCCAGTCAGCGCGAGAGCGATTCGAGGAACTCCAGCGTGACGCGCACGCCTGCCCCCGTCGCTCCCTTCGCCTCGCGCGGCGTCTCGTGTTCCGCGTACGCCGTGCCGGCGATGTCCAGATGTGCCCAGGAGGGACAAGTCACGAACTCCTTCAGGAAAATCGCGGCGGTGATCGCGCCGCCCCAGCGCCCCCCGGAATTCTTGATGTCCGCCCATTCGCTGCGCACCAGATCCTTGTAGTCGTCCCACTCCGGGAGTCTCCAGAGACGCTCTCCGACCCGTTCACCGCATTCAATCAACTTCCGAGCCAGCTCATCATCGCTGGTGAAAAGCCCTGCCGCCTCGCTGGCCAGCGCCACGACGCACGCGCCGGTGAGTGTCGCGTAGTCGAGCATGTGATCGGGCTTCTGCTGCGACGCCCAGTGCAGCGCATCGCCGAGGATCATCCGCCCCTCGGCGTCGGTGTTCACGATCTCCACGGTCTTGCCGTTCATCATCGTGATGATCTCGCCCGGCTTGTACGCGCTGCCGCTCGGGAGGTTGTCGGTCGACGGAATCGCGCCGGTGATCCTGATCGGCAGCTCGAGCTTCGCCGCCGCTTCGATCGTCCCGATCACGGCCGCCGCGCCGCACATGTCGAACTTCATCTCCTCCATCTTCTCCGCCGGCTTGATGGAGATGCCGCCGGAGTCGAAGGTGATGCCTTTGCCGACGAGCGCGATGTGCTTCTTCGCTTTCTTCGGCGTGTACTCGAGGGTGATGAAGCGCGGCTCTTCGACCGACCCGCGGTTGACGGCGATGAGGCCGCCCATCTTCATCCGCTCGATCTCGCGCTTGCCGTAGATCGTGCACTTCACGCCGACTTCTTTCGCCATCTCGGCGGCGCGCTCCGCGATACGCGTGGCGGTCATGATGTTCGACGGCGCGTTGCCGAGGTCGCGCACGGTGCGGACACTTTCGATGATCGCCTGCGCTTCGCCGTTCAGCGCTTTGACTCGCTTCGCATCGAGCGACGAGGGCGCAATGAGCAGCGCGTCGATCGGCACAGGCGGCTTCTCGTCCTTGCGCTGCGTGATGTAGGAGTCGTACTTGTAGTCCGCCGCGCCGAGGGCGTCGGCGATGAGGCGCGTGGCGAAGTCGGTGTCGAAATCAGGAATCGTCAGCGGGACGGACACGGCGATCTTCGAGTCGCGCTGCTTTCTCGCGATCTTGCCGATCGCGTAGAGCGCCGTGCGGATCGCGCGAACCGTGACTTTCTTGCCGATGCCGATGAGCGTCAGCTTGCGCGGCGTGCCGGTGAGGAGGGTGATGCTCTCATCCGAGCGCCCCTCGAATCCGGCGTCACTCACCGCCTTCGCGACGAGCTCACTCACCGCCGTCGCCTCCGGCGTCACTCCCTCGGCCAGGACGACGAACAGGTGGCCGACCTTCGACAACTTCGCTTCACGAACGATTTCGACTTTCATGCGGGGCGGATTGTGGCACAGACACTCTTGTCTGTGCGGACCGACAAGAGTGTCGGTCCCACACATACAATTGGCCAAGCTCATGCACTGAGGACGTTTGACTTATGGCTTTTCGAGTTCTGGTGGTTGACGACGAGACCGGCATCCGGGAGGCGATCCGGATGACGCTCGAGTACGAGGGGTACCGCGTCGATGAGGCGCGGTCGGGGAACGAGGGACTCGAGAAGGCGGAGAAGACGCCGTACGACGCGATCCTGCTCGACATCAAGATGCCGGTTCTCGACGGCATGGAAGTGCTGGAGAACCTGAAGGAACGAAAGATCATGACTCCCGTGGTCATGGTCTCCGGGCACGGCGACATCTCCACCGCCGTCGAATGCACGAAGCGCGGGGCGTTCGATTTCCTCGAGAAGCCGCTCAATCGCGAGAAGCTGCTGCTCGCGGTGCGCAACGCGGTGCGCACGCAGAAGCTCGAGGAACAGGTCGGCGAGCTGCGCGAGAAGACTGAAAAGGTCTACCAGCTCGTCGGCGACTCGGGGCCGATGCGCGAGCTGAAGGCGATGATCGAGCGCGCGGCGCCGACGAAAGCGACCGTGCTGATCACCGGCGAGTCGGGCACCGGCAAGGAGCTCGTGGCGCGCGAGATCCACCGCCGTTCATCGCGATCGGGACAGCCGTTCGTGCAGGTCAACTGCGCGGCGATCCCCGAGGAGTTGATCGAGTCGGAGCTCTTCGGCCACGAGAAGGGATCGTTCACCGGCGCGGTGCGCAAGCAGACCGGCAAGTTCGTCGCCGCCGACGGCGGCACGATCTTCCTCGACGAGATCGGCGACATGTCGCTCCGCACGCAAGCCAAGGTGCTGCGCGTGCTGCAGGAAGGGGAGGTCGAGCCGGTCGGATCGGCGACGGTGGTGAAAGTCGACGTCCGCGTCATCGCCGCGACGAACAAGGACCTGGAGGAGGAGATCAAGGCGGGCCGCTTCCGCGAGGATCTCTACTATCGGCTGAACGTCATCCCCATCCGCACGCCGCCGCTGCGCGAGCGGCGCGAGGACATCCCGGTCCTGGCGCAGCATTTCGCGAAGCTCTTCAGCGAGGAGCACAACTTCCATCCGAAGGCGTTCAAGGATGCGTCGCAGAAGGCGCTGCAGGACGCGGCGTGGCGCGGCAACGTGCGCGAGCTGCGCAATCTGATCGAACGCCTCGTGATCATGGTGCCGTCCGACACGATCGACGTCACCGATCTCCCGGCTGAGTTCTTCCGCGCGCCGGCCGACATCATCGCCGGCGCGATGCGTCTCAACACGCTGCAGGAGTTCAAGGACGAGGCGGAGAAGGCGTTCATCCTGGCCAAGCTGCGCGAGCACGGCTGGAACGTGTCGAAGACCGCGGAGGCGATCGACACACCGCGGTCGAATCTCTACAAGAAGATCGAGCAGTACAACATCAAGCGCGAGGCGGGCGCGGGGATGGGAGTGGATGCCGAGCCCGGGAGCTGACGCACCGATCGGCGTGTTCGATTCCGGCGTCGGCGGACTGACGGTCTTCCGCGAGATCAATCGCGCGCTCCCGCACGAATCTCTCATCTACCTCGGCGATTCGGCGCGCGTGCCGTACGGAACGAAGTCGCCCGCGACGGTCGTCCGCTATTCGCTCGAGGCGGCGCATCATCTGATGCAGCGCGGGATCAAGATGCTGGTCGTCGCCTGCAACACCGCGACGGCGGCCGCGCTGCCGGCGTTGAAAGAGGAGCTGTCGATTCCTGTCATCGGTGTCGTCGAGCCGGGCGCGCGCGCGGCGATCGAGCGCACGCGCGGCCGCGTCGGCGTGATCGCCACCGAGGGAACGGTGAAGTCGCATGCGTACCGCAAGGCGATTCACGCCCTCGATCCCAAGATCGAAGTGATCGAATGCGCCGCGCCGCTCTTCGTGCCGCTGGCGGAAGAGGGATGGGCGAACACGCATGTCGCGCGGCAGGTGGCGGAGATCTACCTCGAGCCGTTGATCGACGAAGGGATCGACACGCTGGTCCTCGGATGCACGCACTATCCGATCCTCCGAGGGACGATCGAGCAGGTCGTCGGCGACGCGATCGCCATCGTCGACAGCGCGGAGACGACCGCTCAGTGCGTGAAGGCGCTGGTCGATCCGAACACGAACGGCCAGCCGGAGCATCACTTCCTCGTGACCGACGCCGAGGAGCGGTTCCGGCGGATCGCGGCGGAGTTTCTGTCGCGCGAGATCGCTAGTCTGGAGTTGGTGGCGCTGTAGCGCTCCACGTGATCGCGTTAAACAGCATCGGGAACGTCGCGTGTGTCTGCCCGCGATGCTGCGGGTGGAATCCGAACAACACGATCCGCCCCTTGCCGTAGGTCACCGCCACCGCGGCGGCTTTGTGCGTCAGCTTGTCGGCGCCGTTGATCCACCCCGACAGCAGGATGTCGCGCGGTTCTTCCGGATACGACGCGAGCACCCAGCGCTGCATCTCGGAGCCGGGGACGGTGGTCTCGAATGCGATCGGCGCGTCGATGAACGCGGCGGTCTCGGACGGCATGCCGGCGGTCACGGGATGATCGCCCGCGATGTTGATCCGCACGAGCGAGCCGGGGACGGAGAAGTCGTCGGCCTTCACTTTTGCCAGCGCGTTGCGCACCGGGATGTTGAATTGCTCGATGACGTATTCGGAGCTGTGGCCGAGCGCGATGAGCGTTCCGCCTTCGCTCACGAACGTGCGCAGCGCCTCGGCGCCGGCGCTCCCGAGGCCGCCGCGATACTCCGGCGGGAGCTCGTCGACGTAGCGCATCGAGCCCTCTTCCGCTTTGCGCGTGCCGGTGGCGATCGCCTCCTTGTCGAGGTCGGGAAGGATGAACGCGTCGAGCGCGAGCGGCGACTTCACTTCATTCGGTCGCAACGACGCAGGCTTCAGGCCGTACTGATCGAGCAGCCAGCGCGTCCAGCCTTCATCGATCGAGCCGCCCCACGGATTGAAGATCGCGACGCGCGGTTTCTTCGCCAGCTTGTCGAGCTTGCGCGCGATCGAGTCGGCGGACGGCTTGATGCTCGTCACCGGCTCGGTGTGTGGCACAGACACTCCTGTCTGTGTCACGTGCTCGACCGTCACACCCATCGCCAGCGGCAGCGTCCACGTCGCGACGTCGTACGGCCGGAGAATTTCCTTTCCCGGCTGCAGCCGAACCTCGGGATAGCGTTGCGGTTCGAGCATCTCGGTGACGAACTTCGCGTACGGCTGTGCCATCGGAATCCAGTAGTCGCCGTTCGGCAGTTTCCGCATCGCGACTCCATGCTCGAGCAGCAGCGCGATCATCTTGTCTGCGGTGCCGCGATCGTGTTGCGCCGCTGGGATGCGATACGCCTCGCCCGGTTTCGCGCTCGCGATCGCGGCGCGGGCACGCGTGGCGAGATCGCGCTGGAGATCGACGCGGCGATCGGCGGCGGTCTCGAGCAAGGCGTCCGAGGCGATGCGCTCGTAGTCCATGATGTCGCGCATCCGCCAGACGCCGCCCTGCCACGGATGCGGGTGATTGATCGTCGCCTTGTAGTCGACCAGGCCTTTGGTGCCGCCGCGGAGCTCCGTCGATTCGACGCGTGCGGGCGAGGCGATCTTCGCTGACGCTGTTTCGAGAAGAAGGCCGGTGATGTTTTTCCACCATCCGGTGTTGCGCGTGCCGCCGAGCCAATAGGCGTCGAACGCGTAGCCGTAGATCAGACCCGGCTTGTTCGCCTGCTCGAGCCGGAACGCCATGTTCGAGCCGATGATGTTGACCTCGCGCCAGATCAGCGGATGGACGTCGGGATCGACCGGATCGGAGAACGGCGGGATGAACATACGCGGTCCGTCGATGCCCATCTGATGCTCGTCGACGAAGACCTGCGGATACCACTCGTGGTAGATCGCGCGGCTCATAGCGCGCGTTTCCACCTGCGTCAGCATGAACCAGTCGCGATTGTTGTCGTGGCCGACGTAGTGGTGATAAAGGCCCGGCAGCCGGCCCCCCTCGTACTTCGTGCCGAGGTATTTGCGGTACCAGTCGGTGACCATGATCTGGCCGTCGGGATTGAGCGACGGCACGAGCAGCAGCACGACGTTGTCGAGGCGGCGCTTCGTCTCGTCATCGTTCGCGGTGGCCAGCGTGTACGCCCACTCCATCGCCATCTGACTCGACGCGATCTCCGTCGAATGAATGTTGCAGGTGACGAGGACGATGCTCTTTCCCTCGCGCACGAGCGCGTCGACCTCGCCATCCGACAGCCCGGCCGGATCGGCGAGACGCTTCGCGATCTCCCTGATCCGCGGCAGGTTCTTCATGTTGGCCTCGGATGAGATGACGGCCATAATGAAGTCGTTCCCGAGGGTCGTCCGTCCGAGGTCTTCGATCTGCACGCGTGGAGACGCGGCGTCGAGCGCGCGGAAGTAGGAGACGATCTGTTTGTAATCCGCGAGCACGCGGTCGGCGCCGACTTCCATGCCGAGGAATTGCGTGGGAGTCTGGACGGCGAACAACGGAAGCGCGGCGAAAATGAAGGGGATGATCAGACGGCGCATGGGGGTGAATTAGATATGAAGCGGATCGCAATCGCACTGCTGTTTTTCGCCACGACGGCCTTCGGCGCGGACAGACATTTCATCGTTCTGCAACTCAACGACGTCTACAAGATCGAAGGACTGGAGAACGGCAACGTCGGCGGCCTGGCGCGCGTGCGCACGCTGCGCAAACAACTGTCGGCGGACGGCACGACCGTGGTGGTGATGCACGCGGGCGACCTCCTCTTTCCGTCGGTGATGAGCAAGTACCTCAACGGCGAGGCGATGGTGAGCGTGCTGAACATGCTCGACGGCGACCCGGCGAAGTTCGACGGCGCGATGTACGCCACGATCGGCAATCACGAGCTCGAGAAGTCCGATCCGATGTACGCCCTCGGGCGGATGGCGGAGTCGGATTTCCGCTGGGTGTCGTCGAACATCCGGTACTGCCGCGGCGGGAAATGCACGCAGACCTTCGGCGCGCGATTGAAAACCGTGACCAACGTCATCGAGGTCAAGGCCGCCGGGGTCGCGCTCGGCATCTTCGGCCTGACCACCGACAGCGGCCAGTCGGATTACTTCCAGGTCGATTTCGCCGATCAGACCGCGCGCTATGAGGCGGTGAAGAAAGCGATCGATCAGTTGAAGGCGGACGGCGCGGAGCTGATCGTCGGCCTCACGCATGAGGACATGGACGACGACGTCGCGCTGGCGACGAAGTTCCCGGAGATCGATTTCATCGCCGGCGGCCACGATCATCAATATCAGGAGAAGACGGTCGGCAAGACGAAGATCGCGAAGGGCGACGCCGACGCGAAGAGCGTGATCGTGTGGGACTTGGTCATGCCTGATGGCGGCAAGCCGAAGATCACGACGAAGCGCGTGATGGTCGACTCCTCGATCGCGAAGGACCCGGACGTCGACGCCGAGGTGCAGCGCTGGATGAAGGCGCTGGAGAAGAAGCTCGGGCCGAACGTGGAGATCGGCCAGACGAAGAACATGCTCGAGGGCGTGGAGCCGGCGGTGCGCGGACGCGAGACGGCGCTCGGCAATTTCCTCGCGGACGTCGCGCGCAACTGGATGCACGCGGACGTCGGACTGATGAACGGCGGCGGCATCCGCATCAACGACAACATCCCGCCCGGCCCGGTGCGCTCCTACGACATGGAGGGGATCTTCTACTACCCGAACAATCTCGTCTCGTTCCCGGTCACCGGCGAGCAGCTCCTCGGCATCCTCAACAACGGCGTGTCGCGCGCCGATGCGGGCGACGGCCGCTTCCTGCAGGTGTCGGGCATTCAGCTGCGCTATCGCGTCGTGAACGGGAAGGGCGAAGTGACGAGCGTGATGGTCAACGGCAAGCCGCTCGATCCGAAGGCGACCTACAACGTCGGCACGATCGACTACCTCTACAACTCCGGCCTCGGCGACGGCTTCACGCTGTTCGATCCGAAGAATCCGGACAAGCCGAAGCTCGCACCGCCGCCGAACGACCGGACGGTGTTCGATTTCCGCAAGGCGACCGAGGCCACGATCGCTGCGCTGCCGGAAAAGACGATCACGACGGCGATCGAAGGTAGGATCACGCGCGAATGAACCTCGCGCGCACCGTCGCCTGGCGCTATCTCCGCCGCCCCACCGATGCCCTCGTCTCCGCGGTCGGAATGGTCTCGATCCTCGGGCTGGTGATCGGCGTGATGGCGCTGGTGATCTCGATGGCGCTGATGACCGGCTATCGCCGCGATCTGCAGACGAAGCTCCTCGGCGGAAACGCGGAGATCTACGTCTACTCGGTCGGCGGTCCGATCACCGACACGTCGCAGCTCGTGCACACGCTGGAGACGACGCCCGGGATCGCCGAGGCGTCGCCGGTCGTCTTCAAGATCGCGCTGGTGACGACGGAGTCGAACGCGACCGGTTCCGAGGTCACGCTGAAAGGGATCGATCCGCAGCGCGCGAAAAACTCGCCGATGCTGGCGAAGGTCGTCGGTCCGCTGCAGAAGTTCGAGACCGCGGAAGGGGAGAACGGCGTCACGGTCGGGAAGTACATGGCGAAGAAGCTCGGCGTGACGAAGGGCTCGGCCATCAGCGTCACGGTGCCGGCCGATCGCGGCGGGACGTTCATGCCGCGCACGGCGACGTTCGTGGTGACGAACGTCTTCGACACCGGCTTCTACGAGTACGACGCGCGCTGGCTGTTCATCGACCTGCGCGAAGCGGAGCGGCTCACCGGCATGCCCGGCTCCGCGAACCTCGTCGAGGTGAAGCTCGCGCAGGGCGCGGTGATCGACAACGTGGTGCGCGACATCGATCAGCGCACCGAGCACCACTACGCGGTGAGCGACTGGCGCGATCTGAACAAGCCGCTCTTCTCGATGCTGAAAGTGCAGCAGATCGTGCTGTTCATCGTCATCGGGCTGATCGTCTTCGTCTCCACGTTCAACATCGTCTCGACGTTGATCATGACGGTGCACGAGAAGCGGAAGGAGATCGGCATCCTGACGTCGATGGGAGCGGAGCAGAAGACCGTGGCCCGGATCTTCGTCTGGTACGGCTCGATGGTCGGTTTCGCCGGCACCGGCACCGGCATCGCGATCGGGACGCTGGTCTGCTGGCTGATCACGCGCTTCAAGCTCGTGTCGTTCCCGCCCGAGATCGCCGAGGTCTACTTCGTGTCGTCGATCCCGTTCGTCACGCGCTGCCTCGATCTGGCGATCATCGCGGTGTTCTCGCTGGTGGTGTCGTTCGTGGCGACGATCGTGCCGTCGTATCGGGCGGCGCGGCTCAATCCGATTGAGGCGCTAAGGCACGAATAGGTCGCGCAGCGGAAGAGTCCAGCCGGGGACGACGGTGCCCGCGTCGAGCGAACCATCGATGTCGATGTGTGTCGATTCAACGAGCGAGCGGTGAAGGGCTGCGGTCTGGTTCCGGGGATTGATGACGATGACGATCCGAGTGCCTGCCTGCAACCAGTCACGTACTTTTTCGTCGACCTCGGTGTAGGTATCGCTCGGCGAGATCACTTCGACAGCCAGATCGGGCGGGCCTTCGAAATAGGATGTCCCCTCGGTCCAGCGCTCTTTGCGCACAAATGCCACATCGGGTGCCCGGACCGTGTCCGGGTTGCGTCGAATGACGAAACCACATTCGGCAATGATCGTTTCTCCCAGTCCGCGCTGCTCGGCGTATGTGCCCAGGCTGCGATCAATCTTCGAAGCGATCCGGCCGTGCTCCTTTCCAGCTGGCGACATTCTCCGTACCTCTCCGTCAACCAATTCGAGGCCGCTCGAATCGGGCATGCGAAACAGCTCCTCAGCGCTCATGAGCCTGGTCTCAATCGCCATGTGTTGATGCTACACCTGCTCGGTGGCGGGAATTGCTGTGACCGCCCGCCGCCACTGCACCAGCCCCAGCGTGCACGCGCCGATGAACGCCGCATACAGCACCGCCGTCGGGTACAGATGCTTGAAGATGAACATCGCGATGTAGAAGACGTCGACGACGATCCAGATGTACCAGTTCTCGATGTACTTCCTTGCCATGAGAAATTGCGCGAGGAGGCTGAACGAGGTCAGAGCGGAGTCGGCGAAGGGGAGAGGGTTATCCGTGAAGGTGCGGAAGACCAGTCCGAGGGCGACCGCGAATGCCGCGGCGAGGAGCGAGCCGGTGACGAGAATCCGCTTCGACGCCTTCGAGACGTGCAGATCGCCTTTGTCCTCGCCGCCGTGCAGCCATTCCCACCAGCCGTAGATCGAGATGGCGATGTAGATGAACTGCAGCCCCATGTCGGCGTAGAGCTTCGCGTGGTAGAAGACGACGATGTAGAGCGCGACGCCGATGATCGCGGTCGGCCACGACCAGATGTTCTCGACGGCGCTCAGGATCACGCTGATCAGCAGAATGCTGGCGGCGACGATCTCGATCGTGCTCACGACTGGCGCGGGCGCCACTCCTCGATCATCCGCATGAAGTCATCGAAGAGGTAGAACGAGTCGTGCGGGCCGGGCGCGGCCTCGGGGTGGTACTGCACGGCGACCACCGGCTCGCGTTTGTGGCGGAAGCCTTCGAGCGTCTGATCGTTGAGATTGATGTGGGTGTACTCGACGTCGTTCTCGCTGAGCGAATCGGGATCGACGGAGAAGCCGTGGTTCTGCGCGGTGATCTCGACGCGTCCGCTGCGGAGGTCCTTCACCGGGTGATTGCCGCCGCGGTGTCCGAACTTGAGCTTGTACGTCTTTCCGCCGAGGGCCAGGCCGAGGAGCTGGTGTCCGAGACAGATGCCGAAGATCGGGACCTTGCCGATCAGCTGGCGGATGTTCGCCTGCGCGTAGGTCACCGGCTCCGGATCGCCGGGACCGTTCGACAGCAGCACACCGTCGAACTTCTGATTGAGGATCTCCTGCGCGTGCGTCGTCGCGGGGTAGACCGTGACCTCGCAGTTCTGGCGCGTGAGCTGGCGGAGGATGTCGCGCTTGACGCCGAAGTCGTAGACGGCGATGCGGCGGCGCGCGCCGGGGGCGTTCTCGTCGAACGGGTAGGGGCGGAGGGCGGTGACGCGCTGCACGAGGTCGAGGCCGGACATCGACGGCGCGCGGCGAAGCTCGGCGACGATGTCTTCGACGCTCCGCTCGACCTCCGTCGTGATCATCCCGCGCATCGCCCCTTCGTTGCGGATGCGGCGGGTGAGGGCGCGCGTGTCGACGCCCTGAATCGCGCTGATGTTCGTCCGCGTGAAGTATTCGGCGAGCGACAACTCGGCGTGCGGATTCGACGGCTCGGCGATCGCGTCGCGCACGACGAAGCCGGCGATCTGCGGCGTCTCGCTCTGCTGCACGATCTTCTCGACGCCGTAGTTTCCGATGTGTGGATACGTCATCACCACGATCTGAAAGCGATACGACGGATCGGTGGCGATTTCCTGATAGCCGGTGAGCGAAGTGTTGAACACCACTTCGCCGATCGTGTTCGCGGAGGAGCCGAAGGACGAACCTTCGTAGACGGATCCATCTTCCAAGATTAGGCGGGCTGGAGGCATTGGGGCGGGATTATACTTTCCGCCATGCGCGCCCATTACGCACTCCTCGCTATTTGTGTATTCGTGTGTCTACCGGGAGTGGCACTCGCCCAGAGCGCCGATACCACCCCGCCCACCATCGCTGCTCTCGCTCCGTCGCCGAGTGAGATCTGGCCGGGGAATCACAAGATGGTTCCGGTCACGATCGACACGCTGGTGGTCGACGACACCGATCCCGCGCCGTTCGTGCACATCATCGGCGTCACGTCGGACGATCCGACCTTCATGGCGGAAGACGTCGAGATCACCGGCGATCTGTCGTTGAACGTGCGTGCGGAGAAGACGCAGAAGAACGGCCGGGTCTACGTGATCTACGTCGAAGCGCGCGATGCGAGCGGCAACACCTCGCTCGGCATGACGACGGTCCGGATCGGTCATACGACCGGGCACAACGCGCCGTTCTGAACGTGGGGCGGGTCCTCCTGACCCGCCGGGCGGGTTGAGAACCCGCCCCACGTAAGGTTTTGTTTCTCGACGTCCGTAATTATTCCAAAACAAATAACTTACGTCGACTGAGAGCTTTCCTTACCTAATCGCGAAGTTGATTTACAGCGACAAAAATGGAGCGCATACTTTCCTTCATGCGCGTCCATTCAGCAGTCCTCGCTTTGCTTTTGCTTTGTTCGGCGACTGCCGCCTCCGCAGATTCGCTCGATCGCATCTCGCCGCAGTCGATCTATGCCTTCAACCCCGAGGTCTTCATCAAGCTCTTCGGCACCGGTCTGGCCGGCAGCGTCTCGACGCAGGTGCAGTACACAGGGGCCAACGGCACCTTCCTCGTCGAGGCGAGCAACGCCACCAGCTCGCAGATCGAGGTCTGGGTCCCGCTCGACGTCACCTCGAATCCGGGCCGTTACGCGGTCAGTGTCATCGCCACCGATGCCACCGCCGTGCGAACGATCGGGCCGATCTACCTCGACGTCGTCGAGCAGGTGATCGAGGGAGACCCGCTGCTCAACGTCCCGGAGATCGTGCTCGCGGAAGCGACATCGTCCGAGGGCGCGGTCGTGACTTTCGATGTCACGGCGCAGAGCCAGGGCGGCACGGGCCTCGTGGTGAACTGCAATCACCAGTCGGGTGGCGTCTACGCAATCGGCACGACCACCGTCAGCTGCACCGCGACCGACAGCATCGGTTCTTCGTCCGCCTCGTTCCTCGTCGTCGTCAGCGATAGCGGCAGGCCGGTGCTCAACCTGCCGGGTGACATCTCGTCGGCCGATCCGGTGGTGACCTGGACCGCGACCGCGACCGACGTCATCGACGGTCCGCTCACGGTCTTCTGCTTCCCGGCATCGGGATCGACGTTCGCGACCGGCCAGACGACGGTGCGGTGCAACGCGACCGACTTCAGCGCCAACACGACGTCCGGCACGTTCATCGTCACCGTAACGGGTGGCCTGCCGACACTCACTCTTCCTGACGACATCACGGTCGAGGCCACGAGCCCGGCCGGGACGCCCGTCACCTTCACAGCTACAGCGACGGACGGTGTGGTCACTTGCACGCCGCCCTCAGGGTCCTCGTTCCCGCTCGGTACCACCACGGTGAATTGCACGGCGACGAACACGGTCGGCTCCATCAGCGGAAGCTTCACCGTGACCGTCGTCGACACGACGCCGCCCGACATCCTTCGCCTGACTGCGAATCCCGCGTCGCTCTGGCCGCCCGATCACAAGATGGTCCTGGTGACCGTCACTGCTCAGGTGGTCGACAACGGCGACGCGAATCCGCTGGTGCACATCATCTCGGTCTCCTCCAACCAGCCGGTCGACGGTACGGGCGATGGAGACACGTCACCCGATTGGGAGATCACCGGTCCGCTGACCGTGAACCTCCGCGCCGAGCGCGCCAACAACCAGGACCGCAAGTACACGATCACCGTCGAAGCGGTCGACGCGAGCGGCAACACGACGCAGTCGTCGGTCGAGGTGAAGGTCACGGCGAATAAAGGCCGCGCAGTCCGATAAGTGAGAGACAGCGGTTGAGCTGTTGGGCGATTCAGCTCAACAGCTCAACCGCTCAATCACTCAAAAGCCTTGGTCTCGATGCTCGCCGAACGTGCGCTTGAGCGTCGACACGATCTCGCCGACCGTGCAGTCGTTGCGCACCGCGTCGACGATCAACGGCATCAGGTTCGCGTCGCCCTGGGCTCCGTCGTGCAGCGCGGCGAGCGCCTGCTGCCAGTCGTGCGTGCGCCGCGAGCGGAACGCCTGCAGGCGTGCGACCTGGTCGCGCTCCACGCTCTCGTCGATGACCAGCGTCGGCAGCGTGGTGCCGCCCGACTCCTGGAACTCGTTCACGCCGACGACGATGGTCCGCTTCTCCTCCAGCGCGCGCTGCGCCTGGTAGGCGGAGTCCCCGATCTCGTGCTGCATGAAGCCCGACTCGATCGAGGCCATCGCGCCGCCCATCGATTCGATCCGCGCGATCAGCTCCCGCGCGCCGCGCTCGATCTCCAGCGTCAGTGACTCGACGGCATACGAGCCGGCGAAGGGATCGGCGGAGCTCGTGATGCCGGTCTCGTGGGCGAGGATCTGCTGCGTCCGCAGCGCGATCTTCGCCGCTTCTTCCGTCGGCAGGGCGAGCGCTTCGTCGCGGCCGTTGGTATGCAGCGACTGGCAGCCGCCGAGCACCGCGGCCATCGCCTGGTAGGCGACGCGGATCACGTTGTTCTCCGGCTGCTGCGCGGTGAGCGTCGAGCCTGCGGTCTGCGCATGGAATCTGAGCGCCAGCGAGCGCGCGTCCTTCGGGTCGTAGCGCTCCTTCATCAGCTTCGCCCAGAGCTTGCGCGCGGCGCGGAACTTCGCGATCTCCTCGATGAAGTCGTTGTGCGCGTTGAAGAAGAACGACATGCGCGGCGCGAAGGTGTCGACGTCGAGCCCGCGCTCCACCGCCGCCTGCACGTACTGCAGTCCGTTGGCGAGCGTGAAGGCCACTTCCTGCACCGCCGTCGATCCCGCTTCGCGGATGTGGTAGCCGGAGACGGAGATGGTGTTCCAGCGCGGCACTTCCTTCGCGCAGAACTCGAAGATGTCGGTCACGATCCGCATCGACGGCGCGGGAGGGAAGATGTAGGTCCCGCGCGCGGCGTACTCCTTGAGGATGTCGTTCTGGATCGTCCCGGAGAGTTTCGACCACTCCACGCCGCGCCGCTCGGCGACGACGAGCAGCAGCGACAACAGGATCGACGCCGGCGCGTTGATGGTCATGGAGATCGACACTTTGTCGAGCGGGATCTGCTCGAGGAGCAGCTCCATGTCCTCGATCGAATCGATGGCCACGCCGACCTTGCCGACCTCGCCGCGCGCGAGCGTGTCGTCCGAGTCCATGCCGATCTGCGTCGGCAGATCGAAGGCGACGGAAAGCCCGGTCGTGCCGCGCTCGAGGAGGTAGCGATAACGCTTGTTCGACTCCGTCGCGGTGGAGAAGCCGGCGTACTGCCGCATCGTCCAGAGCTTGCCGCGGTACATCGAAGCCTGCGGTCCGCGCGTGTAGGGGAAGCGTCCCGGTTCACCGAGGTCGGAAGCCGGATCGAAGCCGCGATCGCGGAGCGATGAAGCGTCGAACGCGACCGGGATTTCGATGCCGGAAGTGGTTTTGATGGAATCGCTCATTACGCGCGGTACTTTACCCCGCAACGTGGCCGGCTTGCCCCGAGCGAAGTCGAGGGGCCAGCGAAACGCGCCGCGCTGCATGTGCCTGGAACGCAGAACCTGCAAACTGCGTCACACGCGCGATTTGCCGCGGCGCCGTCGGTTGGTGCCTCGACTTCGCTCGGCACAAGCTGCAACGCCCGCAACGTGGCCGGCTTGCCCCGAGCGAAGTCGACGGGCCAGCGAAACGCGCCGCGCTGCATGTGCCTGGAACGCAGAACCTGCAAACCGCGTCACACGCGCGATTTGCCGCGGCGCCATCGGGTTGGTGCCTCGACTTCGCTCGGCACAAGCTGCAACGCCCGCAACGTATAATTCAGCCCCTTTCATGGGCGTCAGCGGAAACCTGAAAACAATGCTCCCCGGAGACCTGCTCCAATGGCTCAGCCTTGGGCAGAAGACCGGTACGCTCATGGTCTCGAACAAGGCCGTGGAGAAGAAAATCTTCTTCAAATCGGGCCGCGTGATCTCCTCCGCCTCGAACGATCCGCGCGAGTACCTCGGGCAGTTCCTGATGTCGCACGGCTACCTCAGCGAGCCGGAGCTGACGAAGGCCATGGAGGTCCAGCGCCAGTCCGGCATGCTCCTCGGCAAGATCCTGGTGATGATCGAGGTCATCAGCGAAGAAGAGCTGGTGCGCCTGATGCGGCTCAAGGCGGAGGAGGAGATCTACGACATCTTCCTCTGGACCGAGGGCGATTTTCAGTTCCTCGACGACGAGCTGCCGAAGCAGGAGCTGATCCCGCTGATGGTCGACGTCACCGGCATCATCATGGAAGGGACGCGTCGCGTCGATGAGTGGATGCGCATCCGCGAGATCATCCCGAACGAGGTAGTCGTGCCGGTGCTGGAGAAGCCGATCCCGGACGACGTCGACCTGGAGGACGTGCAGGAGCCGGTGGTGCGCGCGATCGACGGCAAGCGGACGATCGCCGACATCGTGCTGGAGAGTCGTTCGTCCGCGTTCCGTGTTTCAGAGACGCTCTGCGCGCTGGCGCGCGAGGGGTTCGTCCGCTTCGTCGATCCGAGCGCGCAGAAGGCCGCGGCGGTCGCGGCGGAGGCGCAGGCGAACATCACGCCGCCGTTCGGCATCGGTGCGACGGAGGATGACGAGATCACGTCGATGCTCGGCCGCGCCCAGCAGGCGATCCGCGGCGGCGATTTCGAGAAGGCGCAACGCCTGCTGAAGGCGGCGCAGAACCTAGATCCGAATCACGCCAAAGTGCGCACGGCGATCAAAGCGGCGGAGACGCTGATCATCAACGAGCTGCGCCGCGACGGCCTGCTCGACAACAAGGTCCCGCGCGTGGCGCGCTCGTTCGACGAGATCACCACGATGAACTTCACGCCGAACGAGGGCTTCATCCTCTCGCGCATCAACGGCCAGTGGGACATCGGCTCGTTGATCAAGATCAGCCCGATCCGCGAGACCGACGCGCTGCTGATCTTTCACAAGCTGTGGAAAGACGGGATCATCGCGCTCGCTTAGCGCAAGCCGACTTTCGTCCGCACCTTCATCTCCAGCGCGTTCATCTCCCCATCGTCCGTCTCGTGGTCGTAGCCCATCGAGTGCAGGATGCCGTGCAGGATGAGGTAGCGCACCTCGGTCGCGAGCGAATGCTGCTCGTCGCGAGCCTGACGGCGCGCCTGTTCGAGCGAGATCACGATGTCGCCGAGGTGCGTCGGCTCGTCGCCGGGGAAGGTGAGGACGTCGGTCGTCTTGTCCTTGCGGCGGAACTCGCGATTGAGCTTGCGCATCGTGGCGTCGTCGACAAACGCGATGGCCAGGTCCTCGGCGTCGGTCTTCAGCTGGCGCAGCACGCGGCGCGCGAACGCGGCGATGTCGCGCTTCGGGAAGCGCGGCACGCTGCCGGTGATGTCGATGGCGATCACGCCTGCGGCGGCTCCGCTTCCTTCAGCTCGCGATCGATCTTGTCGTAGGCGATGACGATCTTGGAGACGAGCGGGTGGCGGACGACGTCGCGCTCGTTGAAGTCGAAGAACTTGATCCCTTCGACGTGGCTGAGGATGTTGCGCACCTCGCGCAGTCCCGACTTCTTGCCGGTCGGCAGATCGACCTGCGTGACGTCGCCGGTGACGACGCACTTCGAACCGAAACCGAGGCGGGTGAGGAACATCTTCATCTGCTCCGGCGTCGTGTTCTGCGCCTCGTCGAGGATGATGAACGAGTCGTTGAGCGTGCGTCCGCGCATGAAGGCGAGCGGCGCGATCTCGATCACGCTGCGCTCCATCATCTTCTCCACCTTCTCGAAGCCGATGATGTCGTAGAGCGAGTCGTAGAGCGGGCGGAGGTAGGGGTTGACCTTCTCCGCGATGTCGCCGGGGAGGAAGCCGAGGCGCTCGCCCGCTTCGACCGCGGGGCGGCAGAGGATGATCCGCTTGATCGACTTCTCCGCCAGCGCGGCCGCGGCGGCGGCGACGGCGAGGAACGTCTTGCCGGTGCCGGCTGGCCCGATGGCGAAGACGATGTCGAACTCCTGCACCGCCTGCAGGTAGAGCTTCTGCGCCAGGTTGCGCGGCGTGACGACGCGCTTGAGCGACGCGCCGAGCGAGTCGTCGGTGAAGAAGTCGACGACGTTCAGGTCGGGCTTGTCGCGCAGGACGCGCATGCCGGTGTTGATGTCGGAGCGCTTGAGCGGATAGCCCTGGCGGATGAGCTGCTGCAGCTCGCCGAGCAGTTTCTCGACCACCGCCACCGTCTCGGCCGTCCCCTGCACCGTCATCTCGTTGCCGCGCGACGAGATCTTCACGCCGAACTCGTCCTCCAGCATGCGCAGGTTTTCATCGTGATGGCCGAAGAGGGTGTGGGTTTGCTGTTCGTCGAGCGTAAGTTCCATTCAGTTCAGATCCTCTGGTTCTCAAACAGACTAATCCAGACTTCGCCGTATTCGACGCGTCTGGCCGGTTGAACGGTGAAAGGTTCGTGCCGCCTGCGGTGCTCGATGGCGTAGAACGCCGCGTGTGCATCGATCGCCGACCGCAGCTCGTCGTATTGCGCGTAGTCGTACGGCGGATCGGCGTAGGCGAGGTCGAAAACGCGGTCGCCGAGGCGCGCGATTCCGGCGATCACGTCAGCGGTCATCGTGGTGATGTTCGCCTCGAATTCCTTCGCCAGCGTCTCGATCGCCTCGCAGTTTTTCCGCGAGCTGTCGATGGCCAGCGACGACTCCGCGCCGCGCGAGACCGCCTCGAACGAGAAGATGCCGCTGCCGGCGAAGAGGTCGAGGAACGTCGCTCCGTCGATGCGTGGGGCGACGATGTTGAAGAACGCCTGGCGTGCGCGTTCGGACGTGGGACGCACTTCGCGCGGCGGCACCGGGACGCGGCGTCCGCGCAGAGAGCCTGCTGTCACCCGGAGCGTCGCCATCAGTTCGCGGGCGCAGCACCGATGAAGTAGTTGTAGAGGTCCTTTTTCCCCACGTAAATCGTCGTCGGATCGGTCGTGCAGTGCAGCACGACGATGTTCGAGTCGGCGATGACCCGCACGACCTTCCACGTCTTCTTGTCGTCTCCCACCAGCTCGTCGCCGACCTGCGGATCGTAGCCGGCGACCGTGTTCGTCACCGTCCGATCCTCCGACATTGCGCGCAGCAGGTCCTGCAGCGGCAGCACCTGATCCTGCAACGGCTTCGGAATGGCGTTCGTCGGATCGAAACGTCGCTCCACGAACCTGCCGTCGTCGGCGTACACGCGCAACTGCGCGCTCGCCGTGCCGGTTGCGGGGGCGAGCTCGCCCTGCCGCACCTGCTCGAGGCCCGACGCGTTGACCGCTTTGCGATACGCGGCGAGCGCGTCGGCGGGAATGATCATCTTCTTCCGGATCAGGCCCCCGGCGCCGTTCATCGAGATGACGACGAGGCCTCCCTCGAAGATCGAGACGCGCTGTTCGATCGGACCGCTGAACGCGCGAAAGTCGACGAAGGGACGAGGGAGATGGCCGTCGATGAGCTGCGAACCGAGCGCCTGCCTCGTGCCGACCAGCTCCGGGATCTCGTATTTCTTCAGCCGCTTCGCCTGCGCCTGCGGGAGGGGGACGGCCATCGCGCCGCCGGGAGGTGCAACGTCGACCTGGCTGATGTCGTGAGGGGTGGTCTGTGCGGCGGCAATGGACGCCGCAAGCAGCACAGGACCGGCCAGAAAGTGCCTCAAGGTTCGGGTCTCTGTTCCTTAAGGTACTTCAACGCGATCTCGCGGGCAAAAGTACGCGCATCGTCCGCCGGAATCTCCCCGTTGAACACCGCTTCGCGCGTCCGCTCCAGCGCCTTCGCCACGTGCGGTCCGCCCGGCACCTCGAGGTCGTTGCCGCGCAGCGGAAGCTTGAAGCTCTGGAACTCCTGGAATCGCGCCAGCCGGCGTGCTTCCTCCGGCTCGTGCGCGCCGATGAGGCTGAGCACCTCGGGTGTCGCGCTCTTGTACAGGCGAAAGCGCTGCCGGTCCGTGCGCGCCGAGGCCAGTGCCTCCTCGAAGCGCTCGAGGTCGTAGACGATGTGCAGCGTGTTGCGCGCGCGCTTCTGCGAGAAGCCAGAGCCTTCGAGCCGCGAGATCGCCTCCGAATCGCCGCGCAGCATGATGCCGGTGTAGAGGACGTAGCGGTCGAGCGACGGATCGCTCTCGATGATGCGCCCGACGTCCTCGAGCTGCGCGCTGACGTCGCTCTGCGGCGGACCGAAAAGCGCATCGAGCGCACCGCTCCGGCGAAGCTCGGTCACGACGCGCGGCGAGGACTCTTCATCCATCGCCAGGAACAGCTCGCGCCATAATCGCTCCTTCGACACCGTCTCGAACGCGCCGCTGGCGATCGCCTCGGCCACCAGCTCGAACGTCTTCGCCTCGAGCGTGAAGCCGAGTCGCGTGGCGAGGCGGATGGCGCGGAAGATCCGCGTCGGATCGTCGATGAAGCTCTTGTCGTGCAGGACGCGGATCAGCCGCTCGCCGAGATCGCGCTCGCCGTTCGCCGGATCGTGCAGCGAGCCGTCGCGCAGATCCATCGCGATCGCATTGATCGAGAAATCGCGCCGCATCAGATCGTCCTTCAGCTTTCCCTCGGTGACCGTCGGCAATGCGCCGGGCGCGCGATAGCGCTCCTTGCGTGCCGTGGCGATGTCGATCTCGGGGAAGCCGTCGGCCGTCACCTTGTACGTGAGGAATTGCGGGAACGAGCGCACGCGGCCTTCGACTTTGCGGGCCAGCGCGCGGGCGAGGACCGGAGCGCCGTCTTCGAGCGTCAGGTCGATGTCGATGACCTGGCGTCCGAGGAGCAGATCGCGGACGGGACCGCCGACGAGGAAGGGGCGGCAGCCCTTTTCGGCTGCGACCTCCTTGACCATTTCGATCGCGCGACGTTGCGGGTTGGGGAGTTCGGGGAGCGCGGTCATGTGGTCAGGTTCTCGTAGATGTGTCCAAGCACACGGAGGCGTTGCCTGATACGAAACTTCGACGCGGTTTGTCGTGCCGCGCTGATTTTGGGGTTCGCCACCTCTGGCTTGAACAGGGCGGCTAGTATCGCATGAACGAGCTCGTTCGGATCGCGCGTCGGAACTAGTACTCCGGTGCGTCCCTGCTCGCATCGCTGGACGTTGATCGGAGTCCGCGTGGCGACCACCGGCAGGCCCACGACGAGTGCCTCCGCGGTAAGGCCGTCGAAATCGTCCTCTTCGACCGCAGGATCAATCCACGCAGAGAGTTGCGCGAGCTCGCCGGGCGCCGGCTGATGTGTAAATAAGTGCCAGTTGATGTCGTCGCGGAAGCGCTGCATGCGGGCCATCGCCTGTGCGATCGAGTTGCGCACCGAGGGCCGGTCAATCGACCCGATGACGATGGAGTTTTGTGCGTTTTGGCCGACATCAAAATAACCGTCGTCGACCGCCTCGGGGAGGAGCGTGAATTCGTCGTTTTCCACCGGCGCGAGCGCGTATTCGGGCTCGCGCGGCGAGCGGAACGCGAAGCGAGGTTTGCGGACGATTCCGCTCGCGACGTACGGGACGGGGAAGCCGACGAAGAGGTCGCGCGGCAACTCGCGAGGGCCGTAAACGTGGACGACGTCGAAGCCGGCCGCGTCCTTCGCGCTTTCGATCAACTCCGCGTTGAGCGCGTTCGCGTCGAGTCGCTGCGATTTCCGCTCGTACGATGAAGCGCCGGGGAGGAGCAGTTGCGCGATGCGCATCAGAGAGTTGCGCATTGTAGAATGACTCGTTACGCGCCAATGAGTCAGACCGTCGGCGTCTACAGCGATCGGAGCGATCTCACCGCTGCGCTTCGACAGAAGTGCCCGGGGAGGTCCTTCTCCAGCGACTCCGACCGGGAGATCGCGCGCATCGTCATCCTCGATGCCGATCAGTCCGCTCTCTTCGACAACCCGCCGCGCAAGAGCCTCGTGCGCATCATCCTCGGCAATCACGAGCAGCGCCGGCACGGCGAGCTGGTGATCGACCGCGAATCGTTCGTGGCCAGTCCCGCCGGCTATCTCGATTTCGCCACCGACCTCGCGGATGCCGCCATTCACGCCGCGCAGCTCGAGGCGGAAGTCGGTTACCTGACGCAGATCCACGAGCTGATGTCGATGGTCGAGGCGAAGGAAGTCTCCGAGCGGATCACGCGCACGGTGCTGAACATCCTCGGCTTCGCGCGCGCCACGCTCTTCCTGCACGACCCGCGGCTCGAGCGCTACGTCGTCAGCTTCAGCAACGACACGAACTATCACGAGACCGGCGAGTTCCTCCCCGGCATTCCTCCCGATCTCCTGCAGCGTGCGTTGTCCTCGGGGCGCTTCATCGCCCTCGACCGCGAGGCGGGGATGATCGTCCTGCCGCTGCAGTTCGAGCAGGACCTGATCGGCGTGATCAAGGTGCCGATCGGTCCGACCGACGAGATCGATCAGGAGACGAGCAGCAACGTCTCGCGCTACCTGACCGCGGTCACCGGCGTCCTCGGCAACATCTATCAACTGACGCGCAGCCGCGACCTGGCGATGCGCGACGACCTGACCAAGGCCTTCAACCGCCGCTTCTTCGAGTCGTACCTCGACGAGGAGATCGAGCGCGCGCGCCGCTACGGATCGGTCTTCAGCATCATCTTCCTCGACCTCGACGACCTGAAGATGGTCAACAACTTCTACGGCCATCTGACCGGGTCGCGCACGCTGCAGGAAGTGGCGAAGCGGATCCTCAGCGCCGTGCGCGGCATCGACAAGGTCGTCCGCTTCGGCGGCGACGAGTTCTGCATCATCCTGCCGCAGACCGACTCCGATCAGGCCATGCTGGTGGCGAACCGGGTGAAGAAGTCGATGACCGCCAGCGCCTTCAAGCTCGATCCCGGCGTCGAGATCTCCATCACCGCCAGCTTCGGCATCGCCACGTATCCGACCCACGGCATCACCAAGGACGCGCTCATCCGCCAGGCCGACGCCGCGATGTATCGCGTGAAGGCGACGACGAAGAACGCGGTCGGCGTAGCGACGGTCGAAGACGCGACGAAGCCGGCGGCGTTTTAAAAATCACCCGTTGTCTATTTCAGATGAGCGCTTCTGTATTCGAAATCAGGCGTCGTCTATTTGAAATGGCCGCTTCAGTATTCAAAATGACGCGTCGTCTATTTCGCATGACCGCTTTCTGTATTCAAATTGACGCGCCATCTATTTCCGATCATCACTTCGGTATTGAAGATCACGCCTTCTGATTCGCAAATCACGAGTCTTGATTTGAAATACAGACGTCGTCATTTCGAAAACAAGTGACCCAGCAACCATGTCCGACGAAAACTTAAGCATTCAGGGCGCTCTCGAAGAAACGACCGTCCCCGATCTCTTCCGCACGCTCGTGCGGAGCGGCGAGACCGGCATCGTCTCGCTCGAGACCGACGGCCGCAACGACACGATCTACTTCCAGGACGGCCACATCGTCTACGCCGCGAGCAGCGACCCCGACATGGGGCTCGCCGAGACCCTGCTGCGGAGCGGCGAGCTCAATCTGCAGCAGTACGAGCAGGCGATGGAGCGGCTCGTCGTCTCGCGGCGCATCGGAGCGCTCCTCTGCGAGCTCGGATTTCTGCAGCCCGACGAGCTGACCCGCGCCATCGAGCGCCAGGCGAGCGCGATCATCCTGAACGCGATGGAGTATCGCAACGGCAATTACACCGTCGAGTTCACGACCGAGTTCGCAACGGAGATCGTCACCCTCCCGCTGGCGACGGAACGGCTGATGCTCGACGGCGTCCGTCATATCGAGCACTGGTCGCTGATCTGGCGCGGCCTCGCGCGTCACGACCGGATGCTCGAGCAGGTGCCGGGCGCCGACATGCGCGCCTACAACCTCGAGCTCGGCGACGACGAGAACCTTATCCTCTCGCTCCTCACCGAGCCGCAGACCGTCGAGCAGCTCTGCGCGCGCAGCTATCTCACGAACTTCGTCACCTGCCGCACGCTCTGGGGCCTCCTCTCCGTGAACCTCGTGCAGGACGCGGCGGGGGAGGAGATGTTCGAGAAGCGCGCCGCCGTGGAGAGCGAGTACGAGCTCGAGGAGCAGGTCGAGAAATACAACCGTCTCTTCCAGACGATCTTCGCCAAAGTCTTCCAGCGCATCGGCGATCACACCTATGACTTCATGGATCGCGTGCTCCTGCACATCGCCCCCGAGACGATGCCGTATCTCTCCGGCATGACTCTGGTGAACGAGGCGCGCATCGATTTCGATCAGCTCTTCAACAACCTCATCTCCAGCGGCTCGCACGACCACGCCACGGTGGTGCAGAACGTCCTCAACGAGCTGCTCTACGGCTGGATCCTCGAGATCAAAGCTGAGTTCGGTCCGGAGGCGGAGGCGGAAGTCGTTCAGCTGGCGAATCGTTTAAAATAACGCACGTCCATGCGGAAGCTCCTGATCCCGATTCTCCTGTTGACTGCCTGTGTGTCGTCCGCCCCCGCGAAGGCCCCGAACGACCATGAGTGGAACCTGATCGACGCCGATTACCAGTGGCTGCAGACGCTGCGGAAGGCGCAGCCGGTGCCGCCGCCGAACGCGTCGCGCAAGCAGCAGATCGAGACGCTGCTGACGAATCACTCGAAGATCGAGCCGACGTACGTCGCGTTCATCGACAAGCTCGACGAGTACTACCGCCGCACCGCCGACCCGCGCGCCGCCGCGATGTTCGCCCGCGAGAAGATGGCCCTGGGCGACGAGTACATGAACGTCCTCTCGCGCTACGACCGGGCCATCGAGCTCTATCGCGAAGCGCTGCGTTACGAGCCGCAGAATCCCGACGCGCTGCGCAAGGCGGGGGAGGCGGAACAGCGCCGCTTCGTGTCGATGACCTCCTTCGCCGTGGTGAAAACGGGGATGAAGGAAGACGACGTGCAGAAGCTCGTCGGGATGCCGCGCGAGGACTGGATCAAGCAGGTCGTGCAGAACAACCGTGTTTACGCGGTCTGGATTTATCCGAAATCGGACGGCGGCGCCTCGGCTGTCTACTTTGACAATGGCGTCGTCTATCACACAAACTGGAATGCGGCTGCACCGCAGGCAAAGTGACGGGAGGACGGGCAATGCCTGAAGAAACCACGATCCACGACGATCAATCCCACTACGAAATCTCACTGACGGCCGGCCAGGCGTTTCTCGCCTTCGTGCTGATGCTGTTGTCGCTCGCCGCCTCGTTCGGCTTCGGTCTGATGATCGGCAAAGGCCAGGACGGCGACCGCCTGGTGGTCCGCAAGGAGCCCGCGGTGATCACCGAGGCGAGCGCGCTGCCGAAGAAGAACGACGGACGGATCGTCGAGCTCGGCGTCACCGCGGAAGACTTCAAGGAGACGACCACCGCTCCGGTACCGGCGACCGAATCGGTGCCTCCTTCGACGATCACCGAGGTCGCTCCTGCTCCTGTCGTCGAAGCCGCGCCGCCCGCTCCCGTCCCCGTTGCCGCCGCCTCCACCCAGCCGGTCTACGCGCAGCTCCTCTCGAGCTCCGATCAGAAGACGGCCGAGGTGCTCGCGGCGAAATTGATCGGCGGCGGATTCAACGGTGCGTACGTCGATCGCAGCACGAACGAGAAGGGACCGGTCTTCCGCGTCCGCGTGAAGTTCCCGTCCGAGGCCGAGGCGCGCGCGGCGGAACCGAAGCTGAAGGAATTCGCGAAGGACGTCTGGATCGTCAAGTAAAGTGCTGAGTGCCTGGGTGCCGCGTGCCTGACAAACGAACGACCACCCCTCAGCTCGAAGAACTGCGCACCGCCTCCGCGAAGAAGCGGACGCACGTCGACCCGACGCACATCCTCGACAAGGCGATTTACCAGCTCTGGGACACGATCAACGACCTCGATCAGATCCAGCCCGAGCGCGTCGAGCATTACCGCGTCTCGATCTTCGGCAGCTCGCGCATCCGCACCGGCGATCCGATCTACGAAGAGGTGAAGAAGCTCAGCGCCGAGCTCGCGCGGATGGGCGTCGACATCGTCACCGGCGGCGGGCCGGGACTGATGGAAGCAGCGAATGCCGGAGCGGTCGAAGGGCAGGTCGAGAGTCACGCCCGCTCCTTCGGCCTGGCCATCCATCTGCCGAACGAAGAAGGGGCCAACCCCTTCGTCAACAAGGTCTTCCGTCACCGGACGTTCTTCTCGCGGCTGCACCACTTCGTGCGGCTGTCGTCGGCATTCATCGTCATGCCGGGAGGGATCGGAACCGCGCTGGAGCTGTTCATGGTGTGGCAGCTGCTGCAGGTCAAGCACGTCACCGAGCACCCGCTCATCCTCGTCGGTACAATGTGGACCGGTTTGATCGACTGGATCAAAGGGACGATGGTGGAGCGGGGTCTGGTCGGTCTCAGCGATCTCGACGCGGTGTCCATCGTCTCCTCATCGGATGAGGCGATTCCGATCATCCGGGCGTCATACGAGCGCTTCAAACAGGAGAAGCAGAATGCCGAGTCAGGAAGAAGTACTTGAAGCGCTGAAGCAGGTCCGATTCCCCGGTCTGTCGCGCGACATCGTTTCATTCGGATTCATTCACGACCTTCGCGTCGACGACGGCAGCGTCATCTTCACCGTCCGTTTCCAGACCGAGAACCCGGCCGTCGGCCAGCAGATCGCGCGCGATGCGGAGGCCGCGGTGCGCGCCCTCCCCGGCGTGACGAACGTGCACGTCTCGCTCGACATCGGCGCGCGCCAGCAGAGCGCCGCACCGGCGGGACAGGGCGGCATCCTCCCCGGCGTGAAGTACAAGATCGCTGTCGCATCGGGAAAGGGGGGCGTCGGCAAATCGACCGTCTCGACGAATCTCGCGCTCGCGCTGCGGACGCTCGGCTACACGGTCGGGCTGCTCGACGCCGACATCTATGGCCCGTCGCAGCAGATGATGCTCGGGATCGAAGGACGTCCGCAGATCGATGAGTCGGACGAGAAGATCATGCCGATGGAGAACCACGGCATCAAGACGATGTCGCTCGGCCTGATCACCGATCCCGACACGCCGGTCATCTGGCGCGGGCCGATGGTGATGAAGGCGCTCGACCAGTTCCTCACCGACGTGAAGTGGGGCGAGCTCGATTTCATGATCATCGACCTCCCGCCCGGCACCGGCGACGCGCAGCTGACCATGACGCAGAAGGTGCCGCTGACCGGCGCGGTGGTGGTGACGACGCCGCAGGACGTGGCGCTGATCGACGCGCGCAAAGGCCTGGCGATGTTCCGCAAGGTCAACGTGCCGGTGATCGGCATCGTCGAGAACATGAGCTACTTCATCTGCCGCCACTGCGGCGAGCGGGAAGAGATCTTCGGCCACGGCGGCGGACGCAAGACGGCCGAAATGCTCGGCGTCCCGTTCCTCGGCGAAGTACCGCTCGATCCGAAGGTGGTCGTCGGCGGCGACAGCGGCGAGCCGATCGTGATTGCCGCGCCGGAGTCGACGGCGGCCGAAGCGTTCCGCGACCTGGCGAGGTCGGTGGTGAAGCAGATCGAGAACGGGACGATCGGGCATACGCACGATCACGACCACGATCATCATCACGATCACGATCACGCGCACGCACATTGAGGGAGTCGACCCCAACTGCTATCTTCCGGTCGCCATGATCAACAAACTCGTCGCCTCCGCGGAGGAGGCGGTCAAGGACATCAACGACGGTTCCACCCTCGTCGTCGGCGGCTTCGGGCTCTGCGGGATTCCTGAAAATCTGATCAACGCGCTGGTGAAATCGGGCGCGAAGAATCTGACCTGCGTCTCGAACAACGCCGGCGTCGATGACTGGGGTCTCGGCCTCCTGCTGCAGACGAAACAGATCCGCAAGATGGTCTCGTCGTACGTCGGCGAGAACGCGGAGTTCGAGCGGCAGTACCTCGCGGGGGAGCTCGAAGTGGAGTTCTGTCCGCAGGGGACGCTCGCCGAACGGATGCGCGCGGGCGGCGCCGGCATCCCGGCGTTCTTCACTCCCGCCGGCTACGGCACGATCGTCGCCGAGGGGAAAGAGACGCGCGAATTCGACGGGAAGATGTACGTGATGGAGCGCGGCATCGTCGGCGACTTCTCGCTCGTCGCCGCGTGGAAGGGCGACCGCCTCGGCAACCTGGTGTTCCGCAAGAGCGCGCGCAACTTCAATCCGATGGCGGCGACGGCAGGAAAGATCTGCATCGCCGAGGTCGAAGAGCTGGTGGAAGTCGGCGAGCTCGATCCCGACACCATCCACACGCCCGGCATCTTCGTGCACCGCCTCGTCGTCGCGCCGCGCGTGAAGCGCATCGAGCAGCGCACCGTGCGAAAGGGATAACCGATGCCACTGAACCGCGAACAGATCGTCCGCCGCGCGGCGCAGGAACTGCGCGACGGCTACTACGTGAACCTCGGGATCGGCATGCCGACGCTCGTCGCCAACTGCATCCCCGAGGGCATGGACGTCATTCTGCAATCGGAGAACGGCATCCTCGGACTCGGACCGTTTCCGCGCGACGAAGACGTCGACGCCGATCTGATCAACGCCGGCAAGCAGACCGTGACCACGATTCCCGGCGCCGCGTTTTTCTCCAGCGCCGATTCGTTCTCCATGATCCGCGGCGGCAAGATCGATCTCTCGATCCTCGGCGCGATGCAGGTGTCGGAGACCGGCGACATCGCCAACTGGATGGTGCCCGGCGCGATGGTGAAGGGGATGGGCGGCGCGATGGATCTCGTCGCCGGCGCGCGGCGCCTGATCGTGACGATGGAGCACGTCACGAAAAAAGGGGAGAAGAAGATCCTCCGCAAATGCGGTCTGCCGCTGACCGGCGTGCGCTGCGTGAACCGGATCATCACCGACTACTGCGTCCTCGACGTGACGCCGGACGGCCTCGAGCTGGTCGAGGTCGCGCCCGGAGTCACCGCCGAGCAGGTGCAGGAGATGACCGAGCCGCGCGTGATCGTGCGCGGCTCGGTGCCCGAGATGAGCGTGGGCTAATGCCTTCTCCCCCGCGCGCGGGGGAGAAGGTGCCGCAGGCGGATGAGGGGGTCGTTCATGGCCGCGAACACGGCCCCTCACCCGGCCTTCGGCCACCCTCTCCCCGCATGGCGGGGAGAGGGGAGAATCAGCGGCCATCCTCCGTTACCGTCGCCACCACCCGCTTGTCATCCCTCACGGTCAGCGCCACGAAAAAGTCGTGGCGCTCGCCTTTCGTCCAGACGATCACGTGCGCCAGCGTCTCCTGCATCACGCGCGTCATGTCCGCCGCGTACGTCTCGAGCACGATCTGGTACGTCCCCTTCTGCACGTGCGGGGCGGTGTAGATCTCGGGGCCGAAGCCGGTGGTGACGTCGTCGTGCAGGCGGCCGCCGCTCTTGCTGTCGCGATGGCTGTAGTAGACCTCTTCGCCGCCCGGCTCGATGACGTGCATGTCCACATCGGTGTAGTTCGAGTCCCACATCGCTTCGATCTGCAGCTCCGCCGACGGATCGAGGCGCGGATCGGTCCCGGCGGTGCGCCGCTTCATCTCTTCCGCCAGCGCCGTCTCGGTCTGCTCCATGCGCGCATCGCGTTGATAGCTCGCGTAGCGCCGCTGCAACTCGGCGAGCTCGCGCTCGTGACCTTCCTTCGCATGCAGCAGGATCAGCTCGCGCCAGCTCTGCGTCTCGCGCGGCGAGAGCTCGATGGCCCGCTCGAACAGCAGCGTGGCCAGGTCGGAGCGTCCCCAGCCTGCGAGCACGCGGCCGATGATGCGCAGCGTCGGCGCGTCGTCGGGATACGCCTCGACCAGATCGGTCAGCAGTCGAATGGCGAGATCGGGTGCGTCGTCGCGGACGGCGAGCGCCGCCTGCGCCTGGAAGAGCTTTTCGCCGCCGAGGACCGAGCGCGCCGCGGCGTAGTAGCGGAAGCGGTCGTCGAGCGAGTTGAGCGAGCGGAGCTTCTCCACGACGGCGGCGATGCGCTCGACGCGTTGCGCGATCGTCTTCGCCGCCGTCTCGTCGTCATCGATCGACGCGACGTCTTCGCTGGCCAGTGCGCCGAGGAGGCGATCGGCGAGCGCGGTCGCATCGCGGCGCGCGAGTGATGCGTTACGCGGTTGATTGATCTGCGTCGTGTCGCCTTCGACGACCGGAGCGCCGGCGGTGACGGTGATCGCTTCCGAGACTGCGGACAGTCTCATCCCGATCTCGACGAGCGATCCTTTCGGCGCGCCTCGCGGGAACGAGCGCGTGGTCCTGCTCACGCCCTCCAGTTCCGCGGTCAGTTCGAAGGACCGCGGCGCGGCCGGAAGGTTGAACCAGAAGCGCCCTTCCGAATCCGTCACAGCCACGCGGTTCGTGTCCGGTGTCGACATCGTGATCGTCGCACCCGGCAGCGGGCCTTCGCCGAGCGTCGTCGTTCCCCTGATGAACCAGACGACACCTTGCGGTGCAGGCTCGTTCGTCCGCCCGCGCAGCTCGATCGTGCCGGGCCGTTGCGCTTCGCGCTCGCGACGCCGCTCCTCCTCTTCCTGAACTGCACGCTGCGCGCGCAGATCGGCGGGAAGCGGGAACCCCCACATCACGTAGTCCTGCCACGTCTCGAGCACGAGCAGCGACGTCTGCGGTGTGAGCTGGCCGAAGCGCCGTCCATGCTCGAGCAGCGCCTCGGGCGGCGCGCCGGAATCGAGCAGCGTGCGCAGCTTCGCGCGGGCCCACGCGCGGCGCACGAGGTCCTGCTCGTCTTCTGAATCGAGATAGCGCACCGCGAAGTCGCGCCGCGCGTTGCCGGCGATGACCGGCAGGCTGGTGAGCTGAATGCGCGATCGTGCATTCACGGTCACCGCGAAATCAGTCGTCGCGAGCAGCATCGACGGCAGCACGTCGCGGATCAGCGGCACTCCCGATTCGAGATGGACGCGCGTCGGCAACCGCATCGCCGACTCCGCGGCCGCGATCGGATCGCCGTGCGCGAGATCGAGGTACCAGCCGCCGCTGGCGCGCGCCAGTCCGCCGAGGAGATTGTCGTCGCCGGTGGGGGAGGCGTTGACGATGGTCAGCGGACGACGCAGCGTCGCGGCGGCGGAGATCGCGCGTGCCACACGCGACGAGTCGCCGAGGTTGTTGATGCCGTCGGTGACGATCACGATGCGCGAGGTCGGACGCGCGGATGAAATCGATTCGATCGCCGCGGCGAGATTCGTTGCGCCGGCGAGCGGGATCGTCGCCAGCGTGCGCTCCACACCTTGCGCATCGGTTTCGCGCGCCGCGTCGACCGCCACGTGGAACGGCACGACGGTGACGCGCATCGAGGCGCTCTGCTTCGCGAAGAACGCGGCGAGGAACGCGCGCAGCTTCTCCTGATCGCGTTGCACGGCGCTGCCCGACGCGTCGTAGAGCAGCGTCACGTCGGACGCCGGGTCGATGGCGCGCGACGTCGAGTGCAGTCGCAGCCGCGCCGAGGCGTACCAGGTCTTGTCGGATGGAGAGAAAGCGACGAGCGCGCGCTCGTCGTCGGATGCGGCGGCGCGGATCACCGCGTCGAGCTTCGCGTCCTGCAGATGCGCGCCGCCGTTGTGCAGCGCGAGTCCGTCGGCATCGACGCGCGCGTCGCCGTCGATATTCAGGTCGAACGACTTGACCATCGAGCCGTAGCGGAGATCGAGCTCGTACGGCGACGACGTCAGCTCCTGGTCGTACGAGATGTGCACCAGCTTCGTGCCGCGCGCGGGGATCGGGTAGACGTGGAAGTGAAAGGCGCGCGACGACGACGACCACTCGGCGAGCGCGGGATCGACGCGGCGCCGATGGACCGTGTCCTCGTACGCCGTCTTCGCCTGCACGCGCTCCACGGCGACCGCATGCCGCAGCGTCTTGTCGAAGTAGAGCGCGATGTCGCTCACCTCGGCGTCGGGCGGCAGCGGAAACGAGAAGTCGCCGTCGACGACGCGATCGGTCGAGTTGCGGTAGGTGATCTCGTACGTCGTCCGCGCGAGATGGCCGCGGATCATGACGTCGACGCGCAGCGTCTCGATCGAGAGCGCGACCGCGCCGTTGTCGTCCTGCACCGTGAGCGAGGGAAGTGATGCTGCGAAGGCGAACGGGGAGAGGGCGATGACCAACAGGAGCGAGCAGCGTGCTGCGAGACGCATGGGCGACCTCCTCTGCTATCTGCTATCCGCTATCTGCTGCCAGGGTGCCACGCCCTCGCCTCTCACGCGATCACGCTCCACGTCCACAAATCGAGCGAAGCGATCCGGAAAGACGAAGCGCGTCGGTCGCCGATCGGTGACGTTTGTGAACGAGCGGTCAACACCTTGACGAATCGTCGCGATTGTACTAATTTACTAGTACAACAGTGCGAACTCCCATCAACCTCGATCCCCGCGACCCGACGCCGATCTACGCGCAGCTCGATCGTGCCGTCCGCGTCGCCATCGCCACCGGCACGTTGAAGCCGGGCGAGCAGCTGCCGACGGTGCGGCAGCTGGCGGTCGACCTCCGCGTCAACGCGAACACCGTGGCCAAGGTCTACCTCGCGCTGGAGCGCGACGGCGTCGTGGCCACGAAGCGGGGAGTGGGGACGTTCATCGCCGATGCGCCGCCGAAGCCGCCGGCGCGGCAGCGCGACCGGCATCTCGATGCGCTGGTCGGCCGCTTCCTCACCGACGGCACCACCCATGGCTTTACCCCGCGCGAGCTGCTCGAAGCGCTCGCCCGTCGCGTCAAAGAAGGAGAGAAATCATGATTTTCCCAGTCGTCGGCACTCCCCGCGGTACCAACATCGCCCCTCGCGTGAACGTGGTCGCGGGGTTGTTGCTGATCGCGTTCATGCTGGCCGGCTTCGGCGCTCTGGTCATCACCGGAAACCCGCTGTGGCTCATCATCCTGATCGTCATCGGCATGCTCGCCGCGTCGTCGCCGCGCGTGGCCCAACAGTGGGAGAAGGCGGTCGTGCTGCGCCTCGGCAAGTTCGTCGGACTGCGCGGCCCCGGCCTCTTCTGGATCCTTCCGTTGTTCGACCGCGTGTCGAGCTGGATCGACCAGCGCGTGATCACCACGAGCTTCGCCGCGGAGCAGACGCTCACTTCCGACACCGTGCCGGTCAACGTCGACGCCGTCCTCTTCTGGATGGTGTACGACGCGGAGAAGGCGGCGCTCGAGGTGCAGCAATACCAGGAGGCCGTGAGCTGGGCGGCGCAGACCGCGCTGCGCGACATCATCGGCCGCACGCCGCTCACGGAGCTGCTGCGCGGCCGCGAGCGGATCGAAGAGGAGCTGCAGAAGGTGATCGACGCCCGCTCCAATCCGTGGGGCGTGACGGTGCAGTCGGTCGAGATGCGCGACATCGTGATCCCCGACGCGCTGCAGGATGCGATGTCACGCGAGGCGCAGGCCTCACGCGAGAAACGGGCGCGCGTCATCCTCGGTGAGGCGGAAGTGGAGATCGCCAAGCTGTTCGAGGTGGCGTCGCAGTCGTACCAGGGCAACCCCACGGCGCTGCACCTTCGCGCGATGAACATGCTCTACGAAGGACTGAAGGAGAAGGGCGCGTTGATGGTCGTCCCGTCGAGCGCGGTCGAGTCGATGGGGATGGGGGGACTGCTCGGGGCCGCGGCGATGCGGCAGAACCAATTGGCGGAGGGGCAGGGGACGTAGGACGCTCTACGCTTCCTCGTCCTCGGCGAACGCCCGCGCCTGACGCCGCAGCTGTTTCAGCGTCTGCAGCACGGTCGCGAAGTTGCCGCCGGTGATCACCTTCTCCACTGCGTCGTGCGCCTCGCGCCAGCGCGGCTGCGCACGACGCAGCGTCTCGCGTCCTTTCGGAGTGAGTGAGATGACGCCCGGCTTGGGGCCGGAGGAGGCGCCGAGGTTGATGAGACCGTCGCGCTCGAGAACGGCGAGGTTGCGGGACAGCGTGGAGCGGTCGATGCCGAGCTCCTTCGTGATGACGCGCGCCGAAGGCGCTTCGAGCGTGGCCACGATGGCGAGGATGGGGAGCTGCACGGCGGTGATGCCCGCCGGTGCGAGATAGGAATCGTAGTGCCGGGTGATGATCCGCTCGGTCTTGCGGAGATTGAAGCTGAGGCAGTTGCGCGACATGTCGCGACACTGTTCAGGCGAGGGCACCTTCGATTTCTGCATGGTTCGCCTCACTTCCGTTCCCGCATGGTAACGCTTTCATAGCCCGTTTTGTTGCATGCGTGGTGTATCTGCACACGTAAGGAAGGCTACGCGGTCGCCGGAACCGGCTTGCGACGCATGTCGAGGAACAGCAGCGCGATGCCGATGCAGATCGCCGAATCGGCGACGTTGAACGCGGGCCAGTGATGGTCGCGGACGTAGACGTCGAGGAAGTCGACGACATAGCCGAAGCGGAAACGGTCGACGAGGTTGCCGATCGCGCCTCCCAGGATCAGGTGCAGGCCGGTCTGCAGCGTGCGGTCGGTGATGGGAGTGCGCAGCGCGTACGCCACGACGATCAGAAACACGAGGATCGCCCCGCTGTTCAGCAGGAGCGGCACGACCTGCGACTCCGCGTTCGCGCCGATGCCGAACGCCGCGCCGGTGTTGCGCACGTGGACGATGGAGAAGAGGTTCGGCACCACGGTGATGGCGTCGTGCAGCGTGATGTTCGCGCTGACCAGCCACTTGGTGACGGCGTCGAGGATGATGATGACGGCGGAGATGAAGATGTAGTGGAGGCGTTTCATGCGCTGGCGACCGCGGTCCTTTCCTCGATCAGCTTGTCGAGCTCCATCCGCAGGCGCCCGAGGATCTCATCGTACGTGAAATGTCCGAGCGACTCCTCGCCGCGCTTGAGGTTCACGTAGCTCGGCGCGCACCACATCCCGAGGTCGGCGTCGTCGGTCTCGCCCGGTCCGTTCACGCGGCAGCCCATCACGGCGATGGTGATGTCGTGGTCTTTCGCGTACTCGGTCATCTGCTTCACGTCCTGCGCGAGCTCGATGAACTTCTCGTTCTCCACGCGCGAGCACGACGGGCAGCTGATGATGTTCATCCCCTTGTGCTCGAAGCGGGGGACGGAGCGGAAGCGGCCATGCTCGATGTCGTCGAGGATCTGCCGGCCGACCGTGACCTCGTCCCCTTTGTTCTCGAACGGCAGCGTCAGCGAAACCCGAATCGTGTCGCCGATGCCGCGGGTGAGGAGCTGCTCGAAGGCGATGCGGGTCTTGATGATGCCGTCGGGCGGCATGCCCGCCTCGGTGACGCCGAGGTGCAACGGGACGTCGGGACGGGCCTCGGCGAAGCGGATGTTCGCGTCGATGACCTTGTTCGGATCGGAGTCCTTGATCGAGACGCAGTACTGATCGAATCCGAGGTCGTCGAGCATCAGGCAATGCTCGAGGGCGGAGTCGATCATCGGCGAGATCGAGTCATCCTTTGAATACTGGGCCACCTTGTCGGGATCCACTGACCCGGCGTTCACGCCGATGCGCATCGCACAGCCATGCGCGCGGGCGACGTCGACCAGGTAGCGGACTTTCTCCCGCACCGGCTTCTCGCGCTCCAGGTGATAGAGGTGGCCGGGGTTGTAGCGGAGCTTCTGCACGAACGGGGCGACCTTCTCGGCCAGCCGGTAGTTTTCCTGAAGATCGATGACCAGATTCGCGTTCGGACGGGCGGTACGAATATCGGCCAGGGCTTGCACGTCCTTGGGGTTATCGACCGCGATCCGTATCACGTCAGCGCCGGCGAGCTCCAGCAGTTCGACCTGGCGGATCGTTGCAGGTATGTCCTGCGTGCGGGTTGCTGTCATCGATTGAACGGCGATCGGATTCGACCCGCCGATTCGGATATTGCCGATGCGGATTTCGCGACTGGCTCTCGGTTTCACGGTGGCTCTAACTCTCCTCCAACCGGTTCCATTTCTGGCACGTTGCCCCGAAGTTCCCGATCAGGTAGGGTTCTACTATTCCCCATCAGTACGGTACGCCGCAAAGTCTTCGCTAATTCAAAAAATCAAAATTTAACGATCTGCCGCCGTCCGGCCGGATCGCTGGAGGTCTTCCCATGAGGCGATTTTTCGCCCTTTTCGCCGTGCTGGCGCTCTGCTTCGCCACTGCCGGAATCGCGCAACCGAGTTGTTCCGCGCCGACGATCGTGCAGATCGGCGGAACGAATCCGCTTTGTCCGGGACAGCCGGCGACGCTCGACGCGGGACCCGGATGGGTGTCGTACCAGTGGTCGAACGGCGCGACGACGCAGATCATCACCGACGCGCCTCCGTCGACGACGACCTACACGGTGACGGTGACCGACGCGAACGGCTGTTCGGTGACGTCGGCGCCGATGACGGTCTCGGTCGCCGCCGCGCATGTGCCGCAGATCGGATCGTCGTTCGGCGCGGTCTGCCCGGGCGGCCAGCCGTTCATCTACGCCTACTCGACCGAGCCCGGTTTCACCTGGGCGTCGTACGACTGGACGGTCACGAACGGGACGCTCACCGGCGGCGCGAACACCGCCTCGCCGCAGTTCACCGCGGGCCAGAGCGGCACGATGGCGATCGAGCTGCGCGTCGTCGATCTCGAAGCCGGCTGCTCGGTCGGCGCGACGTATGACATCCCGATCCGCGTTCCCGAAACGCCGGCCATCTCGTCGCCGGCCAGCGTCGGACTCACCACGCGCGCTTCGGCCCAGGTCGATCCGGGCTGTTGCTCCGAAAGCCTCTGGACCATCACCGGCGGAACGCTCGAGCCGGACGGCATGGAGGGCGGACCGCACACCAACCGCGTTTTCTTCACTCCCGACGGCAGCGGTCCGGTGACGTTGACCTACACGGGCCGCGACAGCAACGGCTGTTCCGTCACCAACAGCGTGACCATTCCGCTCGCCACGGCGCCGGCGCCGGTGATCAACCTCTACAAATCGGCCGTCTGCCTGACGGAGATGAACTCCGCGTGGATCTACGACCCGACCAGCTCGTGGGTGGCCTACCAGTGGTCGATTCAGAACGGCGTCATCACCGACGGCGCCAACAATGACTTGGTCTCGTTCCACGGCGACGGCAGCGGACAGCCGATCGTGGTGAGTGTCCTTGCGACGAACAGCGGCGGTCTCGCCGGGCAGGCCTCGGCCACGGCCGGTATGAGGACGATTTCCGCGCCGGCGATCTGGGTCGAGTTCTCGCCGACCTGCCCCAACGTCACGAACATCGCGACCGTCGGCTCACGCTCCAATGGTCAGCCCTGGACGTCCGTCGTCTGGTCGGTCGCGAACGGTACGCTGCTGCAGACCGAAGGTCAGAATCTCCAGTTCACCGCCGACGGCTCGGGCCCGGTCACTCTGACCGCCGTCGTCACCGACTCCAATGGTTGCAGCGCGACGGCGACGCAGGTCGTCGAGCTCAAGACCATCACGCCGCAGCTGAACGTGCAGTATTCGCCGTCCACGCAGACGGCAGGAAACAGCGCGTGGGTGACGCAGCCCGCCGGCTCCAACTACAGCTCCTATCTCTGGTCGATCGAGCACGGCACGTTCGACTTTCCTCCGACCGATTCTTACGCCGCCTTCCATCCCGACGGCAGCGGCACTCCGCGTCTGACCGTGACGGTCACGGACAGCTACGGCTGCAGCGGAACGTCGAGCATCGACGTGCCTCTGGCCACCATCCCCACTCCGCGGATCTCGATCAACTACGGCAAGGCCTGTCCCGCGGTCACGAACTACGGCTCCATTCCGCAGGCGCCGGATGGCCAGTCGTGGGCCACGATTTCCTGGTCGATCACGAACGGAAACCTCATCGGCTCCACGAACGACACCTATGTCAGCTTCATGGCCGACGGCACTGCGCCGGCCACGCTGTCGGTGACGGTCACCGACGGCAGCGGCGGGAGTGCCAGCGACAGCGTGACTCTGCCGCTGGTCGCAGGCGGTCCGCCGATCCAGCTGTCACGCCCCACCGCGTGCGCCGGCGGCCGCGCATTCGCCGGGATCGATCCGGCGGCCGGCTCGTTCTACGGGTACTACTGGTCCGTGACGAACGCGCACCTCGATTCCTGGCCGTCCGACTCGTACGCCACGTACATTCCGGACGGAACCGGTCCGGTGACCATCACGGTCTCGCTCCACGATTCCTATGGCTGCCCGATGACCAGTTCCACGGTGGTCAACCTCGACACGCTGGCCACGCCTGAGATCACGGTCAGCGATCCGATGTCGCTCAACGGCGGCTGGGCGCAGCTCCTCGATCCGAACGAGGTCTACACGTCCGCCACGTGGACCGCGACACATGCCTACATCGCCTCGTACGGCGACTTCCGCTTCGCGTCGATCTACCCGGATGGAACCGGGCCGGTGAGCGTGACCTGCGTGGCGCAGACAAGCGACGGCTGCCCGGTGACGGTCACGCGCGAAGTCCTCCTCGAGGGGAACGCCCTGATGATCGACACGGCCCAGCCGACGCTCTGCGGTCCGGTCAATCGCACCGCTTCGCTCTTCCCGAGCTCGGGCCTGAGCAACATCCAGTGGTCGATCACCAACGGCACGATCCTCTCCGGCGCGAACGACTACAACGTGTCGTTCCACGCGAACGGCGCGGCCGATGTGACGCTCTCCGCCACCGCGACCGCCACCGGCGGCACGATCTCGGCGACGAAGGTCATCCGTTACGAGCCGTTCACGGTGACGACGAGCGGCGGCTCCTACTACTGCCCGCAGTACTACAGCCAGTTCAGCGTCTACGGCTCGGTGCCGGTCGTCAATGTCGCGGTCTCGCAGGCGCAGAACGCGACCACGGCGATCCTCGGCGCGGACCGCTTTGCGGCGAAGGTGCTCGATCCTTCGCAGCCGATGTCGGTGACGATCACCGCCACCAGCGCCGACGGCTGCCAGACCACCAGCACCGTGACGCAGCCGTCGATCGACTCGCTCTTCGGGCCGGTGATCTCGCTCGATCATCCCGCCCTCTGCGCGACCGCGCAGGGACACGCCACGATCAGCAACGCGCAGCCGAACGTCAGCTACAGCTGGCAGATCGTGAACGGCGCGCTCGATTCCGACGTCTACGGCTCGAGCGTGACGTTCCACGCCACCGGCACCGCGCCGGTGACGCTCCGCGCCTTCGCCTGGCCGTACTACGCGGCCTGCTACGCCATCCGCGAGGTGACGATCCCGGTCGAGGCGACGCCGTCGGCGTCCATCAGCGGACCGGGCACGCTCTGCGCGGGCAGCTCCATCACCCTCACCGCCGCCGGCGGCGCGACCTATCTCTGGTCGAACGGCGCGACCACGCCGTCGATCACCGTCACGCAGCCCGGCACCTACAGCGTCACGGCGACGACCGCCGGCGGCTGCAGCGCCACCGCCTCGCGCGAGGTCACCGCGCTCGCCGGTTCGACCGCCACGATCACCGCCTCCGGCCCGACGTCGTTCTGCGAAGGCGGCTCCGTGCAGCTCACCGCCGGCGCGGGCGCCTCGTATCTCTGGTCGAACGGCGCGACGACGCAGTCCATCACCGTCACCGCCGGCGGCACCTTTACCGTCACGGTGACGAACGCCAACGGCTGCGGCGCGACCTCCACTCCGACCGTGGTCGAGGTGAACTCCGCTCCCCCGACGCCGGTCATCAACCTCGACACGCCGCAGATCTGCCCCAACACCACCGAGTTCGCCACGACCGGCGCCTCGGGCACGCTCCTCTGGACCGCCGTGAACGGCACGATCAGCGGCGCGAACAACCAGAGCATGGTGCGCTTCACCGCCGGCTCGACCGGGCCGGTGACGCTCACGCTCACCGTAACGAATGCCTCCGGCTGCAGCGCGACGAGCAGCGTCGTCGTTCCGCTCCGCACGCCCACCCCGCCGGCGATCTCGCTCGATAATCCGAACGTCTGCCCCGGCGGCGGCGACTTCGCCAACGCGCCGGCCGGCTACACGAGCTACTCCTGGTCGGTCAGCGGCGGCACCGCCTCCGGTCCCACCAATCAGCCGCACTTCGACTTCACCGCCGGCGCGTCCGGCACGATCACCGTCACCCTGACCGTCAGCGACAACGCCTGCACGGCGACGAACAGCGCGACGGTGAACATCAATACGGTCGCCACGCCGACCATCAGCGCATCCGGTCCGACGACGTTCTGTGCCGGCGGCGAGGTCACGCTCACGGCCTCGGCCGGCTCGTCGTACCTCTGGTCCAACGGCGCGACCTCGCGCTCGATCACCGCGCTGAGCTCCGGCTCGTACAGCGTGACAGTGGTCGACGACAACTTCTGCAGCGCGACATCGGCGCCGACGGTGGTCACGATCATTGCCGCACCTGCGACGCCGGTAGTCACACCGAACGGCCCGACGACCTTCTGCGAAGGCGGCCGCGTGACGCTCACCGCACCGGAATCGACCTCGTACCTCTGGTCGAACGGAGCGACCTCGCAGTCGATCGAGCTGACCACGTCGGGCTCGTTCTGGGTGACCGTCACGAACGCGAACGGCTGCAGCGCGACCTCCGCGCCGACGACCGTCACCGTCAATGAGAACCCGTCGACCCCGGTGATCACCGCCGACGGTCCGACGACGTTCTGCGAAGGCAGCTCGGTGACGTTGACCGCGCCGTCTTCCGCGTCGTACCTCTGGTCGAACGGCGCCACGACACAGTCGATCAACGTGACCGCGTCCGGCTCGTACAGCGTGACGGTTACGAATGCATCCGGCTGCACCGCGACCTCGGCCGATACCGCGGTCACCGTCAACGCCGCGGTCGCGACCCCGGTCATCACCGCCGGCGGCGCGACGACGTTCTGCGCGGGTGGATCGGTCACTTTGACCGCGTCCGCCGCTGATTCGCACCTCTGGTCGAACGGCGCGACGACGCAGTCGATCAATGTGACGACGTCGGGTTCGTACAGCGTGACCGTCACGAACGGGAGCGGTTGCAGCGCCACGTCTGCCGCGACTTCGGTCACGGTCAACGCCAACCCGTCGACCCCGGTGATCACCGCCGGCGGCGCGACGACCTTCTGCGATGGCGGATCGGTCACGCTGACCGCGCCGTCCTCGGCCTCGTACCTCTGGTCGAACGGCGCCACCACGCAGTCGATCAATGTGACGACCTCCGGCTCATTCAGCGTGACCGTCACCAACGCCAGCGGCTGCAGCGCGACCTCGGCCGCCACGACCGTCACCGTCAACCCGCTCCCCGACACGACGGTCAGCGTCACCGGCTCGCCGATCCTCTGCGACGGCGCGAGCGTCACGCTGACCGCGCCGGCGGGCTACAACTACTCGTGGTCGAACGGCGCGACGACCCAGTCGATCACAGTCTCGGAGCCCGGCTCGTACAGCGTGACCGTCACCACCGGCGCCGGCTGCAGCAGCGTCAGCGCGCCGGTCGTCGTCAACAATGAGCCGGCGACGGTCACGGTCTCCGGCGGTGCGCCGATCGTCTGCGCCGGCAGCAGCGTCCATCTCACCAGCAGCGTCGCGGGCGGCAGCGCCACGTCGTACCAGTGGTACGGCTTCGGCGGCCAGCCGATCGCCGGCGAGACCTCGCCGACGCTCGACATCACGCCGACGATGAACGGCTACTACTACGTCCGCATCACCAGCGCGAACGGTTGCTCCGTGCGCAGCAACGTTTACGTCTACAACCTCGACACGCCGTCGGCCACGATCGCGGCGAGCGGCCCGACGACCTTCTGCTCCGGCGGCAGCGTCACGCTCACCGCGAACGGCGGCGCGTCGTATCTCTGGTCGAACGGTGCGACGACGCCGTCGATCAACGTGACCACCTCCGGCTCGTACAGCGTCACCGTCACGACCGCGAACGGTTGCAGCGCGACGTCCGCGGCGACCACGGTCACCGTCAACGCGAACCCGTCGACTCCGGTGATCACCGCCGGCGGCGCGACGACCTTCTGCGAGGGCGGCTCGGTGACACTCACCGCGCCAGCCTCGGCGTCCTATCTCTGGTCGAACGGCGCCACCACGCAGTCGATCAACGTGACGACCTCGGGCTCGTACAGCGTGACCGTCACGAATGCGAGCGGTTGCAGCGCGACCTCCGCGTCTACCGCCGTTACCGTGAACGCCAATCCGTCCACGCCGGTGATCACCGCCGGCGGCGCGACGACATTCTGCGATGGCGGCTCAGTGACGCTGACCGCACCGTCTTCCACTTCCTACCTCTGGTCGAACGGCGCAACGACGCAATCGATCAACGTCACGACCTCCGGCTCGTACAGCGTGACGGTCACGAACGCGAGCGGTTGCAGCGCAACCTCGGCGGCAACGACCGTCACCGTCAACGCAACCCCGTCGACTCCGGTGATCACCGCCGGTGGCCCGACGACGTTCTGCGCGGGCGGATCCGTCACGCTGACCGCGCCGTCTTCCACGTCTTACCTCTGGTCGAACGGCGCCACGACGCAGTCGATCAACGTGACCACCTCGGGCTCCTTCAGCGTGACCGTCACCAACGCCAGCGGATGCAGCGCGACCTCGGCATCTACCACCGTTACGGTCAATGCAAATCCGTCCACACCGGTTATCACCGCCGGCGGTGCGACGACGTTCTGCGCCGGCGGCTCCGTCACGCTGACCGCGTCCGCCGCTACCTCGTATCTCTGGTCGAACGGCGCAACCACGCAGTCGATCAATGTCACGACTTCCGGCTCGTACAGCGTGACCGTGACGAACGCGAGCGGTTGCAACGCGACGTCGTCGGCGACGACCGTCACCGTCAACGCAGGCCCGTCGACTCCGGTGATCACCGCCGGTGGCCCGACGACGTTCTGCGCCGGCGGCTCAGTTACTTTGACCGCTCCGTCCTCGGCGTCTTACCTCTGGTCGAACGGAGCAACGACGCAGTCGATCAACGTGACGACCTCCGGCTCGTACAGCGTGACCGTCACAAACGCGAGCGGTTGCAGCGCGACCTCGGTGGCAACATCAGTCACCGTCAACACGAGCCCATCGACTCCGACGATCACCGCCGGTGGCCCGACGACGTTCTGCGCGGGCGGCTCGGTCACACTCACCGCACCGGCCTCGGCGTCCTATCTCTGGTCGAACGGCGCGACGACGCAGTCGATCAACGTTGCGACCTCGGGTTCGTACAGCGTGTCGGTCACGAACGCGAGCGGTTGCAGCGCGACCTCGGCGGCAACGACCGTCACCGTCAACGCGAGCCCGTCGACGCCGGTGATCACCGCCGGCGGCCCGACGACGTTCTGCGCGGGCGGCTCGGTCACACTCACCGCACCAGCGTCGACGTCGTACCTCTGGTCGAACGGCGCCACCACGCAATCGATCAACGTCACGGCGACCGGCTCGTACAACGTGACGGTCACGAACGCGAGCGGTTGCAGCGCGACCTCGGCGGCAACGACCGTCACCGTCAACGCAAACCCGTCGACTCCGGTGATCACCGCCGGCGGCCCGACGACGTTCTGCGCCGGCGGCTCGGTCACTCTCACCGCACCCGCGGGTTACACCTACGCCTGGTCGAACGGCGCAACCACGCAGTCGATCAACGTCACGACTACCGGCTCGTACAGCGTGACCGTCACGAACGCGAGCGGCTGCAGCGCGATCTCCGCGGCCACCGCCGTCACGGTCAACGCCAAGCCGGCCACGCCGGTGATCACCGCGGGCGGCTCGACCGCGATCTGCCCCGGCTCGAGCGTCACGCTCACCGCGCCGGCCGGCTTCACGTACGTCTGGTCGAACGGCGCCACGACGCAGTCGATCAACGCGTCGAGCGCCGGCAACTACACCGTCACCGTCACCAACGCCAGCGGTTGCTCCACGACCTCGGCGGCGACGGCCGTGACGATGAAGACCACCACCTCCATCACGCAGCCGGCGAACAAGACCATCCTCCGCGGCGAGCAGTGGACGTTCACGGTGTCGGCCAGCGGCACGAACCTCACGTATCAGTGGTACGAGGGCTCGGCGGGCGCCACCAACAAGCCGCTCGGCACGCAGCCCTCGCAGCTCGTCGGCCCGTACAACAAGAAGGGCAACTTCCCCTTCTGGGTGCGCGTCACCGGCGACTGCGGAGTGGTCAGCAGCAGCACCATCACCCTGACGGTCAACTAATTGACGATCCGGGGCGCGGCGGGTTTCCGCCGCGCTCCGGCGGCATGTTGACGATCTCCATCAACCGCTCCGGCCGCGACAGCGCGCGGAACCCGTACTGCTGATACAGCCCGTGCGCGTCGCGCGTCACCAGCAGCCAGCGCCGGATCTGCTGCAGCTCGGGATGCTCGCGGACGGCCTGCATCATCAGCTTCGACAGCCCGCGCCCGCGGTGCGAAGGCAGCACGAAGACGTCGGCGAGATACGCGACTGAAACGTAGTCGGTGATCACGCGCGCGAAGCCCGCCTGGCGCCCGTCGTCGTCGAACACGGCGAAGCAGAGCGAGTTGGCGATCGCCTGCTCCACGCGCTCGCGCGGGATGCCGAGGGACCAGTAGGCGTCGCGGGAGAGGAAGCGGTGGATCGTGTCGAGGTCGAAACGCGATTTGTCGGTGGTGACGAATGCCATGGTTGCTCCTTCAGACCGCGGCCGCGGCCTGCCGAGTGATCTCTTCTCCTTCGCGCAACGACTCGAGGACGCGCAGCGCCGATTCGAGCTCGCCGTCCGATGACGGCGCGCCGATCGACAACCGGATCGCGTTCGGCACGTCCTTCGTCATCGCGAACTGCGACGCCGTCGCCACGCCGACGCCGCGCGCGCGGGCCGCGGCGGCGAAGCTCTCGCTCGTCCAGCGCGGCGGCAGCGGAATCCACAGATGCGGCGAGCGCTCGTCGGAGCTGCCCGCGTGTCGCCCGAGGATCTTGCGTGCGATGCGCGCGCGCTGAGCGATCGACTCGCGGCGCTGCGCGGCCAGGCGCGCCGCCGTGCCGTCTTCGATCGCGCTCGCCGCGATCTCCGCGACGATGGGGGAGGTGAAGAGCGTGGTCGCGTTGAGCAGAGCTTCGAGCCGCGGGATGAGCTGCTGCGGCGCGAGCATGTAGCCGATGCGCAGCGCCGGCGCGACGCTTTTTCCCAACCCGGTGAGAAAGATTCCGGATGCGAACGTCGTGATCGCCTTCGGCGCCGCCTCGGCGAGAAAGCCGTAGACGTCATCCTCGACGATCGTCAGGCCATGCCGCTCGGCGACCGCCGCGAGATCGCGGCGCCGCTTCTCCGGCATCATCGAGCCGGTCGGATTCTGCAACGTCGGCGTGATGTAGACCGCCTTCGCCCCGCGCTTGCGGGCTGCTTTCTCCAGCGCGTCGGGGAGCATGCCGTGGCGGTCGATGGCGATGCCTTCGATCCGCGCGCGCACCAGTTCCGCCGCCGTCCGCATCCAGTGATACGTGACCGATTCGGTGAGCACGAGGTCGCCCGGCTCGAGCAGCGCGGCGAAGGCGAGGAGGATGCCCTGCTGCGCACCGGCGGTGACGATCACGCGCGACGCCTGCGCGTCGCTGCGCGCGCGCTGTATCCACGCCGCTCCAGCCGCGCGATGGCGCTCCGAGCCGCCGCCGATGCCGTACGGCAATGTCATCGCCGCGCCGATGCGCGCCGCGAGCGCCGCGCTCATCAGCGGCGAGCCGCCGTGAATGACGTTCGTCGAGAGGTCGATCAGCGCCGCGTCGTTGCGCCGTTCGCGGACGAAGCTGCCGCGTCCGACCGTCGACTCGACCACGCCGCGTTCCGCCGCCTCGCTGTAGGCGCGGGTGACGGTGACGACGGTGATGCCGAGGCGTTTGGCCAGGTCGCGCTGGGTGGGGAGGCGGGTGCCGGGAGGCAGCGCGCCGCTGTCGACGTCACGCTCCAGCTGATCGGCGATGCGGCGGTAAAGCGGCCCGTCCGATTGTGACAGTCTTGGTGACCACATTGTCATAGCCCAATTGTAACTCTTGCAGTAGTACAATCGCGCCATGAAGATTCTCGACGAGAGCCTCCTGGACCTCGCCCACCGTCACGCCGTCGATTTCCTCGGCGGACTTCCCGAGCGGCACGTCGGCGCACGCACCACGCGCGCCGAGCTGCTCGCCGCGCTCGACACTCCGTTGCCGGAGGAAGGAGAAGACCCGAAAGTGGTCCTCGACACGCTCGCCGGTCAGGCCGAGCGGGGAGTGATCGCCGTGGCCGGTCCGCGCTACTTCGGCTTCGTCATCGGAGGCTCGCTGCCGGTCACCGTCGCGGCGGACTGGATGGTCACGGCGTGGGACCAGAACCCCGGACTCTTCGCCACCTCGCCGCTCGTCTCGGTGGCCGAGGAGGTCACCAGCGCCTGGATTCTCGATCTGTTCGGACTGCCGCCCACGGGTAGCGTCGGCTTCGTCACCGGTTGTCAGATGGCGAACTTCACCTGCCTCGCGGCCGCGCGCCACGCGGTGCTGCGCAGCGCGGGCTGGAACGTCGAGGAGCGCGGTCTCAACGGCGCGCCGCGGGTGAACATCGTCGTCAGCGCCGAGTCGCACGTCACGATCCACACGGCGCTGCGGATGCTCGGCTTCGGGACGCAGTCGATGATCGAGGTGGCGACGGACGGGGAGGGGAGGATGATCGCCGACGAGCTGGCGCGCGTCGTCGAGAACCTTTCGGGGCCGACGATCATCTGCGCGCAGGCCGGCAACGTGAACAGCGGCGCGGTCGATCCGCTGCGGCGCATCGCCGAGATCGCGCGCGAGCGCGACGCGTGGCTGCACATCGACGGCGCGTTCGGACTCTGGGCCGCGACGAGCGCCGACCGGAAGCATCTCGTCGACGGCATGGAGCTCGCCGACTCGTGGGCCACCGACGGGCACAAGTGGCTGAATGTTCCGTTTGACAGCGGCCTGGCCATCACGCGTCATTCGTCGGCGCATCGCTCGTCGATGAGCGTGAGGGCGGAGTATCTCGAGCTCACCGCCGGCGCGGAGCGCGACCCGTTCGAGTACACGCCGGAGTTCTCGCGCCGCGCGCGCGGCATCCCGGTCTACGCCGCGCTGCGCACGCTCGGGCGCCGCGGAATCGAAGCGATGATCGACCGCGGCTGCGCCCGCGCGCGCCAGTTCGCCGACCTCCTCTCGCGCGATCCGCGCGTGAAGATCCTCAACGATGTCGTGCTGAACCAAGTCCTCGTCCGCTTTTCGGACGACGACGCGACCACGCGCGAAGTCGTCGCCCGAGTCCAACGCGACGGCACCTGCTGGCTCGGCGGCACCACGTGGCACGGCAAAGCCGCCATGCGCATCTCAGTCAGCAACTGGGCGACGAGCGAAGAGGATGTGGAGAGGTCTGTCGAAGCGATCCTTAAGTTAAGTTAAGGGGTCAGGTCTGGAAACTTAACTTAACGCGGCCGGCCGACCGTCGTTAAGTTAAGTTTCCAGACCTGACCCCCAAAACTTAACTTAACTCCCGCGCGGCGCCGTTTGTGGTAGCGTTTCCACCCCTCCACCTGAGTGCTCCCAGCGCTCCCGTTGCCCTCTTCCATCCGCTTGACTCGACCACTACGTCTTGAATTTCCTGGTGCCATCTGGCACGTCACCAGCCGCGGCAACGAACGTCGTGACATCTATCGCGACGACGACGACCGCCGCCGCTTCCTCTCTCTTCTTTCCCACGTCGTACGAGAGCGCCTCTGGCGTCTTCACGCGTGGGTGCTCATGTCCAACCACTATCACCTGCTCGTCGAGACGCCCGAGGTCGGACTCTCGCGCGGCGTGAAGTGGCTCAATCAGATTTACGCCGAGTATTTCAACGAGCGACGCGAGCGCGTCGGTCATCTCTTTCAGGGTCGCTTCAAGGGCATCCTCGTCGAGCGTGAAGGACATCTGCTCGAGCTGATTCGCTACATCGTGCTGAATCCCGTTCGAGCCGGATTTGTGAAGTTCGCCGGCGATTACGCGTGGAGCAACTATCGTGCGACGGCCGGTCTCGCACCCGCGCCGAACTGGCTGGAGGTCGACTGGACGCTCGAGCAATTCGGCGCCCGCAACCGCGCCGAGGCGTTCGAGGCCTACCGGCGATTCGTCAGCGATGCACGAGGCGCGTCGTACAACCCATGGGAGAAGACCGTCGGGCAGATCTACCTCGGCAGCGAGGAGTTCTGCGATCGGATGCAGTCGCTCGTGCTCGGGAAGGAGCGAAGCTCCGAGCATCCGCGGCCGCAGCGGACATTCGTACGGCCCAGGCTCGAGGCTCTCGTTGAAGTCGTAGCGAGAACGTTCGACGTCACGATCGACGATCTCAAAGAGAAATCACGCGGACCGGCGCGGAAGGCGCTGACGCATCTCGCGGTCGATGACGCCGGGCTCACGCTCAGGCAGATCGCGGAATGGATGGCGGCGACGGAAGGTGCCGCGTCGAAGATGAGGCAGATTTCGAAGGAGATGTATGCAATCGACGCTGATTACCGGGGGCAGATTGAAGGCATTCGCGCAGCGTTAAGTTAAGTTTCCAGACCTGACCCCAAGTCCTTAACTTTACTCTTTCAGGGCGCGGGCCACCCTCGCCAGGAGCACGCTGTTCTTTACCGGCTTGCGGATGAAATCGACGGCGCCGATTTCCAACGCGCGCACCTCGGGTTCCTCGCCGGGAAGTCCGGAAATCACGATCGCCGGAATCTCGATTCCCTTTTCCCGTACCGCCTGCAAAAGGCTGTGGCCGTCGATGAAGGGGAGGTCGATGTCGAGGAGCATGAGGTCGATGCGCTCGCGGCCGAGGAGCATGAGGGCTTCGGCGCCGTCCTGGGCGACGATGACGGCGTATCCCGCTGCGGACAGCACGGCATTGGCCAGGTCGCGGCTGAGCTGGTTGTCCTCGACGATCAGGACGTGCTTGCGGCCGTTCTCCTCGCCCTCGGGCATCACGCGGCGCGAGCGCATGGCGGCGATCTCGCGCTGCAGTTTCTGCGTTTCCGAATCGGGATTCACGCCGAGCTCGCGCTTGAGCGAGCGGGCCAGGATGTCGTACTGCTGCAGGGCGTTCACCGGATCGCCGCTCTGCGCGTAGAGACGCATCAGCGCGCGGTGCACCGGCTCCTGCAGCGGGTCGACGCGCAACGAATGCTGGGCCGTGATGATCGCCTCGTCGATCGCTTCCTTCCGCGTGAGAACGTCAAGTAGTTGACTGTGTGCGCGGAGGGCCATCCGATGCAGGCGGTCGCGTTCGCCGAGGACCCACTGGTCGTAGCGGTCTTCATCGAGCTCGAAGCCTTCGAGGAAATCGCCGGCGTACGTTCCGACCGCCTGCTTCAACGACTCCTCCGATCCGCTCGCCACGCCCGACTCGAAATCGACGACGTCGCACGAGACGTGCTGCGAGTCGAGGGCGAGGAAATCGTTCTCTTCGACCAGCAGCGTCTCGTCGCCCGCGATCGCCTTCAATTCGCGGCGCAGGGTCGAGAGCATCTGCCGCAGGCTTTGCCGGGCCTGCTCCGGACCGAAACTTCCCCACAGCAGTGCGGCGATTTTGTCGCGCGAGACGAGCTGCGCCGGCTTGACGGCGAGGAACGCCAGGAGCGCCTGTGCTTTCTTCGCCGAGACCGTGACCAGACCACCGCCGGCGATCAGTCGAAAATCGCCGAGCAATTCCAAGCGCAACGTCGCCATTCACCGGCAATTATCGCAGGTGTTCTCTAAACCGCGGCCGCTTCGTCGTTCTCTTGCGACTCTTCGCCGAGGAACGTGCGGACCTTGTCGAGCTGCGACTCGACGTCTGCTTCGCCGATCTCGATCAGGCGCTGCGTGTAATGCGGCTCGAAGAGGAGCAGCGACACGAAGTCGGGCGACTCGGTCTGCTTCGCGCCGAGAGCGCGTGTGGCGAGCTTGATGCTGCGCGGGAGGTACTGCTCGTATTCGGCCGCCAGGACGCCGAGGTCCTGTTGCGGGCGGAGCACGAGGAGGTCGATCGGACGGAGGCCGTCGCGCTCGCTCGCATCGACGCGGCGCAGCAGCTCGTTCATCCGCTCCATGCGCGCGACGTCTTCGTCGATCACGTCGAGGAAGATCGCGTTGACCAGCTGATTGATGATCTGCGCGGTCGGCGGATATCCGGAGACCGTCGGCGTCGACGCCTCGTCCAGCGTCCGCTGATAGCCGGTCGACATGGCGATCACGCGCGATGCGCCGAGCTGCACCGCGTGCGAGAGCGGCGCCGCGAGGCGGATGCCGCCGTCGCCGTGCCACTGCGTCCCGATGCGGACCGCGGGGAAGACGAACGGCAGGGCCGCCGATGCGAGAACGTGCTCGAGCGTGAGGTCGGTCTGCACCATGCGGCGGTTCGGGTCCTCGAAACTTTCGCTGCCGCGCCCCTGCACCCAGCGGACGTTCTGCCCGGTGTTGTAGTCGAGCGTCATCAGCGCGACCGAGTGCAGCCAGCCGCGCTCGATGTTGTTCGCGATGCCGCGGATCGGTTGGCCGGGAGGGGTATGGAGGATTCGCGTCAGCAGCTCGCGCAGCGGCGAGGTGTCGACGACGCCGCGCGGACCGCTCCATCGCTTGCGCGGAAAGATCGACGCGAGCGCCGAGCGGAATGGCAGCAGCATCCGGAAATCGAAACGGAAGATGTGCCGGCATTCGAGCTGGCACCAGAGGTCGGTCAGCGCCGCGGTCTTTTCGGGGAGCGTCCCTTCGTGCGCGGCGAGAAAGATCGCGTTGATCGCGCCCGCCGACACGCCGGTGATGATCTGAAATCGAACATGCGGAAAGTGTCTGGCGATCCCGCGTAGCAGGCCGACCTGGTATGCCGCTCTGGCACCACCCCCAGTCAGCATGACTGCGAGATCGCTGCCTCGTCGCGTGTCAATCGACGTAACGGTCATCACGGATGAGCCATTGCGAAGGGTTTGCCAAGGGAGCTGTTAGCTCTAAGCTCTTAGCTCCTAGGAAAGGCGGGAGCTTGGCGCGGTTCTCCTAAGAGCTAACAGCTAAGAGCTAAGAGCTTTCATGCGAATAGGCGTCATCGGCGGCGGCATCAACGGGGCGGGCATCACCTGGGAGCTCGCGCGGAAGGACTACGACGTCGTCCTCTTCGAGAAGGGGACGTGCGGGGCGCAGACTTCCTCGGCCACCACGAAGATGATTCATGGCGGGGTGCGCTATCTCGAGGGGCTGCACTTCGGACTGGTCCGCGAGGCGCTGCGCGATCGGGCGTGGCTGCTGCGCAATCTGCCGCAGCTGGTCCATCCGATGGAGATCATCCTGCCGATCTACTCCGACAGTCCGCGCAGCCGCCTGGAGATCCGCCTCGGCCTGACGCTCTACGACCTCCTGGCGGGACGGCAGAACATCGCGCGCCATCACTCGCTGTCGAAAGAGGAGATCCTGAAACGCGCGCCGCTGACGCCGCACGAATTGCGCGGCGGCTTCTCGTACTGGGACGCGCAGGTCGACGACAGCGCGCTGGTGCGGACCGTCGTCGACTCCGCCGCGCGCGAAGGCGCGACGATCCGCGAGCAGACACAGGTCACCGGTCTGCGCCGCGACGGCGACGACTGGATCGTGCGCACGGACAACGACGTGTCGCGCTTCGACATGATCATCAACGCCGCCGGTCCCTGGATGAACGAGCTGCTCGAGCGCAACGGCATCCGCGCGCGCTATCGGCTCTCGCTCGTGCGCGGCAGCCATCTGATCCTGAAGAAGCGGGTGAGCGAGTACGGACTGCTGCTGCAGTCGGCGATCGACCGCCGCGTCTTCTTCGTCCTGCCGTGGAAAGAGACGACGCTCGTCGGGACGACCGAGGTGGTGCAGAAAGAATCGCCCGACGGCGTGCACGCGTCGGACGAAGAGATCGACTATCTCCTCGGGCGTTTCAATCGCTACTTCCGCGAGCGGCTGACGCGCGACGGCATCGAGTCGACGTTCGCCGGCGTGCGTCCGCTCGTCGGCCGCGCCGCGAATCCGAGCGCCATCGGACGCGAGTACCGCGTCATCCGCCGCGAGAACCTGATCAACGTCTTCGGCGGGAAGATGACCACGTTCATGTCGCTGGCGAAACGGGTGAGCCTGCGCGTCGACAACTACTTCGGACATGTGCGCAGCGCGCGCGAGCCGCGTTTTGCGGTTTAATTCGCGCCGTCATGTACGTCGCGCCGCTCGATGATTCGCAGAAACGCCCCCGCCTTCCCCGCACGCTCGATCCGGTCGAGGTCCGCATCCTCGGCAGTCTCGCGGAAAAGCAGCTGTCGACCCCCGAGTACTACCCGCTGACGCTCAACGCGCTTCTCGCGGCGTGCAATCAGAAATCGAATCGCGAGCCGGTGATGGAGTTGTCGGAGAACGAGGTGGCGCGTGCGCTCGACCGCCTGCAGGACGAGAAGCTGGTGTGGAAGGTGATGGGCGGCCGCGCGGTGCGTTACGACCACAACCTCGACGCCCTCTGGCACATCGACCGTCCGGCGAAGGCGTTGCTGACGCTGCTCTTCCTCCGCGGACCGCAGACCGCGGGTGAGATGCGCGGCCGCAGCGATCGCCTGCATTCCTTCGACAGCGTCGCCGACGCCGAGTCGAAACTGCAGGAGATGGCGTCGCATCCCGAGCCGCTCGTCAAGCAGCTGCCGCGCAGACCGGGACAGAAGGAAGAGCGCTGGGCGCACCTCGCGGGCGGCGCGGTTGTGGAGACGGAGCCGGCGCAGGAGAGCGCCGCATCCGAAACACGCGAGCCGTTGTCGGCCCGCGTGCTCCGGCTCGAGGAGCAGGTGGCGGAGCTGAGCGCGGAGCTCAGGGCGTTGAAAGAGAAGCTCGGCGAGTAGTGCCGCGCACTCGCGCGAAGAGATACACCCCCTGCGGCTTGTGCCCGTACCGGCTTCCCAGCTCGTGCGTCTTGGTGTGGTAGTCGACGTTCGCGCCGACTCCCGCGCGCCATTGCTCGCGCGCGATGACGTCGAAGATGTAGCCGACGGTGACGTGGATGCGCTTGTCGATCTGTTCGGCGCGTCCCATCACCACGCTGCGACCGAGGTGCGCCGTCGCCTCGGCGCCGTACGCGTTGCGCTGGCCGCGGCGGGTCCAGAGCGCGGAGAGTGCGAGCTTGTTCGTGGTTTTCGAGAGCGAGGCGCTTGTCACCTTTTCCTTCGCGTCGCCGAGCGCGCCGTGCGAGACCTGCAGCTCGACATCGGGAGTGGGCGCTATGACCGCCCGCGCCGACCACGAATCGATCGAGCCGTCTTCGAGTGAGGTGTGGCGATCGAACGTCACCGCTTCGTGGAACACGCCGCCGTCGAGCTGAAAAATACCCGTCTGGAATCCGGCGCCGATGACGCGCGTCGCATGCCTCCACCCCTCGGCCACGTCGTAGTTGAACGAGCCCTCGGCGAACTCCGTCGATGACGCACGCCGCTCGAACGGCTCCGGTCCGAGCGGCGGCTCGCCGACGGGAGCGACGTAGAGGTGCAGCGCGCGATAGCGGAGGTCGACCGCGACTTCGCCGAGGAGGTCGTGCGCGCGCATCGCATCCTCGAGCGGTCCTCCGCTGCCGATGGAGATGAACTGCAGCAGCTGCGGATAGCCTTCGCGTTTGATGGTGAGCGGCTCGAGCGATCCGCGGATGCGGAACGTCATTGACCCGTGGTCACCGATTGCGCGCTCCACGCCGGCGGTGAACCAGTTCGTGGAAAAAACTTCATTGCGCGGTTCGACAGGGCCGCTCTCGCTGACATGCGTCGCGAAAAGCGCCCCTTCGAAGAACGATTGTCCGAAGGCGAGCGTCGGCAGAAAAAGAAAGAGGGCGGCAAACGTTTTCATTCGTCTGCCGCCCCGTGCAATGGCTGGGCCTGTTTGAGCGCTAGCGCCGCATCGGGCGCGGTCTCGCCGCGCATCCACCATCCGGATCGTAGGCCGACACGTAGCGGAACCCATCGCTCAGCGACGCCGTCGTGCCGTCCGGATTCTTCACCGTCACCTTTGCCGCGCCGACGGCGCAGGCGGGGGCGGTGGCGCGGATGGTGTTCGCGTCGGCGACCGAGATGCCGGTCGCGTTGTTGTTGCCGAACGTGACCGTCGCGCCGCCGACGAAGCCTCCGCCGTGGATCGTCACCGCGACCATGCCGTCGCTCGTCGCGCAGCCCGGCGTCACCGAGTCGATCCACGGACCGTTCGCCATGACGGTGAACTGCGGGCCGACCGACGCGATCTGATGCATCGCGTTGAGCACCGCGACCGGATACGACGACGCGCTGATGTCATGCGGCACGCGTATGACCGCGCGGTCGAACGCGAGCGAGACGAGCGTCGCCTCGTGATCGCTGAGGCCGAAGCTGTACGGCGCGCGGAAGCCGCGCCCTTCGATCACGATCTCCGATCCCGCCGCGCCGCTTGCCGGAGAGATGCCGGTGATCTGCGGCGACACCGGCTCGAGGACGTTGAAGATCGGACCGGTCGTCGTCAGCCGCAGATTCGGATCGATGAGATTGATCGATGCTTTGCCGACCGGCATCTCGGGCACGCGCACGACGTGTTTGTCGGGCGTCGTGGAGAGGACCGCGGCCGGATAGTTGCCGAAGCTGATCGCGTCGCCGGCGCGGAAGCGGAAGCCGGTGAGCGTGACCGCCTGTCCCGGCGCGGCGAAGAGCGGCTCGACCGACGAGATCGACGGCGTCGGATCGTCGACGCTGGTGTAGGTGAAGGCACTCTTGAGCGTCATCGGGTCGCCGCCGCAGCGCAGCGACACATCGACCGACGCTTCGCCGTGACGCGGCACGATCGCGGTCAGCGCGGAGGGACTCTCGTACGTGACGTTGTGCGCCGGCGCGGTGTCGAAGAAGACGCCGCAACCGCTGCGGAGATTGGTGCCGCTGAGGCGGACGAGCGTGCCGCCCGCGGTCGAGCCGAACGCCGGCGTGACGCCGGTCAGCGCGGCGGCCGCGGAGAGGTAGGTGAAGCCATTCGTGAAGCTGTACGCGGGATTGCTGCCGCACGTGACGTCGACATCGACCGCGCCGCTCGAATGTGCCGGCGTGACGGCGGTGATGCTCGTGGCCGACGCGACGATGATGCCGGTCGCGGCGCTGCCGCCGAAGGTCACGCTGCACGGCGCGGTGAAATTGCCGCCGGTGATCGCGACCGCGGTGCCGCCGCCGGCCGGTCCGTTCGCCGGCGCGACCTGCGTCACGTACGGAGCGGTCGAGACGTCGACGACGTCGACCGGCACGAGGAAGCTGGCGCCGCCGTACTGCGCGGGCAGCGTGAGCGTGATTGCCGCCGGTTGTTTCTTGAGCGCCTTGACCGTGACGGTCGCGCTGCCGTTCGGCGGGATCGTCACCGTTGCGGGCAGATCGAGCACCGAGGCGCTGCTCGCCTGCAGCGCGATGACCGTGGCGTCGCCGACCGGCGGATTGAGCGAAAGCGTGAGCACGCGGCTCGCCTCGAGCGGAATGGTCAGAGCGGACGGTGAGACCTGCAGCGTCACCGGGTCGTAGACGAAGACCCTCGCGGTCAGCGTGTTGCCGCCGAGCGCCGCGGGGAGCACGGCGCGGATCGTCGCCGAGCCGGCCTGCAGTCCCTTCACCTTGATGTTGACGTTCTGATCGCCGCTCGCGACGTCGAGATTGTCCGGAACGCTCGCCACCTCGGGAACGCTCGACGTCAGTGCGATCGACGCCGGCGCCGAAGGAGGCTGCGCCAGGCGGACCGACAGCGTGCCGGTGCTCCCGGTCGCGATCCGCAGCTCCGAAGGGCCGATGCCAATGTCGTCATTGAGGATCGTGCAGGTGGCGAACGGGCGCGTCAGGACCGGGTAACCGTATCCGTTGCTGACCTGCAGGTAGAGGTTGAAGATCTCGTTCCCCTCGACCACCGTGTCGCCGAAGACCGTCACGTTGAACGTCTTCTTCGTCTCGCCGGGGAGGAACTGGATGCTCCCCGAGGCGCCGCGATAGTCGGAGCCCGCCGTGGCGGTCTGATTCTGAGTGTTCCAGTAGAGGTACGTGTAGATCTGTAATGGCTCGGAAATCGTGGCCGTGACGGTCACGGTGGCTTCGCCGCTGTTGCCTTCCGTGACGCTCGCATCGTCGACCGTGATGGTGGGCGGCTTTTCGTCGTCCTCGACATACACGTATGCCGACCCGTTGGTCGTGTAATACGACGACAGGTACATGTACGCGTTGCGAGTGCCGGTATAGACGTTGTCGTCGACCGGTATGACGTTGAACGTCTTCGACGTCTCGTTGGGCCCGAAGGTGAGCGTGCCGTTCGCCGACTGCACCGCACCGCTGTAGACGGTGTAGCCCGTCTGCACTGTGCCGGTCATATCACCCGAGCGAATCACCGTAATCGGCTTCGCGCCGCCGTTTTCCTTGATCGTGTAGGAGGTGGCGGAGAATCCGACGCGCGGCGGCGGCTCGATGTCGTTGATCGACACGGAGGTCGACGCGGTACCGATCGAATATCCGGTGCTGGGGCTGGAGATCGTCGCGGTGAAGTAGAGACTGCCGGTGTAGACGTTGTCGTGGAGGGTCGGCACCGTGAACGATTTCGTCGATTCGCCGTCGGCAAACGACAGCGTGCCCGACGTCGCGGTGTAATTCGTTCCCGCCTTCGCCGTGCCGTCGCTCGTGGCGTAATGGACGGTCGCCGCCCCCTTGTTGTACGTGCGGGTGACGGAGACGCTGGCCGTCGTTCCTTCGTTGTACGAGCTCGCGTAATTCACGGACATGAATCCGTAAGCCGTGTTGACGGTCGCGCTGGCCGTGCTCGAGCCGACGCTGTTCGTCGCCGTGAACGTCACGGTGTAGCTGCCGATCGTTGCGTACGTGTGGGAGACGTAGTACGGCGATCCGGTGACCGGGGCAGTGCCGTCGCCGAAATTCCACGTGTAGGTGTCGCACGAGCGCTGGCCCCAGTAGAGATAGGCGCTGAACGAAACGCTGTTGCCGATCATGCATGGGCTGGAACTGGGTGATCCCGACGATCCATAACAGGAAGAGCCGCTGTAATTGATGCTATTGACCGTCGGAACGGTGCTGCAGGTCTGTGCGTGCGCCACGGTGGAAATAGCAAGGGCGATGAGGACGGCGGCGAGCGTCTTGTATTGGGGCAATGGAGTCTCCAGTGGTGAGTTGTGGCGGAATGCCGGACCGATGGCGAGATGGTACACAGAAGCCGTCAAACATGCGCAAAATAAAAAAGGCGGACCGAAGTCCGCCCCCTGCCAATATTCGGTGTTTTCCTACGTTAGCGTCACTTCGCGAACACCGCGTCGACCGGCGTGATCTTCACGTTCTCCGGCTTGATGTTCAGCTTGTACGTCCCGATGACCCTGTCCTCGTCCGCCAGCTCCGGCTTCGGCGCGTCGTATTTGATCGACGACGGCTCGTCTTTGACCAGCTGATCGCGCAGTCCCTCGGCGTCCTTGGTGATGTAGACGAGGGAGAGGTTTTTCGCGGAGAGATACTTCTTGATCACACGGTTGACCTCGTCACGTGTCAGCCTCGAGTAATGGTCGCGCATGTACACGGTGTACTCCGGAATGCCGAACCACCACGAATCGAGCGCGTATCCGAGGCGCTGGCTCTGGGAGGCGGTGACGAGGTAGGTGTTCTTCATCAGATAGTCGCGCGTGGTCTCGAAGTCTTCCTGCGACAGGCCGTTGTCGATCAGCTGCTGCAGCTCGTACAGCGCGATGCGCGTGCTCATGTGCGCGTTCGCCGGCACGACCGGACGGATCCAGATCTCGAACGCCTGCGAACGGCGGGCGATGTTCGGGTTGGGGAAGAACTGCAGACCGGGCCGGGTGAAGAACTCGATGTAGGTGTAATCGCCGTAATTGAGGCCGCGCACCTCGCGGATGCGTTGATAGAGCCGTCCGCTCGACGCGCGATGCTCGCCGAGCCAGGAGCGCGCGACGTTCAGCGCGGCGAAGTCGGCGCTGTCGCGCGTCACCGGAATGGGGAAGCCCATGGAGATCGCCGTGGCCCGCGTGTCCTTCTGCACGATCTCCACCTCGAGACCGTTCGGCTGATGCCCTTCGATCGCGGCGAGCGTTTTCTTCCCCTCGTGCACGGTCCCGGCGGGGAGCGCCGCGAGCTCGTTCTGTAATTGCGCGAGCATGGCGTCGGGATAATCGCCGGAGATGCCGATGACGAGATTGCCGCGCGTGTAATTCGCGGCGATGAATTTCTTCACGTCGTCGACGGTGATCGATTCGAGACCGGCGATCGTGCCGACGACCGGATGGGCGTACGACGTGCCGGGGAAGAGATTCTGGATCAGCCGCTCTTTCCCCAGCTCTTCCTCGTTGTTGTTACGGAGGTCCTGCTTGAGGAAATTGAGCTGCGACTCCTTGACGCGCTGGAAGTCTTCGTCGCGATAGCCGGGGGAGAGAAGCGTCGGCAGCACGACCTCGAAGAATTTCTTCCAGTTGTCCTTGTGAATCGAGCCGGTGATGGTGGTCAGGTCTTTGTCGACCTGCGAGGTCCAGACGCCGGCGACCGGATAGAGCGCGCGGCTGATCTCCGAGATCGGCATCGACTTCGATCCCGCCTCGGTGACCATCGACGCGGCGAGCGCGGCGAGCCCTTCCTTGCCGGCCGGATCACTCGACGAGCCGGCGTTGAACAGCAGCTTGACCTCAACCTGAGGAAAAACGGAGTGCTGCATCAGCACCCGCAGGTCCGATGCTGTGGCACCGACACTCCTGTCGGTGGCTCCAAGCGAAGACATCATCGGCAGCGTCGCGATCCCCTCGGGCAGCGGATCCTTCGACAACGTGGTCACGACGAGCGTGTTGTCAGTGAAGTACTTCTTCGCCGACGCCTGGATGTCGGCCGGCGTCAACGAGGCGAGCAGCCGGTAGTAGTTGTTGACGGTGTTGTACGAGCGATTGAAGTGGACGAAGGTCGCGAGCGTCGAGGCGATCGCCTCGGTCGTATCGAGGGAGCGGACGAATTCGTAGCGCAGATTCGACTTCGCGTCGTTGACCCGCTGCGCCGGCTCCTCCTTCTCGCGCAGCTTCGCGAACGCGCCGAGGATTGCATCGCGCACGGCGACGGAGTCCTTGCCGTCTTTCACCCGGGCGAAGACGGTGTAGAGCGACGGATCGACGCGCGAATCGTTGAAGACGAAGAGGCGGTCGACTTTCTGCTCCTGCTCCACGAGGCGCTTGTAGAGATCGGAGGTGTCGCCGAACTCGAGGTCGAGCGCGATGTCGATCGCCGGGAGGTCCTTCGACGTCTCGTCGAAGCCGGGGACGCGGAAGGCGACGGTGACCCAGGGGAGCGTCTGCGACGGCCAGTCGACATGCGCGTAGATCGCTTTCTTCGGCGTCGGCTCGGCGGGGATGGCCGCCTTGTACGTGCCGGGCTTCCAGTTGCCCCAGTGTTTCTCGACCAGCGGGATGACCTTCGCCGGATCGACGTCGCCGGCGACGATCACCGTGACGTTCTGCGGCCGGTACCAGCGGCTGAAGAACTCTTTCGAGTAGTCGTACTGGTTCGGCATGTCCTCGATGTCTTTGATGAAGCCCATCGTGGTGTGCTTGTAGGTGTGCGTGGTGAAGGCGGCGTCGCGCTGCACCTCGAGGATCTTGCGGATGGGGCTCGCCGAGTTCTTGTTGTACTCGCCGAGGACCGCGCGCGACTCGGTCTTGAAGACCTCGGGGGCATACGAGAGGTGCTGGAAACGGTCGGCCTCGATCTCCAGGATCTTCGCCAGGTCTTCCTTCGCGAACGTCGTGTAGTAGTTCGTGTAGTCGTCGCTGGTGTAGGCGTTCTGCCGCGCGCCCGCTTTCTGGATGATCGCGTTGTACTTGTCGGGCGGATAGCTCGGCGTGCCGCGGAACATGATGTGCTCGAAGAAATGGGCGAAGCCCGATTTTCCCGGCTCGATCTCGTTGCGCGAGCCGGTCTGCACCGGGATCTGCAGCGAGACGATGTTCGGCATCCCGGTGGGAACGACGATGACCTTGAGGCCGTTGGCCAGCGTCTTCTCCGTAGCGTGGAAGGGGAGGATGTCATTCGTCGCGGGCGCCTTCTTCGCCGGCGTCGCTGCCTGAGCCAGCACCGGCAGCAGGAGCACGCACGTGGCGAGAAGCGTTCGGATTCGAAGCATGGGGACTCCTTCGATTTTGATGTGGGGGTTGTTGGGTTGTTGAGTTGTTCGGTTGTTGCCGGGTGACGGTACTCAATAACCTAACAACCCAACAACCCAACAACCCGCTTGGCAACTAATTTGTGACCGTTTCCTCATCCGGAACGTGATCCGGAACGATCGGCCCTTCCTTCAGATCCTCGCGAATGATCAGGTCGAGGAAGAGCTCCCGGACGCCGTTCTGTCCGCTCTGGCTGAAGACGCGGCGGACATCCGACGGCCGGAGCCGGATGCCGGTCATCGTCTCGAGGTATTGACAGAAGACGACGGCGCGCGAGCGGAAGGAGATGACCAGGATGAGCAGCAGGACCGTGGCAAAGGTCAGCGGCATCCACAACATCGTCGGCATGGAGGGATTCTATAGCGGCATCGATCCTGCTGAAAACGCCGCCGGGAGGTCACAGCGATGAGTGACGACGACTATCAGCCCGTCTCATGCGACATGCACGACCGCTACGAAGCGGCGGCGGTGAAGAAGCAGGACGTCGAGCTGCAGTTCGATCTCGACGGCACGCCGCAGCTCGAGCGGGGGAAGATCGCCGACGTCTACACGGCGGATGGAAAAGAATTCGTGAAATTCATGTCGGCGAGCGGCGCGGTCGACATTCAGCTGGATCACATCATCGACATGCGCGAGCTCTGACGCGTACACTCTTCCCATGCCGAAAGCGCTCTTCTACACCGGCACGGCGTTCTGCCTTTTCCTCGCATTGACGAGCGCGGTGGAATCGAGCCGGGAACTGCAGAGCGGGGCGGTCACCTTCATCGCCCTGCACGGTTTCCCGCTCAAGCTGGCGGCGAGCGCGGGGTGGGCGATCCTCGTGGCGATGCTCGCCGGGATGGCCACCGCGGCGATCTTCCTCCGGATGGCGGCGCTCCTCGCGGCGCGAAATCTCTTCGCCGCGTTCCTCGCGCTCTTCTCCGTCGGCGGGGCGGTGACGTCGCTGACCTGGCTGCTGCTGCTGCAGGCGCGGATGATCCCGCATCTGCCCGGCGGAGGCGCGGCGCTGGAGTCGCTGTCCGAGATGCACTTCGCGGCGATGATGATGCTCGGCTACTTCATCTCGCTCTCGATGCTCGCGCTGCGCCCCTACTTCCGCATCCAGGCCAGCCGCGTCCTCTCCGCGCTCGTCTTCTTCCCGCTCCCGCTCTTCCTGCTGATGCTCATGCAGGAGCTCTTCACCAAGACCTCGCCTGCGCCGCTGCCGGCGAGCAGCCCTGCGTCGCTGGTCTTTCTCGCCGTGCTGTCGGTCCTCTTCTTCGCCATCTCCATCCACTGCATCCGCCACCGCCATCTCTTCCTGGAGATGACCAACCTGCGCGAGCTACTCGACACCCGCGTCGATCCGACGGGGCGGGGCAACCGCCGCACGATCGGCGGCGTCGCTTTCGATTCGTAGCGGCTCGAATACCTGCTTGAACGTGAATGCGACCGGCGACGGGCCGTGCTCGTCGAGGTGCGCGAGCCGCGCCTTCGCCTCGTCGATCGTCGGGATGTGTCCCGCCGGCACCCACCAGAGCGCGACGAACGCGCGGTCGAACTGCTCGAACCAGTCGCGGCGTCCACGTAGCAGCTCCGCGTGAGCCGTGCGGTAGACGTACGACTTGAGCGTCTCGATGCTCGTCCAGACCGAGAGGTTGAAGAGGATCCGGTCATCCTCGTACGGGCGCAAATACGTCGCGTCCCCCGCCTCGGTCTGCAGGCGCCAGACGAAGCCGTCGGCCGCATCGGCCAGCGCGTTGATCTCGGCGAGCCGGGAGACGAAGCCTTCCATCACCGGCGAGTCGAGCGGCGCCTTCATCCGGGCGATGTTCACCTGGGCAATGTGGTGGTCGTGCATACGCGCGATGCTAGCGCGCGCGACACGTTCCACGACCGCCAGTCGGCCGCTTGTTTCCGTTTGTTCGTGCAGGGGAGCTTCGCGGCGACGAGCGCCGGATCGGCGTCGGCGCTGAGCGATTTCAGATATTCGACGTCGAGCGCGCGGTTCTTCGCCACGTTCGTCCGGACGATCAGCGCGTCGGGATTGATCGCGTGCAGCACGATCACCGCGATCAGTCCGCAGGCGACCGCGCCGATGAAGAAATGCCGGCGGCGTCCGGTGAGCACGGTCGCGGCGAACCAGGCGAGGAGCGCGGCGATGAGGAACATGAACGCGGTCGTGTAGACGCGCAGCTCGGTCAGGCCGAACTCGTCGACATAGAGCTGCATGCGCCGGTACGCGGAGACGAGGATCACGAACACGAGCAGCACCTGCACGAGCGCCAGTCCGCGGAAAAGCTTCATGCGTCCGCTCTTGTCGATCAGCCACTCCGCGACGAGCAGCAGCGGCAGCACCAGCGCTGCGACCGCCACGAGCTCGAAGAAGCCGCGCCGCGCGTATTCGGCGTAGGTGAGCTTCGGCGCGACCTTCACCAGCGCCGCGCCGCCGAAGAAGTAGCGGAGCTGCACGGCGACGAAGAGGGCGAAGAGGATGTCGACGAGCGCGATGGCGATGTTCGTCTCCGGAGCCGCGAGGTGGAACCACGATGGACGCTGGATGTCGGGGAGGGTGGCCGGGGTGAGGATCGAGCGGAGGTAGCCCGCGACCGGGACGGCGATCACCAGCGTGAAGAGAACGTGGCCGATGACCAGCGGGAAGTCGATGTTGAACAGATTTTTCAGGATCGTCGCGAACGCTTCGTCGGCCGAGGTGAGGAGGGCGATGAAGATCAGCAGGAGCGGCAGGGCGATGAGAAATCCGCGCAGCCCGACGAGCGCGCGCCGCGTGACCGCACCCGGCTGCAGCTCGCGCCACTTCACGTCGACGAACGCGACGTGAAAGACGCCGCTGACCGACAGCGCTGCGCTCATCACCAGCGCCGCCCCGACCGTCAGGATCCCCGTCGCCCACTCCCGCACGCCGCGCGCGCGGAGCGAGAGGAAGGCAAAGAAGAGGAGGAGAAGCAGGAAGTCGAGCGCCACGAGCGTGTGCGAGTCGCGCCAGACGATGCCCGCGGCGACGATCAGCGCGCCGGTCGCCCCGAAGGCGAGCTCACCGGGCCGTCCGATGACGTACGCGGCGACGCCGAGCAGGAGCACGGTCCAGATGGCGACGTTGATGCCCATCGGCATCGCGCGGAGGAGAAGGTCGCCGGTGATTCCGAGGAAGAGCGCAGCGGCAATGGTCTTCATGCAAAGTACTTTATAGCATAAAGTCAAGGGAACGACGGGAGGCCTCCGGCGGGCGGGCCCGGCCCGCGGCGTTTGTCTTCGCGCAAATCGCGTTCAGCGCGAGACGCGTGAGTTCAGGCTGGGCCAACAGACGCTGCGGGCCGCGCCCGCCCGCCGGAGGCCTCCCGGTCGTCTCCCTTTCGCCTTGATAGAATGAAGTCCTCACTCATGTCCTTCGTTCATCTCCATCTCCACACTGAATACTCACTTCTCGACGGCGCCAGCCGGCCGGACGCTCTGGCGAAACGCGTGGCCCAGCTCGGCATGCCGGCGTGCGCCATCACCGACCACGGCAACATGTTCGGCGCGGTCGAGTTCTACAACGCGATGAAAGGCGTCGGCGTGAAGCCGATCATCGGCTGCGAGATGTACATGGCCTACGGCTCGCGCTTCGACAAATCGTCGGTCGAAGACCAGCAGGCCGACGCCGGCGCGAACAATCACCTCATCGTCCTCGCCTCGAACGACAAGGGGTACAAGAACCTCGTCAAGCTGGTCAGCGCGGGATACACCGAGGGGTTCTATTACAAGCCGCGCATCGACAAAGACCTCCTGCGCGAGCATCGCGAAGGGCTGATCGTCCTCTCGTCGTGCCTCAAGGGCGAGGTCTCGCAGAATCTCGCCAACGGCAACTACGGCCGCGCGCGCGATGCCGCGCTGCAGTTCAAGGACATCCTCGGCGCGGAGAACTTCTTCCTCGAGATCCAGGACCACGGCATCCCCGATCAGCAGAAGATCGTCCCGATGATGGCGCGCCTCGGCGAAGAGACGGGGCTGCAGCTCGTCGCCACCAACGACTCGCATTACCTCAGCAAAGACGACGCGTTCGCGCACGAGGTCCTCCTCTGCATCGGCACCGGCAAGACGCTCGGCGACGAGAAGCGGATGAAGTTCTACAGCGACGACTTCTACGTGAAGGGCCCCGACGAGATGAGGCGCGTCTTCCGCGACTATCCCGAGGCCGTCGCCAACACCGCGCGCATCGCCGAGCGGATCAACATGTCGCTCGACGTCAAGGGACATCACCTCCCGAAATTTCCGGTGCCGCCGGGCAAAGACATCGCCGGCTATTTCGACGAGGTCGTGCGCAAAGGATACGAGCGCCGCATGGCCGTGCAGCGCCAGCGCAAGCACGAGCCGCAGGAGTACCTGGAACGGCTCGATCGCGAGATCGAGATCATCAAGTCGATGGGCTTCCCCGGCTACTTCCTGGTGGTCTGGGACTTCATCAAATACGCGAAGGACAACGGCATCCCGGTCGGACCGGGACGCGGTTCAGCGGCTGGGTCGCTGGTCGCGTACTCGATGGGCATCACCGACGTCGATCCACTGCAGTACGACCTCCTTTTCGAGCGCTTCCTCAATCCCGAGCGCATCTCGATGCCCGACATCGACGTCGACTTCTGCATGAACAATCGCGGACGCGTCATCGAGTACGTCCGCGAGAAGTACGGCAAGGAGAACGTCGCGCAGATCATCACGTTCGGGACGATGGCGGCGAAGTCAGTGGTGCGCGACGTCGGCCGCGTGCTCGGACTGCCGTACGGCCTCGTCGACAAGGTGGCGAAGACGATTCCGGGCGGGCCGGGCGTGACGCTCGACGATGCGAAGCGCGATTCGCCGGCGCTGGTCGAGGCGATGAAGAACGACGCCGAGGTGGCGAAGATCGTCGAGATCGGATTGCGCCTCGAGGGGCTCTCGCGTCACGCCGGCATGCACGCGGCGGGCGTGGTCATCACGCCGGAGCCGGTGACGACGTACGTGCCGCTTTACCGCACGAACCGCGATGAAATCGTCACGCAGTTCGACATGAACGTCGTCGAGAAGATGGGTCTTCTCAAGATGGACTTCCTCGGGCTGCGCACGCTCACCGTCATCGACGACGCGGTGAAGTCGGCGGAGCACGAGACCGGCGAGAAGGTCGACATCGATTCGCTTCCGCTCGACGACCCGGAGGTCTTCCGGTTGTTCCAGGAGGGGCGGGCGAAGGGCGTGTTCCAGTTCGAATCGGGCGGCATGGTCGACCTGCTGCGCAAGTCGAAGCCGACGCGCTTCGAAGACCTCGCGGCGCTCAACGCGCTCTACCGGCCCGGCGCGCTCGACGCCGGCATGGTCGACGAGTACGTCAAGCGCAAGAACGGCTCGTCGAAGGCGCGGTATCTCGTGCCGGCAATGAAGGAGATCCTGGAGGAGACGTACGGCGTCATCGTCTACCAGGAGCAGGTCATGCAGATCGCGCAGCGCGTGGCCGGCTACTCCCTCGGACAGGCCGATCTGCTGCGCAAGGCGATGGGGAAGAAGAACGCGGAGATCATGGCCGCGGAGCGCGAGAAGTTCGTCTCCGGCGCGATCACGCAGGGCTACGAGAAGAAGAAAGCGAACGAGATCTTCGACTACATCGAGCCGTTCGCGCGCTACGGCTTCAACAAGTCGCACTCGGTCGCGTACGCGCTCGTCGCGTATCAGACGGCGTGGCTGAAGGTGCACCACCCGCGGCACTTCATGGCCGCGCTGATGTCGAGCGAAATGGATCGCACCGAGGCCGTCGTGAAGTTCATTCACGAGGCGAAGTCGATGGGCATCGAGGTGCTGCCGCCCGACGTCAACGAATCGAACATGTTCTTCACCGTCGTCGGACCGAACATCCGCTTCGGCCTCGGCGCGGTGAAGGGAGTGGGTGAGAGCGCGATCGAATCGGTCCTGCAGGCGCGGCGGCGGATCGGGCGGTACACGTCGCTGCTGCAGTTCTGCGAGGAAGTCGATCTGCGGGCGTGCAACAAGAAGGTGCTCGAGGCGCTGATCAAGTCGGGGTCGTTCGATTTCATGGGGATGACGCGGAAGGCGTTGTTCGAGCAACTCGAATCGACGGCCGACAGCGCGCAACGGACGAAGGACATGAAGGAGCGAGGCCAGCACTCGCTCTTTGGTGTGGCACAGACACTCCTGTCTGTGCCCGCTGAAAAAGCACAGACAGGAGTGTCTGTGCCACAGGGCGAATGGCCCGAGGAGGAGAAGCTCCGCTACGAAAAAGAGACCCTCGGCTTCTACGTCTCCGGGCATCCGCTGAACAAATACGCCGCCGAGTTGAAGCTCTTCGCCGGCGCGAACACCGACACGCTCTACCGCTTCGTCGATCAGACGGTGAACATCGGCGGGATCGTCTCGCAGATGAAGAAGTCGAAGATCAAGAAGGGCCCGAACGAAGGAAAGATGATGGCCAAGTTCGTCCTCGACGATCAGTACGGGTCGGTGGACGTGGTCGTCTTCAGCGATCTCTACGCGAAGTACGCGAAGTGGCTCGACAACGGCGTCGCCATCCTGCTCACCGCCGCGGTGAAGGACACCGGCGGGCAGGTCGGGGGGCGGAGCGCGTCGCTGCAATCGGCCGAGCAGTCGGCGCAGCGGATCGACGACGAGTACGGCGGGCATCCCGAGGATCGGGCCGCGCGCATCTCGGCGTACGAGCTCACCGAGGACGATCTCGATCGCGATCCGAAAGAGGTGGAGCGCGAGAAGTACGGCGACCGGGCGGACAACTTCGCGCTCTTCGGAACGCCCGGAGCCGCATCCGAGGAAGACGCGTTCAACGAAGCGGCGGCGGCGATCGAGACGCCGGCCGAGCCGCAGTTCGCGACGCATGCGGCGGCGTTCGCCGAATCGCCGATCACGCCGGAGCTCAACGCGCTGGAGATCGTGCCGCTCGACGGCATCCGCGACAAGAAGGTCAAAGAGATCACGCTCGAAGTGCGCTACGCCGACATGGACGAGGATCGCATCAAGAAAATCCGCGAGATCTTCGAGGACCATGCGGGCGAGGTCCCGGTGAGCGTCACCATCGTCGACGTTCCGCCGGAAGTGGCGAACGGCGCGGTGCGGATGAGGATCAACCAACACTTCCGGGTGCAGCCCGGACCGGCCCTGACCGCCGCGCTGGAAGCGGCACGCGTGCGCCCCCAGTACATCTTTGATGTGAGGACCAACCATGCCGCCTGAAGAGCAGACGTATTCGTCGCACCGCCGTTTTCATCCGCTGTTTCACTTCTTCGCCTTCCCGATCCTGGCGATCAATTTCCTCTTTCACCTCTATCTGCTCTGGCGCAATCCGTCGTGGATCATGCTGTGGAGCTGCTTCGTCGCCGCGGCGCTGGTGGCGTCGGTTTTCCTCGCGCGCTACTACTCGCTGCGCCAGCAGGACCGGATCATCCGGCTCGAGGAGCGGCTCCGTCTGCAGACACTGCTGCCGGAGGACCTCCGCTCGCGCGTCAACGAGTTCCGGACCTCCCAGCTGATCGGCCTCCGCTTCTGCAGCGATGAAGAGCTCGCCGAAGTGGCGGGCGCGGTGCTGGCGGGCGAGGTGAAGTCGCAGGAAGAGATCAAGCGGCGCGTGCGGCAGTGGCGCGCGGATCACCATCGCATTTGATCGCGCTGATCATCATCGATTTCCAGAGAGCGATCGACGACCCGAGCTGGGGCGCCGATCGCAACAATCCCGATTGCGAGGCGAACATCGCGCGGCTCCTCGCGTGCTGGCGCTCGTACGGCTGGCCGGTCTTTCATGTCCGGCACCTTTCGCGGGAACCGCAATCGACCTATCGCCCGGGCCAGCCGCTGTGCGAGTTCAAGGATGAAGCGCGGCCGCTGGCCGGCGAGCGGATCATCGACAAGTCGACCAACAGCGCGTTCATCGGCACGACGCTCGAGCGTGAATTACGCGACGCCGGTATCGACCGCGTGGTGATCGCGGGCGTGATCACGAACAACTCCGTCGAGGCGACGGCGCGGATGGCGGGCAACCTCGGCTTCGAGACGATCGTCGTGAGCGACGCGACCGCGACCTTCGGCCGCCGCGACTTCGACGGGCATTGGCGGACCTCGGCGGAGGTGCACGCGATGTCGCTGGCGAACCTCGCGGGGGAGTACGCGACGGTGCTCAGCACCACCGAAGTCATAGACACTATTCAGCTATACTCCGTTTCAGGGTCGTAAATAACTTCACAACGCAGGGGAGAGCGGGCTGATGGGACTCTTAGCAAGAACGCGCATCGCGCTCGCCGTCGCCCTGTTCGCGGTCGCTTCCGCGGGATACTCCGCGGACTGCTTCTCCAACTACATCCTGCTGAGCGAGCGGGGCTTCCAGCCGAACCACCCGGCCGGCCCGGTCGCCTGGAACGGCTCGGTGCTCGCCGTCGCGCGCGCCACCCCCGGCATCCCGGTCACGCTCTCGCTCTACGACTCGAACCTGATCCCGCTCACGCAGGAGCGGACCGTCACCACGTCGCCCCTCGGACGGTCGCTCAAGCTCCTGACCAACGGCAACAAATTCGCCCTCGTCTTCTTCACCTCGTCGGGGACGATCGCGTTCCAGGAGATCGCGGCCGACGGCACACCGCTCGGCGCGGAGCGTCAGATCGGCGCGTCGCACGGCGTCTTCAACGAACAGGAGCTCGACGCGACGTATAACCCGGGCGCCGACAAATGGGAAGTCCTCTACAGCGTCCCGGTGACCGCCGATTTCGGTCTCTGGCTCACCACCATCCCGGCGAGCAACGTCGGCGGCGCGATCACCGACGTCCGGCTGCAGACCTTCATCACCTCGCTGCATCCGACGCCGCGCATCGCCGCCGCGGCGAACGGCACGATCGCCGTCTCGTGGTACCGGCCGAACAACGACGTCAACACCTACTTCATCGCGCTCTACGATCAGACGCTCGGATTTCCGTCGAGCTCCTTCATCGCGTCGACGAACGTGCAGCTCCCGATCCTCACCTCGACCGGCAACACGTTCGCGCTGCTGTATCAGGCGCCGATCTCCGGCGGGACGGAGCTCCGCTGGATGCGCTTCAACGCGGGCGGCGCGATCACCAACGCCGACGCGCGTCTGCTGATCGGCAGCGGCATCGATGTCGTGCCGATCTCGATCCTCTTCAATCCGACGCTCGCCGAATGGGCCGTCACGTACATGGACGCTGCGGTCGGCTTCGTGAACTTCCCCGGCGACTACCGCATCCGCCGCCTCACACCGGCCGGCGCGCTGATCAGCGACACGATCTTCACGCCCGACGCGAACCGGTCGGTCATCCCGGGACGCTTTCCGATCGCCACGAACGGACAGTCGTACTTCGGCTCGATCGAGCGCTTCTACTCGACGATCGAAGGGTCGGACTCCTACCTCGTGAAGCACTGCCCGCTCGACGCGACGGTGAAGGCGACGAACCCGACGCCCGTCACGCGCACGCCGTTCACCTTCACCGCCACCGCCAGCGGCGGCGTCGCGCCGTACACCTACACCTGGGACTTCGGCGACTTCACCGAGTTGCGCCACGAGCGGACGTTCCAGCACGGCTACGAGCGCACCGGGACGTACACGGTCACACTGACGGTGACGGATGCGTACGGTGACAAAGCGGTGCGGACGACGACGGTGACGGTGGTGGATACAATCCGGCGTCGGACGACGAAGCGCTAAGCCCGCGCCGGTTCCAGCTTCGCCGCCGCGGATTTCATCGTGTTCGCGAGCATTGTGTAAGCAGCCACCCAGGCCGCGGCGACGTCGCACGTGAACGCGGAGCCGAGTCCCCTTTCGAGAGTCCACAGCAACGCGGAACCGACCGTGTCGTAATGGCGCTCTTCGACGCCGTACGCCGCGTGGCGCTCACCGAGTGCGCGGACGCCGGGGACGATGCGGTCGAGATGTCCGAGGTTCGAGACGACGAGACGGAGAGTGTCCATCAGCTTGCGGCCCTGCTGCCTGATGTCGCCGTGAAAGAGACGGCGCAGCGACGGATCGAGCTCGAACAGACGTCTGTAGAAAAGGTCCGCCGCCGAATCGGCGATCGGCAGGACCTTGTCGAACGACGCCTGGACGAGCTCCACCTGTGATGCTTCCATTGCTTGCTCCTTATTTCCGGTTGAACCGAAGAAACGATGGGCCGCAATGTGGGTCGCAGGTGGAGGAAGAGCCGTGACCGGGCTCACGAACGCGCAATTACACCGCGATCAACTCGAAAAACTCCTCCGCCCCTACCGGTGCCTTGATCAGATAGCCCTGCATCTGATCGCACGAGTAGTGCTTGAGGAAGTTCGCCTGCTCGCTGAACTCGACGCCTTCCGCGATCACCTTGAGTCGCAGCGAATGCGCCATGGCGATGATCGCGGTGACGATCGCGGCGGTGTCGGGATCGGAGTTGATGTCGCGCACGAACGACTGGTCGATCTTCAGCGTGTCGATCGGGAAGCGCTTGAGGTAGCTCAGCGATGAGTGGCCGGTGCCGAAGTCGTCGAGCGAGATGCGGATGCCGAGCTTCTTCAGGTCGTACAGCGTCCGCACGCTCGCCTCGGGGCTCTGCATGGCGCTCGACTCGGTGATCTCCAGCTCCAGCAGCCGCGGCGGCAGGCCGGTCTCGTCGAGCACTTCCTTCACCCGCGCCACGAGATCGGGCTGCTGCAGCTGCGTGACGGAGAGGTTCACCGCCAGCGAGAGGTTCCGGAATCCCTGGTCGTGCCACTCCTTCGCCTGTTTGCACGCCGTGCGCAGCACCCACTGGCCGATCGGCGTCATGAGTCCCGTCGACTCGGCGAGCGGGATGAACACCGACGGCGGGATCGGTCCCATCTCCGGATGCGTCCAGCGGAGCAGCGCCTCCATGCCGACGATGCGTCCGGCGCGGAAGTCGAAGATCGGCTGGTAGTGGACCTTCATCTCTTCGTTCAAAAGCGCGCGGCGCAGGCCGTGCTCCAGCGCGATCCGCTGCAGCGCCTTGGCGTTGATGTAGGCGTTGAAGAGCTGGTAGTTGTCGCGCCCCTGCTCCTTCGCCTGGTACATCGCGGTGTCGGCGTTCTTGATCAGCGTCTCCGCGTCCATGCCGTCTTCGGGATAGAGGCTGATGCCGATCGACGTCGTGATGTAGAACTCGCGGCCGTCGAGGTGCAGCGGATAGCGCACCGCCTCGAGGATTTTTTGCGCCACCGGCGCGGCGTCCTCGGAACGCACGAGGCCGGGGATCATGATCGTGAACTCGTCGCCGCCGAGGCGCGCGACGGTGTCGGAATCGCGCACGCACGACTGCACGCGCGCCGCGACCGCCTGCAGCAGCTGATCGCCGATGTTGTGGCCGAGGGAGTCGTTGATCACCTTGAAGCGATCGAGGTCGAGGAAGAGCACGGCGAGGCGCGTGTGCTCGCGCTGCGCGTGCGAGAGCGCGACCGTCAGGCGATCCTTGAACAGCAGGCGATTGGGGAGGCCGGTCAGCGCGTCGTGATACGCGAGGTGCTTGATCTGCTCCTCGGCGTACGTCCGTTCGGTGACGTCGCGGACGACGATCACCACGCCGCCTCCTTCGATCGCCGTCAGCGAGATCTCCTGCGGGAACGTGATGCCGTCGCTCCGCTTGCCGGTCATCTCGCCGCGCCAGCGTCCGCGCTGATGCACGATCGGGAGGATGAAGCTCGAGATCCGCTCCGCGTCCGCCGGATCGAAGAGATCGAGCAGCGAAATGCCGAGCATGTGATGCGGGCTGGGGAAGGAGTAGAGCTTCGCCAGCGCGTCGTTGAGGTACGTGAACTCGAGCCCTTCGTTGACGATGCCGATGCCGTCCATCGACGCGGTCATCGCCGCCGACTGCGTCCGCAGCGTCTCCTCGGCTTGCTTCCGTTCGGTGATGTCGTAGACGAAGCCTTCGAAGTAGAGCGTCCCCTTCGCCGACTTGATGGCGTGCGCGTTGAGCTGCACCCAGATCGGCGAGCCGTCTTTGCGGCGCCACTGCAGCTCGCAATCGCTGGCGTGGCCGCGCGGCTCGAAGCGGCGGATCAATTCGTCGCGCTGCTCGCGATCGAAGTAGATGTCGTCGGCGAGACTGCGCTGGAGCAGCTCTTCGACCGAATCGAAACCGAGCATGCGGGCGAGCGTGGTGTTCGCGGTGATGAAGCGGCCGTCGAGTGTCGACTGATAGATGCCGACCGAGGCGTAGTTGAAGATGTTGCGGTACTTCTCCTCGCTCTGCTGCAGCGCCTGTTCCGCGCGGCGCCGTTCGGTGACGTCGTGGATGATCGAGTAAAGGACGGAGCGGCCCGCGGAGTCGATCGGACCGGAGTGCACCTCGACGTCGCGGATCTCGCCGTTCGCGCGCATGTGGCGGAAGACGAAGTAGCTCCGCTCCTGCCGCGCGGCGTCGGCCATCTCCTCGCGCACCTTCTCTTCGCCCAGGACGTTGATGTCCCAGATGCGCATGTTGCGCAGCTCGGCGATGGAGTAGCCGTAGAAGTCGGCCGCGGCCATGTTCGCGTCGAGGATCGCGCCGGTGGCCGGATCGATCAGCAGCTGCACGGCGCGGTTGTTCTCGAACATCTGCCGGTAGCGCAGCTCGCTCGCGCGGAGGGCGTCTTCTTTCCGTTTCTCCTCGATCGCCGCGGCGACGTGCTGCGCGACGAAGACGAGGATCTCGAGATCGCGCGCGCTGTAGCGCGTGCTCTCGTCGTACGTCTGCACGCCGATCACGCCCCAGGTCCGCTCGCCGCTCTTCAGCGGAGCGCCGAGCCAGTCGACCGACGGCGCGCCGACCGATTCCACCTCGTTCGCATCCATCAGCTGCTCGAACTTCGCCGGCGTGGCGAGCAGCGGCAGGCCGGTGCGCAGCACGTAGGCGGTGAGGCCGCGTCCCGGCGGCAGCCCTTCCGGCGCTTTGTCGAAGGCGTCGACGAAGTAGGGGAAGGTGAGGCGGTCGCCGTTCGATTCGGCGATGTAGAAGTTCGTGGCGTCCATCAGCGTGCCGACGATCTCGTGCACGGACGCATAGAAATCGTCGAGGCTCGTCGCGTCGCGGCTCAACTCGGCGATGCGGAACAGCGCGGCCTGCAGCGCCTTCGCCTTGTGCGCTTCCGTCGTGTCGCGGAAGTACCAGGCGCGCCCGATCACGCGGCCGCGGGAGACGACCGGCACCGAGGCGCGCGAGAGGATCCGTCCATCCTTCAGCGGAACTTCGTCGCCGTTGCGGACGTCGTGCGGATGTTCGTAGAGAAAGTTGACCAGCTCGATGAAGGCGTCCCAGTCCTCGACCAGCTCCGCCGCGTAGCCGAGGAGCTCGTTGTCGTCGCCCTGGTCGGCCGCTTCATCGGGGATGCCCCAGATCTCGAGGAAGCGGCGGTTGTACGACAGCACCTTGCCGCTGTTGTCGATGACCAGGATGCCGTCGAGCGTCGCTTCCTGCTGCGCCTTCAGGATGCCGATGGTGGTGCGGACGGTATCGCGTCCGTCGCGCCGCAACCTGCCGGCGACGCGCGCGAGCTCGGCGCGTCCTCTCTGGAGGCGCGAAGGCTCAGCTTTCGGGATGGATTCTTCGGGTAGAGATGCCATGCAACGGCTTGGAAATGGAACGTCTTGGCGCGTTCAATAAGTGTTGCGATTGTACGGGAATTCCGGATGAATCAATCACCCGGAAACCCGCGCTGCCGGTACTCCTGCCATTGCTGGAAGTTGTTGAAGGTAAACCACCCGATGATCAGCGCCAGGAAGAAGTCGCGCGTGGCGAGGCCGTAGATCGCGATCGCCGAGCCGACGATGATCGCGATCCAGACCGCGATCATGAATGCCACGTTCTCGCGCAGGAACATCCGGAACAGATTCCGCAGCGCGCGGCCGCCGTCGAGCGGCGGGATCGGCAGGAGATTGAAGAAGCCCCAGACGATGCCGACGCGATACATCAACGGCAGAAACGTCTGCAGCATCGGATCGCGCTGGGCGAAGCCGACGCGGTAGAAGATCATCAGGCAGATCCAGGCGAGCGCGAAGCTCGAGATCGGGCCGGCGGCGCTGATCAGCATGTCCTGCCAGGGGCGCGCGCGGCGCTCGTTGATCGTCACGCCGCCCATGCCGCCGAGGACGACGTGGCTGGAGCCGAATCCGAACATGGCGATCGTCCCGGCATGCGCGAACTCGTGCAGCAGGATGCTGAGGAAGATCACCGGCGCCCAGATCAGGGCCGCCGCGAGGTTGTGGTCCGCTTCGTAGGAACGCGCCGCGAAGAGGAAGATCAGGATGAAGAAGGTGAAGTCGACGTCGATGGAGGTGCCGCCGATGGATCCGAGATGGAGCATGCGGCGGACATTATGTCTCCGGCCGTCTCATCTTTTTCGGATCGACGATCGGCAGCGTGAAGTCGAGCACCGCGGCGATCTCGTCGTCCCGGCGCGCATCGTACGCGTAGAGCGCGGGATCGGACTCCGGCGTCTTGGTCAGCCACTTGTTCTTGTAGAGATCGCGGTCGCCGGCGCTGAGCAGGCGGGCGAGGGTCGGGTTATTGAGCAGGGCGGAGCAGGCGACGCCGGTGGTCACGCGCACGTGCACGAGATCTGTCCCGAACGTCCACTGCAGCGCCGCGATCTCCGCGCTGAGACGCGCGGCGAGCTTCTCCACTTCGATCGGCACCGCGCTGCTCACCAGCATCACGAATTCATCGCCACCGTAGCGGGCGACGAGGTCATCGCCGCGCGTGCGGCGGATGAAGAGCGAGCCGATGTCGCGCAGGATGCGATCGCCCGCGAGGTGGCCGAACGTGTCGTTGATCGGCTTGAACTCGTCGAGGTCGAACAGGATCAGCGCCACCTCGCGGCCCTCGGCGAGCATGCGCGTCGCCTCGGCGAAGAAGAAACGGCGGTTGAGTAAGCCGGTCAGTTCATCGCGCGTGGCGAGGCCGTAGAGGTCGCGCACCACGTCGTCGAGCCTCCGCTGCCGCGCGACGATGCGGCGGGCGGCGGACAATTTTGCCGCGATCTCCAGATCGGTTGCCGACTTGCCGAGGAAATCGTCGAAGCCGTTCTCCAGCGCGCGGACCTTCGTCTCCACTTCTTCCTTGCCGGTGAGCATCACGGCGTAGATGTCGCGCGTCGCCGGCGTCTGACGGAGGGCATCGATCACCTGGAAGCCGGTGCCGCGCGGCATCTCGCAATCGATGATGGCGATGTCGAACGCCTCGCCGCGCTCGATGACCTCGATCGTCTCGCCGCCGTCGCGGCAGGCGGTTACGGAGAAGCCGAATTTGCGGGCGACACGGCCGATCCAGGCGAGGTAATTTTCGTCGTCGTCGGCTACGAGGGCACGATACGTCGGCTGGTCGGGCTCGCCGTCACTGCGGCGTCGTCGGGGTGCTGACATGTGACTCGGGGGACAGCTGTTGACCCGGCCTGCGAGATCTGAGCCAATAACTTTCGGACTTACATCCGCGGAAATGTCACCGCGAACGTCGATCCCTCGCCGACCCGGCTCTCCACCTCGACATGTCCGCCGTGCATCTCGACGAAGCGCTTCACCAGCGCCAGCCCGAGGCCGGTGCCGCTCGAGTTCGGCCCGCGCGTGTAAACCTGCTCGAAATCGTCGAAGATCCGATGCTGGTCCTCGCTGCTGATCCCGATGCCGTTGTCGCGCACCTCGATCCGCCACGCTCCCTCGTTCACCGCGCTCACGACGGAGATCTTCTTCCCCTCGGGGCTGTACTTGTTGGCGTTCGACAGCAGGTTCAACAGCACCTGCTCGACGCGGCTCGGATCGGCGTGCGACATCATCGGCGTGTCGGGAACGGAGACGATCACCTGCTGCCGCTTGCGGACGAAGAGCGATGCCGTCGACTTCACGCTGTTCTGGATCGAGTGCCGCAGGTCGACGTCCTCGAAGTGCATCTTCATCTTCCCGGACTCGATCTTCGACACGTCGAGGAGGTCGTTGATCAATCCGAGGAGGTGGCGCGCGCTCGTCGAGACATTCTCGAGGAAGGCGATTCGTTTGTCCGATTCGATCGTCGCCTCCTGCTCCGCGAGCAGATCGGAGAAGCCGATGATCGAGTTGAGCGGCGTGCGCAGCTCGTGCGACATCTTCGCCAGGAAGTCGCTCTTGTGCTTCGACGCGGCGATGGCGCGCTCGGTCTGCAGGCGCAGCTCGCTCTCGCGGCGGCGCAGCTCTTCCTGCGTCTCGCCGAGCGCGTCGGCGAGCGAACGGAATTCGAGATAGCCCGATTCGATGCGCCTGGGATCGATCGCCTTGCCGTCGCGCATCGCGTTGATCGCCGCGTGCACCTGCGCGAACGGCCGGGAGATGTTCAGCATCAGCGTCGCCGACGCCAGCACCAGGATCAGGAACACGAAGGCATCGACGAGCGCGACGGCCATCCGCACGCGCGTGTGCTTCAACTCGATCGTCGAGCCGGTCTCGACGCGATTGAGGAGCGTCGTGCGGATGACCATCGACGTGGCGAATCCGAGCAGCACGATCACGGCGAGGATCTGCAGCGCGTTCGCGATCGTCCGCGGCCGGCGCTCTGGACGATCGCTCGGCCGATAGGCCGATTGATCGATGGTTCGGATCCGGCTGAGCAGCGCATTGCCGAACGCCAGCGCCGGAGTGGCCAGAAGGAGCGCCGCGGTGAAATCGGCGATCCACCAGACGAACACCTCGTGCCACACCAGCCGCACGCCGCTCGGATGACCGACGATGAAGAGATTGCCGGCGATCGCGCTGAAGCCGGTGTTGACGATCGTGCCGAAGACGAGGAACGCGAAGAGCGAGCGCATGTCGCGCAGATCGGACGAGAGCTCGCGCCGCCAGCGGAAGACGAGCCACGGGATCATTCCTTCGATCGCGCTGATCACGCCGCTGACCACGAGCATGCGCAGGCTCGCGTTCGCGTCCCACGGCGTGGCGATCGTCCCCAGCACCACGCCGATCGCCGCCCACCAGCCGAACGCCATGCAGGCGACGATCGAGATCGCCGTCGCCGGAAAGAGGATGGAGACGCCCGGCTCGATCTCGAAGTGAAACGCCAGCGCGTTGAAGATCGAGAAGAGCGCGAACGTGAGCGCGACCTGACCGGTGCGGATGAGGGCGGCACGCATGGGGAACGATTGATTTTACTATTCATCCCCATATGCATTTCGAAACGAAAGCGATCCACTCCGGCGGCGCGCCCGACGATGCAACCTCAGCCGTCGCGCCGCCGATTCATCTCTCCACCACCTTCCAGCGCTCCGCCGATTCGATGCCGCTGCACGGCTTCACGTACGTGCGCGAAGCGAATCCGACGCAGTCGCGACTCGAGGAAGCGCTCGCGGTGATCGAGTCGGGCACGCACGCGCTGGCGTTCGGCTCCGGGATGGGCGCGGCGGCGGCGCTGCTGCAGGCGCTCGAGCCGGGGTCGCATGTGCTGCTGCCCGACGACAGCTACTACGCGATGCGCACCATCGCGCGCGACTTCTTTCCGAAGTGGCAACTCACGTTCGACCTCGTGGCGATGGAAGACCTCGACGCCGTGCGTGGCGCGATGAAGCCGTCGACGAAACTGGTCTGGGCCGAGTCGCCGTCGAATCCGCTGATGAAGATCTGCGACCTCGCGGCGCTCGCGCGCATCGCGCACGACGGCGGCGCGCTCTTCGCGGTCGACGGCACGTTCGCCACGCCCGCGCTGCAACGCCCGCTCGAGCTCGGCGCCGACGTCGTGATGCACTCCACGACGAAGTACCTCGGCGGTCACAGCGACGTCGCCGGCGGCGCCGTCGTGTTCGCGAATGAATCCTTCTTCCACAGAGTCGAGCACGTCCGCTCGACCCTCGGCGCCACCGCGTCGCCGTTCAACTCGTGGCTGGTGCTGCGCGGCATCCGCACGCTCGCCGCGCGCATGCGCGTGCACAGCGAGAACGCGATGCGCGTCGCGGAGTTCCTCGCCGCGCATCCGCGCGTCGAGGTCACGCACTACCCGGGACTGCCGTCGCATCCCGGCCACGACGTCGCGCGCAGACAGATGTCGGCGTTCGGCGGCATGCTGTCGTTCCGTGTGCGCGAGGGGCGCGAGGCGGCGATCGCGGTCGTGTCGAAGACGAAGCTCTTCATCAGCGCGACGTCGCTCGGAGGCATCGAGAGCCTGATCGAGCATCGCGCGTCGAGTGAGGGTCCGACGACGACCACGCCGGAGAATCTGCTGAGGCTGTCGGTCGGACTGGAGCATCCCGACGATCTCGTCGGCGACCTCGATCAGGCGTTGCGGTAGGCTTACGAAATCATGGCCGCCAACTTCGAAATCACCTGTCCCTGCTGCGACACGCTGATCATCGTCGATCGCATCAGCGGTGAAGTGCTGCTGCACAAACAGAAAGAGAAGGCGCACAAGGAGTCGTTCGACGCGATGGTCTCCAAGCTGGAGTCGCAGAAGACGGAAGCGCAGAAGCGTTTCGACCAGCAGCTGGAGAGTCAGAAGGACCGCGCCCGCATCCTGGAGGAGAAGTTCAAGGAAGCGATGCAGCGGGCCGAAAAGGACGACACGCCGCACGTCAATCCGATGGACATGGATTGATGGCGCACGCGTTCGATCCCGATGCCGCCGCCCTCTCCGGCTCCGGCATCTACGGGCTGCCGTTCACGCCGGAGGAATCGCACGTCGTCATCGTCCCGGTCCCGTTCGAGGCGACGACCTCGTACGGCGGCGGGACGTCGCACGGACCGGCGGCGGTGCTCGAAGCGTCGCGACAGGTCGACCTCTTCGACCGCGAGACCGGCAAGCCGTACGAGCGCGGCATCGCCATGCTGCCGATCTCGCGCAAGCTCGCGCGATGGAACAGCGAGGCGAGGGCGATGGCGCAGCCGGTCATCGAGAAGGGTGGGGTGGTCGACCGGAAGACCGGACGCCTCGCCGACCGCGTCAGCGCCATCGGCGATCGCGTGAACAACTGGGTCTACGACAAGACGCGCGCGCTGCTCGAGGAAGGGCGCATGCCGGTCGTCCTCGGCGGCGACCACGCCGTGCCGTTCGGCGCGATCCGCGCCTACGCCGAGCATCACCCCGGCCTCGGCATCCTCCACCTCGACGCGCACGCCGACCTCCGCGACGCATACGAGGGCTTCACCTGGTCGCATGCGTCGATCTTCCACAACGTCATGACGCGCGTCGAAGGAGTGTCGAAGCTCGTGCAGGTCGGCGTCCGCGACGTCGGCCAGAGCGAGCTCGCGTTCATCGAGTCGCAAAACGGCCGCATCGTCACGTACTTCGACTCCGACGTCGCCGTGCGCAAAGAAAACGGCGAGTCGTGGGCCACCATCGCCGACGAGATCGTCCGCCACCTCCCGCGCGAGGTCTACCTCTCCTGGGACATCGACGGCCTCGACCCGACTCTCTGCCCCGGCACCGGTACCCCCGTCCCCGGCGGCCTGTCATGGAACGAAGCGATCGGCCTCCTGCGCGCGATCCACCGCAGCGGCAAGCGGATCGTCGGCCTCGATTTGTGCGAGGTGTCGCCGGGAGAGACGGAGTGGGACGCGAATGTGGGGGCGCGGTTGCTTTACAAGATGATCGGGTTTGCGCTGTTGACGCAATAACAGGCAGGTCTGAAATGAACATGCATCGTTTTCTAGTCGTGGTGGAAGATGCAGGTCAGAACTACTCAGCCTACTCGCCGGATCTCCCGGGCTGTGTTGCGACGGGCGCGACTCAGGAAGAGGCCGAAAAGAATATGTATGAGGCGATCCATCTGCACATCGAGGGCTTGCGCGAGGACGGCCTCCCGATTCCATCCTCGAATTCAATCGCGGAGTATGTCGTGGTAGGTGCGTGAAGTCCGGCCATCACGCAGTCGCCATCCCCAACGGCTGAGAGCTCGGTCTGCGCCGGCCGGCCGTGTAGATCGAGGCGAAATTGTCCACGGCCCACATCGTTGCGTCGATTCCGCACTGGCCATACCCGATCCAGAAAAATCCGCCCTCGCCCCAGCCTGTCCCCCAACTGTTTTTACAGAGCCAGGCACGCCGCTCATCGTCATAACCAACGCACGAAACGCAGTGGCCAGCCTCGCTGGCGCCACTCACATGGACATACACGCCTCCGGTGTAGGCGTAGAAGTCCGAGTAGATCGTGAAGCAGGTGATCAAGGGGCCATTCGTCGCGAGCCAGCGCTTCATTTCTTTGATGTTGGTGATCGCGTGCCACTCTCCGACTCTGGTCAGCATTTCCGTCGCGCCGGAGCACGGTTCGCACGGCTGGTTTCCCGGCGTGTACGGAAAGCAGATTTCCGGTACGACTCCGGTCAACCGCGCGCATTCGAGCGCCGCTGTCGGCCACCAGCCGTATGCGCAGGGATCGTTCGATTGGTTGCCGCAATAAAAGAGATGGGCTTCGGAAAGATCGGGGAGTGCGCGCCCGCTGCTGGCGTTGAGTGGGACTTTGCTCAACAAGCGGGCGCGCGATTCCATCGTTGCCACGGTGCCGAAGGCGACGCACGAGCTGCACGATTGTTGATCCTTGATGCCGCTCACGTAGTTTTTTCCGTTCACGTCGCGCCAGTCGATGGCGATTGGGTACGGCGTTGCCTCGGCGACGACGTCCGCGACGATGTGATGCGCGGCGCTCAGGGTTTCTCGCTGCGCGAGTGACGGTTCGTCGGGACCGGGCCTATAGCCGAGCCGCAATCGCCGCTCACCCGGGTCCAGATCCGTGATGGTGTTGTGCCCGGGGCGCCAGTTCGCATTTCGATCACGTACCGCTTCCCAGAGCGATTCGTGTTCGTCAGCGGTCATTGCCATGATCGATTCCGGTCACGGCGATCGTAACGGTGTACGCGTTGATCGCAGCTTTCGGATCTTCCCACGCGCGGCGGAGTTGCGCATGGATGGTGCTCGTGCCGGGACGCTGGGCGATGAAACGCATGGTGCGTTTGCCACCGGAGCCAACCGCGGTCGTGGCAGGCGCGAAGTCGGCGCTGGTCAGCGCGAGAGCGTCGCCGGTCGCTTCGACTGCCCAACGGTATCCCGTGGTCGGGTTTTCCGGCAGCGCGATGACGATCTCTTCCGCCCGGTGAACGGTGATCGCCGCGCCGTTGTCGCGTTCCGTCAGTTGCATCACGCCGTAGCCATCCCCAACTCCCGCAGCACCGCCACCTTCGCATCGATCATCACGTGATGCTCGAGCCCGAGCAGATCCGACAGCTTCCGCACGAGGTAGTTCTCGTAATCGGTGAGGCGTCCATCCGAGTAGACCATCCGCCACATCGTCTTCACGATGTCGATGCGGTCTTCGAGCGACATCTGCTTGCGGATGAAGTTCGTGATGGCGAAGTAGTCGATGGTGTGGCTGCGGATCTCGGCGGCGGCTTCGATCAGCTCCTGCGCCGAGGCCTCGTCGAGGTGGAAGGAGCGGCGGAGGTACTCGACCATGTTGCCATCCTCGGACGGCGTGAACGAGCCGTCGGCGTACGCGATGTCGAGCAGAACGGCGGCCGTGGCGAGCAGGAGCGGATCGTGGCCTGCTTTTTTCTCCTGGGGAGTTTGCTTGAATCGTTCGATCAGGCGTGCAAAGCTCACGAACCGGAGTGTAAACCATGCCCCAAACCGCCATTGCAAACCTTCCCGACGACGCACGCGTGTGGGTCTTCGGCATTTCTCCCGCGCTCGACGAAGCGAAGAGCGCACGTTTTCTCGACCGCATCGACGCCTTCCTCGCGGAGTGGGCCGCGCACGGCCAGCCGATCACGTCGTCGCGCGATCTGATCGAAGGGAGCTTCCTGGTGATCGCCGTCGATCACGACGCGGAGACCTCGGGATGCTCGATCGACCGGATGTTCGGCACGCTGCGGCAGCTCGAGTCGGAGCTCGGCGTGCAGATTCTCGATCCGAACCGCGTCTTCTTCCGCCACGGCGATGGTCGCGTCGACGCGATCTCGCGCGCCGACTTCCGCGAGCGCGCCGACGCGCACACCGTCGTCTTCGACACGATCGCCGAGCGCCTCGGCGAGATCCGCAGCGGACGATGGGAACGGCCGGCCGGGAAATCGTGGCACCGGCAGCTGCTGCGGGCGTCGTAAACATGTTGACCATCCTCATCGTCGACGACAACGCCTCGTTCCGCGCGCAGGCCGCGCGGCTCTGTCAGCGCGAGGGTTTCGCGACGGTCGAGGCGAGCGGCGTCTCCGATCTGGCGCAGGCGCTCTCCAGCGCCACGCCCGATCTCGTCCTCATCGATATCGAGCTGCCGCAGATCCCCGGTCACCGCCTCGGCGCGCTGATCCGCTCGCGGCGGCACGTGCCGATCGTGCTGGTCTCGGCGCTGGCCGAGGATCGCGTGCGGCGGTTGTTCGAGGCGTCGGACGCGGACGGCTGGATCTGCAAGCCTCTCACGCGCGACAAGCTGATCGCGGCGGTCACGCGCTTCGTGACGAAGACGGCCGATGAGCCACAGCCGGCGAAGCCGGTCACGGTCGAGCCGTCGTCCAAGCCGAAGATCCTCCTCATCGAAGACGAGCCGGTCATCGCCTCGCGCATCGAAGGAGTGCTCGGCAACGACTTCGGCGTGACGACGATCGCGGAAGGCGGCACCGCCATCGAGCATCTGCTCACCGGCCACTACGACTGCATCCTCCTCGACCTCATGCTCCCGCACCTCAGCGGCTTCGACGTCTTGCGGCATCTCATCCTGCGCAAGCCGGAGCTGCTGAAGGCGACGGTGGTGATGACCGCGGCGACCGACGAATCGCTGCAGTTCATCGATCGGAACGCGGTCGCCGGGATCCTGCGCAAGCCGTTCGAGGTCGCCGCGCTGCCGAAGCTGGTGAGCGACGTCGTTCGGGGCTAACCCGGCGCGGGACTCGCACGTCCAACGGTCATGAAGAGCCTTGCAACCGCTGTGTGTCTTCTCGCCGCCCTGCCGCTCCTGCCGGGAACGAACAGCGTCCCGCTGGAAGTGCGGATCGACATCAAGCCGCGGATGTCGAGAGGCATCATCCCGGTGCGCACCATGCCGTACCACGCCACCGCGACCGTGAGCGAAGCGGGGGTGCGGCGCGTCATCGGCAGCGTCGATCTCGAACTCGAGCCGGGCAAGTCGCAGACGCGCGAGGAAAAGGTCGCCGGATACCGCATCACCTTCCAGTCGAAGATTGCCTCGGACGGTCTGCGCGCCGCCGCGGTGGCGACGGTCTGGAAGGGAGAGCAGCTCGTGACGCGGCAGGCGAGTGACGTGTCGCTCGAGCGGTGATCACGTCACCGATGACGAAGTCGTGGTCGTGGGAGGCAGGGGAGGCGGAGCCGTCCCCTTCTTCTTTGCCGGCGCATTCGCCTTGAGCGAATCGGTCTGCTTGAGCGCCATCCAGAGAGCCGGATCCTGGAAGGCGATCGCGCCGCCGCCGCGCTTCTCCTGCGAGATCATGCGATTGATGTCGCCGACGCAGACCCAGTCTGCCTCCTCGCCGATGCCCCACTTGGCGTGATCCTTCGTCTCGGGCCATTTCCATGGCGCGCCGAGCGGCGTGAAGTCGATCGACTTGATGTCGAAGACCTCTTCCTTGCCGAGGATGTTGATGGCGCCCGGGGCGTCGCTGTCGTGTTCGTCCGGGATCGCGCCGCGGATCCACGTCTCCACATCCATGTTGACGCCGAGCGCCGGGCCGACCAGATGGTTCCAGAAATCGCCGCCCCACTTGCGGTTCTTGGCGATCAGCTTGAACACCTTTCCGCCGCGCGACTGGAAGTCGTGCACGTGGGAATCACCCTTGGCATTCGGATCGATCTTCTGCGTCAGCAGGCGGAGCGGATCGGCCGCGTCGAGCGAGTCGGGCAGGCTCGCGTGGTACACCTGCGGCTCCTGGTGATCGATCATCACCTTCGCGATGTCGCTCGCCGTGGCGAGATCGATCGAGACGCACAAGTAGGTCTGCCCATACTTCGGCGTCGGCATCACCTTCATGCCGGGCATCGAATATTTCGGCCAGGAATGCAGCAGCCACAGCGCCGTCTGCGTGGCCGTATCGAACGCCAGCAGGCCCTTCGTGTGACCGAGGCTCCCGTTGTCGGCTTCCGTCTCCGACTTCTTCGCCGCGTCCGGCTTTTCGTCGTTGTAGAGGACCCAGCCGGTCGTGCTCGAAGGGTTGTTGAAGATCGAGTCGAGCGTGAGATCGAGCGCGCCCTTGTCGACATCGAGCAGATACGGCGACGGCACGACCTTGCCGAGATTCGGGTCGTAGTAGACGTACTCGTACCCCTTCAGCGCCGGCTTGCCGCTCATCTCCGGCACCTTGTACATGAACCACCAGTCGACCGCGTTGCCGCTCTCGTCGAGTGCAGAAATCGTCATGTTGGACCCCGAGCTTTCTGTTGGGTGGAATTAAGCAATTGTGGGGGAAGCGGGGTTGGGTGGCAAGGGAGGGATCAGCGCCGCAGGATCGCATTCACGATCCGCGGCACGTGGACGTGGCAATCCTCGACGATGATCCGCACATGCCCGACCGGTGAGCCGGCGATGGCGGTGCCGGCTAGGAAGATGCCGGGGACGTTCGTCTCCATCGTCTCCTCGTCGTAGCCCGGCGTCTTCTCCTCGCCGAAGACGCCGATGCCGGCCATCTCGAAGAGGCTCGTGTCCTGCTCGTAGCCGGTGAGGGAGAGGACGAAATCGGCCGGCTCTTCGCGGATGCCTGCCGGTGTTTGCAGCACGATTGATTTGTCGCGGATCTCGACCGGTTTCGCGGAGAGGATCGCGCGCACGCGGTCGTCGCGCATCATCGAGCGGATCTCCGGCAGGAGCCAGAACTTCACGCGCGATGGATCGAAATCGTCGCCGCGGTAGACGAGCGTGACGTGTGCGCCGGCGCGCTGGCAGCGGATCGCCGCCTCGATGGCCGAGTTCTTCCCGCCGATGATCACCAGCCGCTGCCCGAAGTACATGTGCGGCTCGTGGAAGTAGTGGCTGACGTGCGGCAGCTCCTCGCCCGGGATTTCCAAGAGGCGAGGACGATGCATCGCTCCGATGGCGAGGACGACGTTTTCGGCGCGCAGCGTGTCGCGATTGGTGGTCAGCTCGAAGACGTCATCGACGCGCCGGATCGCTTCGACGCGCTCGTACGTGCGAATGTCCAACCCGAACTGCAGCACCACCGCGCGGAGGTAGGCGAGGAACTCCTCGCGCGTCACCTTCTGCTGATCGGCGGTCTGGATCGGCACGCCGCTGATGGCGAGGCGCTCCGCGTTCGAATGAAACTGCATCTGCAGCGGATACCAGGTCATCGTCGTCCCGACCGGACCGGCGTCGAGATGGACGTAGTCGATGCCCGCCTGCTTGAGCGCGACGGCGAGCTCGATGCCGATCGGGCCGGCGCCGATGACGGCGACCTTGTAGACGTGATCGGACATCGTCAGCGCGCCCGGAACCGCAGCGCGCTCCCGATCACCGCGAGGCTCCCGGCGATGTTCGCGGTCATGCCGACGATGAGCGGCCACTGCCGGATGCGGATGCCGTACACGAGGTAGACGATCTGCCCGCAAAGGAAGAAGACGTACGTCAGGATCGACACGTCATCGGAGCTGCGGCGCTTCCAGATCCGCGCGGCTTGCGGGATGTAGGCGGCGCCGGTGGCGATGCCGATGACCGAGACGAGCCAGCCGAGAACCGTGTCGAAGGTCATGCCCGTCCTATCCGATCGCCGCCGCGACCAGGGCTTGCTGCTGTTCCTCGTGACGGTGATGCGAGCCGGTCGCCGGCGCGGCCGCGATGGGACGTCCGACGTAGCGCAGCGTCTGATTCGGTCCGAGGAGCGACATCAAACGCTCGTGGAGGAACGGCCACGCTCCCATGTTGCGCGGCTCGTCCTGCACCCACACGACCTCGGTCGCGTTCGGATACTGCTTCAGCGCGTCGACGATCATCGGCTGCGGGAACGGATAGAGCTGCTCGAGGCGGAGCAGCGGGATGTTCGCGCTCGCCTTGTCGCGCGCGGTCTTGAGGTCGTAGTAGACCTTGCCGGTGGTGAACACCACGCGCTGCACGGAAGAAGGATCGGCGACGTCCTCGCGCAGCACCGGCTCGAAGCGGCCGTTGGTCAGCTCGTCGAGCGACGACACCGCGCCCGGATGGCGCAGCAGCGACTTCGGCGTCATCACGATCATCGCCTTGCGCGGCTCGTTCTTCATCTGACGGCGCAGCGCGTGGAAGTACTGCGCCGGCGTCGTCGGATAGATGACCTGCATGTTTCCCTCGGCGCAGAGCGTGAGGAAGCGCTCCAGCCGTGCCGACGAATGCTCCGGACCCTGGCCCTCGTAGCCGTGCGGCAGCAACATCACCAGGCCGCTGTGCTGGCCCCACTTCTCCTCGGCCGAGGAAATGAACTGATCGATGATGATCTGCGCGCCGTTCATGAAGTCGCCGAACTGCGCTTCCCACAGCACCAGCGCGCCGGGATCGGCGACCGAGTAGCCGTACTCGAATCCGAGGACGCCGTACTCCGACAGCAGCGAGTCGTAGACCGCGAGCGCCTTCATCGCGTCGCCCTGCGGCAACACGTTCAACGGCACGAAGCGCTCGCCGGTCGCGTAGTCGAAGAGGATCGCGTGACGCTGCGAGAACGTGCCGCGTCCCGAATCCTGACCCGACAACCGCACGCGATAGCCGTCGAGCATCAGCGTGCCGAACGCCATCAGCTCGCCGAACGCCCAGTCCATCGGCTCCTTGCCGTCGGCCATCGCGCGGCGCTTGTTCAGCACCGGCTTCAGTTTCGGATGCGGCGTGAAGCCTTCCGGAGTCGTGCTGAGTGCGTTGCCGACCGTCGCCAGCTGCTCGCGCGTGATCGACGTGTCGGGCGACGGGTCGCGCTGGAAGCCGGTGATCTCCTCATCGGTCCAGAGCGGATCGTTCTGCGAATGCGGCACGTCGTTCTCGCGCGTGCGGTCGAATGCTTCCTGCAGCTTCGCCTGGAACTGGTCGAGCCATTCCTCGGCTTCTTTCGGATCGATGTCGCCCTTGCGCAGGAGCTGTTCGGTGTAGATCTTCCGCACCGAGCGATGCTCCTTGATCAGCTTGTACATCCGCGGCTGCGTGAGCGACGGCTCGTCGCCCTCGTTATGGCCGTGGCGGCGGTAGCAGATCATGTCGATGACGACGTCCTTGTGGAACGCCTGGCGGAAGTCGTACGCGAGCTTCATCGCGCGGATGCACGCCTCGGGGTCGTCGCCGTTCACGTGGAAGATCGGCGCCTGCACCATCTTCGCGACGTCGGTCGCGTAGACCGATGAGCGCGCCGACTCGGGGCCGGTGGTGAAGCCGATCTGATTGTTGACGACGACGTGGATCGTGCCGCCGGTGCGATAGCCCGGGAGCTGCGAGAGGTTCAGCGTTTCGGCGACCACGCCTTGTCCGGCGAATGCGGCGTCGCCGTGCAGCAGCACCGGCAGGATCGCCTTGCGATCGGCGTCGCCGGCGAGCTTCTGCTTCGCGCGCGCCATCCCCTCGACGATCGGGTCGACCGCTTCGAGATGCGACGGATTCGACGCGAGCGTGAGGTCCATGTGCGAGCCGCCGGGCGCCTGGTGCACGCCGTCCGCGCCGAGGTGGTACTTCACGTCGCCGGAGCCCTGGGTGGAGTTCGGATCGATGTCGCCTTCGAACTCGTGGAAGATCTTCTCGTACGACTTGCCGAGGATGTTCGCCAGGACGTTGAGGCGTCCGCGGTGCGACATGCCGATCACCGCTTCCTGCACGCCGTCGGCCGTCGCCTCGTTGAAGAGATAGTCGAGCATCGGGATCAGCGTCTCCGCTCCTTCGAGCGAGAAGCGCTTGTGGCCGACGTACTTCGTGTGCAGGAAGCGCTCGAACGCCTCGGCGTCATTGAGCTTCATCAGGATGCGGCGCTTGACCGCGAGATCGAGCGTCTGCTTGTTGCGCGACGGCTCCATCCGGTCCTGCAGCCAGCGCTTCTGCTTCGTCTCCTGGATGTGCATGTACTCCGTGGCGATCTTTCCGCAGTACGTCTCGCGCAGCGTGTCGAGGATCGTGCGCAGCGTCTCGACCGTCTTGCCGCAGAAACCGCCGCAGACGAATTCGCGGTCGAAGTCCCAGACGGTGAGGCCGTAGTACGACGGATCGAGCTCCGGATGGCGCGCGACCTTGTAGTCGAGCGGATCGAGATCGGCGAGCAGATGTCCGCGCACGCGATAGGCGTTGATCATCTGCAGCACCGCCGCTTCGCGCGCCACGGTCTCGTCTTCCGTCGCGCGATGCCGCGCGCGGTCCTTCGCCCAGCGCACCGGCTCGTACGGGATGCGCAGGTCGCGATAGAGATCGTCGTAGAACGCGTCGGAACCGAGGAGCAGCTCGTGGACGCGGGCGAGGAAGGCGCCTGATTCGGCGCCCTGGATGATGCGATGGTCGTACGTCGACGTCATCGTCATCACCTTCGAGATGCCGAGATCGGCGAGGACCGACGGATCGCTGGCGGAGTATTCGGCGGAGTAATCGATCTGCCCCGTGGCGATGATCGTCCCCTGCGTCGGCATGAGGCGCGGCACCGAGGCGACGGTGCCGATCGTGCCGGGATTCGTCAGCGAGATCGACGTTCCTTCGAAGTCGGAGATCTCGAGCGCGTTGTTGCGCGCTTTCTTCACGACGTCGTTGTAGGCCTTGAGGAATTGCGCGAAATCCATCGCCTGCGCGCGCTTGATGTTCGGCACGAGGAGGGAGCGCGATCCATCCTTGCGCTCGACGTCGATGGCGAGGCCGACGTTGATGTCTTCGCGATCGATGCGGGTCGGCGTGCCGTCCTGCATCGCGAACGCGGCGTTCATCCGCGGCTGTTCTTTGACCGCCTTCACGATGGCCCAAGCGATGATGTGGGTGAACGACGCTTTCGACTGGCCGATCAGCGTGAGGTGGTTGTTGATGACGCGCCGGTTTTCCTCGAGGACTTTTACGGGGATGTTGCGGACGCTCGTCGCGGTCGGGACCGTGAGCGAGGCTTCCATGTTCTGGACGATTTTGGATGCGGCGCCGCGCAGCGGCACCGCGTTGCCAGTTGCCGGTTGGCCAGTTACCGGTGCAGAAACCGGTGCGACGGCCGGCTGTGGAACGGCAACCGGCCTAGGAACGGTGGTAACCGGTAACTCGGCAACCGGTAACTCGGCAACCGGCAACTCGGCAACCGGTAACTCGGTCGCCGGCTCCTCATCGACAGGCGGTTCGTAGTCCTGGAAAAACTCCCGCCAGCTCGTGCTGACCGAATCGGGATTCACTCGCCACTTCTCGTACAACTCTTCGATGAAGGCGATATTTGCGCCGTAGTTTTGGGTGACTGTCATGACTCGGGCGAGTCTACATCCTGACGTCCCGACTCGACGACTGTGTGCGAGAGCGACGTCAGTCCCAGCCAGCCGAGACCGGCCGCAAATCCGCCCAGAACATCCGACGGGAAATGCACGCCGAAGTAGACGCGGGAGAAGCCGACGCAGAGGATGGTCACGCCGGCGAGCGTGTGCACGAATGCCTGCGCGGCGACGGAGCGGTGCTGCACGAGATGGTGCGCGACGATCGGATAGGTCGCGGCGGAGAGCAGCGAGTGCCCGCTCGGGAAGCTGTGTGATTTCGGCAGCTTGATCCGCCGCGCGAGCTCCTGCGGGCGCTGGCGCTGGAAGACGTTCTTGAGGATGGTGTTGATCGCCATCGCGCCGCCGGTGGAGACGACGACGGTCCAGGCGTCGTGTTTCTTGCCGCTGCGCAGCATGGCGATCGCGGTCAGTCCGGCCGCCGTGCCGATCGCCGCATGCGAGCCGAGCTGCGTGGCCGCTTCCATCGCGTGATGCATCGTCGGGTTGTCGATGCGGTGGACGGCTTCCATGATCAGGTCGTCGTACTGATCGGCCCGCCCTTCGACGACGTGATCCGCCTGCTGCTTGAAGAACCAGAACGCGACCGTCGCCAGCACCACACCGCCGGTGGTCCCGATGGCGTAGGGGAGGAAGGTGTTGCGGCGTTCGGTCTTCTTTTTCTTCACGTTCTTCTTCACCGGGCGAGTCTATGTCACTCCGTGGCCTGGTGTTCGCAACAGAACGGCTCGATGGATGGAAACGTCATTCGCTGTCCCAACTGCGGTCAGGCAAACCGCGTTCCGGAGTTGGGGAGCGGCAAAAGCGCCGTCTGCGGAAAGTGCAAAACGCCGCTGGTCGCGAGCGGTCATCCGGTCGACGTCAGCGACTCGACCTTCCGCTCGACCATCGGCAGCGGCCGTTTCATCGTCGACTTCTGGGCGCCGTGGTGCGGGCCGTGCCGGCAGGTGGCGCCGGTGCTGGAGCAGATCGCGCGCGAGCACTCGAACGTCCGCGTGGCGAAGCTGAACGTCGATGAGAACCCGCGCACGTCATCCGAGTTCAAGGTGCAGGGGATTCCGCTGTTGGTCTTCTTTCGCGACGGCCGCGAGGCGGGCCGCCTCGTCGGCGCGCATCCGAAGCCGAACATCGAAGCGGCGATCCGGCAGTACCTCGGGTAAACGATGGCCTTCGTCCCCCGACCGCAGGCGCCCCACGGTGAGCTCGAGCTCTTCGCGAAGAAGGTCGGCATCGTCGTGGCGTGGATCATCGCCGTCGGCGTCCTCTGGCTCGCGCGCCACGTCCTGATCCTCATCTTCATCGCCGCGATCGTCGCCGCCGGCATCGCTCCCGCGGTGCAGCGCGTGCGCATCGCGGTGCGCTTCTATTTTCATCGCACCATCCGGCGCGGGACGGCGGTGGCGATCGTCTACTTCCCGTTCGTCCTGCTGGTGCTGGTGATCGTGATCATCGTGGTCCCGCAGCTCGTCTCCGAGACGCGCAGCCTCGGTGCGCAGCTGCCGGCGCTCATCGAGCAGAACGTCCTCACGCCGCTCGAGCGCTTCCTGCCGGTCGCCGCGATCAGGACGTACCTGCACGACGGCATCCGCGTACCGGCGTCGAATGTGTTCGGCGTGGTGCGCGTGACGGCGACGGTCGTGGCGTCGTTCATCGCCGTCCTCTTCATGATCGTCTACATGCTGATCGACGCGGAGCGGCTGCGGAACCTGCTGCTCCTGATCTTCCGTCCCGACGTGCGCGCGGACCGGCAGCGGGTGCTGACGCGGATCGCGCGGCGGCTCACCTCGTGGTTGTCGGGACAGCTGATCCTCTCCGCGATCATGGGCGGCGCGATCTTCATCTCGCTGCTGCTGCTGCGCATTCCGTATGCGCTGCCGCTGGCGATTCTGGCCATGCTCGGCGAAATGGTGCCGGTGCTGGGACCGATCGTCGCCACGACGCCGGCGCTCGCGATCGCCATCCTCCATTCGCCCTGGCAGTTCTGGTCGGTGCTGATCCTCGCCATCGTCCTGCAGAAGATCGAGAACTTCTTCATCGTGCCGCGCGTGATGTCGCGCAAGGTGCGCATCTCGCCGCTGGCGGTCTTCATCGCCTTCATGATCGGCGGCACGCTCCTCGGCGTGATCGGCGCGCTGCTCGCGGTGCCGGTCGCCGCGATCGTGCACGTGGCGTTCGACGAGGTGTTCGTCGCACGGCGCGAGCGGCGGCTGGATAAGGATCGGTCGGGGACACTCGTCCGGCGGGCGTGAGTGGTGCGATGATGCCCGGATGCGACGATCGTTTTTCCTCGCCGTTCTGATCCTCGCGGCTTCGTGCCGCTCGGCGGCTCGGGACGACTTCGGAAGATGCCTGGGAAAGGTCTTGTCCTCGTTTGGTGAAGACTTCCTGATAACCGCGCGTGTCGTCTCCACGGATGACAAGGGCGCGACTAACGGCCATCCGCCAGCAGTCATCCTGGATGTCGAGCGCGTTGTGATCGGGACGAACGAAGACGACGTCAGGACTGGCAGGCAAACCGTGCGGTGGGTATCGGCAGACAGCTTCTTCATCTGCGGTCTCGACACGCGAATCGCCGAATGGGGCGCACAACCCGCGCATGGTCCCACGCCCGGCGTAAGGCTGTTGCTCACCGGCGCCAGGCGAAGCCCGCTGGAAATCAATGGCTGGTGTGCGGTTCCGCCGACGCGCGCCAATCTGAGGCGTGTCATGCATGAGGCCGATCGGGAGCGCCGGCAGCGCGAGAAGGACGCGCGCGATTATGAGGCGTTTCTAGCGGCGCAGTTGCGCGCGCAGGATCCGGCTGATCTCGAGGCGTTGTATGCGGCGGCGAACCTCGTGCTAGCGATGCCGCCCCGCGGCGCCCAGTTTTACGGCGACCAGATCTATATCGCGACAATCGGTCGGAAATTGAAGGACGTCGGGGTCCGGGTCAACTCCGACCAGCGCGTCGCGTTCCGAATTTCGCAGACGGCTTTGGATCAGGTGCGATATCGCCTCAATGAGGATCGTCCGCTCGTACTCTTCCTTAACGCACTGCCCCAGGATGATGCGGAAGCACGGAGCTGGCGGAGCCGTGGCGTCATCGGCGTCGACTCCCGCATGTTCATTCCCGCTGACGACCAGTACGGCGTGCTGATGATTACGCCCGAGGTCGAGGCGTTTCTCGCGCGGCAGTCCCAATAGCCCGCGTCTCGCAGACAAGAGTGTCTGTGCCACAATTGACGCTGATCCGTCCATCATGAAATTTCCGATCGTCGATCAGATGATCTCTCTCGTCAGAAAACCGGGAGGGGCGAGGCCGCGGCGCGACCGTGATGAACGGCTGCGCGCCGGCTTCGACGTGGCGCCGGTGGGTCTGGCGTTCGCCACGGTCGACGGTCACTGGCTGAACGTCAACGAGCGTTTCCGGACGATCGTCGGCTACACGCGCGAGGAGCTCGCGCGCATCTCGCTCGACAGCCTGACGCACGCCGAGGATGCGAAGAAGGAAGCGTCGATGATGCGCAAGCTCATCGCCGGCGATACCGATTCGTATCGGCTCGAGAAACGGGTGATGGACAAGCGCGGCAAGTACCGCGCGCTGACCGTCACCGTGACCTGCGTTCGCTCCGACAACGGCGACCCGGAGTTTCTCGTCTACGTCGTGGAGGAAGCAGCGCCCGGACAACGCGAGGCGCCGCGCGAATCGCAGGACCGCAGCATGGCGTGGATCGTCGATCAGCTTCCCGACATTTGCATCATCCGCTCGGACGATCGCGGCCTGATCACCGGATGGAACACCGGCGCGGAAAAGCTCTTCGGCTATCGGCGCGACGAGGTGATCGGCAAGAACCGCCGCATCCTCTATCGCGATGCGGATGGCTGGGAAGGGAAGCCGACCAGCCAGTTGAACAGCACCGCTGAATCGGGACGGCTGGAGTTCGAAGACTGGCGCGTGCAGCGCGACGGCGCGCACGTCTGGGTCAAGTGCGCGATCATCCCGTTCAAGCCCGAGGGGATGGTGAAGGGGTACGTCGAAGTCATCACCATGCCGACCGGCATCACCGGCACGATCGACACGTCGCACATCAACGACGCCAAACACAGCGACGAGAAAAAAGCGGCGGAGCTGCGGCCGATCATCGAAGCGCTGCAGCACGAGGTGGAGCTCGGCAGGCGGAAGGAAGAGTCGCTTCGCGACGCGCTGGAACAGGTGCGCGTGATGGGCGAAGAGACGATGAACGAGCTGAAGATCATGACCACGGCGCTGCGCAAGGAGATCGAGCGCCGCAAGGCCGCCGAGGACGAGCTGCGCGTGGCGAACGAGCGGCTCGAAGCGGCGTCGCAGCCGCTGATCGCGGCGCCGGAGCCGCCGGAGCCGGTGATCGAGGAAGAGATCGTGCTGCCGGAGGCGGCGCCGATCCGCGTCTGGAAGTCACTCGACGGGATGCCGCCGGCGGAGTTGCTCGTCGCGCTCGCGACCGATCAGCGCAGCGGCACCTTGATCATGACGAGCGGCGATCGCGAGAAGCAGCTCTTCTTCGAAAAGGGGAAGGTGTTCTCGGTCGCGTCGAATAATCCGGGAAAGTTCCTGACGCAGCAGCTGATCGAGCTCGGTTACATCACGGAGGATCAGCGGCAGCGCGCGCTCGAGATCAAGCAGGAGACGCAGCTCGCCCTCGGGCGCATCCTCCTGATCCTCGGCGCGATCACCGAGGAGCAATTGATCGAGGTGATGCGCACGAAGATGGAAGACGAGATCGCCGACGTCTTCGACTGGAAGGATGCGCAGTGGGTGTTCGTGGAGGGAGAGGTGCAGTCGCTCCAGCTCGTGCCGCTGAGGATCGAGGTGGCGTCGCTGGTGGTGAAGAAGCTCAATTCAGCGATCAAGGTGCCGGATTCGCAGACTGACGTGCAGAATGCTCCCGAAGTCGTGCTGAGTGAGGCACTTGCGACGGAGGAAGCAGCGTCTGACGCTCTGACCTCCGGGTCTGGCGCGCAGACCCGCGAGTCTGACGTTCAGACCCCGGCACCGAGCACTCAGAACGCGATCATCGGCGCTCAGAAATCGAAGAAGTTCCACAAGGAGACGTGCAACTCGGTCAAGCGCATCCCCGACAGCGCCCGGACCATCTTTGCCACCGCGGACGAAGCGCGCGAGGCCGGCTTCGAGGCGTGCCGTCTCTGCTTCCGTTAAACTGAAGGAATGCAATTGTTTCAACGCATCGCCCTGGCGGCGCTCGTCGCTCTTCCTGCATTTGCACAACAGCCGAGCTCGTTCACGTGGGACGCGAAGCTCGAACTTCGCGCGAATTACCGCGACAGCGAGCACGATCGGTTCCGGACCCGCTTCCAGCTCCCGATCGAGGCCATCCCGACCGGCGACCGTAACGCATTCGAGGAGACGGTCGACGCCGGCCGTCACACCGAGCTGAGCGTCGCGCAGATCAAGCTCGACCTCGGGTACGGCAAGTGGTTCCTCGCGCACGCGCAGGTCCACGGCCAGGACAAGTACCGCCGCAACCCGACCAGTCACGACAAGCAGATCGACGCGGACGAGCTCTGGATCCGCTTCGGCGACAAGCCGGAGTTCCTCGAGCGCCCGGAGCGGACATCGTTCTTCGCGCAGTTCGGCAAGGCCCCGAAGATGGAGCGGCAGCCGCTGCGACTGCTGGAGAGTTACGGCCTCGCGTCGACGGCGTTCAATCGTTTCGAGGACATCCAGGCGCTGGTCGGTGGAAGCATCGGCCGCAACTTCTACTGGCGCGTGCAGGCGGCAAACGGCAACCCGGTCTTCCTGCGCGATCCGAATGCGCTGGCGGGCGACAACGGCGTCAAAGAGCTGCGCAACGTGCCGCCGAATCCGAAGCTGCAGTCGGGCTTCACGATCATCTACAACGCGGAAACCGAGGGGTACTTCTTCGACACCGATCACGTGCAATGGGGCGAGGGGCTCGGATACCGGTGGGCGAATGACGATCAATCGACCGGTTTCGATTTCATCGCCTTCCACTACCGGCGCGAGCTCGCCGATCGCGAGCAACTCACCGGCACGTTCTACGGCGGCGACATCGATCTGCTCGATGGGCCGGAAGGCTTCAACGTAGGGTTGCCGATCAGCGGACGGAAGAAGGAAGAGACCGGCGCGCGCATCTACGCCGAGTGGAAAGGCGTGACTGCGATCGCGCAGTACACGAAGCAGAACCTCGCCGGACTGCACCGCAATGGATACGAATTCGAGATCGGCTGGAAGGTCCCGATCGGTCGCGGACCGGTGCAGTACATCCAGCCGACGGCGCGCGTGAGCGGACTGCAGAACAGTTTCCGCGACGCGGCAAAGGTCAAGGCGTCTCCGGCGCCGAGTTTCTGGTGGCCATGGACGAAGATCGACTACGGCTTCCGAGCCGGCCTCGGCCACGGCATCGACATCACCGCCGAGCGCGCGAAGCACAACATCGGCGCGCCGCGGAAGATCAATGAGAACGAGACGCTGGTCACACTGCGAGTGAAGGTGTAGCGCGCGGCGCGGTGTTTGCTCCTCCTCATCCCGGAGGAAGCATTCAAATGCGCAATGAAATGATCGGCGCCGTCGTCCGCCGAGCGATTGAGCACCCCGAGTTCCGCCGCCGTCTCGTGGAGAACCCGAAGGACGCGCTGACGACGCACGGTTTCGCCCTGGAGAGCAACGAGATGGCCGAGATCGAGCGGATCAGCACGACGCTCGGCGAACCGGGCGCCGATGCGGAGCAGAAACTCGTCCGGATCGCGGAGGCATACGGCATCAATCCGCGCTGAACCGAACCTGAAAGCCTCCTGTCGCGTCTCAACAGCAACGGAATTTGTGTCCGCTGGAACCACGTTCGAAACGGGCGGCAAATTCTGAGCTGTCAAGCAATAAACTCACCAGACAAGAGGCTCCATCAGGGATGAGAATCCGAACCTTCGTCGCAGCCGGCGCGCTTCTGCTGGCCTCGCTTACTCTGCTTGCAGATACCCCGGGCGGCCGTGCGGAAACGCGCATGGTTTACGACCCCGTCAGCACTCACATGATCCTGTACGGCGGCGCCACGGCCGTTGACGGCGGCACCAAGGCGTCGTACGACCTTGCCGACACGTGGGAGTGGGTCGGCGATCACTGGATCCGCCGCTACACCGCGCACAACGCCGGTGAGCGCTCCGGTCACGTGCTGCTCTACGACTCGAACCGCTCGCGCGTCGTGCTGTTCGGCGGCCGCCACAACAACCCGTCGACGAACGTCCAGACCCTCTTCAATGACACCTGGATCTTCCAGAATGGCGACTGGTCTCAGCTCTCGACGCCGAACGCGCCGAGCGCGCGCACGGTGCCGGGCGCGGCATTCGATCCGGCGCGCGACCGCATCATCCTCTTCGGCGGAAACATCTTCGACACCGACGGCAAGACCGTCACCCCCGTTCACGATACGTGGGAGTTCGACGGCACGACCTGGACGCAGCGCGCGTCCGACGGTCCGAAGCTCGGCAAGCCGACGGTGGTGTACGACGACGCGACGCATCAGGTGATCCTCCTCGGGCTCGATGAGAGCTCGACCAACAAGCAGTCGACGCTGATGTACCTCTACGACGCCGCGGCCGGCAGCTGGAATCAGATCAAGCCGGACGGCCTCCCGCCGTGCGTCAACGAGGCGCACGTCGCGTTCGACGGCGAGACCAACTCGGTGATCCTCGCCGGCGGCGTCTGCATCGATTCGAACACCACGGACGACACCTACTCGTGGGACGGCGACAAGTGGACGAAGCTGACGGTGAAGACCCTCACCGATCGCGTGTTCGGCGGCGCTATCGCGTATGACGCGGCGCGCAAGACGCTGCTGCAGTACGGCGGCACGATCGCCTTCGCCAGCAGCCGGGTCGGCACGTACGGCTTCCACGACGGCGACTGGGCTTCGATCGTCGACACCTTCTCGCCCGTCCCTCGCGCGCTCCCCGTCACCTTCACGTTCCCGCAGAACAACGCGCTCTACGTTTACGGCGGCCATGACGAGAGCCAGGCGTACGAGGAGCTCTGGGTTCGGGCCAGCGGCCAGTGGTCGCAGGTCACCGGCGACAACAAGCCTTCGCTCTGCGACAACCCGCTCGGCACGTACGACAGCGACCGCCAGCGCTTCATCATCGTCTGCAATGCAGGCAACGTCTTCGAGTTCGACGGCACGACCTGGACGAACAAGAAGGACATGAAGGACAAGCCGACGGCGCATCGCCTCGGACAGCTCTCCTACAATCCGACTCTCAAGAAGACGGTTCTCTTCGGCGGCTACGACGAGTCCGACTTCGTCGATCAGACGTGGCTGTGGGACGGCACCGTCTGGACGCGCGTGAAGAAGAACGCCGCTCCGCCGCGCGGACAGGCGGTCATGTGGTACGACGCCACGATGAAGAAGACGCTCCTGTACGGCGGCATCGGCCGTCAGGACAGGGACTCCCGCATCGAGCGCTTCGCCGACATGTGGTCGTTCGACGGCACCGGCTGGACGGACATGAAGGTCGCTGTCGCCAACACGCCGGGCATGCGCTACAGCACGTCGTACGGCATCGATCCGAACACCGGTCATCTCTTCGTCTTCGGCGGTCTCCTCTACACGAAGGACAGCAGCACGGGCATCGAGACGCAGAAGTTCGTGAACGACCTCTGGGAGTGGGATGGCGCGAAGTGGACGAAGGTCTCGACCGCCGTCAGCCCCGAGGCGCGCGAGAACAGCGGCTTCACCTACGACCCGCTCCTCGGACGGATGGTGCTCTTCGGCGGCTACGCCGCGCACTACTTCGGCGATCTCTGGCTCTTCGACACGACCACGAAGTCGTGGCAGTCGCTGATGGAATCGCCGGGCAGCGGCCGCCGCCGCACCGCGCCGACGCCGCAACTGCCGGGGAACGGCGTGAGTGTGATTCGTCAATAGATTGCAGATAGCGGATAGCAGATAGCAAGGGCGCCAACACGGCGCCCTTTGCTTTTTTGCTATCTGCTCTCCGCTATCTGCTATCTCTCCCGTGCTAAGCTCGCCCGCCGAACTTGGCCACCTTCCAGATTGCCCTCGGCTCCGATCACGGCGGCTTCGAGCTCAAAGAGCAGCTCAAGTCTTTCCTGCGCGACAAGGGCCACGCCATCCGCGACGTCGGCACCAACAGCAAGGATCCGGTCGACTATCCGAAGTTCGCCAGGGCGGTCGCGGACCTCGTTTCGACCGGCGCCGTGCGCTACGGAATCATGATCGACGGCGCCGGAATCGGCTCCGCCATGACCGCGAACAAGGTGCCGGGCGTGCTCGCCGCGGCTGCCTACAATGAAGCACTTGCGCGAAACAGCCGTGAGCATAATGATGCAAACGTTCTGACGCTCGGCGCGGGGCAGGTCAGCGCCGAGCAGGCCAAACGGATCGTCGAAGTTTTCCTCGAGACCGAATGTACGGCCGAGCGGCATCGCGCGCGGGTGAAGATGATCCGCGAGCTCGATCAAGGAGGGCGTGGCGTGAATTCCCCGGGCAGGGACTTGTCAGCGGACGACATCGCGCGGATCACCAATCGCGTGAAGGAGATCTTCCAGCAGGGAGGCGGTTCCGCCGCTCCCGCCAGCAACCTCCTTCCTCCTGACAAAGTCGCGAAGCTCATCGATCACACCGTCCTCAAGCCGGAAGCGACCGCCGAAGACATCGACAAGCTCTGCGCCGAGGCGGCGCAGTACGGCTTCTACTCCGTCTGCGTCAATCCGGTGTGGGTGGCGAAAGCGAAGCAGCTCCTGCGAGGCACCTCCGTCAAGGTCTGCGCCGTCGTCGGCTTCCCCCTCGGCGCGCAGGCTCCGGAGATCAAGATCCTCGAGGCGCGCCGCGCACTGCGAGAAGGGGCGCAGGAAATCGACATGGTCATCAACATCGGCGCGCTGAAGTCGAAGGATGACCGCCTCGTGGCGCGCGACATCCGCGGCGTCGTCGAAGTCTGCGACGAAGCGCGCGCGGTGTCGAAAGTCATCCTCGAGACCGCGCTCCTCAGCGATGAAGAAAAAGTCCGCGGCTGCGAGCTCTCGATGAAGGCGGGCGCCGATTTCGTGAAGACTTCCACCGGCTTCTCGAAAGGCGGCGCGACCCCCGAGGACATCGCGCTCATGGCGCGGGTCGTGGCGCCGCGTAAGCTCGGGGTCAAGGCCTCGGGCGGCGTGCGGACCTACGCAGATCTCATGAAGATGGTCGAAGCCGGCGCCACGCGCGTCGGCAGCTCCAATAGCGTCAAGATTCTTGAAGAGGCCGCGCAAGCGGTTTCAGGGAAGAGGTGAGAAGTGGGTGAGCTCCGTTGCTACGTGTTCATCGACAGCCTCCAGCCGCAGTTCGCCTCGTTTCTCGGCACCGTGGCCCAGGGCTTCCTTCCCGTTCCGGGACAGGCATCGCTGTTCGTCGAAGTCGCCCCCGGAATGGACATCATGCGGCTGACTGACGTCGCGCTGAAGGCGACCGACGTCCGGCCCGGGATGATGATCATCGAGCGCATGTACGGCATGCTCGAGATCCATTCCGAATCGCAGGGCGACGTGCGGCAGGCGGGCCAGGCGATCCTCGACTCGCTCGGCGTGAAAGAGAGCGATCGCATCAAGCCGGAGATCACGTCGAGTCAGGTCATCCGCAACATCACCGACTACCACTCGCAGCTCATCAACCGCACGCGCCACGGCGACATGATCATTCCCGGTCAGTCGCTCTACGTGCTCGAAGTCGCGCCGGCCGGCTATGCCGCCATCGCGGCGAACGAGGCGGAGAAAGCGGCGAACATCAACGTCCTCGAGGTCCGCGCCTTCGGCAGCTTCGGACGCGTCTACCTCGGCGGCGAAGAGCGCGACATCGACGTCGGCTATCGCGCCGCGGAACAGGCAGTGAACTCGATTTCCGGCCGCGCAGGCCGGGCTTAGTTCTTAAGGAGGATCAGCAATGCCCGATGCACTTGGAATGATTGAAACCCGGTCGTTTCCCGCCGTCGTCGAAGCGGCCGATGCCGCGGTGAAAGCCGCGCGCGTGGAGCTCGTCTCGTACGAGAAGACGGGTGGCGGATACACCACCATCGTCGTCCGCGGCGACGTCGCTGCCGTTCGCGCGGCGTGCGACGCGGCGCAGACCGCGGCGGGACGTGTCGGCGATGTCGTCGCCGTGCACATCATCGCCCGGCCGCACGATCAGGTCGACGCCGTCATGCCGCTCGGCCGGACCACGCCCGTCGCCGAAGGCAAAAAGAAGTAGAGACAGACCCATGCAACTCGCAAGAGTCGTGGGATCGGTCGTCGCCACACGCAAAGAGGAGAGCATCATGGGGCTCAAGCTCCTGGTGGTCCGTCCTCTGGATGACGAAGGACGCGAGAGCGGCAACGCGATCGTGTCGGCGGACGCCGTCGGCGCCGGTCCGGACGAGATCGTGCTGATCGCGGCCGGCAGCTCCGCCCGTCAGACCGCGGCCACCGACAAGCGTCCCGTCGACTCCGTGATCATGGCCATCGTCGACAGCTGGAATGTCGGCGACGCCGTGAAATACAAGAAGTGAGCTGATTCATGGCCAGACTCACGGATCAGGAAATCGACGAGATCGCCCAGCGGATCGCCGCAGGCATGCGCGGCGTCCCGGCGAGCACCACCGCCGCGCCGTCGTCGAGCACATCGGCCTACGCCGCTCCCGACATCCCCAAAGGACTCGGCGTCTTCGGCACCGTCGAAGAGGCGGTCAGCGCCGCGAAAGCCGCGCAGCCGCAGTTCGCCGCGCTCAAGCTCGAGCAGCGCTCCCGCATCATCGCCGCGATGCGCAAGTCGATGCTGGAGAACTGCGAAGCGCTCGCCCGCGCCGCGCACGACGAGACCGGCTACGGCCGCTACGAAGACAAGGTGATGAAGAACAAGCTCGTCACCGAGAAGACGCCGGGTCTCGAAGACCTCGCGCCGATCGCCACGTCGGGCGATCACGGCCTCACGCTCGTCGAGCCGGCGCCGTTCGGTGTCATCGGCGCGATCACGCCGGTCACCAACCCGACCTCCACGATCATCTGCAACTCGATCGGGATGCTCGCGGCCGGCAACAGCGTCGTCTTCAACGTTCACCCGTACGCGAAGAGCTGCTGCATGCAGACGATCGCGCTGTTGAACAAAGCGATCATGTCCGAGGGCGGTCCGGCGAATGTCGTGACCGGCGTGTCGAATCCGACCATCGAGTCGGCGAATGAATTGATGAAGCATCCCGGCGTGCGGCTCGTCGTCGTCACCGGCGGCCCCGACGTCGTGCGTGCCGCGATGGGCAGCGGCAAGCGCGCCATCTGCGCCGGCCCCGGCAATCCTCCCGTCGTCGTCGACGAGACCGCCGACATCGACAAGGCGGCGCGCGACATCATCATGGGCGCGTCGACCGACAACAACATCATCTGCACCGACGAAAAAGAGACCATCGCCGTCGCCTCGATCGCCGATGCATTGATCGCCTCGATGGGACGCCAGGGTGCCGTCGTGATCGGGAAAGACAAGCTTCCGCAGCTGGAGAAGGTCGTCTTCAAAGAGATGAAGGGGCCGCGGCAGAAGGCGTGGATCGACAAGGAGCTCGTCGGCAAGAACGCCTCGGTGCTCCTGGCGAAGATGGGGATGACGGTCCCCGACTCCGTGCGGCTCATCGTCGCCGAAGTCGACGAGAACCATCCGCTCCTCTGGACCGAGCAGATGATGCCGGTCATGCCGGTGCTCCGCGTGCCGAACGCCGATCGCGCCATCGACTTCGCGGTCGAGGTCGAGGGAGGCAACCGCCACACCGCGGTCATGCACTCGAAGAACCTCGACAACCTGAGCCGGATGGCGAAGCTCTGCAACTGCTCGATCTTCGTCAAGAACGGCCGCTCGCAGGCCGGCCTCGGCCTCGACGGTGAAGGCTACTGCTCGTTCACCATCGCCAGCCCGACCGGCGAAGGACTCACCGGACCGCGCTCGTTCTCGCGCTGGCGCCGCTGCGTCGTGGTCGACCATTTCCGGATCACCTGATGAAAAAGACCTCCGCGCTCGCCGTCCTGGAGTTCGCAGACATTCCTGCGGGCGTCTGGGCGGTCGATGCGATCCTCAAGAAAGCACCGATTGCATTCGTCCGCGCCGGCACCATCACGCGCGGACGCTACCTCGTCCTCTTCGGCGGCTCGACCGCGTCGACTGCCGAGTCGCTGGAGGAAGCGCTCGCCACCTGCGGCGGCGCGATCATCGATCACACGTTCCTTCCCGACATCCACGACGCGCTGTTCGACGCGGTGTTCGGAAAGAAGCAGCGCCCGAACGGCGGCTCGTTGCTGATCATCGAGACCGAGACCGCGGCGTCGATCGTCCGCGCGGTCGAGGCAGCAGTGAAGGGCACGCCGGTCGACCTGATCGAAGTGCGCCTCTCCGATCTCGGACTGGCAGGGAAGGGGATGGCGCTCCTCTCCGGCACGCTGCACGACATCAACGACGCCGCGGAGATGGCCTCTGCCGGCATCCGCACCGGCGCGCCGCCGCGCGGCTTCTCGCATCGCATCATCGCCGCGCCGCATGACGTGGTCGATCGCGACATCACCGCCACGACGCGCTTCGACGATGCGCCGCTGCTCGAGCTCGACGGGGAGATCGCCTGATGCTGCTCGGACGCGTCATCGGTCAGGTCGTGCTGTGCATCGTGACGCCGGGACTGGAAGGCGTGCCGATGCTGATCGTGCAGCCGCTCGACAAGACGCTGACGCCGAAAGGCAAGACGCTCGTCGCCGCCGATGCCACGCGCATGGCGGGCATCGGCGAGCTGGTGTCGTACGAGGGCGGACGCGAGGCGGCGATGGCGCTCGACCCGTGGTTCGTCCCGGTCGATCACGCCATCATCGCCATCATCGATGGAGTGAACGTCACCGCATGATCCTCGGGCGCGTCATCGGCGAGGTCTACGGAACGATCAAGCATCCGTTCTACGAGGGCCGCCGCCTGCTGATGATCGAGAAGATCGATCATAACTCCGAGCCGACCGGCGACTACCTCATCGCCGCCGATTCCGTCGGCGCCGGCGCCGACGAGCGCGTACTGGTGCTCGATGAAGGCAACGGAGCGCGCCAGGTGCTGGATTCGAAAGACGGTCCGGTCCGCTCGGTCGTCATCGGCATCGTCGACGACGTGATGTGCGACACTTGAGCGGTGCTCCGCTCCGCGATCGTCGTCTTCTGCGGCAATCCTCCCCGGGATGAGCAGCAGAAAAATCTCCCGCCCCGATTCCTGAGCCGGTTGCACGAGTCGTTGCTGCGCCGTTTGCGCACGCTCGATGCCGACGTCTACGTCGCGCGCCACGACTCGCGTGAATTTCATGTCGGCGACGCCTCGTGGCCGATTGCATCCCTCGGACGTCAGATCGATACCGCGCTTCGCTTCTGCTTCGATCGCGGACATCAGCGCGTGGTGATCGTGGCGGGCGATGCGCCGATCGACGAATCGATCGTCCGTCGCGCGCTCGACGCCACCTCCCCGGTCATCGCCGCGAGCAGCGACGGCGGCTTCGCGCTCGCCGGATTCAACGCGCCGCCGCCGATCGATTGGGATGCAGTCGTCGCCGACCGCTCGCGCGCCGCGCAGGCGTTGCGCGAGCATGTCGACGTCGTCGACCTCCCGCGCGTCGACGACATCGACACGCTCGAAGATGCCCGCCGTCTGCTACGCGATGTCCCACGCGGCGAGTACACGACCTTCACTCTCCCCACACCCCCACGCACCCTCGCCCCCGCGCGCCCATCCCCCCGCGCCCCTCCATTGTTCTGATCCGCTTCGCACACAACCCGCGAACAGGACGAAGGAGGCTCCCATGGGAGACCACTACTACAGCACCGACCATCTCAAAGGCTTTGGCAACATCGCCGAGGGCAATCCCGAACTGGCTAAGAAATTCTTCGACTATTACGGCGCGGTCTTCGCCGCTGGCGCGCTGACGCAGCGCGAGAAGGCGCTCATCGCGCTCGCCGTCGCGCACGCGGTGCAGTGTCCGTACTGCATCGACGCATACACCTCGGAGAGCCTGGCCAAAGGGGCTGACCTCGAACAGATGACCGAGGCTGTGCATGTGGCGTGCGCCATCCGCGGCGGCGCGTCGCTCGTGCACGGAATGCAGATGAAGGAGCACGCGGAAAAGGTCGGCATGTGAGCACCAAGCCGCGGATTACCTCGCTCTCATCGCGGCACGTCCCACTCGCCAGTCCGCGCGAACAGCTCGCGCTGCTCGATCGCTACGCGCGCTTCGAGCCGGAGCTGAAGCCGAGCCGCCTCGAGGTCTTTCAGATCAATCTCGGGAAGCTCTGCAACATGACCTGCCGTCACTGTCACGTCGACGCCGGGCCCGATCGCACCGACGCGATGATGAGCCGCGCGACGGTCGAGGCCTGCCTGCGCGCGCTCGATCAGACCGATGCCGACACCGTCGATCTCACCGGCGGCGCGCCCGAGCTGCATCCCGACTTCCGCTACGTCGTCGAGTCTGCGCGCGCGCGTGGGAAGCACGTCATCGATCGCTGCAACCTGTCGGTCCTGCTGATGCAGCGCAACGAAGGACTGGCGCAGTGGCTCGGCGAGCAAGGCGTCGAGATCGTTGCGTCACTGCCGCACTATCGGCAGCGCAGCACCGACGCGCAGCGCGGCGACGGCGCGTTCGACAAATCGATCGAAGCGCTGCGGCTGCTCAATTCCGTCGGATACGGCAAAGGCGATCCGCAAAAACGTCTGTCACTGATGATGAATCCGGCGGGCGCGTTCCTCGCGCCGAAGCAGTCGGATGTCGAAGGGGAGTGGAAAGCCGCACTCGAACGCGACTTCGGCATCACCTTCGATCGCCTCCTCGCGCTCAACAACATGCCGATCTCGCGCTTCCTCGAATGGCTCGTCGACACCGGCAACCTCGACGACTACATGCAGCGCCTGATCGGCGGCTTCAATCCCGGCGCGGTCGAAGGACTCATGTGCCGCAACACGATCTCCATCTCATGGGACGGCAGACTGTTCGATTGCGACTTCAACCAGATGCTCGACCTCGACGCCGAGCCGCCGATGACGATCGAGAACTTCGACTTCGCGCGCTGGCAGGAACGGCGCGTCGTCACGCGCCCGCATTGCTACGGATGCACGGCAGGGGCAGGGAGCTCGTGCGGGGGAGCGACGACGTGAGGGCGACGGCGGTGCCGAGCGCCGCGACTGATTCGCGGAAACGCCGTATCCCGTCGCGGCGGAGGGCGTTGATCATCTGATCGATGAGCTCCTGAGCCGGAACTCGCATGATCTTCGCGTTCGGCCGCCGCGCGCGCATCACCCGTTCGATCGCGTAAAGCAAATGCGTTTTGCCTGATCGTGTCGGCCCGAACAAGGCGAGCGGATTGTGCGCAGCGTCCGATTTTTCGGCGACCGCGACCGCCGCGTCGAACGCGAGACGCGTTCCATCGCCCACAACAAACGTATCGAATGTGTAGGAAGACATGGGACAAAAAAATGCCCTTTCCCCGGCCGTCGGGAAAGGGCGCGGCGCGCTAGAGTGCGCCGACTGGGTCGCCGCAATTCAACGGATCAGCGACGCTCCACAATGTATGTCCGCATGCGCGATGCGGCCACTGTTTTTCGGCGGTAATCACGCGGAGTCAGCGCACGCGTGTTCCCGCCGGCACACTCGCATCGACGCTCAGCAGTGACGGCTCTCCATCGATCGACGCCGCGAGCACCATGCCGTTCGACTCGATCCCCATCAGCTTCGCCGGTTGCAGATTCGCCACGATCACGACCTTCCGTCCGACCAGTTCCTCCGGCGTGTACTTCGTGCCGATGCCGGCCACGATCGTCCGCTCGTCGTCGCCGGTGAAGATCGTCATCTGGATCAGCTTCTTCGACTTCGGCACGCGCTCGGCCGTGCGCACTTCCGCCACGCGCAGCTCGGTCTGCATGAACTGATCGATCGAGATCTTCGCGACGTCGGGCGGCGTGGCCTCCGTCGTCGGCTCAACAGGGGGCTTCGTCTCTTCCATCTTCTTCTCCAGATAGGCGGCGGAATCGATCACCGGGAACAGCGCGTCGCCGGAGCGCAGCGGCGCGCCGGTCTCCAGCCGTCCCCAGCTCAACGCTTCCGCGCCGATGTCGCTGTCGTTGCCGCCGATGCGCAGGAGTCCTTCCGACGCGATCTTCGGCATCACCGGCGCGACCATCACGAATGCGATGCGCAGCGCCTCGAGGCAGTTCCAGATGACGCGCGACAACGACTCGTCCGCGCCGCGCTCCTTGAAATGCTTCCACGGCTCGCGCGCCACGATGTACCGGTCGATCGCAGACACCAGCCGCCACGCCGCTTCGAGCGCGCGGTGGAACGCCAGCTCGTCCATCGCCTTGAGGTATTCGGGGATGATCTGCTCCGCCGCCTCGCGCAGCTCGCTCGAGTCGCACGATGTCGGCGGCGTCTTTCCCGCGAAGTAGCTGTCCGCCATCTTCACCGTGCGCGAGAACGCGTTGCCGAGGCCGCGCGCGAGGTCGCCGTTGTAACGCGTCACGAACGCCTCGTCCGAATAGTTCGCGTCCTGACCGAACACCATGTCGCGCATCACGTAGTAGCGGAACGGATCGGCGCCGAACTCGTCGATGATGTGCAGCGGCCGCACGACGTTGCCGAGCGACTTCGAGATCTTCTGGTTGTCGCGCAGCCACCAGCCGTGTCCGACCACGCGCTTCGGCAGCGGCAGCCCCGCCGCCATCAGGAACGCCGGCCAGTAGACGGCGTGAAAGCGGACGATGTCCTTGCCGACAAGATGAAGGTCGGCCGGCCAGTAACGATCGAAGCGCGGATGGTCGCCCGAGCCGAAGCCGAGGGCCGAGATGTAATTCGTCAGCGCATCCATCCAGACGTAGATCACGTGATCGGGATTGCCGGGGAAGGGGATGCCCCACTTCACGGCCGTGCGCGAGATCGAGAGATCGCGCAGGCCCTGCTCCACGAACGCCATCACCTCGTTCAGCCGCGTCTGCGGATGGACGAAGCCGGGGTTCGCGCGATAGTGCTGCAGCAGCGGCTCGGTGTAGCGCGAGAGCTTGAAGAAGTAGTTCGTCTCCGTCGTCCACTCGACCGGATGTCCGCTGTCGTCGCGCTTGTCCTTGACCTGGTTCTCGGGGATGAACGTCTCTTCGCTCTGGCAGTACCAGCCGGAGTGCGAGCCGAGGTAGATGTCGTCGGGAGTGCGCTCCTGGATGCGGCGGATCAGCTCGTACACGCCGACCCTATGCCGCCCTTCCGTGGTGCGGATGAAGTCGTCGTTGCTGATGTCGAGCTTCGCCCAGAGGCGGTGATGCTCGGCCACCACGCGGTCGGCGAGCTCGATCGGAAGAATCCCTTCCTTCGCCGCGCTCCGCTCGACTTTCTGTCCATGCTCGTCGGTGCCGGTGAGGAAGAAAACCTCGTCCCCCATGCGGCGGCGATGCCGCGCGATCACGTCGGCGACGATGTTCTCGTACATGTGGCCGATGTGCGGGACGTCGTTCACATAATGAATCGCGGTGCTGATGTAGAAAGGCTTAGCCATCGAGGTGAGGGATTGTAGCGGAGAGCGATATGCTGCGGCCTCCGTGAAATACCTCCGTACGGCCGCGTCCGTGGCGCTCGTGATCGTCGCTTACGAATTCTTTGCCAGCGGCGGCACGTGGAAGTTCCATTCGATCGAGTGGTACCAGCCGCACAGCACGTCCCTCGGCGCCGATTACTACGCGCGCCTGGCGGAAGGCTTCCGCACCGGACACCTCTACATGTCGGCCAGCGTCGACCCGCGCTTCGAGACGCTGAAGAATCCGTACGACTACGAGGAGCGCCTCGCGGCCGGCATCGACGCGCTGTGGGACGCGAGCTACTTCCGCGGCCACTACTACCTCTACCACTCGGCACTGCCGGCGGTGATCTTCTATCTGCCGTTCCGGCTGATCCGCGGCGCGTATCCGCCCGATCCGCTCGCCGCCGTCTTCTTCTGCAGCTGGGCGTTTCTGATGGCGCTGCTCTTCCTGATGCGCGCACTGCCGCGCAATCGCATCGCGATGTGGGCGCTGGTCGTCGGACTCGGCAACGTCGTCGCGTTCCTGCTCCCTGACATTCGCGTCTACGAGGTCGCGGTGATGTGCGCGATGGCGATGAGCATGACCTGGGCGTGGGCGCTGCTGCGCTTCGTGGAGCGCGCCGACACGCGCTCGGCGGTCTGGATGGGCGTCTTTCTCGCGCTATCCGTCGCCGCGCGTCCCAACCTGATCGTGCTCGCCCTGCCGACACTGCTCGCCGTCTTCGCCGCGCGCGATCGCCATCCGCTGCTCCGCCTCGTGCGCGCCGCGTTCCTGCCGATCGTCGTCTCGACGGTGATCCTCTGGAGCTACAACTACGCCCGCTTCGGCAAGCCGACGGAGCTCGGCGTGACGTACCAGATGGAGTTCACGTCGATGCAGGGGAAACGCGTCTGCTCGATCTGCAGCACGAAGGAGGTGCTGCGCTTCTTCAATAACGCGGAGCACTATCTGTTCTGGCCCTCGTCGATCGATAGCCGCTTCCCGTTCGTCAGCCTGCAGGCGTCCCGCCTCGACCCCGCCGTCTCTGCTCCTCTCGGCGCCGACACGATCCTCGGCGTCCTCGCGATGCTCCCGATCGCCGTGGTCGGCGCCGTCTTCGCGCTGCTCCTCGGCCTTCGCCGCGGCGGAGGCGCGACGCACGTGATGCTCGGCGCCTGGCTCACACTCGCCGCACTCTCGACCTGCTGGTGGATCGTCGCGCGCTACAGCCTCGATTTCACGATGCTGATGGCGGTGGCATCGATCGTCTGCATCGAGCGCGGCTTTGCGCTGTGCGAGGAGTGGGGCGTCCATACGCGCATGCTGCGCATCGCGACAACGACGCTGGCCGTCTACTCAATCATCCTCGGTATCCTCTTGGGCTTCGAAGGCCTCGGCGGCTCATTCAGACGCGAGAATCCGGAGCTGTACCAGAAGATCGGGAAGCTGCTGCACGTGAAGATGAGATGACCGGGAGCGCCTCCGGCGGGCGGGCCCGGCCCGCTGCGTTTGTCTTCGCGTAGATCGTGTTCAGCGCGAGACGCGTGAGTTCAGCCTATGGCAACCGACGCTGCGGGCCGCGCCCGCCCGCCGGAGGCGCTCCCGGTCGGTCACCCCCAGTGCAAGATCTCCACCGCGTCGCCGAACCCGAGCAGATTGATCCGCGCGACCTCCTCGGTGTCGAAGTGCATCGTGACGCGATGAGAGGAGGACGACGAGAGCGCCTCCGGCGGGCGGGCCCGGCCCGCAGCGCTTGAGTTCGCGCGCTTGGCCGACAAACGCTGCGGGCCGTGCCCGCCCGCCGGAGGCGCTCCCGGTTCGTCCTCCACCGCGTCGATCCCGCCGAAGCGGATCATCACGCGCAGCAGCGGCATCGTCTCGGCGCGGACGCGTGCGACGACATTGAATCGCGGCAAACGCTCGCGAAAGGTCTCCGCAGACTTTTCCCAGTACGCGGCGAGGTCGAAGTCGGGGGGGCGGGTGAACGGCTCGTCGAGGATCGCGGCGTCGCGGATGCGTGAGACGCGATAGCTGCGGGTGTCGCCGTCGATGCGGCCGACGAGGTACCACGTCGCCCCTTTCGCCACGAGGCCGAGCGGCTCGAGCGTGCGCTCCGATGTGCAGCCTTCGCGGTCGTACGTGATGCGCACGCGGCGATCGCTCCAGAGCGCCTGCTGCAGCAGCGGGAGATGCGGGACCGGATCGCGCGAGCGGTTCCAGCCCGACACGTCGATGTGAATCCTCTGCCACGCCAGCTCGGCGCCGCGACGATTCACAGCCGGGAGCACTGAGAGCAACTTCACCAGCGCCTGATCGGATGCTTTGTCGAGTCGCAGATCCGCGAGGAGCTTCGACGGACGTGTCGCGAAGAGCGCCTGCACCTCGTGGTCCGTCAGTCCGCTGACATTCGTCTTGTAGCCGTCGACCAGCCGCCACCCACCGCCCGCGCCGCGATCCGCAACGACCGGAACGCCCGCCGTGCCGAGCGCCTCCATGTCGCGCAGGATCGTGCGCTCGGAGACCTCGAGGCGCTTCGCCAGCGTGCGCGCGGTCAGCCGCGCGTGCATCTGCAGCAACAAAAGAATCGATAGCAGGCGATCGGCGCGCATATATGACAGAGCGTGTCATGAATATGGACCTAAAACATTGGATATGAAAGCTCTCGAAGGAAAAGTTGCCCTCGTCGCCGGCGCGACCCGCGGCGCCGGACGCGGCATTGCCCGCGCCCTCGGCGAAGCGGGCGCCATCGTCTACTGCAGCGGCCGCAGCACGCGCCGCCATCCCGCCACCGCCGGACGTCCCGAGACGATCGACGAGACGGCGGAGATGATCGTCCGCGACGGCGGACGCGCCATCGCCGTCCGCACCGATCATCGCAAGCCGGCGCAGGTCCGCCGGCTCATCGAGCGCATCCGCAAAGAGCAGGGGAGGCTCGACGTCCTGGTCAACGACATCTGGGGCGGCGATGCGTGGATCGACTGGTGGTGGAAGGAGATGAAGTTCTGGAAGATCCCGCTCGAGCGCGGCTTCGAAGTGCTCGACACCGCGTTCCGGACGCACGTCATCACGGCGCACGAAGCAATTCCGCTGATGCTCGAGACGAAGGGCCCTCGACTCATCGCCGGCATCACGGACGGCGACGGCTACTACTACCGCGGCCAGTTCTATTACGACTTCGTGAAGACGAACGTGATCCGCATGGCGTTCGCGCTCGCGTACGAGCTGCGCAAGCAGAAGATCGCCGCCGTCGCGATCACGCCGGGGTTTCTGCGCTCCGAGTCGATGCTCGACATCATGCGGGTGACCGAGGAGAACTGGCGGGATGCGGCGAAGAAGAGGCCGGAGTGGATCGAGTCGGAGACGCCGATGCTCGTCGGACGCGCCGTCGCGGCACTCGCCGCCGATCGTCACGTGATGAAGAAGACGGGACGCGTCTACAACTCGTCCGAGCTGGCGCGCGAATACGGCTTCACCGACGTCGACGGCCGCGTGCCGAGGATCTGGGAGTACCTCGCGGAGAAGATGCCGCACTTCCCGTACAAGAAAGCCGATGACCTCTTCTACTCGTACTGGGGCGGCTTCGGCGACGGCATCGACGCGGAGGTGAAGAAGATTCAGAAAGAGGTGGAGGGGCGCAGGGTCACCCGCGTGCACGCCGGATAACGCGACAGCTCGCGCTCGACCGCGTCGCGCTCGTATCCCAGCAGCCGCAGAAACTTCCACGGATTGCGATCGCGCGGCGTGTCGTAGAGGTCGATCAACACGACGCGCCCGCCCGACGCGAGGCAGTGCTCAACGTGCAGCCGGAGCAGTGCCAGGCCGGTGTCCGGCGAGAGCTCGGTGGCCAGGTCGGTGATGCTCAGTTTTTCCGCCGTGACGTGATGTGAGATCTGCAGCAGGAGCTCCGCTTCATCGAAGCCGGGCGTCACGACGAGACACGCGCCGTTCGCCGCCTGCTCCACCATCGCGATGCGCTCCGCTCGCGGATAGAAGACGCGATGCAGCGTCACATCGCCCGCGTTCCAGAGCTGCACGCACGCGCCGAGCGCGACGATCGCGCGCGACCGGAGGCGTGCCGCCAGCATGCCGGCGATTGGCGCGAGCTGGAACCAGAACTGATCGTCGGAGTCGTTCCAGAAGATGCCGAAGGCGGCGATCGCGATCGACATCGGGATCACGATGCCGAGGATCTCGCGGTCCGCGTGGCGCAGGGCGTAGAGCAGCACGATCGCGGCGGCGAGCATCGGGCCCCAGACGAACGGGTTCGTGCCGCGCGAGGTGAGGTCGACCATCGCGCACGCCGCGCCGTAGCCGGCGCGCAGCGTCGATTCGAGCAGGCCGTGGAATCCGTACGCCTGCTCCGCGCGCGGCGACACCGCGCCGCCGCCGTAGCGCGTCAGCCAGCTGAAGAACGACGTCGTGCGCGGCCACGCGAGGAGGAGCGGTGGAATCGTTGTGATCGCGAGACCGACGGCGAACGGGATGAAGCGCCGTCGCACGAGCGCGAGTCCGAACAGGACGTTCGAGACGAACGTCAGCGTCGCGATGCCGGTCATCACGCCGAGGAGGAGACCGCGGCGGCGCAGCGCGGCCCAGATCATCAGCACGATCCACGGCATCTGGATCATGTGCGTCTCATCCGAGATCCAGAGCCGCAGAAACGCGGACGACAACGCCACCCACGCCGTGCCGTAGTTCGCCGCGAAGCGGCTCGCGCTCACGCGCGGCGCGACGAGAAGGCGGAAGAGTCCCACCGCGAGCGAGCCGCTCAGGATGCTCAGCAGCTTCAACGCATCGAACGGTTCGCGCGGATAGCCGAGTGCCATCAGCGTCGTCTGCCACCACGCGCCGAGCGGCTCGAAGAGGAGGTGATTCGGATTGAGATGCCACCGTCCCGACGCGAACGCCAGGCTGTGTCCCACGCCATCGCCCGACGCGAAGCCAATCGGGATCAGGCTGAAGACGAGACACGGAATCGCGAACCAGAGCAGGGCGTCGATCCGGTCGCGCGACATGTGCTGCGCATCGTCGCCGATAATTGCCCGCATGTGGAATCGCCGCGACTTCGCACGCCTCCTCTCCCTCACTGCCGCCGCCGCGACGACGCTCGGCGCAACGACGCAGCGCCGCACGCCGGTGAAACCGAAAGCGCTCGCACAAGGCGACACCGTCGGCCTCGTGCTCCCCGCGACCGCGGCCGGCACGATGGACGAGATCGCGTTCGCGAAGGATCAGCTGGAGGCGATCGGCTTCAAGGTCGTCCTCGGCAAGCACGTCTACGATCGCTGGGGCTACTTCGCCGGACGCGATCGTGATCGCGCGGCCGACATCAACACCTTCTTCGCCGATGACGCGATCGCCGGCGTCGTCTGCTACACCGGCGGCTGGGGCTCGCCGCGCGTGCTGCCGTATCTCGACTACGACCTCATCGCGCGCAAGCCGAAGGTGCTGATCGGATTCAGCGACATCACCGCGCTGATCAACGCGGTGCATCAGCGCAGCGGTCTCGTGACGTTCCACGGCCCGGTCGGCAGCTCGACGTTCGAGCCGTACACGCTCGACAACTTCAAGCGCGTGGTGATGACGGCGAGTCCCGCCGGCCTGCTCACGATGCCGCCGAAGAAACCGAATGAGCTGATCGACCGCACCAATCGCGTGGTGAAGCTCGCGCCGGGGAAGGGACGGGGACGTCTCGCCGGCGGCAACCTGACGATGATCGCCGCGACGATGGGCACGCCGTACGAGCTCGACACCGCCGGCGCGATCGTCTTCCTCGAGGACACGCACGAGGAGCCGTATCGCATCGACCGCATGCTCACGCAGCTCGCGCTCGGCGGAAAGTTCAACGGCATCGCCGGCTTTGCCTGGGGCCGCTGTACCGACTGCGAGGCAAAAGGGGGAACGACGTTCAGCCTCGAGGAGATCCTGCGCGATCGCTTCGCCTCCCTCGGCGTCCCCGCGCTCTCCGGCCTCTCGTTCGGCCACATCGAGATGAAGCTGACGTTGCCGATCGGCGTGATGGCGACGATCGACGGCGACGCGGGGACGTTGTCGATCGACGAAGCAGCGGTGGCTTAGGTGACCCGTGCCGAACGCTGGCTCGTCGGCGCGCTCGCCTTCGCGACGCTCGACTCCGGATACCTGACGTGGCGCTACCTCGCGCTGCGCCTCGCGCTCGTGCGTCCCGGCACGAGCCTCTGTTCCTGGACGCCGTTCATCGATTGCGATCGCGTGCTCCTCACGCCGCAGGCGAATGCGTTCTTCGTCCCGAACGCGCTCCTCGGGTTCGCGTTCTACGTCGGCTGCCTGATCTGGTGGCACGCCGGCACGCGGCTCGGCGCGGAGTATCGCTTCCACGTCATCCGGACGCTGACGTTCTGGCTCGCCGTCGCGTCGCTGTTCACGCTCCGCTTCTTCTGGCTGCTCGTGCAAATGCCGAACTTCTGCCCGATCTGTCCGCTGAACCACTTCGCGACGTACATCGCCTTCGCCGCGTCGTTCGTGCTGTTCCGCGGGACCGTGCACGGCGCGACACGCATTCGCTGGCGTCCGCTGATCGTGCTCGTCGCGGTGTGCGTCGGACTCTTCGCGCTGCTGCAGGTCGTCTGGTTCGTGGCGGAGGTCAACGGCGTGCTGCGATTGCCGTAATCCTCTATCCCTTCTCCTGCTTCGTCACGAACATCGCGTAGCTGACGCCGGTCAGCAGCAGGAACGCGATCACCGCGAGCAGATGAAACTCGCCGTGCGCGGCGAGCGCCGCGCCTTTCGGTTTGTCCTTCAGGTAATTGATGATCGTGTACGCGTACGGCCACCAGATCGCATATTTCGACGACACCGCGGCGAGCGCGCCGACCCAGGCCATGAAGCCGATGCCGATCGGGATCAGCACGTTGTTCGAGCGCAGCGCCATCAGGTATTGCGCGGCGACGATCGGCAGGCAGTCGATGAAGTAGAAGCCGTTTTCACGGAGGAGCGGCAGCGCGAGAAACGCATCTTTCGGATGCGGCACGCCGGGCAGCAGCGACGGTATGACGCCCGACAGGTAGATCCCCGCGTTGAAGAGCAGCAGGAACTGGATCAGCATCACGACGATCACGGCGAGCTTCGAGAAAAAGATCACCGCTGTGCTGAGCGGCAGTGCATGGACCTGCTTCCATGCGTTGCTCTTGAACTCGATCTGCGTGATGAGGCTCGTGGCCATGATCGCGCCGAGCGGCAGAAAGAAAATGGCCATCGACTCCCACGAATCGCGCCACAGCGTCGGCCAGAACGCCTCGAGCGCGTAGAGCTTCGGCAGCGCGCGCCAATGAAAGAGGCGTACGGCGATGATGATCGCGGGCGTGAAGAGACTGCCGCCGAGGACCATCGCCGAGGCAAAGCTGCGCTTCCGTTTGAGCCACTCGCAATGGAAGGCCCTGATGAACGAATGGATGAACATCTACTCCCTCACCATGTTCAGGAAGATCGTTTCCAGGTCGTTGCGCACGGTGCGGAGCTCGTAGACGTCGATCTCGCGCGCGATCAGCCGGCGATTGAGCGCGGCGATGCGCTCGCCCGACAGCGGAGGGAGGACGATCTCGTCGTCGATGAGCTGCGCGTCGATGCCCGCTTCTCCGATCACGCGCATCGCCACGATGTTGTCGCTGGTCGAGACGCGGACCGACAGCACTTCCTGGCGGCGCCGCCGCAGCTCGTCGATCGTCCCCTGGAAGAGGAGCATTCCCTTGCCGAGGATCCCGACGTGCGTCGCGACTTTCTCGATCTCCGTCAGCAGGTGACTCGACACCACGATCGTGCAGCCGTGCCGGCGATTGAGCTCGATCAGCAGATTGCGGATCTCGATGATGCCGCTCGGGTCGAGCCCGTTCGTCGGCTCGTCGAGGATGATCAGCGACGGGCGATGCAACAGCGTCCCGGCGATGGCGAGCCGCTGGCGCATGCCGAGCGAGAACTGTTTCGCGCGCTTCGTTCCGGTGTCGGCGAGGCCGACCAGCGCGAGGACCTCGGCGATGCGCGATGCGGGACAGCGATGGATCAGCTGCAGGAGCCTGAGGTTTTCGGCGGCGCTGAGGTGGTCGTACAGCGACGGGCTCTCGATCATCGAGCCGACGTTTTTCAGGATGGCGATCCGTTCGTCGGCGAAGCGTTTGCCGAAGATCCGGATCTCGCCGTGCTGCGGTTTCAGCAGGCCGAGGATCAGGCGAAGCGTCGTCGTTTTGCCCGCGCCGTTCGGCCCGAGGAAGCCGTAGATGCTGCCGGTGGGGACCTGCATGCTGACGCCGGAGAGGACGTCGTGCCGGGCAAAGCGGTGACGGAGGTCGGAGGTTTCGAGGGTCAGCATGCGCGCGTTAATTTAAGTCAGATGTCGTGCTACGGTGCCTCGATGACTACCGGCCTCCGCCGCGACCTCGGCACCATCGAGTCGTATGCGACGCTCCTCGGCATCCTCATCGGCGCCGGCATCTTCAAAGTCACCGGCGACGCGTGGCGGATGACGGGGCCGAGTCTGATCCTCGGGTACGTCGTCCTCGCGCCGGCGGTGCTCGCCACCTCGGTCGCGTACTCCGTCTTCCTCTCCACGCCGCTCGGCCGCGAGCCGGGGGGCGAGTACACGAACATCTCGCGCACGTTCGACGGGAACCTCGTGGCGTTCGTCGGCGCGTGGCTGAAGATGATTTCGTACACCGGCGCGCTGGCGTATCTCGCGGGCGCGTTCGCGTCGTACGCGCAGACGCTTGTGCGCATCAGCGAGACGGCGCTCGCCATCGGCGCGCTGCTGTTTTTCTACGCGATCCACGTCGCGGGCGTGCGCTGGTTCGGCCGGCTGCAGGTCTGGATGTGCATGATCCTCGGGCTCTCGCTGATCGTCCTCATCGTGCCGGGACTCTTCGCCATTCATCCGTCGTACTACCGGCCGTTCTTCACGCACGGCCTCGGTGGATTCGCGGCCAGCCTCCCCGCGCTGTTCTTCGCGTACGCCGGCTTCGAGTCGCTGGCGCAGACGGCGGGCGAGGTGAGCGACAGCACGCGCCGCCTGCCGCGAGTCTTCCTGCGTGGCATCGTCCTGACTTCGATCATCTACTTCTTCATGTCGCTCGTCGGCCTCGGCACGCTGGCGCCGGAACGGCTGCGCGTCTCGACCGCGCCGATGGCCGAGGCCGCGGCCGGATACCTGCCGATCGGTGCGGCGGCCCTGGTGACCATCGGCGCGATCATGGCGCTGCTCACGTCAGTCAACGCCACGATGCTCGTGCCGTCGCGTGTGGCCATCGTGCTCGCGGATGACCGGCTCGCTCCGCGCTGGATCGGCGCCGTATCGCCGCGCACCGGGACGCCGATCACCGGACTGACGCTCACGCTCGGCGGCGCGATCGCACTGCTGGTGACGAATGAAATCGGACTGGCGCTCAGCGTCGCGATCTATGCGCTCGTGATGCTCTACCTGCTGCACAGCTTCGCGCTGTTGCTGTTGCCGCGATGGAATCCCGCGTTGTTCAGTGAAGTGACAGTGTCCATCCCGCTCTGGCTGCAGCGCGTGGCCGGCGTCGTGTCGATTCTGTTCATGGCGGTGATGCTGTCGCAGATCTCGCTCTTCGCGATCGAGCTGCTGCTGTTCTGGGCGGCGATCGGATTGCTCTTGTACGCGTGGTCACGACGTGTAGCGAACCGCGGGACTGCCGGCGGGGTAGAAGACGCCGAGGAGTCGAAGCTCGCCTGAGCCGGTGTTCTCGAGGCAGTGGCGCTGGCGGATGGGGAGGAAGATGCACGACCCCGCGCCGACCGGCGTCGACGAATCGCCGGCGTGCATGATCCCTTCACCATCGAGGATGCAGATCACTTCTTCGTAGAGGTGGAAGTGATCGGGCGCGCGGCCGGGCGGGATCGAGCCGACGAATTGCGTGACCTCCGCCTGGATCAGTTCGACGTACCAGCGGTCGCCGGTCTGCTGGCGTGGCTGATCTTCAAGACTTACGAACTCCGGCTTGCGGTTCGATGGCGTGGCGGGAGTCAGCGAGCTGACGTACGTCGTGTTCGCATCGAGCGTGACCGGCACACCCGCGGGGACGTAGATCGCGCGGTTCTGCTCGAGGTCGTAAAGCACCTCATCGTGTGCATCGTTCGCGAACGTCGCTTCGCCGTGCAGCTCGATCACGCGGAGCGAGAGGCGGCTCTCGAAATGTCTCCAGATGCGCAGAGCGCCCGCGATTTCGGGATCGCCGTCGCGCATCGAGGTCACGCGGCAGCCGCCTTCGAGCTCGATCATCTGGACGACAATGTACGACATGAAGACGCAGGAAGACGGCATCCGCGCGACGAATCAGGATTTCATCCGCTACGACCAGGTGGAGAAGCGGCAGAGCTACCACCTCGCCGAATCAGAGGGTGAGGATCAGTTCGACGACGACTTCGTGATCCGCACGTGCGACATGCGCAGCCCGACGTTCGCGCGCGACCTCGGCGATGCGTTGCGCGAGATCGGCTTCGCCATCCTCTCCGGGCACGGCGTCGACCCCGCGCTCTACGACGAGGCGGAGACGAAGATCGAGCAGATGTTCACGCGTCTCTCAATGGATGAAAAGCTGCGCTACCGCGCGCAGCGCCACGGTTCGGTCAATCAGGGCTATTTCCCGATCAAAGAGACGAGCAACATGCATCCCGATCTCGTCGAAGGCTGGGTCTTCTGCCGCCGCGCATTCGAGGGCGGCGATTTCTGGCCGATCGCCGAATACAAGACGTTCTTCGAACAGATCGTCGCCGCGCACGAGCCGCTGATCCTTCCGGTCATGCAGAGCCTCCTGCAATACCTCGGCTGCGACCCGCATCTCTACGACACCAGACTGACCGGCACCAACTTCGGCCTGCGCCTCAATTACTACCCGCCGATGTCTGCCGACGACGACGCCTCCGGCGCCGCCCGCCTCCTCGGCCACGAGGATGTCGACCTCTTCACCTTCCTCCCCGCACCGCGCGCCGAAGGCCTGCAGATCCTCAATCGCCGCAACATGAGATGGATCCGCGTCGCCGCCCCGCGCGGCACGATCATCCTCAACACCGGCGACTACATGCAGCGCATCAGCAACGACATCTTCCCGTCGACGACACATCGCGTGAGCAAGCCGCGCGATTTTTCTCAGCGCGGAAATACGCGCGTGTCGTTCCCGATGGCGGTGTATGTGTGGGAGGAGGAGGTGCTCGAAGTGTTGCCGTGTATCGCCGAGCCGAAATATCCGCCGGTGAGGGCGATCGAGTTTCACACGAGTATTACGAGTAAGTTTTATGGGGACGGGTATGCGGTGAAGGGCCCGTGCTGACCGTTGCCGAGGACCCGAACCTCTATCACCGTGCCGCTGCTGACTGCTAATGTGGGGCAGCCGCGCGCACGAGCTACGCGGCCTGAAGGGTGGTGCAGTGGCACGTCTGGAGCGTCTCACCGTCCGCGGGTTCAAGTCGATTGCTTCGCTCGAAAACTTCGATCTCGAGCGACTGAATGTCCTGATCGGCGCGAACGGCGCGGGAAAAAGTAACTTCATCAGTCTCTTCCGCATGCTCGCGGAGATGCTGGACGGTCGCCTGCAGCTCTACGTGAAGAGCGAGGACGGTCCCGACGCGCTGCTATTCGGCGGCAGGAAACGTACTGTTCTATTGGAAGTGGAGCTTTACTTTGGGAGGAACGGGTACAGCTTCGCTCTCACGGCGGCCGGGGATCAGTTGGTATTCGCGAAAGAGCAGACGTATTTCGCCGGTGACTACACGACCTCGCGCCCGTCCCTCGGTAGCGGGCACGTTGAAGCGCGGCTGCCGTCGGTCGAAACGAATGCGATCGGGAGCTACGTCCTTCCAGCAATCAGGAGCTGGCGCGTTTTCCACTTCCATGACACGAGTGCGACGGCAGCAGTTCGTCATGCGCAAGCAGTTCGCGACAACCTGAGACTGAAGCCGGATGCTTCGAACATCGCTCCCTTCCTTCGGATGTTGCGGGAGAAGTATCCCAATCATTACGCTTCGATCGTATCGACGATCCGAATGGTTGCCCCATTTTTCGGCGACTTCGTCCACCGTTCGGACGTCGGCGATCGAATGGAGCTGGAATGGCGCGAAGTGCACGACCCTGACACCCCGCGCGGACCGCGGCAACTGTCGGACGGCACGTTACGCTTCATCTGCCTGGCGACGCTCCTTCTCCAGCCGCCGCTGTTGCAACCGGATGCGATTCTCGTCGATGAGCCGGAGCTCGGTCTTCACCCTTATGCGCTTGCGGTGCTCGGTTCGCTGCTGCGGCAGGCGAGTGAGCACAAACAGATCATCGTTTCGACGCAATCCGTGGAGCTGGTCAATCAGTTTGAGCCCAAGGATGTGGTCGTTACAGAACGTCACGACAGCGGCTCGGTGCTGCGCCGTCCCGATGGCGATCAGTTGAAGGAGTGGCTCGACGATTACTCGCTTGGCGAGCTCTGGAAGATGAACGTCGTCGGAGGGAGACCGACGCGGTGATCGAGGTGCTTGTCGTCGGCGAGGGCCAGACCGAGGAGACGTTCGTGCGCGATGTACTGGCGCCCGAATTCGAGCCGCTCGACATCAGCCTGCAACCGCGCCTCATTCAGACCTCACCCGGCGCGAAAGGCGGAGCGCTGACGGCGGGGCGAGTGATGAGGTTTCTGCGCAACACCTTGCGGGAGCGGGGAGACACCTACGTCACAACACTGTTCGACTTGTATGGCCTACGCGGCGATGTGCCGGGTGTCGAGGTCTCCCGCACCGAGACCGACCCATTGCGGCGTTGCCTACGGATCGAGGCGGAACTGAATGAAGCAGCCATTGAGGTCAGCGGCTGTCGCGCTGATCGATTCTTCTCGCACATCCAGCCGTATGAGTTCGAAGCGCTCCTTTTCTCCGACGTCTCACGCTTCGGAGACGCGAACGGCGATTGGAAACCGGCCGTCCGCACTCTCGAGCAGGCACGTGCCGGCGCGGCCACCCCAGAGCACATCAACGACGGCGCGGAGACACATCCCTCGGCGCGCCTCAAGAACCTGCTGAAGCCGCGGTACGACAAGGTTCTCTACGGTAGCGGCATCGCGACGCTCATCGGCCTTCCACGCATCCGATCCGAGTGCCGCCACTTCGACGCATGGCTCGCGAAGATCGAGTCGCTTCCGGCGTTGCCGTAAGCGTCGAGTCGGATCTCCTGGCTCTCAGTTCCCCCAAACCCCTCACCGCGCCGACAACACCGGCTGCGTGGCCAGCGAACGGTCGAACATCGCGAAGAACGCCGACACCTCCGCCGCGCTCCCTCCATTCACCTTGATCTTCCCCGTCGCCATGAGCTCGGCCAGTCTCTCCGGGAACTTGTAGCCGGTGCCGGCGACGTCGGCGTAGACGAGGGCGGACTGCGCCGGCTTGTCCATCTCGATGTAAAGCGGCGCGACCGCCGCGAGGGCGGCGCGGTCGGCGCCGGTGGAGATCATCTCGGCGACGCCGCGCCTTACGCGAAGCGCATATCCCTGCGACGTCTGGTTGGGCGCGGCGGGGGCGAAGTAGATGCCGAGCGTGCGGTGCACATCACCGGCGATCGTCTCCTCGGCTTTCAGTCGCAGCGACCACTGGCTCACCCAGTCCTCGTACGGCATGGCGTCGACGATGCCGGGCGCGGTGAGGCCGCCGCTGAAGGCTGGCGTGGTCTCGCGCGGAAAGATGTTGCGCAGCTCGTTCGCAGATGTCAGGTACCAGCTCCGCCAGTTCGGATTCGTCTGCGGCTCGGCGAGCTTCATGAACGCCGCGGCCTTGATCTCGCGCGCGGGTTGGTCTTTGGGATTGGCGGTGACGAGCATGGTCGCCAGCTCGGCGGCCCACTGGTACTCGCCCTTGGCCAGCGCGTCGTTCGCGTTGGCGAACAGTTTTTCGCGTCCGATGAGGCCGATCATCCGCTCGGCGTACGGCTGCGGCGGCGTCGGCGCGAGGCCCACCGGGTCGGCCTGGTACCACCCGAGGTAGCCGAAGTAGAGCTCGCGGACCGACTGCGGGACCGAGCCGTAGAAGAAGCGGAGGTAGTCGCGCGGATCGGTGACGTTGTTCCCCTTCGGCGTCTCGATCGTGGAGAGGTCTTCGATCAGGTACTGCGGCATCGGGATGCGCTCCGGCAGCTGATCCATCGTGTAGCCGTGATTCATCAGGCGCACCGATTGATCGTGCGTGTACTGGATCGCGTCGCGGAAGTTCAGCAGCAGTTTCTGGATGTTCTGCGCGCCGCAGAGCGGGGTGCCGTGGCTCGGCAGCATGCACCACGAGTCGTACGTGCGCAGCTTGTCGACGCTGTGGTACCAGGTCGCGGGGCTGCGGTAGCTCGTGCCGCGCAGGCTGTAGAGGTTCGGGAACGACGGTCCCTGAATCACCTCCGCCGATTGCAGCATGCCCGCTTTTCCGCTGCCGCCGTTCTGTGCGTCGGGGATGAAGACGGAGAGCTCGTCGTTCGTCTCGCTCGGGACGTAGAACAGCTCCATGTTCACGCCCGCGGCGGTGAGCTGCATCGAGTCGGCGAACGTGCGCGACGGCATCACGAAGTCCGACGTGCCGTTCTTGATCTCGTAGCCGATGCCGTTCGTGATGCGCCAGCTCTCGGGGATGAAGCCGCCGTACATGTACGCGGAGCGGGCGTTGATCATCGTGCCGATGACCGTGGCGGTGTTGTTCACGCCGCTGACGATGTTTTCCTGGCCGAGGATGGAGACGCAGTCAAGCGCGTCGGCGTTCAGCGGCGTGTCGCTGCCGGTGGAGCTCGACGCGGCCTGGACGCAGGGGCGCAGCTTCGACTGCTCGAGATAGCCCTTGATGCCGCCGATGTGATCGATGTGATTGTGGGTGTAGATGATGGCGCGGATGGGAAGCGGACCGTCGGGGAAGATCTTCGCCGCGCGGAACGCCTTGATCGCGTCCTGCACGTTCTCCTTCGTCTCCAGCGTGTCGATGATGACGATCTCTTTCGTCGGGCCGACGATGGCGATGGTGTTGGCCAGGCTGAATCCGACCGCGCTGTACGCTGCGTAGGTGAGGTTCGCCGGCCGGTACTTCGCCAGCGACGGATCTTTCTGGATGTCCCACACCTGCGCCGGGACGAACCAGTTCTTGTGATTGACCAGCAGCGGATTCGCCGGCGGCGCCGGCACGGCAGGCTGCGCGAGCAGCAGCGACGGAGCGAGCAACAGGGCGACGAGGACACGGAACACGACCACGATCGGCCTCCTTCACACCAATTTTCGGGAACTGGAGGCGGAATGATAGAAGGAAGGATAGCGGGAGGCAAGCGTCACAACTTCGCGAGCACGCCCTTCCACCGCACCCACGCCGCGTCGCGCGCCTTCTTGTTGCCGGCGTACGCCTCTTTCGTCTTCTCGTCCGCGTCGGCGGCGGGAGGCGGCGCGTCGCCCGCGCGCATGAAGCCGTGGCCCGCGCCTTCGTACGTGACGACGTCGTACGTTTTGCCCGCCGCCTTCATCAGCTCCTGCGTCTTCGGAACGGTCGCGCCGATGCGCGCGTCGTTGCCGGCGTAGAAGCCGTAGACCGGCGCCTTGATCGCCGCGATCGCGTCGGGCGACTCCGGACCGGGGCCGTAGAACACGAACGCGGCGGCGAGCGACGGACGATTGGTCGCGAAGCGGAACGACTGTCCGCCGCCCCAGCAGAAGCCGGCGACGGCGACCTTGCCGTTCGCCGCGGGGAGCTTCGAGACGTAGTCGGCGACCGCGTTGAGATCGGAGGTGATCTGATCGGCCGGCAGGTCGCGGATCGCTTTGCCGATCGCGTTGTTGTCGGCCGCGAAGTCGTTCGTGCCGCGGCCGTTCGCGCCCATGCCCGACAGCAGGTCGGGCGCGATCGCGATGTAGCCCGCGGCGGCAAGCTCGTCGGCCTCCATCTGCACCCAGTCGCTCATGCCGAAGATCTCGTGGATGACGACGACCGACGTCGCCTTGCTCTTCACCTCGGGATAAACGACGAACGCGCTGACCGTGCGGTTTCCCGCCTTCACGTTCACCCACTCGCGATGGCGCGGCGACTTGTCGAGCGCCTGCTTCGCCCAGTTCACGGCCGGTTCCGCGGCCGCGGACGTCATCCCGTGATCGGCATGATCGACCGCCGGTTTCTGTGAGCACATCGCGAGCACAAGGATGAGGAGCAACGGCAACGAACGCTTCATGACTTCAGTCTCCCTTCAGAACAGGTCGGGCAGATGCTCGAAATGGGCCATCGCGTCAACGGTAGCCGGCGAGATCGGCTGGAGAAAAAAGGTGAGCGCCTCGACCGTCGCATCCGGAATCGCATACCGCGTCACAAACCGCACCTCCACCCTCGGAGTGCGGCGGCCACGCCGCCGCCCTTGGAACAGGTCGTCAACCGCAAGCTCATTCGGATTGACGACGATCGCGCGCACACCCGCCTCATCGAACGCGGATGCGAACAGCTCCTTCCGATATCCGTAATGCGTGCAAGCAAGCCCCGCGACAACCGGCGCACCGCTGTCCGGCATTTTCTCGATCGCGGTCCCCACCCAACGCCGGATCTCCGCGAATGTCTTCGTCCCTTCGCGATCCTCGGAGATCGTATCGGCCAGTCCGGGACACGCCTGACTGACGATCCGCGACGGCGCGATGCCGCGCGCGGCGAGGATGCGCGGATACGTCCCCGCGTCGATCGTCGTCTGCGTGCCGAAGATCATCGCCACGCTCGACGGCTCGGCCTCGAGCTCGCGCAGCAGCAGTGCGGCCGCGGTCTCGACGATGCCTTTCACCGCGATCGGCGCGCTTGCGAAGAACGGCGTGTCGGGCAACAGCACCGAGAGCGTGTTGCAGGCGACGTAGATCGAGTCGGGCGCGAAGCGCTCCGTGACGTTGCGCAGGAAACGGTCGAACGTCGCCAGCTTTTCGTCGCGCGTCGGCATCGAGTTGTAGCCGTAGTCGTTCGCCGGAGCGGCGTTCGCGAACGTGAGTCGCACCGGCTCGCGCAGGCCATGCGTGCGGACGAAGCGTTCCGCGTACGCGACCACCGAAAGACCGCCGACGCCCGAATCGGTGATGAGGATGTGCATCACAAGCGTCCGGTCATCAGGTCGATGAGGATCGGGACGTGCCGGTCTTTCAGCGTGTAGAGCGATGCGTCTTCCAGCTCGAGCGTCACGAGAGTCAGGCCGCGCTCGGCCGCCCACGTTCCCATCGAGCCGGGAGTCGGATAGCCGATCTCGGTGAGGAAGGGGAGAGCGCAGCGATCGGCGAGTTGCCGGCCGAGGTGTGAGGCGCCGGAGTCGTCGACACAGGCGAGCGCGGAGTGGAGGGAGACTACGGCGCGCGGCTGCAGTTGATCGATGAGTGAGATCAGCGCGCGGGTCTCCGGCTCGGAGGCGGGCTCGGGGCCGGGACTCAGCGCGATGTCACGCGCATCGTTTGCGCGGCTCTTGTAGAAGACCGGATCGGGACGCCAGTTCGAGGTCGGGAAGTTGCGATTGAGATCGATCCCGCGGGCGTTGCCGCGCGTGCCGCGCAGCGCGCCATCGGGATTGCCGCAGAGGATCACCGCCGCGCGCAGATCGCCGGCCGGCAGACAGCGCAGCGCCTCGGAGACCGCGACCGTCGTCTCCGGCTCGTCGCCATGAATCGCCGCGAGGATGAGGAGCTCGCCGCTGCCGAAGACCGTCAGCGGGACGCCGTCGACGGAGCTGCCGTAAGTCGAGCTTGGATGGCGGATCACGCCGCGATCGCGGCGCTCGATCAGTTGCTGTTCCATCACGCGCAGAGTATCGCGAGCCGCTGCGTGATGCAGCTCACGGGCGCTCCCTTCCTTACGTACCTATATTTCTCCCTCTCTCTCAACCGACAGGAGGCAACATGCGTTTGACCCACCGGTTCTCTTTTTCTTTTCTCGCGCTGCTCGTTTCTCTCAACCTTTTCGCCGCTGACATCGAACAGCGAACGGCGAAGCTCGTCACGACGGCGCGCACGATCGAATGGCATCCGTCGCTCGATCCCGCCGACACGCTCCTGTCCGTGCAACGCCCGGACGGTGAGGTGATCACCGAGACGTTCGCCGCGGGCCGGACTCCGCTGCTGCGGCTCGACGGACTGGCCGACGGCGTCTACTCGTACGAGCTGCGCGTCACGCGGACCGGCGGCGCGCCGCTGGTGCAGTCCGGCTCGTTCAGCATCGCGAACGGCGCGGTCGTGTCGCCCGATGCGGTCGAGCGCCCGCGCTTCAAGGCGAGCGTCGACACGTTCTTCGCCGACTTCGTCTCTGCCGCCGGCGGCGTCTGCGCCGGCGCCGATTGCACGAGCAGCGAGTCGTTCGCGGGCGTGACCCTCAAGCTGAAGGCGAACAACACGCGCCTCAAGTTCGAAGACACGTCGACGAGCGTCGGCTTTCCGACCACCGACTGGCAGCTGAGCGCGAACGATTCGTTCAGCGGCGGCGCGAACAAGTTGTTCGTCGAGGACCTCGCCGCCGGGACGGTGCCGTTCCTGATCGAAGGAGGAACGCCGAGCAACGCGCTCTACGTCGACAGCACCGGCCGCGTCGGCATCGGCACCTCGACGCCTGGCCGGAATCTGAGCATCTCCGATCCGGTCTCGACGATCATCCGCATGGAGCAGAGCGCGTCACCGTTCCAGGCGTGGGACGTCGTGGCGAACAGCAACAACTTCTATGTCCGCGACGTGAATCACGAGTTCAACCCGTTCATCATCCGCACCTCCACGCCCGACAACACGCTCGTCCTCGATTCCACCGGCCGCCTCGGCATCGGCGTCTCCGCGCCGCTCTACCAGATCCACCACAGCAGCGGCGCGCGCCTCGACGCCGGTAACTGGGTCAACGCCTCGAGCCGCGCCGTCAAACAGGACATCCACGATCTCGACGCCGCCGCGGCGATGAAAGCGCTGAAGGCGCTCGAGCCTGTGACGTTCGCGTACAAAGAAAACCCGGCGGAAATGAACGTCGGCTTCATCGCTGAAGACGTCCCCGAACTGGTTGCCACCGCGGACCGCAAGGGACTGTCGTCCATGGATGTCGTCGCCGTGCTGACGAAGGTGATCCAGGGGCAGCAGCAGACGATCGAGGAGCTGCAGATGAGGTTGCAGAAACTCGAACAGAAGGGGCAGTAAGCGTCTTACGCGCGGCGGGGCGAGCCCCGCCGCGCGTATGCGTGTGTTTCGACGAACGGACAGATTAGTCTCAAGTAAGTCTGACATCGCCCGCAAGTGAGCAAAGACGAAGGGCGACTCACCACCACATCTGCGGCTCACGACGCTCGAGATATGCCTTCGCCTCGTCGATGAGCGCTTTTACCGACTCCATCTTTCCGACGCGTCCTTTGTCGATCTGATCGATCGCGAACTCGCCGAGCCGCCGATAGCTCTCGAACTGCGACTCGCCGAAAAATTGATCGGCTGTTGATTCGTGCGGGAAATCCGAAGAGGTCGCAGAGTAATTGAGCACGTCGCGCGGACCTTCGTCCTCGTAGACGACCGGCTTGATGTATAGCAGTTCGCCTTTTGGTGCACCCTCGCCGTCGGTGTCGCTGTAATGAATGGTCGCCACTGCGCAGTACTTGCCTGGCTTCTTTTTGTCGGGCGGAATGATACCCATGTGTGCGATCTCGATCGAGATGCCGAGGTCGATTTTGATCTTCCGGATCGCGTTACCGAGATCGTCGTACGCATACTTGGGGTCGGCGCCCGCGTCGCACACGACGATGTGATGCGCGCGCCGGAGGACCATCTCGTAGAGACCGAGGTTCTCAAAATGTCCGCCGTCCGAGAGGTAGACATACGGGTATTTGTCGTTCGTGTTGCCCGTCGCCTCGGAAAGGAACGGAGCGAGCGATGACACCGGGTTGCGCCGCTTGTAAGTGCCGTTGCCAGCCAGACCCGGATTGCCGAGCCACCAGCCGAGGCGGACGTTGAAAATCGTCATCAGGAACGCGAGGGCGGGGGAGGAGTGGTAGCCCATGTTCGGGCTGGCAGCGGCGCCAGAGATCGTAACGGCGGTGCCGACGGAGATGCCGCCGTACTCACTAGTGTCGCGGTAGCCGAGGCGGTGGTTGCCTGAGCTGAGCGGAGAGATGGTGAACGAGGCTCCCTTACGCTCTTGCCAGGCTAGTTCGTCACCTCCCGTGAGATTGAGACAGATGTTGACAACGTGCAGCGGGCGGGGCGGTGCGAGGGGAGAGGCAGCGCCCCTCGGCAGCAGTGAGTCGATGTAGAGGCGGTTGTCGATCAGCGGGCGCGGCGCCTTGCCATCCAGCATGAACGGCTGCCGCGTCTGTCCGGCGAACGGATACGTCTCGTGGACGATGACCTCGTTGATCTCGTCGAGGAGCGCGCGCAGCGTCGCGGGATTCGGATGCTTGAACGTCGCACTGACCGCGCCGGCCGCGCCGCCGGCTTGGAATGCCGCTGTGAATGCTTTCTCGTCGAGCACGTCCTGTGCGCAGAAAAGTGGCATCGGCGAGGGATAGACGACGATGCCGGCCGCTGCGAGTTTCTCCTCGATGAAGCGGCGGTTGCGCAGCGGCCGGAGCGGCGACTCGCTCGGATGGCCGGTCGTCAAATCGTCCTTCGACGCGACCAGGCGGTTCAGGGCGGTGTAGAGGGTCTGCTGCGCGACACTCTTATCTTTCGACTTCAGGTCATCGATTGCATCCGGAATCAGCGACGTGAGAGAAGTCGGTAGCTTGCTGATCGCGTCATCAATATCGGTAAAACTGTGCCACCAGAAATACTCCGGCCGCAACTCGTGCATACCGAGGTTGTCGCGGCCATCGAAGCCGGTGAAGGTGTTCGGCTCGCGAAACCACCGCGACGCGCCGAGGTACGCGCGCACAAGACGGTTTCGATACATCGCGTGCATCGAGAAGACGTTCACGCCGATGCAGAGTGAGACCAGCCACGCGAGGAGCATGCCTCCGAAAACAATGCCGGCGACGATGCGCGGATCGCTTGCCTGAATAAGTTGCAGATGCTCGACCGAGCGCAGCCGCCCCACGTTGGAGAGCGGCGTCTCTTTGATTATTGCAGGCTGACTGGCAACCACCCTGGGGTATTCCCGGGAGGCGTGGTCGGCCTCGAGGATCGCTTGTGCGACCGTTTTCGGATCAGCGCTCGGGAAATCGGTCGCCTTCCGCAACGCCCACGTGGTTCCGAGAGAAATCAGCGACAGCAGATAGATGACGAACAGCGGCACCGCCAGGGCGAGCGCGAAGTTCGTAACTCTCTCGGACTTCGACTCTTCGCCTTTGTTTTTTGATCCTGCCTGCGTATCGCTGCTCTTGCCGGCCAAAAGCGAGAAAAGGCCCGCGCCGCCGCCGATCGCCGATAACGCGCGAGGGAGGTGGTAGATGGCGGCCGGTCCATAAATGGCGATCGCAGAGAGAGCGATCCAGACCAGGCCGATGAGGAGCACCCAGCCTGAGGCGCGCGCCCACCACTCGCGATCGAAGTCATTGTTCTCCTTGCTTGACGCTCCGACGAAGATCGTCGCCTGCAGGAAGAAGATGCCGAGAACGATCGGGACAGCGAAGACGACGTACATCGCTGTCATGCCGCTGAGCGCGCCGGCCTTATCGATCGGCCAAAGGACGGCGTTCACTACAGGGACCGGCTGGAGTGGCTGCTCGAACAAAGATGTAGTCGTTACTACCCAGACCAGGACGCCGCCGAGGGCGCCGGCCGCGACCGCGCCGAGAGCTTCCCATGCGATCCGTTTCAGGGTGCCATGCTTCTTCTCCACCTCCGACGCAGACAGGTACTTGAAGAGGAACATGCCGAATGCGATGAGGCACGGGATGGCGCTCCAGACGATGAAAGTCTTCAGCGGAAACTGCGCGCCGGTTTTGCCGAGCGCGTCGACGCGCAGCGCCCACGCGACCGAGAGCAGTATCGCCGCGAGAAGTAGCGGCAGGAGGCAGCGCAAGAGGAATCGGCCGTCCGTCAGCCATTTGGTTCGTTTGGTGTCGATGACAGGACGATAGGAGACGAGTGTCACGAAGCTGATTCCGAGCAGGAGGAGCCCCGATGCGCCGCTGTAGCAAGCCGCATCGCCGATCAGCAGGCCGCTGTCTGGAAGACGGAATGCCATTACCGCGAGGAGGAGACGTGGAACGGCCAGCACGCCCGCCAGCAGCGGGACCAGCACGATCCAGTTAAGCAGCAGGTTGCGAAGATATGTCGCCACCAGCGCCCACGTGTCCGCCGACGTAATCCCGAGTTGCGGCGTCAGGTAATTGCTATACGCACGCAGATGCTGCACCGGAGGCGCCTCGGCATCGAGTGCGTCGGCCGGCGACGACGCGAGCAACGCCGCCACGCCGCGAATTCCCCACGGATCGCGACGCGCCCACGACGATAGCCAACTCCCGATGTAGCCGCCGCCCGAAACCGTCGAGACAAAGTCGAACTTCTCGAGGACGTGCTTCTTTGCCAGCCCCTGCATCACACCGAGCGCGAACGTAGCGCTGCGGATGCCGCCGCCAGAGATGCAGAGCGCGGTGCGGTTTCCCTGCGCATGGATACGTTTCACCGCTTCGGCGTAACGCTCACCCGCACCGCTCTTGAGAAACGAGGGGAACAAGGTGTCGAGCATCTGCCGGTTGACGTTAAACCGCTCCTCCTTGCCTGCATCCTCGACGTCGGAGAGGCTCGCGTACGGCGACTGCTTCGCATCCTTGAAGGCGGCGTTGTCGTATAGCCACTCATGCTTCCCGAGGATGGGATTGAGGACAGCTGCGATTTTCTGCTTGTAGGCAGAGTCATGCCCGACCTCGGTCTTCCAGGCTGCGATGTCCGGCGGCACCGGCTGCTTCGCATCTTTCAGGCGCGTCTCGAGCTCTTGCGCGAGCCCCCGCGCATCGATGATCTCCTCCTCCCGCACCTCCGACAGCCGCGACGCGGGGCCGCCGTCCGCGCCGTACAGCCGGATGGACTCCTCTTCGAGAATGTGGCCGAGCGCGAGCGGGAGTCTGGACATGGCTCGTTACTTTCGCGGCCAGATATTGAAATCAAGGCCAAAGTAGCTCTGCACGGAATCTGATCCTCCGCCGAGATCGGTATCGGCGGTCAACTCGACGAACATCCGAATATTGTTCTTGACTACGTCGGGGAAGAACTCGGGAGCGGGGAACGACAGCAGGCCGTCGATTTTGAAGCGGTTGTCTTTCTTTCGGAGGAAGAGATCCGTCCGACCGAAGCCGACTTCGAGGAAGCTGCCATCGAGATCTCCCCCTTGCGCGATCGCCCCGACGGCGACGTGGTGCATATCGACGACGTCATCGCCGTTTCCTTCGACGGTGATGAACCCCGCTTGCCCCTTCACGTAAAGCCAAGCCGGATTATCCGAATCCTTGTTCAATTTCTTGAAGTCAAACCGAAGGCCGGTGAACGCCTCGAGACTGCTCGCGTTCCTCAGCATGTAGACGATTCCCTTCTGGGGGTTATCGGGGTCGTAGCCGTTTTCGGTGCAAACCGACAGATCGGGATTCTTCGTACAGTCGACGTCCTGGCTCCGCGCGCCGTGTACCGTCTCTCCGAGGACCGTTAGTTGCCAATTCTTGTCCGGAGGTGTCAGCCGATACGAGAAGTCGAAGCCCCCGATTGCGCGCATCTTCTGTTTCCCGGAAGAGTCCTCATTGAGGTACTTGAGCGTCTCGTCGCCGGCGAAGGTGTCGATCGCCTCGCCGAGGTAAAAGCTGGCGGCGAACGGCTTGTCTTTGGCCGGCGGGTCGTCCGCGCGGGTCGGCATCGCAGCCATACAACAGACGAAAAGGACACATAGCAAATGCAGGAAGCGCTTTTTCATTTGTTTCTCTCCCTTCGAACTATTTGTTGTATTGCCTAGACGGACAGGCTTGCGTGATTCTCCGAAGAAAATGGAGCGACACTTGGATTCGGGTCTGCACCAAGGGCAATCGCGCGGCAGGGTTACATCAAGAGGTGAAGTGGGCCGTGATTCGACGAAAGTGCGGGCAAGCTTCGACGACAAGCGCGGACGTTTCACTTCCCTGAATCCGCTGTTCTCAAGAGTTGGCGGTACCGGCTACGCGTGGGGCGTACTTCGTCATGGACTAAGTTGACGAAGCGCCGATCACTCAGGGACTGCGCAGTGAGTGCCCCGTCGAGAACGTTAATTCAGCGACATCAACAAAAACGCTCGACAGGTAACTGAGGCAGTTCGCCACCATGGCCGCTGGATGAGGAGTCCCGTATCTGATCCTGGACGCGCGGTGCTCGTCTGAAGGGAGCGATTCACAACGCGGTTCGCGGTGGCGCAACTGGGACGGTCGAGAGTGCGTCGGCCGCCTGCGGTTGAAGGACTTACACAGGCACCCGGCGGGGTCCGAACCCGTGACCGCCGGCGTGAAGCCATGGGGCTCGGGTATCGGGTATCGGGGTGATACGATTTGCGGCGCGGCGGGGGTCTTGAAATCCCCCCGCCGCGCATAACCGAAAACCTACGCCCCATTCCACCCGATCGGAATCCTTAGATACGTTCCCGAGACGTTCGTCGGCTCCTGGTACTTGAAGCCGAAGACCGCGCAATCGGCGCTGCCGTAATAGTCGCTCACCCCATTGATGTGGATGCTCGACAGGATGTGGTTGTCGTAGCTGAAGGCGAAGCCGGTGCCGCCGGTGCCGCCCATGTGGCCGCTGCTGGTTCCGTCCTGGAACTGGAAACTGAATGCGTTGAGGATGTCGCCGGCGTGGCCTTCCGCCAGGACGACCGGATTGTTCTGCACCTGGAAGACGCCGCCGTGTCCCGACTGGTCGCTGCCGCCGTCCGAGTCGCCCATGCGCGCCGTGGTCGTCACCGCTCCCGGACCCTGGCCGGAGGGATACGTCAATTGCACCGCGTCGATCCTGTCCCACGCCCAGACGGTGATGATGTCGGGCGGCTTGTTCGGACTGCCCGGCAGGACGATGTTGCCGCTGTTGGTCGTGGTTCCGACCGGATCGCTGTAGATCTCGCGGCCGAGGTAAACCGTGATGCCGTTCGGATAATGCGAGATGTCGAAGAAGGGCCACAATTGCGCGTAATCCGACACGGTGAGCGTCAGCTGGCGGACGTATGAATTGATGTACGCGAACGGCTGGCAGTCGCTGTGGTCGGTCGGCGCCTGTTTCGTGACCTTCTGCACGCCCTCCTCGAAGTACTGCTTCGCATAAGAGACATAGGGCGGGATCGCCTCGCTCAACTCCGAGATGATCGTGTTCTGCGTGTCCTGGGACCAGCCCCAGCTGACGGCGCCGATCGCTCCGTCGCGCATCAGCGACAGATAGAGGTTGACCGCCTGGGCGAACAGCGGCAGCAGCAGGATCTCGTAACCGGGGGCCTGAAATTGCGGCAGGTCGGTGGTGAAGATGTTCCGGATCGAGGCCCAGTTCGACTGAATGTACGAAACGTCGTTCGTGGCCACCGCGTCGTTCCAGTTGTTCATGGTGTCGCTCAACCCGGTCAGGATCAGATCGACGTTGTCGTAGACCTCCTGGCTGATCTCCTGGTCGATCAGCGCCGCGACCTGTTTCTCCACCTCCCACCAGACGCTGTTGTCGGCAGACGGCCAGAGCGTGGGCACGAGATCGCTGAGTATGTGGCCCACGTACGGCACTTCCGACAGTCCTCCCTCCACGATATCGACGGTGACGCTGGACCAACTGACTTCGCTAGTGACATCACTCATGACGGTTCCTCCGCATCCTTTCGCATTGCAGTCGCGAGCTGCCTGCTGCAACCCGCTCTTCGCCGGGGAAACGATGTTGTGTCGAGAAGCCGGGACCTTGCGAAAATTGTAGATGGAAAGAAAGAGACAGGAAACGTCTTTCCAGGCGCAAAGATGGTGGAAAAGCGTCGCCGCGCGATCACACCGGGTAGATCGACACCTGCACGGTCTGCGTCGGTCCGCTGGCCGTGACCTTCAGCGTTTGCGGCTCAGTCGACATCTCGACGTCAGAGCCGGTGGCGGACCGGTTGAAGCCGTCCGGATACTGGAGATCGGGAACGAAGATCTCCGTGACGTTGCTGCCGAGCGTCGGGTCGGAAACGTACGTGAGGTCGAAGACTCTCGTGGCGGGATCGAAGCTCCACGAAAGAGGCGTGCCGGCGATGAACATGGGGTAGGGCCGCGTCAGGGCCAGCAGGCTGTCGTCGTTCAGGTTGGGGGTCACGCGCGGAAGAGCGAGATCACCGACGATCCCCATCGCCTCCGAAGAGACGACCTCTTTCGTCATCGGGTTCTCGATCACGTAGGGAGTCCGGTTCCAGTACGCCCAGTAGATCGCCGGCAGCATCTTTCCGTCGATGCTGTTCATCTGCGCCTGGATGAGCTCCGCGGCCGGCGTTTCCGCCGTGCTGATGTCCGCTCCGAACTCCGTTGCCAGCAGGGCAGCTCCCGTGTCGTCGGAGTAGTGGATGGCGTTGTTCCAGCCGACGTCGTAGAGGTTGGGAAGGGGAATGTAGTTGTGAAAGGCAAAGCCGATGCGGGGCGGATTGATCGTGTCGTCGATCGTCGACATGAACGTCGGGATGCCCCAGTCGAACAACACCCACGGCTCGTACCAGATGATGTGCTCCTGATCGACGCCCCGGATCGCCGACACGAGCCTGTTGGTGAACGCGATGAGAGCGTCGTGCGCATCTTTGTGAGGCTGTTCCAGCAGGGTGCCCGGCCACGGCTCGTTCATCAGCTCCCAGCCGAGAATGCCCGGCGCGTCTTTCAGTTTCCCGGCGGCGTAGGCCCAGGCCGCGGCGAAATGATCCTGCAGGCCGATCCCGTCGCTCGCCGGCGTGTTGCTCCAGAAGTTGCCGAACGCCGCCATGACGGCTTTGTCGGTCAACAGTCCCGGGAAAGGGCCGCCCGGAAACGGATACCCGTCCGTGATCGTCGCCCACTCGGGGAATCCCTCGCAGCTGAACGCCGGTCCCCAGCCATCCTGATGGAAATCGATGAGCGAGCTGATCCCGTACCTGGCCAGCATCGCGACGGTTCCTTTGATGGAATCGAGATACGCGTCGTCATACACGCCCGGCTGGGGCTCGACGGCCGAATAGATCACTCCGACCCGCACCACGTTGAGGCCATTCGCGGCCAGCAGCCGCGCATCGTCCTCCATGAAGCCGGCGGCCTGCGGCGTGTAGTCAGGGGGCATCTTGTTGATCATGTTCACGCCGTGAACGATGACCACCCGTCCATCGGCGTCGACGATCCATCGACCGTTGTTTCTCAGAGGGGGCTTCGGAAGTGCTGGCAGCATTGTCGTTTCTCCTTTCGAATTCGGAGGACGGGGACGCAGAACCGTTTTTCCACATCCCGTGAAGAATTCATGCGACGATGGCCCGGCCGGCCGCATGAGTTCCCGTTCACCGTTCGAGGAGCATCTCGACGCGATCGAGCGCGCGATCGCGCGCGTCTGCCGTGAGGCGCGCCTCGATCGTGCGGACGCCGAGGACTTCGCCTCGTCCGCCAGGCTCGCCCTGCTCGCCGACGACTGCGCGATCCTGCGCAAGTTCGAAGGGCGCTCCTCGATGGCCGGCTATTTGACCATCGTCGTGCGACGCCTGTTCGTCGACGAGCGGCGCGCCGCCGGACGGTGGTATGCGTCGGCCGAGGCGCAGCGGCGCGGGCCGGCGGCGGTGCGACTGGAGCATTTGTTGATGCGCGAGCGGCGCTCGTTCGCCGAGGCGGTGGAGATCGTGACGCGCGAGTTTCCCGGCGTCACGCCGCGCGAGCTCGACGAGATCGCGACCGCGTTGCCGGAGCGCGCACCGCGCGCCGTCGCCGTGCCGGTCCTGGAGGGCGACGAGGAGCGCTTCGCGGGAAGCAGCACGGCCGCCGATCTCGTCGAAGCGCTCGACGTGGCGCGCCGGTCGGAGCAGGCGAACGACGCGATCCGCGTGGCGATGACGACGATGTCCGCCGAGGACCGCGCCATCCTCCGCCTGCGCTACAGCGGCGACGCATCGATCGCCGGCATCGCACGCGCCTTCGGACTCGAACAGCGCCCGCTCTATCGCCGCATCGAAGCGCTGCTCGGCAAGCTGCGCCGCGCCCTCGAGGCAGAGGGGGTCGACGCCGCGTCGGCGGGCGGTCTGATCGGAGCCGCCGACCCTCGACTCGATTTCGATCTCGAACGGAACACGCGACCCGCGCATCCGTCTCCTCGGAAGGAAGACTCATGACAGGCGCAACGAGCACTCCCTGTCCCGCACCCGAAACGCTCGCCGCGTTCGCGGAGGGACATCTGCACGGCGCGGAGGCCGCGGCGGTGGTGGCGCACATCGACACATGCGACGAGTGCATGCGCGACGTCGCGCTCGCCATGCAGGCGGTGGAAGAGGAAGCGCGTGCCGATGGGAACGACAACGTCGTGCGACCGCGACGCTGGCTGCCGTGGCTCGCCGCCGCGGCCGCGGCGTTGATCGTCGTGACCGGGATCTGGAACCTGCGGCCCCGCTCCGCGACCGATCGCCTCGTCGCACTGGCGCCGAGATCGGCGCGCGTCGTCGAGCCGCGTCTGACCGGCGGCTTCGCCTGGTCGCCGTATCGCGGCACGGATCGCTCGAGCGGCGCGGCTCCGAATGCGGAACAGATGAAGCTCGCCGGCGCAGCGGGGGAGTTGATCGAGCGCGCGGAGCGCGACGGAAGCGCGCAGGCGCAGCACGACGCGGGCGTGGCGATGGTGCTGACGCAGAACGCTGCCGAGGCGATGGCGCGACTGGAGCGCGCGGCGGCGGCGCAGCCGTCGGCCAAAGCGTGGAGCGATCTCGCCGCCGCCCGTTATGCCGCCGCCTCCGACCTCGGACGCGCCGCGCTTTATCCGCAGGCACTCGCGGCCGCGGACGCCGCGTTGCGCCTCGAGCCGCGTCTCGCCGAGGCGCTGTTCAATCGCGCGCTGATCCTCGACCGGATGGGACTTTTCGACGAGGCGCGAGCGGCGTGGACGCGATATCTCGCGGTCGATCCGTCGTCGAAATGGGCGGAGGAGGCGCGCAGCCGTCTCGCCGAACTGCCGGCGGCGAAGCGTTCGTCGGAGCTCGATCGCATCCGGCCTCGGCTCGAAGAGGCGGCAACGCGTGGCGATGCGCAGGCGGTTCGCACGCTGCTCGCCGGAGACGGCGCACGCGCGCGCGCCTTCGCCGAAACCGAATTCCTCGGGAGCTGGGGCGAGGGCTTTCTGCAGAAGAAGGATGCGGAGGCAGCACGATCGCTGGCGATCGCGCGCGCCATCGGCTCGGCGCTGGCGACCGACTCGAACGAGACGCTGCTGCGCGATGCCGTGCAGTCGATCGATGCCGCCTCGCCGTCGAATCGCGAATCGCTCGCATCGGCGCACGCGGCGTATCGCGCGGGACGCATCGCGTACAGCCGGCATGATGTCGTGCAGGCGACGAGCGAGCTCACGCGCGCCGCGACGCTCTTCGCGCAAACGCGTTCTCCGATGGAGCTCGCCGCGCGCTTCTATCTGGCCAGCATCCGGCAGATGACGAACGAAGGCGGCGCGGCGGAACTGCAGCGATGCCTCGCCGCCGCGGATGCGCATCCCGGCTATCGCGCGCTCGGCGCCTACATCCGGTGGGAGCTCGGGCGCGCTCGCATGTTCGACTACGACTGGCCCGATGCGGCGGCGATCCTCGCGGCCGGCGCGAGCGCGTTCCGCGAGGCGGGCGATCGCACGAACGAGGCTTTCGTGGAAGTGATGCTCGCGTACTGCCTCGCCGCCGAAGGACGGGGCGATGACGCGTGGAGCTCGCACATTCGTTCGTTCCGCGCGTTGAGCGCCGAGGGGAATGCGGCGCGGCTCGTCGCTGCGATCAACAGCGCGATGCTGGCGGAGACGCTCGCGGGCCGCGGCGATGCGGCGCTGGCGCTCGCGCAAATCCCGCGCCCCGCGGCCGCGGGCGCTGACATGACGCAGACGTTGCTGCTCCTCGACACGCTGCAATACAAGTCGCTGCTCGAGTCGACGCTGGGCCGCAGCAGCGATGCTCTCGACACCGCTCGCAACGCCGCGGCACTGGCCCGGCAGCTGCCCGATGCATCGCTACGCGCGCGGCGTCTCGCCGATGCGGACGTGCTCCTCGGCGCCGCGACGGCGTCGTCCGATCCGGCCGCCGCGGCTGTGGCGTTGACGCGCGCCGTCGACTTCTATCGCCGCGCCGACGTCGCGGTCGCGTTGCCCGAGGCGCTGCTGCTGCGGGCGCGCTGCGCGCTGCGCACCGGCGGGACCGATGCCGCGGCGCGCGATCTCGAGGAAGGGATGACGATCGTCGAGCGCCATCGCGATCGCGTTGCGGGCGCTGCCGGTGCCGGCATCCTGAATGCCGATCAGGCGCTGTTCACCGAGGCGATGCGGATGCATCTCGAGCGGAACGAGAATGCGGCGGCGTTCGCGATCGCGGAGCGCTCGCGCGGCATGCAGATCACGTTGCCGGAGCTGCAGGCGCGACTCCGCGGCAGCGCCACGGCGGTGCTGGAGCTCGTCGTCCTTCCCGGCGCGATGGCGAGCTTCGTGGTGACGGAAGACGACGTTCGTGTCGCGCGGCGCGAAGTCCGCGGCTCGGCGCTGGCGACGCTCGCCGACGCGAGTCTGGCGGAGAGCGGGACGGAGGCGGCGGCCGCGTTGTACGAGCAACTCGTCCGTCCGGTCGACGGAGTCCTGGCCGGCGTTCGTCATCTGATCGTCGTTCCCGATCCGTTGTTGCAGCGCGTGCCGTTCGCGGCGCTTTTCGATGGGACGACGCGCACGTATCTCGTGGAGCACGTCAGCGTCGCCGTCGCGTCGAGCGCGGCTTCGCTGCAGCGAAACGCCGGCGCGACGAGCACCTCGGTCGCAACGATCGCGCTGCCTGCCGGCGGCGAGACCGGCATGGCGGCGTTGCCGCAAGCGGAGCGCGAGCTGACGGAGATCGCGGCGTTCTATCGTCGCGCCACGACGATCGCTCCCGCCGATGCGACGCTTTCTTCGCTGCGCGATGCGCTCGGCGCGGCCGACGTCGTCCACGTCGCCGGCCACACCGAACGGCAACGCGCGGGGGGAGAGCACGCGCTGTTGCTCGCCGGTCAGGAGCGGGCATCGTCGAGGTCCGTCGCCATGAGCTCCGTGCCGAACGCGCGACTGCTCGTCCTCGCCGCATGCGAAACGCTTCGCCCTCCCGCCTCGAACGACACGCGTGCGCTCAGCCTCGGCGCCGCATTCGTCGCGGCGGGCGTCCCCGACGTCATCGGCACGCTCACGCCGGTCGGCGATCGCGATGCGCGCTCATTCTTTCGCGGACTGCACCGCCATCTCGCGAGCGAAGTCACACCCGCCGCGGCCTTGCGCGCCGCGCAGATCGACGCCCTGCGTCAGCAGACCGGCGACTCGCGGGCGTGGCGTTCCATCGCGCTGCTCACCCGTCGCATCAACACAGGAGGCGAACCATGAAGACCAATTACCTGACCATCGAAACGCACGGAATCTGCACGCACTTCACGCACGGCGTGGTCAGCGGCGTGCCGCATCGCATCGTGCTTGCGAATGCAACGCACATCCAGAGCCAGACGATCGCCGTCGGGAACGACGCGCCGGTGCTCTACTACCTCGTCCCGCATTTCGCGCAGCTCGAGGTGCCGGGCGGACCCGAGCTGACGATGCCGGGCGTGCTGCGGCGCGGCGACGTCCTCATGGGAGCGCGCCTGCAGGTGATCAACTGCATCGATTCGCAGCTCGAGTACACGGAAGGGGCCGGCGCGCCGAAGCTGACGACGTTCGATCCCGATTACACGTTCTCCGACGACGTCGTGTTGCAGGGCCGGGCCGCGTGTTATGTCGACATCTACGGCGGCGTCGTGACGTATCACGAGTCGAAGCGGCCGAACGGCGCGGGCTATATGAGCATCGCCATGAAAACGGACGGCCCGCCCGAGCTGCTCGTGACGCCGCTCGCACAATGGAGCGACCAGCAACGGTGCCAGGAGACGTATCGAACGTCTCTCGGCGAGTCGACGGACCGCGAGTCGCCGGTCACGCTGAAAGTGCGGAACGTGGAGTTCGCGCGCGAGTTTCCGGCCGAGGAGGCGTTCGGCTCGTTCGACTTCCTGCTTCATTACCTCACCGCGCGCGGCGGCATCCCCCAGTCGATCGCGACGCCGACGCCGGGAATGCTGCAGGACCGGAAGTCGGTCAACGCCGAGCGGATGGCACAGGCGCTGACCGAGCTCGCGGCGACCGTGGCCCATGCGAGCACGAGGGACGAGAAGCGCGACCTGCTGGGCGAGCAGGTTCTCACGTCGTCTTGCGCGGCTTCGCAGTATCCGTGAAGGGAGGGGGCGTCGCTCTCCCAGGGAGCAGCCATTGGCGCGGATAGCCGCGCACCGCGTGGTCGCGATGCGCGGCAGGCGAAAGACGTGGCTCAGAGACCGAAGGAGCCGAGTGAAGTTCCCAGCATGCCGGCGATTTTCGCGACTGGTACGATCAGCTCGGTGATCGAATTGACCGTGACACCGGCAGACTTCAGAGTGTCCAGGACGTGCTGGAGTGTGCTTTTGACCTTTGTCGGCTCAGCCGTGTTCGCCGCGGCTTCCAGTGCATTCATGGCCTCCGCTACTGTCGCGGCATGTTGCGGCGGGATGGCGCGCCGCAACTCCTCGATGGCCTGTGGAAAGGCGTTGATCTCGAACGAGCCCGAACCATAGTTCGTGGCAGATCCGTTCAGCGCGACCGCGTTACCATAAATCCCGCCGTTGTTGATGATGATGCCGCTGTTATTGCTCATGTGGCTGACTCCCTGAATTAGGTGCGAAGTTCTGTGCTCCGAAGGTCTTGCGTGCCAGCCGGCCGGTCTTCTGTGCCAGGTTGCGGACCGTGCGGGCCGTGGCGTTTTCGCCGACCGCGATTGCTTCCGTCTTGATGTCGCCGCCCTGCATGATGATCCCGCTGTTCAGGATGGTGGTCGAGCGCTCCTTCAATTCTGAAGTATCGATGTTGTGCGCTTCGAGAAACTCGACTACGGTGTTGAGGATCTCCTCTTCGACGATCCGAGCATACATACTGGCGTCGATCTTCTGGAAATAGTGCTCATAGAAGCCGGAAGCGGCTGATTCGCGCAGACTCGCGGCCACTCCGTAATTGAATCGGGGCGTTTCCCGGATGATGCGGCGCCGGCGGCTTTCCGTCCATCCAATGGCCTCGTCGAGCGCGTGTTTGGCGCGGCCGATCAGCGACAATACCCCGACTGCCGCCACCATCCAGCCCCACATCGCGCATAGCAGGAAATAAACGAGTGCGTGGACGATTCCCTTTGGCGGTTGTGTATCGATCTGCCGTTCGCGCTCACCCAATGGCGTCAGGACATAGCGGTTCAGTTCCATGAAGAGATGTTTTCCCTGACGATGAAAACGGAGAAATTGAGAGAGGACGAGCTCATTGTTCCAATCGTAGATGCGGATCCACGGGTACCAGCGCATCTGGGGGTTACTGTTGTCCCTGCGCAGTGTTGCGACGCGCGAGGGACTGATCCTCTGCGCCGGCCGTCCGTATTGATGGGGGAGAATCTCGCGGTCGTTGGCGATGTCGTTACCGGCGGAGAAGACGTAGTCGCGCACCTCGACGTCGGGAAGGTGCAGCCGCTTGATGGCCGACATGACGGCTTCGTAGACGTCGGGCGCGGTAAACGGAACAGGAGCGCCGCGAGTCGGATCGTCGCATCGCCGCGTACTGTCCACGAGGATGGTCCATGAGCCCAGTGCCGTCACCGCTCCGACGAACGGCGTGAAGTTCTGATAAACGACCAGATTCTGCGCAGGATCGGGAAGGCCGCTTTCGTCATCCGTGTCGAGCGGATCATCGAAGCGCCTGCGCACGCGCTCCGGATCGAAACCGGACTTGGTGAAGTACTCCCGCAGCTGCCACTTCTCCACATAGATCTTGACGAAAACCACTACGCCGGTGATCCACGGAATCGACAGAAAAAGTCGCGGCCATTGCAACAGGAACGTCAACACGGCCAGCATCGCCAATGCCAGGTAGAGCAACTCGAACCGAAATTGCCGCGTTTCCAGGGAGCGCGCCACCTTCGCTACCAGCGGAACGTCGACACCCAACTCCGGTGCGACCGCGCCACTACGCCGGCCCAGGAACGCCAGGAGTTGCTTTCGATACCCACTGCCGGCGAGAAGCGCCGTCGCGCAGAGAAGCCGCGTCGTTTCTGTCATCGTGGCGATCGGCCTGGGCGACGTGTTGGTCGACGTGGACGTCGGCGACGAGAAGCTCAGGCGCGAAGAGGGTTGCGAGTTCACCACCGAGCAAAGAATCTCGTTGGCTTCGCTCAGATGCGGGCGATTGACCGCGACCGCGAGTGCCGGGCCTTTATTGGTGATGATGCGTTGATCGAGGCGCGAGGGAATTCCTGCATCCTCGAGACGTGTGCGCACCATCATGACCAGGGACTCCGGTCCATCGAACAGCTCTACCCATTCCGAATCTCCGACGTATTCCCTATCGCGAATAGACATGGCTCACCTCATGAAAATAGCCGCCCATCTGGAAGTATTGCGAAGCTGCAAAAAGAATGTAGGTCATGACGACGCTGGTTGCAAGCGTCGCCGCATCGGTATATCGCCGGGGCATCATTTCTCACTGTAGGCATAATCAACCACCAGGCGGCTGTCGCCTCGATTGAGACGAACGGCTACGGCGGGGACGATGACGAAGAAGGGACGCAGATCGATCGCTTCATCGACCGCATTGCCGGCGTCGACTGCACAGACGTCACCAAGGGCGCGAATATCGGTCGGTTTTCGTACTTTCAGCGCCGTGTAATAACGACGTACTTCATCGCTGACGGCGCCTCTCGGCTTGGCGCTCCAGGTTTTCTGGAACGACGTGACGGTCAGTTCCTCGCGCGAGAGGCGCCCCGACGCGTCGAAGGTGCGGTTCAGGACCGCTTCCCAGCGCACTTGCGGCAGCCCTTCCACGCGATAGCCATCATAGCCGCCGCTGAAATGCGCCGTGGTGACGACGTCACCCGAGTATGTGTAGACGGCCGACGCAGTGACGGCGTGATGGCAGCCGAGACTGTCGTAGGTCACGTCTTCACGTTGCACGCGGCCATCGCCGTCGAACGTACGGTTGATGACGAACGGTTGTTCGCCGGCGAGGAAGGGCTGCGCGTCGAGCAGCCAAATACCGTCCGCGCTGGCGTGAGCGCGGTACCGGACAGTCTCCCCCGTGGCGAGATTGTCGACACGTTCGAGGTAATCGCCCTGATGGAGTACGAGCTCTACGCCCGCCGCTGAACGCCGCGATTCCAACGTATCCTTGTCGAAGGTCCATCCGTCATTCGATCGGGCCTCGCGCACCGCCATCCGTCGTGATGGGCTGTACTGCAGAAGATCGCGAAGGGTCGTGCCAGCGTAGAGACAACCGACCGCCTCGGAGGCGCGCGTTTTTCCGCTTGCGTCCTGGACCGAGCGGTTGGCGCTGACGTGGGCGTCGCAGCCGCGGGTGTTCCATGCAGCGGCAGTGAGGTCGTAAGGACCGTGCCAGCAGCGGTGACACCAGCGCGCGCCAACCGGCAGGATCGCTCCGCAGAACGGGCAGAGAAGCTTCGTGCGCATGTAGCTGATCTCGCGCTCTAGATCGATCAGGCGCGCTTGCAGCGCCGCGGCGTTGGCAGGGTTGGTCTGGAGGTAGCGCTTGTAGAGGCGGAGGGCGCTTTCGAGGTCTCCCGCTTCCTCGTTGAGTACTGCTTCATCGTAGTAGAGCGCCGGATCATCGGAATAAAGCTGCTCCGCCTGATGAAACACTTCAAGTGCTTCGCGCGGGAGGTTTTTCTCCGAGAGCGCCCGGGCACGACTGAACAACATCTTGTATTCGTTGTCCTGCTGCTCGCGCCGGCGCACTTCGATGCCGAACTGCAACTCGCGCTGCAAAGCCTTGGCCTGCTGAATCTCCGGCCCCTGCGGATAAAGCAGCAGATAGCGGTCCAGTCGGCGTTGCGCGTCGTCGTAGCGCTGCAGCTTCACAAGAACGAGCGCGGTGTTGAAGAGAACCGCCGGTTGATCGCGGACGATCGACTCGGCCTTCTCGAACCAGGTCAGCGAGGCCGCGTAGTTCCGCGCTTCGAAGAAGCGGCGGCCAAAGTCGGCAGCGGTGGAAAACTCCTCTCCCGGAGTCATGGTCTGCGCATTCGATGGTGCTGTAAGGACGAGCAGTGACAGAACAACGCATAGACTCGCTACGGACGCCGCACCGTTTCTCATCGTTGCCTCGTGTCAGGGACGTTCGAGGATTGGGCGGGCGACGCAGCAGGCGCGGGCGCGACCGGCGGCGCGGTTGCCGGCTGCGCTTGAGGTTGTGAGGCCGGGGCCGCCGGTATGGGCGGGACAGGAACCAGGGAGATGTGCTCGGCGATTTCCGGCATCGGCGTCTGAGGATTGACGCTGGATTCGATCAACCTGGCGGCAGGTCGAGGAACGCTCGAGAGAGGTACACGCGTCGGAATGGTTTCGCGTAAGAACCGGTCCCATCTCGGAGGTGGTGCGAAAACGTTCTTCAGCCGGTCGCCGATGCCGGGAGTCTCACGCGACAGAAGACGCTCGCGTAACGTCCAGGCCGCGTCCTGCTGCGACCGAAGCTGAGTCGTGCGCGAGCGGCCATCAAGGAAAGAGGCACTCGCGGCGTCCTCCGTTCGATCGCAGTGGCAGTCGCCGAAGCGATTCGCCGACATCGATGAATCGACCGACGTCCGTACAAACTCCGCCAGTGATGCGTTTTCGCGCATCGCCTCGGCGCGCGCCTTGTCGCAGGCCGCCAGCGATACGAAGCGCGTCGTGGTAGCGACGTCGGAGAATGTTCTCGCCTCGATATTCCAAAGTCCCACGTGGTAGTGGTACTGACTGCACGCTGCTCCTTCCGGAAGAGGAGGGCATTTGGTCTGTGCAAGCATGCTCGCCGCGGAGAGAAGCAGCGCTGGTATCAGCCATCGGACGTTCTGCTCGATCATGACCGTTCTCCTTCAATTCGTACCATCGTTGCTCCCGATGTCGCCGGGAAGCCCGGCCACCGTTTCAACGAATCCCGCGGTCATCAGGCGGATCGCGTGGTTGCCCGAGTCGGCGATCCAAAGCCGGCCTTGCGCGTCACAGCGAACGCCCGACGGATGATTCAGACGCGCGACAGGACCGCTTCCGTCGACCGCATCGGCAATTCCGGCGCGACCCGCTACAGTCGACACCACGCCGTTCACGATCTTCCGGATGGTGTGGTTCGCCGTATCTGCGACGTAGATAGCGCCCTCTGGATCGACAGCCACCCCCTCCGGCGCGTTGAAGCGCGCGGATCCGACCGGACCATCGACACTGCCGTTGATGCCGGGCAACCCGGCGGCGATGGACATCCTGCCGCTCCCCTCGATCCGCCGAATCACGTGGCTCCATACGTCGGCAACAAGGAGGTTCCCGTCAGCATCGAGGACCAGCCCAACCGGATCCATTCGATCATTCGCGGCCGAGGCGACGATCGTCTCCACTTTTCCGTCGGGCGAGATTTTGCGTACCGCGTGATTTCCCGTATCAGCGACATAAATCGTCCCGTCAGCTGCGATGGTGATCCGCTGTGGAGCGTTGAAGCGTGCGGCGGACGCGGCGCCGTCGCCCATGCCGCTCATCCCGGCGCGGCCCGCCAGCGTAGTAACAGTGCCCTCGGTGCTGATTCGCCGAATGGTGGCGTTGTAGCGGTCGCACACGTAGACCGTGCCGTCCCGCGCCACCGCCACGCCGTTTGGGTCATTGAAGCGCGCGCGCGAAGCGGGACCGTCATTCAAGCCATACTGGTTGCCCGAGCCGGCGATGGTCATCAGCGCATCGGACTTGATCAGACGAATGGTGTTGTTGCCAGCGTCGGCGACGTAGCAGCCGGCATCGCCCACCTCAACATCGGTTGGATTGTTGAGGCGCGATTGCACCATCTTCATCTGCACCGCACGCAACGTGCTGCGGGCACGTGCATTGGTCGAATCGTTTCGCAGCGCCGCCAGCGCAGAGGCGCGTGCTTCGCCGAGCTGTCCGGTTTCAAATAGATGCTCGGCCTTCGCCGCCTGTTCGTCGGCCTGCCGCAGCTCGGGCGGAACCTGCGGCGGCGGTGGTGCGGCAGGCGGCGCGAGCGTAGGAGCGGCGACTGGAGTGCTGACCGGAGCGGTAGCTGCTGCTTCGTCCACGGCGGATTTAGGCGCAGGAGGAGGAGGGGATATCGCCGCTACCTTCGCGCGAGCTTCATAAGCGCGTTCCGCGGCAAAATCCGCTCTCTCGTGATTGGGGTAGGTGTGCAGGAAGTTTTCGTAGCGCTCGAGCGCGCCACGATAGTCGCCATCACGGAAAGCGCGATCCGCCTCGCGTAAGAACGCGGCGCTCTCATCAATTTTTGGCGCTGGCTCGCGACTTTTCGGCGGAGCGGTCCTGGAGGCTTCGCGCTTGAGTGGCTTATCGAAGTTTGCGAGCGCGCCGGAATCCACGTTTCGCTCGCCCTTGGTGATCCGCGCGATGGATTTGTCCGGTGTCACCGACGTTACGACAAAGCGCGCCGAGCAATTGGTCACAATCTGCCCACCGATCGTCTCTGGAGCGCAGATTTTTCCGGTCATACCCTTACGGACGCCCGCATCGGCCCCGGCGGAGAGGACGATGCTGTCGCCTCCCGCGGTTACGACGTGCTGCGGCCGCGCTGCGGTGGATCGCAGGAGCACCGCTGCGACGGTGAGGGTGATCGGAAGAATTCGTGGGCTCACGATTTCGACCGTGCCGCGACAGGCATGCGAATTTCGAGGACGACTGAAGAGCGGTCGACGGCGATGACGGTCCAGGAGCCGAAACAATGGTCCGGCGCTGTGCAAAGGGAGCCGGTCATACCCGCACGCAAATCGCGATCGTGTTCCGTGGCCAAACGTATGCGAGTGATGCGAGGAGGCACGCTCGCCGGCCCTCCTCGCGACGTCCAGGCGTTGCGTAGATGGGCCAGCGGCGATGCGAATGCCTCGGTCACGCGATTGCGTGCGAAGTACGCGGTGGCGCCGGCGGACGCCAGTACCGCCACACAGACTGCTGCGACGAGAGGCCACCGTCGCTCACGCGACGTATCGAGCAGGATTGCCGCAGCCGAGACGTTGTCGTCGCTGCCGTTGTCGACAGCGCGGCCGACGACACGCTCCACCACCTCACCGGCGGTTGGGGCGCCTTCGGTCAACTCGAGGATCTCCGTATCACCGATGAAGTTGAACAGGCCGTCGCTGCCGAGGAGCACCATGACGCCTTGGCTGGGGATGTCGTTGAACGGATGGAATTTCAGATCCGGTCGCGAGTCGCCGTCACCGATGGCTCGGGAGACGACATGCCGCTCCGGATGTCGCAGCGCCTCTACCTCGGTGATCTCTCCCATTCGCAGCGCTTCGCTGACGACGCTGTGAGCCGTGGAGAGAGGAATGACGTCGTCTCGCGTGACGAGTACCGCACGGGAGTCGCCAATGTTGCCGATCCAGACTCCGCGATCGCGCGCAATCGCGGCAACCAGCGTGCTTCCCATGCCCCGGCGCTCCGGTGTCAACGCCTCCTGGATGGCGCGATCAGCCATGGCGAAGGCTGTCTGGAGTGTCGCACCTTCGTCCTCGCCGTTCGCCGCGCGCACAGAGCGCACGAAGGCCTTGAGTGCCAGGTCGCTGGCCACTTCGCCCGCTGATGCGCCGCCCATGCCGTCCGCCACTACGGCCACGTAGCCGCCGCCGGCGGCGAACGTTGCCACGCGATCTTCATTGATCGAGCGGCGACCGGCCGTCGAGCAGCAACCGTGTCGAGTCTGCTGGCGAGCCCGCGGCATGAGATCAGGCGTTCGCAGGCTTCGTCGTTGGAACGTGGTGGAAGAGCAGCGACACGTCGCCCATCTGCACGCGGTCGCTCTCCGCAAGCGGAACGGACTCGTTCACCGCGAGATCGCGTCCGTTCACTCGGGTCGGATTGCTGTCGGCGGACGCAAAGTTGGTCAACAAAGGCGTGCCGTTGTCGAATGACAGCTTGGCCTGCCGCGATGACACTGTCGGCGCCTTGAGCTGGATGTGCGCATATGGGCGTCCCGCGGCTCGGCCGAAAGTCGTCTCCGATCCCCGATCGCCGCCGAGCTTGTAGAAGCGAATCTGCTTGACCACGTCGTCGCCCTCCAGAACCTCGAACCATCCCGGGAGAAGCTTGACCGTATTGGGCGGCGGGGCGTGCAGCTTGATCGTTTTTCCTTCGATCACCTGCTCCGGTGGCGGCGGGGGCTCGACGTGCGTACTGGGGGTAATGCTGGAGAGACTGTAGTAGTCGGGCGTCTGTACGTCCTCGCGGCGCAGCCGCATCATCAGAAACGCGATCGCGATCAGCACGACGACTACGGCGCTACCGACGATCAGATAAAGCGTCAACGAGTTGTACTTCGTCGGCGGCGGTGGGGGCGCCACCGTTTGCTCGTTTGCCGCCGACGGCGTCGCCTGCGCTGTCGAAGCGTCGACAGTTGCCGACCGTACCTCTTCGCTGATGAAGAGGGCGTTTGAACGCGGGTCGATTCCGATTGGTCCTGTGATGGAGTAGCGTTTTCCAACCGACGGCGCTTCCTTACTCGTCCTCACTTTGATCACGGAGCCCCAATCGTCTTTCAGGTAGAAAAAAGACGTCGACTTCGAGCCCGAATCGACGAACCGCGTCACGAAGCCGTCGATCCGCACGACCTCGTTCACATAGGAGGACGCATCGGCCTTTATGAGGGCGATACGCGTCGGCTGTAGGTGATCGGATTGCGCCAGCAAGCGCGCTGCAGAGAACAGCAGAACCACGATTGCGAGCCCGGAGTTTCTTCTCATAGGGACACTCTCCTTGCTGGAAATGACACGACGTTGATCGAGGTCGAAGCGCCGACGGACACGAGGATCTGCTCCAGTTCGTGCGCGACAGCCGCGGCGGATTGCGGCCGGTCATCAGCGGCCTTTTGTAGGAGGTGCTCGCATAGATCGGCATAGCGCTGATCGAATTGCCCCGTGAGGCGGGGAGGCGTATCGGTCATGTGCGCCCGCATCACTTCGAAAGGATCGCGCCCCATGAACGGCAGGCGACCGGCGGCCATGAGATAGAGCATCACGCCGAGCGTATAGAGATCGCTGCGCGCGTCGACCGTGAGGCCGCGGCATTGCTCTGGAGACATGTAGTGTGGCTTTCCGGCGATGCTGCCGTCCAACGTGACGCGTGACATCAATTCCTGCCGGGCAATGCCAAAGTCGATCAGCACCACCGTTGGCATCGAGGAGCGTGCACTGCCTGCGATCAGATCGCCTCTCCGCAGAAAGATGTTGTCGGGCGTGAGATCGCGGTGCACGACGCCCGCTTCATGCACCGCGATCAGCGCCGAGGCGATCTGGTGAGCGGTGGTGGTTGCGGTTATCAGATCGAGGGCGTGCTCGCGATCGAGGCGATTCTGCAGAGTCTCTCCCAGCAGCAGCTCCAGCGCGATGAATGGCCGTCCCACGATCGAATCGTGCTCGCGGCCATAGCGGTAGCACTTCACCACAGCAGCATTGGGATCGCGTTGGGCGATGGCGCACAGCGCCTCTCCCTCATTCAGAAACTTGCGGACCATTTCGGGATCGGTCAGCCAGCGCGTGTCGAGCACTTTCAGCGCCACGGCGCCCTTTTCGATCAAGTCGTCCGCGCGATAAATCGTGGCCACGCCGCCGCTGCCGAGCGGCGAGAGCAAGCGATACCGATCGAAGTGACCGACCGACTGCTCCGGCCTCGACGAACGTACGCCGGCGCCCGGTGCATTGGGTCGTCGGCGATGCCTTATGACCAGCACGAGGAGCAACACCACGCTGCCGGCAAGGAGCACGATTAGCAGTAGCAGTAGAACGTCAGTCCGCGGTTCGGTAACCGCCGCGAGCGGCTGCAAAGCCAGTTTCAGTTCTCCGCCAGCCGTCGGTACGAGCGACTGGGCTTGCGCGGCGAAGCCGGTCTTGCGTACCTCCACTGTGTGTGTCTCGCCCCTGGGAAGCCGCAGCAGAATCTGGCCAGCACTATCAGTCCTGCCGCGCGGGACTCTATCGACGAACACTTCGGCGGCGGCGACGTTTGTGTCGATCCGGTAGTCAACCTCTGCTTGCCCGACGGATGGTCTATTGGGGCCGGATGGCCTATCGAGATTGAATGGCGGAAGCGAGTTCAGGTCGGTGTCGAACGGCACCTCTGCGCTGTAGCTTTCGCCGCCGCTGTCAACCCGAAGCAGATGGACGCCCGGTTCGGTGTTGGAGATGACTACTTTCCCGTTCTCGTCGGTTGAGCCGATGTAAGTGCCATCGACGAAGACGGACGCGCCCGCCGTAGCAGGATTGGTCGAAAGGACGTACTGATGCGCCGCGTACGCCGAGGCACACCAACCGATCAATGACCAGAAGATGAAAACACTGATTCGGACAACCAGGCCGTTACGGATTCCGGGGAGACAATCCGGCTTTACCCGCAACGCTCTGAAAAACACCCCGTCTGTCATGCGACGATGCTCGCCGCGGGCCGTATAGGCACGCAAAAAATAGACTGAAAGAATGAATGATCACCGGCAGTGAATCATGCATCCATGAATTATTGCTGAATGGCGTTATGGTATCTCGTGGGGGAAGCCGTGGCAATGTCGCGCTTCCGATTTTTGATTTGACCGCTTGCGCCGTATGTCAGTGATCCCCCACAAGCTCCTGATTGGCCGGCCCGCCTTTTGGCGGCTGGTAAGCTGCTTGGATTCCCTCGGTCAAGGCGGACCGGATGGCGCACTAGTCACAAAGGCAGGATGCTTTTTCTGATGCTCTGTGTGTTGTCCATCGCCACGGCGTCTCCGCCGGCCGCGAGCTGACTCACTCCTTCCGGGCGCGCACTTCGATCTGTCCGTCGCGCTCCCGAACGTCGAACAGCCGTTCGGGAAACACGGCCGGTCCGTCGAGGACGCTTCCGTCCTGCAGGCAGAATCGCGAGCCGTGCCAGGGGCAGCGGATGCTGTCGCCTTCCAGCTTGCCTTCCGACAGCGGGCCGCCGAGGTGCGTGCAGGTGTCGCGCAGGGCGAAGGTGGTGTCGCCTCGGCGGACGAGCACGATGGCCACGCCGTTCGCCGAGGCCTTGGTGGGCTTGTTCTCCGCGAGCTTGCTGGACGCGAGCACCGGCGTGAAGTTCTCCGGCTCTTCCTTGTCGGCAGTGGCCGTGTGGTCGACGCCGATCTGCTCGCCGTACGTCAGATGTCCGCCCAGAAATCCGGCCGACATGGCGACGGTGTAGGCGATGATCGAGACGCCGATGGCCTTTTGACGCGATCGTTTCCGCAGCATCAGTGACAGCGCGTAGAGTCCTGTCGCGGTCACATTCATCAACCCGTGCGTGATGCCGATGCGCTTCGCCGCCGCGTCCGTTTCCGACCAGTCGGTGAGGCCAGACGCGGCCGCGCCGGCGGCGGCGATCAGGCCGACGGCAATCGCCTTGTCCGCGATGGCGCCGTTCTCATCGCCGCCGGCCACCTCGATCGCATCGAAGATCGCGGCGAGCGTCCATGCTCCGAGCGGGATCTCGATCAGCGCCGGATGCAGCGGATGCCCCAGCGCACTGCCGTGAAGAAAATTCTTCGCCTCGCGCCCGGCCCGTCCGCCGCTTTCGAACAATTTCCGGACTGCTTCCTGGAGCGGTGTCGCGATTCCATCGAGCCACTGCTGCTCGCCGATTGTGCGGGCAATCTGTTCTGCACCCATGCGGGAGGCCGGTGCAAAAACGAATCCGCGGAAAAACGGCCTCGCTCGTCAGTCCATGTCATATTGAAATGTGAGGAGGATAGGTCCATGGCGGATTCATCATCAGTGAGTCGTCGTCGTTTTCTGCAGACCGGTGCCCTCGTCACCGGTGCCGCCGCCGCGGCGCCGATCATCACGCTGGCCCGGCCGTCCACAGCGCACGCGCGGGTGACTCCTCCCGATCTGTACGGGCGATGGATCGAGCCCGGCCAGCAGGGCTTCGCCATGGCCGCGTGGCCGAACAATGCGCGCTGGGCCGACGTGCACCCGCGGGCGATCGCCATGTGCGCGAATGACGTCGACGTGCAGCGCTGCATCGTGTGGGCGCGCCAGCACGGCAAGACCTTCGTCATCCGCTCCGGCGGTCACAATTACGCCGGTTTCTCCACGGTGCCCGACAAATGGGCGCCCGATCTGTTGATCGACGTCAAGGCGATGAACGGCGTGCAGCTCGATAAGGACAACGGGCTGGTCACGATCCAGGGGGGCGCGAACAATCAGGACGTCGCCAGTGCGCTGCGCGCATACCCGTGGGCCGTGCCGTCGGGGCGTTGCCCGACCGTCGGAGCGAGCGGCCTCGTGCTCGGCGGCGGCTGGGGATTCTCCGCCACGCATGCGGGGCTGACGTGCGACAGCCTGGTGGAGACGAAGATCGTGCTGGCCGACGGCCGGCAGGTCACGCTCAGCGGAAACGACGAGCTCTTCTGGGCCGTGCGCGGCGGCGGGGGCGGCAATTTCGGCGTGCACACCTCCTTCACGTTCAAGCTGCACGAGGTGCACGACGTGACGACCTTCAACATCGTCTGGCAGCCCGGAAAACAGGTCGAGCTGTTGAGCAAACTGCAGTCGATCCAGAACGCGAACGCGCGAATGATCTCCAGTCGCAGCAAGGCGCGCCCGATATCCGCGGGAGCGAACCCGACCCGCGACGACATCGTCGTCGAGACCCTCGGCGTCTACTGGGGCAAGGCGGACGCGCTCAACGAGATCCTCGCCCCGTTGTTCAACATTCAGCGCACGAGATCGCGCGACATCTACGAGATGGAGTACTGGCGGGCCCGCGATTACCTGCTCACCGACGATCCGGTCGGCATGTACCAGATCAAGAGCAGCTACGTGCAGGACGCGCTCGGCGAAGACGCGCTCGACCGGATGCTGACCTGGATGACGCGGTGGCCCGGCGGCTCGCTGCGGCAGGACAACATGGGCATCCTCTTCGCGATCGGCGGCGCGGTGCGCGACGTGCGGCCCGAGCAGACCGCATACGTGCACCGCAATTCGAATTACATCTATGAAATGGAAGCCAACTGGGCTCCGATGGACAAAGACGATGTGGTGAAACGCCAGCGCGAATGGCTGGCCGCCTACTTCGCCGACATGCAGAAGTTCGTGCAGCCGGAGTCGTACGTCAACTTCCCCGACCGCGATCTCCCCAATTGGCAGCGCGCGTATTACGGCTGCAATCTCGACCGGCTCTCGCGCATCAAGCGCAAGTACGATCCGTCGAACCTGTTCAAGTTCGCGCAGAGCATTCCGCCGGCGGCGAAGGCGGATGGCGCGTGTCCGTGATGTGATCGGAGGTGAGCACAGAAAAGCCGCCTTGCGGGTCGCGAGGCGAAATCAATCCCTCCTGTCCGCGAGGATCAACCCGGCGACGCCGGTGCCCGCGGTCATTGCGATGGTCAGCCACATGCTTTTCCTGCTCGCAGCTTGCTCGGCCCGTAGTATGTAATTCGCACGGACTCCGGCAAAGTGTGTGTATTCTGCGAGGTTCCCTTGAATCGTCGCCGTACCCATGCGCAGTTCCGTTCTTGCGATCCGGCGCAATAAGAATCTTCTGAGGCTCGACGAGCGCTTGTATCTGTAAACGGCATATCCGACGATCACGACACCGGCAGCGACGAAGAGCCATTTCAACCAGCCGGATCCTCCGCCGCCCTGGCCGCTCTGTCTGTCCAGTCCCAGGGGATCCACATATCGGATCGGATTTCCCGCCACATACGCGTAGCGATTCAGTGACTGGGAGCTGAAGGGATCGCCCAGCAGGAAGTCCTGCTGCAGAAAACGCATGTTGCCGGGCTGATAGAAGCGGGACCGCATGCTGCACAGGTTGTTCGCGTCCGTGAACACGCCCTGCCGGCCGTTGTAGAGGAAGGGAGTGCTTCGCTCGCCATACTGATTCGTCAATCCGCCATGGACGCTGTAAGCAAAGCGGTTGACGATGTCGCCCTGCGCATCGCTCATCGCCACCGTGCTGCCGCGCTCGTCGAAGTGATACACGAGGTATTCGCCCGCGGCGTTCTCCTCGGCGATCAGCCCCAACCCATGGACGAATCGCTTTTCCAGCTTCTGCGACTCGTCGGTCATCTGAAGCAACTGGTCCAGCGGATCGAGCTGAGGGGCGGTGGGCCCCGACTCGTTCGCCGTCATGCCCGTTTCCCGGCCGGGAATGCCGCTCTCCGCCGGATTCAGTATCGAGACGTTCGGCGCCTGATACGCATTGGGGCTGATCCAGTAATTCCGGCGTTTGCCGTTGATCCTGCTGCTGGCCCTGAGTCCTGCGGCGTCGTACGCATACTCATCGCCGCCGTATTGCGTCATCAGATTCAGATCGTTGAACCTGAGACTGCCCGCCTCCGGCAGCGAGACGGGGTTGCCGTTTACGTCGTACGTGATCGTCGCGCTGCCGGCTTTGGTCAACTGGTTGCCGAGGTTGTAGCTGAATTGAGTGCTCCCCTTTTCGGCCGCGGGCGCAAGCGGCTGCAGAGAGGTTGACTTCAGCGGGTTTCCGTTGCCGTCGAGGACTGTCCACCGGTTGTCGAGGATGATCATGCCTTCCCGCGAAGTCTTCAGGGAGGTGAACCGTTGTGCCTTGTCGAAGGAACAGTCCGAGACCACGCGATTGGAGAACGACGTCTTCACCAGCAGGCCATCCGGCGAATACGCGTATTCGGTCACCCGTTTTTTCCAGTCGGTCACCTTCACCATGCGTTGCAGGTTGTCATAGGTATAGTCGACGGCAACCGTGTCCCGCTCTCCCGGCAAGGCAGGATAGGTGAGCTGCGTCAGCTGGTCGGCCGCGTTGTATTGATATCCGGCCTGCGCGCCGTTCAGGTCCGTCAGCCGTTTCTGCCGGTTCCAGGCGTCGAAGCTGCGCGTTTGTTTCGAGGTTTCGATTCCTTTGGCGTTGACCTGGGTGGTCTCGAGGCAATTTCCCGCCTTGTCATACCGATTGGTGACAAACGTCTGATCGGAAAACTGGATCCTGCTGTTCCGGCCGGCTTTGTCGTAGGTGTAGTTGATCCTCTGGCCGCTGCCGATCGACAACTCCGAAAGCTCGCCCTTCTCGTCATACCGTCTCTCGGTGATGGTCCCCAGCCCGTTTTTCTGTTTCACCAGCTGGTTCATGCCGTCGAAATAAGAGGTCGAAAGGATGGAGGTGCCGGTCAGCGTTTCGGCCTTGAGGAGGCCGAGCCCGTCGTCGAACGAGTAGGCATGAGTGATCTGGATGCGCTCGGCGTTGCGGACGCGCTGGTCCGAGGCGGTGAGGCGTCCCAGTGCATCGTAGGTGTAGCGGGCTTCCTCCTCCGCCTTTTTCACGAAAAGGGTTTGTTCAATCGAATCGAGCTGCAGAATCGTCGCGATGTTCAACGGATTGGTTTCCGTGACCACGCTGACGAACGTGTCGTTCGGGCCCTCTTTCCTGAGCGCATAGGCGGTGACGGTTTTACGTCCTTCCCGGTCAATGCTCTCGATCAGCCGCCCCAATTCGTCGAACAGCTCTTCGCTGCTGTATTGCGTCTTCGGGTCTCCGGAGACGGCCTGGGGCTCCAGCGTGACCACTTTCAGTCGGCCGCGGGTGGCGGTATAGACGTTCCGGGTCACCTGCCGGTCCCTGCCGACGCGTTCGACCGGGCGGCCGAACAGATCGCTGACGACCGCCTCGGACCAGGTTTCGCCGTCGCCCAGCGGTGGAAAGACGGTGCGCTGGGTGGTGGTGAAGGGTTTCCCCGCGACGGACTCCATCAGGTATTTGAATTCGTAGGAATTGCCGTTTCCGTCCGTGCTCCTGATGCACCGGTTCAGCGCGTCATAGGCAAACGTCTCCGTCACGCCTTCTCCGCTGTTCGTCTGCACCACGTTGTCGTTCCGGTCGTACTCCAGCAGAAGCTCCGAGGTCACACCATTCACGGCAGGGAAGGTGGTTTTGACCAGCTTCATGTTCGGGTTGTACGCATGGCGTGTCGTGTATCCACCCGGATTTTTGACCGCCGTCACCTGACCGAGCGCGTCGAGGGTGAGCTCGGTTTTGAACGCTTTCGTCAGAGGTTGCGTCCCGTAAAGAACGGACTCGCTGATCTTGTCGCCCAGCGCGTTGTACGCGTTCAGCGTCATCTTCAGCAGCGTGCCTTTCCGATCGAGGATTTTCTGCTCCCGCGGGAGGCCATACTGATAATTGCTGAATTGTGTCGTCTGGCCGTACGGGTCGGTCGCCGAGACCAGCAGATCCCGTTCATAGGTGAAACGAAAGCTGTTTCCCAGCCGGTCGGTGAAGGTCTCGACCAGTCCTCTCACCATGCCGCTTTTGTAACGATACGTTTGCGTTTGCTCCAGCGGAAGCTCGATCCGCTCCAGCTCGTGGCCGGCGTTGAAGACGTAAACCGTGCGATTTTCCAGGTCGTCGGTAGCTTCCACTTTCTGGTTGAAGCGGTTGTACCGCCATTTGCCGATGGTCACGCTCTTCCCGTCCGGAGTGACGAAGTTGCTTTCCAGACGGTTCAGATTGCCGTCGTAGCGGTGCTGCGTGACTTTTCCGTCATTCGGCGTGGTCCTGTCTCCTTCGTACTCCGTTTCGCGGATCAGGTTGTTGAAGCTGTCGTAGGCGAAGGATCGATAGGCCGTGCCGTCGGCGAGGATCGTCTCCTGGCTCAGGAGGTTGCCGCGCGAATCGCTGACGTAGGTGATCTTGTGCTCCATGTTGTCGGTCACCGCCGCGGTCATCTTCTTTCCGGCCTTGCGGTATTCGACGCGCAGCCCGTACCTCACGGTGTCGCGCAGAGCATAGGCATTCGCGTCCTGCTGAAATACGACCTTGCCGTCCTGATATTCGTTGTAGACGAACACGTCGCCGTTCTGATCCTTCGCCGTTTTCATGAGGGAACGGTCGTAATAGGTGAACTGCCTCGTGCCACTCGCCGCGTCGGTATAGCTTTCGAGGTTCTTGTTCCGGACGGCATACCGGATCTTCCTGCCGAAATTGTCGGTGACGCTGGTCAGGCGGCCGCCGTCGTAGGCCAGTTCGAAAGAGTCGTTCTGCTTCTCGACGGTGGATGTGACCTTGACGACCTTCTGCAGCCGGCCGGCTACGTAGTCGAGCCGGATGACGTTTCCTTCGATCGAAACGATCTGCAGCAGGCGGCCGTCCGCGTCGAACACATATTGCTGCTGCGCGTGGGTGGTGAGGATGTATCGGCCGGTGCTCCGCTCGCAGAACAGCTTCGAGCCGTCATACACGCCCTTCAGCGAATAGCGGGTCCCGTCGAGGGAGGGGGTCATCGCCTTGTACCGGCTCTTGCCGCCCGCGCCCCAATAAACGGAGACGTCGTTCTTCGTCGCCTTCAGGAACGTCATGTAGGTATGGCTCCAGCCATTTCCCAGCACCTGCACGGTATCGGGGTCGGGATCGTCTTTGCCGGCCGGGTATCTCGATTTCACCGCATCGGTGCTGAAATAAAAGGTCTGGAACACGAACGGGGGCGTGCCGGCGATCTGCAGGTCGGTGTGCTGGTAGGAGAAGCTGCCGGTGGCCATATTGATGGGATCGCCCGCCGTGCCGGAATTGGCGTTGAAGTGGGCGTCATAGGCATCCTCTTCCGAGTCGGGGTCCTCTCCGGCGATGAATTCGAACCCTTCGCTTGGGACTCCTGTCGCTTCCGCGCTGGCCGCGGTGACATAGACGGTGTATTTATCGCCGGCTTCAATCCCGCTCTGTTCCTTTGAAAACGTGGCCAGATTGACGGTGATGTTTTTTGCCGGCTTCGCGTCCAGCTTTGAATTCCTGCCGACGAGCCGCACAGACCAGGTGAGGGGCGGGCCGCCCTCCCGTTCGTCCCAGCGCACGCTCAATGTGAGGCCGGAATTCGCGTCGTCCAGGGTGTTGGCAAATACACCGGTGACGCGAGGGACGCTGATGTCTTTCCCGTCTTTGACGGTCACGTCGCCTAACTGAAGGGGGCCCCAGTTCATCCGTTCCTTCGGCAGGATGGCCTGCACGGTGGCCTGGAACAGATGCTCGCCGCGGAAATCGATTCCGTCGAACCGCACCTGGAGCTCGCCGGCGACGGAGACGACGTCGAGAAACGCGCCGTCCTTGTGCAACTCGACTGTGTAATACAGGTTGTCTGCCGAAGAGCCTTCCGGAGGCTCGATGGCGAGCCATTCGGCGAGCAGACTCTGCTCAGGGGCATTGACCTTCAGAGATACGGTCGGTGTTTCTTCAGGGGTGGAGCTCTTTTCAGGCATCACAGTACCCGCCTCATTGATTTTTTTGTCGATCGTTCGATTCGGCTCATTTGCGGACCGACGTCCGGTCCGTGATGTTGCCGCGTTCGTCGAACGTGAAGATGGTTTGCTGCTTCGTGCCGGCGTCGAGGACTTCGCGCAACCTTCCGAGGTCGTCGAACACGAATTCGGACTTCGAGACGTAAGGAGCGGGCACCGGGTCGGACAAGGGACCGGAGGAGATTCCTTTCACGGCCCGGATCGTGCCGGTGATCCGCTTGCCGGTATTGGCGGCGTCCGTTCCCAGCGAGACCGGTCCCGCGCTCGTTTCAACGGGATCGCCGGCGACGTCGTCCCGCGTGGCGACCACGCGGTACATACATTCCTGGGCCAGCTTTTCCCACCGCGCTTCCAGGGTTGTCTGTCCTCCGTTCTCGTAATAGTTCAGATTGAATTTCGGAGGAATGCCGTGAAGAACGGGGATCGGCTCCGACTCCGGGCCCTTGGCCGCGTCCTTCTGATAAAGGGCGCAGACCGTATAGGTTTTCTGCGGCTCGAGTGCGAGATCGTTGAAGGTGAGCGAGCTGGTTCCGGCCTGAGAGGACTGTGAACTGGTTTCGACCGTCCCGGAGCGGACGATGACTTTGACCGGGAAGAGGGTGGTGGAATTCTGGCATTTCACCTCGAGCGTGAATTTGCCGTTTGCCGCTTTCCCGCAGACGACGGACGTGATCGTCACCGCTTTTTCAATGACGGAAACGGGTTTCGACCAGTCGTTGCTCAACAGGTACAGATCCGCCGCGCCCTCCGGGTTTCCATAGGAGAGGGTGTTCCGGCATTGAAACAGGCCGGCAGACCTGATGGCGGCATCGGGGGTGATCGTCATCTGCTTGTTCCCGAACATCGGTGCAACCAGCTGGCTTTGCCGCTGGATGGCGCTGCCGGCGGAAAGTTCTTCCAGGAACCAGAGATTCGGGCTGGTATTGAAGTTATCGAAGGTCCCGGCTTCGTCCCAGGAAACGGTGACCTCTTCGTTTCTGGCGACGCTTACGGACGACACGATCTCCGGAAAGACGACGTCGCAGTTCCGGATCTTGCTGTCCGTGAAGTCCGGTATGGAAACCTGCACCCTGAAGATCGGCGCGGAATAGAAGAAGTTCCGTTCCAGGCCGCGCCAACTCAGGGCAATGACGTGTTCCATCGTGTCGAGGTTGAGGAAACTCTCCTTCAGTTGGAATCGGCGCACGCGGACCACGCTGTCGCGGCGGTCGAACAGAGACAGCTCCGGATCGGCGCTCGTACGCGCGCTCAGCTTGTATCGGACCTCCAGGTAGAAATTGGGATTGGAAAGCCTGGTGAGGTTCACCGTGGCGTAGGTGAGATCGATGGTGGGCGCAGCTCCATCCATGTTCATGGTCATGACGTTCTCGTTCCATGCAGGTGCGGCGATTGACGGTTTCGGCGTTGACACGCGCCGGTTATGGCGCGTTGAGCACCTCGAGGTACGGATCGAACGTGTAATCCGCGCCGTTGATCGACAGCGTCATCGTGTACTGGTACGCGGTGGCTTTGGCCGCATCGCCGGGGATGGAGACCTGCGCGCGATACTGGTCATCCGCGAGTGGCTTCGGGTTGATGACCTTCGGCACGGCCGGGTTGGCAATCCCGTTGAGTGAATAAAAGGGCTTGTTTGTGGAGAACTGAAGGTTGTCCGCGGGATTGATCGACGCGAGCGACCAGACGAGGATGTCACCGTTCTTGACGTACGTGCTCAATGCGCCGGTGGCTTCGCTCTCACCGCGGAATTTTTCGGTGTCGAACATCCAGACATTGCCGGCGAGTCCCTCTTTGGAGGTGAGGGCATTGACGACGTCGACCACGACGAGGATGTAAATCGTATTGCCGATACCAGTGACCTGGGCCATAGCAGTCTCCTTTCAATTGCAGGCGGTGCTCTTGTGGGTGCGATGGCCATCGCGTTGCGGTTGTGCAAGGAAGACGCGCGAATCGCGATTTGTGAATTGGTGAGAGGTCAGCGCGGGTCGACGTCGTCGATGGTCTCGGTCGAACGCTCGGTTTCGATCCGGGAGACGTCCACGGTGACCTGGCCGATGGTGATGCTGCACTGGTCGAAGAGGCGCGCCGGCGCGGTGATGCGCGCCGAGCGGACGAACGTCCCGTTCTTGCTGCCGAGGTCCGTCAGCACGAGATCGTCGCGGGAGACGGTGAGGCGGGCGTGCTCGCGCGAGACGGACGGCGCGTCGATCCGCACCGCGCATCCGGCGCCGCGGCCGATGAGATGCGTGCCCGCCGGCAGGCGCATGGTTCCGTCGACCCAGCGCAACGCCAGAAGCGGAACCAGTGCGGGCGCTTCTTCGGTCTGCACGGTGCCGAGGAAGGCGTATCCGAATCCATAGGCCGTGCGGATCACGCCGGCATTTCCGCCGCGCTCCTTCAGCGCGCCGCGGATCTCGAGCACGAGCGTCTTCAGATTGGCTTCTTCGACGATCGCGCCGGCCCACACGTGCTCCAGCATCTCGCGTTTGCTGACCGCCTTCGGCTGTTGGCGCAGCAGATATTCGAGGAGGCGGAAGGCGCGCGGAGTGAGGTGCACCGGCTCGTCGCCGCGCGTGAGCAGTTTCTGCTCGGAATCGAGGCAGAAGCGATCGAAGAGAAAGCGGACCATGGCAATACCACCAGATTCGGACCGGACCGTTACGACTTTGCGCCCGATCCGGCCGACATTCAAGTCATGCAAGCGCGATCGAAGGCGGGTAGGGATTCCGGGGCGCCCCGCCTCTCCTTGATCAGAGGCGGCGCGGGTCCACGCCGCAACGACATCCTGATGATCGGGAGCCTCATCGGCGGACACATCCGAATTCTCGACGCGCTCGGCCAGGGCGGAATGGGTGAGGTGTACATCGGTCTCGACGAGCGCCTCGGACGCCGCGTGGCCGTCAAGACCATCCGCGCCGACCGCGATCGCAGCGACGATGCGCGCGAGCAGTTTCTGCGCGAGGCGCGCGCTCTCTCCGCTCTCGACGATCCGAACATCTGCCGGATCTACGAGTACATCGAGTCGCCCGAGGGAGACTTCCTCATCCTCGAGCTCATCGACGGCAGGACGCTCGCCCGCGCGATGGCCGGCGGCATCAGCCGGGCGAAGAAGATGCGGATCGGGGAGGACGTCCTGACCGCGCTCGTCGCCGCGCATCGCAAGGGCATCGTCCACCGCGACCTGAAGCCCGAAAACATCATGATCACTGCCGCGGGCGCGTTGAAGATTCTCGACTTCGGCATCGCCCGACTGGAGGGACCGGCTGACGCGGAGCGCGGCATGGCGATCGAGACGGAACGGCTCGACGAGCCGGCCACGCTCATCATCCGCTTCGCGGAGGAACGGACGGTTCCTCTGCCGGGGCGGGTCATCGTCGGCACTCCTCAGTACATGAGTCCCGAGCAGGCCGCCGGCGACGACGTGACGCCGGCGAGCGACATGTTTTCGTTCGGCTTGCTGATGCAGATGCTGCTGACCGAGAGGCCGGTGCGCGAGACCCGCCTCGATCGGCGGGAGCTGCTGCGGCAAGCGGCGCGCGGCGAGAGCCTCCCGATGACCGGTCAGCCGCGCGACGTGACCGCGCTGGTCGCCGCGTTGCTCGCTCGCGAGCCGGCGAAACGGCCGACGGCCGTGGAAGCTCTCGCGGCGGTGCGCCGCATTCTCGCCGCACCGAAGCGGCGGATCCGCTACGCCGCGGCGACGCTGGCGATTCTCTTCGTGATCGCCGGTGCGGCGAAGTACGCGCTCGACGTCACCGCCGCACGAGACGAGGCGCGGCGCGAGCGCCGCCAGGCGGAGCAGCTCGTCGGCTTCATGGTCGGTGATCTGCGGCAGAAGCTCGAGGCGGTCGGTCGCCTGGATGTTCTCGACGCCGCCGCGACGCGCGCCCTCGGCTACTACACGTCGCTCCGTCCCGAGGAGTTGACCGGCGAGGAGCTCGATCACAACGCGCGTGCGCTCGAGCAGCTCGGGCAGGTGCGCGATCGCGAAGGCAAGTTGCTGCAGGCGATCCAGCTCTTCCGGCAATCGGAGCGGTTCGCCGATGCCGCGGTGCGGCGCGATCCCTCGCGCGACGAATGGCGCTTGACGTTGTCCAACGCCCACTTCCGGCTGGGCGATGCCTTCCGGCGGCAGCGGAGCGTGCCCGCAATGCTGCGGAGCTTCGAGGCGTATTACCGGATCGCGCAGCAGTTGGCGCAACGTCATCCCGGCGATGCGCGTTTTCAGGCGGAGCTGAGCTACGGGCACGGCAACCTCGGCGCCGCATACGCGGCCGCCGGCGACGTTCCGCGCGCGCTCGCGGAATACCGCAACGCCGTCGACCTCGATCGTCAGCGCCTGAGCCGTGCTCCCGCCGACGAGCAGTGGCAGGCGGATCTCGCGAATTCCTTGAATCGCGTCGGCACGGTCCTGATGAGCCGCGGCGATTTCGCCGGTGCCCGGCGCGCGTTCGACGAGACTCTGCAATTCCGCCGGCGGCTGGTGCAGGCCGCACCGAACGACGCGCGGCGGCAGGAGCGGCTGGCAACGGCCCTGGCGTATGCCGCCGTCGTGCAGCAGGCGAGCGCCGACGCGCGGCAGGCGCTCGCGCTCTGCCGGGAAGAAGCAGCGTTGACGGCGGCGCTCGCGCGGCGCGATCCGGCCAATGCGGACGCGCGGCGAAACCGCGACGTTGCGCAGATGCGGCTCGCTGCACTCCTTCCTCCTGCCGAAGCACTGCCGCTCGCCGAAGCCGCGGTGCATGACCTCCGTGAAGTCGTTCGCGCGGATCCGCGTGCGATCTGGCGGCGCGATCTGGCGGGAGCGCTCCTGCGGCTCGCGACCATCCGCTCGCGCCTGCACGACCGCGCTGCCGCACATGCGGCGTCCGCGGACGCGCTCGCGGCCACGGAGGCTCTCGTTCACGAGCGGCCGCACGACGTTTCGTGCATTCGTCTCCTCTGCGATGCGCTGTTGCTTGCAGCGAAGGCCGATGCAGAGGAGAGCCGGTCAGCGCTCGCGACCGAACGCCGCACGCGGGCCGCCGATCTCGCGAATGCTGCGACCGACGATCCGTCGCTCGCCGTTCCGCGGGCCCGTGCGCTCTTCGCGCTCGGCCGCGACGCCGAGGCCCTGCCGATCGCGCGCAAGCTCCTCGGCGAAGGCTATGCCGAAGTGGAGTTCGTCGCACTGGTCAACGACAGTCCACTCAATCAGCAGTCCATGCACAGAGAAAGGAGCCGTTCATGACACCCTCCGAGGCCACCGCCGCAGCCGTCAACGAGCTCGATCCCATCGAAGTGCTGGTCACCGTCATCGGCAACACGCATACGACCGAGCCGGCAAACATCCACATTCCGTGGCAGGCCGGCGCCGTCATCCGGTGGACGATCGCCGGCGGCAATTTCGTCAATCCGGGGATCGTGTTCGAGTCCGCCAACGCGCCGTTCGCTCCGATGAGCTTCACCGAGCGGATCTGCGAAATGCACGTGACCAACGATCTCGAGGACCAGGCGGGCGGGTACGCATACGACGTGGTGTACGAAGAGCGGACGACGGAGCGCACCTACGATCCGACGGTGGAGCTCGAGTCGCCGCCGCCGGGTTGCTCGCCGTCCGATCCGCGTTGAAGGAGCGATCATGCACGACGACGCTGACGATGTCGCATTGCTCCGCGCGTTCGGCGACGGACACGACGAGATTTTCTGGCTGCTCTGGCAGAAGCACGCGCGGCGGCTCTTCGCGATCTGTTTCCGGGAGATGAACCGGAACCGCGACGACGCCGAGGATGCGCTGCAGGAGGCGATGCTGCGGGCGAGAGAGCGGCTCCCGCGTTTCGCGGCGAGCATCGTCTCTCCGTGGTCCTGGCTGGCGCGTATGACCTCGAACGTGTGCAAGGACATGCATCGCCGGCATCTGCGCGACTCGCGGCTGGAAGCGAATGTCGTGATCATGGGACAACCTCACGCCGGCAGCGGCGAGTCCGCGGCGGACGACTGCGACGCCGCCGCGCTCATCGCCCGACTTCCCGACCGCCTCCGCGAGGTCTTCATCCTGCGCGTCGTGCAACAGTCGTCGTACGCCGACATCGCCACATGCCTCGGACTGACCTGCGCCACGGCCCGGAAACGCGTCCAGCAATCGCGGGAAGCGCTTCGGGCCTGGCGCGACGACGCAGGGCATGAGGCGGCGGCGTCGCTCTAACGCATCGTGCCGTACGGCGGACGCTGCGGCTTCACCGGCGGCTGCTTCTGCAGCGTTTCCTCGAGGATGGCGATGCCGCGCTCGAGCTGCGGGTCGCGGCCTGCGATCACGAGATCGGGGCGATTGTCGACTTCGATGTCGGGATCGACGCCGTGATTCTCCACGATCCACGTGCTCTTGCCGTCGATGACGTCCCAGACCGCGTCGAATGGTGTGGTGACGATGCCGTCGTCGATCAGCGGCCGCTCGATGCCGATGCCGACGTAGCCTCCCCAGGTACGCTTGCCGATGATCGGGCCTAACGCGTATTTCCGGAAGTAATCAGCGATGGAATCGCCGCTGGAGCCGGCAAATTCGTTGATGACCAGCGCCTTCGGTCCGAGAATGGCCGGTGTTTGCCCTTCGATATCGGCCCCGTAGCGGCGGGCGGCGTAGTCGAGATGCCGGCGGGCGAGGTGCTCGAAAATAACGTCCGGAACAGCGCCGCCGCTGTTCCAGCGCGCATCGAGCAGGAGACAAGCCTTGTCGGACTGTGCGTAGAACTGCCGTCCGAACTCGCTGATGCCGCGTGTCGATGTGTTCGGAAGGTGGATGTACGCACAGCGGCCGTTCGTCCCGGCGTCGACCTTCTTCCGATTCGTCTCCACCCAGTCGCGATACCGGAGCTCGCTTTCGCCGGCCACCGGTATCACCACGTTCCGGCGGGCGCCTGCTTCCGACGGTTTGTCGTTCACCAGGAGTGTGACCTGCCGTCCAGCGGTTTGATCGAACGCGGCGTAGATGGAGGCGGGCGTGCGCAATGGGCGCCCGTTGACGGCGAGGATGTAGTCGCCCTCGCGGACGTCGACACCGGGCGTATCGAGCGGCGAGCGCGTTTCTTCCACCGAGTTGTCGCCGCGATAGATCTTGCGAATGCGATAGAAGCCGTCGACCACGTCATAGTCGGCGCCGAGGAGCCCGGCCGCCGTCTTTGGTCTCTCGGAAACATCGCCGCCGGACGCGGAGACGTGCGAAGTCCCGAGCTCGCTGTTCATCTCACCGATCAGCGTATTCAGATCGCTGCGCGACGAGACGAACGGCAGCGCGGCCTCGTACCGCCGCTTCATGGCCGGCCAATCGAGGCCGCGCATCGTGGGATCGAAGAAGTTGTCGCGCAGCATGCGCCAGGCCTCGCCGAAGATCTGCTTCCACTCGGCGCGGCGGTCGAGCTGCATCTCCAGGTGAGCGAGATTCAGCGCCCCGTCGCCGGCTTTGCCGCCGCCGTTCGCGTCGAGAATGCCGGCCTTTTCGCCGCTGCGATAGACGACGTGATCTCCGCGCGCGTTGAGCGCATAGTCGTCGATCGTCTCGATCACCGTTGTTTCTTCGCCCGCGACGAGATCGAAGGACTTCAGCGTGTTTTTGACCAGGTAGAAGGCCCTGCCATCCGTTGCCGCGAGTTTGGAGTAGTCGCCGGCGTCGATGGGAAGGGGCAGTACCCGCCGGGCGATGTTCGCGAAGTCGATGCGAAACGGTGCGGGCGCCCCTTTTGTGTCGGCTTTTCCGCTCACCGCGTTTTCTTCGTCCGACTTCGGCGCAAACGGGGAGGGCGCGTCGCCGCGCAGCGTGACGACATACACGCGCATGGTGTCGTTGAAGTTGAACGTGTGCTCGAAATCGCTGAAGCGCGGGGTGAACGTGCGGCGGGAGAGGAAGAAAAGATAGCTCCCGCTCGAGTCGAAGGCCGGCTGGCTGTCGTCGGTCAGCCCGTCCGTGATCGGATGCGACTTCCCTTCGGCCAGGGACCAGGCGAAGAGCTGCCCGAATCCGGTCGTCCGCACGCTCGAGTACACGATCCATTGACTGTCGGGCGACCAGGAGAAGCCGGCGATCTCGTCATGCTCGCTGCGAGCGACGGTCGTGACTTTGCCGCTGTCGAGGTCGAGGTACTGCAAGGCGTTCGCGAGCTCGTTCCAGGCGATCTTTTTCGAGTCGGGCGACCAGGTGAGATTGGAGCGAAAGCCGGGGCCGAGCGATGTGAGGCGCCGCTCGTTCCCGCTGCCGTCCTGCGCGCGCAGGTAAAGCTCGTACTCGCCATCACGGTCGGATGCGTAGGCGATCCACTTGCCGTCGGGCGACCAGACGGGCCAGAGCTCGCGCGCCGGACGAGTTGGTCAGGTTGCGGATCTCCCCCTCCTTCGCCGGCACGGTGAAGACTTCTCCCCGCGCGCCGAGGAGCGCGCGGGCGCCGGAAGGGGAGAGCGCGACCGTCTGCAGCCATTTCCGGACGTTGATCGTGGTGCGGTGGATGGCGGGTGCGTCGGTATGCACGCGCACCGGCACGCGCGCCGATGTGTCGCGCCCGACGTCGTACACGTACAGCGCGCCGCCGTTTTCGTACACGATCCGCCCGGAGCCGTCCGCGGCAAGGCTCGGCCATTTGATGTCGAAATCCGTGTAGCGGGTGAGCTGACGAACGGCGCGCGACGCGACGTCATACCGATAGAGGTTCATCGTGCCGTCGCGATCGGAGACGAAGAAGATCGCGCCGCGGAACCACATCGGATACAGCTCCGCGGCCTCGCCGTGCGGGATCTCCTCGCATGCGTGCGTCGCGAAGTCGTAGATCGCGATGTGCGACTGCAGGCCGCCGCGATAGCGCTTCCAGTAGTAGGTCTCCGTCGCGGTCGGGTTGTAGGCGATCTTCGACCTGTCCGGAGAGAACGAATTCAGCCCCGCACTCGGCAGTGGCAGTTCGACCGCCGCACCGCCCTCCGGCGCGATGGTGAACAGACGGTCGTAGCTCGTCATCGCGCTGCTGCGTTTCGAACGGAAGACGATGCGGCCATCGGGAGTCCAGCCCGTCACGCGATCGATCAGCGGATGCCAGGTCAGGCGCCGCGGATCGCCACCCGCGGCGGGCATGGCATAGACGTCGGAATTGCCTTCGTATTCCGCTGTGAAGGCGATGGTCGTTCCGTCCGGCGAGAATCGCGGCAGCAGCTCCTGGCCTTCGTGCGACGTGAGCCGCCGGGCGTCGCCGCCGCTCGCCGGAACCGACCAGAGATCGCCGCCATAGGCGAACACGATCGTGTCGCGATGGAGGTCGGGATAGCGCAGCATGAGCGTGAGCTCTTCCGCATACGCGGCGAAGGAGCAGAGGAGGAGGGCGAGAAGGGAAAGGAGGCGCATGTCGATCGCACACTACGTGCGACCAGAGGCGGCGTCTTTCCTCTCGTTAATATCGTTGGTCCGTGGATAACCTTCGGTAGGCCGCCGGTGTGACGCCGTGTGCTTTTCGAAAGGCGCGCGTGAAGTGGCTCTGATTCGCGAAGCCGGACGCAAGCGCGATCTCGACGATCGGCAGCGCTCCACGCGCGAGCTCGCGCCGGGCGTGCTCCACGCGCAACCTCCGCACGAAGTCGCTGATCGTCTCGCCGTACGCGCGGCGGAAACTCGTCGACACGTACACGGGATGCCGTCCCACCGCCGCGGCCAGGTCGTCGAGCCGCAGCGGCTCGGCGAAGTGCGCCTCGAGCAGTTCGCGCACGCGGCGGATGGCGGGCGTTTTCTTCGCGTCGCCCGAAGCGCGCACCGTCCGCGCCGCCGCCGCGATCATCTCCAGGACCAGCCCTTCCATCGCCAGCGGCGCGACATCGTCCGCATGGCGGCATTCGTCCAACAGGCGCCGCGCCAGCAGCTCCAGGATGCCGCCCTGTTCTTCGAACGGGTCCACCAGCGGCGCCTCGCCGAGCCGCGCCATCAGCGATTGCGGCAACTCGATGGTGAAACAGCGCGCCCCCTTCGGCCCGAAGACGTTCGTATGCTCGGTGCCGCCGGGAGTGAACGTGACGTTGTGCGGACGGCCGGCCAGCTCGCGCGAGCCGTAGCCCTCGCGGTGCGCTCCGTCGAGCACGAGCGAGAAGCCGGCGTTTTCGTGAACGTGGCGCGACAGGCGCAGACCATCCGCATAGACGAGCTCCGTCAGCTCGATGCACGAGGTTCTCGTCTGAAGCAGCGTCGTGATGTCGCTCGAGCTCACCACCCTCATTGACGCCTCGGAACGCCGAACGTTAGCGAAACAAAAAAGCCGCCTTGCGGCGGCTCGTGGATTGCGTTTTTGGCGGGGCGGACGGGGCTCGAACCCGCGACCTCCGGCGTGACAGGCCGGCGTTCTAACCGACTGAACTACCACCCCGCGTTGGAAACTTCGGTAACCGTGCTGCTCTGAGGTGCATTCCCTGAGGAGCGCGCATCGTAAAGGGCGGGCGGCGGGGTGTCAAGACAGCTGCTGCTACACTCGTCCCGCTCGGCAAAACACCTCATGGCGACGCCTCCGGACAACGTCCTGCAGTTCGATCGCTTCCTCCTCGATCGAGGGCAGCGGGTGCTCCTCCGGGACGGCGAGATCGTCCGTCTGACACCGAAAGCGTTCGACCTGCTCGAGCTGCTCGCTTCCCGCCCGAACGAGGTGATCGGCAAGGCGGAGCTCATTGCGTGCCTGTGGCCCGACACCATCGTCAGCGACGCGGCGCTCTCGAAGCTCGTGTTCACGGTGCGGAAGGAGCTGGGCGACAGGTTCATCGAGACGATTCCAAAGCGCGGCTATCGCTTCGTCGACACATCACTGCCGCCGAGACGCCGGCGCATCGGATTGATCGCCGCCGTGGTCGTGGCGATCGCCATCCTCGGCGCCGGCGCCTCCTTCTGGTACATGCGAGCGAAAGCACCGCGCCGCGAGCGCGTCCATCTGATGGTCATGCCGTTCACGCCGGTGATGGGCGGCGATGAGTCGCTCGCCGCCGGCATCAGCGAGTTCGTCACCGCGCGGCTCTCGACGATCCACGGCATCTCCGTCCTCCCCGCGATGATGGCCGGCTCGACATCGAACGCCGACCCCCGCGCGCTCGGCCGCCGCCTCGGCGCCGACCTCGTGCTCCTCGGGCGCGTGCAGCGCAAGGGCGATCAGATCGGAGTCGTCTTCCGTTTGATGACCGTCGACGGCAAACGCCAGGTCGGCGATTCCTTCACGCTCACGTCGTCGGACATCTTCGACCTCGAGGAACGGGTCGCCGGCAGCGTGGCCACGCAGTTGGAGGTCGATCGCACGCTTCGCAGCTCCGCCGATCGCGCGCTCGCCACTCCCGATCGTCAGCAGGCCTATCTCCGCGCGCTCGGCATCCTTTCGCGCTTCGCGCACGACTCGCGCATCGACGACGCCATCGCGCTGCTCGAGCCGCTCGCCGCGGGCAAGCCGCGGTCGCCGCTGGTGATGGCGGAGCTCGGACGCGCGCACCTGTTGCGCTTCAAGTTGTACGGCGAGCGCAAGGACATCGACGCCGCGCAGTCGTTCGCCACGTCGGCCGGCGCGATCGCCGGAGGGGAGGCGAGAGTGCACGCGCTGCGCGGTGCGATCGCCCGCGCACGCGGCGACTTTCCCGCCGCGGCGAAGGAAATGCGCGCGGCGCTGGTGCTCGAGCCCGACTCCAACGACGTCCTCCTCAATCTCGCCTCGCTCTACGGCGCGATGGGACTCTCGCAGCAGGCGGAGGAGACGTACGAGCGCGTGATCCGCGTCAATCCGCTCTGCGCCGTCTGCTTCGACGCGTACGGTCTGTTCTACAAGAAGGCGGGACGCCTCGAGAACGCCGTGACGATGCATCGCCGCGCGATCGCGCTCGACGCCGACAGCTCGCAGTTCCACTCCGACCTCGCGGTGTCGCTCATGCTCCTCGGGCGCTTTCGCGAGTCGATCGTCTCGCTGACGAAAGCGCTGGCGCTCTCGCGCGACAACGAGGTCCTCTCCAATCTCGGGTACGCCGAATATCTCGTCGGCGATTACCAGGCGGCGGCGCAGCACTTCCTCGAAGGCACGGAGCGCGCGCCGAACGATTACCTGGTCTGGGGCAACCTCGGCGACGCGTTGCGCTGTCTCCCGTCGCGGAAGAGCGATGCCGATCACGCCTTCGATCGAGCCATCGCCGGCGCCCGCGCGGCGCTGCAGGTCAATCCGCGCGATCCGCTGGTTCACGCGCACTTGGCGGAGTACCTGGCGAAACGCGGCGATGCGGCCGCCGCACAGCGGGAGATCGACGTTGCTCTAGCCAGCGGCTCGCAGGACGAAGCGGACATTCTCTTCAGCGCCGCTGCGGTCGCCGCCGTGCATGGACAAAAGGGCGCCGCTGCTGACTTGCTGCAGCGCGCCGCCTCGGCCGGAATGTCGCCGACGCTCTTCACCGCCGATCCGCAGTTTGCGTCGCTGCGCGGGGAAGCCAAATTTCAGGCGCTGCGCTAGCCGGCCCGGCCGGCAGCGTTGATTGCTCCGCCTTCGGCACGCGCGCTGCGGTGTCCGCGGGTCTCGGCTTCGAGCGGCGCAACGCGCCTGGGATGTCGGTTTTTGCCGCGCAGTGCCGCTAAACGCGCGCGGCGTCGCGAAGCGAACTGCCCGCGAGATCCTTCGCCGACACGATCGCATCGCTGGCGGAGATCGGCCACGCGATCGCGATCTCCGGATCGTTCCAGAGGATCGTCCGCTCCGACGGCGGCGCGTAGTAGTCGGTGCACTTGTAGACGAGATCGGCGTCGGTCAGCGCGCAGAAGCCGTGCGCGAAACCGCGCGGAATCCAGAGCATGTGCTGGTTCTCGTCGTTCAGCTCGACGCCGAACCACTGGCCGAACGTAGGCGATCCCTCACGCACGTCGACCGCCACGTCCCACACCGCGCCGCGCGCGCAGCGGACGAGCTTTCCCTGGCCGTTCGGCTCCTGGTAATGCAGGCCGCGGACGACGTTGCGCCGTGAGCGCGAGTGGTTGTCCTGCACGAAGTCGTCGGTGATGCCGAGGTCGCGGAAACGGTCGCGGTGGTACGTCTCGAAGAAGAAGCCGCGGTCATCGGGAAAGATGCGCGGCTCGATGAGCAGCACGCCGTGGAGTGAGGTTTCGGTGACTTTCAAGGCGCGCGGATGATAACGCAGGGCATACCATGTTGTTGCAGTGGTTAAAGGTTGAGTCATGTACACGCATGCCCACATTCTCCCGATCGCTAATCCGATCCCTTCCGCGTCGGTCTTATCGATCCGCATTGCCGTCGTCGCCCGCGACCGTCTCTCGCGCGCGGGCCTCGTCGCGCTACTCGGCGCATTCGATGACCTGATCGTCGAAGAGCTCGACGTCGATGACTTTCTCGCCTCGCGCATCCGCGTCATGCGGCCCGACGCGATCCTCTGCGACGGCGAAGCCGGCGACCTCCGTCTCCTCGAGGCCGCGGGCGTCGTGCTGCTCGACGATCCGTCGCTCGCCGCGGAGACACTCGCCGCCGGAGCGCGCGGCATCCTGATGCGTGACGCGTCACCGCAGCGGATCCGCGCCGCGCTCATCGCCGCCTCGGAAGGGATCATCGTGATCGACGACGCGCTGGCCACCGCGGTGCTGCAGCAGTCAAGGCCGGCGCTCGACCTGGTCGAGCCGCTGACCGCGCGCGAGAGTGAAGTGATGCAGCTGCTCGCCTCCGGCCGGACGAACAAGGAGATCGCGCAACGCCTCGGCGTCACCGAGCACACGGTGAAGTTTCACGTGAACAGCATTCTCGGGAAGCTCGGCGTGGCGACGCGCACCGAGGCGGTGGTGCACGCCGCCCGCCTCGGCATCGTCATGTTGTAGCGCCAATCGTGATGCGCACCTCGCGCAGCTCGCCGCCGCGAATCGTGTGCAGCGTCGCTTCCGTTCCGATCCGCTCGTCGCGCAGCAGCTCATGCAGCGAGCCCGGATCGCTCACCGCATCGCCGTCGAGCGCCGTGATGATGTCGCCGACCAGCACTCCGCTCTTCCGCGCCGGACCGTCGGGCGCGAGCGAGAGGACGATCACGCCCCCTTCGACCGGATGCACGCCGATGCCGAGGAACGCGCGTCGGACCGAGCCGTGCTCGAGGATCGAGTTGACCACGCGGCGCAGCGTCGCGACCGGGATCGTCGTTCCGTTTCGCCGCACGCGCGACGTGTTCATCCCGATCGCGCGGCCGTCGAGATCGACGAGCGGACCGCCGGAGAAACCGTGCGGCAGCGCGGCGTCGACCTCGATGTAATCGTCGAGCGCGGAGATGATCCCGAACGTCGCGCGCGTCGAATGACCGGCGACGATGACGAAGTTGCCGACGCGCAGCTCGTCGTCGCTCCACGCGATCGGCGTCAGTCCCGATGCGCGCAGCACCGCCACGTCGGTCGCCGGATCCCATCCGATCACGTTGTCGTCGCTGCGCAGTGAATGCGCCGACGTGATCACGACGTCCGCGGCCCACGCGATGCCCGACGAGCGTTCCAGCCGCACGATCGACTTCGAAGCCGACGCGATCGCATCGGCGACCGCATCCGAGAGTTTCTTCATGGTTGCCTCCATTGACCGTCATCTTCGGCTCGATGTGCGGGCGGCGGATCAGCAGGAAGGGGAGGGATGGGCCTCGCCGATTTGCTAGGCTGTAGTCATGCCTGAGATCGAATCGCGTCGCGAATGGCGGGTCACCGGCGTCATTTTCTTCGGACTGCTCGCGCTGGCGATCCTCTGGGCGACGGTGATGATCATCTGGCCGTTCGTCTCGGCGATCATCGTCGGCGCGATCCTCGTCACCGTCACCTTTCCGCTGTTCAAGCGGGTGCGTACGCGGCTGCGCGGCAGCGATACGTGGGCGGCGATCGCCATGCTGCTCGGCATCACGCTCGTGCTCATCGTCCCCGCCGTCATCCTCGGATTGCTGTTGATCCAGCAGGCCAACGCGCTGCTGCCGCATCTCAAATCGGTCGAGACGCAGCAGATCATGGAGCGGCTCGACCTCGCGCACCGGCTGCTGTGGGTGAAGCGCTTCGTGCCGTCATTCGATCCGTCGACGCTCAGCGCGCAGAAGCTCATCCTGCCGCTCGTGCAGAAGGTGCCGGGATGGGTCGCGGAGAACGGCGGCGCGGTCATCGGCGGCATCGCCGGTGTCGTGGTCGGCTTCTTCCTCGTGCTGCTCTCCGCGTTCTTCTTCTACGTCGAAGGGGAGACGATTCTCGACGAGCTGGCGGTGCTCTCGCCGCTGCCGGAGCGCTACGACCGCGAGTTCGCCTCGAAGTTCAAGGATGTGATCGACGCGACGTTCCGAGGACAGGTGATGACGTCGCTCGCGCAGGGCATCGCCACCGGTATCGGCCTGGCGATTGCCGGCGTGCCCGCCGCGATTTTCTGGGGCGCGGTGGCGACGATCCTGTCGCTGCTGCCGATGCTCGGCGTCGCGGTGGTGTGGGTCCCGGCCACGATCTATCTCTTCCTGACCGGCTCGACCGGCCACGGAATCTTCCTCGCCATCTGGGGCGTGTTGGTTGTCTCGACGATCGACAACGTCGTGCGGCCGTGGGCGATGAAAGGGGGCGCGCAGCTCCCCGCGATCCCGCTGCTCTTCGCGGTCCTCGGCGGCCTGCAGGCCTTCGGCTTCATCGGACTGGTGATCGGGCCGCTCGTGTTCTCGCTGCTGATGTCGATCATCGACATCTATAAGCAGTCGTTCCGGACGCGGAGGGGTGGAGCGGCGTGACGGGTTGAGAACGACGGGAGCGCCTCC